>Ga0209634_1000007_pt1 | contig 590395 bp, 571 predicted proteins | sample LinPmetageLP40_FD_184043 | JGI IMG/M metagenome (GOLD analysis project Ga0209634, IMG submission 184043) | Marine viral communities from the Pacific Ocean - LP-40 (SPAdes) (version 2) | ecosystem: Environmental > Aquatic > Marine > Oceanic | place: Pacific Ocean | collected 2010-08-26
ATGGATATCGCTGGTGATCGTTGACAACACCACACTGCGTGCAGCTTCAGCTGTACCATCAACCGAGACAGCTACTACATCCCCGCTGAGCTTAAGACCCGGTCCCAGCAGATTAATGTTCTCAGTGTTTAACAAGGTGAGCGTTGCCGACACACTACCGCCATGGATATTGACCGTATCGTTATCCCCAGCACCACCTAAATCAATAGCCCCCATGAGCTGTGAGCCTTTGAGTAAATTAAGCGTTAGATTGTCATTAGAAACACCGCCTATGGCGTAGGACGTACTGCTAATATGGCCACTGTTATTGATGGTGGAGCCAGCGCCGACATTGAAAATGGCGATACTGCCCGTAGTAATGCTCCCACTGTTGGTGATGATGGCGTTAGCGCCGCTTGTATAAATGCCTTGACTGTCACCATTAATGCTCCCACTGTTGGTGATGATGGCGTTAGCGCCGCGTGACTCAATGCCGTCATTGCCCCCAGTAATGGTCCCACTGTTGGTGATGATGGCGCCATCGCCCCTTGAATCAATGCCTTCATCGCCCCCAGTAATGGTCCCACTGTTAGTGATGATGGCGTCATCGCCCGCTGAAAAAATGCCTTCAGCGAGCCCGGTAATGGTCCCACTGTTGGTGATGATGACGCCATCGCCCCTTGAATCAATGCCGGCATCGGCCACATGATCGCCCCCAGTAATGGTCCCACTGTTATTGATGGTGTTACCAGTGCCATTAGCGTTTACAGCAGATTGTCCAGTACTGACAGTCAACGTTCCTCCCGCCTCAATGACAAGAGTATCATCACCATCGAGTAACTGTGTGTTGGTCTCAGCCCCTGTGATAGTTAAATCAGCAGCAAAAGTCGGTGTTGCCAGCATCAGTGCTATGGCAATAACCAGTGAACGTGTAAGGGTGTGGGGCACAGCATGCCCAAGACGGAACGTAGACAAGATGTCTCTCCTTAGTTGCAGTAAGTTGCTCTAAGGGGAGACAAAGGCACTCTATCAAAATAAGACAGATGCTCTATTAGGCCCTAAAGGGTAATTAATGATTGAATTTTAAAGGGTGCCTAAAGGTCAAGATAATGATCCTTAAGAATACAATCTATTTCCACAAAGAATACATTATTGCAGTATGTGTCGTTGTTGGGGGGAAGCTCTCACTCTAAGAGCCACTAATAGCCAACATTTAACAGGTATGGGTAATGTATTAGTTGTTGTTGCTACTACTACCTTGTTATAAGTTTCTTAGAAACCAAACATCTTCGTCTATATTCACTACCTTCCTTTTTTAGTGTCTTACTCTAGACAACTAACTAACCCCCACTCTCCTTTATTTAGTTAACGTGTTTTAGGGGGGGCGGGGGGTCTCTCAGCTTGGGCTATGTATATAGTAACCACCCAATCATTTAAAAGCTGAAATTAGGAAATCTTTAGTTTTAGAGCTATTATTTTAAAAACTAAGGAAGGATTAAACAAATGAGAATCAAACTGCTAGCCCCTTTGCTCGTCATATCTATATTGGTTCTACTTCAGGGCTGTACAGCCGCACCAGTCCAGAAGGTAATAATAAAGATACCAAAACAGTTAACATCTGAGCACAAAGTAAGACCAGTCGCTATTCAAAAGGTAATAGCAAAAATACCAAGAGGAACTGTAATTGGCTCTATTGAGGGAGGGCTGGCTTGTATTCTTCAAAAACCTTATTCAGATATTCAATGGCAAAGTGGAGGGCAGGTAAATTTTACTACAGAAGAATTAGTTGATATTTTTAGAGAAGAATTAGAGTCTGCTGGTTGGCCTGTAGTAGGAACTACTGACAATATGTTTGAAAGTGATTTTTCGGAAGCAGAGCTGCTGATCGGAGCTAAGATTGAGCAACTGCAGGCCAATGTTTGTTATCCAATGGCAGGTTTTGGTGATTACAGAAATGGTACTGGTGAAATGTTTATGAAGGTAGAGTGGCAGCTCTATTCGCCAAGAACTAAAAAGGTAATAGGTAGTATTCGCACTGAGGGGGGTACAGAAATAAAATCAAAAACATCTATGATCAATCAGGACTTGATAGCAAATTCTTTTTCAATTGCAGCAAGAAATTTATTGGCTGATGAGAAGTTTTTTGAGTTAGTAAAAAAATCAGACCGAGCTAAAGTTGTAGCTGCAGGCAATAAAATAATTCTGAAGAATCCAACACTAAACGACATATTTACTACATCGCTTTTGAGTGACTCAAAAAAATCAGTTGTATCTATACGAACTGCAAGTAGCCATGGGACAGGATTTGCTGTGGGAGATGGAACGAAAATTCTCACAAACGCCCATACTGTGAATCATGCTAAAAATATCACAGTTGTGACTTCAGATGGTATGACCTTTGAAGCTAAAGTTATTAGGGTTAACAAAGAGCGTGATATTGCTTTAATAGATTTGGGTTCAATCACTCTTTTACCTCTACCAATTAGCAATATACCGCCCAAAGTAGGGAGCGAGCTTTATGCAATTGGATCACCTTTTAAGGAGGAATTTAGCGGTACTTTGACTAGGGGAATTTATAGTGGAAGTAGAACATTTGAAGATCTCACGTGGATACAGAGTGATGTTTCTGTAAATCCTGGGAATAGCGGTGGTCCATTGCTTGACGAAAAGGCGAATGTTGTTGGAATAACAACTCTAGGAATCGGTGGACCTGGTTCTGGCTTAAACTTATTTGTGCCCATTGAAGATGGTTTGAAGTTTCTTTCTATTGAGATGAGATAAAGATTAATAAATGAAACTCCTAACACCACTAATAATTTCTTAATATATTCTTTAGTTTTGATAGGAAGGAATGGGAGTAATTCCTTTTTGGGAACGATTCTGCAGTACCACTGCTTATCTTTCTTTATAACATATTTCATAATGAAAGCATTTTGTTAGTTATTCAAACTAACTTTACTCCCATTTTACTCCCAATTCCACTCCCATTTTATATGAGAGTGATGCTCTGAGATCTTTATATACTGGGGTTCATATATAATGGCGGAGAGACAGGGATTCGAACCCTGGGTACCTTTCGGTACGTCGGTTTTCAAGACCGGTGCATTCGACCACTCTGCCACCTCTCCTATTATTTTCTGTCTTTGAAAACACGGTGGATTATACCGTTGTTTTCTCTTCATTCAAGAAGCACTTTGAAAAGAAATCCCTCATAACATTTAGCATGTCTTAAGTTCTGTTAGAACTATGAAAATCATATGCAAGTTCGTAGCATAAAAATGCAAACGAAAAATTAATATTAGAACTATTTATTTGTTCTTGGATCATTAGCTGGTCGCTCAATTTTTTTCTCTGCCGAAGAAATAGGTGAGGGCTTTGATGTATCTAGCGGTTTTGCAGTCGACTCCTTAACGACTACTGTATCTATCTTTACTTTACCTATTGGTTTTGGTTTTTTTCTTGGGTCGTTACTGGCCCTTGTTGACGCTATATCTCCCTTGCTAGTTTTTTTAGTAACTTTTTTCGGGTTATCATCAGTTGCTAATTCTTCTTCTTTTTTCGATGAAGGTAATTTTTTCGTTGCAGGTTTTTTTACTGTAACTTTCTTTTTTGGAGCAGCTTTTTTAGTTTTTGTTAATTTTTCTGAATCTACATCAGTTTTCTTGTCAATAGTTTTTTTGGCCTCCGCTTTTTTAGGAATTTTTTTAGTCGTAGGCTTTTTCGGATTTTTTGGCGCCTCATTTATTTTAGGGCTAGCTGGCTCTTGGGTGGCTTGCTCTAAATTTTTATCGACCTCAGTTACTAGCTTAGTCGATTCTTGATTTTTTAGATCTACTAACTTTTCTTCAAGCAACTCATCGGGGACGTCTTGTCGTTCCCGTCTTGGTCTTGGTGGACGTCTTTTTTCACCTTCACGTTTCGGAGGTTGATCCTTACTAGCACTATCACTGCTATTTTTGTTAACCGATAGTTTGACGTCTTTTTCTTTTACAATATCTAATACGTTTGCAGCTTGAGCTTTTTGTTCATTGACAACAACTTGGCTGCGATTATCTCTTCCATTATGGTTTGATCTACCTTTGTTTCTGTTGTCAGGCCTTCTATTCCTATTTTGAGATCGTCGATTAGGTCGTCTAGTAGGAGGCTCTTTCTTTTCTTCCGAGCTTGTTTTATCTGGAGCCCCAAAGATTTTTTGGAAAATGAGTTTCAAGAAGCTGCCTTGCTCCTTTTTACTAGTTTTTTTAAGTTGTGGTGAAAATTTAGATGGTGCTATATTTTTAACTGCAGGCTGAAGAGCAGGCGGAACAGGCTGTACAGCTTCAACTTCAGATGGAAGGAGCTCTGGCGATATAGTATCCGTTAGTTTATAGCTATATTCAGAACTAACCTCATCCTGCGCTCGTATTCTTTGTACTTCGAAGTGAGGTGTTGCCAGACTTTCATTAGGTATAACTACAATCTTAATTGAATATCTTTTTTCTATCTCAAGAATTTCTTTACGTTTTTCATTAAGCAAAAAAGTACCTACTGAGACAGGCACAATAGTTCTTATTTCTACGCTATTTTCCTTTTGAGCCTCTTCCTCTACAAGCCGTAAAATAGACAATGATATTGATCTTGTTCCTCTAATAGTTCCCTGACCTAAACATCTTGGACAGACTTTAGAGGTAGTTTCACTTAAAGATGGCCGCAGACGCTGCCGAGACATCTCTAAAAGACCAAAACGAGATATTTTACCAACCTGAACTCTTGCTCTATCAATTTCTAGAGCATCTCGCATTTGATTCTCAATATCTCTTTGGTTTTTTTGTGATGACATATCAATGAAATCAATAACCACTAGTCCGCCCATATCTCTGAGCCTTAATTGGCGAGCAACCTCATCGGCGGCTTCTAGGTTGGTACGATGAGCGGTTTCCTCTATATCGACTCCTCTGGTGGCTCTTGCAGAATTAACATCTATGGAAATTAAGGCCTCCGTCACATCGATTACTACAGCCCCTCCAGATGGAAGTTTTACTTCACGCTCAAATGCAGTTTCAATTTGATTTTCAATTTGATAGCGTGTGAATAAAGGTGTGCTTTCTTCATATAGCTTTACCCTAGTAGAAAAATTAGGCATAACTTGTGAGATGAACGCCGATGCCAGCTCATAAGCTTCTTTATTGTCAATTAATACTTCTCTGACATCTTCACGAAGATAGTCTCTCACTGCTCTTATAATTATATTGCTTTCCTGGAATAAAAACTGAGGCGCTTTTGCTGCAATAGCCTCTTTATTTATGGTTTCCCATAATTGCATTAGATAGTCTAGATCCCACTGAAGCTCTTCTGACGATCGACCAATTCCAGCTGTTCTTACGATAACTCCCATACCGCTTGGAATTGTAATATGTCTTAAGGCTTCTCTAAGCTCATTTCTTTCTTCTCCTTCGATTCTTCTGGAGATCCCACCTGACCTTGGATTATTTGGCATTAAAACAAGGTAACGACCAGCTAGGCTTAAAAAAGTAGTAAGGGCTGCTCCTTTATTTCCTCGCTCTTCTTTTTCAACCTGAACTATTACCTCTAAACCTTCTTTGATTAGTTCTTGATTTTTAGTTTGACCTGCTGAATTAGTTGATTTCGGATAGTATTCTCTAGAAATTTCTTTGAGCGGAAGAAAACCATGTCTGTCGCTACCATAATCGACGAAAGCCGCTTCTAGGCTCTTCTCAACTCTAGTAATTTTTCCCTTGTAGATGTTAGATTTGTGTTGTTCGCGAGTTCTATTCTCAAGATCTAAGTCGTACAAGCGTTGTCCGTCAACCATAGCAACCCTGAGCTCTTCTGGCTGAGTGGCATTTATTAACATGCGTTTCATTATATTTCTGTCCTATATTTAGGGCAGAGGAGTCAAGACAGGAACGATCGAGGAAATGCGGTGCATAAAGCAGTGAAGCATAAATGGAGACCTCTTGATTACACAAGTGGTAGTCCCAAGCATACTCTTATGACTCTTATCAGCATATAAGTTCTTGTGAACTTAGGTCTAATAAGTGCAACCAATAATTTTTACAGCAAAACAAATTTTCAGATCATACGTTATATTATCAATCTTATAGGGCTTTATGCCCACTAAGTAACTGTTTTGGCTTGCTGTTATACAATATCCTTTAGAACTTTCTGCTGTAACCCATGCACCTTTGGCTTGGTTATACAATGGAGATTGCAAAATAATATGACTGCAATCTTCCCTAAATTTATTAATACTAGCTCTTGCAAATTGCAACGAACTCTTAAATATAAGCTAATTAACTTAGCTAAAAAATAATTGCGAGACTGTTATTTAATAACATTACTCGCAAAAATTTATTTATTTATCACATACATAGTAGCAGTCATGTTCAAGTCCAGCAATCTAAACATTATTTGCTCATAGTTAATTAATAGCTGTTTCAATTTATACCAACTTTTAGGCTAGCTGGTACAATGGATGAACGTAAACGTTACTCAGTGTAATTAACAGCCTTTTAAACTATTAGATTTGATTGGAACGAGCCATATGCAGAACATACCTTCCGTTAAGTTGGTGACGATTTCATCTGAAAATGAAGGGCAGCGTTTAGATAACTACCTTTTTACATACCTAAAAGGCGTCCCAAAATCACGCATATACAGAATTATAAGAAAAGGCGAGGTAAGGGTAAATCGATCTCGCATCAAACCAGAATACAAGTTAATTGAGGGAGATGAAGTTAGAATCCCGCCTGTTCGTGTAGCAGAAAGAATCGCACCTGCTATCCCTAGTAAAAATTTTCAGGATACACTTGAATCGGGCATTTTATACGAAGATGATCTTTTGTTGGTAATAAATAAGCCTTCAGGTATAGCTGTTCATGGCGGAAGCGGAATCAGTCTTGGCCTGATAGAAGCTCTTAGAGGAGCTAGGCCTAATGCTCGTTATCTTGAACTAGTTCATCGAATAGATAGAGAAACTTCTGGATGCTTAATTATAGCTAAAAAGAGATCTGCTCTTAGATTTTTGCAAGAAGAGATGCGAAATAGAAAAGTTCACAAAGTATACAATGCCCTTGTATCTGGACGATGGCCAAGAGGCAAAAGGAAAATAGATCTGCCTTTGCTGGCTTCGGAGCAAAAAACAGGAGAAAAAATTGTACAAGTTAACCCGAAAGGAAAAAAATCTGTAACAATTTTTTCAGTGATAAAAAGATTCTATAATTCTACCTTATTAGAGGCAACACTTGAGACAGGGCGAACGCATCAGATTCGAGTTCATGCGCAACATGCTGGTTGTCCGTTAGCTGGAGATACAAAGTATGGTGTGGATTTAATAAATAAAGAAGCTCGAAAAGTTGGTCTTAAGCGAATGTTTTTGCATGCGCTAAAAATACAATTTTTGTTGCCCTGTGGAAAAAAAATATTAGTTGAAGCGCCAATACCGCCTGAGCTATCTAATTACTTAAAAAAATTGGACTAATAAATGTCAGTTAAGCTTTTAATATTCGATTGGGATGGAACATTATGTGATTCGTTGTCGAGAATTTCACATTGCGTTGATTTAGCAGCGAAAGAGCATGGCTTTTATCTTGCAAACTCTCTCGATGCAAAGGAGGTGATTGGATTGGGTTTAAAAGAAAGCTTTCAGACTCTTTTTGTAGGGGCTAACAAAAAACAAATAGCCTTAATGTGCGCTTCTTACTCTAAAAATTTTATTCATTTAGATAAAATACCATCCCAAATGTATGAGGGCGCAATGGATTCATTGAAGTACTTTAAAAACCAGGGGTATCTTTTAGCTGTTGCAACAGGAAAGAGTAGAAACGGCCTTAATAGAGTGCTCAAGGAAAAAAAAATGACTGATTTTTTCGATATCAGTCGATGTTCTGACGAAACTGCAAGCAAACCTAATCCATTAATGCTACTTGAAATTCTTCAAAAATTAAGAATATCACCGGAGGATTCAATAATGGTTGGAGACACAGAATATGATCTCGCGATGGCTGTTAACGCAAAGGTTCCATCGATAGCCGTAAATTATGGAGCTCACAGTCCAAGTCGATTAAAAAAATATCAACCCTTATGTTTTATAGATAAAATTTTAGAAATTAAATATCATTTAAATTAATAACTTATATCAAATAATTCAAGTCAAATGTGTTTAAATACGCAGCATTTTTCTTAGTTGGATAAGTGGAAGGCCAATTAGAGCTGTCGGATCTGAACTGTATACAGCATCTAAAAGACTTATACCGCGGCTTTCTGTTCTAAGACTTCCGGCACAGTCATAAGGTGTATCTTTAGTTAAGTAGTTGTTGATTTCTTTTTCATTAAGCTTTCTAAATAAGACTTCAGTAATTACTACGTCAGTCTCAACAGAATTTCTACGAGTATCTAATACTGCAACTCCAGTTAAAAAAGTTACTCTTTGTCCAGATTGAGCTTTAAGTTGATTGAAGGCCTCTTCTCTGCCGTCTGGTTTGGTTATAAATACTGCATCTTCTTGCATACAAGGTTTGCTAATAAAGCTTGGGGCATTTAAGTTTGAAGGGTCTAGTTTTAATGGATTTAAAATAGCCACCTGATCTGAACCGATTATTAGGTGGTCTGTGTATAAATTAGCTTGAGACTGAGATTTTTCCTCAGATAATCTTCTTGCTAATGAATATGCCGACTCTTTAGGCTTTCTCTTTTCATCTATTCCTGGAGAAGCTGATATAAAAGAAACTGCTAATCTTTTCATTAATTCTTTACGATACTTAGATGATGTAGCTAATACGATTTTTGCTGGCACAAAAAACTCCTTTATTCTAAGCTTAAGCATATCTTAAGATTTTTAATCAATACGTTTAAATATCTCTGATATCAGGGCGATTTATCGTGATATATTCATTAATAATCATATAATTACAGTAATCAATCACTATAGATAGCTGGTTTTTATAAATTTTTCTTTGACAGGGCAGAGTGTCAACACTATTATTGCGCGATTATGAGTATAAGTGTGAAGTCTAAAGCATTACCTCAGTTTATTGATCCCAGACGGTTATCAGCTCATGGGAAGATATTAAATGGACATATTGATTTAAATTTATGTGACAGACTACAAGAGGCTGTTGTTGAAATAAGTACTCCAATAAGTTCTAACTTGTCATTTTATGTTGAAGATCAGAGCCGAAAAGTAGTTCGTGTTAAATCTTCTGTAACTGTAAAAATAATGTGTCAACGTTGCCTAGTTGCAATGCCTCTGTGTCTTGAGTGTGATACAATTCTTTGTATTGTTTGGACTGAAGATGAAGCCAATACGCTTCCTAAACATTTAGACCCTTGGATCGTTGAAGAGGATAAGGGTGATGCAATACAGCTAGTTGAGGATGAGTTATTATTAGCCTTACCGTTTGTGGCTTACCATAATGAGGATAAATGTAACTCACTTACTTCAAGCTCAAATACAGATGCAGATTATTTAGATAATAATATTAAGCTAAAAAGGAGTCCTTTTGCAGTACTCAAGGGCTTAAAAAATAACAATTTTGATGATCAATAAATTTTACTAGGAGTTGTCCATGGCCGTTCAAAAAAGTAAAGTAACTAGAGCTAGACGCGGAATGCGCCGTTCACACGACGCGTTATCAGAGCCAACCTTATCAACTGATTCAGTTAGTGGTGAAAAGCACCAGAGACACCATGTGACTGCTGATGGATTTTATCGTGGTAAAAAAATTGCTGAAGTTTCTAGCGATTAATATCAGTTTAAATTGACTATAATTTTTTGACTGATATTTTGCGTCTTGCTGTTGATGTGATGGGTGGTGACTTTGGACCTCAAGTTACAATTCCCGCTTCTCTTGCTTTTCTAAAAAATAATCCATCCGTATTGATTACTTTTTATGGTGATTCAAAAAAAATAACTGATCAAATTTCTTCATGCCCTGACTCACAAATTATTTCTGCTGATCGCTTTAAAGTTCTTCATTGTACGTCATCGGTTTCTATGGCGGAAAAACCATCTTTTTCTGTAAGGAACCAAAAAAAATCTTCAATGTGGCAGGCATTAGAGTCTCTCAAGGCTGGAACTGCAGATGCGTGCATAAGTTCCGGAAACACTGGCTCACTAATGGCTATGTCGCTGATTCAGCTGGGCTGCGTAGATGGTATAGGTCGTCCGGCAATTTGTACTAAAATTCCAACTCTCAATTGCGAAACATCACTAATTAATGATTATACATACCTCTTGGATATAGGAGCCAATGTAACCTGTTCAGGAGAGCAGCTATATAATTTTTCTCTTATGGCATCACAAAAAGCATCAATAATAGAGGGCGTAAGTAGCCCCGTAGTCGGGCTATTAAATATTGGTACCGAGGACACTAAAGGTCGCGAAGAGCTTCATGACGCAGCCAAGCTTATAAAGGCTGATAAAAATATAAATTATTTAGGTTATGTTGAGGGTGATAGTCTATTTAAGGGTATGGTGGACATTGCTGTATGTGATGGATTTACTGGAAATATAGTCTTGAAAACTATCGAGGGGCTAGCCTTTTTATCACAGACCCAGTTGAAGACAGAACTGTCATCAAGTTATCTAGGAAGACTCGGAAAATTTTTAGCTGGTGCATCGTTAAGGAATTTTTATAAAAAATTAGATCCTTCTCTTTATAATGGTGCAACTTTTCTTGGTCTTAATAACGTCGTAGTTAAGAGTCATGGTAGCGCGAGCATTAAAAGTTTTTATTCAGCATTGTCTGTAGCAACAACCGAAGCTAAATATGATCTCCCTTGTAAGATTGAAAAAAAACTACTGATTCATAAACAATAATGGTCGATGAATTGATTGCTAATATGCGCTTAAAATTGAGGTTATAAATGGATGACTACAGTTTAAATAATAGCTTGGGTTTTGTTTTTCCTGGTCAGGGATCACAAAAAATAGGAATGCTAGCTGAGTTAGAGAAAAATCATTTGGTAATAAAAGAAACCTTCAATGAAGCTTCTGATGTCCTTTCATATGACCTTTGGGCCCTATCACAAAACGGAACTAAAGAAGATATCATGCTTACTGAACGCACCCAGCCGCTATTACTGACAGCTAGTGTAGGAATTTGGAGGCTATGGTGTCAAAAAGGCGGCGATATGCCTTCACTTATGGCTGGCCATAGTTTAGGTGAGTGGTCAGCATTGGTCTGTTCGGACGTCATTAGATTTGATGATGCAGTAGAATTAGTTAGGAAAAGAGGCGCCTATATGCAAAAGGCAGTTCCTGTCGGAGACGGAGCTATGGCTGCTATAATCGGATTGGATGATAAGACTATTAAATCTGTTTGTGCTGCAAGTTGTAATGGGCAAGAAGTTGCCGCAGTTAACTTTAATTCACCAGGTCAGGTCGTTATTGCAGGTAACGCAGAAGCGGTAAGTAAGGCTATGAAAAATTGCAAAGAAGCTGGGGCAAAGCGAGTTCTACCTATACCAGTAAGTGCACCTTTTCATACAAATCTAATGAAACCAGCTGCGGAGCAGTTGTGTGAAGATATAAATAAGATTAAATTTCGTTCCCCACTTATTCCGATAGTTCACAACGTTAATGCGAAAACTGAATCGGATCCAGAGATAATCAAAAAGTTAATGATAGAGCAAATTTTTAAGCCCGTTTTGTGGGTTGATTGTGTAAATGTTATGGCAGATATGAATGTTAGTCATATAGTTGAATGTGGTGCCGGTAAAGTGTTGGGTGGATTATGTAAGCGAATTGACAGTTCTTTTAAAGTACACTCAACTGAGGATGTTTCTTCGTTAAGCCTAGCTCTTCCGGGACTCTAATTTTAGACTAAGAAGGATTTTAATATGATTTTTGAAGATAAAGTAGCTCTCGTTACTGGCGCAAGCAGAGGTATAGGAGCAGCTATTGCTGATAGTTTAGGCTCATTAGGAGTAACAGTTGTTGCCACTGCCACCTCTAAAGATGGTGCTCAAAGGATCACAGACAGATTTAGAAGTAAGGACATAAAGGGTCAGGGTCACATATTAGATGTTAGCGATAAAACTTCAATTGAGAATATCATGGAATTTATGAAGAATGATTATGAGACACCCTTAATATTAGTTAATAATGCAGGAATAACTAGAGATAATATTTTATTGCGCATGAAAGATGAAGAATGGCTTGACGTCATTGATACAAATCTAAATTCAATTTTTCGTCTTACAAAAGCTTGTCTTCGAGGCATGACAAAAGCTCGCTGGGGAAGAATTATCACCATAGGTTCTGTAGTGGGTTCTACAGGTAATGCTGGACAAACAAACTATTCTGCAACAAAAGCTGGAGTTTGCGGGTTTACTCGCTCGCTAGCTAGAGAACTTGGCCCAAGAAACATAACTGTTAATTGTATATCTCCAGGTTTTATCAACACAGATATGACAAAAAAACTTTCAGATGATAGTCGAGATGTTCTTTTGAATAGTGTTCCATTAGGTAGATTTGGTGATCCTGAGGAGGTTGCAGAAGTGGTAAATTTCCTTGCTGGGGATACAGGAGCTTACATTACTGGAGAGAATATCCATGTAAATGGTGGTATGTATATGTCTTAAGCATATGTTATATATGAAAAAATAATGTATTTCATCGAAATGGTTACAAGCCATGTTATTTCAATGTAAAATGCGCGAGGTAAAGTGTAATTTGTTTGTTAAAAAATTAAAATAGTTGAATTAATTTTGGAACTTTTAGAATTAAAAGTATCTAATTTAAAACTAAAATATGAAGCTTTCATTCAGAGATAGGAGATTCACATATCATGAGTAGCATCGAAGAACGTGTAGCAAAAATGGTTGCTGAGCAACTTGGTGTGAAAGAAGCAGATGTTAAGTCATCATCTTCTTTTGTTGAAGATCTTGGGGCTGACTCACTAGATACTGTTGAGTTAATAATGGCTTTAGAAGAAGAGTTTGATACAGAGATCCCTGATGAGGATGCTGAAAAAATAGCGACTGTTCAAAACGCTATTGATTATATAAATGCTAACCTTACATAATTGAAGATAGGCGTTTTAGCTTGAAAACCGCTATATGAGCGGTTTTTTTGTGCCTGCAATTATTTTATATTTCTGGTTTAATTAGTTATGAATGTTGATAGCAAGTTTCTCAGTTTTATAAATGGTATCCAAGAGAATAAGATTTCTATTGCTGATCGAGGGCTTGCCTATGGCCACGGATTATTTGAGACAATAAGGGTCTCAAAAGGAGCTGCCACACTTCTTGAGTACCATATACTGAGACTTTTAAGAGGTGCAAAAATAATAGGAGTCACCGTTGACAAAAAACTGATTGAAAAATATATCAATCAATTGCTAGAAGCAAGCCCCGAAGAGGGTATCATAAAGATCATCGTTACAGCCGGATCAAGTCAAAGGGGTTATTTCCATGATAAAAAGAACGACACATATTATCTTACGCAATGGTTTCCCGCAGTCATTATTGAGCCATCTCTTAGGAAGAAAGGGATTGCACTAAAGTATTGTAAGCACCGTTTGCCACACTCACCCATATTGGCTGGTATCAAACATCTCAATCGCTTGGACCAAATTATTGCACGATCAGAATGGTCCGAGGAATTTCATGACGGATTAGTCTTAGATCTAGATGATAATGTGATTGAATGTACGAGTAGTAATATTTTTGTGTATAAAAATGGAGTTTGGATGACACCTCAAATTAATCGATGTGGTGTTTCTGGAGTTATGCGAGAATATCTTATAAATAACTTAATACCAGATGCTGGTAGTCATATTATGGAAGTTAATCTACCTCTCGAAGTTTTTTTGTCATCTGATGAGGTGTTTATTTGTAATTCTGTTAATGGAATTTTCCCTGTAGTGTCTGTCGAGAATTTATGTGAATTTTCATCTGGCCTTGCAACTAAAAAGATAAATGAAGTACTTTGTAAAAAATTTTCATGCTATCAATAAACTATGAAAAATTAGTATGGATTTTTTTCCTGTCACCATCCTGGACTTTATGACTAGGTTAGGAGCTTATGAATAAAATATTAGGGAAGTTTATAACCATAGAAGGGGTAGAGGGGGTTGGCAAAACCACTAATATGATTTTTATTGAAGAGTGGTTGAAGAAAAAAAACATAAAATATACTTCAACAAGAGAGCCTGGTGGTACCCCGATGGCCGAAAGTATAAGAGATCTTTTGTTGGCTACGAGAGATGAAGTAATGCATGAAAATACTGAGTTATTGTTAATGTTTGCTTCAAGAGCACAGCATTTAGCTGAAGTTATATTGCCAGGTTTAAGTCGCGGCGAATGGGTTTTATGCGACCGATTTACCGACGCATCTTATGCTTATCAGGGAGGTGGCCGCGGCGTTTCGTTTAAAAAAATTTCTATATTGGAACACCTAGTTCAAGATAATTTACGTCCAGATTTAACGTTACTTTTAGATATTCCGGTAAACCAGGGTCTTAAGAGAGCTTTAAATAGAAGCAAACCGGATCGTTTTGAACAAGAAAAAATAGAATTCTTTGAGAGAGTAAGAAGTAGTTATCTTTTAAGATCTGTCGAATTTTCAAGTCAATATAAAGTTATTAACGCTTCCAATACCCTTAAAAAAGTTCAGCTCGAGATTGAGAATGTTTTAGAAAACTTTTTGCGAGAATTTTAATTAATTATGAAAAAAAGTATTTCCGGAACACCAGATAGTTTTTTTCCTTGGCAGGATTCACAATGGGGTGCTTTAAGCTCTCAGATAGATCTCGGAAAACTACCTCACGCAATAAATTTAGTGGGACCTAGTAATGTCGGCAAATATCAATTTGCACTACTACTTGCTAGGCGTATGTTGTGTATGTCTCCTCAAAACCAGTTTGCCTGTAGAAACTGTAAGTCTTGCGTTTTAGTTAGTGCAAATAATCATCCTGATCTAATAAAAATACAGCCTGATTCAAATGGTAAACCAATTAACGTTGAAGCTATAAGAGGGCTTGGGTCTTTTTTTTCGAAAACGTCACAGCAGGGTGGTTGGAAAATTGTGATAATTCGACCTACTGAATCAATGAATACAAATGCGGCCAACGCGTTATTAAAAAATCTCGAGGAGCCAAAAGAAAGAACTTTAATACTACTAATCAGTCATGATTTAAGTAGAATTTTAGCTACTATAAAAAGTAGATGTCAGCAGGTTTTCTTTCCTTTGCCGAATGCTCGTGAGGTGAAATCATGGCTTTTTCAAAAGTTCCCGGATAGGGAGGATATAGATGAGCTAGTTAAGCATGCTGGCGGTCGTCCTCTCTTAGCTGTTAGCCTTACAGGTAACGATTTAGTTAAATCTCGGTGTGAATTTGAAAAATTATTAGATGAGCTAGCTGTAAATCATGCTTCAGCTATTAGTGCTGCTGAAGTATGCAAAATACATGATCCCCTTATAGCTATAGATTGGTTGTATCTCAAGCTAGTCTCTGAAATTAAATCAAAAGATAATATTAAGTCTGTAGTTTTATCCTTCCGTTATATGGATAAATTGCTCCAGTCTAAAAAATTATTACAGAGCTCAGCTAATCCAAACATCCAATTAATTTGGGAGGAGTTGCTAATTAATTGGCAGCAGTTATTCGCAAATCGTAAGCCAAGTTAAATTTGCCACTTCTGGTATAGTAAAAAAGTTAACTTTTTCAAAAGTAAAAAAAAGGATGTTTGCTGTGCTCATAGACTCACATTGCCACCTTGATCATTTAGATTTAAGCCCTTATGACAATTCACTGGATACACTACTTCAGTCTTCTAGAAAGGCTGGTATTGAAAGATTTTTGAGTGTTGGTGTCGATATGGAATCATCTAGAAGAATTATTGAAATCGCATCTAAAAATGATGATATTGATGTATCAGTCGGATTGCATCCTCTCCAAGAAAATTCCCCAGTAATACCTAGCATCAAAGATCTAATAGATATGGGTAGTCACTCCAAAGTTGTTGCTATCGGCGAAACTGGTTTAGATAATTACTATGGACAGAAATCAAGTGATTGGCAAAAAGAAAGCTTTATTGTTCACTTGCAAGCTGCAAATGAGCTCCAAAAGCCTGTTATAGTTCATACTAGAGAGGCTAGAAATGAAACAATCAGGATATTGCGTAGCCATTCTAACCAAGAATCGGGAGGAGTTCTTCACTGCTTTACAGATACATTAGAGATGGCTTTTGATGCAATCGACCTAAATTTTTATATTTCTTTTTCAGGAATTATTACGTTCCGAAACGCTGGGTCTTTAAGAGAAACAGTAAAAAATATTCCTTTGGATCGAATTTTGATAGAAACAGACGCACCTTGGTTAGCACCTATTCCTTTTAGAGGTAAAAAAAATGAACCAAAATACGTTTCTGAGGTGGCAAAAACTGTTGCAGAAATTAAAGATATAACTCTGCAGGAAGTAGGTGAGACTACGTGCCAAAACTATAGAAACTTATTTCTTTAGATACTTATAGTTGATCGTTAGACGGCTTCTTATATATAAGCGCTGATTGAGTTACGCTGGAAACTTTCTCATAAATACCTTGGTTTAAGGTGAAATATTCTTCCCTGTCATCCCGGTTTACATAGAACTTAGTTCCAATTTTAGCAAAAGTGTAAGTCCAGCTGCCCTTATCATCATCAATCTTTACTTGAAAATTTTCTGATGTATCACTCTTAGAATTTGATTTGTATGAAGAAATTTTCAGAATTCTTAAGGTAGTGAATATATTATCGAGTTCGGCAGCTTTATTTTGGTCTAACATTCCTAATGATCTCTGCCCCAGAAGAATAGATGGCCCCGATCGATCGAACTCCCAGGTAGCCCCAATACGCGTTAAACTGTAGTTTTTGCCCTCTATCTTATTAATATCACTAGCTGCGATTAGTGATTTGTCGAACCAATCTTCTATGTTCGCACTTACATCGAGTGTGTCCAATTTAGCGTTGTATATATTATCGTCAGTAATACTTCTTACATTTGATTGACGTAGCCCTATAGAACTACCAAACAAAAGTTTACCTACAGAGATATTATTAGCAAACAACTCTACACGCCTAACAAATTTGCTTTCAGATACTTTAAATCTTTCGTGGCTACTGCTTGAGGTCGCAATTGGCCAACTAGTTTCAAGTGACATTAGGCTATTTAAGAACTTATTTATAGCATTAGTACTTACGGGAAGTTGTTGGTTCGAGAGTGACCATGATTTCCCTATCTTAACTAAGGTGATACCACCAATTTTATCTTCAACTGTGAATTTATCTATATTGGTCCAGTCTAAACTTAAAAGCTGGGTTGGTTTATGACTTAACGACTCAAGGTGGCTACCCCAAAGTATGGCTAGAGATATGACCAACTGAAGCAATAGTATACTTTTCAGCCAAAACTTTATTTTTTTCATTTTCATCCTACTTTATTGATTAAGTTCCAATACATATTGTCGTTGCTTTATTTTTTTGCGATATCTCCTTACTAGAGCTATTAAAATTAATGCAGCAGTCATTAGCCCATAGTTTAAGTACTCCCAAAATAACTGGGAATTGTAACTAACAGATGGCAGCGTGCGATTAAAATGTCCTCGTGAGCGAATACTTAAGAGCCCTGAATCTTCTAGAGCCCAATCAATAGTATTGGCAATAAGGTCCATACTACCTCGATATTCGCTACCGATTGCCGAGTTTGCGATTGTAAGAGTTTGGTCTCGTAAAAAATCGTTTGAACTAAACAATATTATCTGAGAGGTTTTTGGCGATTTCTCTAATACATCTCTAGCGATACTTATCTCTTTTTGATTTTTTTCCCCTGAAATAAGTGGAGATTCTTTACCAGAAAAAAATGATGTAAATTTTCCTTTTATCGCAACACCTAGCAGATGAGAACCAAATTCACCTGTTTGGGTAAAAGGTGCCACACCATCATTATCTATTTCTGGCATAATTTCAGTGTCTTCTGAAAGCCAAGACTTGTCTGAACTTTTCATTAGTTCGACCACTTTTCTGTTAGCATTAATACCTTTGTCTAAAGTAATAGGTGAACTCCAGGCCATAGTTACTTGCTCTAAATTTGCAGTGATTGGATTATCAGCATTGAATCCATTAGAGCGAATATCGGCAAAATAAGGGTATTCAATCATTCTTACTTCTTGAACTTGATTCGTTCCAACTTTTCGCATTACAGGTAAAGGAAATGCTTTGTTTTGAAGATCAAGAACTAATTTCTCCTCCATCATTAAGCCATGATGTTTGAGCCAATCTTTAAATTCACCCTCTAACTTAGCTAATCCTAAACCTTGACCTAAGGTCATCGTATATGGGGATGACATAGCTATTATGGAACCACCTTTCATTAGAAATTGATCGATTGCATAGATTTCTTTTGGTCCCATACCATTTGGCGCTGTAATTAAAAGAATATCAATTTCGCCTGAAACAAACCCATCAGTGACATCTTCATTTCTAATATTCAGGTCTGTACCTAAAAAACTAGCTAACTGTGTAAACTCTGGAACAGCTAGCCCAATTTGGGCTAATTTGGGATCATCTTTCGGCCCAATTATTCCAACAGTTTTAACGAAACCCTTACCAAAGCGTTTGATTGCTGCCCTAAAATTTCTCTCAAGACTCGCTTTAGTTTTATCTTCAAGAGGAACCTGTATCGCCATACCGTCTTTCTCAAGAATTAGGTGAAAGTAGTAAAAATCACCAGCATAGCCTTTGTTTAAAGAAAGCGGCTGCAGTCCAAAAAGCTTTGATAATCTTTTTGCTCCAGCACTATTATTTTTATAGGGGTCAATTATATTGAGCTTAATTAAACCCTTAGACTCAATCTCTAGCTCCTTTGATAGTTCAATAAGGTCCTCTCTATGACTAACTAGCTCATCAGGCAAAAGAGAATTATCAGAGATGTACGCATTAAGATTTAAACTACCGTCTATTGAGTCAAATATATTTCCACCACTTCGATATGTGTTCAATACCTTTTTGATACTTCGAGTAAGATCATATTCTGGATTACGAAGGACTATCTCGAAATCCTTGTCGCCTTGCGCTCTTGTTTCTATAAGGTCTTGAAAATCTAGAACTTCAAATTCTTCGCCGTATCCTATAAGAATATGAAAGTATGAATTAACAATAGCTGACTGATAGCGGTCTGCTACTTGAAGTGGAATAGGCCTAACACCATATTTTTGATTTGCTTCTTCCTCTACTTCTAGGTTTGTAATAGGATCAATGAATTCAATACGAATTTTTCCTTTACCTGCAATTTCATATTCATGGATAAGATCTTTCATTTGGGGAACAAGTGGGGATAGCATGGGATGAGTTTTCCCACTAAAATACCCACGAATCAAGAGGGGCTCTTCTACCTGGTTCAAATATTGTCTAGTAGCAGCAGATATAGAGTATTGTTTTCCTTGTGTTGTATCAATTCGCAAAGACGTTATCTGACCAAGCCACAAATTTACACCAATAATGTTCACTAGTGCTAAAACTACAACACTTCTCCATATTTTATGACGTTGAGTTAATGTACTGGTTGCCCATCGTTCCTTTTCTAATGTGTATACATTCAGTGATAAAAAGATAAAAATTATACTTAAGTAATAATAAAGATCCCTAACATCTATTACTCCTCGAGTTATCGAGTCAAAACGCGAGCCTGTTCCAAGAAGCCTGAACCATTCACCTGCTTGGTTGCCAAAAAAGTCAGTAATAGTAGCCGTACCAATCAAATAAAATAATCCTGATAATGTCACAGCACATATGAGACTAACTATTTGATTATCACTCTTTGCAGAAACATATAAACCTATTGATAAATAAGCAGCTCCAAGAAAAAAAGCTGCTAGGTAACCGGCACCTATAGGCCCCCAGTCTAGTTCACCGAGTTGTGAGATTGTTATTGGTAACGGAAGTGTCATAATAAGAGCAATAGCAAGTAATGTTAGACAGCCAACGAACTTTCCGACTACGAAATACCAAAGCGCTAAAGGTTGCGTTAAAATATGCTCTAAAGTCCCTGTTCTTCTTTCTTCACTCCAAAGACGCATAGTTAAAGTGCTAGTCAAGAATAAAAGAAGAATAGGCATCCATTCGAACAATGGTCTAATGTCAGCTATATTTCTTGAGAAAAATGATTCACCCCAAAAGAATATGAATAATGAGGTTGCTCCAAATACAGCTAGGAACAAGTAAGCAGTAGGGGAAGCAAAAAATAGAGTGATTTCTTTTGACGCTATACGCCAAATTAAATGCATATGTTTCGGTGTACTTTGCATTTTAAGCCTCCTTTTTTGTTGTATTTGAAGAAAATTCGCTAGCCTCTCTGAACAAAGTTTCTAGATCTATGACTTTTTTATAAATGGAATATAGGTTTCCTCCTGCTGAAATAACTAATTTGGCAATTTTACCAATAATTACGTCGCTCTCGATGATACTCTCAAGTTCAATTTGATAAGAGAAGGCATCCTTCTCTGCTGATGTTTGTTTGATGGAAACTGGATCACATATTGATGTTAAGATGCTAGAGAGCGCTTTTTTGTTTAATGTAGTGGACAGCTCTAGAGTGTTACTTTTTCTCAACTCATTTAGTTCAGCATCAACAGCCAACTTTCCGTCTCTGATAATTAAAACTCTACTACAAAGCGCATCAACTTCTTGCATTATATGAGTCGATAAAATCACTGTTGCATCCATAGAAAGATCTAGAATAAGGGCCCTAACGAGACTAGTCTGCTTTGGGTCAAGACCATTTGTGGGTTCATCTAAAATTAATAGTTTGGGCTTGCCTAAAATTGCTTGTGCGATTCCGACTCGTTGCTTATAACCACGAGATAATGTCGATATAGGTTCAAGTATCTTAGATTCTATATTTGTTGCTTGAATTACACGCCTGATTTCTGAAACCTTATTATTCCGTTCTATACCTTTTATTTCAGCAACATAGTCCAGGTAATCAGCAACGAACATTTCTGGATAAACAGGTAAATTTTCGGATAGATATCCAATATCTTTTTGTGCCTGCTTAGGATTTTCCTTGAGATTCACGCCATTGATCACAATACTGCCATCGTTTGATTCAATAAATCCACTAAGCATCCTCATAATTGTAGTTTTACCTGCGCCATTGTGACCAAGTAAACCAACAATTTCACCCTTATTTATCTTGAAGCTGACGCTATCGACCGCTTTTAAATCACCGTACAGTCTTGTTAATTTCTCCACTTTGAGCATCATAATCCCCATTACTAATATTTCTATTTAAAAAAAAGCCAAAAGCACTGCATCAGTATTAGATCTTTTTTGCTCTAACTACAATATGCATATATAGACTAAATAAAACATTGCATATTACACTAAAAACATGAATTTTATATATACTAGCTAGCTATAAAAAACACTACAAGAGACATATGTTTGTTAATATAGTCTTATGCGCCACTGTCAGATGGAGCTTTATTATGAATGACTACAGTGCACCACTAGATGACATGAAGTTCCTATTTGATCATGTGCTAGATTTGCCTAAAATATCATATCTACCTGGTTACGAGGATGCTACGCCAGACATAATTGAAGCTATTCTTCTAGAGGCTGCGCGTTTCTATGAGGAAGTTCTAGCACCAACTAACAAAACTGCCGATATTCAGGGATCAAAGTTGGTTGAAGGTAATATTATAACTGCACCTGCACTGGACGGCGTCTACAAAAAAATCGTTGAGGCTGGTTGGCCAGGGCTAACTGGTAGTAATGACTTTGGTGGACAAGGAATGCCTATTCTTCTATCTGCTGCAATAGATGAAATGACTCATTCATCTAATATGGCGTTTAGTTTGTGCCCGATGCTTACAAAAGGTGTTGCAACAGCTTTAAATCTTTATGGTGATAAGCAGCAAAAATGTACATATTTGAATAAGCTAATTACAGGTTCTTGGTCCGGCACTATGAACTTGACTGAACCTCAGGCTGGATCAGACCTTTCGGCTGTAAAAACCACTGCCATTCGCGAAGATGATCATTATCTTTTAAGCGGCCAAAAGATATATATTACTTGGGGCGAACACGATTTAGCTGAAAATATCATACATTTAGTACTCGCACGAACACCAAACTCACCTGAGGGTGTAAAAGGCATTTCATTATTTATTGTACCTAAGTTCCTGGTAACAAAGGATGGCTCAATAGGGGAAAAAAATGATGTCTCTTGTATAGGAATAGAGAAAAAACTAGGTATACATGCCAGCCCCACATGCACTATGTCATTTGGAGAAAATGATGGAGCTATTGGATACTTGGTCGGAAGTGAAAACCAAGGGCTTGTTTATATGTTTGCAATGATGAATGAAGCAAGGTTAGCCGTAGGTCTACAGGGGGTATCGGTTAGTGAGCGGGCATACCAACAAGCAGTCCATTTTGCAAAAGATAGAATACAAGGAAGCACTCCTAAGAAAAAAAATACAGCCATTATTCAGCACCCTGATGTACGGAGAATGCTGATGACTATGAGATCTTTAATCGAAGGAGGAAGAGCCCTAACTTACTCGGCTTTTATGCACTTGGATTACGTGAATAAATTAGATGATAAAGACCAAATAACTTATCATCAGAGACGGGTCGATTTACTTACACCGATTATTAAGGGATGGTGTACAGAAAACAGTGTCGAGGTCTCATCCTTAGGTATTCAGGTTCATGGAGGTATGGGTTTTATAGAGGAGACTGGCGCAGCTCAGTATATGAGAGATGCAAGAATATTGCCTATTTACGAGGGAACTAATGGAATACAAGGGCTTGATTTAGTTGGACGCAAACTTATAGGAGATAAAGGTAAGGCTTTAAAGGAATTTTTAGGCGATCTTTCTATAATAGAAAAAGAAGCGAGAGTATTAAAACTTACAAGTATGGCTGAAGCTCTAAAAACTTCATTAGATACTTGTAGCGAGGCATCAGATTTTTTACTTACTGAAGTCAAAAACGACTGGGCTATTTTATCTGCATCAGCTTTTAATATGATGATGCTTGCAGGAGGAACAGCCGCAGGTGCAATGCTAATAAAAAGTGCTGTGGCAGCAACTCTTTTGATTAAGGAAGATTCGGGTGATACTGCTTTTAACAGAAAGAAAATTTTAACAGCTAATTTCTTTTTAGAACACATCCTACCTCGAAATATTACCTATTATAAGGCGATTAAATCGGGATCAAAAAGTATAATGGCTTTAGATTTGCAGGATTTTTAAAAAAAGTAGTATCGGTTTGTATCCTAAATCTGAATCTTGAATAATGGCTAGCTGGTATATTGATGAACACTAAGATAGAAAAAACACTATATGACAAGCTATGGGAAGCCCATTTGGTAAAAAAAAGGGATGACGGCTCCTCATTACTTTACATAGATAGACATATTTTGCATGAAGTGACATCTCCCCAAGCTTTTGAAGGCCTAAGATTGGCTAATAGAAAGCCTTGGCGCTTAGATATGAATGTGGCCACGCCTGATCATAATATTTCAACAGATGCAGCAGAAAGAAAAGCAGGGGTAGATGGTATACCTGACGAAATATCGCGCATACAAGTAAAAACTCTAGACTATAACTGCGATTTCTTTGGAATACGTGAGTTTGGTATGAATGAGATGGGTCAAGGAATAGTGCATGTTATGGGCCCGGAACTTGGTGCCTCACTACCAGGTATGACAGTTGTTTGCGGTGATTCACACACGGCAACCCACGGTGCATTTGGATGTCTAGCTCATGGGATTGGTACATCAGAAGTAGAGCATGTTTTGGCAACACAGTGCTTGATAACAAAAAAAATGAAGAATATGCGAGTGACGGTAAACGGTAAACTTGGTCTAGGAGTGACATCAAAAGATGTTGTGTTAGCCATAATAGGAAAAATTGGTACTGCTGGCGGTAATGGTCATGCAATTGAATTTGCAGGGCAGGTATTTCTTGATATGTCTATTGAGGGTCGTATGACAGTCTGTAATATGGCTATTGAAGCAGGTGCACGAGTAGGCATGGTAGCTGTTGACTCAAAAACTATTGAGTATTTTAAAGGTAGAAAATTTGCGCCAACCGGAAATATGTGGGCAAAAGCCGAAAAGTACTGGAGTACGCTTAAAAGTGATAAAAATGCAACATTTGATCTAGAGGTTGAGCTGTCAGGAGAAGAAATTATACCTCAGGTTACCTGGGGTACATCACCTGAAATGGTTCTTCCTGTTGATGGGTTTATTCCTCGTCCAGAAGATGAGAGTGATCCCCAAAAAAGACAAGCAATAGTTCAAGCATTAAAATATATGGGCTTAAAAGGAGGCAGTGCTATTACAGATATACCTGTAGATTTGGTATTTATTGGCTCTTGTACAAACTCACGTATTGAGGATATGCGTGCTGCAGCCTCTATCGCTAAAGGAAATAAAGTTTCAAGCACAGTAAAGCAGGTTCTGGTTGTGCCAGGTTCTCAAATGGTCAAAGCACAAGCAGAAGCTGAAGGACTAGATGATATATTCATAAATGCAGGTATGGATTGGCGAGAACCTGGGTGCTCAATGTGCTTAGCTATGAATGCAGATAAATTGGGGGCAGGGCAGCATTGCGCCTCTACTTCTAACCGTAATTTTGAAGGTCGCCAAGGTAGTGGTGGACGCACACATTTGTTGAGTCCATCAATGGCAGCAGCAGCAGCTATTGCTGGTCATATCATCGATGTTCGATCTTTTGAGTCCGCCCAATGAGAGCTTTTACCCAGCATACAGGGATCGTTGTAGGTATTGACCGCCCTAATATCGATACAGATATGATTATCCCTAAGCAGTTTCTGAAGTCAATAAAACGTAGTGGTTTCGGGCAAAATCTCTTTGATGAGCTACGTTATATGGATGAAGGTAAGCCAGGTGGAGATTGCACTAATCGGCCACTAAAAAATGATTTTCCTTTAAATCAAAGTCGATACAAAGGTGCTTCGGTGCTTTTAGCTCAAGAAAATTTTGGTTGCGGATCTAGTCGTGAGCATGCGCCATGGGCACTAGATGATTTTGGATTTAGAGTAATAATTGCACCAAGTTTTGCTGATATTTTTTATACAAATTGCTTTAAGAATGGACTTTTACCCATTGTTTTTGATATAGATATTATAAAATATTTATTTTCAGAAGTAGAAAAAAAAGAAGGATATCAGCTTGTAATAGATCTGAATAAACAAATTGTTATTACATCGTCCACTGAGGAATTTCCGTTTCAAATCGACGAATTTAGTAAGCGTTGTTTGCTAGAAGGTTTGGATGAAATAGATCTCACCCTTAAGGAGGTCGATATAATCAAAGCTTATGAGGCAAATCGAATTAAAAATTCTCCGTGGATCTTCGGTGCCATAAAGTAAGCTTCTAGTTCAGCTGATTAACTTTTTTTGATAAAAGGATATTTTAAAAATGACCAAAAAACTACTCATCCTCAAGGGTGACTGTATAGGTCCTGAAATTGTAGATGAAGCAATAAAAATACTACACAAAATAATTAAGTTGTATGCACTGAATTACGAAATTAGTGAGGCATTAATAGGTGGCAGTGCTTTCGATGTCACTGGAGACCCTTGTCCAAAAGACACCCTTCGAATGGCTCATGAAAGTGATGCAATACTTATGGGGTCTGTAGGTGGCCCAAAATGGGATATGCTTGATCGAGAGCTACGACCAGAAAAAGGCCTTCTAAAGCTGAGATCGTCACTTCAGCTCTTTGGTAACTTAAGACCAGCTATTTTGTATTCTCAGCTAGCAAGTTCTTCGTCATTGAAGTCAGAAATTATATCAGGCCTTGATCTTTTGATTGTCAGAGAGTTGACCGGCGGAATATACTTTGGTGAACCACGTGGAATTAGAAAGCTTCCAAATGGTGAAAGAGAGGGATTCAACACATACAAATATTCAGAATCCGAAATCCGGCGTATCGGCAAACTAGCGTTCGACGCTGCTATGTTAAGAGATAAAAAAGTATGTTCGGTAGACAAAGCAAATGTACTTGAGGCATCAATGCTTTGGCGAGAAATTATCGATGATGTCGCTACTTGTTACCCACAGATAGAGCTTTCACATATGTATGTGGATAACGCAGCGATGCAGCTAGTGAAAGCACCTAAGCAATTTGATGTGATAGTTACTGGAAATATGTTTGGAGATATTCTTTCTGATGCAGCAGCCATGTTAACTGGATCGATAGGTATGCTGCCTTCTGCATCACTTGATAAAAATGCAAAAGGTCTTTATGAGCCTTGCCACGGGTCAGCGCCAGATATTGCGGGTCTAGGGGTTGCTAATCCATTGGCAACTATATTGTCTTTAGCTATGTTATTGCGTTACTCATTTGGTGAAATTAATGCTGCGAATTCTATTGAAAAAGCAGTTGATAAAGTCTTAGATTTTGGTTTACGTACACCAGACATTTATGGCGAAAACTGTCAGTTAGTAAGTACTTCTGAGATGGGTGATGCTGTTGAAGCAGCTATAAAAAAATAAACTAATATTGAATATTTGAATTAAATTTTAGTGGTTAAAATTAAATGAAAAAAGTTGGATTTGTTGGTTGGCGCGGAATGGTTGGTTCAGTATTAATAGATCGCATGTCTATTGAAGATGATTTTTCAGAAATAGAACCATTTTTCTTTACGACATCTCAAGTTGGAGGTTTTGGACCAAAAATAAAAGGTATAGCCTCAACGCTTCAGGATGCAAGTGATACTAAGCTTATATCAAAACTTGATATTGTTGTATCTTGCCAAGGAGGTGCTTATACAGAAGCTATGCATTCTACATTGCGTGAATCAGGCTGGAGCGGTTATTGGATCGATGCTGCGTCAACACTGCGCATGTCAGAGACTGCAACCATTTGCTTAGATCCAGTAAACATGGAGTCAATAAAAGAAGCTATTTTCAGCGGAACCAAAGACTTTGTTGGTGGAAATTGCACCGTTAGCTTAATGCTAATGTCTCTTGGCGGTCTCTTTAAAGCTGGCCTGGTAGAATGGGTATCATCAATGACTTATCAAGCTGCTTCAGGTGCTGGCGCAAAAAATATGCGTGAGTTATTGTTACAAATGGGCGCGATGTATCAATCAGTTAATGCCAAGCTTCTTGATCCTTCGTCAGAAATTTTAGAAATTGATCGTACAATTTCTGAGGTAATGCTTAGTCAAGATTTTCCTATACATAATTTTGGCGCACCATTGGCTGGAAGTTTACTACCTTGGATCGATTCACAGCTTGAAAATGGGCAAAGCAGAGAGGAATGGAAAGGGCAGGCTGAAACCAATAAGATCATCGGAAGCTCCTCTGAAAATCTAATCCCTGTTGATGGTTTGTGTGTGAGGGTCGGAGCTATGAGAAGCCATAGTCAAGCTTTTACAGTCAAATTAACTAAAAATGCTCCAATTGATGAAGTTAAGAATATTCTTTCAGATGCAAACGAATGGGTAAAAGTGATACCAAACGATCGCAATTCAACATTAGCCATGTTAACGCCTGCGGCCGTAAGTGGAACACTAGAAGTTCCCGTAGGAAGATTAAGAAAAATGAATATTGGGAATCAGTACTTATCAGCATTCACCGTTGGGGATCAGCTTTTATGGGGTGCAGCAGAACCACTACGTAGAATGTTAAAAATATTGTTATGAAAAAATATAACTAATTTTTCATAAATTTGACTAAAAGGGTGAAGATAGATTAACTCTAATAAAAGTGGACTTTGGACATATACAGCAAATTGTTATGTGCCGGATGGCGTAGATTTTCCTAAAGACTTAATGCGTGTAGTAGCTGCAATTGAATATGATGGCTCTAATTATTGTGGCTGGCAAAGACAAAAGCATAGTCCAAGTGTTCAGGCTGAAGTAGAGAAAGCATTTTCAGTAGTTGCTAACGAAACTATAACAGTAGCTTGTGCTGGTCGAACAGATACAGGTGTTCACGGAACAAACCAGGTTATACATTTTGATACCCGTATCAATAGATCATCAAGACAATGGTTGTTAGGTGTAAATGCAAATTTACCAAAGAATATTCGCATCCATTGGGTTGAAGAAAGAGAAGCTAACTTCCATGCTCGCTTTAGTGCAACTGCTAGAACTTATCGTTATCTCATTTCAAACCAATTTTATAGATCCGCCCTACATCATCATTTGATGACTTGGGAAAGAGAAAATCTTGATGAGCTTCTCATGGATAAAGCTGCCCAGTATTTACTAGGAGAGCATGACTTTACTTCTTTTAGGGCAGCAGGTTGTCAGTCTTTGTCTCCAAACAGAGACGTTCATAATGCAAGAGTCTGGCGAGAGAAAAAGTTAGTTATCTTAGAGATCACAGCCAATTCATTTTTGCATCATATGGTTAGGAACGTAGTTGGCAGTTTAATTTCTGTTGGCAAAGGAGAAAATCCACCGGAATGGATCGATAGTTTGCTAATTAAGCATGATCGATCTATCGCATCGCCCACAGCACCAAGCAATGGATTGTACTTGTGCGGAGTAGATTACCCTCTAAAATATAAAATTCCTAAATTTAATTCTGTCTTCCAGACTGTTGGATAATCAAGTCTTTACGTTTTAAATTGCTTTGAGTTGTATTACTCAAAACCATAGGCTTAACAGCACCTTTTTGATATAATCTTTATATAAAATATAAAACTATTAAGTCGGTCTTTATTGTGAAAAGAACTAGAGTAAAAGTATGCGGGATAACTCGATTGGAGGATGCTGTTTCGGCCGCTAACATGGGAGTAGACGCTATAGGTTTAGTTTTTTATTCAAAAAGCCCAAGATACGTTGAGCCACTAGTTGCTGCCAAAATTGCTTCTGCTGTAGGACCATTTGTTTCTACAGTAGGGTTATTTGTTAACGAATCTTCAGATCAAGTAAAAAAAATAATTAATTTAGTTTCTCCAGATGTTTTACAATTTCATGGCGATGAAGACGAAGCCTATTGTAATCAATTTCCTAGACCATATATTAAAGCATTTCGAATGCATGAAGGTCTGGATATAAATGATTCAATTTCAAGATATCCCACTGCGCTTGGGTTCTTATTTGATTCGTGGTCTAAGGATAAATATGGTGGAACTGGAGAAATATTTGACTGGAAGAGACTATCGTCTCTTCGGGGTCGATCAATAATTCTTGCAGGAGGCTTAAATCCAGATAATATACATAATGCCATGTCTATCTTACAACCATATGCATTGGATGTGAGTGGTGGTGTAGAAAAGTCACCTGGAATTAAGTCTTCTAAATTAATGCAGCTTTTTATTGATCGCTGCTCAGTAGTTTGAAAGTCTTATTACTCTAATTTTATGTTTAGGAGAGTTGCGTGGATAACCGTATAGATGAAAAAGTATCTATCAATTTTGATCAAATGCCTGACGAAAATGGGCATTTTGGTCCATATGGTGGCAGGTTTGTCTCTGAAACGCTTGTTTATGCTTTAGATCAACTAACATCTTTATATGAAAGACTAAAAGATGACCCTGAATTTCAAGCACAAATTGACTATGATCTAGCTCATTATGTAGGAAGGCCCTCACCGCTCTATTTCGCAGAGCGATGGACAAAAAATATCGGAGGGGCCAAAATTTACCTGAAGAGAGAAGATTTAAACCATACTGGGGCACACAAGATTAATAGCGCAATTGGCCAAGCTTTATTGGCAAAGCACACAGGGAAAAAACGAATTATTGCAGAGACAGGAGCTGGACAACACGGAGTTGCTACAGCTACTGTCGCTGCAAGGTTGGGTTTAAAATGTGACATTTTTATGGGTGAAGAAGATATTCGCCGCCAAGCACTCAATGTTTACAGAATGAAATTACTTGGTGCTTCAGTAATTCCAGTCACTTCTGGATCAAAGACACTCAAAGACGCACTTAACGAGGCTCTCAGAGATTGGGTTAGTAACGTAGATGATACTTTTTATATTATAGGCACATGCTGTGGGCCACATCCTTACCCTGAAATTGTTCGTAATTTTCAATCTATTATGGGGCGTGAGGCCCGCGAACAATCGTTAATTCAAACAGGCAAGCTTCCAGATGCGCTTGTCGCATGCGTTGGTGGAGGCTCAAATGCAATTGGTTTGTTTCACCCTTTTTTGAAAGATGAGTCTGTTAAAATGTATGGTGTTGAGGCCGGTGGTTTTGGTGTAGCAACAGGTAAGCATGCTGCCCCACTGAATGATGGGATACCTGGTGTTCTGCACGGAAATAGAACTTACCTCATGGAGGATGAAAATGGGCAGATTATTGAGACGCATTCAATATCAGCTGGATTAGATTATCCTGGCGTTGGTCCAGAGCATTCATGGTTAAAAGATCTTGGTCGAGTTAATTATGTGGCTGTTAATGACGATGAAGCTATGGCTGCCTTTTATACTCTTACTCAGACCGAGGGAATTATTCCCGCTCTTGAGACGAGTCACGCAATTGCATACGCAGAAAAACTTGCTAGTACTATGAAGTCGGACCAAACAATTATTATTAATTTGTCTGGTCGGGGTGATAAGGACATATTAACAGTCGCAGAAATTGACGGAATTTCGCTGTAATAACCTTTATATTTTTAAAAAAATATAAATTACATAGGAAACATTTTTGTGAATAGAATAAAAAAATGCTTCAGAAACCTTACTCAGAAAAAGAAAAAAGCTCTTATTTCTTATATAGTATTAGGTGACCCAGAAAAAAATATAACCCTTCCTCTTATGCACGCCTTAGTAGCAAGCGGAAGTGATATCATAGAATTGGGGATTCCTTTTTCAGATCCAACAGCAGAAGGTCCAGTTATTCAGCGAGCCCATGAAAGAGCGCTGGAAAATGGAAGTAGCTTAAATGAAGCACTTTCTTTAGTGAAAGAATTTCGAGAATCCGATGCTATCACGCCAGTCATATTAATGGGCTACACTAATCCTATTGAGAGATTGGGTTACGATTATTTCATAGAGCGTGCAACTATTTCTGGAGTAGATGGCGTTCTTACTGTGGATCTTCCACCAGAGGAAGCAGTAACTTTTAATCAAAGTCTTAAAGGTTCTGGCATAGAAAATATATTCCTTTTAGCTCCTACTAGTAGCCAGAAGAGGCAAGAAAAAGTTACTAGTATGGCAGGAGGTTTTGTCTACTATGTTTCCCTTAATGGAGTTACTGGCGCAGCTAATTTAGATATTGTTTCTGTGCAAAAGCACGTCAGCAACATTCGGTCTCTCACTAATCTTCCAGTTTGTGTAGGTTTTGGAATTAAAGATGGAGTGACTGCTCGTGCAGTTGCAGATGTGTCTGATGGTGTAGTTGTTGGGAGTGCTATAGTCAACAAAATCGCTGATCTGGCAAAATCAAAAGAATCTAATCCTTTAGTATACGTAGATGCAGTTTCAGTTATCATTACTGACATAAGAAGCGCATTAGATAATTAGTGGACAAATACCAATGAGGCGAGAAACGTTATGAGCTGGCTTGAAAAAATTAGACCTAAAGGCCCTGCAACAAAGGTGAAAGACCGCACCCAAAACGTTCCTGAAGGAATATGGACAAAATGTCCAAAATGTAGCTCTCCGTTATACCGACCGGAGCTTGAAAAAAACTTATTGGTTTGTCCAAAATGTCAGCACCATATAAGAATAAGCGCTAGACGTAGGATAGATATATTCTTAGACAAAAATGGTCGAGAAGAGTTAGCTACTGATGTTAAGCCTATCGATCGGCTAAAATTTAAAGATGTAAAAAAATATAAAGATAGACTGGCTGCAGCTCAGAAACTTACAGGTGAGGACGATGCCTTAATTGCATTCAAAGGTACACTAAACGATATGCCAATCATTGTAGTGGCATTTGAGTTCTCTTTTCATGGCGGCTCAATGGGCTACGTTGTTGGTGAACGTTTTACTCGTGCAGCTCATATTGCGTTAGAGAAGAAAATTCCCCTAGTTTGTTTTTCTGCAACAGGGGGTGCTCGGATGCAAGAAGCACTGATATCTTTAATGCAAATGGCAAAAACAAGCGCTGTAATTGAAAAACTTAAAATTAATAACGTCCCTTATATATCTGTGATGACAGACCCAGTATACGGTGGTGTATCTGCTAGTCTCGCGTTACTTGGCGATATTAATGTTGCAGAACCAAATGCAAGGGCAGGTTTTGCTGGACCAAATATTATCGAGCAAACTATTCGTCAAAAACTACCAAAAGGATTTCAACGAGCTGAATTTCTTTTAGACCATGGTGCAATTGATATGATAATACCTAGAGGCAAAATGCGCGATACGCTAGCCTCTTTACTAAAAAAACTAACTTACTCAAATATAAGCGATAATATAAATGCCACAACGAACCCTCTCTGAGTGGCTCGATATTATAGAAGTTATTCATCCAACAGAAATTGAATTTGGATTGGAACGTATAAGCCAAGTTGCCAATAGACTCGGTTTCTCTTCCTCCGAACTTAGAGCTAATAAAAAATACCAAAGCAATAAAAATAGCCAAAAAAATTTAACTAAAGAGTTAAGTCCAGCAAATAAAATTATTATCGTTGGAGGAACCAATGGTAAGGGATCCTGTGTAGCCGTCCTTGATAGTATTCTTAGAAAAAACGGATATAAGGTTGGCACTTATACATCACCTCATCTCATACAATTCAATGAACGGATAACAATAAACGGTAAACATGCAAGTGATTTAGATATATGCTTGGCTTTCGAGGAAATAAACCTTGCAAGAAATTCAATAAGTTTAAGTTACTTTGAATTTTCAACACTAGCTGCCTTGATGATAATGGCAAATTCTGATTTAGATTTTGCAATACTTGAAGTTGGTTTAGGAGGGCGCCTAGACGCTGTAAATTGTATAGATTCTGATCTATCTATTATAACAGGCATAGCCCTTGATCATCAGCAGTGGCTTGGTGATAATCTTGATCTTATCGGTGCAGAAAAAGCTTCGATAGGAAGAATAAATGCCCCTATGATATACGGTGATACAAGGCCAGTTTCTAGCGTTATTGCAACAGCTAAAGATCTTAAAGTAGACCTCTTATTAAATGGTATAGATTTCAATTTTGAGCAATTTGGTATAACAGATATGACTTCACTGCCTTCAGCCAGCGTGACGTGTGCAATTAAAGCAGCAAAAATTTTAGATCCTAATATAAGTAAAAAAATCTTAAGTGAGGGGCTAAATCATACAAAAATAGACGGTCGCTTTCAAAAAATCAGTCTGAATGGTGTAAATATTATTTTAGATGTAGCGCATAATCCTCAGGCTTCAGAAATGCTAGCCAAACGTTTATTAGCTTTTAAGTCAGAGAATAGAATTATTGCGATCACAGGAATTATGTCAGACAAAGATATACTTGGGATCTTGAAGCCCTTCATCGAGCTTGTTGATTTGTGGAATTTTTGCGACATACCAAATAATAAAAGAGCCTGTAGTGCAAAAGAAGTTGCTTCCGTCGTTCAAAAAAATTATGTAAAGAAAAAATTTAAAGAAACCTGCACTGCAAGCAACCCATTGAGCGATAATATTTATTCTGACCAACAACAATATAAATTTCTTGAACACTCAAAACCAGAAGATGCTATAAAAAAAGCTATTCAGTCTGGCAGTTCCGGAGATACCATTATAGTATTTGGCTCTTTTTTGATTGTTGGCCCTGTGCTTAATTGGCTAAATAGCTTACATTAGCTATTTTTACATATAAAGGGGGTTTTATTAGTGGGAAAGGTTCTTATTTATAGGCTAGTTTTCGCCCTACTGATAATTGCATCAGTTGTGGTTTTTGTGCCCTTTATTATCGAGGCAAAAATGAACAAAAAAATAGATACTACTTCTATGATTCCAGAATCTCCAAGTATAAGTTTACTCATTACTAAACCAGTCAGACCAAAGAAAATTACAGAAGAAAAAATTGAAGAACCATTCCAGCTAAAAGGTGTGCCATCTGATTTGAGAGACGAGGTTAATTTAGTCTCTCCATCGCTTTCCTCTAATGGGCTCCCGATTGGATGGGTTTTAAAAGTAAAAAGTTTTAAGGATAAAAAATCTGCAGTAGATTTATCAAAAAAACTTTTATCAGATGGATATAGAGCGTTTGTAAGAAGCCTGGTTGACGATGGTCGCCAAATTAGCACCGTTTTTATTGGGCCAAAAATAATTAAAGAAAAGCTACTGCATGATAAAGAGGCTCTAAATAAAAAATATGGCTTCGATGCAAATATAATAAGATTTGGCCCCTGATTTATGAAGCGGTTCTGTTAAGCTTTGTTGTATTTAAACTGATATTTTTTATTGTATTACTATGGTATTTGAGTCATGAATTCAGTTGATTGGTCCATTATTGTACTTATTGGTATCTCGTCTATTATTAGCGCTATTAGAGGAGTAGTGAAAGAGGTTGTATCACTAATAGTCTGGGTATTAGCAGCTTTAATTGCCTCGATTTTTCATGATCAGCTCGCAATGCTAATGATAAACTTGATAGAAACTCCTATGCTAAGAAACTTTTCTGCTTGGATTCTTATCTTTCTGGCGTGCCTATTAATAGGAAGTTTGGTAAATTACGCGCTTGGAAAATTAGTAGAGGTTTCAGGTTTATCTGGCACTGACAGATTGTTAGGTATAATCTTTGGTATTGTGCGAGCATTAGTGATTGTGATGGTCTTTTTGATTATAATTCCAAAAATTTTTCCTGCTTCGCACACACAGTGGTGGATTGAGTCAACACTTATTCCATATTTTTATCCCTTTCAAGGCTGGGCCCAGGAAACAGGATCAACAGCATTGAATTTTTTGAAAAACTTATTTTAGATAAACTAGATTAAATAAAGACTTTTAATGTCATAAAAAAGGCCTGAAAATCAATGTGTGGAATAGTAGGTATTTTTGGCAAAACAGATGTTAAGTTAAAACTTTATGATGCCTTAACAATGCTTCAGCATCGTGGTCAGGATGCCGCTGGTATAATGACTTGTCATAAAGGGCGCTTTAATCAAAGAAAAAGCGTTGGTTTGGTTAAAGATGTTTTCAAGAATCGTCACATGTCTCAGCTTAAAGGAAATATGGGAATAGGCCATGTAAGGTATCCAACAGCTGGCAGCTCAAGTCCTGCGCTTGCTCAACCTTTTTATGTAAATTCTCCTTATGGAATTTGCATGGCACATAACGGAAACCTAACTAATACAGATGAATTAATGACACTGCTCTTTAATTCTGATCTCCGTCACATAAATACAGATTCAGATTCAGAAGCATTGCTTAATGTGTTTGCTCATGAACTACTTTCTCTTGAAAAAATACAGCCTTCACCAGCTAATATTTTTGATGCCGTTAGTCGAGTACATGAGAGATGCAAGGGTGCTTACGCAGTTGTAGGGATGATTGCGAGTTATGGCATGATTGCTTTTAGGGATCCTTATGGAATTCGCCCTCTTATTTATGGACAACGAAAAACTCCAAGTGGCATAGAGTACATGGTTGCCTCTGAAACAGTGGCTATGGATGTTTTAGGCTTCACTGTCGTTCGTGATTTAGCTCCTGGAGAAGCTATATACGTTGACCAAAATGGAGAACTGCATTTAAAACAGTGTGCGAAAAATCCACAACTCAATCCTTGTATATTTGAGCATGTTTATTTTTCTCGCCCTGATTCGATTATTGATGAGATCTCTGTTTATTCAGCACGACTAAGAATGGGGCAAAAGTTAGCAAAAAAGATAAAGAGTTTAGATATATGTGAAGATATTGATGTCATTATTCCAATACCAGATACTAGTAGGGTGTCTGCCCAAGCAATTGCTGAAGAACTTGGGATAAAATTTCGTGAAGGATTCATGAAAAATAGATATATCGGTCGGACTTTTATAATGCCCGGCCAAAAAGAAAGAAAAAAATCTGTTCGTCAAAAATTAAATCCTGTAAAAGCTGAGTTAAATGGTAAAAGAGTACTATTAGTTGATGACTCTATCGTTCGAGGAACAACTTCAAGAGAAATTATAGAAATGGCAAGAGATGCAGGAGCTAAAAGCGTTTACGTCGCTTCATCGTCGCCACCTGTTCGTTTCCCTAATGTTTACGGTATAGATATGCCTTCTGCAAATGAACTGATTGCTCATGGTAAAACAGAAGAAGAAGTCGCTAAGCTTATTGGCGCAGATTGCTTAATTTACCAAGATCTAAATGAACTGATTGATAGCGTTAAAGCAGGAAACTCCAAAATTAAAAACTTTGATTGTGCAGTCTTTGATGGTCACTACGTCACTGGAGACATCAGTGATAAATACCTTAAAAAATTAGATATAAAAAGAAATGATTCTACAAAAAACATTGCTGCGAATGATCACATAGATATGAATCAAGCTGTAGGCTTGCATAATTCAGATATAGATGCAGAATAATATTTCTTCTAAAATAAAATTGAGAGCGGTTGGATAAAAATAAATGGATAAAGATGACGTGAATGATCCTTTTTCAGAATTTAAGTTTGACACATTAGCAGTGAGAGCCGGTCATGTTAGAACACATGAAGGAGAACATTCAGAGCCTTTATTTTTAACTTCTAGTTATGTTTTTAAAGATTCTGCTGAAGCAGCTGCAAAATTTTCCGGCGAATCTCAAGGAAACGTATATTCACGTTACACAAACCCAACCGTGAATATTCTCGAGAAGAGGATTGCAGCTCTAGAAGGCGCAGAACAAGCAGTTGCTACCTCCTCAGGTATGGCGGCTATACTCAGTACATGTCTCACCTTTTTGAAAGCAGGGGACCATATAGTTTGTTCTCAGAGTGTATTTGGAGCCACAACTGTTTTATTTGAAAAGTATTTATCACAATTTGATATACAAACAACATTTGTTTGCCTCACCGATGAAGAACAGTGGAAGAGTGCAATGAGACCAACTACTAAAATTCTTTATTTAGAAACGCCATCAAATCCATTATGCGATGTAGCTGATATAAAATTAATAGCTGCCATTGCTAAAAAAAATGAAGCATTGTTAGTTGTAGATAACTGTTTTTGTACTCCTGCGTTGCAGCAACCAATAAACCTTGGCGCTGATCTTATTATACATTCAGCCACTAAATATCTAGATGGTCAGGGACGATGTCTGGGTGGTATTGTTGCCGGAAACAAACAATTAATAGAGCAAGTCTTAACTTTTGTTCGCACAGCTGGACCAAGTATGAGCCCGTTTAATGCGTGGGTATTTTTGAAGGGCTTGGAGACACTAAAACTCAGAATGCATGCTCATTCATCGAATGCACTAGAGTTAGCAGTATGGTTGCAGGAGCAGCCGCAAGTAATAAAAGTTTTTTACACAGGCCTGGAAAGTCACCCAGGACATTTTCTCGCAGCTAAGCAGCAATCTGCATTTGGAGGAGTTCTGTCATTTACAGTCAAAGGTTCTAAAGAGCAAGCATGGAAAGTTATTGATAGCACAAAGCTTATGTCACTAACTGCAAACTTAGGTGATACGAAAACAACCATAATTCATCCAGCTACCACAACACATGGTCGCTTGAGTGCTGATCAAAGAAAAGATGCAGGTATAACAGACAATCTTATTCGTATAGCGATTGGTCTAGAAGATATTAGCGATATCAAGAATGATTTGTTGCAAGGCCTCATTTCATTATAGATTATAAAAATATTCTATTTAGTTAGCATATTTTGAGCGTCTAAAATAAATTCATCTTTTTTTGAATCTAATAAAATTAAAGGCGGGGTATTGATTCCTTTAATAAAAGCTGGTCTTTCACCCAAGCGATCTACCCATGAAGATAGATGGGGAAAAGCTTTTATCTCAACGCCAGACCAATCGTGAAGTTTTACCCAGGGCCAACTTGCAATGTCAGCTACACTCAATGAGGCGGAAAGGTATCTTCTGCCTTCCAAGTGAGCGTCCATGACACCGAATAGACGCTTTACTTCGTTTTGGTAGCGATCTATAGCAGGCTTGTATTTTTCAGGCCAATATCGAAAAAAAACGTTTGCTTGTCCCATCATAGGACCTATGCCGCCCATCTGAAACATAAGCCATTGTAGTGTTAGAGACCGATCGTAAGGTTCGCTCGATAACAGTTGTCCTGTTTTTTCTGCTAAGTAGATTAAAATAGCCCCAGACTCAAAAACGACAAAATCGTTATTATCACGGTCGACAATAGTAGGAATTTTACCGTTCGGATTTAGCTTTAAATACTCTGTTGTTTTTTGTTGTTTTTTTCCTAAATCTAGATCATGTAGGGTATATTTGAGGCCAAGCTCTTCTAGCGCAATGCTAACTTTATGACCGTTTGGGGTTGATGCAGTATATAAATCAATCATAATATTACTTTCCGGTTTCGAGAATATGATCACAGTTAATTATACATACAATAAATAAGAAAAAGATAACCAATAAGCTACTAACTTTACTATACATAATTTCAAACAAAGGTACTCATGATGCTAAAACATTCAGAAAAAAGATCAGTAATTGATAAAAAAAAGCATTCTCAGGAAGAAGTATGAAGCAAAAAAATCTAAAGAATCACTTTTTTCATGGGCGCACAATAGTCCCGCCGTTTCCACAGAATTTTGACGAGATTATTTTAGGTTTGGGTTGCTTTTGGGGTGCTGAAAGAAAATTCTGGACTCAATATGGAGTCTATACAACAGCAGTTGGTTATGCTGGTGGGAATACAAGCAATCCAAGTTATGAAGAGGTTTGCTCTGGCTTAACTGGCCATTCAGAAGTTGTAAAAGTTATATACAATCCAAAAAAAATATCATTAAAAGAGATACTTAAAATATTCTGGGAGTCACACAATCCTACGCAGGGAATGCGTCAAGGTAATGATACAGGGTCACAGTACAGATCTGTAGTTTATTGCAATCAGGTCGATCAATTTAACATAGCGCTAACCTCTAAAGATACTTATGAACGACTACTTGCAGAATCTGGACATCCACAAATAACAACAGAGATATTATGTAATAAAGATTTCTTTTATGCGGAAGACCAACACCAGCAGTATTTAGCTAAAAATCCTAACGGTTATTGCGGTCTAAACGGTACAGGGGTTGAATTTTTATGATGTGGCAATAGGTTGAAAGCACTATAAAATTCGACGTATAATAAAATCTGTGTTTTTTAAATGAGTCACTTTTAGACATAAAACACACATATTTTTTTTTAGTGCCCGAAGTCACAAATAAGTTAATACTTTTATTTTTTTTAAGATATTGATTTATATAGTTAAATTTATTACAACTAATAGTATTATATAAAATATCGATAAAGGTGACATAAACCTATAGATTTGTTTGGCAAAGGTCATTAAAATCATCACCGATGTTTATCATCTATAGATTACATTATAAGTTTGTTATTGTTGCGACTTAAATGATAACAATCAAGCACTCTACTTCTGAATGCTGAATTTTTAGTTTTAAAATAATCTTTAAGAGGAATAATAGAATGAATATTATTAAATTACTCGGTGTATCTGTCCTAATTTTAGGTCTAGCTGCATGTGGCGATAAATCAGAAGAGGCAGCAGCTCCAGAAGCAGCTACTAAGCCTGGTAGCAATGTTGATAGGTTTAATACAGAAAAATTTGGAAGTAATTCTGATCCATCAACAGCTCCGGCTCCATCGTTCGCAATTTCAAAAAATTTGAAACCTGGTGAGTATGTAAACGAGAAAGGTGAAGTTGTAAAAAACAGAGAACTCGAAGGAGTAGTTGAGAACCCTAAGTTGCGTGAAATCCCAGAAGGTATTGAAGAAGGAAGCGTTGAACATACTATGTGGTTGCTTTCACAAGAAGAATAACCCCAAAATAAATATTTAAATAATTAAATATTAATATTTAATCCCAGTGTTTAGATACATTGGGATTTTTTTTGCAAAGATACTTTGTACTTTTGAGCTAGCATATTCCAAGAATAGTATGTTTTATTATCTTTTGTTTTAGACCTAGTCTAGAAAACAAGTTCTGGTATCCTAATCACATTTCAACCAATAGGCGTTACTTTTGAACAATTCAGACTTTTCTTCTCTTGGCTTGCGTGCTGATCTAGCTAAGAATATCTTATCTTTAGGTTACCTAAAGATGACGCTTATTCAGGCTCAAACATTACCTGATATTTTAAAAGGACATGACGTAATTGGGGAAGGTAAAACCGGTTCTGGTAAAACCGCAGCTTTTTCTCTTGGTATCTTAAATAAACTTAATGTTAAGAATTTCCGAATACAAAGCTTAGTATTATGCCCAACAAGAGAGTTAGCAGATCAGGTTGCTTCTGAGGTACGAAAAATCGGCCGTACGATCCATAACATTAAAGTTCTTTCATTATGTGGGGGATCTCCATTTGGTCCCCAGAAAGGATCTCTCAAGCATGGTGCGCATATAATTGTTGGAACACCTGGTCGTATTTTGGAGCATATAAACAAAGGAAATCTAATCCTTAACGACGTTAGTATGTTTGTGCTTGACGAAGCAGACCGTATGCTGGATATGGGCTTTCAGCCCGCTGTAAACTCGATAATAAAAAATCTACCAGCAAATAGACAGACCTTGCTGTTTACTGCCACTTTTTCTGATGATGTTGCCCCTATCTCTTCAAAATTAATGAAGAATCCTAAAATTATTAGAGCTCTGCCTGATAGTAAAAAAAGTGAAATTAATCAATATTTCTATCAAATTAATGACGAAAATCATAGATTCGAAGCATTAAAGTTAATACTTTTAAAGTACCGACCAGATTCAACTATAATTTTCTGCGAAACAAAAAAAGAAACTGAGGAAGTTTGCAGTCAGCTAGTAACTGCTGGATTTTCTTCGTTAGCATTACATGGTGACCTAGATCAAAAAGATAGAGATCAGACCCTGATTCGCTTTTCTAATAATAGTATCCCAATTCTGGTTGCTACAGACGTCGCAGCAAGAGGAATCGATATTTTCTCTCTTGGAGCAGTTATAAATTATAATCTTGCGCGAAATATTGATAGTCACATTCATCGTATAGGTAGAACTGGTCGTGCCGGAGTAACTGGTAATGCCTTTAGTCTTTTTAGTGTGAAAGAGCGCTACAGAGTGAATCTTATTGAAAAATATTTAAATTTAACTATCGTCCCCAAAAAACTTCCATTATCCAGTATTTTAAATGACACACCTAATGCATCATTGATGGAAACTATACAGATCGATGGAGGAAAGAAACAAAAAATACGTGCTGGGGACATACTTGGAGCGCTCACTGGTGAGGGTGCATTAAACGGCACACAGGTTGGAAAAATAAATATTAAAGATAATTGGTCGTTTGTAGCCGTTAGTTCCAGTGCTTACAAGGTTGCACTAAATAAACTGGCTACTGGAAAATTAAAAGGTAAGATTTTTAGAGTCAGGTTAATTCGAAGTTAAATTTAAGAGCTATACCTTGTTTTACATCGTACTTTGTCTTGCCTTTTCTTTTATTGGATCAGCGAGTGGTGTCGCTAAAAGTAACTGCTTCGTATAATCATTTGATGGCGACGAAAAAATATTACCAGTTTTGCCTAGTTCTACCAATTTTCCTTGGTGTATAACTGCAATACGGTCAGAAATGTACCTAACTACAGAAAGGTCATGAGAAATAAACATCATGGTTAGATTGTGTTTCTCAACTAAAGATAATATAAGTTCGAGAATCTGAGCCTGAACAGTAACATCAAGTGCTGACACTGGCTCATCAGCAACTATAAACTCAGGTTTAGTTGCTATAGCTCGGGCTATAGCAATACGTTGGCGTTGTCCGCCAGAGAACTCATGTGGATATTTTTTTAAAGCAGATTTCGGTAAGCCAACATCATCCATAAGAGAATAAACATCGTCTAAGATCTTCTTACCTGTTGATATAGAGTGATAGAGCAAGGGTTCAGCCAATATATCAAAAACTGTCATCCTTGGATTAAGAGATGAGTAGGGATCTTGAAACACCATCTGCATTCTTTTACGTATATCAATTTTTTTGGAGGACGACAAAAGCATGAGGTTTGTGCCGTTGAAATAAACTTCACCACTATTGACAGTTGTCAGTTGCAGTATTGATCTGCCCAAAGTTGACTTACCTGACCCAGATTCACCAACAACTCCAAAAATTTCCCCTCTTTTTATTTCAAAAGATATGCAGTCCACCGCTTTTATGAGTTTTTGCTCTTTATTTTTCTTATATGGCAGCCAGCTGATACTCTTATTTTCACTAGCGTAATATTTGACTAAACTTTTAACCCTTAATAGAACATCCTGATTATTGCAGGGTTTTGATATCTTTTGACCACTAGGTACTGACGATAGCAGGCTTTTAGTATAGTCATTCTTAGGTCTATAAAATATATCTTCAGCAGTACCTTTTTCAACTATTTTACCATCTCTCATTACGACAATATTGTTTGCTATACCTGCTACAACTCCAAGATCATGACTAATGAATACAACAGCAATTTTATACTTTATTTGAATTTTTTGAATTAGCTTTATAATTTGGGCTTGGGTAGTGACGTCTAGGGCTGTTGTGGGTTCATCACATATAAGTAACTTTGGCTTGGCAATCAATGCCATAGCGATCATGACTCTTTGTTGCATGCCTCCTGAAAACTCATGTGGATAGTTATCAATCTTCTTCTTTGCTTCTTTTATTCCCACTTCAGATAACATATTAATAGCGGCTATTTTAGCCTTTTTTCGCGATTTTTGCTGATGATAGATTATTGGCTCCATAAGCTGTTCGCCAATCGTCAGGTATGGGTTAAGGCTTGTCATTGGATCTTGAAAAATTATAGCTATATCATTGCCACGTATTTTTTGAAGTTCTTTTTCTTTTCTGCCGATGAGGTTAATACCTTCAAATAAGGCTATGCCGGACTCTATTTTTCCTGGCGGCCTAGGAATAAGATCAAGCAAGCTATATACAGCTACTGATTTTCCTGAACCCGACTCACCAACTATTGCTAATGTTTCCCCGCTACCTACATTAAAGCTGACATCATCAACCGCCCTGATAATACCGTTTCGGGTATGGAAATTAACGGTTAAATGTTTAACTGAAAGTAAATACATATATATTTATCGCTTATTAATCAGTATTTTAAAAAATTAAAGTAGAAAATGCATTAATTATACTATTTCTTAGGATTTAGTCCTTTGATGCTCTTGGATCAAGAGCATCTCGTAATCCGTCACCAAGAAAATTTAACGAAAATAATGTGATAGATAAAAATAATCCAGGAAAAATTATAAGCCATGGATATTCTTCCATAGTTTCAACGCCATATGAGATTAGCAGACCCCAAGAGCTTTCGGGGGGCTGTATTCCTAGACCTAGGAAGCTTAAAAAAGCTTCAAGTAACATTACACTCGGTATAGTTAGTGTCGTATATACAATGACTGGACTAAGGACATTGGGAACCAAGTGTCGATGAATTATCGTCCAATGCGATAACCCTAGTGAAATAGCAGCTTCAATAAAATCTTGCTGCTTAAGTGCTAATACTTGTCCACGTACAATACGCGCCATTGTAAGCCACTCCACTGCACCTATCGCTAGAAATAAAAGTAGTATATTTCTACCAAAAATAACCATAAGTAGTATTATAAAAATCATAAATGGTAATGCATATAGTATATCTACAGTTCTCATCATAAATGAATCTATTTTACCTCCAGAGTATCCTGCAATAGTGCCCCATAGTACTCCAATAAAAATAGCTACAGCACTAGCTATAAAGCCAACTGCAAGAGATATACGGCTTCCATACATTATTCTTGTCAACATATCTCGGCCAAAAATGTCAGTACCCAGCCAATGATCAAGTGACGGCGGAGATGCTCCCAATAAAAGATCTTGCTCTTCATAACCATAAGGAGCAATCATTGGAGTCAGAAATGCAGTAATACAAAAAAATACGAGAATAACTAAGCTCGCTATAGCTAACTTATTCCTTTTAAGACGACGCCATCCGTCGCTCCATAGAGAGCCTCCTTCTTTTCTTGGAGAGCTTGAATGCAAAGTGTTATTTTCTTTATGTTTTATCGACCCAAGCATTTATTTATCTGACCTATATTGTTGACGAAGCTTTGGGTCAAGCCAAACAGCAATAACATCTGACAGTAAATTGAACATAATAATAAGTGTGGCAAAAAATATAGTTGTCCCTAAAATCATTGTATAGTCTCTATTAAAGGCTGCTTGAACATAGAATCTGCCAAGCCCAGGTATTTGAAAGATTGTTTCTACAACAAAGGACCCGCTAAGCAGCCCAGCAAAAGCTGGACCTAAAAAAGCTACAACAGGTATTAAGCCTCCTCGGAGAGCATGTTTTAAAACTATGACGTTAACAGGTAATCCTTTGGCCTTAGCTGTTCGAATATAATCTTTTGTCATCACTTCTAGGATCCCACCACGACTCAGTCTTGCAATAAATGCCGCATAACCTAAACCTAAAGTTAAGGTGGGTAATATTTTGTCTCCAGGAGAGCTCCCCCAACCAGAGATTGGCAGCCACTCCATATAAATACCAAAAAAGAGAACTAGAAGAGGGCCCATTAAAAAAGAGGGTATACATATACCGACCATAGAGATCGACATAGGTAGATAATCATGTAGTGAGTTAGGTCGAAGACCTGCATATATTCCTGCACTAGCACCAATAAAAACAGCTAGTAGCATCGCATATAGGGCTAATTCTGCAGTAACAGGTAATCCTACTTTAATGAGTTCATTTACGGTACGTCCAGGATAACGAAAAGAGGGGCCTAAATCACCATGCAGCAAGTCACCAACATAGCTTATATATTGCTGCCATATCGATTGATCTAAGTCATATTGAGCTTCTAGAGCCCTAACTACTTCAGGAGGAACATTTTTTTCTGCACTAAATGGGCCTCCAGGAGCTGCTCGTACCAAAAAAAAGGTTGCGGTAACAACAATCAGTAATACGGGGATCGATTGAAGCAACCTGTTAAAGGTGAAGTAAAGCATTAGTCCATCTCTTGATTTGCAGTCACTGGATCTAAAAAGATATTTTTATAAAGAACATAATTTAATATGTTTGGCTCCAGACCCTTAACGCTAGGATGAACCAAGCTTTTACTGTTATAGATATAAATAGGAATAATTGGCATATTGTTAAGTAAAATTTGTTCAGCTTCGGCCATAATCTTATATCTCTCTGACTTGCTAGAAGAAATCGGAGCTTGCTTGGATATCAAATCATCATAATGCCTGTTTGACCAACCAGTGCGATTATTTCCTCCATCTGTTACCCACATATCAAGAAATGTGTTTGGATCTATATAGTCACCTATCCATCCAGCTCTAGCAATTGCATAGTTACCGGTATTAACGGAATCTAAATATACTTTCCAGTCCTGATTAACTAGTACAATATTAATGCCTAAATGCTTTTTCCACATCTGCTGAATAGCTACTGCAATTTTTCGGTGACCTTCTGATGTGTTGTATAGCAACTCGGTAGCAGGGAATCCCTTTCCAGCCGGATATCCTGCTTCAGACATTAGATTTTTAGCTAGAGACGGATTAAAACCGAACCCATTTTTAGCAAAGTATCCAAGAGTACCAGGTGGAGTGAAAGTGTAAGCTGGCGACTCATCACCTTTTGTCACTCTTTCCGTTAGTTCCTTTCTGTTAATACTCATAGCCAGCGCTCGCCTAACACGTTTGTCGCTGAGATGAGCTACCGCAGTATTAAATCTATAAAAATAATTACCAAGATATGGATAAATTTTTAGTAAGGCAGGTTTATTTTTTTTATAGGTTTTGACCTTATCGATGGGAATACTTGAGGTTTTGTGCAGCTGACCTAGACGAAACATTCTTTCTTCTGTTGTTACATTTTCTATTGGATGAAATCTTATTCCATTTAGTTTGACCTTTTTTGCATCCCAATAAATAGGATTTTTTATAACATCTATGGATTTAAAAAGTCGCCATTCTTTTAGTATAAAGGGCCCATTTCCTATAAAATTCCCTGGGCGTGTCCAAAGTGTTCCTCTTTCATGGGGTTTGCCAAACTTTTCAATAGTAGCTTTATGAAGCGGATACATACTGTAGTGATCTAAAAGCTGTAAAAAATATGGGGTTGGATTAGAAAGTTTAACTTGTAAAGTTTGGTCATCCAAGGCTTTGACGCCAACTAAAGAAAAATCGCTAATTTTTCCTTTAGCGTAATTCTCAGAATTTTCGATTGGAAACAACATATACGCATACTGGTTGCCTAATTTTGGCTGCAAAGCCCTCCACCAAGACCAAACAAAATCATGAGCTGTTAAAGGATCTCCGTTTGACCATAATGCTGATTCACGTATTTTAAAAGTATAGATTTTCTTATCTTTGCTAATACTCCATTCTTTAGCGACTGCAGGTATAGGCTCTAATGTCTTAGTATCTTTAGCAACCAAGCCCTCTAAAAGAGCATTTAAAATATGGTGCTCTGGAATACCGGTAACAATATGAGGGTCTAGTTCCTGAGGATCAGTACCATTTCCCCAATGCAGTATGCCTGTTAAATTTCCTGTAGTTACGTTATTTTGCCCCTTGCTGCATCCAGCTATTAAACTAAGGAATAAAATCATAAGTAAAAAATTTAGCTGTCTGTGCTTAAACTTTATTTCATCATACATAATAAGTCCGAATATCAAAATCTAGTAAAAAACTAATTAACATTGTTCAATGCTTCATGTTAAGGAATGAATTGAAAGGATGCCAGCATGAAATCAGGCTCCTGTTAAAAGAACCACATTGAAATACTCCTGTTAACCGAACATAATAGATTACCTAAAAAGCATTATAATGCAGGTTTATTTAAATACGGCAAAGATTTTTTGTTAAGATAGGCTTTATTAGATTGCTGCTTAAGATCTGTAGTTTTATGGCGACCCTTGTTGGTCCCTCGCAATGGCTTTTCGCAAATCCCGCCAGGCCCGGAAGGGAGCAACGGTAGTGAAAAAGTTGTGTGCTGGGCAAGGCTGACAAGGGTGGCCACCATTAAACCACTCCTACAAAGTTTTTATTTGTTTACTTGTCGAGGATTGATTCGACTTCATCCATGAGATCATCCATCCTACTTATTACAGCTGCGTAAACTTTATCCGAAGACATATCTACCCCTGCATTAATAAGTATATTGTAAGGATAATCTGAGCCGCCAGCTTTAAGGATATCAATCAATCTTTTTTGTGCTCCTTTGTCTTTTTTGAGAATCTTGTCCGTAAGAAAATATGCAGCAGAGATCGATGTTGCATACTGATAAACGTAAAAATTTCTATAGAAATGCGGTATATACGCCCACTCAACTTTATATAGATTATCGATATTCATGATACCCTCGTTATGCCCATAATAACGATCAAGTATTTCTCCATACATACTATCAAGCTTGTCGGCAGATAGAGCTTTACCTTCTTCTATCAGCTTATGCATAGCTAATTCAAATTCGGCAAATTGTGTTTGTCGGAAGAAAGTGCCCCTAATTTGAGAAAGCTCTTTAAATAAAAAATATAGCCGCTCTTGGTCGTTACCACTATTTTTTCTCAAGTAATCAAAGAGTAGTATTTCATTAGCAGTAGATGCAATTTCGGCTATAAAGGTTGAGTAATCGGCCTTTGTAAATGGCTGCGCCTCGTTAGCTAATAATGAGTGCATAGCGTGACCCCACTCATGCATAAAAGTACTAACTGATTCTAATGTTCCATCATAATTAAGGAGAACATATGGATGGACGTCGTATGCTGCTCCCATTACATAAGCTCCACTCCTCTTACCTTGTTTTGGATAGACATGCATCCAATTCTTATCGAGGGCCTGAGATAGCATTTTTACATAACTCTCACCTAGTGGCTTAAGTGCTTTTATAGTTAATAGCTTTGAATCTTCAAGACTATATTTTTTATCCATAGAGATTACAGAGGGATAAATATCATAATATTCTGATGTGGATAGTCCAAGCATACGTTGACGCAGCTTTATAAGCCTATGAAGGCTTGGCAGCCCTTTATTTACTGACGAAACAAGCGACTCATAAACCTCTTTTGGAATATTATCTTCTGATAAAGCCTGTTCCAGAGAAGAGTCATAACCCCTTATCTTTGCCATAGTGACATCGTTTTTTACTTGGCCTTCTAAAGTGACAGCTAAGGTTTGCTTGTACTCTTGAAAAGTTTTCCAAAATTTATTAAATACTAACTTTCGATCATCACGATCAGGCGAACGTCTAGATGAACTATAACCAGACGGGTCAAGTCTTACTTTTTTCCCATCTGATAGAGTTACTTCTGGCCAGGGTATCTCTGCATTAGTGAGCACTTCATAAGCACTCGATGCTGTATTCATTGTAGCTTGAAGAGAGGCAATGACTGATTCTTCTTTTATAGAAAGTATATATTTCGATTGCCGTAGAGTATTTAGGATATAGAAATCATGGTCTTTTAACTCTGAAGAGTTCTTTAAGTAAGCACTCAAAGCATCATTTCCAATAGCTACTAATTCTGGATTTAGGAAGCTCGTAGCTTCCCCAAATTTAACTAACAATGCTTGAGATAAAGACGATCTTTCTCGAAATTCGGAATTTGCCAAATCAGTATCTTTTGCCAAAAAAGCGAAGGTATAAAGTTTTAACAAATCTTTATAAATATTATTAATGAGATCCATACAAGAAGAAAGTATTTGCAGACTATCACCAAGCTTACCTTTACAGCTTTGTATATTTTCTATGCGTGAAGATATTTCAGATCTTGAATACTGCCAGCTTTTTATGCTCGGATACAAATCATGCAGATCCCAAATAAAAGATTTATTTTGTGATGACTCACTCATCACCTTTGATTTTTTTTCATCAGCCAAAGAAGGCCCAACTAAAAAAATAGCAAACATCATTACTGTTAAACTTATATGCCTACTTAGCATCATCATCCCCTAATACAATTTCATCTATACTACTAAATATAACACCTCCAGAAAGCCTAGTAGAAATTTTATCACCGGACTTAAGGTCAGATATATTTTTAATTAATTTTTGATGGCTATCTAGAATTATTGCGTAACCTCTTTCAAGTGTATTCAGTGGGCTGATCGCATTGAGAAGACGTAGACTGTTTTCCCATTGCTTATGTTTGGAAGTTAGCGAATTAAAAACCCCAATTTTTAGCTTTTTTTCTAGGGATTTGATTTGATCACTTAGATTTATCAGCTGTTGATGCGGATGATATCTAGTAAGACTTCTATCAATACCGGCTAAAGAAGTATAATCTTTATGTAGTTTAGTTAAGATGCTTTGGTAAGCTCTTGATCGTAAACCTTTTAGTTGAGCTTTTATATGTAAAAGATAGTCTACAGGGTTCCTAATCCTACTATACAAGCTGTCAATTCGCTGATCGCTTGCTTGAAGAAAGCGGTGAATAATCCGTTCTAGTTGGTGTTGTTTTTTTTCTAAACCAAGAATTATTGTATTTATATCAGGGCTAACTATTTCAGCAGCAGCAGAGGGGGTAGGCGCCCTATAGTCAGCAACAAAATCAGCGATGGTGAAATCAATTTCGTGGCCAATAGCACTTATAATTGGAATTAAACTATCATATATGGAGTGAGCTAGAGCCTCGTCATTAAATGCCCATAAATCTTCGATAGATCCACCACCACGAGAAAGAATGAGCACATCACACCTATTTTTTTTATTCGCACAGATTATTCTATCTGATAATTCTTGAGCCGCACTTACACCTTCAGATGTTTTGCCTTGAACTATGCTGGGGTAAATTTCTATGTCAGCTATCGGATATCGTCTTCTTAAAATAGATAAAATATCTTGTACGGCAGCACCAGTAGGAGATGTTATTAGGCCTATTCTCTTGGGGTATCCAGGAATGGTTAATTTATGCCTATCATCAAATAAACCTTCATCTAGTAGCTGTTGCTTTAACTCCTCAAATTTTCTTTGTAAAGCACCAGCACCGGCATCTTCAAGATACTCAATGATCAATTGGAATTTCCCATTAGCCTCATAAATTGTAGCCTTGCATCGAGCTAAAACATTCGACCCATTTTTAAGTTCAAAGCTACACCTAGAGTTTTGTGCTCGAAACATTGCACAATCGACTGTTGCTAACTTATCCTTCATTTTGAAGTACCAGTGACCAGAAGCTGGTTTAATTAAACCAGATATTTCTCCCTCTACCCAAATTAAAGGAAACTTTGATTCTAGTGTTTGGCGAGAGAGTCTATTTAGCTGAGAAACTGAGTATTTATTGAGTTTATTTTCCATTTCTTTATTTTCCATTTCTTTCAATCGTAGTCAATGTAAATATTAATCACTTATATCACTCAATGGTGATTCGTCCATCGAATATGAAAAAATAGTGTTTTTCCTATATGTTAAGCTTATAATAGATTGCTTACTTGAGTAATACTCTGCTTTTTATAGTAATAATCAGCACTGTCAATAATCGTTATAACGAGGTAAGCACAGCAAATGCTAAGAATAGCTGAAGAAGCACTAACCTTCGATGACGTCTTATTAGTTCCCGGCTACTCCGAGGTAACTGCAAAAGACGTCTCACTTAAAACCCGTTTATCACGATCTATTTCCTTAAATATACCCCTCGTTTCAGCTGCAATGGATACAGTAACTGAATCTCGGCTAGCTATAGCGTTAGCTCAGGAAGGAGGAATCGGGATAATACACAAAAGCATGACTATTGAGAGCCAGGCTCTCGAAGTTCGTACCGTAAAAAAATATGAAAGTGGTGTCGTTAAAGATCCAATAACTATTGATTCTTCAGCATCTGTAAAGGAACTAGTAGCCCTCACAACAGAGCACAACATCTCTGGCGTCCCTGTGTTAAAAAATGGCAATCTTGTTGGTATAGTCACGAGACGAGATGTTCGCTTCGAGCCAAGCCTAGAATCACCTGTATCAACAATTATGACACCCAAAGATAAATTAGTTACCGTATTCGAGGGTGCAAAATCCGATAAAATAAAAAGCCTACTCCATAAGCATCGGATAGAAAAAATATTAGTTGTAAGTGACACATTTGAATTGCGGGGTCTAATAACCGTAAAAGACATAGATAAAGCCGAAAAATACCCAAACGCATGTAAGGACGACCAAGGCTGTTTAAGAGTAGGTGCTTCAATAGGAACTAGCCCTGATACAGATGATAGAGTTGCCGCTTTAGTCAAAGCTGGAGTCGATGTTCTTATTATTGATACCGCTCATGGGCACTCTTTAAATGTTATAAATCGCGTTCGAAAAATTAAGTCTGAATATCCATTAGTAGATGTTATAGCAGGAAATATAGCGTCTGCAGAGGCCGCAATAGCTTTATTTGAAGCAGGAGCCGATGGAGTTAAAGTAGGAATAGGTCCAGGTTCTATATGTACTACTAGAATCGTTACGGGTATCGGTGTTCCACAAATAACTGCTATAGCTAACGTTGTAGAAGCTTTGAAAAATAAGGATATTCCTATTATTGCGGATGGTGGAATTCGATTTTCTGGTGATATAGCCAAAGCTTTGGCTGCAGGAGCTCACTCTGTGATGATGGGATCAATGTTTGCTGGTACAGAAGAGTCTCCAGGTGAGATAGAATTCTATGAAGGACGGACCTATAAGTCCTACAGAGGGATGGGGTCAATGGCTGCCATGTCACAAACAATTGGATCTAGTGATCGATATTTTCAAGACGTAACTCGAGGGACTGAAAAGCTTGTACCAGAGGGAATTGAGGGAAGAGTACCTTACAAAGGTCCTATATCCTCGATAATTCATCAAATGATGGGCGGAGTAAGATCTTCTATGGGTTACACCGGTAGCCCTAATATAGATACCTTGAGAACTAAGCCGACTTTTGTTCGTGTTACTTCGGCAGGGATGAGTGAAAGTCATGTGCATGATGTATCTGTTAGCAAAGAAGCACCAAATTATCCAAGCAGATAGTTGCTATATTGTATTAAGTTGTTCTACAAAAGGCTGCGAATTGCAGCCTTTATGGTTTCTCGTCTAATATAAAGATAGGTATTTTGATAAAATATGGTCAACATCAAATCAAAAAAAATTCTAATTCTAGATTTTGGATCCCAATACACACAACTCATAGCCCGACGTGTTAGAGAGATTGGTGTATATTCTGAAATTCATACTTATGATATGGATATCAATGAAATTATCAACTATCAGCCAAGTGGAATTATATTAGCAGGAGGGCCAGAGTCGGCTACAGGTCAAACGCCTCCGAGTGTAACAATGGGTTTATTTGAGTTAGGAGTCCCTATTTTAGGAATTTGCTATGGAATGCAGATAATGGCAAACCAATTGGGAGGGGCAGTTGAGCGTTCAAGTATTCATGAGTTTGGGTTTGCTCAAATTAAGCCTCACAACCACAGTCCGCTTCTTGAAGGTCTTGAAGATAATATTGATATCCAGCACGGTAGCCAGCTTGATGTATGGATGAGTCACGGAGACAAGGTTACAGAAATTCCTCCAAAATTTAAGATCATGGCTTCAAGTAATTCTTGTCCAATTGCAGGAATGTTTGACGTTGATAGGGGATTCTATGGCTTACAATTTCATCCAGAGGTAACCCACACCCAGCAAGGTATAGCTATATTTGAAAGGTTTGTGATAAAAATATGTGGATGTCAAAAGACTTGGACTCCAACTACGATAACAGAAGATTTAATAGCAAAGATACGCCAGAAAGTAGGTGCTGATAATGTCCTACTAGGCTTATCTGGCGGAGTTGACTCTTCTGTTGTTGCAGCTTTATTAAATATTGCTATCGGCGATCAATTAACATGCGTATTCGTTGATAACGGCCTTTTAAGAAAAGAAGAGGGTAGTCAAGTAATGGCGATGTTCTCAAAAAATATGGGTATTAAAGTTATACGTAGTAATGCGGAGGATCTTTTTTTAGGCAGGCTTACTGGAGAGAAGGATCCTGAAGCAAAACGCAAGATAATTGGTAAAGCTTTTGTAGATGTTTTTGAAAAAGAAGCTCTCAAATTAAAAAACGTTAAGTGGTTAGCGCAAGGAACTATTTACCCTGACGTTATTGAGTCAGCTGCATCTAAAACTGGTAAAGCTCATGTAATAAAATCCCACCATAATGTAGGAGGTCTTCCAGAAACTATGAAGTTGAGTTTAGTTGAACCGTTGAGGGATTTATTCAAAGATGAAGTAAGAAAAATAGGTGTTGAGTTAGGCTTACCTTATGAAATGGTAAATAGACACCCATTTCCCGGCCCTGGGTTAGGTGTAAGGATCCTAGGTGAGGTAAAAAAAGAGTACGCGGAATTGCTCAGAGACGCAGATGCTATCTTTATTGAAGAGCTCAGAAATGCTGGGTGGTATGAAAAAACTAGCCAAGCCTTCGTGGTCTTTCTTCCAGTTAAATCTGTTGGTGTCGTAGGTGACGCTCGTCGCTACGAATACGTCGTATCGCTAAGAGCTGTAGAAACAGTTGATTTTATGACTGCAAGATGGGCTCATCTTCCATATGATTTGTTGGAAAAAGTATCAAATAGAATAATCAATGAAATCAACGGTATATCTAGAGTATCTTATGATATTTCTAGTAAGCCTCCAGCCACAATTGAGTGGGAATAATGATGTCAAGTGAGCAAATAATAACCTGTCATTTTTGTTTTGAAAGATTTGAAATTGATTTGGGCATTGAGCAAACATTCAGTGGCAATAATGTAGAGATATTTGATTGTGAGATCTGCTGTAATCCAAATAAGGTAGATACCGAAGTTTATGAAGGCGAAATTAGTGCTTTAATTGTTAGTGATGGAAATGAGTAATATGAAAAAACTTTCCCTACATTGGCAGATATTAATAGCGATAACTTTAGCTGCAATTGCTGGATCATTAGTTAAGTATGGCTCATTAGATGGAAATCCTTTGCAGTTCCTTGGTATTCCATATGTTTCTGTATTTGAATATATTGGTACTATTTTTCTTAACGCACTAAAAATGATTATAGTTCCATTAATTGTTTCTTCCATAATCGTTGGAATAGCGGGAATGGGAGATTCTATTAACTTAAAGTCTATAGGAGTACGAACGTTAATTTTTTATGCTATTACAACAATGTTCGCAATATTAATTGGTCTCAGTCTCATTAATTTAGTATCGCCAGGCTATGTTAATGGTGAGCCAGCTGGAAAGCTTCTGGCATTAAATAACCTCAATATAGAGGGGCTAGAGAAGCATATAGAAGGTAAGGGCGCAGCTGATGTAGCAAATATATTTATACGAATGGTACCTCCAAACATCGTAAGTGCTGCTGCAGAAGGACAGATGCTTGGGTTAATTTTTTTCGCCATACTATTTGGTTATTTCATTACAAAACTACCAGAAAAGCTAAAAGCCTCTTTTTTTAAATTCTGGGATGCTACGTTTCGTGTGATGATGCTTATGACTGAATGGATTATGAAATTTGCACCAATTGGAGTCTTTGGGCTTGTTGCAGGAGTTATAGCAAAGACAGGCTTTGTTGCAGTTAAGCCACTTGCAATATTTTCACTAACAGTAGTTGCTGCATTATTCATTCATACGACAGTTGTCCTACCTATTTTGTTGAGATTTGTCGCAAAAACTAACCCAGTTAGTACAATTAAAGCAGCTTCATCCGCAATGCTGACAGCTTTTTCAACAGCATCTTCATCTGCTACATTACCAGTATCTATGAGGGCTCTAGAAAAAAATATAGGGGTATCCAGCGGGATTTCTAGCTTTGTTCTTCCGCTAGGTGCAACTGTCAATATGAATGGTACTGCATTATACGAGTGTGCTGCAGCAATGTTTCTTGCGCAGGCATATGGGCTTGATTTGAGTCTAGGGATGCAGTTTACGATTGTTATAGTTGCTCTTTTGACATCAATCGGTGTTGCTGGCGTTCCTTCAGCATCCCTGGTAGCAATAGCTATAATTCTTGGTAGCATTGGCCTTCCAGTTGAAGCTATAGGTGTTCTGATGGTCTTTGATCGAGTTCTAGATATGTGTCGCACCAGCGTTAACGTTTGGGGAGATATAGTTTGTGCAACTATTATTTCTCGACTTTCTGGAGAGCAGACAAATGTCGCTATTTGCTGCCAAAAAAAAGGTGATTAATGGATCCTATTAGCCAAGGTATAATAGGTTCTTCATTTGCTCAATCATTTGTTCGGGATAAAAAAATTCTTGGGTTAATTGGGTTAATTGGTTTTATTTCTGGCATTGCACCAGATATTGATATTTTTATAAGGTCAGAAAGCGACCCATTACTTTTTTTAGAATTTCATAGACAGTTCACTCATTCTTTAATTTTTATTCCTTTTGGTGGTGCTATATGTGCATCTTTTTTTTATTGTTTCTCTAAAATCCGTGAACGTATCTCTTTCAAAAAAGTTTGGTTTTTTTCAACTGTTGGTTATGGTACACATGGGCTTTTAGATGCTTGCACGAGCTATGGGACACTACTTTTTTGGCCCTTCAGTTACGAGAGGATAAGCTGGAACAATATCTCTATAATTGATCCATTTTTCACAGTCCCAATCATTATACTAGTTATTTTTAGTATATATTTAAAGAAAATATCTTTATCAAGATACGCGGTTTGCTGGGCTATTTTATATTTATTACTTGGTCTAGTTTTAAATCAAAAAGCTTTAAATGTAGGGCAAGAGCTTGCTAAGCAAAGAGGGCATGAAATTTCACGAATCAATGTAAAACCTACTTTTGCTAATTTATTTTTATGGAAAATAATATATGAAACAGAAAATAGATTCTATACCGATGGGGTCAGTCTGCTTCTAACAAAGAAAATTTTTCAAGGAAACAGTATAGCGAAACTAAACCTCTCAAAAGACTTTGAATGGCTTGATGCCGACTCTCAACAAGCAAAAGATATAGAACGATTCGCTTGGTTTAGTCAAAACTACTTAGCTGTATCGCCTGATAATAGAAATCTTATTATCGATATACGATACTCTATACTACCAAACCAGATATCTGGCCTATGGGGCATAGAGCTTGATAATGAAGCTAGCACTCTTCAGCATGTTAAATTTGTAAGTAATCGAAAAAATTCTGAAAGTAGCCTCAAAGAACTCTTTGAAATGATTATAAATGATTAATAAATCAGCTTAAAAAAATTTATTAAGAGTGAAAATTTTTTACGTAAATATATTACGGAAGATAAATGCAAAACAATGACGTAGCTATTATAGACAATTATTGGATGAAAAAAGCATTACTCCTTGCTAAAAAGTGCTTAGAAAACGATGAGGTACCAGTAGGTGCTTTATTAGTAAAAGACGAGAAGTTAATTAGCAGTGCTTTCAATATGCCTATTTCAGGCTGTGACCCAACAGCCCATGCAGAAATACTGACTTTAAGAAATGCAGGGAAGTTGTTGCAGAACTATCGACTTCCAGACACAACCCTCTATGTGACTATTGAGCCATGTACAATGTGTATAGGAGCAATTATTCACGCTCGTGTATCGAGACTTGTCTACGGCGCTACTGAACCAAAATCTGGAGCGGTTGTCAGCCATCTGAAGCTTCCCAATCAAGCTCATTATAACCATATTTTTCAGGTCAAAGGTGGTGTAATGAAGAAAGAGGCAAGTGAACTAATGACCAATTTTTTTAGAGCCAAAAGATCATTGCGCTAATTGCTACTAGACATATCTCATTTTATTTATCTAGTATGAAGTATTTAAATATCTAGCTATGACTAACTTAAATAATTTCCAGTACAATAAACAATAAACAACAAACAATAACCAGTACTAGCTTTCGAGATTAATTAATGATGCTTATTTTTCATGGCTTATCTCCTTTCTCAAAATTTAGTAGTCAAAAATTACTTAAATCTATCCAAGAAATAGATTCGTCTGTATCAAGTATTGGTGCCCAGTATGTACATTTTGTTGATATAGACTCAGAGCTGACAACCAATGAGGCTAAAATTATTAGCTCATTACTGCTATATGGACCTAAATCTTCCGCTATTAAAACAAATGGAGAGATGCGCTTAGTAGTCCCGCGTCCAGGCACTATTTCTGCTTGGTCAACTAAGGCAACTAATATTGCACGAAACGCCGGATTACTTTCTATCAAACGAATAGAAAGAGGAGTCGCCTATTATTTCAGGGGAGTAAACGATAACCCTGTAAAAAAATCTTTACATGCCTTAATTCATGATCGTATGACAGAGACTGTATTATCAGATATAGATAGCGCACAGCTGTTATTTCATACTCATGACCAAGAAAAAATGAAGACAATACCCGTTATAAGTGACGGAAAGATAGCACTTCAAAAAGCAAATATGCGCCTAGGTTTAGCTCTAGCTGATGATGAAATAGATTACCTGGCCTCTAGCTTTATGGAGTTGGCTAGAGATCCAACTGATGTTGAATTAATGATGTTTGCTCAGGCTAATTCTGAGCATTGTCGGCATAAAATTTTTAACTCTACATGGACTATCGATGGAAATAGCCAAGCGATGTCACTTTTTGGGATGATAAAAAATACTCATGAGAAGTCCAAGCAGAATGTTCTTTCCGCTTACGATGACAATGCAGCAGTTATAGCTGGAAATTCAGCAGGAAGATTTTATCCCCACCCTACAACTAAAATTTATAGTTCTAATATTGAGCCAATCAATATATTAATAAAGGTTGAAACTCACAACCACCCAACTGCAATATCGCCTTTTTCTGGAGCTGGTACTGGATCTGGTGGCGAAATTCGCGACGAAGGAGCAGTAGGCAGAGGGTCCAAACCGAAAGCAGGTCTCACTGGATTTACTGTCTCTAATCTCTGTATACCAGATTTCATGCAACCATGGGAAAAGAATTACGGTAAACCTGATCGTATTGCTTCCTCCTTAGATATAATGATTGAAGGTCCATTAGGGGGGGCGGCATTTAATAACGAATTTGGACGGCCAAACATATGCGGCTACTTTCGTACCTTCGAGATCGATCACGGAGGTGCACGCCGGGGCTACCATAAGCCAATAATGATAGCTGGTGGTTATGGAAATATTCGTACTAAAGATATAAAACAATTCAAATTTAAAGCTGGTTGCAAGCTTATTGTCATTGGTGGACCTGCTATGTTGATTGGTTTAGGTGGAGGGGCTGCTTCTTCAATGTCATCTGGCTCTAGTGCTGAAGACCTAGATTTTGCTTCTGTGCAACGACAAAATCCAGAAATGGAGCGGCGATGCCAAGAAGTAATCGATCAATGCTGGCAACTTGATGATTTAAATCCAATAGCTTTTATTCATGATGTTGGAGCAGGGGGTCTGTCTAATGCTTTTCCAGAATTAGTAAAGGATGGAGGCTGTGGCGGAAGATTCGAATTAAGAGACATACCAAATGACGATTCAAGTATGTCTCCGCTTGCTATTTGGTGCAATGAAGCACAAGAAAGATATGTCATGGCAGTAAGGCCAGAAAATTTAGCTAAATTTGAGGATATATGTCATCGAGAAAGGTGTCCATATGCCTCTGTTGGTGAGTCACTAAAAAACAAACAAATTATACTTTCCGATGAAAAATTTGAAGTGAATCCAATAGATATACCCATGTCCGTTTTGTTCGGTAAGCCACCTAAAATTCATAAAAATGTAAAATCAATATCCATCCCATCAGTACAATTTGATTTATCTAGAATTACGATAAAAGAGGCTATTTCTCGTGTGATAAAGCATCCTACTGTAGCTAGTAAAAGTTTCTTAATAACAATAGGCGATCGAAGTGTTACTGGAACTGTTACAAGAGATCAAATGATAGGACCATGGCAAGTGCCTGTTTCAGATTGTGCTGTTACATCAGCAGCATATGACTCATACAAAGGAGAGGCCATGGCTATGGGTGAGAGGCCGCCAATAGCATTACTAGACGCACCAGCATCAGCTCGAATGGCAATTGGAGAAGCAATCACCAATATCTCTGCTTCTAGTATTAAAAATATTTCTGATATTAAGCTGTCAGCAAATTGGATGTCTGCGTCTGGATATTTAGGAGAGGACGAGAAGCTCTATCGTGCTGTTGAAGCTATAGGTATGGAATTTTGCCCACAACTAGGAATAGCTATCCCAGTGGGTAAAGACTCAATGTCTATGCGCACAACTTGGCAAGAAGAGGGTCTTGAAAAGTCTGTTACTTCCCCTCTATCACTAGTAGTTACTGCATTCAGTCCAGTTCAGGATGTGAGAAGAACACTTACCCCCCAACTTAGATCAAATTTAGGTAATACTTCGCTACTTTATGTTGATCTAGGTCAGAATAAGAATCGTATGGGTGGATCTATTCTTGCTCAAACATACAATACTTTGGGTAAAACACCACCAGATATAAAGGAAAGTATCCTACTTAAAAACTTTTTTGAAGCCATTCAAGTGTTAAATGCTACCGATATGCTTCTTGCTTACCATGATCGTTCTGACGGCGGCTTATTTACCACTTTGATTGAAATGGCGTTTGCAGGGCATACTGGAATAGACATCGACTTGGATGGCCATGGTGTAAATCACCTAGAAACACTTTTTAATGAAGAGCTAGGTGCCGTTCTACAAGTGTCTGATAAAAAAATTGAATTCATTAGCAACTATTTTTCTAGTCTTAACATACGAGCAACTAAAATAGGTACATTAAACAATTTAAGTAAAGTAGTGATTAATTATGACAAGGTGGTCCTCTATACTAATAGCGTCATCAATTTGCAAAGAGATTGGAGTGAAACAAGCTTCAGGATTCAAGAAAGAAGAGGAAATGCCGAATGCGCTCAACAGGAATTTGATAACTTGCTTGTAGAAAATCCTGGAATTAGAACTAATTTAAGTTTCGATTTGAATAAAGATATAGCTACTCCATATATAAATCAGGGTGTAAAGCCTCGTATTGCGATTCTTCGTGAACAAGGCGTGAATGGACAGATTGAGATGGCTGCAGCCTTTAATCGAGCAGAATTTGATTCTGTAGATGTGCATATGAGTGACTTAATTGATGGTCGATTTGAGCTAGAAAATTTCAAAGGTCTTGTAGCTTGCGGAGGTTTCTCATACGGAGATGTTTTAGGGGCAGGTGAAGGTTGGGCAAAATCAATTCTGTTTAATAATAAACTCAATGATGCATTTCAGAATTTTTTTAATCGAAAAGAAGTTTTTTCGCTTGGTGTGTGTAATGGTTGCCAGATGTTAGCTAACTTAAAGTCATTAATACCTGGTGCCGAAAACTGGCCTAAATTTGTCAAAAATACCTCTGAGGAATTCGAATCTCGATTTTCTCTAGTGAAAGTAGAAAAAAATCCGTCTATTCTCCTATCAGGTATGGCTGGTTCTGTGATGCCTATTGCCGTTGCTCACGGTGAGGGTAAAGTCCAATTTGAGAATAACATCGAAAGGGAAGAATTCAACTCCTCTGGAAAAGTAACACTTCGTTTTGTTGATAACCTTATGAAAACAACAGAAAAATACCCATCAAATCCAAATGGATCAGCATCAGGAATCACAGGCGTTACAACTTTTGATGGCAGAGCCAGCATTATGATGCCGCATCCGGAAAGAGTATTTCGTTCAGTAACTAATTCATGGCATCCAGATGGATGGAAAGAAGACGGTCCTTGGTTAAGGATGTTTCGCAACGCTAGAGCTTTTGTTGATTAGTTCATGCTACCTGCCAAAATTCAAAGGACTAAAGACTTGAATAGTACGCAGCTATGTTATCTGCATCTTCATTGGTGAGTGTTTTCACCATATTATTCATCATAGAGTTTATGCGTTTCCCATCCCTAAAATTCTTTATCTGAGTAGACAGATAGCCGAGATTCTGACCTGCTAGATTTGGCCACATAGGATTTGAGCTTACCCCTTTTATACCATGGCAACCTGCACATGCAGCCGCCTTTTCTTTTCCAGCCTTTATATCAAAGCCATAGCTTTCAAAAGATACAGAAATAAGTGCCACCAAAAGTAATAGCGGCATTATAGTTTTGTCCATAAAAGAACCCCCGAGATTTAGGTATTATAAATGGTGGATTCATATTCTGAAATTATTCTAAATATGATTATCTACATACTTGTATTTATTTGTATATTTTTGAATGATCATAAAAAAATCTACTCAGAAATAATGATACTGTAAGTAGTGCTATTGCTCCGCTTTGATGCGCTGCCGCAAATGTAACTGGAACATACATCAATATTGTAGCAATGCCCAAGCAAACCTGTGTAACTAATAATATCAGCATACACATCAATACATTTCTTAATATCGTAGAATTAAGTTTACGTAGTAAATTAATTGCATAACTGAAAATTATTATGAATAGTGCGTAAGCAAACATGCGATGATTGAATTGAATAGTGGTTACATCTTCGAAAGCGGATAACCAGACGGGGACTGTGCTATATAAGCCCGGTGGTATAAAATTTTCACCCATCAAAGGAAAGGTAGAATAAGCAAGCCCAGCACGAGTACCTGCTACTAAGCCCCCTGAGAGAATCATTATAAACAATAAGGAAGTGATAATGTATGCACCGGACCTCATAGCGTTAGTTATGTTACCTGTTGGTGTCAAAAAGGTCTTCTTACTCGCTCCAATTAAACCAAATGCGACCCATAAAATATATGCATAAATAATAACTGCATTACCTAAATGTGCTGTCAGACGATATTGGCTAACGGACGGGATATTGACTAGTCCACTTTTTACCATGTACCAGCCAAGTAAACCCTGAAAACCACCTAAAGCAAACATCACCATGAGCTTGGGTGTAAGTTTTTTTTGGATGCGCCCTGTAAAATAAAAGAACAAAAAAGGTATAAAAAAAACAAGCCCTATTATCCGCCCTAAAATACGGTGAAGATATTCATACATAAAAATATATTTGTACTCTGAAATACTCATTCCTTTGTTAACTTTTTGATACTCAGGATATAACTTATACATATCGAAACTATCTTGCCAGTCTTGACTAGTTAATGGGGGAATAATACCCATGAGTGGCTTCCATTCAACCATAGAAAGACCGGAGTGGGTTAAGCGTGTAACGCCTCCTAAAAGGATCATGAAAAATATTAACACAGCACAAAAAAGGAGCCAGTTAGTGACTTGGCGATTATATATTTCATTTTTTATCAGTGTGTTCATAAGAGCTTCAAGCAGGCATATACAATTAATTTTCTATTGTAAAGGAACAATATATCTGGGCAACAACGAATAGATTATCTTGAAGATTTTTTGTGTGTATACCCGCTTCCAAACATTAAGTTATAAAAACTATTTTTTTGTACCTTTTATTGTAAGTGGCAGCTGAGCTAACATAAATAAAATAGAGACAGGGGCTACGAAAAAAGTCTTATAATTAACCCAAATAATCTCAGAATTATTTCTCCATACAATTTCATTAGTAACTGCTAGGATAAAGAAAAAGCAACCCCATCTATAGGTTAGCTTAATCCAAGTTTCATTATTGAGATTAAACTGACTACCAAAAAAAATCTGCATCATTGGCTTATCAAAGAACCAGCCTCCAAGTAAAACTAGGGAAAATAAACCATTAGTCACAGTAGGCTGTATCTTTATGAAGATGCTTGCATCAAAAAGGATCGCTGCTAACGTAAAAATCGCTGAAAATAAGATGCAATATAGAGGGAATGGTGCAAGTCGTTTATCTTTGAACCAAGATAAAAATAATACAATTAACCCTAAAAAAACGGATATAACGGCTGCAATGTATATCCCATAATAATGGAATCCAATAAAAAAACCTACGAGCGGGAAGACTTCAATAAAAAATGCAAAAATTTTCATTTTAATTCCACCTGAAGAATTATAGATTAACTATAATATTTAAACTGAAAAATACAAAATCGCTAAGATTTTTTCATTTACGCATTATATAGTTTCAAATAAGATTAAAACTCTACTAATTTTTTTGTCTAATATGTGAGCCAATGAAAAATATATCTAAAATTTCAGCTATAAGCGCAAAATTTCATCCATCTTGGGCGATTCTATTGGACCAAGAGTTCAATAAACCTTATATGAAAAGCCTGTTGTCGTTTTTAGAAAGCGAGCATAAAAAAGGTAAAATCATATATCCGCCCATACTTAACTGGTTTGAAGTATTAAAAATAACAGCATTCCATGAAGTCAAAGCGGTGATTATAGGCCAAGATCCTTATCATGGCGAAGGGCAGGCTCATGGCTTAAGTTTTTCTGTAAAACAAGCCAAAATTATTCCCCCGTCATTACGAAACATCCACCAAGAACTACTTAATGATCTAAAAGTACCAACTCCAACTCATGGTAACCTAGCATCTTGGTCTAAGCAGGGAGTTTTACTGCTAAATACTATTTTGACTGTGGAAAAGTCGTCTCCAAGAAGCCATCAAGGAGTAGGCTGGGAAATTTTTACAAATAAAATAATAGAAGAACTTAGCAAAAAAAAACAGAACTTAGTTTTTTTTTTATGGGGTAATGATGCACAAAAAAAATCCTCCCTCATTGACAAAAAGCGGCATCTAATACTTGAGGCACCGCACCCATCACCATTATCTGCCTATAAAGGATTTTTAGGATGCAAACACTTTTCTTTGGCTAATAAATATATCTATGAGCATAAAAAAAATCAAATTGATTGGACTTTACCAGCTAATGATCAGAGATCTTATCCGCAAAAACCTTAATTGGAGGGTGGCCACCTTTTGCTCTTACCCAATTCAGGCTCTTCAATACTAAATTGTGGCCGATAAGACGTCTCTCAATCACTTTTTTTCCAGGGTAATCCATTAAAAACATACCTATAAAAATTGTCAAAATACCCTGACCTGGAAGAAATAACATCAAAACTCCACCACACAGAATTACAAAACCCAAAATATTTTTTCCAATTTTAGATGCTAGAAAAAAATAAGAATGATTTTTTTTAAAAGGTAGCTGGCTATTTTTATTATTAGCAAAATAATTCTGAGGAATCATGCCTGCTATCCAAGGTAAAGCAATCAAACTAGTTACGAAGGTCAAGACAGACAGGGCACTTAACCAAGCCAACAGGTTTTGATTAGAAAATAGCCAGTCGATCATATATATCCCCTTAAAGGACTAGGTTGATGCAATTACTTTATATAGTTGATGGGCAAATATTTGATCTTTTCTATACTCCCATCGCCAATAATTATGGTTTTAGTCTCAGCTGCTTTGTCTGTAAGCACTACTAGTAGCTCTTGCAAATCGATGTTTATTTGTATTGCAGATATTATATTTCCAGAAACTTGTCTTGTTTCTTCAATATAACAAGGTGTTCCAGGTAGTGGTAAAAGATTATTTTTTCTACATATACGATACATTCTTCTCTTTAATTTACCCAAGTACCTCATTCTAGCTATCACCTCTTGTCCTGTATAACAGCCCTTAGTGAAACTTATAGAATTAAGATGATCCAGATTAAGCATTTGCGGTACAAAGGTATCAGAAGTTTCTTCTTGAAGAGTCGGAATACCCGATTGTATGTCGCTTTTTTTCCATAGGTCAGTACCTGTAGAAACCATTTTTTTTGAAAAATTATGCCATACTTCTTCCGCGAACTCGACAAGGCAAGAAACAACAAGTCTTCCATCCTTATAGCTGAAGGATGAGCTAATATGCTTTTCTTGATATTGATTTTTAGAGTCTTTTATATCGAAGCCAAATAGAGCGTATTCGTCACTGGCGTCAGAAAGTTCTACTTTAAAAAATGCAGCGTATTTTGCTAGCTCAACTTTCGACTTAGCTATCAACGAATGATGCATGACCATCAACAATTTTTCATCGTTAATTTGATGAAGTTGAAAATTTGTTAAAGTGCGACCCTTTGGATTACATATAGCTCCTGAAATACTATTTTCCTCCGAAAGCTGATTGACGTCACATGTAACTTGCCCTTGAAGAAATTTCTTGGCGTCCTCACCTTCTAATAAAATCAAACCTAAATGAATTAATGGTACAAAGTAACTAGTTTTTTTGTCATCTTCATCAATTATCAAGGAATCTTTAAATAACACCTCGTTTTCATCTGAAAAGATAGCGCCCTGTTTGCGCAAGAATGAATGCCAATTATTCATATATGTAACCCAAGAAAAACATATGTATATCTTAGTGGGTAAACCTTGCTAGTTCCACTATAATCAAAGCTCATTCTCTCAATCTTAAAAGGGTAATTTTAGATGGACATGAATAGACTTTCCTGGGCAAGTAGACGTGGTATGCTTGAATTAGATTTAATGTTTTTACCTTTTCTTAAGAAAGTATATCCCACTTTAGAATTAAAGGATCAGATGAGGTATTGGAAGCTTCTCGAATGTGAAGATCAAGACTTATGGAACTGGCTACTAAACCGAGAAACCTCTAGTAACCCTGAGTTACAAAAGATTATTGATATAATAAGAAAGACGAGACATTTGGTTCGGCCCAAAAATGACTGAGTATAAAGCTAATTAATCTGTATTAACTACGATATTTTGAGCAGCAAAATTAATAGGGACCATGATAGTATCTTTTGCTATATCAGATAATTCTGGGAAATCTAAATTATAGTGCAAACCCCTGCTTTCTTTGCGCTGTTTTGCACATCTGATTATGAGCTCAGATACAAGAACAAGGTTTCGTAGCTCTATTAAATGTTTTCCAATTTTATAGTTACTATAATACTCTTGTATTTCAAGTTGCAGTAATTTTACCCTGTGTTCGGCGCGCTCTAGTCTTTTTTGAGATCTAACTATACCAACGTAATCCCACATAAAACGTCTCAGTTCATCCCAATTGTGTGAAATAATTACATCTTCATCTGAGTGAGTTACTCTGCTTTCGTCCCAAGGTTTAGCAATTTCAAATCCAGAGATACTAGGCATAATTTTATCTATTTCTTTGGCTGCTGCTATTCCGAAAACTATACACTCTAACAAAGAGTTACTAGCCATACGATTTGCCCCATGAAGCCCAGTAAAAGCTGTCTCACCCACAGCATAGAGATTCCAGAGATCAGTTTGCCCAAACTCATTAACAACAAGTCCACCACATGTATAGTGAGCGGCTGGAACTACAGGAATCAGGTCACTTGTTATATCAATTCCAAAAGAAAGACAGTGTTTTTTAACAGATGGGAAGTGTTGATCAATAAAATCAGCAGACTTATGCCTAATGTCTAAATATACACAATCACAACCTAATCTTTTTATTTCAAAATCTATTGCTCTTGCTACAATATCTCTTGGCGCTAATTCTGCTTTGGGGTGAAACTTAGACATAAATCGCTCACCACCTGGCAATCTAAGGTAAGCACCTTCGCCACGTAATGCTTCTGTTAACAAAAAAGCTTTTGCGTTCGGATGATAAAGACATGTTGGGTGAAATTGGTTAAATTCAAGATTCGCAACCCTGCAACCGGATCTCCAAGCAAGAGCAATACCGTCTCCAGTCGCTCCATCAGGATTGCTTGTGTAAAGATATGCCTTGCTAGCGCCACCAGTTGCTAAAACTATCGATTTAGCATGAAAGACAGATATACAGTCTTTTTTTGTATCTAGCACATAAGCACCCGTGCAACGAACGCGACTTGAACTTTTATCTGCTTGAGTTATAAGATCCACAACAATATGATTTTCAAAAAGCTGCACATTAGGATTACCTTTAATTTTATCTGCTAACGAAGTAGATACTTCCTTCCCTGTTGAATCAGCTGAATGAAGAATACGCCTATGACTGTGTCCAGCCTCTTTGGTGAGGTGGTATTCATTATTTGAATTTTGTGTAAAATTAACACCCTGTTTAATTAGCCATTTAATAGCGTCAGGACCGCTTTCAACAGCCTGTCTCACGGTTTGCTCGTGACACATACCAGCCCCAGCTTTTATTGTATCTAAATAGTGTGATTCCAAAGAATCTTCATGATCAAATACACTAGCAATTCCCCCCTGAGCCCACCATGTAGCACCCGATTGAATAGCGCTTTTACTCAAAATAGCGACTTTATATTTAACAGATAACTCGAGTGCAACTGTCATTCCTGCAGCACCACTTCCTATAACCAGAACTTCATGGGTGTTAAGCATATTAATTATTACTCTTATAAGGGCAAATTATTTCTTACTGATGTTATTATAAGTTAGTGATGATGAATTTCTCTGTCTTTTTTAAGTAAAAGTAAAATAATGTAACCAATAAAAAATAAAAGTACAAAAAAATATATATAGATAATCTGGAAATTAAATGAAAAGCGATCAGACAAAAGTCAGTGATGATCAGCTGGTAGCTCGTGTTAAAAAGGGGGATAAGGGAGCCTTCGATTTGCTTGTGCTCAAACACCAATATAAAGTCCACAGAATCATCTCCAGATATATCAAAGATTTTGATGAAGTTAATGACGTTGTTCAGGAGACTTTTTTAAAAGCATACCGAGCCCTTGAAAATTTTCGTAGTGAAAGTGCTTTTTATACGTGGCTTTATCGTATAGCAGTGAATACAGCAAAAAACTACTTGGTTGCACGTAACCGACGTCCTCCGTCATTTGATATAGATATAGCTGACACTGACTATTCAGAACTAAACAATCAACTGCAGAATCTCGATTCACCAGAAAATATTTTGTCTAAAAACGAACTAGAATCATTAATAAATAGCACAATAAAAAAACTCCCCGGAGACTTACGTACTGCTTTGATGCTTCGTGAATTCGAAGATCTAAGTTATGAGCAAATTTCAGATATAATGGAATGTCCTATAGGTACAGTTCGGTCTAGAATTTTTCGTGCTCGAGAAGTCTTAGAAGAAAAAATAAAAGAAATGGAAAGTTGATTCAAAAGAAAGGAACCTTTTGGTTATATGTGGGTCTTACTTGGTAAGTTAATGAATTAATAAAAAAATGGTTATGATTATGAGTACAAACAAAGCTCAATTAAATGAAGCTCTATCAGCCTTCATGGACGGCGAAGCCACAGACATCGAAGTCCGCAGATTGCTAAAAGAGATGCCTTTTGATCATACATTGCGTGATTCATGGCGATACCATCAACTTTCTTCGGCTATTATCAATAAAGAACTCTCGACTGAAATTGTAGATTTTTCTGCTGATATAAGCTCTGCTATTAAATTAGAAAAGAATCATGGTGCTTTAAGTCTCTCTAACTACCTTATAAAACCACTGGGTCGATTTGCTATAGCAGCATCCGTAGCAACTGTTGCGCTATTAGGTATGCAGCAATACAAACATACTGTCGAACATCCATCATCCTTTGCAAGTACGAATAAAATACAACTCAATCTTGCCTCTTCTAGTATGCGTACATCTGCTGAATTTGGTATACCACCTATATCTGCACGAAATGTAAGTATTTCAAACTTTCCGCAAAAAAAATCTAAACCTTTAAACAAAGTATTGTTAAAAAATGAGAGTAGTAGCGAGAACCTAACGCGCGAACAGGTTCAAAGGTATTTAAATGGACTCTTAGCGCGCTATAACGAAACTGAAGATAAATTAATTACTCAGTAACTTAAGAAATAAGTCTATAAATCCCAACCATAGAAACCTAATCATTTCCGCTATTACATGGCGTCTCGATGTCAAATAGGCTAGAATCAATAGATTTTAACCTTGCCTGAAAATTACCCAAAAATGATTACTTTCCATAACGAAACTATAGCCTTGTGTCTGATTTAAGTCATATACGAAACTTTTCTATTATCGCTCATATCGATCATGGTAAATCAACGATTGCCGATCGGTTTATTCAGCATTGTGGGGGTCTTGAATCCAGAGAAATGTCTGCGCAAGTTCTTGATTCTATGGACATTGAACGCGAAAGAGGAATTACAATTAAAGCTCAAAGCGTGACTTTGGATTATAAAGCTAAAGATGGGAATACCTACCAATTAAACTTTATTGATACACCAGGCCATGTAGATTTCTCGTATGAAGTATCAAGGTCATTGGCTGCATGTGAGGGCGCGCTGCTTGTAGTAGACGCTGGCCAGGGTGTGGAGGCTCAATCAGTCGCTAATTGTTATACAGCGATCGCACAAGAACTGGAGGTGATTCCTGTTTTAAACAAAATGGATTTACCTCAAGCAGATCCAGCTCGAGTTATTGATGAAATTGAAAATATTATAGGTATAGACGCAGCAGACGCTGTTCACTGTAGTGCAAAAACTGGTCTAGGAATAGAGGATGTTCTAGAGCAATTGGTTCTCAAGGTGCCTCCACCAAGAGGAGATATAGATGGACCTCTGCAAGCACTTATTATTGATTCATGGTTTGATCCTTACTTAGGAGTTGTCTCTCTAGTAAGAGTTATTGCTGGAATATTAAAAACAAAAGATAAAATTATCACTAAATCTATAGGGAAATCTCATACCGTTGATACAATTGGTATATTTACACCCAAACGAAAAGAAACAGGAGTCCTTAGGGCAGGTAATGTGGGTTTTATAGTCGCTGGTATTAAGGATATTCTTGGAGCACCTGTTGGAGGTACTTTCACACATTTAAGTACTCCAGAAACAGATTCTTTACCGGGATTTCAAAAGGTAAAACCGCAAGTTTATGCTGGATTATTTCCTGTAAGCTCAGATGACTTTGAAGATTTCAGAGAAGCTCTGGCAAAGTTGACACTAAACGATGCGTCTCTCTTTTTTGAGCCTGAAAATTCAGATGCATTAGGTTTTGGATTCCGGTGTGGCTTTCTTGGATTGCTTCATATGGAAATCGTTCAAGAACGACTAGAGCGTGAATATAATTTAAATCTAATTACTACGGCTCCAACAGTTGTTTATGAGATTTACAAAACAGATGGAAAAATTATCCATATCTCAAACCCAACTGATCTACCAGATCCGGCACAAGTGAATGAAATGCGAGAGCCTTTATGTGAAGCTAATATTTTAGTGCCAAAAGAATATGTTGGTAATGTTATTACACTTTGCGTTGAAAAAAGGGGCACCCAAAAAGATTTACAGTTTATAGGCGGACAAGTCTCACTATCATATGATATACCCATGAGCGAAGTGGTAATGGATTTTTTTGACAGATTAAAATCTGTTAGTCGTGGATTTGCATCACTTGACTACACTTTTATAAGATTTGAGTCAGCACCTTTAGTAAGATTGGACGTTCTAATCAATGGTGATAAGGTTGATGCCTTAGCTTTAATCCTTCATCGTGCCAATTCACAAAGAACAGGACGGCAACTAACAGAAAAAATGAAGGCGCTCATTCCAAGACAAATGTTTGATGTCGCGATTCAAGCAGCTATAGGGGGCCATGTTATTGCAAGAACAACTGTTAAGGCACTACGCAAAAATGTAACTGCAAAATGCTATGGAGGAGATATATCTCGTAAGAAAAAATTACTCCAAAAGCAAAAAGAAGGCAAAAAAAGAATGAAGCGAGTTGGTAACGTTGAAATACCCCAAGAAGCTTTTTTAGCTGTACTGAAAACTGATAGTTGAGATCTTAATGGATATAAATTTCCCACTGGTGCTAATAATACTCGTTACTGTAAGTGGTATCTTTTTACTACTAGATAAGCTGCTCGCATCAAAAAAAAATACTGTTAATGCCACATCAAAATTATTTGAATATATTGGCTCTTTTTTTCCTGTTCTTCTTTTTGTATTTATTCTTAGATCTTTTCTTTTTGAACCCTTTCAAATTCCCTCTGGTTCAATGATTCCAACTTTAAAAATTGGTGACTACATACTAGTAAATAAATTTAGTTATGGGTTAAGGTTTCCTGTTTCTAGATTTAAATTTTTAGACATTAATTCCCCAAAAATAGGCGATGTGATGGTTTTCACCCCCCCGCACGATAAAAGATACTTTATTAAAAGAGTGATTGGCTTACCTGGTGATGATATTCATATTAAAAATAATATACTTTATGTGAATGGAGAAGAAATGCAGTATTCATCTCTTTCTGAAAACTTACAAGATTCAGATTTTGTAATAGAAAAAGAGAGTCTTAAGGGAGCAGATCACCTCATACAAAGAAGAAAGATACCCAGCAGACTGGGAAAAAACTATAGAATCAATGTTCCATTAGGGCATTATTTTATGGTTGGAGATAATCGTGATAACAGCAGTGATAGTAGAGTTTGGGGGGCAGTACCTGAGGCTAACATAGTAGGCAAAGCAATTTTAACTTGGATGCATTGGGAGTCATTCAGCGATATTCCAAATTTTTCTAACGCAGGAAAAATACAATGATAATTATTTCAATAAAATGAAAATGCAACAAGAAAAGATCATAAATAGTATTGGGTATAACTTTAACGATATTTATTTATTGCAACTTGCACTCACACATAGAAGTATGGGTTCTAGTAATAATGAACGGTTGGAGTTTCTTGGGGATTCAGCCTTGAATTTTATAATCGGACATGCAATTTATACTCTTCTCCCTCTGAGTAAAGAAGGAGAGCTTAGTAGATATAGGGCTGATTTAGTTAAAGGTAAAACTCTTACAGAAATAGCTTATGAGCTACAAATCGCAGAATACTTAATTCTCGGCGAAGGAGAGAAAAAAAGTGGAGGGCGTGACAGGCCTTCTATTCTAGCTAATTCTGTTGAGGCTATAATTGGTGCAATTTACCTAGATGGCGGCATCAATCCATGTAGTGCCTGCGTTCTCAAATGGTTTGATTCTAGGCTTAAAAATCTAACAATGAATGGCCGCAAGGATCCAAAGACCGAGCTTCAAGAGTTAATGCAGGCAAGAAGTGAGGCACTTCCTACTTATACGATAATCACAATATCAGGCGAGCCTCATCAGCAAAATTTCACTATAGAATGCTACGTTAAGGGCTTGGTGAATCCGACAAAAGGGCAAGGAGAAACTAGAAGGGATGCCGAAAAGAAAGCGGCTGAAAAAGCACTAGTGGAGCTTCTTGATGAAAAAAAATAGAGGTAAAAAGTGTGGATATGTAGCAATTATAGGTAGACCTAATGTTGGTAAATCTACCCTACTTAATCATATCTTAGGATCTAAACTTAGTATAACCTCAAGAAAACCACAAACTACAAGACATAACTTATTGGGTATTAAAACTACAGAAGACGCACAAATTATCTTTGTAGACACACCTGGTATGCATTTTAATCAAAAAAAAGCACTAAATCGTTACATGAACCAAGAAGCCGAGAGTGCCCTCAAAGACGTCGATGTTATAGTTTTTGTTGTTGATCGTGACACGTGGAACGAAACAGACAAAATAGTAGCAGAGGAAGTATTTAAGTCGGAAATTCCTGTAATAATCACTATTAATAAATTTGATAAGATATCCCCAAATAATGGACTAATTTCACATATTCAGGCTCTTTCAGACCAATACCCTAATGCAATAATAGTTCCTGTGTCAGCGCTTTATGGGAACCAGCTCGATATACTTGAATCAGAAATTACAAAAATTCTCCCTGTTGGAGAATATTTTTTTCCTGATGAGCAAATTACTGATAAGACTGAAAGATTTCTTGTTGCCGAACTCGTTAGAGAAAAGATTACTCGCCAGCTTGGTGCTGAGCTTCCCTACGAAACTACTATAGAAATAGAAAGCTTCAAGCATGAAAAAAAGATTTGTTATATCAATGCGCTCATACTAGTAGAGAGGGAAGGCCAAAAAATAATCATGATTGGAGATAAAGGAGAGCGCCTAAAAAAAATCGGCCAAGAAGCTCGTCTTGATATGGAAAGACTTCTAGAAAAAAAAGTGATGCTAACTTTGTGGGTTAAAGTTAAAAGAGGGTGGTCAGATGATACTAGAGCGCTTCAAAGTCTTGGATATAAGTCTAAAGATTAATCATATAAATTTGTTTTTTTATGCAACCTGAATTGGCATTTGTTTTACATACTCGACCATATAGAGAGACGAGCTTGCTAGTGGATCTTTTTACTAGATCTTATGGCAGATTTCGTGCAGTTTCTAGGGGTTCCAGGGGAACCAAAGCCAAGACTATAAGACTAAATGCTTATTCCCAAATTCTAATTAGCTGGTCAGGTAAATCTAATCTCAAAACTCTTACACAAGTAGAACTGTCTTCGGCTCCACTTACTCTTAAAGGGGATGGATTGTTCTGTGGGTTTTATCTGAATGAGTTACTAATAAGGCTACTTGCTGAGAACGATCCTCATCAGACAGTCTATGATGATTATGTAAATGTTTTAAATCGATTAGCTAGTGACACCTCGATAGCCTGCAGTCTAAGATCTTTCGAGATTAGTCTTCTTCAAGAACTAGGCTATGGCATAAACCTATTCACTGATGCTGAATCTGACGAAGCTATTGCCCCTGAAAAAGAATACTGGTTTGAACCAAACGTTGGTTTTTTATTAAAACAAAATCATGACAGTGATAGAAAATTAATTAATTTATTTAAAGGAGAAGATTTAATTTCATTCCGAGAAGGTATTTTTTATTCTGCTCCCTTGTCTGCAAAAAGATTATTGCGTCTAGCGTTAGAGCCTCACATAGGCGAGAAACCTATACTAAGCCGTAATTTATTTAGTAAGATAAAAACATCAAAAAGCATCTAATCTAGTCAGATTATTTTTAGCATTTACTAACAATTGCATGATTGGAGTTCATTAATGATAGTTGGTATCGGTACAGACATTCTAAAAATTTCAAGAATCAAAAGCGCTTATAGTGAATATGGCGACAGATTTGCAAAAAGAATACTTTGTTCATCTGAATTAATAACCTTTAATGATAAGCAACGATCGATAAGCTATCTAGCCAAACGATTTTCAGCAAAGGAATCTGCAAGTAAAGCTTTAGGAACCGGAATTGGTTCGATCTCTTGGCATGACTTTGAGATACAGAATAATGATTCAGGTGCTCCAATTTTAATACTAACTGGGGCAGCTGAAGAAAAAATGAATCAAATGGGGGCGAGTCAGACATTTTTGAGCTTGTCAGATGAGTCTGATCATGTGCTATCTTTTGTTATACTTTCTTAGCACTATAATTTGAACACAATCAAATAAATTTTTAATTAAAATAATAGTTATATTGAAGATAAAAATAAATTTAGACAAAAAACTATATAATAATTTTTTAAGCGTTTACTGGAGTTAATTTCTTCATGTCTTATCCAACTATTGAATCTTGTGTGGGAAAAACACCGCTTGTAGCACTTCAACGCATCCAAGGGTCCACCTCCAATACTATTTTAGTAAAACTAGAAGGTAATAATCCTGCCGGGTCAATAAAAGATAGGCCTGCGCTCAGTATGATTCAACATGCTGAAACTCGGGGAGATATAAATCCTGGAGATGTTCTAATAGAAGCAACATCTGGTAATACAGGAATAGCTCTAGCTATGGCGGCCGCTATAAAGGGTTACAAAATGGTTCTCATCATGCCTGAAAATAATACTGAAGAAAGAAAGGCGGCTATGCGTGCATACGGTGCAGAACTAATACTAGTGTCAAAAGAAGCTAGTATGGAAGGTGCCAGAGATTTAGCAAAAACTATGGAGGCTGAGGGAAAAGGTAAGGTTCTAGATCAATTTGGCAACTCTGATAATCCATTGGCTCACTTCGAAAATACTGGACCAGAAATTTGGGAGCAAAGTGGGGGAAAGATCACACATTTTGTAAGCTCAATGGGTACCACAGGCACAATAATGGGTGTATCTCGTTACCTTAAGTCTAAAAATTCGAATATTCAGATTATAGGATTGCAGCCAGAAGAGGGTGCAAGTATCCCTGGAATTAGACGTTGGCCAAAAAAATATCTGCCCAGCATTTACGACTCATCTCGTGTTGACCAAATAATAGATATGAGCCAAAACGAGGCTGAAGTAACCATGAGAAAGATGGCGACGCAAGAGGGTATATTTTGCGGTGTTTCCTCTGGTGGATCTGTTGCAGCAGCGTTGAGACTCTCAAAAGATTTAGAGTCCTCGATAATAGTTGCAATCGTGTGTGATAGAGGAGATCGCTACCTGTCTACTGGTATTTATGTCTAGTAAAGCCAGATCTCTAGATGATTTGTTGTATCTTATGGATAGGCTTAGGGATCCAATTTCAGGTTGCCCTTGGGACCTAAAGCAATCATTTGAGTCCATTGTTCCATGCACCCTAGAAGAGGTTTATGAGGTAATAGATGCAATAGAAAATAAAAACTTTGATCACCTGAAGGAAGAGTTAGGAGATTTACTTTTTCAGGTTGTATTTTATAGTAAAATTGCTGATGAAAAATCTCTATTCAACTTTGATGATATCGTCTCTTCAATAACACAAAAGTTAATATCCAGACACCCCCATGTTTTTCCGAAGGGTACTCTTAAAAGCAAGGACTCGAGTCCTAAAAGTAACAAAGATAGCTCCTATCGAAAAAAAATATGGGAATCACTAAAATCAATTGAACGAAAAAAAAGGGGGCAAAACTCGACTTTATCTGATATACCATCAACATTACCTGCATTAATTCGTGCGCAAAAAATTCAAAAAAGAGCTGCATCTGTAGGTTTTGATTGGAAATCTCCAGATGAGGTCTTTGCTAAAATTAATGAAGAAATTACAGAGTTACATGAAGCAGTTGATATGGATAACAAAAAATGTATAGAAGAAGAGCTTGGAGATACTATGTTTACAATGGTGAATTTATGTAAACATTTAAATGTTGATGCAGAAACAGCATTACGAGGAGCATCAAACAAGTTCGAGCAGAGATTCAAAAATATTGAAAGCAGAATACATGATGCCGGAGAATCTATGATAGATTTGGATCCAGAGAGACTTGAAAGTCTCTGGAGTGAAGCAAAAGATAAAATTAGCTCGGAATAAAACGCTGTTTTCTTGTGATCTATCAAGTTTATGTGTAATGTTTGCATCCCTATTTCATTGTATTACTTAATAGCTTAGTTTGTTTTTTTCCCTCTATAAATGGAGATGTTAGATGAGAATTATTCTTTTAGGGCCGCCTGGTGCTGGAAAAGGCACGCAAGCAGCATATATAACAAAAAAATTTTCTATACCCCAAATATCTACAGGTGATATGTTAAGAGCGGCAGTAAAAGCCGAATCAGAGCTAGGGCTAAAAGCTAAAGGTATCATGACCTCGGGTGGTTTAGTTTCTGACGACTTAATTATTGCTTTAGTTAAAGAGCGGATTCAACAAAAAGACTGTGTTAATGGCTTTTTATTTGATGGTTTTCCGAGGACAATACCTCAGGCAGAAGCATTAGTAGCTGAGGGAATCGAAATAGATAAAGTAATAGAAATTCACGTCGCAGATGAAGAAATTATTGCTCGCTTAAGCGGTAGAAGAGTTCATGAAGATTCTGGTCGTGTTTATCATGTTAAGCACAATCCTCCCGCTAAAGATGGGTTAGATGATATCACTGGAGAAGCGTTGATACAGCGTGAAGATGATAAGGAGTCAACGGTACGCAATCGTCTTGAAGTCTATCATGATCAGACTATGCCTCTAGTAGGATTTTATCAAAACTTGTCATCAGGGCAGTCGAATAATACGTTAACCTATAATCGTATTGATGGCGTCGGCCCGCTTAACGAAGTGCAAGGAAGACTTGAGGCAGCATTAGCTTGATATTAACCTAGCAAGCAATGCAAAATGGGCTCATTGAGCCCATTTTTTTATTCTTCTAAGGAAATTAATACTTGTTATGAAAAAAACTGCTGTTATTTTAGTAAATCTTGGTACGCCTGAGACACCTAGTCCTAAAGGAATTTCTGATTTTTTAAAGCTCTTCCTATCTGACTGTCGTGTCGTTGAGATTCCTAGATTAATCTGGTGGCCAATCTTAAGGTTGATTGTAATCCCTTTGCGCGCAAAGAAAGTAGCCAAAGCGTACCAAGAAATTTGGTGGGAAGGCTGCAAAACTGAATGTGATGAAGATTGTAGAAGTAAATGTAAAGGCTCACCTATAAGAGTTATAACTGCTCGACAAGTCATAGCATTGCAAGAAGAACTCTCAGTGAATTTGGGTACCAAGGCTCCTTTAGTTGTTAGCGCAGTAACATATGGAGAGCCTTCTATTAGAAATATCATAAGTGATCTAAAAACAAAAGAAATCGAGCACTTTGTTATATTGCCTATGTACCCTCAGTACTCAGGTTCAACAACTGGCGCTATATATGACCAAATAACTAGCATGAATCACAAGTCTAGAAATGTATCTGATGTCACTATTATAAAGTCATACTCAACTCATACTGGGTATATTGACTCCTTAGAAAAAAGTATTAAATCTCATTGGAAAAAACATGGAAAAAAAGAAAAGCTACTCATGTCTTTTCATGGAATACCTCAAGAGTATTCTGATAAAGGTGACCCATATGGGGAACATTGCAAATCTACTGCAAACGCACTAGCAAGCAGGTTAAGTCTAAAGGAATCCGATTGGTCTATGGGATTTCAGTCAAGATTTGGTCCAAAAAAATGGCTACAACCATATATTGATGATCAACTCCTTGATTGTATAAAAGATGGAGTCAAATCTGTTGATATTATCAGCCCTGCCTTCACTGCAGACTGTCTAGAAACTCTCGAGGAGTTAAATATAGGTTATAGAGAATTATTTATAGAGGCCGGTGGAAAAGACTACAGCTATATACCTTGTGTTAATGATTCATCATTATTTATATCTGCTCTAGCAGACATAATTAACCAAAGACTTCACTAGCACAGTGAACATTCTAGCGATTGATACAACTACAACAGCATGCTCGGCCGCACTCCATACAGGCAGAGATCTAATTGCAAAATGTAAAATAATAGAAAGAAGCCACACTAAACTAATATTACCAATGATCGATGAGGTGCTTAGCGACGGTGGCTTAACGTTATCTCAAATAACTTGTATTGCTTTCACCGCTGGACCAGGCTCATTCACTGGTATACGTATTGGATTTGGGGTTGTCCAAGGTTTAGCTTTTGGAGCAGATATACCAGTTTTGCCTGTATCTAGCTTAGAAACTTTAGCCTATACAGCTATTAGAAAACTTCAAATAAAAAACAATATTTACATAGTTCCAATGCTTGATGCTCGAATGAGTGAAATATATTGGGCTCAATTTAGTTATGATTCTGGTATTTTAACACGCGCTAATCCTGACTGTGTTTCTGCCCCAGAAACTCTTAAAAACGAGATAACAAATCGAAGTATTATGATCGGTGATGGACTTAATTATAACGAACGAATATCTAAAGAATTTACAGATGCTGAACATATCAATTTATACCCCGAAGCACAGGATGTCTTCAATATAGCGCAGCCTTTAATTAGAGAAAATGCAGTGATCGACATACGAAACGCTAACCCAATATACTTAAGAAATCAGATTATGTGGGAAAAACGTAAAAAATTAAGATAAATTAGAATAGGGGAGGACGTTAACTCAGTGGAACTACTAAATCTCATATTACTAGCTGCAATACAGGGATTAACTGAGTTTCTACCTGTATCTAGCTCAGCACATCTAATTTTACCGTCGATTTTACTAGGATGGAAAGATCAAGGATTGGCTTTTGATGTATCTGTCCATTTAGGCTCACTAGCAGCTGTAATTATTTATTTTTATAGTGATTTAAAACACCTGACCATTAACTGGCTACATAGCCTTAAAGATGGAGAGAGTTCACCAGAGAGTAGACTAGCTTGGTGTATAATTTTGTCCACAATTCCTGCTAGTTTAGTTGGGCTAGCTCTTGGCAGCTTAATTGAATTGCATCTAAGAACGATCCTTGTAATTGCAATTACTACTATTATTTTTGGTTTAGCCCTAGGATACGCCGACTATAAAAACGTTGGATCAAAAGATATATATAAATTTACCTGGAAATCTGCATTATTTGTAGGATTCGCACAAGTGCTTGCTCTGATTCCTGGCACATCTAGATCAGGTATAACTATTACAGCCGCACTTTTGCTGGGGTTTGAAAGAACTGCTGCAGCTAAATTTTCTTTTTTTATTGCTATTCCAATAATTTTTTTGAGTGGAGCCTATAAAGGAGTTCAACTTTCCATGGAATTAGCTGTTAATTGGCTAGAACTATCTCTAGGTGCTCTATTCTCCTTTGCGATAGCATACGTGTGTATTCATTTGTTTATTAATCTAGTTAGTAAAATAGGTATGATGCCATTTGTGATTTATAGGGTTATCTTAGGAATAATACTGCTCATAATAGTAGCGAACACTTAAAGTTAAGTTTATTTTTAACAAATAAAATAAAAAATTAATCATCCGAGATAACGATATGAAATGCGAGAGATATAATAAACAACTAGTTGATTTTATTAAAAATTCACCGACACCATTTCACGTTGTAGAGAATATGAAAAATTCTTTGAACTCGGCAGGCTTTCAATCTCTTAACGAACAAAATAGCTGGAGTCTAAAAAATGGATGCGGTTACTATGTGACTCGAAATGATTCATCTATCATCGCTTTTATATTAGGCAGTAAAGATTCAACGGAAACAGGAATTCGCCTAATAGGTGCACATACCGATAGCCCGTGCTTAAAGATAAAACCTGAGCCTGAAGTAGTAAAAAATTCCTATTATCAACTTGGAGTGGAAGTCTATGGTGGAGTTTTATTGAACACCTGGTTTGACCGTGACCTGTCGATAGCAGGCAAGGTTAACTTTAAGGCTAGACATGAGGGCATCAAGGAAACGCTCATTAATATAAAAAAACCAATTGCTAGTATTCCAAGCCTCGCTATTCACTTAAATAGGAACGCCAACAATAATCATTCTATTAACCCGCAGACCGACATGTTGCCAATATTATACGGGTGTGATGATACTAAGAATGATTTTAGAGAAATTATCGCTCAAGAAATAATAATGCATTTATCTCCAACATTAAATTTAAGTGAGCTATCAGTAATGGACTATGATCTCTCTCTTTATGATAATCAGCCCCCAGCGATTATTGGACTGAAAGATGAATTCTTATCAAGTGCAAGGCTTGATAATATCTTGAGCTGTTTTGCTGGCCTTCAAGCAATTCTGAGCTCTAATAAAGATGTGACAAGCTTTCTGGCCTGCTATGATCATGAGGAAGTTGGTAGTACTTCTAATATAGGCGCTAATAGCTCATTCATGGAATCTCTATTAAATCGAATATATGTCGAACCAGAGCTAAGATCACGCGTTATAGCTAAATCAATGCTTATTTCAACTGATAACGCTCATGGCGTTCACCCAAATTTTTCAAACAAACATGATAAAAATCATGCTCCTGTTATCAATCAAGGTCTTGTTATAAAGATTAATGCAAATCAGCGGTATGCTACGAGCAGCTTAACCTCATCTATAATAAAAGATTTATGTAAGCAACTAGATATCCCAACACAAACCTTTGTCAATAGAGCTGATATGACATGTGGAAGTACAATTGGGCCAATTACAGCTGCCAATATTGGCATAAGAGCGATTGATATAGGCGTTCCTACTTTTGCCATGCACTCTATACGGGAGGTTGCAGGTGTTAAAGATGGGCACTACTTATATAAAATGCTAAAAGCCTTTATACATACAAAAAGATTACTATGAAGCTTTTAAGAAATTACTACAGTTATCAAGATGGCCCTTATACGGGCTCTTTATAATATTTTCTATCTGCAATAAAAGCTATAATCTAATATACATAAACATTATTCTTCAGCAGGGTTTTAAATGGGAATCAAATTAGATAACGACCAAGAAAGAATATTAACAGGTATTACGACAACCGGTACACCTCATCTTGGTAATTATGTAGGTGCTATTAGACCGGCAATTAATGCAAGCAAGACAGAGGGTGTGGCTTCATACTTTTTTCTAGCTGATTTCCATGCGTTGATTAAATGCCAAGACCCAGAGGTTGTTCATGAGTCAACGAAAGAAATCGCAGCAACATGGCTTGCCTTGGGATTGGACCCAAGTAGTGTCGTATTTTATCGTCAGTCTGATATTCCAGAAATTCCACAACTTTCCTGGTATTTGACCTGTATTGCACCCAAAGGCTTAATGAACAGAGCACACGCATATAAAGATGCATTACAGAAAAATATCGATACCGATGAGGATAACGACTTTGGTATAGCTCTGGGATTATTTTCTTATCCAGTTCTTATGGCGGCAGATATATTAATGTTTAATGCTACAAAAGTTCCAGTAGGAAAAGACCAAATACAGCACATAGAAATGACTAGAGATATAGCTCAGCGCTTTAATTACCTATATGGCAAACAATTTTCTATGCCTGAAGCTGTTGTCGATGATCGAGCTTCAATTCTTCAAGGCCTAGATGGAAGAAAAATGAGTAAGAGTTACGGCAATACTATCCCGCTTTTTTTACCGGAAAAACAATTAAAAAAACATATAAATAAAATTAAAACTAACTTACTAGAGCCAGGAGAACCAAAAGATACAGAAACATCAACTGTTTTTCAGATATGGAAGGCATTCGCATCACAAGAACAATTAGAATATATGCATAACGAGTTCCAAAATGGCATTTCATGGGGTGACGCAAAAAGACAACTCTTTGAACTTATAAATGATGAACTTAAAGAACCGAGGGATCGTTACTATAAGTTATTAGAATCTCCAGACTATATTGAATCCATTCTTTTTGAAGGTGCAATAAAAGCACGAGAATATAGTGTACCCTTCTTAGAAAAAATTAATAAAAGTATAGGTCTTTATCCTCTTGGGAAAACAAAATTCGACTAGTTCCAGTTTTAAATTTGCTTCCCGCTAAAAGAACCTACGTACAACCCTTGTAATACCGCTAGTAAGTCTTGTTAATTCCTCTGAGGAGATATTATATGGAGGCATAACATAAATTCTCGTATCAAACGGCCTAATCCATATGCCTTCTGAAATAAATTCCTTCTGAATTTTTCCAACATCAATTTTATTTAACATCTCAACAACACCAACTGCCCCTAAACATCTGACATCTTTGACGCCAGTACAACCAGAAAGCTCAGATAATTGCTCTATCAATTGGGCATTAATGTTTGAGACAGAACTTTGCCAATCGCTACTAAGTAATAAGTCGATACTTGCGTTAGCTACTGAGCATGCAAGAGGATTTCCCATATATGTAGGTCCATGCATAAAAACACCAGATCCTCCTGCGCAAATACTATCACTTACCTTACTACCACATAACGTTGCTGCTAGTGTCATATAGCCCCCCGTTAAAGCCTTCCCAACACAAAGAATATCAGGGGAAATTTCTGCCCATTCGCATGCAAACAGTCGACCTGTTCTGCCAAAACCAGTTGCAATCTCATCGGCAATAAGTAAAACATCAAAATCATCACATAATTGTCGAAGCTCTGTAAGATAGTGGGGAGAGTAAAAATTAAGACCACCAGCGGCCTGCATAACTGGCTCTATTATGACAGCAGCAATTGTCTTATTATTTTTTTGTAATTTTGATCTAACGTCAGATATAAAAAAATCCTCCCAAGTATCATCAAAATTACATGGTGGTGATTCTGCAAAGATTTGCTTTGCTAAAACGTCGCTGAATAGTGAATGCATGCCATTAACAGGATCACAAACGGACATAGCCCCCAAGGTATCTCCGTGATATCCTTTTTTAAAGCTGAGAAACCGAGATTTTTCATGGCGGCCTTGCGACGACCAATACTGAAGAGCCATTTTAAGAGCAACCTCCACACTTACAGAGCCAGAATCTGACAAAAATACTTTATCTAGCCCAATCGGTGTTATATCTACTAACTTCTTACAGAGCTGGGCTGCTGGTTCATGAGTTATACCGCCAAACATAACATGGGAAACCTTATTCATCTGATTTACTAATGCCTTATTCAGAACAGGGTGGTTATAACCGTGGATTGCAGACCACCAAGACGAAGTACCATCCACTAGACTTGTGCCATCCGATAGTTTCAGGTGGACGCCAGAAGCACTAACAACCTGATATGCTGGAATTGGATTTGTTAGAGAAGAGTATGGATGCCATATATGCATCTTATCAATAATAGCAACTTGCTCGGGTGTTAAGGACTCAATCATAGTCAACACTAATCACATAAAGATAATAAATTAATTTAAATCAATACAACTATAACCTTACAAAATAACTAATTTAACTTATTAGGACTACTATATAAAGTATTGTAAATATTAACTATTTTTTCCACCGTTTGAACGAGACCACTCATCTGGTGAATTAAGGAATTCTTCTATTTTTATAATTGATGCAACATCTATGTGGTTAGTTTCTTTACACGTAGCCAAAACATCCCACCAGGTCGCAAGATAATGCAAGTTTACTCCATTTTTGAGTAAAACCTTTCGTGTATCAGGGAATATGTCGTAAAAGAATAGGACAAATGTATCAGAAACCTCTGCACCTGCTTTTCTAAGAGCTTCACAAAAAACAATCTTACTTCCACCATCTGTAGTCAGATCCTCAACTAGCAGAACTTTCGAACCTTGGGTTATAAGGCCTTCTATTTGTGCGTCTCTTCCGAAGCCTTTGGGTTTCTTCCTCACATACTGCATTGGTAGCGAAAGTCGCTCTGATAACCAAGCAGCGAACGGGATACCTGCGGTTTCTCCTCCAGCAATTGCATCTATTGATTCAAAGCCAATATCCCGAAGAATGACAGAAGCACCAAAGTCCATGAGCGCTGATCTAACTCGAGGAAACGATATTATCTTCCGACAATCAATATACACTGGACTTGCTTTACCAGAAGTTAAAATGAAAGGGTCATCCGGCCTAAAATTAATTGCGCCTATTTCTAAAAGCATCTTAGCGCTCAAGTTAGCTATAATTTTCTTATCGGGGAAACTATTAAAGGACATTTTCACTCCGTAGAACGTTTCGATGAGTTACCATCAACAATACTGCCAGAATAGGAACGCTTAATCTATTTTTTATAGCCTAATCTGATATTTATAAAAAAACTCCCTTTTTAAACGATAATCGTTCTCACTTATATTAATATAATCCTGATAGCCAAGTAAAATCAACGATTAGCCCTACAAGTAGAGCTAATAAAAACAACGTGAATCTAATTTATTTCAGTCTAATTGCAACTTTAAATCACTTTTTTTAATGAAATTAGTTGACTAATGGGACTACATTGTACAAATTGGGTGTGTGCTTCCTTGAGGCAAGCATTAAGACTTGCAAAGTAAGGCTCATCTAAGCAGTAAATTTATGCTGGCAATAAGCTTTTGCAGTTTAGATATGCAGTTATGATGTGAATAATTAAACTAATAGTATAAGGAGAGAAACATGGAAACGACAGGTTTGAATCCTAATGATTATGTAGGAGTCAGTTTCTGGATCATTTCCGCAGCAATGGTTGCGGCAACTTACTTTTTCACTGTTGAACGCGATCGTGCGGTTGGCAAGTGGAAAACATCTTTGACCGTAGCCGCAATGGTGACTGGTATCGCAGCAATTCACTACTTCTACATGAGAGGAGTTTGGGTTGATACAGGAGCAAGTCCAACAGTTTTTCGTTACGTTGACTGGTTGTTAACTGTGCCACTGCAAATTGTCGAGTTCTACTTGATTCTTGCTGCTATAGCTGTAGTTCGTGCTGCTTTGTTCTGGAAACTGTTGATTGCATCAGTTGTGATGCTAGTCGGCGGATATCTTGGAGAAATCGGAGCTATGTCTTACTGGCCTGCATTCGCTATCGGTATGGCTGGATGGCTATATATCATCTACGAAGTATTCGTTGGTGAAGCAAGTCAAATCAGCGCATCTCAGGGTACTGAGGCCAGCAAAATCGCCTTCAACGCATTACGTTTGATTGTGACTGTTGGTTGGGCAATTTACCCAATTGGTTATGTCCTAGGTGCGGGCAGCGAAGGTTCAGCTAACCTTAACCTTGTTTACAACCTTGCTGACTTTGTCAATAAGATTGCATTCGGTGTTGTTATCTGGGTCGCAGCTACTAACTCGTCTGAAAAGGCATAAAAACCTAACATTCGAGTATAAGCGATACATTTGGCGTTACCGGGCTTTTGGCCCTGTAGCGCCAATTTTTATAATACCTCCTTTAGTTTTATTCAAGTTAGGTTATTAAAGGTATTATAAAAATTATATTTTCTTAAGGGGAAATAGAATGGAATTAGGCGATTATAATCTCGTATTCAATTCGCTGTCTTTTGCTATTGCAACATTCGGTGCAGCAACTGTATTCATGTTTGCTCAGCGCTCTCAAGTCGCTCCTGCTTACAGGACAGCCCTCACTCTATCAGGCTTAGTATGCTTAATTGCTTTCTATCATTATGTTAGAATGTTTGAAAGTTTTGAGTATGCATATACTTTAAAAGAAGGCGTAGTAACAGCAACTGGCGCAGCATTCAATGATGCGTACCGTTATGTTGATTGGCTGTTAACAGTTCCTTTACTTTTACTAGAACTAATTCTAGTAATGAGATTAAGCAAAGAAGATACTTACTCTAAGGGGACAAAGCTAGCGGTCGCTTCAGCACTAATGATTGTTTTAGGATACCCAGGTGAGGTTGCTTCTACAGGAGATGAGCGTTGGATCTGGTGGTTTGCCGCAATGATCCCTTTCCTTTACATTATAAAAGAACTAGTTGGAGGTTTAAGCGCATCTATCGCAGATCAACCTGCTGATGTAAAAAGCTTGGTTGCTAACGCAAGAACTCTAACGCTCCTATCTTGGTGTTTTTATCCAATAGTATTTATCCTACCAATGCTCGGTGTTGGTGGACTAGAGCTAGGGATAATTAACCCGGCTGTACAGGTTGGATATACCATTGCTGATGTCGTTGCTAAGGCAGGCTTCGGTGTTGTAATCTATATGATTGCTCAACGTAAATCTGATGCTGGCGCTTAATAAGTGAAAAAATTTAAAAAAAAACGCGCCCCTATGGCGCGTTTTTTTTATACTACGATATATGAGCAGACGTATGGAATACTACATGCCTCCAGAGGCTGATGAATTTCTTCATGTTGTAAAGCAGGAATTTACAAAAAGTTTTGATGTGAAAGAATCATTCATATCTGACTGGCTGAAACATCACAATGAATCGAAAGGAAAGTGGATGAGAGCCCGCTTGGCTTTAGTTTCTGGTGGTTTGCTAGGGCTATCAAGTCAAACATATATCAAATGGGCAGTGGTATGCGAGCTAATTCATAGCGCCTCGCTCTTGCATGACGATATTTGTGATGAAGACTCAATGAGGCGAGGGAAAAAATCCCTTTGGAAAGAATTTGGTATACCTGCAGCTGTTTGTACAGGCGACTACTTAATTGCAGAATCATTCAGAAAGCTTACCGAAATAGAAAAAGGATGGCATCAAAATATCCTCTTAAAACTACTATCGTGCTCTGTAAAAGAAATTATATTTGGCCAGTCATTGGATGTTAGCTTGGACCATACAACACTCACTAAGGAGGAGTGTCGTAAAATAGCTATTGATAAAACGGGGCCACTAATCGCATTACCCATGATGGGTATGTTTCGCTGCAAAGAGCTAGCAGAAGACGAATGTGTTGCTCTTAAAGAAATCTCTAGCGAACTAGGCTTTGCTTACCAATATTTAAACGATATTGAAAATATAACTGGTTTTGAGCAAGAGATATCTTCAGATTTTCTAAAAGGTCATCCAAATTTCATGGTGATCCGAATACTAGAGAATTTATCAGTCTCACAAAAGCAAATTATATTCGATCAACCAAAAAAGTTTAATGATTTTATTACTAAAAGAAATTTTTTGGAATCAGAAGAAGAGATAGTAGCTATACTAAACAATGCCATGATAAATAATCATAGATTACCTATAATTATACAACCGGTCATCGAGTCACTCAAAGATGAAATTACTAAAAGGCTTAGCTTAATATGAAAAAGGTTGCTGTTATAGGTGGAGGATTTGGCGGTATTGCCGCTGCAATAAGATTAAGAGCAAGAGGTAATGACGTAACCATCTATGAGCGCCTAGATAAACTAGGGGGTAGGGCACAAGTTTTCAAAAAAAATGATTACATACACGATGCTGGGCCTACGGTAATTACAGCGCCTAATCTATTTTATGAGCTCTTTGAATTGTTTGATGAGAATTTAGAGGATTATCTAGAGTTTAAACCTCTGGATCCCTGGTATCGATTTCGTTTTCATGATCAAACTGAGTTTGATTACGGTCCAGACCGTGAAAAAATGCTTGATCAGATTGAAAAGATTTCACCTGAGGATGTTTCAGGTTATCTATCAATGCTTAAAGAATCCGAAGAAATCTTTAAGCTTGGTTATGAGAAATTAGCGGGGCATCCGTTTAGCAAGCTAACTACAATGATGCGATACGCCCCAGATATTATAAAAATGAAGGGTTATCGTTCTGTTTATAGCTTTGTATCTGAACACATAAAACACCCTAATCTACGTCAAGCGTTCTCAATACAGCCTCTATTGGTTGGTGGCAATCCGTTTAAGACATCTTCCATATACTCACTCATTCATGCACTAGAGCAAAAATGGGGTATATTTTTCTGCATGGGCGGAACAGGAAAGCTCGTATCAGAGCTTGAAAAGCTGATGCTTAGAAATGGCATTGAAATAAATTATGGGTCTGATGTAAGTCATTTCTCTACATCTAGAAAGCTAATAACGAGAGTTAATTTTACAAACAGTGATAGTAAAGAATTTGATTATGTAGTGAGTAATGCCGACCCGATACAGGTCACAACAGAACTCCTCAAAAATGAAAAAATTTCTATTCATAATCGGCTAATAAAAAAATATGCAAAACACTCAATGGGTTTATTCGTATTATTTTTTGGCTCAGTAAAAAGGTATGAAAATGTTGCACACCATACAATCTGGATGGGTCCAAGGTACAAAGAGCTTTTGAAAGATATATTTGAGCATCATCATTTGGCTGAGGATTTTTCAATATATCTCCATAGGCCAACTTGTACAGATAAATCTTTTGCACCTAAAAATCAAGATAGCTATTATGCGCTTGTGCCAGTTCCAAATTTAAAAGGTAACCAAAACTGGTCTGAAATAAAGGAAGGTCTTTCCAAAAAAATCATAGATGCTCTTGATAAAACTATAATGCCTGGTATCACTAAAAATGCGAGAGAAATTTTTTGCATGACACCTGAGGACTTTAAGACTAATTATAGAACGCCTTATGGCAGCGGTTTCTCAATTGCTCCTATTTTGACTCAATCAGCTTGGTTTAGGACTCATAATCAAGATGATCGATACAAAAATCTCTTTTATGTTGGAGCCGGTACACATCCTGGAGCTGGAGTTCCTGGAGTAATTAATTCTGCGAAAGTTGTTGAAAAAATACTATACCCATGACAAATTACTCTAAAGTGATGAGACACCACGGAAAAACCTTTTTTTGGGCAACATCATTCCTCGAAAAAAAAACTGCTGAAAATCTATATTCAATATATGCATTTTGTCGTCGTATTGATGATTTGATTGATGAAAATCCAGGTGAAAAAAACTTACATCAAGATTTTTACTCTATTACTCAAGCATGGGATAAAGATAAGTTTTCTGGTGCATTTGAAGAATTCAAAGGAATGGATCAAAAAAATTTACCCAGAGAGTCTGTCATTAAGGAGTTTCTAAAAGGGCAAACAGGAGATATCACGCACAATCAACCCAAAGACATGAATGAGCTAATTGTTTATTGCTATCGAGTTGCAGGAGCTGTAGGTCTAATGATCTGTGATGTTATTGGGATCAAAGACACTCGCTTGAAGTACTTCGCTATTGACCTCGGAATAGCTATGCAGCTTACCAATATATGTCGAGATATAAATGAGGATGCTAAAATTAATAGAATTTATTTGCCAAAAAATATGATTGATTTATCGCTTGATAGCTTTAAAAGCCCTTCGAATGAAGATCTTATAAAAATCAACGAGGCAAGAAATTCTCTATTAGAATGTGCAGATACTTACTACAAAAGCGGTGAAAAAGGAATAGCATATTTACCCTTCAAGACTGCACGAGCTGTTATGATTGCCTCTAAGTTATATCAAGCTATTGGGAAAAAAACTATAAAAAATAAAATTTCATATGAGTCTCATCGGGTTTATCTAAACAAGCTTGAAAAAACACTACTTACAATAAAAACACTTTTTAAATTAAATAATAGAAAAAATATCGATAATCATAATGAAATACTACATACGTCTTTGATAAAGCTTCCTGATGCACATATAAAATGAAAAAAATATATGATTTAGTGGTAATTGGGGCAGGGCTATCCAGCTTAATGTTCTTATACCAGTACTTAAAAAAAAATAGCGGACAAAGCATACTTTTGCTAGAGCAAAAAGATGGGTTTAAACAAGATCAAACGTTTTGCGTTTGGGAGGGGCCAGGTTTGCCCGACATCACAAATGAATTCAAGTTAAAACCAAAAAAAAGCTGGGGTAAGATAATTCTTAACAGCTGCAACTATGAAATAAAAAGAGATATTGAGCCCTATAAGTACGTCTGCTTTGATGGCAAAGAAACACTAGAAAGCTTGTATAACGAATGTAAAATAAAAATTACAGCCAAAAAAAATGAACTGGTTGAGCAAACAAACTATAAGAATGACATACATATTATAACAACAAATAATGCGACCTATCACGGGAAATGTATTGTTGATAGCAGGAATAATATCAAAACACATGAGATAAAATCTCCTCTAGTTAAACAAGCTTTTGTTGGTGACGAGATAGAGTTAACGAAAAATCTATTCAGTCCTGATGAGGTGACATTAATGTCATTCAAAGAAAAAAATAATGCAATTGAGTTTACTTATCTGCTCCCATTTTCAAAGAATAGGGCACTTATTGAAACAACAGTTTTTTCATCATCTCCCAATCTAAAAGAGATACAAGACAGCCACGATGTACTTCTTAAAAAATATGAGCCATATACTAAAATAAGGCAAGAAAAAGCAACTATACCCATGGCAATCATCATGCCTGACGAGGAAAAGGCAGTTCTTAGGATAGGTACAGGTGGCGGTATGATTAGAGCCTCATCGGGCTACTCAATGAGAAGAATCGCAAATTGGGCCCTCGCACTAAATGAAGGTAATATTAATGCAAATAATGTATCTAACTATAAATATCAGTTTAGTCCGCTATTAAATTGGCTTGATAAAAATTTTCTTAATGTCATTCTCAGATATCCAAACAAAGGACCGTATTTGTTTATGACGCTATTTAAAAAAGCAAATATCTCTTCACTTGTTAAGTTTTTATCAGATAAGCAGTCGATGGCGGATTTAATAAATATATTATTGAGTATGCCAAAAAAATTGATGTGCAAAGGTTTATTTAAAGAAAAAAATGATGTCAAAAATTAAGATTCATCAGATACTGTTTATCCTAACCTCATCAGTTATTATATATGCTTGTGCGTTGCAACACGCTATGTCTTTTGGCTCTTATAGTTATGAGATACCTGAATTCAGTGTTGCCATAGTAGTTGTCTCACTAATATTAATCGGAACCATTGGAGTCGCTCATGGCGCACTTGATGGCAAAATAATATGGGAGCATTCCAGTAGATATAGTGTCAGGTTAAAACTATATTCCATCTATCTTATACTAGCTTTTTCTGGGGCAATACTATGGTTTTTTTATCCATTAGGTGGCTTAGCAGTCCTGTTGATAATGTCCTCTTTTCACTTCGGTGTATCCGATCTTAACTTTTTAAAGAACATACGTATAAGCTTAAAATTATACTGGGGGTTCGCGATGACATTTCTACCATTATTATTTAAAGAAGAAGTAGTTAGCGAGCTTTTTTTTGATCTGACATCAATGGTTATTTATCCAGAGATAATATATACAATAAGAATTATGGTGATTCTTAGTATTATCCTTTTTTTCTTAAGTATACTTATGATGAGACGAGCCGGTAAAGACGAAAATTCTTCTGAATTAAAGCTATTATGCATAGAAATGGGGGTTTTAATAGCACTGGCATATTATTTAAATCCTTTAATTTGGTTCTCTTTTTATTTTTGCGGGCTACATGGATTAAGAGCAATAATAGATAGCGAATTTAAAATAATACCTGACTTAATTTGGCTTATTTTGTTCACAGCACCAATATCATTAATGATTTTTTTAATCGAATGGGATTATAACTTTAATAGCTTATTAGTAGTGTTTCCAATACTAGCGAGCCTAACAGTTGCTCACATGCTGCTACCCAGGATTAAAAATTATGTGAAGTCCTAAATTAGATGAAAAGCCTATTTAGGTTCGCCTACATACCTTAAGTATGGAAGCTTGGAGTCTATTGTACCAAATTTTTGCTCGGCATCTTCATCAGACACGGACATGGTAACTATAACATCTTCCCCAGGAAGCCAATTGGCTGGTGTAGCGACTGGCATACGGTCGGTTAACTGAATAGAGTCCAAAGCCCTAATAATTTCATCAAAGTTTCGACCAACAGCCATAGGATAGGAAAGCATTAGACGAATTTTTTTATCTGGCCCAATTATAAACACTGTTCTTACGGTCGCGCTGTGTTGGGCTGTTCTTCCATCGGGTAAAAAAGCGTCTGATGGAAGCATTCCATACAATTTTGCAACATTCAAAGAAGTATCATCAATAATAGGAAATGTAATGTGGGCATCCGATACCAGCTCAATATCTTTAATCCACTTATGATGGTCATCAGTTGCATCAACAGAAACACCAATAATTTTTGTACTACGAGCATCGAACTCACGCGAAAGTTTAGCTAGTACTGCGAACTCAGTTGTACAAACAGGAGTGAAATCTTTTGGATGAGAAAAGAGAATGGTATAGCTTTCATCCATCCATTGATGAAAGTCAATATTCCCAATCGTAGATTTGGCATTGAAATTTGGTGCAACATCGTTTATTAACAGTGACATATAGACCTTTTGTTATAAATCTTTTATAAAGGTTAGTACTTATTATTCACTTTCTAAAGCTTAATGTGAAGCCCTCAAGTATAGATATGTTTTATTCACTTCATTTTTTTAAATAAAGAGACATAAGTAAATCTGAAGAGATCATCCAATTTAACATAATATACATTATGCGCGCATATAATGAGAACAAGATATAAGCAGGATCCTATGACAAGTCATGTAAAAGTTACAAACTCTTCTGCGGCTGTTGGGTGAATACCAATAGTGTTATCAAAATCTTGTTTAGTTGCTCCAGCTTTAATTGCAACAGCAAGCCCCTGTATGATTTCGCCTGCATAATCGCCAACCATATGACAACCTACGACTTTATTAGTACTTCTAACTACAATTAGCTTCATAAAGACTTTGGTTTTTCCTCCCCCTAGAGTCTCTTTCATTGGCCTGAAATGACTTCTGTATATATCTAAGTCATCTCTATGTATAATTTTTGCAACATCCTCTGTATGACCTACTGAAGCTGAGTTTGGCTGACTAAATATTGCTGTAGGAATGTTTGAGTAGTCAACTGAAATCCTATTTCCTGTTACAAAGTACTCAGTTATAGCCATACCCTCTGCTATTGCTACCGGCGTTAACTCGATTTTACCTATCACGTCTCCAATTGCGTAAATATTACTTATTGATGTCTCGTAATATTCGTTAACATAAATAGAACCGTTATCATTTAACTTTAAATTTATGTTGGTCAATCCAAGATTTTTTGTATTCGGTAATCTGCCTGTAGCGAACATTATCAGATCTGCTTCAATAGAATTTGCGTCCTTAAGTCTAGCTTTATATCTATATTTATTAATATTTTGGCCTAATTCTTTCTTGTGTTTGCTGGCTTCTATAGATTCAATCTCATTCGAGAAATGTAACTTAATCTCTTGAATTTCATACTCTTCTTTAATTTTATTTCTTACATCGCAATCAAAACCCTTTAAAAATAATTCTCCTCTATGTATGAGATGAGTTTCAACACCCATACCATTAAATATTCCCGCAAATTCGACTGCTATATATCCACCTCCAACTATAATAATTTTTTTTGGAAGTTTATTCAGATAAAAGGCTTCGTTAGAAGTAATTACTAAATCACTCCCAGGAAAACTAGGTACGTAAGGTTTGCCACCTGTGGCTATTAAAATATTTTTTGCTGTATAGGTTTTATTATTTACTAGTATTGAATTTGGTGCTGATATAGAAGCTTTACCATACAAAATTTTTACGCCAGAGCTATCTAACAAATCCCTATATATTTCGTTCAGTCTAGCTATCTCTTTATTTTTATTTTCTAGCAACCTTTTCCAGTTAAATCTTATTCCCTCTAAATCCCAACCAAAACCTTTAGCTTGATTAAAACTATGACTATATTCTGAAGCATAAACGAACAATTTTTTTGGTACACACCCAACATTAACGCAGGTCCCACCGAGCGCCTGATGATCTGCTATGGCCACACTTAACCCTCTTTTGGCAGACATTCTTGCAGTTCTTACCCCTCCTGAACCTGCACCAATGACAAACAAATCAAAATCGTATTTCATTAATTGGTCTCCAAATCTAAATCAAGGTTTAAACCACGCTAGTTTAGAGTGCAATGAAACTACAGAACCAACGATAATTAATGTTGGCGCTTTTGCTCCACCCTTTCTTACTTTGCTTGGCAATGAGGAAAGATCAGCTATATATAGTTGCTGGTTTCTTGTTGTTCCTTTTTCTATTAGAGCTGCTGGTGTACTAGGGTCCATACCAGATGCTATCAATTTTTCACAAATTATCTCAAGACCATTGAGGCCCATATAAAAAACTAAAGTTTGATTTGGAGCAGTTAGTTCTATCCATTCAAGATCTAAAATACTATTTTTTTGATGGCCAGCAATAAAACGTACAGAATGAGCATGGTCACGATGTGTAAGAGGGATGCCGGCGTAACTTGCACATCCGGAGGCAGCTGTAATACCTGGCACGACTTGGAATGGTATACCGTGGTCCCCCAAATGTTCTATCTCCTCCCCTCCTCGACCGAAAATAAACGGATCTCCGCCTTTTAACCTAAGGACACGATTTCCTTTTTGAGCCAGCTCAACTAATTTTTTATTAATATTTTCCTGAGTAACCGGGTGATCACCTGCAGTTTTTCCAACAAATATCAGCTCAGCATCTCGTCTGACTAAAGCTATGACCTCTTTAGATACAAGCCTGTCATAAAGCACTATATCTGCTTTTTGCATAAGTCTTAGCGCTCTAAAGGTTAGCAAGTCTGGATCACCCGGCCCTCCACCAACTAAGTAAACTTCCCCCAATTTTTCAAATTTACTACACTCTATTTTTTTTTTCAGCTCCATCTCTGCAGCTTTATTTTTTTCTGCATAGACTAATTCTGCAATTTCTCCAGAAAAAATATTCTCCCAAAAAGCTTTTCGACTATTAGGGTCTATAATTTTTTCTTTAACGAGTGGACGAAATTTACCTGCAAGTCTAGCTAATCTGCCATATCCAGAGGGGATTATACTCTCTAGTTTTGTTCTTAACATTCTTGCTAAAACTGGGGCAGATCCACCACTACTTATAGCGACTAACATTGGATTTCTATCAACGATAGAAGGAAAAATAACTGTACATAGCTCTGGTTGATCAACAACATTAACTGGAATATTGAGCAACTTAGCATGGTCTGATACTTGTGCATTTACCTCTTTTGAATTAACAGCAGAAATTACTAGACAAGCATTTTTCAAATCATTGATTTCAAACTTTTTTTTATATATTTTTATGGAGTTATTTTTAGCGATATCTTTTATTCGATCATCAATATCCGGAGCAATGATATCTACTAGGGCCCCAGCTTCTAGCAATGGTCGAATTTTTCTAAGTGCTATAGATCCAGCACCGACGACAACGCAGCGACGATTTTTTATATTGTGAAATAACGGTAAAAATTCCATAGGGATAATGTAACTTGATTTATCTGGTACTACTAATAACTGTTTGTTCACCCATATACTTCTGAAGCACTTTTGGTATTGCTATAGAGCCGTCTTCTAGCTGGTAATTCTCCATCACAGCAACAAGCGCTCTTCCTACTGCCAAGCCTGAACCATTTATTGTATGAAGCAGCTCAGGTTTACCTGTATCGGGGTTACGCCAACGAATTCTTGAGCGGCGAGCTTGAAAATCTCGAAAATTACTACAAGACGATATCTCACGATAACAATTTTGAGAGGGAAGCCAAACCTCTATATCATAGGTCCTTGCCGCTGAAAATCCAATATCTCCGCCACATAATATGACAGTCCTGTACGGAAGCTCCAGCATACGCAGAATGGCTTCTGCATGTCCAGTTATGGATTCGAGAGCTTCAGTCGATTTTTTTGGTTCAGAAAAATGAACTAATTCAACTTTTTCAAATTGGTGCTGACGAATCATACCTCTAGTATCTTTCCCATAGCTCCCTGCCTCACTTCTAAAACATGGAGTATGGCATGCAAGCATTATCGGTAGCTGCGCAGCATCAATGATCTGATCCCGATATATATTAGTAACTGGAACTTCTGCTGTTGGGATAAGATAAAATTCTCTTTCATCCTGAAGCTTAAATAAATCTTCTTCGAACTTTGGAAGCTGCCCTGTACCATACAATGATTCACTGTTGACAAGATAGGGAACGTTAACTTCTTCATAGCCATGCTCAAACTGGTGTGTATCTAGCATGAACTGTGATAACGCTCTATGCATCCTAGCGATGCCCCCGCGCATGACTGAAAAACGGGATCCAGTAATCTTTGCGCCAGACTCAAAATCTAACATGCCTAAGAGTTCACCCAAATCAACATGATCCTTAATTTCGAAAGAAAAATTAGGAAGCTCACCCCAACATCGCAGTTCTATATTATCACTTTCATTAATTCCAGACGGAACCTCCTCATCTGGCAAATTAGGAACACTGCTCATATAAACTTCAAGTTCGATCTTTATTGCATTTAGCTTGCTTTCTGCTTGTATGCAAGATTTTTTGAGTTCTTCACCTTTTACTTTAAATGAAGCTATTTCTTCTTTATTTTTTGCATTGGAAATAGCTTTTCCCATTTCTTTAGAGTATGTATTTCTTTCAGATTGTAAAGACTCAGAAATATTTTGAAGTTTACAACGCTGCGACTCAAGTCCATCAAGATACTTAGTATCTAAAGTGAAACCTTTTATTGACAGCTTTTCAGCAATCTTATCTGGTTCAGAACAAACAAGTTTTATATCTAGCATAAGATTTAAACCATTCCTAAAAAAGACGTATTAGAAAAATTGCACTTAAAGTCCCTAAAAGACAAAGTGTAACCGTTAAAAATATATATAAAATCGCAAATATAGCTTGGCCATTTTGCCATAAAGCTATCGTATCAAGCGAAAATGCTGAAAAAGTAGTAAATGCTCCCAAGAAACCAACCATCAGCAGATTTCGCAACTCAGCAGGTAAAAGACCTCGCTCGACTATAAGTGCGTAGCAGCAGCCCACTAGAATGGAACCACCCAAATTAACGAGCAAGGTACTAACTGGGAAACGGTCACCAAACACAGGTAAAAGAGCTATATTTATTGCGTAACGTACGAGCGATCCTAATGCTCCACCAAAAGCTACAGCTAACCATTGCATATTATTATTTTTTCCATGGTATTTTTTATATTTAAAAATAGCCTAATTAAAGATTAGCCACAAATTTTATTTATGTCTAATTACGTCAACTCCTTCGGGGAGATCAAATTGAAAATTCTTATTTTCTACTACTCTATTTAATTGAGTTTTTATCAAATATATTTCTGATCTATACCCGAGAGAATCCCATAATTTAATCCACAAAGGGACTTTATTTTCAAAACTAAGCTCTATCTTTTCGTAAAGACTATTAGTATTAATAGGTGTGAGAACAAAATCTATAGGTCCAATTCCTGTGCAATTTATATCATAACTTAATTCAGCATTTTCAATACTACCAATGAAAAGAATAGCGGGATTTCTTATTAGATCTTGACTAAATTTGCTAACAGTAGCCTGCTCAAGGTCTGGATCGTAAATCAAAATATTTTTGTTATCAGCTATAATATACTGTTCTAGCGGACTTTTGGTTACCCAGAGAATATTACCTGGTCTTTTCGCTATTAAGTAACCCTGCTTTTTTTGATGAATGTTATTTTTTTCAGTGTAGCTAATTTGTTCGAAATCTGCCCTCATTGTATTAATGGAGGATAGCAAATGTTGTAAATTTTTTTTGCAATTCAAAGAATTATTATGCTCGACAGCAGAAACGGTTAAGCTATAGAAAAAAAAGGTGCCTATTAATAACCATTTCATGATCACTCCAGCGGAGGAGCTGGAGACAAAACTTCTCTATTGCCATTCAGACCCATTTCGCTTACGACTCCAGATGCTTCCATTTGTTCTACAAGCCGAGCGGCCCTATTATAACCGACCCTTAGTTTTCGCTGAACAGATGAGATTGAAGCCTTTCGTGTTTGAATAACAAAAGCTACGGCTTCATCGTAAAGAATATCAGATTCTTGATTGCTAGCATCATCAGAGTCAGAATTATATCCAGGAACTGAAATACTGCTTGTAGCTTGCTCACTTGTTATGTCTTCAAGGTATTCTGGAGTTCCTCTACTCTTCCAGTCGGCAACTACCTTGTGTACCTCATGATCATCCACGAAGGCTCCATGTACACGAACAGGTATACTGGTTCCTGGCGGAAGATAAAGTAAATCTCCATGGCCCAACAAGGATTCAGCTCCACTTTGATCTAATATGGTTCTAGAATCAATTTTTGAGGAAACCTGGAAGGCAATACGACTTGGTACATTAGCTTTAATTAACCCAGTGATAACATCCACCGAAGGCCTTTGTGTAGCAAGTATTAGATGTATTCCAGCTGCTCTAGCTTTTTGCGCAATACGAGCAATGAGCTGCTCAACTTTTTTGCCAACAATCATCATCATGTCAGCGAATTCATCAATAACAACTACAATATATGGAAGTTTTTCTAATTTAGAGGGCGAATCATTTTCATCGCTGAGAAGTTCGTCTGGTATCCATAAGGGATCCAAAAGAGGAGCTCCAGCAGCAACGGCATCAGTTATTTTTTTATTATACCCAGCAAGATTTCTTACTCCCAAAGCGGACATGAGTTTATAGCGTCTCTCCATCTCACCAACACACCATCTGAGACTACTAGCTGCATCCTTCATATCTGTAACAACTGGTGTTAGTAGATGAGGAATATCATCATAGACGGATAACTCTAACATCTTAGGATCAATCAAAATCAGTCTTACGTCATCTGGGGTTGATTTATATAGCAAGCTTAGAAGCATTGAATTGATTCCGACAGACTTGCCAGAACCAGTAGTTCCAGCTACTAATAAATGTGGCATTTTTGATAAGTCAGCGCATACAGGAAGTCCGGAAATATCATTTCCGAGTGCTAATGTTAAAGGAGATTTAGCTTCTTCATAAACTTCAGATGAAAGGACCTCACTGAGGCGTACCATCTCTCTGTGTTCGTTAGGTATTTCAATTCCTACGTAAGATTTTCCAGGAATAACTTCCACTACTCTGACGCTAACAACTGCTAGAGATCTAGCCAAATCTCTAGAAAGACCGCTTATTCTACTAGCTTTGATACCAGCTGCAGGTTGTATTTCAAAACAGGTAACGACTGGACCAGGAAGTACCTCTATTACTTCAGCGCTAATACCAAAATCCTGTAATTTTATTTCTAGCTGCTTAGACATAGCCTGCAAAGACTCCTTAGAAAAAGCCTTACTCTTATCTGCATTCGCAACATCTAGTAAACTTAGCGCTGGAAGTGTCGCTAGATTTGACTCAACAAAAAAAGATTTTTGTTTTTCTTTTTCAACACGAGCACTGGGTGAAGGTTTTTGAGATGGAGACTGAATATTTAAGGGTTGCCTTGTTATGTCGCGTTTTGCTTGATTTTCCTGTATCTCTTTTCGGTGTTTTTGAGCAAGAAGGGCTTGAGCCGTCTCATTTGTTTTTGCCTCACGTGCTTCGAGCTGACAAACAATATAATCATTTAGTCTTGATACCGTTCTTCCTAGATTCTCAATTAAGGCAAGCCAAGATATATCGGTGAAAACCGTTAATCCAAATAGAAAAATGGCAACCAATATAAGGGTGCTACCAACGTTATTGAATGCTGCTAGCGCCGCTACCTCTACTGATGAGCCAAGGATACCACCAACACCGAAAGGCAATGAAGTTACGACAGCCGCATAATGGAGAGAGGCAAGCGAAGTCGCGCTAACTAGCACCATCACTAGCCCTAGTATACGAAGAGTGAAAACTAAACTGTCAACTCGAGATTCGTTATCTTGGCGGGTTTTATATACATTCCATGCTCTCAAAGCTAAAAGAACTGGTAACAAGAAAGCTACATAGCCAAGAAATGAAAAGAAAATATCTGACAGCCATGCACCAATAAATCCTCCAGAATTTATAATATGATCAACGTCTCCAGCATGAGACCACCCCGGATCATCTGGTGAATTTGTAACTAAAGCAACCAACAGATATATGCAAACAACTAGCCAGCCAATTAATGCGCCCTCTTTAAGGATCAAGCTAACCTTAGATGGTTCTAGTTGGCTATTATTTTTCGATAAAGATTTGCGAGATTGTTTTTCTTTATTCAAGACATTATCCTAATTAACTTCAATGTTAATACTATTGTAAACACAGTAGTTTTAAATACTAGGGACCAATTCGATAAGATTATATTATAAGTCAAATTAATAGGCTTTATAATAAATTCCTGCTGTTCCTCTGAGCACATATTCCTTATTATAAACAAAATTTATATTGAACAATGGAAACTACTTATGTCAGAAATTCAACATCATAAATTAATCATTCTTGGGTCCGGTCCTGCTGGTTATACTGCAGCAATTTATGCGGCGAGAGCAAATTTAGATCCAGTTATTATTACTGGTATACAGCAAGGTGGACAACTAACTACAACGACTGATGTTGATAACTGGCCTGGTGATCCTCATGGGCTTCAGGGCCCGGATCTTATGATCAGAATGCAAGAGCATGCAGAAAAATTCGAAACAAAAATCATATTTGATCATATAGAGAGCGTAGATTTAAGTAAAAAGCCTTTTTTATTGAGTGGTAGTAGTGATTTTACCTGTGATTCCCTCATTATTAGTACTGGAGCCTCAGCACAATATTTGGGGCTTCCATCTGAAGAGGCTTTCATGGGCAAAGGGGTTAGTGCATGCGCTACTTGTGATGGTTTTTTTTATAGAGGAAAAAAGGTTGCTGTCATTGGTGGTGGTAACACGGCGGTCGAGGAGGCACTTTATCTTTCTAATATCTGTAGTGAGGTCACCCTTGTTCACCGAAGAGATAAACTAAGGTCTGAAAAAATATTAATAGACAAGCTTATGGAGAGAGCTAAAAATGGCAATATTAATATATTATGGAACCATACTTTAGATGAGATATGTGGAAATGACTCCGGGGTAACCTCCCTTACGCTCAAAAGTACGGAGAATAACAATCTGGTTAATCTTGAGGTAAGTGGGGTATTCATAGCTATTGGACATAAACCTAATACTGAGATTTTCCAAGGGCAGCTAGCCATGAAAGACGGTTACATCAAGGTAAATGGTGGCTTAGAGGGTAATGCAACTGAAGTAAGTGTTGCTGGTGTTTTTGCGGCAGGAGACGTTGCTGATCATGTATATCGTCAGGCAATAACCTCTGCTGGCTCAGGTTGTATGGCAGCGCTAGATGCAGAAAAGTATCTTGACGATCTGACATAAAAGATACTTATGCTTAATGTCAAAATTCTTGAATCCAAGAACGTCTGTTTTCCAAATCCGTCAACTGCACTTAAAGAGCCAAACGGACTTTTAGCTTGCATGGGTAATATGGAGCCGACTACCCTAATTAAAGCGTATACAAACGGAATATTTCCATGGTACGAAGAAGATTCGCAACCAATTCTTTGGTGGTCACCAAATCCTAGGGCTGTGATTTATCCGAATGGTATAAAAATATCACGGTCTTTAAAAAAAACTATTAGAGCTCAACCATGGGAAGTAAGACTAGACACAGAATTTGAGTCTGTCATAAAAAACTGTTCGTATCCTCGAAAAAACAAAAAAGAAGGTACGTGGATAAATTCTAATATGCAACGCTCATATATAGATTTACATTCAAAAGGTATCGCTCATTCTTTAGAGATTTGGTTAAAAAATGAATTGGTTGGAGGACTATATGGGGTCGTTATAGGTGATGTATTTTGTGGTGAATCTATGTTTAGTTTGAAGCCAAATGCATCAAAAATAGCCTTAGTTCAACTTGCTTTATTGATGCAAAAATTAACAAAAAATGGAATAATTGACTGTCAAATCCAAAATGATCATTTAATTTCAATGGGTAGTTTAAATATCCCAAGAAAAGATTTTTTATCGAAGTTAGCAGATTTGCGTGATAGACCAAAATTTTGGCCTACCTGCTGGAAGTGTATAATGGCCTAATAACCTTTTTTATCTTTAAACCTTAATTGACAAAGAATATTATTATGTCCCGTGATATTGCACCAGATTTAAGACGAATAAGATTATTCTTAACAAATCCACATCCTTGTAGCTATATACCAGGAAATGAGGCCACAACTGCCTTTGTTGCGTCAACTGATCCAAATTTAGAAGTGGTATCACATATTGAGGTAGATTCAACACTTTACTCTCAGTTGTCCGATATGGGCTTTAGAAGAAGTGGCCAATATTTTTATTCACCAAGATGTAAATCCTGTAATGCTTGCATATCAGCAAGGGTGCCAATCAATACATTCGAATATAGTAGACAGCAAAAACGCTGTATTAAGAGGAATGGAGACTTAACTGTAACGCTATCAACGACAGTTGACGAACAGGAACATTATCCTCTGTACAAAAGGTACATTAATACAAGGCATGCTGATGGAGATATGTACCCACCAAGTATGCCACAATTTAGAGACTTTATAGGGAATCTTCGTGAATATACTAAGATGCTAGAAGTTAGACTCCATGGTGAGTTAATTGCTGCTGGAGTTGTCGATTATCTTGATGATGGACTTTCAGCAATTTATAGTTATTACTCGACTGAACCACAACATAAAAATAGGAGTCTGGGGACATTTTCTGTTTTATCTCAAATCGCCATAGCAAAAGAAATAGGGTTATCTTACCTATATCTTGGGTATTGGATAAAAGATAGCCCAAAAATGGCATATAAGTCTAATTATAGGCCTCTAGAAATACTCAAAGATAGACAATGGGTCCTGCTTGATTGACTTTATGTTTTTTTCAGGCAGAATGCGGCTGAACTGTTAAACCGTAACCTCCAAAAAGAGTGAATTATGCCTAAAGAAGAACAAATAGAAATGGAAGGTGAAGTAATAGATACTCTTCCAAATACAACCTTCCGCGTGAAGCTAGAAAACGAACATGTTGTTCTCGCGCATATATCTGGAAAGATGCGCAAAAATTATATTCGTATCCTCACTGGTGATACAGTCAGAGTTGAACTTAGCCCCTACGATTTATCTAAAGGAAGAATAACCTACCGAGCAAGATGATCTTTAGTTACGCATCTGAGGTCAGTGGCTCATTCTCAATTTCAGTTTCAGTTTCAGTTTCTGTTTGAATGTCATCATTTTCAACAAACACTTTAATAGTTCCGCCGTTGGCAAGACTTCCAAATAAAACCTGTTCAGCGAGCGGTTTTTTAATTTTTTCAAGGATTAATCTCTGCATCGGTCGTGCACCCATTTTTTCATCATAGCCATGGAGTGCAAGCCATTCTCTAGCTTCTTGATCTACTTCTAATACAACACGTTTATCGTCTAATTGTTGTTGCAGTTGACACAAAAACTTATCGACAACTGTATTGATAACATTGGTTCCTAGAGGGCGAAATTGAATGATACTATCAAGACGATTCCGAAACTCAGGTGTAAATAAATTTTTAAGGGCTTCCATTCCGTCACTTTTATGATCCTGCTTTGCAAAGCCCATGGATGAGCGACTCATTTCTTGTGATCCAGCATTCGTGGTCATAATAAGTATCACATTCCTAAAGTCAGCTTTACGACCATTATTATCTGTCAAGGTTCCATGATCCATGACCTGTAGTAGCAAATTAAACACCTCTGGATGGGCTTTTTCTATCTCATCTAACAATATAACTGCATAGGGGTTCTTGGTAACAGCATCCGTTAAAAGTCCACCTTGATCAAAACCGACATATCCTGGAGGTGCTCCAATTAACCTTGAAACGGTATGACGCTCCATATATTCAGACATATCGAACCTTAGCATCTCTATACCCATAATCTCAGATAACTGCTTGGATAACTCTGTTTTACCAACACCTGTAGGTCCTGCGAACAAAAATGATCCAATTGGTTTTCCTGAATCTCTAAGGCCTGCGCGTGAGAGCTTAATAGAGCTGGCTATAGCAGATATTGCTTCATTCTGGCCAAAAACAACCATTTTTAAATTTTCTTCAAGATTTTCAAGTTGAATCATATCTGATGAAGATATACTTTTAGTTGGTATTCTTGCAATTTTTGCAACAATTGTTTCAATATCTGAAATACCAATCAATTTTTTTCGTTTAGACGGAGATAACAACTGTTGATGGGCTCCTGCCTCGTCAATAACATCAATAGCTTTATCTGGTAAATATCGATCTGTTATATGTCGTGAAGCTAGATTTACTGCTGTTTTAAGTGCAGACTGAGAAAAACGCAACTTGTGATGCTCTTCAAATCTTGACTTCAAGCCCTTAAGTATTTCTATAGCCTCATCAATAGAAGGCTCTGGGACATCTATTTTTTGGAAGCGTCTTGATAGCGCCCTATCCTTCTCAAACACACCTCTATATTCTTGATAGGTTGTAGAGCCTATACAGCGTATATTGCCTGATGTAAGAATGGGCTTAAGTAAATTCGAGGCATCCATTACGCCACCTGAAGTTGCACCTGCACCAATAATAGTGTGTATTTCATCAATAAAAAGAATCGCTCCATCTTTTGCTTTAAGCTCTGCAAGAATACCCTTGAAACGTTTTTCAAAATCACCTCTATATTTAGTACCAGCAAGTAAATCTCCTACATCAAGGGAGTAAACTACTGCATCTTGAAGAACATCAGCTACATTCCCATCAACTATCATTTTAGCTAAACCCTCAGCTATAGCTGTTTTTCCAACACCAGCCTCTCCGACTAGTAATGGGTTATTTTTTCGGCGGCGGGCTAAAATTTGTGAAACTCTTTCAATTTCGTGAGCTCGGCCTATGAGAGGGTCAATGTTTCCTTCTTGAGCTTCGATATTCAAGTTTGTGGTGAACTGCTCCAGCAAACTTGCTTTTTTTGTATTTTTAGCTTCTGAAGGATTGCTGGGATCAATATCATCTAGATCATCTTCAGATTCATCTGTATATCCTGAAACACCATGGGATATAACATTAACTATATCGATTCTATTAATACTCTGTGCATGCAAAAAATACACTGACTGGCTTTCTTGCTCGCTGAATATTGCTACAAGCACATTGCATCCTTCAACTTCCTTATTTCCTGATGATTGAACATGAAAGACAGCTCGTTGTAAAACTCTCTGGAAGCCTAATGTTGGTCGTACAGATTGATCTTCGTCACTTTCTTCTATCTGTGGTGTTGCATCTATAAACTCTTCTAGGTCTTTTTTTAATACTTCTACGTCTGCACCACATGATTTTAAGATACTTACAGCTGATTCATTATCAAGAAGAACCAAAAATAAATGTTCTACTGTCATGAATTCATGACGCTTTTCAGTAGCATACTTATAGGCATCATTAAGAGTTAGCTCTAGTTCTTTACTTAACATAAAAACCTCAATGTTTTGTATAATTAATCTTGAATTGGTTCAATTTCGCATTTAAGCGGATGGTCATTATCACGAGCAAATTGCGAAACTTGTTGCGCTTTTGTTTCTGCTATATCACGAACATATACGGCGCAGACAGCTTTACCTTCTGTATGGACTTTAAGCATTACTCTTGTAGCAGCATCATAGTTCATAGAGAAAATTTGTTTTAAAAGAACGACGACAAACTCCATCGGAGTGTAGTCATCATTAAATATCACTACCTTGTAAAGAGACGGTTTTTTTAGCTTTGGTTTTGATTCTTCCACAACTGCAGTATTATCGTCACCAAAATCATAGTTGTCATCAGAATCGTTACTGACAAGCCTTATCATGAAAAAGTATCCATATATATAGTTAAAAATTTATACAATGCTTGCTATGCACTCCTTTAGAGTCTATATAAAGTGGGTTGTTATTTTGCATTTAGTCACAAGAGCTAAAAATATGCAATCTAAACACCACATCGTCTTATGCTTACTCTAATGGTTTATATTGGGCTGAAATATCCGAATTTCAAGGTGAATATTAGCAAATATACGTATATTTCGTTAAAATTTTTGAGCTATGTAGCAGATAGCCCATTATAACTATTATTTTTCAAAAATTATTAGGATTTTTAATGATTGATCTCATAGTTTTTAATAAGCCATATGGTATTTTGAGTCAATTTTCTGATCGTGACGGACATCTGGGCTTAAAAGGCTACATAAACTTACCTGGCATTTATCCAATGGGTAGGCTTGATCGTGACTCTGAGGGCCTTTTATTGCTATCAAATGATGGAAAATTACAGGCAAAAATCTCAGATCCAAAGTATAAAATGGAAAAAATTTATCTAGTACAAGTTGAAGGAGAAATTACTACAGCAGCAATCAAGTCTCTGATGTCTGGTATTATGCTTAATGATGGCATGACCCTTCCTGCTAAAGCACAAAAACTAACTGAGCCCCAAGTTTGGCCAAGAGAGCCTCCGATTCGATTTAGAAAACACTTACCAACAAGCTGGTTAGAGCTTCGTATTAAAGAAGGTAGAAATAGGCAAGTTAGAAGGATGACTGCATCAACAGGATTTCCAACTCTTCGACTAATTCGAAAAAGTATTGGTCCATGGAAACTTGGAAATATTAAATCTGGCAAATATCATCATCAAAAAGTAAGCTTATAGAAAACTAAAAAGAAATAAAGATTGTACAAACATAAAAAAATATTTAGCTATTAATGAGTATTGATTGGATTTGCTGGTAGCCATCGGTATGATCATTACACATATGCATATCCCAAAGAAAAAAGGTAATCTCAACCATAAATCTCCTAAAATTAAAGTTATTGTTGGGATGTCTGGTGGTGTCGATTCCTCAGTAACAGCTCTTTTATTACAACAGCAAGGTTATTCTGTTGAAGGTCTCTTTATGAAGAACTGGGATGAAGACGACGATACAGATTATTGCACAGCGCAGCAAGATATGCTGGATGCTCAATCAGTAGCTGATTTATTAAAAATTCCCCTACATACCGCAAACTTCGCTTCTGAATACTGGGATAACGTATTTGAAAATTTTTTATCATCATACAGAAATGGAAGAACTCCTAATCCTGACGTTCTATGCAACAAAGAAATTAAATTTAAAGTTTTTCTAGATTATGCTGAAATATTAGGAGCAGATTTCATAGCAACAGGCCACTATGCCCAAAAGTCAGAAAAAAATGGTCATACATACTTATTAAAAGGGTCTGATGACAATAAGGATCAAAGTTATTTTTTGCATGCTGTAAATGAAAGTGCATTTTCTCGAACTTTATTCCCAATTGGTGGAATGATGAAAACTCAGGTTAGGAAAATTGCAGAAAAATATAAGCTATCGACTGCTAAGAAAAAAGATTCTACTGGGATATGCTTTATTGGTGAGAGAAGATTTAAGGATTTTCTTCAAAAATATTTACCAGCTCAACCAGGAAACATTGAGTGCTCTGAAGGTAAAATTATTGGCCAGCACTTTGGCCTGATGTACCATACACTTGGGCAACGACAGGGTTTAGGAATTGGAGGACTAAAAGATTCAGATAATAGCCCTTGGTATGTAGCTAAAAAAGATTTATCACGTAATGTGCTTATTGTAGTTCAAGGAACAAATCACCCACTACTTTTTTCAAATAAACTTGTAGTATCAAATCTTTACTGGATCAACGAACCACCAAAAGAAATACAAAATAAAAAGCGTGATGGATTTTCTTGTCTGGCAAAAACTCGTTATCGCCAAGCTGATCAGGCGTGCAATATCACTCATACAAATGAAGGATATCAAATTATATTCTCTAATCCACAAAGAGCACTCACACCCGGGCAATCAGTTGTGCTTTATCAAAAAAATATATGTCTTGGTGGAGGTATAATTGAAGAAGCATAGAATCCCAAAAACAAATAACAAATACTATAAGTTGAGTATCTTTTGATTTTTAAGAAGCCTTCTCAAGATCAGATTTTAGTTTTGTCTAGTATTTTTCAATCCTGTTACCTTGTCGATCAGTTGTCTCATAAGGGAGTGGTGCCTGAAAAAGACTTTACGAAAAGCATGGAGATTTTATTCCATCAAAATCCAAAAAATATGCAAGCTATTTTTGGATCACCAGAAAACCTCCAATATGGAGTCAAATCTATACAAGAGTTGCTAACTTCCGGAGCAAATAGAAAGACACCTGATACACTACGTTATGCTATTGGGGTAATGCATTTAGCAAAAAAATTAAGCAAAAATAAAAAAATGTCTACTGCAATCAAAAAAAGTATTAAAGATTCAATGACACAAATAGAATATTTTTCGATTGCTCATGCCAATGTCATAGCAAGCACCGCCCAAATCTACCAAGATACTTTTGGTACTTTTTTTTATAGGATAAATGTTCATGGGCATATTGATTTTTTAAACCAAGAGTTTATTGTCGCACGCATAAGATGTTTATTGTTTTCTGCTATACGCTCGTCTATGCTTTTTCATCAAATCGGCGGACGAAGATATCAATTAATCTTTAATAAAAAATATATACTAGATGAACTGGCAAAGTTAGCTTCGGCATTTTGTACGTCACAAAACTAAACCGTTAGCATGCATGCATGCATAGGGAGTATATTTTTAGGATCAAAGTGTACTTACTTCTGAAACAACATGAGAATTATTGTAAGATTTACTTACTTTGATCAGATTTATTATTAATGGGCGTCAAACACCCCGCTACCGGAATTAGCAATGAAACTATCAAATTTAACAGCGATATCTCCAGTGGATGGCCGCTATGGTTCCAAAACCGAGGGCCTGCGATCTATTTTTAGTGAGTATGCTTTAATAAAAAATCGTGTTCATGTAGAAGTGTGCTGGTTAAAAAAATTAGCTACTCATTCTGAAATAAAAGAAATACCAATCCTCAATACCAAAGACAGACTTGCACTCGAAGCAGTATCTTTAGAGTTTGATCAAAAAGATGCATTACGTGTGAAAGAAATCGAGAAAACCACAAACCACGACGTTAAAGCTATAGAGTACTTCATAAAAGAAAGAATTTCAGAGAACACGGAGTTATCTAAAATTTCTGAATTTGTGCACTTTGCGTGCACTTCAGAGGATATAAACAATCTTTCTCATGCGCTAATGCTAAAAGAAGGTAGAGATAACTTTTTGCTGCCTAATGCTGAAAAAATAATAATAAAAATTTCAGATTTAGCAAGAAAATATGCTGATATTTCAATGCTCTCTCACACACATGGACAGGCAGCTTCTCCTACGACAGTAGGCAAAGAGTTTGCTAATGTTTCTTATCGATTAAATCGCCAAGTAGAGCAAATAAAAAACATACCCCTGTTAGGAAAAATTAATGGCGCGGTCGGCAACTATAATGCTCATTTATTGGCCTACCCAGATATAGACTGGGAGTACAATGCTAGAGAATTCGTAACTAGTCTCGGACTAACTTGGAACGCTTACACCACACAAATAGAGCCCCATGACTATATTGCAGAGTTATTTGATGCAATCGCTCGCTTCAATAACATCTTAATAGACTTCAATAGAGATATGTGGGGTTACATATCGTTGGGTTACTTTAAGCAAAAAACAGTGAGTGGTGAAATAGGATCATCAACTATGCCGCACAAGGTCAATCCAATAGATTTTGAAAATTCTGAAGGAAATCTAGGTCTAGCAAATGCATTATTTAGTCATCTAGCCACAAAATTACCTATTTCTCGCTGGCAACGTGATTTAACTGATTCTACAGTCCTTCGCAACATGGGTGTAGGGTTTGGGTATAGCGAAATAGCCTATCAATCTGTCCTAAAAGGAATAAATAAGTTAGAGGTCAATCATCAGTGCTTAGCTGATGATTTAAACGATAAATGGGAGGTTCTATCTGAGCCGATCCAGACAGTTATGCGTCGGTATGATATACCCGAGCCCTATGAAAAACTCAAAAATCTTACTAGAGGCAAAAGTATCACCAAAGAGTTATTACTTAAGTTTATTGAAACTTTAGAAATACCCGAAAAAGCGAAAATAAAACTTCAAGAGCTTACCCCCGAAAATTATACTGGAAATGCCGCCGATCAAGCTAAAAATATATAAAAAACTAACTTTGGTTATATCAAAAAATTTAAGCCGTACTTTGTAAAGGATTTTTTAATGGGAGACTTACCATCAATACTTGGCGGAATTTCCGCTGATCACTTTTTGAATGAGTACTGGCAAAAAAAACCACTTTTAATACGTAGGGCCATTCCAAACTTTGATTCACCAATTTCTGGAGAAGAATTGGCTGGCCTGTCTTTGGAAAAGGATATTGAATCAAGACTAATTTTTGAAAAAGGGGGGAAAAAGCCCTGGGAGCTAAAGTTAGGGCCATTTGAAGAAAATATTTTTCAAAATTTACCAGAAAGATATTGGACATTATTAGTGCAGGCTGTTGATCTCTGGGTACCAAATGTGAAGAAGCTAACAAACTACTTTTGCTTTCTTCCTAGCTGGCGCTTAGATGATATTATGGTTAGCTATGCTCCTGAAGGTGGAAGTGTTGGGCCTCATTTTGACAATTATGATGTTTTTTTACTTCAAGGACTGGGAGAAAGAAAATGGAAGCTTGGACAAAAGTGCGATTCTACTACTCCAATTCTAAATAATAACCTATTGAGTATAGTTGAAGATTTCAAAAAAAATCAAGAGTGGGTCTTGGGTCCAGGGGACATGCTTTATGTTCCGCCAAAGCTGGCTCATTGGGGAATTGCTTGCAGTAATTCTCTCACATATTCAGTTGGATTCCGCTCGCCATCGATAGAAGAAATGCTTGGCGACTTAACAGACCTACTCATGAAAAAAAATCACACAAATTTTTATACTGATCCCCCTCTTAAAAGCAACATGGCAAAAACTTCAATAGATCCTGCCTTCATACAACAAGTAAAAAAAATGCTGGAAGAGCTAATGAAAGACGACGAGCTTTTGAATGACTGGTTCGCAAAATACATGACAACTCCAAAATTTCCTGATTTATCGGAAGAATTAAACGAGCAACGTATCGCTAAAGTAGCTGGAATAAGTTACATAAACGGCAAAAAAAAAGCTGCTCAAACTCGTTAAGTTAGTTTTGCCTTCTGTCTGTATGCGTGAAGAAGCGGCTCAGTGTAACCGCTAGGCTGCTTCGCTCCTTTAATAACAAGATCCAGAGCTGCAGAAAAAGCTACACTTTGTTCAAATTCTGGTGACATATTTTTATATAAGGGGTCACTAGCATTCTGCTTATCAACTACTTTAGCCATACGCTCCATAGTGCTTATAACTAGATCCTCGGTGACTATTCCGTGTCGAATCCAATTTGCTATATGTTGACTAGATATTCTTAGTGTAGCTCGGTCCTCCATCAATCCCACATTATTTATATCTGGTACTTTGGAGCAACCAATACCCTGTTCAACCCAACGAACGACGTACCCTAAAATTCCTTGTGCATTGTTATCTAGCTCATTTTGAATCTCACTTAATGATAGCTTTTCTTCGAGCAAAGGTATTTTTAAGATATCATCAACATTCGCAGAAGAACGTTTAGATAAAGTTTTTTGCCGAGCAATGACGTCAACCTGATGGTAATGAGTAGCATGAAGAACAGCTGCAGTAGGAGATGGAACCCATGCTGTGTTTGCTCCTGACATTGGATGATTAATTTTTTGGTGCATCATGTCAGCCATGTTTTCTGGGGTCGCCCACATCCCCTTCCCTATTTGAGCTTTACCAACGAGGCCACAAGCAAGCCCCACATCAACATTTTGATCTTCATAAGCTAGTATCCATGGCATTGTCTTGAGCTTTCCTTTAGGGGCAAAGGCACCTGCTTCCATACTTGTGTGTATTTCATCACCAGTTCTGTCTAAAAAGCCTGTATTAATAAATACAACGCGTTCCTGAACTGCCCGAACACATTCCTTCAAGTTTACAGATGTGCGTCTTTCTTCATCCATTATTCCAACTTTTATAGTATTACGAGCCAAATTTAAGGAGTTTTCTACGGCATCAAAAAGATCATTAGTAAAGGCTACTTCTTCAGGCCCGTGCATTTTAGGTTTTACTATATAAATACTACCAGTCTTACTATTTGAATAACTACTATTTCCATTAATATCATGAGTGGCAATTAAGCTGGTTAGCATTGCATCCATTATACCTTCTGGCACTTCGTTACCCTTTGAATCTAATATAGCTGGATTAGTCATCAAATGACCTACATTTCGAACAAATAAAAGGCTGCGCCCTGGCAGAGTAAGAGAATCTCCGCAAACTTTTGTATACACCCGATCTGGATTCATTTTTCGTATCAACGTTTTTCCATTTTTTGTTAATTTTTCTTCTAAATCTCCTTTCATTAGACCCAACCAGTTGTAATAAACCAGTGTTTTATCTTTTGCATCAACAGCTGCAACTGAATCCTCACAATCCATAATTGTTGTTAAGGCTGCTTCCATAAAAATATCTTTAACGCCAGCGAGATCTGACATGCCTATTTCAGTATCTTTATTTACTTGAATTTCAAAATGTAAATTGTTGTTTTTAAACAAAATAACTTTAGGATTATTTAAGTTTCCAGTATATCCACATAATTGTATCGGGTTCTTCAAGTGAGCAGTTGTATTATTTTCTAAGTCTACCTGCAAAGCTCCATTGTGTATAAAGTATCTTGTAACGGAAGCATGTGACCCCAAGGTTAAAGGGATTGTCCTATCTAGGAAATCCTTACCATAAGCAATAACTTTTTTACCTCGAACCGGATTATATTGCTTTGTTTTTTCAGCTCCATCATCATCTGTGATTACATCTGTTCCATACAAAGAATCATAAAGACTCCCCCATCTTGCATTTGCTGCATTAAGTGCAAATCTTGCATTCATAACTGGAACAACTAGCTGAGGACCAGCTTGTGTGGTTATTTCTGAATCTACGTTCTTTGTGCTTATGATAAAATCATTGCCAACAGGGGCAAGGTACCCTATTTGGCTGAGAAATTTCTTGTATGATGAGAAATCGAAATCCTCATTAAGATTTTTCTTGTGCCAGCCATCTATATTTCTCTGGAGGGAAATACGCTTTTTTAAAAGCACAGCATTTAATGGTGAAAATTTTTCAATAATTTCAGCAAAAGAATACCAAAAGTCTTTTTCAGAAATAGCTGTTCCAGGGATAATGTCTTTATTTACTAGGTTGTAAATCGAACTTGCAACTTTTAACCCGCAAACTTCAATGCGATTTGACATAGTTGGCCTCATGATTGAAATTAAATATATGACAATTGTATGGAATTATAAGGGTGCTAATCAATTTTACTAATTGTATTTTCGTTATTTATTACACGAATGGACATAAAAATTACTTCATTCAATAACTAAAAAACTAGTCTAAAATCTTTGCTACGTCTGCTATTAAGCGTCGCATCCATTGATGTGCAGGATTATGTTGAACTAGCGGACTCCATGCCATCTTAAGCTCTATCTCTGGTATAGTAAAAGGTGGCTCTCGTATAACTACATCTGGATTACTCTCAAGCAATTTAGCAGCTTTTGTAGGTATTGTTACTATGAGGTCTTCTAGCTCTGCAAGACGCATTGCAGCCTGATAATGCCTAGTAAATAACCGTATGCGCCTTTGTTCTCCTATGTTAGCAAGAGCCTCATCAACCCAGCCAAGGCTTTTTGATGCGGTAGGGTCCATTCCTACGCCAGCACCCATACCTGTTTTATTTACCCAAACATGCCCTGAATCCAAGTAATTTTTAAGGTTAAAATTATTAGCTATTGGATTAGAGGAGCTCAAAAGGCATGAGAAAGTATCTCGCCATATTGTCATTTGATGAAATGATTGAGGTAAAACATCAAACCTATTTATAACAAGGTCGACTGTACCTTGTTCGACGTCCTGATAACTTATATCGCTTGGTGTCAAAACATCTAGCGTTATGCTTGGAGCCTCTAAGCTAAGCCTTTTTAGCAGATGAGGCAATAAAGTTGATTCTGTATAGTCGCTAACAGAAATCCTGAATACTCTGTCTGCTTTTATCGCATTAAATTTTTGTTTTGGCTCTACAGCTTGTTCTACAGAAGCAAGCACATCTCTAATTAATGGTTGAAGCTGCTCGGCTCTTTCCGTCGGTTTCATTCCGTCACTTGTTCTTACTAGAAGAGGATCCCCGAACAGATCGCGAAGTCTTCTCAGTCCATTACTCATAGCTGGCTGGCTTATACCCAGACTTTCTGCCGCCCTAGTCACATTCCTTTCTTTCAAAAGAACATCAAGAAAAACTAGTAGATTTAGATCTACATTACGCATACTCATGTATATTCACACCATAAATACTGAAAATAATGTGTATAGGGTATATAAATAATAGGTCGATTGCTATAATTTAATTATTATTCATAAATTTAAAAACTCATTTTTCATGATTAAGGATTTCTAATGTCGAACTACACAAAAGACATCGATGCTGTTGCGTCGCTGAGAAAAAAGAACGGTAATGGTTGGAACGCTATAGCTCCAGAATCAGTTGCAAGAATGCGTGCCCAAAATCAATTTAAAACTGGACTAGAAATTGCTCAATATACTGCAGATCTAATGCGCAAGGATATGGCTGCATATGATTTAGACACCTCCAAATATACGCAGTCTTTAGGTTGCTGGCACGGTTTTATAGGTCAGCAAAAGATGATGTCTATCAAGAAGCATTTCGACGGCAACACAGATCGCCGTTATTTATATTTATCGGGATGGATGGTTGCTGCACTTCGTTCTGAATTTGGCCCACTACCTGATCAGTCTATGCATGAAAAAACTTCTGTAGCCTCACTAATCGCTGAACTTTACACTTTTTTACGCCAAGCTGATGCGCGCGAATTAGGCGGATTTTTCCGAGAATTGGATGCTGCCAACGAGGCTGGTAATGAAACTCTTGCTAAAGAAATACAAAGTAAAGTCGATGCTCACAGAACTCACGTTGTTCCAATCATTGCTGATATTGATGCTGGCTTTGGTAATGCTGAAGCGACTTATCTGATGGCAAAGCAGATGATAGAAGCTGGGGCGTGCTGTATACAAATTGAGAACCAAGTCTCAGATGAAAAACAATGCGGTCACCAAGATGGAAAGGTAACCGTACCCCATGAAGACTTCTTAGCTAAAATTAGAGCCGTGCGTTATGCATTTTTAGAACTCGGTATAGATAATGGAGTAATTGTTGCTCGAACTGACTCATTAGGTGCTGGGCTCACTAAACAAATTGCTGTAACAAAGCAACCAGGAGATTTAGGTGATCAGTACAATGCTTTCCTCGATTGTGATGAAGTTTCACTTGATTCACTAAAAAATGGTGACGTTGTCCTCAATCAGAACGGTAAGCTCATGAAGCCGAAACGTCTTCCTTCAAACCTATTTCAATTCAAAAAAGATACAGGTGAAGAGCGCTGTATTCTTGACTGTATTACGTCACTTCAAAATGGTGCAGATCTTATATGGATAGAGACTGAAAAACCTCATATTGCCCAAATAGGTGCAATGGTCAATGCAATTAGAGAACAAGTTCCAGATGCTAAATTAGTATATAACAACAGCCCTTCTTTTAACTGGACACTTAACTTTCGCCAGCAAAGTTATGATGCATGGAAATCTAACGGCAAAGATATATCAGCATACAAACGCGATGATCTCATGAATGTTAGCTATGATGATACCGAACTAGCTATAGAAGCAGATGAAAAAATCCGTACATTTCAGGCAGATGCTGCTAGAGAAGCTGGCATATTCCACCATTTAATTACATTACCAACATACCATACTGCAGCACTTTCTACTGATAACTTAGCTAAAGAATACTTTGGAGAGCAAGGAATGCTTGGCTATGTAGCTGGAGTTCAACGCAAAGAAATACGCCAAGGCATTGCATGTGTTAAACATCAAAATATGGCTGGTTCTGACATGGGAGATGATCATAAAGAATACTTTGCAGGAGAAGCTGCTCTTAAGGCTTCAGGTAAAGATAATACAATGAATCAATTCTAGTAACATATCGAGTTATACGGAGAAAAAAGCTGCTTTTGCAGCTTTTTTTTCAGCACATATAATTAGCCGCAGAATTGAAGGATTAACTATAAATCATTAATGCTGTTGTCGACAAAGGGCCTCATCATAAAGAGAGAGTCTAAAATCATTTTTTTAGACTTAAAAGTTCAACGTCAGATACAACCACTCCATTACTGTCTGCGTAAATATAATTACCAGGAGTCATTGTGACGCCGCCAAAGGTTACAGGGATATTTAGGTCACCTATACCGCGTTTAACGGTCTTTAATGGCATGCTACCAACAGCCTGTACTCCAAGATCAATATTTGCTAAAACTTCTACATCTCTGACACACCCATAAATTATTATACCTTCCCAATTATTTCTTGACGCGTCAGCGGCTATAAGATCTCCAAGCAAGGCGCATCGCAATGATCCTCCTCCATCAACTACCATGACCTTACCTTTTCCAGGCTTACTTGCATTCTCTTTTACTAGCGAATTGTCTTCGTGACATTTTATTGTGACAATTTCACCACCAAATGCATCTCTACCTCCAAAACTTGCAAAAATAGGTTCTAAAACAAGTATCGAATCAGGATAAGTATCACACAGATCAGGTGTCGAATAACTCATATGAACTCCTTCCGTAACATAAAAAGTAAATTTATAGAGCATATTTTTTACTTTTTGCTACTTATTGTAAAGATAGTTTTTACTTAAGCATCATCAAGATTGAAATTAGAATAAAGTAACGTAGACTATTCATCTATGAAAAAAAGTGAAATTATTGACCTGCCTTACAAAGCCAATGCGGAAGCTATTTTTTCGTCAATCCGACACTTTCCAGATGCGCTATGGCTAGATTCAGGCAATCCAGTTTGCTCAAGCAGTCAATTTGATATCATTACTGCGAGTCCATCTACAATACTAGAAACAACCGGTAAAATAACGAAAATTATTACATCAAATAGTACAAAGTTGTCTATGGAAGAACCGTTCGATCTATGTGATAAACTTTTTTCATCTATCAAAAACACTGATAATAGTTACAAGGATCATCCATTTATAGGCGGAATAGCTGGTTATTTTGGCTACGATCTTGGTGGAACGAATATCCATCACCTTCCAAAACACGATAGTCTTCCAGATATGAGAGTTGGTTATTACCAGTGGGCTGTCGTGCTTGACCACTTTTCTAAAAAATCTTGGATATTCTTCAGTTTTGATTGCCCTAATAAATTGAAAAATGAATTAATAAATTGCATAAAATATAAATCTCAAGATATTGTTTTAAATACGAATAAATTTAATTATGAACTATCAAATACAACTAAAAAATCTCAATATATCTCCACTATAGCTAAGGTTAAAGAGTATATTTTAGCTGGCGATTGCTATCAAATTAATTACGCACAACACTTTTCAACGAAGATAGACGAAGATAGCTGGGAAATATATAAGGATCTACGTAAGCGGATGGCGGCACCATATAGTTGCTACTATCAGTTAGGGGATACCAATCAAGCTATTTTATCTTTTTCTCCAGAACGTTTTTTGAAGCTTGAAGGTGATCAAGTGAATACACAGCCAATAAAGGGTACCTTAAGTCGGGGTTTAAACGATACTGAAGACGCTGAACAGGCTAAGGCGCTTATTAACAGTGAAAAAGATAGGGCTGAAAATCTGATGATTGTAGATCTACTAAGAAACGATTTAGGAAAAAACTGTAAGCTTGGTTCCATAAAAGCACGCAAGTTATTTGAACTCCAAAGTTTCGAAAATGTTCATCATCTTGTGAGCACTATAACCGGAGTTCTTCGTAGAGATAAAACACCTATATCTTTGCTTCGTGACTGCTTTCCTGGTGGATCTATTACAGGAGCACCAAAAAAGCGAGCTATGGAACTTATAAATGAGCTTGAATCATGCAAAAGATCAGTATATTGCGGCAGTATAGGATACATTAGCGCAAACGGAAGAATGGACACAAACATTGCTATACGTACAATCGTATCTGACGGAGATAACATGCATTGCTGGGGTGGAGGAGGAATAGTTGCTGACTCCAACGCAGAGGACGAGTATCAAGAAATACTTGATAAAGTGGGTCTCTTGATAAAATCTAAGGGAAACTAAAATTTAGATTTATTATATTTACTTTATATGCTTATGTTTCTTATACTTGCTTTTATAAATTCTTTTTTTAGTGACTCAAAATCGTTTACAGCAGGAAATTGAGGGAACTCGCTCTTTACATTTTTTGGCGCATGAAAAAGAATACCTACGTCTGCTTCAGCTAACATAGTAGTGTCATTATAAGAATCGCCTGCTGCAATAGTTCGATAGTACATACTTTTAAATCCTACGATCGCTTGACGCTTTGGATTAGCCTGCCTTAGTGCGTAACCAACTACATTATTGTCATCATCAATTTTCAACTGATGACAAAATAATGCTGGAAATCCAAGCTGCCTCATCATTGGCTGGGCAAATTCGTAAAATGTATCTGAAAGAACGACGACCTGAAAGCGCTCTCGAAGCCAATCTAAGAAATCTTTTGCACCGTCAAGAGGCGATAGAGTTTCTATGACTTCCTGTATTTCTTTTAAACCAAGACTATTTTTTTTTAGAATATCTAATCTATACTTCATAAGCACATTGTAGTCGGCTTCATCTCGCGTGGTTCTTTTAAGTTCTTCAATACCAGTTTTTTCAGCAAATGCTATCCATATCTCTGGAATTAAGACGCCCTCTAAGTCTAAACATGCAATTTCCACAAGCTATTCCTCTGATGAACAGTAAAGAGATTAACAGTTACTGAGTATGCAAGCCACACTCTCTGTTTTCATGTACTTTTGTGGGATCATAATAATCTATCTCATTAGGTAGACTGTAGTCTCTCAAATAAACATCTAGTTCAGTATCAGACCAATAAAAAAACGGACTTACCTTAACGATACCATCTCCACTTTGACTAACAATATCTAAAGAATCTCTAAACTGTGTTTGTCCTTTTCTTAAATTAGTAAACCATACATCTGGCTTATGTTCAGTCATGGCTCGCTTGAAAGGTTCCAGCTTAACTTGGTTAGTAAAAATTGTATGTAGATCACTATCGATATCAGGAATACCTGCCATAACTACATTTCGATGGGCAGCAGACTGTCTTGGCACATAGAGAAAAATATTTAAGGACAGATCTGATATTAGAGTTTCAGCGTGCCTATAGGTAGCATCTGTGTTATATCCAGAGTCACACCAAACAACAGGAATAGATGATGATTCTTTCGCGCATACATGAATTAACGCAGCTTCATAAGGACGAAAATTGGTTGTAATAATAGGAGTTTTTCCTTGATCAAAAGCCCACTTAACTATCTCCTCAGGTGTTTTTTCCCTTAATTCTTGGTTAATTTTCTCTAAGTCTAGTGACATAAATTTTCTCTTTAATCGCAAGTAATAATAAATCAATAATATATGAATATTTTAACTTATTTGCTCCAAAACTAACAGGAAACTGTGAGGAAAAATTAATAGATTTAAGCTACTTTCACTCAATCTATGAATCAAAATAGATATAAATTTTAAAAATAAAAATAACTATTGCTTTGAACAATAGTTATAAATTGTTAGAGTTGCGAGCCGTTATACAGATTGAGATTTTAGATACCGATGGATTTTTTAATATATGCTGCTTCAGGTGCTTTAGTTGGTCTAATAATAGGCATTACAGGGGTTGGTGGAGGCTCTTTGATGACCCCTCTTCTTATTCTTTTTGGTATTCCGTATAACGTAGCTATTGGCACAGACTTACTTTATGCATCAATCACGAAGTCAAGCGGTGTTATAGCGCATACCAAACAAAAAAGTATCGACTGGGATCTAGTTAAATGCCTAGCACTAGGAAGTATACCTGCATCAATTATAACTGTTATTTTTCTTAACCTAGTATTCACCAATGCTGATGAATATCAGTCTTTATTAACTACAAGTCTCGGCGTTATGCTTGTAGTAACTGCTCTTGTAATACTTTTTAATCGTTATCTAAAGGATGCCTCTGATAGGTCACACGTAATACAAAGTAGCGCTTCAAAAAATAATACTAAATACATCACCTTTAGTGTAGGCATCGTACTGGGTGTTTTTGTAACTCTGTCTTCGGTTGGTGCAGGAGCATTTTGTGCTGCTCTACTAATGATACTATACCCAAAATTACCGGCGCTTAAAATTGTGGGGACAGACATTGCTCATGCTGTACCTTTAACTCTAATAGCTGGACTAAGCCATCTGTTTCTTCTTGGAAATGTCGACTTAGTTCTTTTGGCAAGTTTACTGGTAGGTTCACTACCAGCTATCCATTTAGGGGCAAAATTAGCAACTAAAATTCCTAATCAAATATTACAGCCAATTTTAGCAACAATTTTATTGGGGATAGGTATCAAGTTTATAGTTTTTTAATACCTCTATATCTGGAAGTAACTATACTTTTTCATTTGCAACCCCATGGGGTACATGCCCTGTGGCTACATGAGATTTTGCAGAATCACAGTGTTTTTGTTGGTCATCGAAAAAAACATCAGCTCCATATGACTTAAGAAACTGGCCTTTCTCTAAGCCACCAAGAAATAATGACTCGTCAATTCTAATATCCCAGGATCTTAAGGTTCTAATTACACGCTCATGAGCTGGAGCAGAGCGTGCAGTCACCAATGCAGTTCTTATTGGGCAAGTTTTTACTGGAAATTCTGTCTGTAATATTTGTAATGCGTGCAGGAAGTTTTTAAATGGCCCTCCATCCATTGGTTCTTTTGCTGAATTTTTCTCATTTTTTGTAAAAGCATCAAGGCCATCTTTCTTGTATATTCTTTCTGAAGCATCAGAAAATAAAACTGCATCTCCGTCAAAGGCGAAACGAATTTCATCGCCTGACTTTTCTTCAACTTTAGACGAAAGCAAGGTTGCAGCTGCAACTCCACTATTAAGAGCGTTACGTACGTCTTCTGCATTATTGGATAGAAATAAATGACACCCAAAGGCTGACACGTAGCGGTATGGACTTTCTCCGCCACAGAACGCTGCACGGGTAATATTAAGCTTGTAGTGCTCTATGGAATTAAAGACTCTTAAGCCAGAGTCTGCTGAATTTCGTGATAATAAGATCACCTCTACTCGGGGCTCACCACCTAGATTTTCATTTATTCGTAATAATTTGTTTACAAGAGGAAAAGCTTCACCGGGATCAAGAACTTCATCTTCATGTTCAACCTGATACTTGAAATACGCATCTAGTCCATGTTCTTGATAGACCTTATGGCTTTCATTTAAGTTAAACAGCGCTCGAGAGGAAATAGCTATCACTAACTTATCACCAAATTTTACTGGCACTTTAATGTATCCCCATAGCTACCAAAAAAAATTATATAGAAGAAAGTCAGACTTTTTTTATCGTTCCCTTAGGGAGCACAGCATGAACTGAGGCTTTCTGAAACCTCAACTCAACATTGCTAGCCGCCTGAATTGTTACATATAAATCATCAAGTGAGGTTATTTTACCAAGTAAGCCGCTATTCATGACAATCTCATCACCCTTACTTAATGACTCTGTCAGTTCTTTATGTTCTTTTGCTCGTTTTCGCTGAGGCCGAATTATAAGGAAGTACATAAACACAAATAGCCCACCAAACATCAACAACGTATAAATAGAATTTGGCTCTTGTGTTACTGGTGCAGGAGTAGCGAGTGCAATTTGAAGTATATCTAATGACATTGAATTTCCTTGATATTAAATGACAGTATTAATTTTATACTACGTACCAGAGAAGTACTCTGATTAACCATTAAGGCTAGCTCATATTTATACTAAGTTGCCTTTTATCCATGATAATACATCTTGATGGTGATTTTTGGTATTAACTTTACCCATAACAAATGAGACCATCCCGGTCTTATTAATTATAAAAGTTGATCTGAGTACCCCCATATACTCTTTACCCATAAACTTCTTCATATCCCAGCAACCGTAAGATTTAGTTACAATATGATCCTCATCTGACAATAAATCAAAATTTAACTCTTGTTTTTCCTCAAAACGAGCAAGTCTTGAAAAGCTATCTGGGCTAATTCCCAAAACTACTGTATCGAGTTCATCGAACTCAACTGCGCTGTCTCTGATGCCGCATGCTTGAACGGTGCACCCTGGTGTCATTGCTTTTGGATAAAAATATAAAACAATATTTTTTTTATTACTAAATTCAGAAAGTGTAACGTTTTCACCTCGCTGATTTAATAAACCAAAATTTGGGGCAGTCTCTCCAACCTTTATTAATGCCATGCAAAAAAACCTCACTATTAGTCATGTTAATAAATTTTTTTTAATTTTTATCATGCCAGTACTTGCAACATCAAGAATATTAAAAATTACTTCATGGTAACAAATGCTTAACTGCGTTTCTTTCCTCGATTAATTCTTGCTCAGTTGCAGACATCTTTTCACGAGAAAACTGATTAATTGTCAATCCCTGCACAATCTCCCAGTCACCATTACTACAAATACAAGGAAAAGAATAAATCAACCCTTTTTCAATATCGTAACTTCCATCACTATAAACCCCCATACTAACCCAGTCATTTTTAGGTGTTCCAAGAGTCCAATCTCGTATGTGATCTATTGCTGCATTAGCAGCAGAGGCAGCGGATGATGCTCCTCGTGCTTTAATAATAGCAGCTCCCCTTTGTTGTACTGTGGGTATAAAATTTTCTTCATACCAGCTCTGATCCACTAGACTCATAGCCAGTTCGCCAGAAACTTTTGATTGATGGAGATCAGGGTACTGAGTAGCTGAATGATTACCCCAAACTAACATATGAGTAACATCGTTAATTGATTTTCCTATTTTTTGTGCAATTTGCGTTTTAGCACGGTTATGATCAAGACGCATCATCGCAGTGAATTGGCGTGGGTCAATATCGGGTGCATTTCTTTGTGCGATAAGTGCGTTTGTATTCGCAGGATTTCCAACCACAAGCACTTTTATGTTCTTAGAGGCGTTATCATTAATGGCTTTGCCCTGAACAGAAAATATTGCAGCGTTTGCTTCCAATAAATCTTTTCTTTCCATTCCAGGACCACGAGGTCGAGCGCCAACTAAAAGAGCATAATCAGCATCTTTGAAGGCAACATTAGGATCATCAGTACATATCATTCCAGACAGCTGAGGAAATGCACAATCATCTAGCTCCATAGCCACCCCATTAAGAGCATTTAGTGCTGGAGTAATTTCTAGCATTTGCAAGATTACGGGCTGATCTTCTCCAAGCATTTGACCGGAGGCGATTCGAAAAAGTAGGGAGTAACTAATTTGACCAGCAGCTCCAGTCACAGCAACACGAACAGGTGCTTTCACAATATTTTCTCCTTAAGTAGTTGATTTAGCGTTTTGGCATTATAAGCGAGAAATATAAAATTTCACTTATTTGAAATAATAAATTTATATTCAAAAATATATCCTATTTGCATATTTCTAATTAAAAAAATTTCATCAAAAAGTTACTTATCATTTTTTAGATGAGATATTTTTAGAAATATTAATACTTAAGCCCATAGCGCTAATAACTTGATTTACCGGAACAGATACATAATCAAAATTGTAATAATCGTCTGTCATCAGTCGTTCGTTCCATGTGATAATATCTAGATCAATTGTTCTGGGGCCTGCTTTATTAGGTCCCCTCTCTCTACCCATTATGTCTTCGATGGATTTTAATGAGGCATTGAATTCTTGATAAATTAAAGCTGTACTTACCAAAAATGCTGTATTTAGGAAATTAGCCTGATTTAAATATCCGACAGGATCCGTCTCAATAACATCTGCGGCATAAATAAAATTAGTCTGTCGCGCTAAAATTTTTTGTGATTCTTTGATATTTGGTAAGGGCTTGATGTTTGATCCCACTGAAATAATGACTTGATTTATATCTCTAGTATTCATGTCTCTTGGTCACTCTTACCGTTAAATTGTTCTGCATTTAGTCCTTGATGATTGGTTCCCTCGCCACCGTCAACCGTAAGAACCTGTCCTGTAACAAAATCACTTACCAATAAGTAATTCATTGCATGAAGTAAGTGCTCTACTCTACCCTGCATCTTTAACGGAATTCCTTCAACTCTCCATGCTAAATAGTCTGATGTCCTCTCAACACCAGGTAAAATAACCCCCGGGGCTATTGCATTTATTCGAATGTTGGGAGCATATTCAATGGCAGCCATATGGGTAAAATCGGCAAGGGATTTTTTTGAAAGGAGGTATGCAGCGTAACTATACTGCTGAAAGGCGATCTTGTTATCCAAAATATTTATAACCTGCCCTTTAGTGTCAGAATTTCTAGAGCAAACATCTGCAAAAGCTTGAGTAAGAATGAATGGGGCAAACATGTTTACTGCGAATTGCCTTTGGAGTATCTCCATACTCGTTTTAGCAATTGTTGCAGCGTCATAAACAGAAGCACTATTAACTAAGACTGAGATATTTGAGTGACACTCAACAGCCTGACCTACAAGATCAGCAGGATCTGTCTTGGATAAGTCAGCCTGTATTGCAGTACATGAAACTCCTAATTTCTTAATATTTTTTATAGCTAAACTAGCTGCTTCACTAGACCCGTTAAAGTGTAATATAATATCATAACCTGCCCGAGCCAAGAATTCTGAGAAAGCAAGACCTAGTCTAGTTGCGCCACCTGTTATCAAAGCTGCCGAACGTTTTGTTTTATTCATTTCTGTATAAGACCTATTTTAAAAGCTATTAAATAAATTCAAAGTTAGGGTGCTATTTTTTTGATTAGAGTGACCCTATGTATTAAGCTTAAATTATAAACATATTGTCATTCAAAAGTATTGTGATTGAAGATTATTATCCTTGATATACGGTTTTTTTAATTCTTGCTTAAATTTTATGCGGTAGCCGGAAATATTTATAATTTTTGCCGATATTCAAGACACTAAGTTTGTTACACTTAGGTAGTGACTTAAATAAAAAATAAAAGATGGTATCTAATGTTCTTTTTATTACGATTAATTTTTTTATCTCAAGTTTTTTTTATATGCTCACTAGTTTTTGCAGAAAAAAATACTGTACAAAATTCAGAATATCTAAGCTTTACCTCCGATCAGGCAAAAACAGCTACTGAAATTCTTAGCAAGCTCACCACTAGACATTTTAGAAAACAAACCATAGGTGATGAGCTCTCGAAAAATTTATTATTTCAATACTTAGATCTTTTGGATCCAACAAAAAGCTATTTTCTTCAAGTAGATATTGATGAATTCGAAAAATGGAAATTCGAGCTTGATGACATGCTAAAAGCTGAGGACCTGAGCGCCGGCTTTAGCATATATAATCGATATAAACTGAGAGCAACTGAGCGACTTCAGTATAATATAGATCTGCTTGATAAAGGTTTTGTATTTGATCTGACTAAAAATGAGTTTGTGTCTATCGATATAAAAAATAATAGGTGGCAACAATCAATAGATGCATCTAATGAGCATTGGCATAAAAAGATTAAAGGAGCGTACCTTGGATTAAAACTGAATGATAAAGAGCCAGAAGCAGCTAGAGCTCTTCTCATAAAAAGATACAAAAATCTCAAAGATCGTTTGAATAAGAGTGATAAAGAAGACGTATTCCAAAGCTATATGGCAGCACTTACAGGAACTTTTGATCCTCATACGACTTATTTATCACCTAAATCAATGGAAAATTTTCGTATTTCCTTATCATTGTCACTTACAGGTATTGGGGCTGTTCTTGAACTAGATGGAGAACACACATCAATTGTCAATGTTATAAAAGGAGGCCCTGCTGATAAGCAAGGTATATTGAATGCTGGCGATAAAATCATTGCTGTAGCACAAGATCAAGAGGATTTTGTTGATATTATTGGATGGCAACTTGATGATGTAGTTGAATTGATTAGAGGCAAAAAAGATAGTCTTGTTAAACTCGAAATCATACCTGCTAAACTAGAGGCAGGTGGCAATACTCGAAAGATTGAGATTTTTAGGGACAAAATTAAACTTGAAGAGCAGGCAGCAAAATCTAAAGTAATTGAGATTTCTGGTAACGGAGATGTTAACAGAATTGGAGTGATTGAAATTCCTACTTTTTATCTTGACGTAGAAGCTCTTTATAACAATGAACCTGATTTTAAGAGTACTACTAAAGATGTAGTGCGTCTCATCAACGAGCTCCATACAAATGAACATGTAGACGGACTTATTCTTGATCTAAGAAATAATGGCGGCGGCTTTCTCCAAGAAGCAAAAATGCTAACTGACCTCTTTATAGGAAAAGGTCCTATTGTTCAGGTCAAAAATACTAACAATTATATATCTAAAGCTCATCAATCTAGATCTAATGTTTACTATAACGGCCCGTTGCTAGTCTTAATTAATCGCCTAAGTGCTTCCGCCTCAGAAATTTTTGCTGGAGCAATTCAAGATTACGGCCGAGGTATTATTGTTGGGTCCAGAAGTTATGGCAAAGGTACAGTCCAGGTTCAGCTTCCACTTAAAGAAGGGCAAATAAAGCTCACGGAGTCAAAATTTTATAGAGTATCTGGAGAAAGCACACAACTTCTTGGTGTGACTCCAGATATTCAGTTGCCTTCTCCTTATGATGAGGAGATAGTTGGTGAAAGTGCCCTTAATAATGCTCTGCCTTGGGACACAATCGCTCCCGCTAAACACAGTATATATTGGAGTGGATTATTGAAGGCGTGGCCATTAGATATTTTAAGGACTGCACATAAAAAGAGGTTTTTGACTGATCCTGATTTAATTTATTTGAATGAAGAACTGAATTTAGCAAAAGAACAAAGGTCAGTAAAAGAAATTTCTTTAAATGAAGAAAAAAGAAGAATGCAATCAAAAAAATATGATGATGATTTGTTAGTGCTAGAAAATAAGAGGCGATCTTCTAAAGGACAAAGTAAATATTCCTCTATTAAGGAGTGGCAGGCAGCGAAAGATATAGCTAATGATGATGAAAGAAAAGACGGGGATCCAGTTTCTTCTGAGTCGGATCCAGTTCTTTATGAAGCTGGAAATATATTTTCTGACTACCTAAACTACTTGGTAGTTTCATTGAAAAAAAATACAACCAACTAATTACCTAATCATCCTTAATATGAAAATTATATCTTTTAATGCGAATGGCCTAAGAGCCAGAATACATCAAATTAAAGCAATTATTGACAAGCATCAACCTGATGTAATTGGCATACAAGAAACAAAAGTTTCTGATGAGCAGTTCCCTTTAGAAGACATAAAAAATCTCGGTTATGACGTAACCTTTCACGGACAAAAAGGTCACTACGGAGTTGCTCTAATATATCGAATACCATTAATTAAAAGTTGCAAAGGCTTTTCTCATGATGATGGCGATAGCCAAAAACGCTTGATCGCTGGAGAATTTCAATACAAGAATAAAAAAATAACAATTTTTAATGGATATTTTCCTCAAGGGGAAAGTCGCTCTCATGATAAAAAGTTTCCTTGCAAAGAAAAATTCTACGCTGATCTAATAGATCACCTCAAGGATACATACCAACCTGATGACTACTTGTTAGTTATCGGAGATATGAATGTTGCTCCATTGGACATAGATATTGGTATAGGAGATGAAAATAAAAAAAGATGGTTGCGTACAGGTAAATGTTGTTTCCTTCCGGAAGAAAGAGAGTGGCTGGAAAGACTCAAGAAGATTGGTCTTATCGATACATATGAGCATGATCACCCAGAAAAAATAGATCGTTATAGCTGGTTTGATTATAGAAGTCGGGGATTTGAAATGATACCAAAACGTGGATTGAGAATTGATTTAATTCTAGCTTCCAAGTCTTTGATTGAACTAGTCACTGAATCAGGTATTGATCACGAAATAAGAGGAATGGAGAAGCCATCTGATCACTGTCCAATCTGGATTGAATTAGACGACTAACTTATCATCTATTTCTGGTATAGCATCGAATAAATCTGCTACCAACCCATAATCTGCAGCCTGAAATATTGGTGCCTCAGGATCTTTATTGATGGCAACAATGATCTTACTATCCTTCATTCCAGCTAAGTGCTGTATGGCTCCTGAAATTCCTACAGCAACATATAGTTCGGGAGCTACAATTTTTCCTGTTTGTCCAACTTGCATATCATTTGGTACGAATCCGGAGTCCACTGCGGCTCTTGATGCTCCAACAGCCCCCCCTAGTTTGTCAGCTAGGCTCTCCAGAAGCTTAAAGTTTTCACCATTTACCATACCGCGGCCTCCAGAAATGATTACTCTTGCTGATGTCAATTCTGGTCTTTCAGAAACTGCTAGATCATTTTTTATAAATTCTGACTTCTCAAAGTCATAAGACGAATCGATAGTCTCAACCAAAACAGAGCTAGTTCCAATAACAGCCGGATCGAATGCCGTTGTTCTGATGGTCATCAGCTTAATCTTGTCATGACTCCTAACTGTTGCAATAACATTGCCAGCATATATTGGTCTTTTAAAAGTATCCTGACTTACAACAGCGATAACATCGGAAATAGACTGAGAGTCTATTAAGGCGGCTACTCGGGGAATAATATTTTTTCCTGAAGTAGTCGCAGACATTAATATATGTGAGTAATCTGATGAAATTTGTTCGATTAATGGAGCTATATTTTCTGCAAGCTGATTCTCATAAGACTTGCTATTTGCTATACGAACCCTAGTTACGCCAAAAATTTTTGCAGCATTAATAGCAACAGCCTCACAATCGAATCCAGCTACAAGTAAATCTACTGTTTCACCTAAACTATTGGCTGCAGTTATTGCATTTAGTGTTGTTTCTTTAATTTGTTTATTGTCATGCTCTGCAATAACTAAGATACTCATCATATTACCTTTGCTTCATTTTTTAGTTTTTCTAAAAGCTCGTCTACACTAGATACCTTAATTCCTGGTGCTCGTTTTGGAGGAAAGTCAACGCTCACAATAGAAATACGAGGGGTAATATCTACGCCAAGTTCTTCCGTAGTTGTTTCAGCAATAGACTTTTTCTTAGCTTTCATAATATTTGGTAATGAGGTATATCTTGGTTCATTCAATCTAAGATCAGAAGTCACAACAGCCGGCAAAGCAAGTCTAACGGTTTGAAAGCCTCCATCAACCTCTCTAGTTACAGTAGCATGGGTAGTGTCGATGCTTAATTCAGATGCAAAGGTTCCTTGAGGGTAGCTGGCAAGTGCGGCCAACATTTGACCTGTTTGGTTGTTATCGCCGTCAATAGATTGTTTTCCCATTAAAACAAGGTCAGGTCTTTCTTGATCACAAATAACTTTTAAGCACTTTGCAACAGCTAATGGCTCTAAATCTAACTCACCATTGACCTTTACTAAAATTCCTCTATCAGCTCCAATTGCTAGAGCAGTGCGTATTTGCTCCTGAGACTCTTTTGGCCCTATAGACACAGCAACAATCTCAGTAATATCACCTTTTTCCTTAAGGCGAACAGCCTCTTCTACTGCGATTTCGCAAAAAGGATTTATCGACATTTTAAGATTATCAAGGTTTACGCCGGAATGATCGTCCTTTGGACTAACTTTGACGTTGTAGTCTACAACTCGTTTAATAGGAACCAATACCTTCATTAACAAACCTTTTATATTGCAATGTCAATTAAATAGTTATTATAAATTATAAACCTTTTTTTCTAAAGACTAATAATGCAAGTAATTCATTCTCCTAGGTTATTAATTATATCATATTAATACATTTTAGTTATAGTACGCTAGGGTTTACTCTATAGATCTGAATTATTATCACGTTTAGTTTAAAATATTTCATGTAGTAACTATAAAGAGTTAAAGTTTATAAATTTTCATTTTATTATCCCTCCTCTTTTAGGCAGCGCAAGCTGCTTTTTTTTTAAAGAAAAAGGATCTTAGGTTATTTAATTATTAGATTTAGCTATTTTAAAAGATAGTGTAAAATTAAATTATAGGAGTCTCATATGTTTTATGACTCATACATAGTTAAATTACTAAAGTATTCTTAGTTATCTGATTAAGACCAAGGAGCGCTCAATGGAGCGGGAACATATAGACTATGATGTAGTTATTGTTGGTGCTGGTCCCTCTGGGCTCTCGGCTGCATGCCGATTAAAGCAACTAGATCCAAACATTTCTGTTGTCATTGTTGAAAAAGGCTCTGAAGTAGGCGCACATATACTTTCTGGTGCTGTTTTAGAGCCTACCGCGCTAAATGAGCTATTTCCCGACTGGAAGGACCAAGGGGCTCCAGTTAACACACCGGTTTCTCAAGATAAGCTATATTTTTTCACTAAAAGTAAAGCAATAAGAATACCTTCTTTTTTAGCTCCAAAAACTATGCACAATAATGGCAACTTCGTCATTAGCCTTGGAAATCTATGTCGCTGGTTGGCACAACAGGCAGAGAAATTGGGTGTAGAAATCTTTCCTGGTTTTTCTGCAGCTGAAATTTTATATACCGATAATGGTGATGTTGCAGGTATCATTACCGGAGATATGGGAATTAGTGCTAAAAATGAAAGAAAGTCATCTTATACTCCAGGCATGGAAATACGTGGAAAGTACACTATTCTGTCTGAAGGATGCAGGGGTCATCTTGGAAAAGAGGTTATTAAAAATTTTTCTCTTGATGATGATTGCGACCCTCAACATTATGGCCTAGGAATAAAAGAGCTTTGGTCCATTCCACAAGATATTCATCAACCTGGCTTAGTAATTCATAGCGCTGGTTGGCCTTTGAATGAAAGTGATTCTAATGGAGGTGGGTTTCTTTACCACACTGAAGGCCTTCAAGTGATGGTTGGCTTGATAACAGACTTATCCTATACCAATCCATTTGTTAACCCTTATGAAGAGTTTCAGAGGTACAAGCATCATCCAACAATATCTAAACATTTAAAGGGTGGCAAACGAGTTTCTTATGGCGCAAAAGCGTTAGCTAAGGGTGGAATTCAGTCACAGCCCAGAATGAACTTTCCTGGGGGAATCTTGATTGGCGACAATGCAGGCACGCTGAATAATGCAAAAATTAAAGGTATACATTGTGCAATGAAATCTGGAATGGTTGCTGCAGAGTCGATCTCTGAATCTATAAATTCTAATAATATAAACTCAGAAAAATTTTCAGCTAAATATAAAGAAAGCTGGGCTTACAAAGAGCTTATTGTGCAAAGAAATTTTGGACCAGCACAGCACAAATGGGGAAGTATACTAGGTTCTGCTTATGCCCTAATAGATATAAATATTTTTAATGGGAAGCTACCTTGGACTCTGAAAGATCCAAAGTCAGATCATACCACATTAGAGCTAGCTGAAAAATCGAAGATTATTAACTATATGAAACCTGACAATATTATTAGCTTTGATAAATTATCATCAGTATTTCTTTCCAACACCAATCACGAGGAAGACCAACCCAGTCATCTGATACTAAAAGATCGGGATCTACCCATATCCTATAATTTTCCAGTATTTAATGAGCCTGCGCAAAGATATTGTCCTGCTGGTGTCTACGAGGTCCTAACAAATAATGACGGATCTAAAAGATTTCAAGTCAACTCGCAAAATTGTGTGCACTGCAAAACCTGCGATATCAAAGAGCCATCTCAAAATATAAACTGGATAGCACCCGAGGGAGGTGGTGGACCCAATTATCCTAACATGTAAAATTAAAAAATTATTGCTTCGTAAGAGGAGTCTCTCTCAAGACGCAACCATTACTTATCAAGAAGGCTAAGAGTTCTTCTTTGTCCTTGATATTAAAATCTTCTTCTAAAAATAAATCTATAGCTCCTTCAATTAGAGCAACATATGAAAAATAATAATACATTGGAGGGGCCTTTCTCAGGGAGCCGGTGGTAATAAGCGATTTTATTGCTGTAACAATAGAACTAACGATCTCCTCCTTCATAATGTCTAAATGGGAAACTGATTCAAATATTTGAGGGTCATTTTTTAATTTAACTTTTAAATTACGAACCAAGATATCTAAAAAAGGGTCCGACAGCCTAGCTAAAAAATATGCACGAATGACGTAAAAGGGATCATTACTGTCTGCACTCTCCTTAATACAAATTTTTACTCTAGATGAAACACTATCATCATAATCTAAAATAATTCTCAGTAAGATTTCAGTTTTAGAAAGAAAATGCTTGTAAATTGTTCCTTTACCTATCCCTGCATCTCTGGCAATCGAAGAAACTGTAACCTTATCTATATTTTGGTTTTTTAATAAAGATATAGCGCTATCTCTAATAACTATTTCTCTTTCAAGGAATTTTTTTTTCTTTTCGCGCAACTTATTAATACTAATATCTGATTTTCGCATTTAAGTATCACAAATTAATTTATTAATTTAAAAACTAACTATTACCAACAAAAAAAGAACTCAGAAAAAACTAGTAAGAAATATTAGTACGTAGGTAATTCTGACTGGTCTTTCATAATCTCTATACTTTTATCAACTTCTTTATCTAAGAACCATCGACGCCATTGTACTTTTGACTCACAAAAATAATATTTTGCCTTAATTTCGTTAGCTGCTTCATGGCAACCAACTGTAGTCATAAACCCAGTTTTAATCAGAGACCTGTTTTCGTCAAAAAACTCTTTTTTTACAAACAAATCATATGTGGGATACCAGCAGACTATTGTAACTATAATCAATAAATAAAACGCATACTTCATTTTTTTTCCTATTTTACCTTTGAAAAGAGGTGCTATTAACATCACCATAACTACGATTTTTAATTTTTATAGAAATATATGTGCCTATCACTAATTACTAATGGCCAATTTTTTATCTCTTAACCAGAAAAAGGCTAAAATAAAGGCAATGAAACTTGATATTGCCGCATAATTAAAAGCATATATAGGAGTTGCCTCCCACGCAAGTCCACCTGTATATGAACCAATCGCCCCTCCAGCACCATAGCAACATGAGCTATAAAGTGCCTGTGCTTTTCCTTGGCTGTTCATATCAAACAGTCGACGAACACATTCAATACAAGCTGCATGAAAGGCACCAAATGTAAAAGCGTGAAAAATTTGAGCGATAATTAGTAGTGTTAAATTTTCAGCATGGTAGCCAATTAACAACCATCGGATAGTAGCAAGAGCTAAGCATAATAAAATAATTTTTCGGACACCAAAATTTAAAAGAAGTTTGTACATCAATAAAAAGATAAAGACTTCTGCGATAACTCCGACAGACCAGATAACTCCAATTCCACCTCGGCTATAACCAAAGGACTCTAGATAAATACTAAAGAAACTATAGTAAACCCCATGAGAAAGTTGCATTAATAAACCAACCATAAGAAATATAATTACTATAGGCTTGGTTGCCAAAGAAATAAATTTTTTAGAGCTTCTATTATCAGAGGTATGAGTAGTCGATTTTGGCAAAAAAATACTTGCAATGAATATACCGATTAAGAGTAGTAAGCCAACAATGGGTAGCGTTTCTATATCATGAGAATCAAACCAGAAGCCTCCTACTAAAACAGAAGCTATAAACCCGATAGAACCCCATAATCGAATTCGACCATAAGTCTCAGGGGTTCTCTCAAGATAACCCATAGTGATCACCTCATGTTGAGGCAATATGGCATTCCAAAAAAAACTATAGCCTATCATTACAAATGCAATAGACCAGAATTTTTGGTCAAAAAATATACCAACGAAAAACAGACAAGACAGTAAGGCGCCAATTCGGATGACAAGTAATCGCTTTCCTGTGTAATCAGAAAGCCAACCCCAAATATTTGGAGCAATCATTTTTGTTGCCATAGGCATAGCTAACAAAATACCTATATCAGCAACTGTGAAGCCTTTTGAGTAAAGGTATAGGGACCAGTAAGGATGAAGAGCTCCAAGTAATCCAAAAAAACAAAAATAAAACGCTGATAAGCGCCAATATGGTACCAATAGATGGGGTAATTTTTTTGAAGTCACAAGAGGCCTAAAGCTTTGATTTCATGACAATATCAAAATTTTGAGCTCTGTGTCTCAATAAATGATCCATTATTGTAATTGCTAACATTGCCTCAGCTATTGGTGTAGCTCGAATACCCACACATGGATCATGTCTTCCTTTTGTAACTACTTCTATAGAATTTCCATCTGTATCAATAGAACGACCTGGCTTGCGAAGACTGCTTGTTGGCTTTAGAGCTATATTTGCTAATATGTCCTGCCCGGTAGAAATACCACCCAAAACACCGCCAGCATTATTAGAGAGAAATCCATCTGTAGTTATTTCATCGCGATGATCGCTACCAACTTGGTCTACTGAATCAAAACCAGAGCCTATTTCAACTCCCTTCACTGCATTAATACTCATTAGTGCATGAGCTATATCAGCATCAAGCCGATCAAAAACTGGCTCCCCTAGACCTATGGGCATATTGGTCGCGGTTACTGTAATTTTAGCTCCTATTGAGTCACCATCTTTTAGCAAAGCTTGCATATAGAGTTCCATTTCTGAAACTTTATCAGGATCTGGACAGAAAAAAGGGTTATTTTCTACTTCATCCAACACTATTTTCTCTACTTTAATGGGTCCGAGTTGTGATAAATACCCCTTAATTATTATGCCTTCATTCTGATATAAATATTTTTTAGCAATAGCACCCGCTGCAACTCTCATTGCTGTCTCTCTAGCAGATGAGCGACCCCCTCCTCTATAGTCACGAACACCATATTTTTTATAGTAGGTATAATCGGCATGAGCAGGTCTAAATTGATCTTTAATATTTGAGTAATCTTTTGATCGTTGATCAGTATTTTCAATCAAAAGACCTATGGGGGTTCCTGTTGTTTTTCCCTCAAATATTCCAGATAAGATCTTTATTTTATCGCCCTCCATACGCTGAGTGGTATACCTTGATTTTCCTGGTTTTCGCCGATCAAGATCACATTGTATGTCCTTCTCTGAAACCTCAAGACCTGGAGGGCAACCATCAATTATACAACCCAAAGATGGTCCATGACTTTCGCCATAAGTGGTTATGGTAAACAGCTTTCCAATAGTATTACCTGACATAATTAGGCCCGCATTTTTTTTCAAACGATATTATAGTGCCAGCAGCACAAAAGATTTACACTTACATTATAAACGATTATTCAGATATCGTTTTGTAGATTAACGATTGTTAAATAATTTAACAATAAATGCTAGGACGCACAGAACCACTTGGCATATAATTAATAAGTTCTTTTTTTGGATAACTCTTAAATTAAGATATAAATGAACAATCGGGTTGCATGCCACCATCAAGCAACAGTGAACGTAAAAAATCGAGAAAGAATAAATGACAGCAGAATGCTTTAAAAAAATTATTGAATCAATCGGCGAAGACCCAACTAGGCCTGGCTTGCTTGATACGCCAGAGAGAGCATCTAAATCGTTTAGTTTTCTTACTCGAGGCTATCATCAAAATTTAGACGAAGTAATCAATAACGCTTTATTTCCATCTGACTCTAGAGAGATGGTTATAGTTAAAGATATAGAGCTTTATTCTCTATGCGAACACCACTTATTACCATTCATCGGTAAATGCCATGTAGCTTATATACCTACTGGTCGAGTCCTAGGGCTTTCTAAGGTTGCTCGAATTGTCGACATGTTTGCTAGAAGACTTCAAATTCAAGAGAATCTTGTGACGCAGATTGCGCAAACAATTGAAAAGGTTACCGATGCATCTGGGGTAGCTGTTATAATAGAAGCTAAGCATATGTGTATGATGATGCGGGGAGTTGAGAAACAAAACTCCGTTATGAAATCTTCAGCTATGCTGGGTTGTTTCCGCGATCAACAAGCAACAAGAAGTGAATTTCTCTCCCTTCTGAAAGGCTAGCAAACGAGTTTAGTCTCTTATTGGACGATAAGAGAAAATATTCTTATAAATTACCACTCATACTTTGTTAGTAATAAACAATAATTTTAATCATACTTCTATTTTTTCTTCATTTTTTTTGACGAAAGTAGGGACTTCAATATCTTGATCCCCACTTAATTCGTCAATATTAACTTGTTTTTCAATTGGAGTTACTTCTGGCCAGTCGGAAAAAGGATAAGGTTTTTCATCTGTATTGTAGGTTAAAAACAGAAATGCCTGATATGTCCAAATGGAAACCCTTTCTCCGAAAGATTTTAAATTTCTATTTAGCTCCCCAGTCAATAGAACTAATATGAATTGTAAAAGACAAATGACCAGCACAATAAATCTTGAAATAAATGACAAGAACCCAAACAGAATCATATATACAGCTCGAATCCAGCTATCAAGTCTAAATATATTAATTTTCGTTTTACTTTCCATCCAGCCCTCCTCATCAATCTTTATAAGTCAGTAAAACACACAAGTCACTTATTTGTGAACTCTACATCTGAATTCTGTTCAGCAAGCATCATCGTTTTTAATCCTTCTTCAACTGGTTGTCCATTAAACATAGTTTCATATAACGCAGATGCGATCGGCATATAAACTTGTAATCTCTCAGCCTCTCCTTTAATCATCCGAACTGTATTTATTCCTTCTGCCACATGGCCAACTTTTTCTATTGCCTGAGCAACAGTATCTCCTTGGCCTAAAGCTAAACCAACCTGAAAATTCCTACTTAAAGGAGAGGTGCACGTTACAAAAAGATCTCCAACTCCACTCAAACCCAAAAAAGTCATAGGATTAGCTCCGAGACTTGCAGAAAAGCGACTCATTTCTGCTAAGCTTCTAGTTATAAGTAAGCTAACTGTATTCTGTCCCATATTCATAGCAGCAGAAATTCCTGCTGCTATGGCATATATATTTTTAAGTGCTCCAGCAATCTCAACACCAAATCTATCTGAATTAGCATAAACTCTGAAATATCGTGAGCTCAGCAGACTCTGTATATCACAACACACTTGAGAATTCTTAGAGGCTATGACAGTAGCTGTTATTTCTTTAGCCACAATTTCCATCGCTAGGTTGGGACCGCTCATCACTCCGACCTGAGCTTGAGGTAGCTCCTCTTCTAGAACCTCACTCATTAATTTAAATGTTTTTTCTTCGATGCCTTTTGCTGTACTGATGACTCGTGTGCCTTTACTTATATACTCTTTAGTCTCGCTAGCTAATCCCCTAAAAGCTTTACTAGGAACAGAAAAGAAAACAACTCCAGCATCTTCTAATGAGGCTTCAAGATTAGCAGAAAAAATTATTCTAGGATCAAGCGAAAAGCCTGGAAGATATTTTGGATTTTCATGAGACTCTGAGCATTCTTTAGCTGCTTCATCACATCTCATCCATAAAACAACATCATGACCATTTTCTGCAATCATGTTGGCTAAGGCAGTTCCAAAACTTCCTCCACCCAAAACTACTACCTTAAGAAGCGAGACCATAGATTAATTCCAATGTTATTTGTGGAATTATAGCTCCACTTATTGAACTATAGCTATAAATCAGAATTTTTTTCGAATAGTAGCTGATTAAGTCTTTTTACAAATAAAGATGGATTGTCCAATTGCTGTCCAGCAGAAAGCGTTGCTTGGTCATAAAGAAGTTCAGTTAACTCACTAAATTTTTTATCATCAGAGGTCTTGTTTAAAAGCACGACTAAGGAATGATTAAGGTTTATCTCAAGTCCAGGCAAGTCTTCTGGTACCTCCTGCCCAGCTGATGACATCATTTTTTTCATTTGAGGGCTCAAAGAATGCTCAGCATAAACTAAACATGCCGGGGAACTAGTCAAGCGCACAGTTTCTGTAACACTTTCTACTCTTGCAGCTAAATTAGTTTTGATCTTCTCTAAAATTTTAGGTGGTTCGACGTTATCTTTCTTATCTTTCTTATCTTTCTTATCTTTCTTATCGGAAGCACTAAAAATAGAATCATCTAAGTGACCTTTTGTTATATCTTGTAGCGTTTTGCCATCAAATTGGAATAAATGTGACAAAGTCCACTCGTCCAACCTGTCAGTTAAAAGTAGAACCTCAACATCTTTCTGTAGAAAAATCTCAAGATAAGTACTGTTACGAGCCGCATTTAAACTATCTGCAACAAGGTAGTAAATCTTATCTTGGCCTTCCTTCATACGGGAAATATAATCAGCAAATGCTACTGTTTGCTCCGAACCGTCAGTTTTAGTTGATGTGTACTTAAATAAACTTGCAATACGCTCGCGATTAGCAAAGTCTTCTGCAGGACCCTCTTTTAAAACACTACCAAATATATACCAGAAGCTCATATATTGCTCAGGCTTATCTTTTGACATTTTTTCTAGCATATCTAAGACTCTCTTGGTCAAAGCAGCACGCATAGAATCAACGTCTGAATTACCTTGTAATATTTCTCGAGAAATATTTAAGGGAAGATCACCTGAGTCTAAAACACCCTTAACAAACCTTAAGTACTTTGGTAAAAATTGGGAAGCGTCGTCCATTACAAAGGTACGCTGAATATATAGCTTCAAGCCTCTTGCGGCCTCGTAGTTATGCAGGTCAAACGGAGCACTTGATGGAATATAAAGCAAACTAGTGTAATCAAACTTACCTTCCACACGATTATGGCTCCATAACAAAGGGTCTAGAACATCATGTGATAGATATTTATAGAATTCTTTGTACTCATCATCTTTTATATCACTTTTATTCCGAGTCCAAAGAGCTGTTGCTGCATTAATCGTTTGGTACTCATCAATATCTGTTTTCTTTGTTTTCTTTGTTTTCTTTGTTTTCTTTGTTTCATCTTCGTCATTCATACCTTTATCTTCTTTTGACGTTTCAGATAAAGATTTTTTAATTTCAATAGGTACAGCTATGTGGTCAGAATATTTTTTAATCGTGCTACGAATTCTTAAGTCTGCAGAAAACTCTATTTCTTCTTCTTTTAGAAAAAGGGTAATGGATGTACCTCTATCAAGTTTTTTTATATTTTCTATAGAGTACTCAGCGTCTCCTTGGCAGCTCCAGCGAACAGCCTTACCTGCTTTCAAGCCAGCTTTTCTGGTTTCAACAACAACTTTATCTGCGACAATGAATGCAGAATAAAATCCAACTCCAAATTGGCCTATCAGATGTGAATCTTTCTTCTGATCACCACTTAAATTCTCTAGAAATTGCGCTGTTCCTGATTTTGCTATTGTCCCAAGATTATCAATTACATCTTCACGCGACATGCCTATACCGTTATCTTCGATGGTAATAGTCCCTGCTTCACTATCAGCGCTAATACGGACTCTCAAATTTGGCGAGTCCTCATACAACGTAGAATCCGAAAGAGCCTCAAAACGAAGCTTATCAACAGCGTCCGATGCATTAGAGATCAACTCTCTCAAAAAAATCTCTTTGTTACTGTAAAGAGAATGGATCATTAGATGTAGAAGCTGTTTAGCTTCTGTTTGAAAACCACGAGTTTCGACAGCCATAGTGATAAAATTTCCTTATAAAGTATTTTAAATTCTTTTTATTAAATTTGTGTCTTATAAAATGGGGTCTATAAATAAAAAAACAACCGTAGCACCATTTATTAGCAAGCCTATTTAGTGATTGACAAAAAAAACGACCCATCGATATGAGTCGATTATTTATTTATCCTTAACTATTACCAGCCAGTCATATCCTGAAGACCTTTGCCTATGTCTGCGAGACTTCGAACTGTTTTAACCCCAGCATCTTCAAGCGCTAAAAATTTTTCGTCAGCAGTTCCTTTTCCTCCAGAAATAATAGCTCCAGCATGACCCATACGTTTTCCTACTGGAGCAGTTACTCCAGCAATATATGAAACTACGGGCTTAGAAACTGCATTTTTAATGAAAGCAGCAGCCTCTTCTTCTGCAGTTCCGCCAATCTCACCGATCATTACTATAGCCTCAGTAGCTGGATCCTTCTCAAACAAAGAGAGTATATCTATAAAATTAGAACCAGGTATTGGGTCTCCCCCAATACCAACGCATGTGGACTGACCAAAGCCATAATCAGTAGTTTGTTTAACTGCCTCATAAGTAAGAGTGCCAGAGCGAGAAACAATTCCTACTTTACCAGGAAGATGTATGCTACCTGGCATTATACCTATTTTACATTCTCCAGGAGTAATCACCCCTGGGCAATTTGGGCCAATTAATTTGACGCCAAGCTCATCACATCGAACCTTGCAAATAAGCATATCTAATGTCGGGATGCCCTCTGTAATACAAACAATAAGCTTAATTCCAGAGTTTGCAGCCTCTATGATAGAGTCTTTACAAAAAGGGGCTGGAACATAAATAACAGTTGCTTCAGCACCAGTTTCAATAACAGCCTCACAAACAGTATCAAAAACTGGCAGGCCTAAGTGTATTGCTCCACCTTTTCCGGGTGTTACACCACCAACCATTTTAGTCCCATACTCAATTGCTTGTTTCGAATGAAAAGTACCTTGGCCACCAGTAAAACCTTGGCAAATAACCTTAGTATTCTTGTTGATTAAAATAGCCATGACTATGCTCCCCCTGCTGCTGCTTCTACTACTTTATTTGCTGCATCAGTTAAACTGGTAGAGGCGATAATATTTAAGCCACTATCTGCTAGAATTTGCGAACCAAGCTCTGCATTATTTCCCTCAAGCCGAACAATAACCGGGACCTTGACTCCTACTTCTTCTATAGCACCTATAACACCTTCAGCAATCAGATCACAGCGGACTATGCCGCCGAATATATTTATGAATACTGCACTTACCTTCTCATCAGATAGAATGATCTTAAAGGCTTCAATAACACGCTCTTTAGTTGCACCTCCACCAACATCTAGAAAATTTGCCGGCTCCCCGCCATTTAATTTAACAATGTCCATTGTAGCCATCGCTAAACCGGCACCATTGACCATGCAACCTATATTTCCATCTAAGGCAACATAGTTTAATTCCCATTGCGTAGCTTGGGCTTCTCTAGGGTCATCTTGAGAAGGATCGTGCATGTCACGTAACTTTGATTGGCGGTACATTGCATTACTGTCAATATTTATTTTGCCATCTAAGCAGTGGAGATTACCCTGTGTATTGATTATGAGCGGATTAATCTCTAGCAAAGCTAAATCAAAATCTTGAAATAGCTTTGCTAGACCTAAAAATAACTTAGTAAATTGTTTTATTTGATTAGGATTAAAACCTAACTTAAACCCAAGATCTCGAGCCTGATAGGGTTGAGCTCCAACTAATGGATCAATACTTGCCTTGAGTATTTTATGAGGAGTCTTTTCAGCAACTTTTTCTATCTCTACGCCGCCCTCTGTAGATGCCATAAAAACAATACGGCGAGTTGATCGATCAATCACAGCACCTAAGTATAATTCTTGCTCAATATCACTACATTCCTCTACTAAAATTCGACTTACTGGTTGGCCGGAGTCGTCTGTTTGGTATGTAACTAAACGATTACCTAGCCATTTGCGAGAAAACTCTTCAATTTCAGCTTTCGAGTTTACTAATTTAACTCCTCCAGCCTTTCCCCTACCACCAGCATGTACTTGTGCTTTCACAACCCAGCGATCACCACCAATTATATCAGCAGCTGATATTGCCTCAGCTATTGTTTCGGCTGCTATACCTTTAGAAACAGGTAGTCCATATTCAGCGAAAAGCTGTTTTGCTTGATACTCATGAAGATTCATAGAACTTTCCTATTATAAGATTTAAATACCAGACAAACAGATAGCTATTTTCGTTTTTTCTTATTGGGCATATGTATTGCGTGCCCATTAACAGCAAGTGCTGCTTCATGAACGGTTTCAGATAAGGTTGGATGAGCAAAAACAGTCATTGCAATATCTTCTGCGCTCGAACCGAACTCCATTGCAATAGCAATTTGTTGGACAAGATCTGCAGCGCTTGGACCTACAATATGACAACCTAAAATTCTGTCAGTTTTGGCATCAGCAATTAGTTTTACTAAACCTTCTGTATCATTAGCAGCCATTGCTCGACCACTTGCTGCAAAAGGGAAAACCCCCACATTATATTCATCTCCAGCTTGCTTAAGCTGCTCTTCTGTTCTTCCAACAGCTGCAACCTCAGGGTGAGTATAAATAACATTAGGTATGATATCGTAATTTATCTGTGTTTTTTGACCTGCAATACGCTCAGCAACCATTACACCTTCTTCTGAGCCTTTATGTGCCAACATTGGACCCCTTACAACATCTCCAATAGCCCATATACCGGGTGCTGTAGTTTCGCACTGGTCATTGACAAATATGCGACCTCTTTCGTCAAGATTAACGCCACTATCGGCTGCTAATAAATCCTGTGTATAGGGAGCCCTTCCGACACAAACGATTAGCTTATCAAAAATTTCTGAGGTTTCCTGACCTGCACTATCTTTGTAAGTCACAGTAATTTCTTTGCCTTTGACTTTTGTTCCTGTCACGCGCGAGTTAAGACGTATATCCATGCCCTGTTTAATAAATATTTTTTTTGTTTCTTTGGCTATCTGCTGATCAATGATAGAAAGGAATTCATCCATAGCTTCAATTAATACAACTTTACTTCCTAATCTGTTCCAAACACTTCCCAGCTCAAGACCAATAACACCAGATCCGATAATTCCCAATCTTTTGGGCGTCTTTATGATTTCAAGAGCACCGCTGGAATCAACTATACTAGTTCCATTAACTTTTGCTACTGGAATGTCAATCGGCTTAGAGCCGGTAGCAATAACAACGTTATCAGCTGTAAGGATCTGCAAATCGCCATCATGCGTAATATACTCAACTTTTCGTGAAGCAAGTAACTTAGCTGTACCGAATAACGAATCAACACCGTTCACTTTAAACAAGCCAGCGATACCATCTGTAAGTTGGTTGATAATTTTATTTTTTCTGTTGACCATAGCCTTAAGATCTATGGACACATCACCAGTAGTAATGCCATGGACATCTAGCTGATTTTTAGCCTCGTAGTATTTATACGAGCTATCAAGGAGTGATTTTGAAGGAATACAGCCTACATTCAGACATGTTCCACCATTAACTCCTTCTCCTTTAGAATTTCTCCATTTCTCTATACAAACCGTTTTTAGACCTAACTGTGCTGCTCTAATAGCCGCTACATATCCGGCAGGCCCGGCTCCTATAACAATAACATCATACTTGTTAGACATAATAATCTCTTGTATTACAATTATTTAAACTTTATATCTCAAGAAGAATCTTAGCTGGATTTTCTATCATTTCTTTGATGGATACTAAGAAACTTACTGCTTCTCGACCATCTATCAAGCGATGGTCATAAGACAAAGCCAGGTTCATCATTGGTCGAATGACAACAGATCCATTTTCGGCAACTGGTCTCTCTTTTATAGAATGCATACCTAAGATAGCAGCCTGTGGCGGATTCAAGATAGGTGTTGACAATAAGGAGCCAAAAACTCCGCCATTTGTGATAGTGAAGGTTCCACCTGTCATCTCTTCAATGGTGAGCTTTCCGTCTCGGGCCTTGCCTCCAAACTCTGCGATAGTTCGCTCAACGTCCGCAATACTCATATTATCTGTATTACGTAATACCGGTACAACTAGACCTTTGTCTGTAGAAACTGCAACTCCGATATCTTGGTAGGCATGATAAACAACATCTGCTCCATCAATTGAAGCATTAACCGAAGGGAAACGCTTTAACGCCTCTGTTGCTGCTCGTACAAAGAAGCCCATGAACCCAAGACGAGCTCCTGGGTGTATTTTTGAAAAATCTTCTTTAAATTCAGAGCGAAGGTTCATGACTCTATGCATATCAACTTCGTTAAAAGTAGTTAGCATTGCTGTTGTTTGTGTTACCTGGAGAAGTCTATCAGCTATTCGGGATCGCATTCTAGTCATCGGTACGCGTTTTTCTGTTCTCTCTCCAACGAGGGCGGGTTCAATCGAATTGTTAGTATTAGTATAATTATCAGATTTGGGAGCTATGCTGTTACTGGCAATAGTAGTGTTACTAGCGACATCTTCTTTGGTGATTCGACCGTCTTTTCCGCTACCAGATATATTTTGCAGATCTACACCCTGTTCGCTCGCTAGCTTTCTTGCTGAAGGGCTGGCAATTTTTTCTTTAAGGTCAGCCTCAGAAGCTACCTTATCAGCTTCTACTTCCACTGCTGGAGCAGAATCACTTACGACTCCTTCTTTTATTATAGCTATAATCTCATTGCTAAGTACCGTATCCCCTTCTTCTTTATGTGTTTTTTCTAAAATTCCATCGGCGGGAGCCACTACCTCTAAAACAACCTTATCTGTCTCTATATCAACCAACAGATCATCCCTAGAAACTGTTTCGCCTGGCTTTTTATGCCATGTAGCGATACTACCCTCTTGAACCGACTCGGGAAATGTTGGTGCTTTTATTTCAATACTCATGTTCATCGCTTCCTTAATCTAAAATAGCACTACTTTTAACATTTTAAGATCTGTAATTTAATGCCTCATCAATAAACTTTTTTTGCTCTTCGAGGTGAAGCGACATATACCCACATGCTGGAGCTGCTGAGGCTTCACGACCTATATAACTCAAGGTCAACTTTTTATTAAACTTATGAATAATACTGCGCATATGATGCTGGCTACTATACCATGCACCTTGATTTATTGGTTCCTCTTGACACCAAACAACATCTATAAGATTTTTATATTTCTGCAACGATTCTAGCAAGTCCTGATCAGGAAAAGGATACAATTGCTCGATCCGGACTAGCGCTACATCCTTAATTTTTTGCTCCTGTCTCTCCTCGTATAGGTGATAGTAAACTTTACCAGAACAAAGAATTAAGCGCTTTGTATTAGTTTTATCAACTTCTTTATCTTGAATAAGATTTAAGAATTGACCATTAGCAAGATCTTCCATGGATGATGTTGCTAGTTTGTGTCTTAGTATCCATTTGGGGCTCATTACGATAAGCGGACGTCGCATTGGCCTTATAGCCTGTCGGCGAATCATATGGTAAACCTGAGCTGGCGTAGTCGGTATGCATACTTGTATATTATGTTCAGCAGATAACTGAAGAAATCTTTCCAATCTCGCAGACGAGTGTTCTGGGCCTTGGCCTTCATAACCGTGAGGTAGGAGCAACATCAAACCACACATACGTCCCCATTTGTGCTCTCCACTAGTGATAAACTGATCTATTATTACTTGGGCGCCATTAGCAAAGTCTCCAAATTGCGCTTCCCATATCACTAAACCCTTAGGTGAAGTAGAGGCATAGCCGTATTCAAAACCCAACACAGCTTCTTCTGACAAGAAAGAGTCATAAATCTCAAAACTTGATGATTTTTTGGGTATTTTTTGCAAAGGAATATAACTATCACCATTTTTTTGATTATGAATAACGGCATGTCGATGCGAAAATGTTCCTCGGCCAATATCTTGACCTGTCATTCTTATAGGGTATCCTTCATGGAGCAGAGTTGCATATCCAAGCAACTCTGCCATCCCCCAATTTAGAGCTAACGCACCGCGAGCCATTTTTTTTCGATCTTCATATATTTTCCCAACTTGTCGCTGCATTACAACACCATCAGGAACTTGAGTTATACTTTCAGCGAGATCTCGCAGTTTTTTCATAGAGAAAGAGGTGTCTGCAGGAGTATCCCAGTTTTGATTCAAGTAAGGATTCCAATCAACAAAAGGAGCAATATCGGGCTCAGACACAAAGTTATTAACGACATTATCGCCACGATCTAATGTTCCTCTGTACTCTTTTAATATTGAATCTGCATCTTTCTGGGTGACAACACCTTCTTTTACTAATTGATCTGAATAAAGTGCACGTGTAGTTTTAAGATTTTTGATGATCTTATACATCATGGGTTGTGTGGCAGAAGGCTCATCGGTCTCGTTATGGCCACGCCGTCGGTAGCAAATTAAGTCGATAACAATATCTTTTTTGAATTGGTACCTATAGTCAATTGCGAGATTAGTAATAAACATTACAGCATCTGGATCATCAGCATTAACATGAATAATTGGAGCCTGAACCATCTTGGCTATATCAGTACAATACTCAGTTGATCTTGCATCTTCCTGAATGTTAGTAGTGAAACCAACCTGATTATTGATTACTACATGAACTGTACCCCCAGTCTTATAACCTCTAAGCTGTGACATTTGAAATGTCTCCATAACGACCCCTTGACCTGCAAAAGCTGCATCGCCATGAATTACTATAGGGAAGACTGCTTTGCCATCTAGATCTTCACGACGATCTTGACGAGCTCTTGCAGAACCCTCAGCTACTGGTGCCGCGATCTCTAAATGTGAAGGATTGAACATTAAAGCTAAGTGTACTTTACCACCAGGGGTCATAACATCTGATGAAAATCCTTGATGGTATTTGACGTCTCCTGATGTATCTACATGTCTTTTTCCTTCAAATTCAGCAAACAGCTCTGAAGGGTTTTTTCCAAGAACATTAACCAGAACATTAAGTCGACCTCTATGGGCCATAGTCAGAACGATTTCTTTTGCACCATATTCACCAGCACGCTGTATAAGACCGTCCAACATAGGAATCATGGACTCACTACCTTCCAAACCGAAGCGCTTGGTTCCAGGATATTTTGAATCCAGATGTCTTTCTAGTCCCTCAGCTGCTGTCAGTCGCTGAAGAACGTATTTTCTCATCTCATCATCATAATTAGGTTTAGATCTAGCGCTTTCAAAACGCTGCTGAAGCCATCGCTTTTCTGCTAGATCTATAACATGACCACACTCAACTCCTACATGACCGCAGTATGTTTCTTCTAAGCCAGAGATAATTTCTTTTAAGGTCGATTCTTCTTCACCAAAATATAGCATGCCTGATTGAAAGGTTGTGTCTAAATCAGCAGCCGTTAATCCATGAAAAGAAAGCTCCAGATCCGGAGCTTTATCACGAGACCATAACCCAAGAGGATCTAATCGTGCTTTCTGATGACCTCTATTTCGATGAGAAATAATGAGCTGAGCAACTTTTACCTGTTTGCGCTCATGCTCAATATTTTCACCACCAGAGCCGGGAATTACGACAGGTCGTGATCTACGTCTACCCATCTTTTCAAAATTTGCCATGATAGTGGCATGTGATACATCTGGATCGGTTTGACCATTTACATGCGGAAGAGAATCAAAAAAAGAACGCCATTGGTCATCAACACCATTAGGATCATGCAAGTAAGTGTCGTATAAATCTTCTATATATGCGGCATTTCCACCGGATAAATAAGAGCTGTCTAAAAACCGCTGCATGATGCTTTCGGGCATCTATTTTTCCTTATGCTTAACAGATATTTCTATTTTAGGGTTTTGATCAGTTACAGTAATCCTTAAGCAGCTTTTTTTAGCAACATATTACGTATATGGCCAATTGCTCGAGTGGGATTTAAACCTTTAGGGCAAACTGCAACACAGTTTTGAATTCCATGACAGCGAAAAACACTGAAAGGATCTTCAAGATTCGATAATCTTTTTTCCGTATCATTGTCTCTTGTGTCTGCCAAGAAGCGATAAGCCTGCAATAAACCTGCTGGCCCTATGAACTTATCTGGATTCCACCAAAATGAGGGGCAACTGGTTGAACAACATGCACAAAGAATACACTCATATAAACCATCAAGTTTTGCTCGATCCTCAGGAGTCTGCAATCTTTCTATCCCAGGTGCCGGCTCATCATTGACGAGATAAGGTTGAATTTTCTTGTATTGAGCATAAAACTGACTCATATCTATAACAAGGTCACGAATTACAGGTAGTCCTGGTAGTGGACGAATAACCAATTTATTACCTTTTACGCATTCAGAAATAGGAGTTATACATCCTAGTCCATTCTTTCCGTTTATATTCATACCATCAGAACCACATACTCCCTCACGGCAAGATCTACGGTAAGAAATTGATGGATCTCTACTTTTTAGCATACCTAGGACGTCGAGGACCATCAGGTCTTTTCCTTGGGTATCAAAATCATAATCCTGCATATACGGGGCTTCGTCTACCTCAGGATTAAAACGGTAAATACTTACTTTTAACATAACGCAACAAACCCCTATCTAATTAATAAACACGAACTTTTGGTTCGAAATGATCCATTGTTTTGGGTGAGAAGTTTACTTTCCTTTTTTCAACATGCTGTCCCTCAGGAAAGTACATAGAATGACACAACCAATTTTTATCATCACGCTCAGAAAAGTCTTCTCTAGCGTGGGCACCTCGACTTTCTTTACGCCATTCTGCAGTAATTGCTGTTGCTTCAGCAACCTCTAACAGATTTTGAAGTTCCAGAGCCTCGATACGAGCGGTATTATAAACATTACTAGTATCTTCCAGACAGACGTTTTCTATTCTAATCCGTAAAGCTTTCAACTGCTCGATACCCTCTTTCATGAAGTCACCCCTGCGAAAAACACCAAAATAATTTTGCATTACTTTTTGGAGCTCAACACGTAAAACATCAGCAGATTCACCGTCTTTGGAGCCATTATTGATGAAATTTAGTCTTTTCGTCGCTGAATTGATATTTTCATCGGTCGGATCAATCTGATCAATACCCTCACCGAGACACTTTTCAATAAATAAGCCGGCGGCTCTTCCAAAAACAACTAAATCAAGCAAAGAATTACCACCTAAACGATTAGCTCCATGAACAGAAACACATGCTGCTTCTCCGCAAGCATAAAGACCATTTATAACTTCAATATTTCCATTTTCGTCATATGTTAAGGCCTGGCCATCAACATTAGTGGGTATACCGCCCATCATATAGTGACAGGTTGGAACTACGGGAATAGGTTCTTTAACAGGATCGACATGTGCAAATGTTTTTGAAAGTTCGCATATGCCTGGCAAACGACTCTCTAGCACTTCTTCTCCAAGATGATCTAGTTTTAAACGAACGTGATCTCCATCTTTGCCACAACCCCGACCTTCAAGTATTTCAAGCACCATAGATCTTGCAACAACATCGCGTCCTGCTAGATCTTTAACATTTGGAGCATATCTTTCCATGAAGCGTTCGCCATCTTTATTTATTAGGTAGCCACCTTCTCCTCTACACCCTTCAGTAACTAATGTTCCAGCTCCATATATACCAGTTGGATGGAATTGCCACATTTCCATATCTTGCACTGGAAATCCTGCTCTTAGAGCCATACCAATACCATCTCCAGTACATATATGTGCATTGGTTGTGGAAGCATAAATACGACCAGCTCCGCCTGTAGCAAGAACAGTAGCACTTGACTTCACAAAAACTGTCTCACCAGTCTCTATCTCAATAGCGATAACACCAACAACTGCATTATCATCGTTTTTTACTAGATCGACTGCATACCATTCGTTAAAAAAAACAGTCTCATTTTTTACATTATTTTGGTACAGGGTATGCAAAAGAGCGTGGCCAGTTCGGTCTGCAGCGGCACAAGTTCGTGCTGCCTGACCACCTTCACCAAAATTCTTAGACTGGCCACCAAAAGGACGCTGATATATTCGGCCCTCATCAGTACGAGAGAATGGTAGCCCCATATGCTCGAGTTCGAATACTGCCTCAGGCCCGACTGAACACATATATTCAATAGCATCTTGATCTCCAATATAATCAGAACCTTTGACTGTATCGTACATATGCCACCTCCAGTCATCATCTGGATCGTCACTTGCAATAGCACACGTGATTCCGCCTTGCGCAGAAACAGTGTGTGAGCGAGTTGGAAAGACTTTAGTAATTACCGCTGTCTTATGGCCCGATTGAGAAAGCTGTAATGCGGCACGCATTCCTGCTCCACCTCCACCAACAATTAATCCATCAAAAGTAATAGTTCTCATAATCCTAAATGCTCCAAATTATGCTAATAGCCCATACAAGATATACCAATGTTATGGCAATCATCCCAATCTGAAAAATTAAATTTAGTGTTGCGGCCTTAGGTCCAAGTAGACGTACCGTAATATAATCCGTAATGACACCCCAAAGTCCAATGATTGAATGAAGTGCAATCGACGACACTGTCATGATGCTCAATACTTTCATCAGGAAAATTCCGTTTAGATCCCTCCATTGACTATAATCTATATTCGGATGAGTCAGCAGATAGTATGTAACAAACAGTACATATGCAGTCATTATGAGTGATGTGACTCGCTGTAAAGACCACTCCAAAAGTCCATTACGATTAAAATTTTTGATGCTTGCTACTAAACCCATAACCAAAATCCCGCTATTAACATGAGTAAGCCTGATAGAATTAAAACTATTTTAGCACCTAATACTCCGCCACTTAATGTTTCTCCGAAACCAAAGTCCATCACTAAATGCCTTAGACCAGCGACTAAGTGATAAATTAAAGCTGCCAGTGAAAGCCAAATTATTATTTGAGCTGTAAGGCTAGTCATAGTCTCTTTTATTGAATTAAAGCTCTCTTCAGAAGATAAGCTAGAATCTAATATCCATAAAAAAATACCTACAACACCAAAAAGAACAACTCCTGAAATTCTATGCAGAATCGAGACATATGCAGTCACTGGTAGCTGTATAGTACCAAGGTCTAAATTAACAGGTCTTTTTTTATCCAAAATATATACCTTAAAATTAACTATTTTTTAATCTAAAACAGTAACGACAAGAACTAACAGTTTTAAAAAAGAAACATAAAAATCATATTTCTGATGAATTTTATTTGTCGGCAATTATAAGTACATTCAATGTCTCTTACAATCAAATATAACGCTAGATTTTCGGTATTCATACAATTTATTTTACTCAATAAAAATTGACAAATTGACGAAGCACGCTATAGTTTCGCTCTATATTTTTTATTATCGATAACTTATAAGTGGTAATGATAATTATTATCGATTTTTATAACTTACAATTTTTTGCTGCAAGCCTCCCAGGAGAGCCAGATGAGTAATAATAATTTTTATCTCTCGACCGAAAGTTCGGATGGTGCAATAGAGCTACCAGTTCTTAAGAGCACAGTTGGTCAGGATGTTATAGACATTGCCAAAGTACCGCAAACTGGTTGCTTTACTATAGATGCTGGTTTTGGTGTGACCGCGTCCTGTGAATCAAAAATCACATTTATAGATGGAGGTAAAGGTATTCTTCTTCACCGAGGTTACCCCATTGACCAACTTGCTAATAATTCTGATTTTCTTGAAACATGCTTCCTTCTTATAAATGGCGAGCTACCTTCCGTTTCAGAAAAAGAAACTTTTTTAGATGAAATAAAAAAATATCGCCACATAGAGGGTGCTGCCGAACATGTTTTCAAGGCATTTCCTCAGGGATCACATCCAATGGCAATGTTATGTAGCGCTGTTGCTGCAATGTCTGCCACCTATAATTCTAAAATGGATATCAATAACCCAGAAGACAGAATGGCTACCATTCAAAGGTTGATAGCAAAAATGCCGATTCTTGCAGCTATGTGTCATAGGCATTTTAAAGGTCAAACTTTTGTACCAACCGATGACAATCTTAGTTATTCTGCAAATTTTTTAAATATGATGTTTGGTAGCTCTGGAAAAACTAGTGCAGTTAGTCCAGTTATAGAGAGGGCTATGGACCGTATTTTTTTACTGCATGCAGACCACGAACAGAATGCCTCTACATCAACAGTTCGCCTAGCCGGCTCAACTGGAGCTAATCCTTATGCCTGTATAGCCAGTGGTATTGCAGCATTATGGGGTCCCGCTCACGGAGGAGCAAACCAAGCTGTACTAGAAATGCTAGAAGAGATTGGAGACGAAAAAAATATTGATAGCTTTATATTAAGAGCTAAAGACAAAGAAGATCCATTTCGTTTAATGGGTTTTGGTCATCGAGTCTACAAAAACTTTGATCCAAGAGCCAAAGTGATGAAAATAAGCTGCGATGAGGTTCTCGCCGAACTCGGTCTAGAAAATGACCCTCTTTTAAGAATCGCTAAGCGTTTAGAGCAAATAGCACTTGATGATGAATACTTTGCTGAAAAGAAGCTTTACCCAAATGTTGATTTCTATTCAGGAATAATAATGAAAGCTATAGGAATTTCTCCAGAAATGTTTACGGTTATTTTTGCTACAGGTCGGACTGTAGGATGGATAGCACATTGGAACGAGATGCTAAGCAACCCATACCGGATTGGTAGACCGCGTCAAAATTATACGGGGTACACAAAAAGAGACTACCCAGCCCAGTAAACTAAAGAATACTTTCAAGCCGCAATTTATTGCGGTTTTTTTTTGCCTATAAATTTTCACGGAACTGAATTTCTTAAAAATTAGGTTAAAAACCCTAGTATAGTTTATGATTCAAATATGGATTTTAAACTACCTAAGATTAAAAAAGGTCTTCACTGGACTACGGTCACGAGCGAAAAGGCTCTCCTAGTAATTATTGGTATAGCAACGTGCATAGCAGCTGCCCAATACTTATTCAGTATGTATCTGGCTAGAGACATACTGCTATCTGATCTTTTCATGTTATTTATATATGTTGAAATTATAGGGATGGTTGGTGCTTTTTATAGTACAAGCAGAATTCCTGTTACTTTACCTATAATTATTGCAATTACAGCTCTTTGCAGGCTAATTATCATGCATAGCAAAGATATGGATGCATTGATGTTGCTTGGAGAAGCTGGAGCCATATTGATTTTATCTGGATCAGCCTACATCATGAGCATGAAAGATAAGATGAGTCTTGAGAAAAAGAAAGAGTTTAAACAAGACAAAGATGGGTCAGAATAATTAGTGGAGCCTAGCGGGTGCACCACTCACTTGTCATTAGATGCCAAGTTCCCTAGCTTTAAAAATAATAACTAAAAACTAAATCAAATCTACCTACAAAAAAGGGCTTAATCCTAAGATTAGACCCTTTGTTTATTAGTGTTTTTATGATTGGTGGAGCCTAGCGGGATCGAACCGCTGACCTCAACACTGCCAGTGTTGCGCTCTCCCAGCTGAGCTAAGGCCCCATGTGACATAAAACAGCGCAATTCTAGGGACAGCTTTTATTGCTGTCAAGCCAAACCTTACGGCTGATTAGTCAATCTTTAATTACTTCTTGTAGCTCTTTTCCCACTCTTTTAGTTGTTTTTTCGATACACCCCCCGCAGAGGCTAATGCGCTTCTTATGCGCGCACGAACAATATCTGGACCCAATATAGCCATAGCATCAAATAATGGTGGACCTGAAGCTGAACCAACTATGGCCACAAACAAAGGAAACAAGAAAACCTTTAACTTAAAATCCAATAAAGCTGCAATTGAATTAAGCTTTTGATACAAACTGTCACGATTCCAATCATCTACCTCGTCTAAGCTCCAGCTACTGAACTGAAGAATCTGACGGATAGACTGATTATCAAGATTTTTGTGCACAAAACTAGATTCTTTAAGATCAGGAATACCGGAAAACATGAAACTTAGCATCGGAACGACATCAGAAAACTTTTCAACTCTTTCTTTTACTAAAGGAATCATTTTAAAAAGATTATCTTTATTTAGCGCCCAGTCGTTAACTCGTTCAGCAAATTCGTTATTGCTAAGATTTTCACGAATCCAGCATCCGTTGAGCCAGTTTAATTTTTCTACGTCAAATATAGGTCCACCAAGATGAACCTGAGCGATATCGAAGTGTTCTATCATTTCTTTTAAGGTAAATTTTTCCTGCTGATCTGGCATCGCCCACCCCATTCTACCTAGATAATTGAGAAGAGCTTCGGGCAAATAGCCCATTTCTTTATAAAAATTAATACTAGTGGGATTTTTTCGCTTACTAAGCTTACTTTTGTTTGTATTTCTTAGTAGAGGAAGATGGCAAAACTGGGGGATATCCCAGTTAAAATATTGGTACAGTAATTTGTGTTTTGGGGTTGAATTAATCCATTCTTCACCTCTAATAACGTGGCTTATTTTCATTAAATGATCATCGACTACGTTCGCCAAGTGATAGGTAGGCATACCATCTGCTTTTAACAAGACCTGCATATCTATTTGAGACCATGGTATAAAAATTTTTCCTCGTAAAATATCCGTAAACTCACAATCACCATCCTCAGGTACTTTCATGCGAACAACATATGGTTTGCCACTATTAATCTTTTGTTGTATGTTTTTTTCTGATAGCTTGAGCCCTCTACCATCATATCTTGGTGTTTCTCCCCTAGAAATTTGTTCATTTCTCATAACATTAAGCTCGTCAGAAGTAGCAAAACAATAAAAGGCATGACCTTTTTCAATGAGATCCATAGCATGTTTTTTATAGATGTCTAGACGCTCACTTTGACGATAAGGACCAAACTTACCACCAACATCAGGGCCTTCCGACCAATTTAAACCAAGCCACCTAAGAGAGTCTAAAATCATTTTTTCAGACTTAGGTGTACTTCTGGCTTGATCGGTATCCTCTACACGTAAAATGAATTCACCCTGAGAGCTTTGAGCAAAACATAAATTAAAAAGTGCTATGTAGGCAGTCCCTAAGTGTGGATCACCAGTTGGAGATGGAGCAATTCTTGTACGAGTTAACATTAGACAGTCCGCTAATAAAAAATTTATTTCATTGTTGTAATATTATACTTTTTTATTTGCCCAATCACTTTGTTATCTCTGTTAAATGTTATATTTTTATATATCAACAAATTTCTTACGATTAGTGCTTGAATTAAAGATATATCAATAAATTTCAAGATATAATACTGTTAATTAGTTATCTATGGTCAATTACATGCAAAATACCATAAGTCAGCATTCCGTTGAGTCTAAAAAAATAATCAACAGGCGTTTTTGTGTCGCCCCTATGATGGACTTTACTGATAGATATTGCCGACTTTTTCATCGCACACTAACAACAAATGCTGTTCTGTATACAGAAATGATTACAACTGGAGCCATCATATATGGAGATACTAGGCGTCACTTGCACTATGACGAATCAGAACATCCAATTGCGCTCCAATTAGGTGGCAGTGATCCAAAAGATTTATCTAAGAGTGCAAAATATGCGGACGAATACAGGTATGACGAGATTAATCTAAACTGCGGTTGTCCAAGCGATAGGGTGCAGTCAGGAAATTTCGGCGCCACACTTATGAATGATGCGCCACTAGTTGCTAAATGTTTTAGGGCAATGAAGGAAACAACAGATACACCAATTACTATCAAACACAGAATAGGTGTAGATAATAATGAAAGTTATCAATTTTTATCTGACTTCGTTGGTACTCTGTCTAATGCGGGCTGCGAGACATTTATCATTCACGCTAGAAAAGCTTTGTTAAAAGGACTCAGCCCAAAAGAAAACCGTGAGATTCCACCATTAAAATATAATCATGTATATCAGCTAAAAAGAGATTTTCCTAATCTAGAGATCATCCTTAATGGAGGGATAAAAAGCTTAGATCAGTCTCTCGATATACTAAAGTATGTTGACGGTGTTATGTTGGGTCGCGAAGCATATCAAAACCCCTATTTATTAGCTGATGTCGATCGTCGAATATATAAGAGCGAGGAGCCTCGTGTTAGTCGCGCACAAGTTATTAATAGTTTTGTTGCAATTTTAGAAGATGAATTATCATCAGGGACAAAGCTAAATCATATGACACGGCATCTCCTAGGACTTTATAAAGGTATGCCTGGAGGTCGAAAATTCCGGCAGCATATAAGCGAAAATGCTCATAAAAAAAATGCCGGGATTTCTATTCTTACTGAAGCATTAAGGTATGTAACACCATCAAAAAAATAAGGAGCTAATGAATTGATAAGCAATATAAAACAGTTTTTTGCCTCAGAAATAACTAACCCTGGGGGTGACGAGAAGCACCAACAAAATCTAGCCGCAGCCTCACTTATGGTAGAAGTCATGGTCATTGATCGTGATATTTCTGAGAAAGAGCTTACTACGATCAAAAATATAATTGAGGATCAGTTTAATCTCAAAAACAACGAGATTGAGAAGCTGTTAGAGCTTGCAAAAGACGAAGTCTCCGAAGCAACCTCTTTATACCAATTCACACGACTTATAAATGATCATTTTGATCAAAAAAAGAAGAACGATTTGATTAGCAATTTATGGCAAATAGCGTTTGCGGATAATGTTCTAGATAAGCATGAGGAAGCTATTATTCGTCGTATAGCTGACCTCATACATGTTTCTCACTCAGACTTCATAAAAACAAAGCAAGCTGCTAAAAAATAAGAGTTACTATAGACAAATATTATTTTTAGACAAAGATTATTTTTCTTTCTCAAGAGCTGAAATTAGGTCCAAAAACTCATTTTTGTTTTTTTCGTTTATAGAAGACAAAAGCTGGTGAGCTGTCAAAACATGCTTTTTTATATCTATCGCAGAACTCGTGGATGCAGAGGGTAATTCCTCGTAATTATTTAAATCTGACTGCTTGGATTTTATAATCTCAAATACATCATCTAAGCCCATTACTATTAGAGTCTCATATAGGCTTTCATCTGGGCAAAAAACAATGGGTCTAATATTAAATTTTTCATTAGAATAAATTGCTAATTTTGCTAGCAGCCCAAGAGTGGTACTGTCTACTCCTTCCGTTTCAACCATATCAACAATTATTCTTGATATAGTGTTGGATTTGAAAATAGTGCTCATATAATCGTTTAGTGAGGCACAGAGTACAACTCGAACGTCGCCTTCAAGTTTGATTACGTATGAGCTAGCATCTTGCGATACTAAAATCTTTCCTCGACTCATCTATTCACATTTCCTTAAAGTCAGAACAGTTACGTCGTCTGGAACATCCTGATTGTCACATACACCCAATTTCTTACAAATATCGCTAATAGATCGATCTGAATTTAAAATAGAATTAGATATTGATTGCTCTTTCTCTTTAAGTGACTTTCCAGGAAAAAATTCAAGAACGCCGTCTGAGACTAGAGTCAGCAAAAATTCGTCTGGAAGATTAACTTCTTCAACCTCCCATGAAGCCTCGCTAAATATTCCAACTGGCTTTCCCTTTCCTTTTAAGGCCTGGATTTTTCCGCTAGAAATCAGCAAAGGCATCGGCATATGCGAGGCTACAGCATATCGAAGCTTATTCTTCTTCATATCCAGCGCCCCTGCAAAAATAGTTAGATGCTTATCAAGGTCAAGCGCCATAATCTCTCTATTGATATGCTCAATAAATCCTTTAGGTGCTTGTGACATTATTTCTAGATCTTTATTTGCTTTATGACGCTTTAGGATACGATTAAAAATGAATTTTAGTAGCACGGTAAGAAAGGCAGAGGAAGATCCATGACCTGAAACGTCTGCTACATAAAAGACCAAGTACCTATCATATAAAATGTTATAGCCAACAAAGTCTCCACTAAGATACAAAGAAGGAGAGATTCTATAGGCTATTTCATACTTATCTTTTTTTAATGGCGTAATTGGAAGTAAGCTATTTTGAATTTGGTTTCCTGCCTCTTGATCCAACTTAAGAAGGTGCAGGCTGTCGTTTAACTCACGATTAGCTTTTTCTAGCTGCTGTCGATACTCTAAGTTTTGCTTTATTAGACTTTTAAATTTAGCAGCCCTGTCTACTGCTTCATGAAAACGCTTTTCAGCGAAGGGTTTAATTAGTACATCGGATGCATTTTCATGAAAGAATTTTGCAACTTCTCTAGGATTTACTTCTGGTATAATTACTACGTAGGCAGTTTCTAAGTCCAAAGTTAAAAGAGCAGTGAACTTTTCTTGCATCAAATCTAATGGTAAATCCAAAATCACTACTGCGGGACGTTCTTTCTTTATAACAATTAGTGCTTTACTTGGATCAAAGGATTGAGTTATCTGCCAACCCGTACCATGCAAATGATCCTCAAGAGACTGACAGTTTTTCAAACTGTCAGATACAATGAGAAGATTACCTTTTTTTGGCATAGGTTACCCAGGCTACAAATAGAAAAATTTATTAACTACCTGATTTAGAAATCGTCGTCTACTTCACCATCATCAACTAAGTATTGGCGTCTCTGAAGATAAATGTCACGATAGAAAGCATATTTATCTCCCTTAAACAGTTCTTCTGCTTTTAAGAGATCAGCTCTTGTGACGATACCATCTGAACCATATAGCGCGTTTCGTGCCGGTATATCATCTATTTCAGCAATTGGATTAAGCAATTGGTCGATGACTCTTGATGGAGCATCACGAAGAGAGCTTGGTCCAAAAATAGGAAGCATTACAAATGGGCCTTGATTGAGGCCATAAAAACCAAGAGTCTGTCCGAAGTCTTCACCTTCATTTTTTTCTAAACCTAAATTATCAGCTACATCAAAAAAACCACCCAAGCCTACGGTGCTGTTTATTAGAAATCTTCCAGCGTCATTGGTAGCCTGCTTGAATTTTCCTTGCAATAAATCATTTGCAACATTTACAATTTCACCAAGATTAGAAAATACCCGAGAAAATCCAGCTTCTACAGGGTCCGGAGTAATAAATTGATATCCTTTTGCAAGCGGCTTAAGTGCAAATCTATCCAAAACATCATTAAATGCAAATATTTTTCTATTAACTTTCTCCCATGGATCATAAATTGAATAATCTAAGTTATTATCCTGAGAAACTGGTAATGATTGATAACGAGCATTGGCACTCACATCTTGATTAATTGATTTAGAGTTATCAGCCTCATTATAAGAAGCAGCATCACCACCACCTAGGACATGACTCGATAACAATATTCCGGCTAACAACAAAACTATACGCTTCATTAATAAATTCCCCAATTTTTTAGTAAAAATATCTTATTATTTTAAGCAATAAATTCACTTAAATGTATCCTATTCTTTAATCTGCTCGATCCATAAATCTTCTATATCACCTGATCATTTTATAACAGAACAAGTCAAAATACTTACTATAGTTGGCAAAATCGATAAATTTCATTCACATTATGCCAAAAAAGTTCAAAAAATTACATAAATAGAACAAATTTATAATACGTCATAAAACTGAAACATTTATTAGCGACAATCTTTCAATGTTTTCAACTAATGGAGTTTTACAAACATGAAATTTATTACGCTATCTTTATGTATAACTATTTTAACTTTTAGTTCATTTGTTATGGCTGGTGGAGTTAATCATAAAGAAGACACTATTGCCAAATTGAAAGAACAGATGGCTGAGTTATCTAAGCGTCTTGATAATCTGGATAAATATACGAGCATTACGGCTAAAAGCCAAAAGAAACTAGCCTGGGCTGAAAAAATAAAAATTAATGGTGATTTCCGTTACAGATATGAACAAATCGATGATCATGCAAAAACTGATCTAGTCGGACAAGACAAACGCAACCGCTCTCGAATTCGTGCTCGCTTTGGATTGACTGCTAAACCAGTTGAGGACGTTATGATCGGTATTGCCCTAGCAACAGGTTCAGATGGTGGTGACCCAATATCATCCAATACAACTTTAGGTGGGGACAATAGCGATAAAGGAATAGTTCTTGATCAGGGTTATATTACGTGGGACTTTGCAGATAACTTAAGACTGACCGCTGGTAAAACAAAAGTGAAATATTTTAAACCAGGGAAAAGCAGCCTGATTTTTGATGGCGATTTACGGCCAGAAGGTGCTCATCTTCAATATGATTCTCAGGATATATTCGCAACGCTAGGTTATAACCTAATGGACTCCGATGATGGGTCATCTGGAAATGGCGAGCATATGGAGAGCTGGGGAGTGCAGGCTGGATATAAGTTCAACTTAAATAAAAATACAAGTGGAACTGCTGGTTTAGGTTACTACAGCATTCCAACAAAAGGTCGAGAATTTGTAGCTGATTCTAGTAAAAGTTATGGAAATACAGTTGGATCAACTGTAGGAACATATAAGTACGATTATGAAATTCAGCAATTATTCGCAGAAGTTATAACTAAAATTTCTGGAGTAAAAACGACGTTGTATGCAGACTTTGTTCGAAATGATGACGCTGATGAGGATATTGGTTACATTGCTGGAATCAAGGCTGGATCTGTCAAAAAGAGAGGTGATCTAGCGTTTGGTTATGCCTATCAAGACCTAGAAGCTGATGCAGTTTTAGGTGCGCACACTGACTCTGATTTTGGTGGTAGCAGCACTGATTCAAAAGGATCAAAAATACAGACAACTATTGGCCTTAGTAAAAAAACCAACCTCTCGCTTACTTACCTTGACAACGAATATGGCGGTGCAAATAATACATCCAAGAATGATTATAATCGACTACAAGTTGACCTAAACAGTAAGTTCTAGTTTATTTTTTAAGGTGAGGAAAAAAAAGCCCTTGAGATAACATTAAAAAGGGTTTTTTAGTTTTTTCGAATTTTTATTTGAACTTATGAACAATTAAACATCCTCAAGATAAATTCTGTATTTTTTTCCAATGAATATCAATTCTCTTTCTTGAAATAGGTATGACCGTCCTCAATATTTGAGAAAATATAGATACCCTATATTCTTGGATCATAAAATAATGCTCCCATATTTCTGATTTGTCAGACACAGATAGTTGTTCCATTTTTAGATCTATCTGTGTTATTCGATTCTCTAAAAGCTGTAATTCTAATATCTTATCTTCCTGTTTTTGGGTATTTTTTGATAACTTCTCTATTCGTATTAAAATTGAGTTTAAATATCGATCATATTGATCAAGAATCTTTTTTGGTGTCTCAAAAATAAATTCACTTTTAAAAAGAAAGTTAAGCTGTCTAGTAATGTCTTGCACAGTTTTTTTATGCAAGGGGGCTAATTTTTTTAGTACGTCATTGATTTCAGTAATCATTGGGATTAAAGGTACAACTAGCAGGCTTATCTCATTAGCCACTAATACAACCTTACTTTTTTCTTTTACATACAAATCTCTAAATTCAGATTCATTTCTAGGTATTGTATTTTTATCTAAAAAGGTCAGGAAGTAAGCCTTATCTATGATCTGCTTTACTAGTTTAGACTTACCCGTAAATCCAGAAAACTTTAATTGAAGATCCATTCCAACTAAAAGATTTTTTTTGAGGTATTTAACTGATGTCGAATCTATAGACTGATATAACGCTATTAAACCTAATATTGTTTTATTAGCCGCTACTAGTTCATTGTCTATTAGCCTTAAATTTATTTTTTCGCATTCAACCACTAATGCCGGATATGTCTTTATTGTCAGCCCCGCACTGATGATTGGATATATTTTAGGGAGATCTCCAAAACTCCAATCTTTAATATCCTTTTTTTCTATCGATGAAGTTGTTGATTGGGCAAGAGTATCTGATATTTTTTCTTTAAACTGCGACTTAAGCTCCTCTAAACTTTTACTAGTCGCAAGAACATAAGAGAATTTATCAATTAATTCAAAGTTAATATAAAAAATACTTTCTAAGCACTCTTCATTCCAGTCATCAGAATCTATTTCAAAACCTGTTTGAGATTTTAAGGCAATAGATAATGCTTCAGTCAACTTTATATCTTGAGGTGTTGCTAGCTCTAAAAATTTATCTACATAATCTGGAACAGGAACAAAATTTCTGCGTACTATTTTAGGAAGGCTTTTTATGAGAGATATACATTTATCACGAAGCATCCCTGGAACTAGCCACTCAAAGAGATGGGCTGGAAATTGATGTAAAGTACTGACTGGTAATGTAACAGTGATTCCATCTTTTGCTTGGCCAGGCTCAAATCGATATGAAATAGAGTAAGCAATACCTTCCCAAGAAATATAATCTGGGAAATCTGATACATCGGGGCTTTCGCAACCTTCTTGTCGTAATAGATTTTCACTTAGGTATAGAAAATGAGAAGCTCCGTATTCTAGTTCTTTTTTCTTACGCCAAGACTCAAATACACGTAGAGAATTTATATTTTCAGGTATTAAACTATCATAAAAATTAAATATAACTGAATCATCTACTAATATATTTCTACGACGCGTTTTAGATTCCACATTTAGAAGGTTTTTTTTAAGCTCAATATTGTAGTCGAAAAAGTCTCCTCCTCCACGGTATTCTCCTTCTACTAGAGCTGAACGAATAAAAATTTCTCGAGATACTACTGGATTTATCTTGCTGTATGGGTGTCGTTTCTTATCAACTATCAGCAAACCATATAAAGCTTGTTTTTCATAGGCCATTACTTGTCCGTTACGGGCACTATAGTGAGGCTCACTATATGTCTTTTTAGTCAAGTGAACAGCTGCAATAGAGAGCCATTCTGGCTCTATTCTTGCATTATGATGGCTGAATAATTTTGAGGTTTCGATCATCTCTGCGGCCATCAACCATGGTGGTGGTAATTTACTTAAGGGTGAACCAGGAAATATATAAAATATTCGATTTCTTGCGCCAGAAAACTCTTTATAAGATTTTTTCTGCTTTTTTTCTGGGTGGCTTTGATCGCTTACTATTCGCTGGCAACCTATTTGCCCCAAAAGCCCTGATAAGACCGCTCTATGAATGGACTCATAGTCTGCTAATTTATGATTTTCTTTTATCCCTATATCTCGACATACTTTATGTAACTGGTGATGTAGTTCTCGCCATTCTCTCATCCTCATCGCAGATATATAGTTTTTACGACAGTACTTTTCGAATTGGCTTCTACTTAAATCTTGCCGTTCTTTTTCAAAATGTCTCCATAAATTTATCAAAGTACTAAAGTCAGATTCACGATCTTGCCATTGTCGATGTTTTAAATCTGCATCGGCCTGATATTCTGAAGGCCTATCTCTTGGATCCTGAACACCTAAAGCCGAAACAATTATCAAAACTTCTTTTAGTGAGCCTTCCTTTTCTGCAGCTAAGAGCATTCTTCCTAGTTTTGGGTCTGTTGGTATCCTAGATAACTTTTTGCCTATGTCAGTAAGTTCAAGTTTTTTTGTGACTGCCTGTAATTCATGTAATAAGTTATATCCATCGTTAATCAATCGATTATCGGGAGACTCCAAGAACGAGAACTCACGAATATCTCCTATTTTCATGTACAGCATCTTTAAGATAACTGAAGCTAGATTTGTTCGAATTATTTCTGAGTCGGTAAATACAGATCGGCTATTAAAATCATCCTCACTGTATAAGCGGAAACATGTTCCATTACCTACCCTTCCACAACGACCCTTACGCTGATTTGCACTTGCCTGAGAAATAGGTTCAATCGGCAAACGCTGAACCTTTGTCCGATAGCTATAACGGCTTATTCTAGCCATACCTGGATCAATAACATAACGTATACCAGGTACTGTTAATGACGTTTCTGCTACATTGGTTGAGAGAACTATTCTTGTGCCTTTATGGGAAGAAAAAACCTTAATTTGCTCTTTTAGACTTAAGCGCGCGTAAAGAGGAACAATATCAACATGTCGTAGTGCTGCCTTACGTAATATTTTTGCCGTTTCACGTATTTCTCTTTCACCACTATGAAAGATTAATATATCACCGCGCTCAGGTAGTGAGAAAATATGCTCAACTGCATCTAATATTGAGTTTCCTAAATCTCTGCCCTCTTCGGGTTGGATATACTGAACCTCAACTGGGTATGTGCGTCCGGATACCTCAATCACTGGGGCGCTATCAAAATGTTGGGAAAATTTCTCTAAGTCTATGGTGGCAGATGTAACGATGAGCTTTAAATCTGGGCGTTTTGGTAAAATAGTTTTTAGATATCCTAATAAAAAATCAATATTAAGACTTCTCTCATGAGCCTCATCAATAATAATAGTGTCATATTTACTAAAATATCGATCATGCTGTACTTCGGCTAGCAGAATTCCGTCTGTCATTAGCTTAATAAGTGTGTTTGGTCCGCTTTTTTCATTAAAGCGAACTTGATAGCCAACTGCTTGCCCGAGAGGCTGGTTAAGCTCTTCAGCAATTCGATTTGCAACAGTTCTAGCTGCAATTCGTCTTGGTTGGGTATGGCCTATTATGCCGCTCGAACCACGACCTAACTCTAAGCAAATTTTAGGTAATTGAGTTGTTTTGCCTGAGCCTGTTTCTCCAGCAATAATAACAACCTGATTATCTGAAATAGCTTTTTTTATTTCATCGCGACGTTTAGCAATCGGCAAATCTTCCTGGTACTTAATGATTGGAGCGCTCAAAAGACGAGCACTTGTCTGATCGCATGAACTTTCTAGTTTTTTAACAAAATGTTTTAATTGGACATCAATAGACAGACCTTTATTGGCATTATGATTAATTTTTAATAGCTCTTGAGTAAGCTTATAACGATCAATGCTTAGACAATGAGGGATTTTTTTTTGCAAAAAAATAATTTTAGATTTTGTAAGCTTCATTAATAATCTATCCAAAAATATCTATAAGAATAACTTTATAGTTTACTATTTTTGTTACGCAACCAAGTCATATCAGAGGATGTCAGAGGGGGAAATTGTAAATAAAATCCGTTCTTTTCAATCATTTCTAAAACATGTTTTGAGTCAACTCGAGCTAGTTTTTTTTCTCTAGTGATCATAAGTGTCATTACAAGCTTTGGTTTTCCAAATTTTTTTAATAAATCCTCAGGAATAGACAAAAGCTCGTCTTTTTTATCAACATATAGGTACATTCCTTCTTCTTTTTCGCTTCTGTAAACATTACAAATTTTTTTCATCAATATTCTCAATAAATATTTTCGAACTTAAAGGATAATTAAACTAAGTCGGCTGAAGATTCTAATAACAAAGAACCTATAGCTTCCAAGCGCCAACCATATGCAATTTTATTTGGTAATTTAATCTGCTCTTTATTGATAATACATCTAACCAAAAATTCAACATCTTTCTTTTTTGCTAATAATTCTGGGGCAAGATTTAATGAATCGGCTTGCGCGATGATAATTTTCTTAAGATTTTTTATCATATTATTTGCATATCGGGGTAATGGTTCAACTAGCGCCCCGGGATGATCCTCTGATGATCTATCTAAGCTTTCGTTAATAAAATCTAAGAACTTTTCAGCGTACCTTTGGACTAACGCAGAATACATTCCTTCTATTTCTGACAGTTCTTTTCTTGACTGAGGCGCTTTAGAAGCAACCCCAAGAATAGTCTTATCATCGATGATGCGGCCACGCGGTCTATTTTTTTTCCTTGCTTCTATTTCTCTCCATTCGCAAATCAACTGAAGAGCCGATAGCTTTTCTGGGGAAAGCTGCCAAGCTCCCTTAATCTTTTGAAAATATAAACTTAAATCTTCCGTAACAGAAGCCATCTCGACTAATGAAGTCATTTCTTCATCAACCCATTTATGACGTTCTAGTATTAACAACTTTTTCTTAAGCTCAATATAAACAGGTAAAAGATAAACTACATCCAAAGCTGCATACCCTAACTGTGAGTCACTTAATGGACGCTGAAGCCAATTAGATCTGGTTTCTCCTTTATCGACATGAACATCTAGTATGATATTAACTAAAGTAGCGTAACCTTTTGAAAAACCATAACCCACGAATGCAGCAGCAACTTGTGTATCAAATATTGGCTGTGGAATACAGCCCAAAACATGCTTCAAAACTTCAATATCTTCAGAGCATGAATGAAAAACCTTAAGAACAGCGTTGTTGGTGAGTAAATTCTTGAGGGGAGTAAGATCAGGAATGGAAAGTGGGTCTATTAACCAACAATTATTTCCATTGAATATTTGAACTAATCCTAATATAGGAAAAAATGTATCAGTTCTCATAAACTCTGTATCTACCGCAATAGCTTCAGAGTCAAATAATGTTTGGATACATAGCTGGAGTTGGTTAGCGTCAGTCACTAGAATAGGTGGTGGCAGGATAGAGCTCTTAGTTGGAGGTGTGATCATCATTAAATTTTCTTTCGACTACTAAATGCATGCGACAAAGTACTGCCATCTACATATTCTAATTCGCCGCCCATTGGAACACCGTGGGCAATTCTACTAACTATCACTCCTTTATCCTTTGCTCTTACACTTATATAGTGGGCGGTGGCCTCGCCTTCTACAGTTAAATTGGTCGCTAATATCAGCTCTGTAATATTGTCCTCGGATAGCCTATCTACAAGCTGATCAATACCTATTTCTTCAGGTCCAATACCGTCTATGGGGGATAAGTGCCCTAACAAAACAAAGTATAGCCCCTTATAGGTACCGCTGTGCTCAATCGCCAAAAGATCTGCCGGTGTTTCGATGACACAAAGTTGAAAATTTTCACGTTTTTGATCACTACAAATAATACAGAGATCGGTTTCTGTGAGTGTACGACATAAACGACAACGGCCAATTTTTTCAGCTGCGACTTTAAGAGAAATAGCTAAGCGATGTGCAGCATCACGACGTCTTTCAAGAAGATGTAGCGCCATACGTTGGGCCGATTTGGGGCCTACCCCGGGAAGACCGCGAAGACTAGAAATAAGCTCATCGATAACAGGACCAAACAATTTAACGACCTCCCTTTAGTTAGCTGCCATATAATTTTTTAAAATTAAATAAGGTTATATAAATAGAGTCACTAAAATGGCATCTTAAAACCTGGGGGAATTTCCATTCCTTCTGTAAGATTTGAAACGTTATCTTTTTGAGCTTTATCAACCCTTGCAACGCCATCATTAATAGCTGCAACAATTAGATCTTCTAGCAACTCTTTTTCTTCGGTAAGCAGACTAGGATCTATTTTTAAACTGCATGCGTGATACTTCCCATTCATCTCAATACTTACCATTCCAGCACCCGATTCGCCAGTAACTATTGTGTTAATTGCATCTTCTTGGATTTCTTCCATTTTTTTTTGAAGGCCCTGAGCTTGCTTCATTAAATCGTTAATATTCATATGTTTACCGATCTTATTTATTAATTATTTTAACTGTATTTTTAAGTAAAATACCATCGAAAACGTTTGTAATGTTATTTACATTAGGGTCAGATTTGAGGTTTTTTGTCGCCTCTTTTTTCTCTTCTTCTTCTATCCTTATTAGACGCGATCTAGGGGTTTCAGATGTTAGGGCTTCAATCTTGATAGTAATGGTGACAGCAACATCAAAGTACCCTGATAACTCAAGCGCCAGTCTTTCATCATGCGACGCAGAATCATAAAGAGCACTCTGCGTTTCATCCAACACGAAATAAAGATTTTTACCATTGATAGACAATAAAGATAAATTAATAGCAATATTCTGCAGAATCCCCTTTAGAGCCAAGTTATTGCAGATGACAAACCAGTTCTCGATAGATATATTTTCTAGTGCAACTTTATCTACATCAGAATGAGTATCTTTCTTAACACTACCATCTTCCAAAAAAGAAGTATTATTTTTTATATCAGTTAACACCTCTGTTTTATTTGGTTTTTTAGTCTCTATACTGCCGTTATTAGCTAATATTTCATTTCTGGAGGACCCTGATGCTTCTGCTTGAGGATCAGCCTCTTTGTATCTTTTTTGCAAGTTACTCGTTTCTTGCTCTTTTGTACTTTGGTCAGGCGCTAAGTTTTTGGTAGTAATATTTTCAGCACTTTTTGCTATATATCCGTTTTTAGGTGGATCAACTGGATCTGCTTGGTCAGGATAAAAGGCTAGCATTCTTAGTAGAACCATCTCAAAACCTACTCTCGGTTCTGGGGCTAAAGGTAGATCTCGTCTTCCCAGCAAAGCAATCTGATAAAATAATTGCGTATCTTCGAGAGATAGTTTATTCCCGATCTCTAATATGAACTCTTTATCTCCTTCATTATTGCTGATAGCTTCAGGAATTGACTGTGCTAAAGCAACTTGGTGAAATAAAGATAATAGCCCCTCTAATGCGCTATTATAATTAGGAGCATGTTCTGACATTTTTTGAACAAATGCCATTGCTGCTGAACCGTCTTTATTCACCACTGCCCTCACAATATCTAAGATTGCTGTAGGATTAATGGAACCCAACATATCGCTAATATCAGCTTCTTTTAGTTTGCCTGCTCCATAAGATACTGCTTGATCTGTTAAGCTTAGTGCATCTCGCATGCTTCCATCAGCCGCTCTACCGATTAGCCAAAGCCCAGGTTCTTCGAATACTATTTTTTCTTTATCTAAAATAAACTTGAGGTGGTCAACGATAATTTGAGGGCTAATATTTTTAAGATTAAATTGTAAGCAACGAGATAAAATCGTCACTGGAAGTTTTTGCGGGTCAGTCGTAGCAAACAAAAACTTTACGTGGGCTGGAGGCTCCTCAAGCGTCTTTAGTAAAGCATTAAAGCTATGAGTAGAGAGCATATGAACCTCATCTATCAAATATACCTTAAATCTCCCTACAGAAGGTGAATACTGAACATTCTCTAATAGCTCTCTTGTATCATCAACCTTTGTTCTTGATGCTGCATCAACTTCTATTAAATCTAAAAATCGCCCTTCAGATATTGATACGCACGCACTGCATTCATCACAAGGGTTCGAACTTACGCCTTTCTCGCAGTTAAGAGCTTTTGCCAAAATTCTGGCGATTGAGGTCTTCCCAACACCACGTGTTCCAGTAAATAGATATGCGTGGTGTAACCGATCTTGATCAAGAGCATTTATGAGTGTCTGAAGTATATGTTCCTGTCCAGCCATCTCAGTAAAAATTCTTGGGCGCCATTTACGAGCGAGAACCTTGTAACTCATATACATACAGCCAAATCGTTCATTAAAAACTCACTTTATATTAATCGCTATAAGATTAACAAAACCTACAATAAAAGAAAGAAATATAAAAACTACTAATTTCAAGAAAATCGACTCAGACGCCTCATTAAATATTGATAACATCTATATCATTAGTTTTTTTTATTTCTAGATCACTGAAGTTAAACAAATCAACATCTGCCAGCTGAGACGGCGCTACATTCCTTATAGCAGAAAAAATACTTTCTGCTCTACCTGGGTTAATTTTTTCCCATCCCTGAAGCATTTCTTTTATAACCTTTCGTTGTAAATTATCTTGCGAGCCACAAAGATTGCAGGGAATGATAGGAAATCTCATTTTTTTTGAATATGCCTTTAAATCTTTTTCTTTGCAGTAAGCTAGCGGACGAATGACAATATTCTTCTTATCATCACTCAAAAGTTTGGGTGGCATCGCTTTTAGTTTTCCACCATAAAACATATTCAAAAAAAGTGTTTCAATAATATCATCACGATGATGTCCCAGAGCTATTTTATTTGCACTGATTTTCTTAGAAAACTCATATAGAGAGCCTCTTCTCATTCGCGAGCAAAGACTGCAATAAGTTTTTCCATCCGGAATAAGCTCAACAACAATACTATAGGTGTCTTTTTCTATAATATGAAAAGGAACGTCAAGTTCAGCGAGATATTTAGGTAACACATCCTCTGGAAATTCTGGTTGTTTTTGGTCCAAATTAACAACAATGATTTCAAAATTTATAGGTGCAGTTTTCTGAAGATGCAACATAAGGTCTAGCATGCAATATGAGTCCTTGCCACCAGAGAGACAAACCATAATTCTATCTCCCTCTTCTATCATATTATAATCTGAAATAGCTTTACCAACATTGCGACGCAGCCTCTTATGAAGCTTATTAAACTCTAAGAGCTGTTTACGAGACTCAGGTAGAGCATCTGAGGCTAAATTCATATCCATCGATTTATATACTACTCTCATTATAGCGACGCTGAAGTGATACATACAGATTGTCCTTAAACAGCTTACTGTTTGTATCCAGCTCTCCAACTAATTCAACGAGATGTTCGTTATCTTCTTTTCCAGACCAAACTTTTTTATAGCTGCCGTCCTGATAACCATTATCTTGTCGAAAAAAATTCAATACATTTTTACCTATATAACTAACATATAGTTCTTCAAACGATAGATTTATGCCAGACATTAGCGCTGAAAAACCACTAATATCGAAACTTTTTTTCTCTAATGTAGTAAGCGTAAAAGCCTCAAGATCGCCACAAAAATCGCCGGATGACTTACCATTCGATATCTGTTTAGCTATATTCGAAGAAATCTCTTCTCTGTTATCAGATTCAAGCAATAGTATACTTAAACCAAAGTGCCAAATATCTACTAGCTCTAATTTTACCTGTTCGGCATCTAGAGATTGTTTTTTCCACCACTTCCAGCCGTAGTGATCTAATAATTCTGCACTTTCTACCCAAATTGCACGATACCAAGAAAAATTTTGGTTCATCCAATCATCGTTAACCTTAGTATTCATAGCATTCTGCAAGTCCAGCATTATTAATATTTTTTCTTTCATGCTACCACTCCATTTTAGTGCTAGTTTATTAGAATTTTTTTTATCGAAGCTATTTTTTAGTGGCCAAATTAATTCTAAGGCCTCACAAACTTATTGTTGTTTTTTTCATCTGCTATTGTGGTCATTGGGCCATGTCCAGCAATCACAACAGCACCTTCATTTAAGGTATAAATGCGCTCACGTATTGAGACTCGTATCTGCTCAAAATCTCCACCTGGAAAATCTGTGCGGCCAACTGCGCCCTTAAATAGAGTGTCTCCTGCTATTAATATATTACTTTCCTCAAACCAAAAACTGGTAGATCCCGGAGTATGCCCTGGAGTATGTATTGCTATGCCACCACAACAATTAAGGTCATGATCGTCACTCAGGTAGTAATCTGGATCTGGAAGCTTAATGTCACTCGGGAAACCAAACATTACGCATTGTTCTTCCAAGCTCTTCCAAAGCGGGAAATCATCCTTATTTAAATAAATAGGTGCACCAGTAGCCTTCTTTATCTCACCTGCCGCCAGTATATGATCAAAATGAGCATGCGTATGAATAATGGCTATGACATTTAACTTTAAATCAGCCAACTTCGCTAGAATAGCTTCCGCATCACCTCCTGGATCCACAATTAATGCAAGCCTAGTGATAGGATCTCCAATAATAGTACAGTTGCACTGAAGAACTCCAACAGGAAAAGTTCTGACAATATACTTTTGGTTGTTATCATTACTTTTTATCATATAAAACCAGTCATTAAATAAAAATTATTAAAAAAATGATGCTCATCTTATCACATGAAACAATACGATTAACCTCGATAGTCATGAAGACTGATGACCTAAAAACTGATATATTCATCTAAATTCACTGGAGGTCTAAAATGAAGGTTTTTTTCAGTATTCTCATTATCATCTCATGCTCTACGTTATTTTTTCAAATTTATACAAACAGCAAAAAGGATCAGCTTATTAACTGGGATTCAGAAGAAAGTATTAGTAACTTTATAGAAATTCGACAAGATGCAGAGAATGGTGAAATAACTTATGGGCCAAATTTTTCCAACTCTAGTAAAGCTTTATCCGAAAATTTTTCAGATATATACTTGATGCGAATCGTTGATCTAAACGGAGCTGATCACTATACAATTTATATTAGCGCTAAATACGAAGACAAAGATTGGAGATCTTATAAAAGTGCGATTAATGCTCAAGGAAACGCAAAGCTTCCACTTACATTACTATCGAAAACTAACAAAAATTGTTCCGAAGAAATTTGTCAGTATGAAGAGAAACTTGCTATACCTTTAAGTTTTCTGTACTTTTTTGATGGATCAGTTTCTGGCCTAGATATTACAATACATGGAAATAGAAGTGATCAGATTATAATACCGGCGGAATACTTCAAGGCTATGCTTAACTCTATACCTGAAGAATAAGATGCAATCACATATCACCTAAATATCAAAAAATTAATACCCAAAGGACCCTATTGTGAAATTTATTTTTTTATTCATCTTCATATTATTAATCCAGATCAACTATGTGTATGCAGAAAATACAGGTTCTGTAGCCTATAGTTGCGATGATTGGCTTGAAGTGCGCCAAGAGCAGACAGAAGCAAGCACTCTTTACTGGTTTAATGGGTTTATATCAGCTTACGATAAGTATGAATATACAGGAAAACATCCACAAGGTGTTCTAAAAAATATCAAGCAAGCCAGTGTTTCAAATTGGCTCGATGAATACTGTCTTTCGAATAAAAAGGAGACACTTCAGGGTGCTATTGAATCACTTATTAAAGAAAAAAAGCCGATGGTTAAAGCATGTTCCGTCAAAAAACAAAGTGGGCGACCGTGCATTCCTTATAAGGAAAAAATAGCTGTAAAAGGCCAAGAAAATCCTGTAATTAGAAGTAAATGGAAGTTTTGGGAGTAAATACTTCTTAGCTTCTTAGGGGATAAATTTAGGAATATAGCTCATTCTCTGGGCATGCAAATTTACTCACTGCAGAAAGCAATCTGCGGCATGTTATTTGCCCTACAAGTTTTCCGTGATCCAAAACTGGGCGTCTTCTGTGCCCTTTTTTTAGCATATCAGCCGCTACATCAACAATATCTGCATGCAGTTCACAACAGTCAATTTCTGTGGTCATAAATTCTATTACATTACCATAGCCGCTTCCACCTGATCTACAGCCATCGTTATAGGTCGCTCCAAGGACTGCTTTCATACAGTCAAGCTCCGACAATATACCTACTAAATCTCCATTTTTATTGATAACACACACGCCAGATACTTTATTCTTAATAATTATATCAATCGCGTGAAATATATTTTCTTCTGGGCCAATTGTCACAGGATCGGTAAGCAGGTAGTCGCAGATATCTACTGAACGTAAAGGCATTATGTTCTCCTTACCTATTTAAGGTTTTAATTAAAGGCCACTAGCGTAAGCAATAAAAGGATCAGGCCAACTACCCAACATTAAAATTAAAGTTGTTAAAAGTATTGCTGTTATATTCCCAAAATAGTCCTGCGAGCAATTGTCAATATCACTAGCCTTACTCATAGAGAAGATGACTCTCAAGTAGTAATAAATAGCGATGGCGCTTCCAATAACCAATCCACCCAGCAAAACCCAGCTAGCAGAATCTATAGCAACATTTATAACAAAAAATTTAGCCATAAATCCTGCAGTCAGCGGTATTCCTGCAAATGAGAGCATAGCTACAGACAAAGTGACTGCTTGAATTTTATTTCTCCAAAAGAGCCCTTCAAATTTTTCAATTTTACTTATTTTTGGATCCCCTTTATCAACTCTTGCTATCACCGTAAAGGCAGCAAGTGTTGTTAATATATACGCCGCTAAATAAAACGTTATAGCCTCATTGGACATCCCACTTTTAGTAAAAGCAATCAATACAATTAACAAGTACCCGAAATGTGCAATCGACGAATAAGCCAGTAGACGCTTGATATCATTTTGTAACAAGGCAAGCAAATTACCGATAATGATTGAAAATATAGCCATGACAGAAAGCGCAAGAATAAAAGATTCATACTGATACAAATGAGCATCAAGATAAATTCGGGTTAAAGCGACAAATACAGCACCCTTTGATACAGTTGCGAGAAACCCTGTAACTGGTGTTGGAGACCCTTGGTAAACATCCGGAGTCCACATGTGGAAAGGTACTAAAGACAACTTAAAAGCGATGCCAGAAGTTACCATCGCAGTACCAGCCATGATCAACAACGGATTACGTTCGTAACCAATGGCAGCTTTTTCACCTATCCCTATATAACTTAGCTCCCCAGTTGCAGCATAAATTAAAGCGAAACCGAATAGTAAGATAGCTGATGCGCATCCTGACAATACTAAATATTTAACTGCTGCTTCAAGAGGCCGAAGACCTTTTTCTGGAAAGGCAATCATTGCATAAAGAGATACTCCCATTAGCTCCATGCCTAGTAATAAAGAAGCCATATGACTCGACTGTATAAGGACTACAGCACCAAGGGCAGATAAAACCAATAAAAGGTAATATTCTTCTTTTCTTTCGCCTTCCGGAGAAAAGCTATCTTTCGAAATAACGACTGTTACTAAAGACGCTATTAAAATTAGTGCTGTAAAGAATAATGTCCATGTATCTACTTGTAACAATATCGTGACAGGTTGCACAAACTCTCTTGCGTATTCAGTACCCCATAGCGCTAATAATATACCGATAAAGGTGATTGCAAACGCAGCCTTCTCATTTCTTTTTATAGAGGCTTGAATCATCAAGGATATGGCTGTTAAGCTCAGCATAAGTATCGGCATCAGAGCCTGAATCTGACTTGAATTCATGAAAGACCTCCTGTGACTAAACTTGAAAAATTAATTAGGCTTTCTATGACTGGTCGAGAAATATCAAGTATTGGTTGTGGATATATACCTAATATGATTAAAGCAGCCATCATAACAACCATGGTTAACATTTCTCTTGTTCCAAAATCTAATAATTGACGTGTTTCATCTGGCTCACCTTGGAACGATTTCTGCATTAAAAGCAGAGAATATGCAGCGCCAGTAATCAAACCAAGAGCAGCTATAATGGTGAGGAAGCGGTCTACCTGAAAAAGACCTATTAACACCAAAAATTCAGCAACGAAGTTACCTAAACCAGGAAGGCCAAGAGATGCTACTACAAAAAACATTGCTACAGCTCCCATGCGAGGCATGTTTTGCCATAATCCGCTCATTTTTCTCATATCTCTTGTGTGAAGCCGTTCTTGAAGAGATCCAGCAATCATAAATAGTGCTGCTGTGCTAAACCCATGCGCAATCATCTGCATAACTGCGCCCTGAAGCGCCAGAATATTCCATGCATATACGCCAAGTAGAACAAAACCCATATGACTAACACTACTGTAGGCGACTAGCCGCTTAAAATCTGTTTGGCTAAATGCTAGTACTGCCCCATAAATAACTCCTGCAGCACCTAACCATAAAGCAACTGGTGTAAATTCTTTAGATGCCTCAGGAAATAATGGAACAGCGAAGCGAATTAGTCCGTAAGCTCCCGTTTTAAGCAGTATCCCTGCCAGAATGACACTACCAGCCGTAGGCGCCTGAGTATGTGCGTCTGGAAGCCAAGTATGAAAAGGAAAGCCGGGGAGCTTAACGACAAAAGCAATAAAAAATCCTAACATCAGCCAAAACGAGGCCTGGCTTGATATTTTATTATCCAATAAATCAAAATAACTAAACGTCCAAACTCCAGTATCGTTATAGTTAAATAACACTAATGCTAATATAGAAACCAACATTAGAAGTCCGCTGGCTTGTGTAAAAATAAAGAACTTCATAGCAGCATAGCTACGATTCTCGTGACCCCATATAGCAATCATAAAATACATTGGGATCAACATCACTTCCCAAAATAAGAAAAAAAGAAATAAATCTAAGGCCATAAATACACCCAAGACTCCCGCTAATGTCCATAAAAGGTTAGCCTCAAAGAATCCATGTCTGACTTTTATATCTGTCCATGAGGAGCTTACTGCAACAGCTCCTAATATTAGGGTTAGAATAACCATTAACATACTCAGTCCATCAAGGCCAAATTCAATCTTAATGCCGAATGATGGAATCCACTGGGTGGTATAGTGCATCAACCAGGTACTTGGATTACTAGGGACTGGTGTTTGGAATAAATTGAGCTGAGGTTCTGACAACAGAGTGAAAAGCAAATAAACAAGATCAATTGTAATCACTGCTAATGCAACTTTTCGAGGAACACCCTCTCCCAATCGCTCAGAAAATATTGCAATGATGCCGCCGATCAATAATATAAGGATTAGGTTAATCATTAACATTAGAGGGCTCCTACTAATATTATCAGAACTATGATCAACCCAAATACCATACTAGTTATATAGCGTCGCATTTGACCACTTTGACCTGAAGATAACCATCGATTGAGTACTTGACTTGCGCTGACAATAAGCCCGTAAAAATTATCTACTGGTTCATATTTTAATGATCTAGCAATATTGTAATAAGGCTTAACTAAAATATGATCGTAAAGCCAATCTATACCCCATCCACCGAACCAGAATTTTTGAAGTTTTTGCATGAAAGTAATATTTAAAAAGCTTCTCAGATTAATCTGTTTACCAAGAAAAACTAGGTAGGCAATTATCACGCCTATAATTGGAACTGCAATAGATACATATTCAACCCAGTGAGAAGGATGCTCAAATGCAGATAAAGGAAAAACCTCGTTAACAGGTACAATAATCCAACCACCTAGTAAAGCCAGAAAGCAAAGTAAGCCCAAAGGTATAGCCATTCGCCATCCAGTAGTTTTATCTGGCTCAGTATTTATTTGGCCAAAAAATACTATAAATACTAGACGAAAACTATAAATAGCTGTCAGCAATGCTCCAACTAAGCCACCGAACCAAAGCCACGGACCTATGCCTTCAGCCTGATAAGCCTGCAAAAGAATTAAATCTTTGCTAAAAAAACCTGATGTCATTGGTAGTGCTGCTAGAGCTGCAGAACCAATCATAAAACTCCAAAACGTTATTGGCATCCGAGTCCGCAAACCACCCATCTTAAAAATATTATGTTCGTGATGAAGGCAGTGAATAATAGCTCCAGATCCTAAGAATAATAAAGCCTTAAAAAAGGCATGAGTCATTAAATGAAAGATGCCAGCAGTCCATGCTCCAACTCCTAAAGCTAAAAACATATAACCAATCTGGCTAATTGTGGAGTAAGCAAGAATACGTTTGATATCATGCTGGGTTAGGGCAGTAAAAGCTGCCATTAAAGAAGTTGTCAAGCCAATAACTGCCACTACCATCATCGCTATTGGTGCAAGCAAGAACAGCTCATGGGTGCGCGCTATCAAATAAACACCTGCAGTAACCATTGTAGCTGCATGTATCAAAGCGCTCACAGGAGTTGGGCCTGCCATTGCATCAGGCAGCCAGGTATGTAGAGGAAGCTGCGCTGACTTACCAACTGCTCCACCTAATATAAGCAGGCAGGCAACAAGTGGCATACTGTCACCTACTTGCCATTTATTTTTTGCGGCATCGCCTAGCGACTGAATGTCCAAGGTGCCTAATTCCGTAAATAGCAGAAATAGGCCTACCGCCATTAATGTATCTCCAATACGTGTAACGATAAATGCTTTTCTTGCAGCGTATCCATTAGATGAGTTTTGATACCAAAAACCGACTAAGAGATAACTGCATACACCTACTCCTTCCCAGCCAAGATAAAGGAGCAATAAATTATCTGCCATAACCAAAATTAACATAGCAGCAACAAACATATTTAGATAAGCGAAGTAACGAGCGTAACTAGAGTCTTCTTCCATGAATTCTGTAGAAAATAAATGGATTAAAAATCCTACACCTGTAATTACCGACATCATTACTAGCGTTAGTCCATCAAAATAAAAAGAAATTCCAGGAGAAAGTTTTCCTACCTCCATCCAAGTCCATAGAGATACAGTATAGGGTTCAGGATTAACTAAGAACTCAACTCCTATATTTGCTGTTATTAAAGCCGCTATACCGACAGATCCAACACCAAGAATGCCGATAGAAAGTCTTGATAGTTTAGCGCCACTCACCATTAATATTATTGAGCTAAGTAAGGGGATAAGAGGTACTAGAGCTATAAGTTCGATCATAATCAGCCTCTCATTCCATCAAGGTTATCCATATCTAATGATTTGAATCGTCTTTGAACTTGAAGAACTAAGCTTAAACCTACAGCTACTTCAGCTGCAGCGATACTCAGTATTAACATGAAAACTATTTGGCCATCTGGTTGACCCCAGTGAGCTCCAGCAGCAACAAAAGCAAGCGCTGCAGAATTTAGCATGACTTCGAGCGACATCAGAATGAAGATAATATTCCTGCGAATCATTAATCCAAGTAGCCCAATCGCAAATAACAAGGATGAGATCAATAAGATGTGATTGAGTGGTACATTTAATCCCTCCACTACTTATCCTCCTTCTCAGATTTCAATTCATTAGGATTGTATCTATCCAAATATCTTCGTCCTAGATGAAATGAACCCACTAGTCCGGCAAGCAATAACATGGAGGCTATCTCAACAGCCAACACATAAGGACCAAATAAACTTAAGCCTACTTGTTTTGCTCCAACTACACTGGTACTTACAGGTCCGTGGACGGATGAAATGACATACAATAACTCAACAAATAAAATAAGTGCTAGTAGAGCTGGACCCACCCAAACCGAAGGGCTCATCCATTTTTTCTCACGAGCATCACCTTTTGCCCCAAGATTTAGCATCATAATTACAAAAACAAATAGAACCATAATTGCTCCGGCATAGATGACGATTTCAAGAGCTGCTACAAATGGCGCACCAATCAAATAAAATATTACTGCAACAGCTAAAAGAGAGACAATAAGATAAATCAGCGCATGGATGGCATTGATTCTAGTCATAGCAAATATAGTAGCAATCAACGCGACTGTAGCTGCAACATAAAAAAGTGATATTTCAAGCATATATAGTCTCTTATTTTATGGGTCTATAACCTGTTTTAAATTTTTTAATATACGATTTCACGGCATCAGGCTTTTAACATCTATCGGATAAGCTTCATTGTTACCCTCACCTTTATCTTTAGTAGAAGTCTTTAATCCAGAGACACGATAAAAGTTATAATCTGGATATTTACCAACACCGTTAATCAATAAGTGTTCTTTTTCATAGACCATACTTTGACGATCGTACTCGCACATCTCAAAATCTGGTGTAAGCTGAATTGCATAGGTTGGGCAAGCTTCTTCGCACATTCCACACATGATGCACCTTGAAAAATTAATACGAAAAAATTCTGGGTACCAGCTTCCATCCTCACGAGTATCTTTTTGAAGGGCAATACAGTCCACAGGGCAGACAGCAGCACATAAATTGCAGGCGACACAACGTTCTTCGCCATCAGGGTCACGAGTTAATACAATGCGCCCTCGATAGCGTGGCGCAAGGTAGGGCTTTTCCTCTGGATATTGAACTGTTTCCGCTTTAGTAAAAGTATGCTGTAAAATTGTCCACATAGTTCGTAATTGACTAAGCATTTTTAGGTTCCCTCCATTAGTAAAAGAAATGCACCTGTCGCTAATAAATTCACTAGAGTAATTGGAAGCATCACCTTCCACCCTAAAGACATAAGTTGGTCATATCTTGGTCTTGGTATCGCCGCCCTTAAGAGGACAAAAAAACAAATAACTAGAAATACTTTTCCGCTAAACCACAAGAAGGGAGGCAGCCACCCGTAAATAAGATCTGGAACCATCCAGCCACCAAAAAATAAAGTTACTATCATGCAAGATATGAGTATCAGACCTAGGTATTCGCCAAGCATAAACATGGCGAATTTCATGCCTCCATACTCGGTATGAAATCCAGCTGTAAGTTCATGCTCTGCTTCTGGTAGATCGAAAGGAAGTCTATGGCTTTCTGCAATACCAGATACTATAAAAACAAATAACCCGAGTACTTGTGAAAAGCAAAACCAGACGTCTGTTTGAGCCTCAACAATATCCACAAGACTAAAACTACCGGTCATCATGACGATGCCCATGAGAGAAAGCCCCATGAATACCTCATAACTAACCATCTGAGCGGCAGAACGAAGTCCCCCTAATAACGCATATTTATTATTTGAAGCCAAGCCACCCAAAAGGACGCTATAAACAGCTAAAGAAGTCATACCCAAGAAAAATAATAGGCCAATATTAACATCGAGAATATAGGTTTTAGGGGCAAAAGGTACTACAGCGAAGCCCATCATCATTGCTACAACAATTGCTGTTGGTGCAAAAATAAAAACTACTTTATCGGAGAAAGGTGGAACCCAATCATCCTTAAATAATAGCTTTATCATATCTGCGGCAACCTGCCCTATTCCAAACGGACCGAGACGGTTAGGGCCAAGACGATCTTGCCAAAAACCTAACAAGCGTCGTTCCCACCAAGTTATTATTGCCGCAAGGCTCACTCCAGCAACAAGAATAGTAAGAGCTAATATTACTGGCATGATTTCAGGCATGCAGTGTCTCCCCAGAAGAAGTTGGAGGAATTTTGCTAGCTTTATCTGTTGCTATTATTTGAGGTGTTCGTCGCTGCCACTTGTTGTCTTTAGTTAGTGAAACTAAGTTGCCTGAACTAAAATTTCTAGTTTCAAAATAACCTACACTGAAACCAACACAGCTACTTGCGATTCGATTAAGAATTTTTACTTCTAAAGAAGTTTTAGTGCCAGATCTAGTAACAATAAGTCCATCTCCATTTTTTACACAAAGATTTTCGGCAATATTTTTTCCAATTGCTATAAATGCTTCACCAGCTAGATCTGAAATTTCGTCTGTATAAGAGGACATTTCTTCACTTCCATGAATACAATATATTGGTGTCAGTTGATATTGATCATTATCAATCTTAACTTTTTTCGGCACTGACAATTTTAATCTGCTTGGAGCTGATAGTAGAAAATTAGCGTCTATATCTGTTTTTTTCTCAATTAAGCGCTGGCCGGCAGAACTCGATTGAAGAGGCCCATCAACATCGTCCTGAAACTTTTGTAGTGACTGGTTAGAATTCCATCCAGGGGACCAGTAAAAAGGTGTTAGTTCTGGTGGCTGATCAAAGTTAATCCCCTCCATACTAAAGGTAAGCGGTGTTTCCGTATCAATCGGCTGTTGTGGTTCATGAACAGAAACATCAGCGTTTATAGCCGTACGCCCACTATTTCTATGAGTTTTACGATTAACTTTTAGACCATGACTGCGAAATTTATGATCTGGAGCTACATTTGAGAGCGGGGCAAATAGTTCACAACTATTGGCACAAGCTTTAACTACGTCATCAAAATTTGTTAGATTTTTAATCTCTGAATGACCGCAGGCGGTCGCTAAATCTAAAATCCATTTCCAACTAGGCATTCTCTCTGCGGCTGGTTCAAAAACTGAATAGTAGCGTTGCGCTCTTCCTTCACTACTTACAAGAGTTCCCTCAGATTCTGCATAAGAGGCTACTGGTAAAACTAAATCGCATTCACTAAGTGTTCCGTTTTCCAAAATATCTAGTCCAATAATTTTAGCTCCAGAGTTAACTAGTTTGTCAAACTGCTCAGGGGAAATACGACGCTGTAAGTCGTTTTCTAGCAATAAAAAAACATCTAACTCATTTGCTTGTAAAATAAGTTCATCGATGCAAACAGAGTCCTCAGTTAGCAGTGCTGAACCTAGACTATTAGACTCAGGAATACAGTAGCTGAGCATAGCTTTTTTGTTTTTTGTTGCAAGGATACTCGCAATAGCTGCAGCGCTTTCCACTAACTGCTCACTCAAAAGACTAGACCCACTAATAATGAGAGGACGTTCGGCATTTTTTAAGAGCTCAGCAACCCTTGTAACCTCTTTATCTGGATTAATACTTCCTGTAACAACCTCAGCAACTTCTATAGAAAACTGAACAATCTCATCTACACCTAAAGATATTAAATCGCTTGCAACGTCATCTAGTCTTGTTGCAGTTGGAGAAACAATAATCATCGGTGATAGCTGGTCTTGGGCGAGATTACGTATTGCAGAATCCTGCCATTTTGGAAGACCTGCTTGCTCAGCTAAATCATATGCTTTGTTCCGAACCGCTTGGCGCAACCCCAAAGCAACTCTCGGTGCAATATTAGTGACATCTTCGCCGAGAATAAGTATTAAGTCTGCTGTCTCCATTTGCTTAATGGATGGACATAAGGCATTAGTACTGTTTAACATTGTAGTAATTTTATGCATGACCGGATCTTCAGATTTAGAAAAACCAGCAGAGAAACTATCTTTTCCGACCCACTCACGAAGAAGATAATTAGCTTCGAGAGATGCACGAGGCGATCCAATCGCAGCAATTTTTTTGTCTTTTACCCACTCAACTACAATATCGATAGCAGATTGCTGATGAATTGCCTGAAAAGTACCACTACTTTTACGCAATCCAGCGTAATCTAATCTTAATGTGCTATTAACATAGCCACTGCCAAAGCGCCCCCTATCACAAATAAAATAACCGTTAACATCTTGGTTATAGCGATTATGCACACGCTTTAATTTCCCGTAACGCTCACCAGGAAGAATGTTGCACCCAACAGCGCAGCCACTACAAATTGAGGGTGCAGATTGTAAATCCCACTTACGTGTATATTGCTTGAGAAGTGGTTTATCTGTAAAAACACCAGTAGGGCAGACCTCAACCAAATTACCAGAAAATTCACTTTCTAATATACCTTCCTCATGCCGTCCAAAATAGACGTGATCGTGAGATGCTTGGGCTGATAGATCTTTGCCGCCAGCATAATCACCATAAAATCGGACACAGCGATAGCAAGTAATACAACGATTCATTTCATGGTTAATTAATGGTCCTAGGTACTGATTTCTATAAGTATTTTTTGTACCCCTATAACGTCGGTCTCTATGGCCAACCATTACCGTCATATCCTGTAAATGACACTCCCCACCTTCTCCACATACTGGGCAATCATGAGGATGATTGAGCATCAATGATTCAACTACCGCTTCACGAAATTCGACTCCCTTATTAGCATCTAGGGAGAATTTTGCTCCATCTACTACAGGGGTCATGCAGCTCATTACAATTCGGCCTTCAGTGTCCTCTTCATTTTGATATTGCACTACGGCGCACTGTCGACAAGACCCAATAGATCCCATAGCTGGATGCCAACAAAAATAAGGTAGATTTATTCCTGCACTTAAACAGGCTTCAAGAACATTCTCTCCGTCTTTGACAGCTATTTTCTGACCATCTACGTATATATTAGGCATAATTAACGGACTCCAGATTTTTTTGGAAAGGTTTTTGATGCAGGATTATATGGGCATGAGCGGCCGCTCACATGTCGGTTGAAATCTTCACGAAAATATTTCATTGCGCTCTGCAGTGGCTCCATAGCCCCCGGAGCTAATGCGCAATGTGTGTTACCAATTGCACCAATATAATTAATCTGAAAAGCTAGGGTTTCCAGATCTTTTTCGGTACCTCTTCCCTCTTCTATATTTAGTAAAACTTGCTGTGTCCAAGGCAAGCCCTCTCTGCAAGGGGTACAAAATCCACAAGATTCATGAGCAAAGAATCGTATTAAGTTGAGGACCATACCAATAGGGCACGTTTGATCATCAAGAATAATTAAAGTGCCAGTACCCATTCGGCTACCAGCTTTTCCAATAACGTCATAGTCCATTGCAAGGTCTAAATGCTCTGGTACTAAAAAATCAGTTGAACCACCGCCTGGTAAAAATCCTTTTAACTCTAATCCTTTTTTCATGCCACCAGCGCAACCCTCTAGTATTTCCCTAATTGGTGTACCCATTGGCAGCTCCCAGCAACCAGGGTTTATCACTCTGCCGCTTACACCAAATAACTTCGTTCCACTATCTTGGCCGCTACCTAATGATTTGAACCATTCGGCCCCGCGATCTATGATATGAGGGATGTTACAAAGAGTTTCAACGTTATTGACGATGGTTGGTCTTCCCCAAAGTCCGCTAACCTGAGGAAATGGTGGTTTTGCTCTAGGATTTGCACGCTTTCCCTCTAGAGCATTTATTAATGCTGTTTCTTCTCCGCAAATATACCTTCCAGCGCTTGGATGAACATACATTTCCAAATTAAATCCACTACCAAGAATATTTTTACCTAAATATCCTTTTTCATAACATTCTGACAAAGCATCACGTAGTTTTTTTATAGAGACAATATATTCACCACGAATGAAGACATAAGATAGGTCAGCCCCAATAGTGTAAGCCGCTAGAATCATACCCTCTATTAGCTGGTGCGGGTCATATTCCATAAGTAATCGATCTTTAAATGCACCTGGTTCCATTTCGTCAGCATTGCAAACTAGATATTTGTGCCCCGGAGTACATTTATCACCCATTGGAACAAAACTCCACTTCATTCCTGTTGGAAATCCAGCGCCTCCTCTTCCTCTTAAGTTCGATGAACTAACCAAATCCAGACAGTCCTTCGGAGATAAACCCTTCATAGCCTTTTTAAGACCTTGATAACCGCCATTTTTTTCATAGGCGGCCATGTTCGTAGGTTCCAAGTCTGGCCCAATATTTCGAGTTAAAACCCTATCCTCCACTAGTCACCTCCAGGATCGCTATCGGCAAATAAGTGATCGATCTCGTCTTCAGTTAGATTAGTTAAAAGATCATCACCTATCATCATTACTGGGGCTCTGTCACAAGCTCCAAGACATGGAACAGGAAGTAATGTATATCTATTGTCTGTAGTAGTTTCACCAAAATTAATACCAAGTTTTTGACTGACTTTTTCTTTTATGCGATCGCACCCACAAATCCAGCAACTGACGCTATCACAGAATAAAATTACTTTTTCTCCTACTGGTCTGCGATAGATTAGATTATAAAAAGTTGCTACTCCCTCAAGGTCTTCTGATGACATATCAAGCTGTCTAGCTATAGCCTGTAAACATTCATCTGAAACCCACCCACGATTTTTTTGTATGATCTTAAGTGCGTCAATCGCAGCCCCAGACTTGTATGGGACATGAGATAATTCTTGGTTAATCTCAAAAATTTCTTCTTTTGTAAGAACATTAGCTAAATCTGTTTGTATCAACTGAGTATTATTCATCGGTCAACATCCGCCATAACAAAGTCAATACTTGCAATAATAGCAATGAGGTCAGGAATCATAAGGCCATTACTGATGAGTGGAATTTGCTGTAAGTGAGGAAAAGATGGTGTACGAATTCTAGTACGGTAGGAACCAGTACCCCCATCGCTCACTAGGTGATAACTATTAACTCCTTTTGTGGCCTCGATCATTACAGAAGCTTCTCCTTCAGGAATTACTGGTCCCCAACTGACATTTAAAAAATGATGTATCAATGTCTCGATATCTTCCATAGTACGTTCTTTAGGTGGAGGCGTGGTGGCACTATGGTCGCTCTTATATGGCCCTTCAGGCATATTATCGATACATTGGCGTATAATTTTTAAGCTTTGACGCATCTCCTCAATTCGAAGTACTGCACGGTCGTAACAATCTCCATTTACTGCGGTCGGAACCTCAAATTCAAATTGATCATAGCCACCATAGGGTCGATTTTTGCGAACATCCCAATTGCTACCAGTAGCTCTTAAACTTGGGCCAGTAACACCCCAATCTATAGCTTCTTGCTGAGAGTAAGCCCCAATACCTTTGGTTCGATCTTTGAGAATTTTATTTTGCATCGACATCTTATCGTAATGATCTAAGCGTTCTGGCATCGAATCTATAAAGGTTCTAATCATTACTTCCCAGCCTCGAGGAAGATCCTGAGTAACACCACCAATGCGAAACCATGCGGGATGCATACGGCCGCCTGTAATTGCTTCAATGATTCCAAATAAACGCTCTCTATCTGCGAACATATAAAAAACTGGTGACATCTGACCTACGTCTTGAACAAAAGTGCCATAGAAGACTAAGTGACTAGAGATGCGAAATAGCTCGGAGAGCATAATACGAATAACTTTTGCACGATCTGGTACTTTAATGCCAGCTAACATCTCTACGGATTGGATATAGGCAAGGTTATTCATGACGCCGCCAAGGTAATCTATTCGATCTGTGTACGGTATATAGGTATGCCAAGTTTGGCGCTCTCCCATTTTCTCTGCGCCTCGATGGTGGTAACCAATGTCAGGAACAGAATCAATGATTACCTCGCCATCCAGCTGAAGCATGATCCTAAAAACACCATGTACGCTCGGATGATTGGGGCCAAGATTAAGAAACATATATTCATTGTCATCATCAGACTTCTTCATACCCCAGTCTTCTGGTCGAAATTTAAGTGCCTCTTGTTCTTTAGCAACTCGTTCTGGGCCCATTTCAAACGGAGCCATTTCAGTTGCACGCGCCGGGTGATCTTTTCTTAAAGCATGACCTTCCCATGTGGGAGGCAAAAGAATACGAAATAAATTTGGATGGCCAGAGAAATTAATACCGAACATATCCCAAGCTTCGCGTTCGTACCAATTAGCATTAGGCCAAACGCTTATTGATGTTGGAAGATCGATATCAGACTCACTTAATGCAACTTTTAGTCTCATATCTTTGCTGGTATCAAGGGACAAGAGATGATAAACAACAGTAAAGTCTGAGTCTGGCTGCCCTTTTCGATTAACGCGAGTTCTTTCGTCAATACCAAACAAGTCATATAGCATCGGGAAAGATTTTTTTAAAAAGCTCAAGACTTTGATTAAATTATTACGGTCAACCCAAAGTGTCGGTATATTGTCGGCACATTCCTGGACCACAAACATATCCTGACTAAAATTTTGGTATAGTATATTTTCGACAGAATTTATATCTATAGCTTCTGCTGCTTGCATTGCTAAACCTCTATGGTCTGTATAGTTCTAGATATCCTTTGGTTCTCTTAGCTCAGTAGCCATGATGCGCTCAGGTGTCAACTTATCGCGCATACTGATCGTTGCTGGCTTAATGATGCTTTGATCGCCAGCCACCCAGCTTAGTGGTCGTCGCTCTTTACCTATAGATTCTTGAAGCATTGTCAGCCCCTGCATTAAGGCCTCAGGACGCGGAGGACAGCCTGGAACATATACATCAACAGGTATAAATTTATCGACGCCTTGAACAACTGAATAAATGTCATACATTCCTCCAGAATTAGCGCAAGAGCCCATAGAAATTATCCATCTTGGCTCTAATAGTTGCTCATAAAGACGCTGGATTACAGGAGCCATTTTGAGGAAACATGTACCAGATATAACCATTAGATCAGCTTGTCGTGGAGTAGCACGAATAACTTCTGAACCGAAGCGTGCTATATCATGCTTACTTGTAAATGAGGTTGCCATTTCTACATAACAGCATGAAAGCCCAAAGTTGAATGGCCATAAGGAGTTACCACGGCCCCAGGCAATAAGATCCTCTAACTTTGCAAATGCAACGTTACGCTTTATTTGCTCCTCTACGAAATCATCATTATGACTTGCAACATTTGAATCTTCTGGTGATGTGAGACTCCACTTCATACCAAATCCCCTTTTGATTGTTGCGTATCGCGAAGACCGGTTCGAGTTTTGTTACCCCACTCTAGGGCCCCAGAACGAATCTGATAGACTAAAGCTAGAACAAGGACGCCAATGAACACAGATATAGATAAATACCCCTCCCATCCGAGCTCAAAAAAGGCTACAGCCCAAGCAAAAATGAATAATGTTTCAAGATCGAATATAACGAAAAATATCGCGACCAAATAAAATTCAACTGATATGCGTATTTGAGAGCCACCGACAGAAACAACACCTGATTCGAACGGATCATTAGTGGCTGCTTCTCGACGTCGCTGACCGAGAAGCCAAGAAAGTGCAAGCATCGTGACAACTAACATAATGACCATACAAAAATATACAGCTAGGGGCCAAATTTCGTTTGCATACTGGTTTTCCATTACTTCACATCACCTCACCAGATAAATAATATTGATATATAACTTTAAGTGATAATACATATAAAGTGAGGGAATACAATAAAAAATATCAAGCTTTTAAAAAAAGATATATACGTTGATGATAATGATAAATATTACGATAGGTTTTTATGGCTGTATTACTTTAATTTATTGTTAGTTAACGTATATAAGTCAAGGGTTTAAAATTTATATGTAAGGTAAAATATTAGTATGTATATAACGTCATAAAACTTGATGGTAGTAGTGTTATTTTTTTAATGATATACACTATTAATTTATTCAATCTTGGGTGACCTAAAGCAACTATAAGAGAATATCCATCCTAAACATATTATTAACAGACAACTAAATATGTATACAAAAGTTATGAGAAATAGTGACAAAATCAAGGTTTTTATCACTGGGGCATCGAGTGGAATTGGTCAAGCGCTTTGCTACGAGTACGCAACTCAAGGGGCAATATTAGGTTTAGTTGCTCGTCGTAAAGATCCACTTTTACTGTTAAAGAAAAAACTAAGTTCAGAAACTGCAGTATATGTTGCTGATGTCAGAGATCGAGAAGCTATATGCAAAGCTGCTCAGGATTTTATAGATCGATATGGAGCCCCTGATATAGTTATATCTAGTGCAGGGGTAAGTTCTGGAACTTTGACTGAGAGAGAATCTGACATGGATACGTTTCAGGCAGTCTTAGATATTAATTTAGTTGGGATGATGAACACTTTTCAGCCATTCATCTTACCGATGAAAAAAAATAAACGTGGAAGCCTGGTTGGCATATCTAGCGTTGCGGGAGTAAGAGGGCTACCTGGTGCAGGAGCATACAGTGCCTCAAAGGCGGCTGTTACTAACTATTTAGAGAGCCTGCGGATAGAATTAAATGAATATAATTTGGTTGTTACAACAATCGCTCCCGGGTATATCAAAACACCAATGACTAAGCTTAATAAGTTTCCTATGCCTTTTTTGATGGCTCCTGAAGTTGCAGCAAAAAAATTTACTAAAGCTATAGATCAACATAAAAGATTTATAGTATTCCCATGGCAAATGAGGTGGGTCGTTATCGCTATGAAATTAGTTCCATCTTTTATGTGGGACCTTATAATGAAAAACGCGCCACGTAAAGCCAAGTCCTACTGGGATTGGTTGTAACAATAATCTACTATTAATCGAAAACGTCTGTTGCAACCTTGTAGCGTGGATCCTCATTAATATTGATCTCTACATAACGTGCGGCATCATCCAATAACTGCAAGCAATCCTCACTGAGATGTCGAAGATGTAATTTTTTTCCTAGTTTTTGATATTTATAGGCCAAGCCATGCAGCGCCTCAATAGCTGAAGAGTCTGAAACTCTTGCATTTTTGAACTCAATCACCACATCATTGGGGTCATCATTTGGTGAAAAAAGCTCCTTAAAGTTGCTCACTGAACCAAAAAATATAGGCCCATTTAGCTCATAAACTTTCCAGCCATCTTCATCTATGTAGGTAGCTACCGCTATATGCTTTGCATGCTCCCAAGCAAAAACTAACGCCGATACAATTACACCAACAATTACAGCAACAGCTAAATCAGCATATACAGTGACTGCTGCCACAAGAATGGAAATCAAGGCATCGCTTTTCTGCATGCCTTGAAATATTCGAAAAGACGCCCATTCGAAAGTTCCTAACACTACCATGAACATTACACCTACGAGCGCGGCTAGTGGAATCATCTCAATTAAATTAGAAAAAAATAAAATACAAGCTAGTAAAACAACTGCTGCTGAAATTCCAGATAACCGCCCCCTACCTCCTGAGTTGATATTTATCATGCTTTGTCCAATCATAGCGCAGCCGCCCATACCCCCAAAAAATCCATTAGCTACGTTTCCTAAGCCTTGAGCAGTACATTCTCGATTTCCACGACCCCGAGTGCCTGTAAGGTCATCAATCAAAGATAATGTCAGAAGAGATTCGATTAGACCTACGAGAGATAAAATTATTGCATAAGGAGCAATAATACTTAAAGTTTCTAGAGAAAAAGGCACCATAGGAATAGAAAAACTTGGCAGGCTTCCTTCTAGTGTTGCTAATGCTCTTTCTGCTGGTGGAAGCATACTACGTACGAAGTCAATCACTGTACGAGTGTCTATATCCAAACCATGAACCATTAATGTCACCACAATAATAGCAACTAGTGATGCTGGTATAATTGTTGTCAGCTTTGGTAGGAAGTGGATGATCGTCATGGTCAAAGCCACTAATCCCAACATCAGATACAGTTGTGTTCCCTCCATCCATTCTAGTATTCCAGGGGCTTTAGCTACCTTGAATTGTGCAAGTTGTGCCAAAAAAATAACAACTGCAAGGCCATTAACGAATCCAAGCATAACTGGGTATGGCACTAAACGAATAAACTTACCAAGACGTAACACTCCAAACATGATTTGCAAAAGCCCTGCTAATAAAACTGCAGCAAACAAATATTGCACTCCATGACTCGCGACGAGTGCAACCACTACTATAGCCATAGCTCCGGTAGCACCAGAAATCATTCCAGGTCGACCACCAAATATAGCGGCCACAATACCCATAATAAAAGCTGCATATAATCCAATCATGGGTGCCACGCCTGCTACAAATGCAAACGCGACGGCCTCAGGAACCAATGCTAATGCAACGGTTACTCCTGATAATAAGTCATTCTTTAAGTTAGATTCTTTGCTGGTGACGAGACTGAACATATTTGCTTCTCATGGAAAAAACGGCATCTTATCAGAGCTCGGCTTCAATACTAGCTAAATACCAACTATTACGAATTTAAATAAAAAGTATTTGTCTTCAGTCTTTTTTTTAACGTAATAGACTACTATTTGGTCGTGGGAATTTCACTCCATCTAGTTGTGTACGAGGGAGACTTCTTGAATCTTCGCATCTTCCAGTTTTGATCGATCCCATTACTTGCTAAATGTATAAATCCGCAGTTTTTAGCATTGATTTGATCCACTACTTCCATAAGTCTGCTTCTTTTTTTTGGCTGCTGATTATCAAATAAAGTCATCTGCTGACTATCTTGATCAGTTAGGTCAATCAGCCCAACACCCGCCTTATAGTAAGGCAAACCCTTAATGAATAAATCTTTAACACTTTTTTTGAGCTCTTTAACAACAAGTGCAGTATCGTTCGTAGCATGCGGCATATGAACTATTGTAGACCTCAAATATTTTAGCTCGTCGAAACGGCTAGTCTGAATAAAAACAGTTGCTGTCTTCACTAGACTTTGTTGTTTTCTTAGTTTTTCGCAGGCTCTTGTTGCATAAGTACTTACTGACTGCTGTAATTCAGAAAGATCATAGATGCGATGCCCAAACGTTCTTGTAGAAAATATTTGTTGTTTAGATTTTCTCTCTTCGTCTATTAAAATGCAGGGTTCCCCATTAAGCTCCCTTATGGTTCTTTCCAGATTAACATTAAAAATTCTACCGATACTCCTAGGGGACTGCTGAGCCAAATCGTTAGCAGTGATGATGCCATGCTCAGAAAGCTTTTCAGTCAGTCGTCGCCCTACCCCCCATACATCGCTAACAGGAATTCTTCTAAGTACCCTTTCCCACTTGCTCGGACTATCTAGCACACAAACTCCATTCAACTCTGCATATTTTTTAGCAGCGTGATTGGCAACCTTTGAGAGTGTCTTCGTGGGGGCAACACCGACGGATACCGGAATTCTGACATTACGCCATATATTTTGTTTTATTTTTTGAGCATACTGATTTAGATCCCACCGCATACCATCCAATGATAGAAATAATTCGTCTATCGAATAAATTTCTACATTGGGAGAAAAAAGTGATGCTACGTCCATCACTTTGCTGGACAGATCAGCGTACAACTCATAATTACTAGAAAATACATGCACTTTATGCTGTTTTAGCAGTGGAGCCAATTTAAAGTAAGGCTGAAGACCAGGAATACCTAATGCTTTGACTTCCTTGTTTCTAGCAACAATACAGCCATCATTATTAGATAATACAACCACAGGCTTTCCCCTCAAGTCAGGCCTAAAGACCTGCTCGCAGCTAGCATAAAAGCTGTTACAGTCCACTAGCGCAAGCATTGGTGATTCCTAACTGAATGAATAACAACGCCTTCAATTGAAAAATCAGCACCCTCAAGAATAACTATTGGTCGATAATTCTTATTAGCGGGTATCAAACGTCTTCTTTTTTTATCTAAAAGCTTACAGGTAAGCCCTCCATCAAGAGCGGCAACTATAATATGGCCATGTCTAGGTTCTACTGACCTATCAACTATCAATAAATCCCCGTCGAAAATTCCTCTATCTATCATAGAATCACCCTCGGCCTTAGCGAAAAAAGTGGCGGAAGGTTGTTTTATAAGATGCTCATTAAGGTCCAGTTTCGATTCTATATAATCGTCTGCTGGACTAGGAAACCCTGCTGATATCTTAGTCAAATATAAGTTTAGATATTTTTTAGAAAAATTGTCCGAGCTAGCTAAATGCTTCATTTATCACCAATAACTGTATAAATATACAGTATATATGTAGCTGTTGGTTTAGTATATAAATGCCTTGATTATGTAATATTATTTTGATAAATCTTGACTTATAGTAAGTGTATAAAAGCTAATCTGGTGCAATATGAGTAAAAGTAAACTACCAATACTGCTAGATAATGAGTGGTGCTTACGGTTAGAACACTATAAAGGGGTAGCTACTGCACAGCAGTCGCAATGGCTCGAGTCTCTTCTTAGTAGTGAAGATGACTTCTCATTTCACTTAAAAAAATGCTGGAGTTGCAGTGAGTTCGTTGCCATGTGGTGTAGTAAAAATCCAGTTATGCTAAAAGAATTAATTGATTCTGGTGACCTATACAAGTCATACAAACAAAGCTACATGAATGATCAACTCTCAAAAAAACTTCGTAACGCTATCACGGAAGATGATTTATTTAAAATCTTAAGACAATTTAGAAATCGTGAGGTTGTTCGAGTAGTCTGGCGTGATTTCAATAAAGAAGCTGATCTAGAAGAGACTACTGCTGATATGACATTTTTGGCTGAAACATGTTTACAGCATGCCCTGGAATTTCTTTATTTAATTGCTTGTGATATCTGGGGAACACCTACTAACTCAGATGGTGACCCGCAGAAGATGGTTGTACTAGGAATGGGTAAGCTGGGTGGGTGGGACTTAAATATTTCCTCGGATATTGATCTAATTTTTGCCTATCCAGAGCAGGGTAAAACTAAAGGGGCTGAGTGCACCCTTAGTAATGAAGAATTTTTTACACGCCTAAGTCAGAAACTTATCAAATCACTAGACTCAAAAAATGATGATGGTTTTGTATTTCGTATAGATATGCGCTTACGTCCTTATGGGCAGAGTGGAAATCTAATTCTAAGTTTTTCTGCTATGGAAGAATACTATCAAACACAAGGGAGGGAGTGGGAACGTTACGCGATGATTAAAGCAAGAGTGGTCGCTGGAGACCAAAAATCTGGAATTCAGTTAATGGCTATGTTGATGCCCTTTACTTTCCGCAAATATATTGATTTCAGTACTCTAGAGTCCTTGCGAAAAATCAAAGTTCTTATTAACAGGGAGGTACAACGAAAGGATATATCAAACAATATCAAGCTTGGGATTGGGGGTATCCGTGAAGTTGAATTTATAGTGCAGGCTTTTCAGATTATACATGGAGGTCGCGATACGCGCTTTCAGTCCCAGTCTCTTAAAGATATTTTGATTCTCATGAGTAAAGAATCCTTATTGCCTGATTCTGACATAAAAAAATTACAAAAAAACTATAAGTTCTTGAGAAATATAGAGCATATTTTACAAGGTGCGAAAGATCTTCAAACTCATATGCTTCCAAATACAGAGCTAGAAAAACTTAAGCTATCGTATCTAATGGATTGTAGCGACTGGGATGAATTCTTCTCATTACTTACAAAATGTCGCTCTGAAGTGCAGGAATTATTTGCATTAGTTGTCGCGAACGAGCAGGCGCCAGATAAAAATATCAACATAAATAGCAAAATTTCTATAGCTAGCGATATCTGGCAATGCAGTGATGATGAAGACATGACGTCACAACTTAATTTTATCGGCTATACGAAACCGAAAGATGCTCTCATTTTAATTCAAAATTTAAAGAAAGATAGATCAGTGCTTTTTATGCCATCAGATACACGAATTAGACTTGATGCTTTCATGCCAGAATTAATAACTGCTTGTGCTAAGTTAAAAAATAATACGGATACCTTAAGTCGAGTTTTTCAACTCATTGAATCTATTGCGCGTCGAAGTGCTTATTTAGTTTTATTAAAAGAAAATCCAAGTGTACTAAACCTAACTCTTCAGCTTTGCTCTGCAAGCCCGTGGATCGCCGAACAACTATCGAGAAACCCTGCTCTATTAGATGAGCTGCTGGATCACAGAACACTATATAGCCTTCCAGATAAAGATGATCTGATAGATGAATTAAGACAACGGCTATTGAGGATTCCTCCAGATGACTTGGAGGCTCAAATGGAAGCATTGCGTTACTTTAAGCTTGCACATAGTCTTCATGTCGCAGCCTGCGAGGTGACAGAGATACTACCTTTATTGAAGGTCAGCGATTATTTAACATCAATAGCAGAAGCAATTTTGACCCATACAGTAGAAATTGCTTGGGATCAGATGATTGAGCGTTATGGTCACCCTTCATCAGAGACTGAGAATAAACCAGAATTTTTAATCGTGGGATATGGAAAGTTAGGCAGTATCGAATTAGGCCACAGCTCAGACCTCGATTTAGTATTTATTTATGATGCCAACCAAAATCAATCGACAGATGGATTTCATCCTATCGACAACGAAACATTTTTCATCAGATTAGGGCAAAAAATAATTCATATTTTAACTACTCGCTTAGCCTCTGGAGTACTTTATGAGGTTGATGTACGTCTTAGGCCATCGGGTCGCTCAGGTATGCTTGTATCTTCTTTAGAAGCATTTAAAAAATATCAATTTAATGATGCGTGGACATGGGAACATCAGGCACTTGTAAGAGCAAGACCTGTGGTCGGCTCACCAAGATTAATCAAAAAATTTAATAATATAAGATCTAAGGTTTTATGTCAGAAAAGAGATCTTATTAAGCTTGTATCCGATGTTTCTAGTATGCGTGAGAGGATACAAAATGAGTTAATTACTCAAAAAGGTAGCTCTAAAAAATTACCAAAAAAAGAAAATGCAGGCGATCTGAGTGAAAATGAAGCCCCATTTAATATCAAGTATGACGAGGGAGGCATTATCGACATTGAGTTTATAGTTCAATTTGAAGTTCTGTCTCATGCTAATCAGTTCGTGGATTTAACTTATTGGAGTGATAATATTCGTATTATCGAGCGCTTAGAAGTCAATAATATTTTGTCGCCACAAGATGCAGAAAATTTAAAGAAATCTTATATAAGCTATCGGTCTGAGGGGCACAAGCTTCAACTACAAAACTCCCCCCTTGCTTCAAAAGTCTCTAAATTCACGATTGAACGGAAACAGGTGGCTGCTTCTTGGAACAAGATATTTCGTTGTAAAGTGAATAATAACTGAAGCCTTAACTTTCTTGTTACATGCCCTCTGAGCGAAAACCTTATATTCAATTTTTTAAGATTATTCGATTGGTATTAATATTTCATTTCTTCTCATAAACCATGGCGTGTATGGAGCATCATAACGAGCCCATATGGGTAAACCAATAATATTTAACTCTTGATTAGAGATCCATATATTAAGCAAGCTTAGATTATAAAGGTACTTTTCTTCACTCCAAAAACCTGAGTACTTAATAGAAGCAACATTTCTTGCAGGGAGCTCACGAAGCATAATGCTTGAATCTTCGGGCTTAGGCAGCTCACCTAAAGAATAATTAGAGGGCATCATGAAGCTAACTAACCATTTACCATTTTTTTGTTGCTGGCTAACGGGTAGCGTCATATCCATCTTATCACTACTATGAATTTGAGAAACAGGTGCCGTCATTGCCATTTTTTTCTGAGATAGATTTTTGCCAGAAATATATCCAAATAGCTGGCTAAATGCGTTACCTCCGGCCTCTTCAAAATCTCCATCCACCTCTATTTCAGCAACAATTTGCGGCTCATAACGTCTGATTTCAAAATTTTTATGGGCTAAGATAGTCTCATATGCCGCTTCCTCTATAGCCATAGAACTAGTACTCCCTAGAACCAAAAAACAGGATACCAAAATAAAAATTTTGTTCACTTCTTCGTCTCCTTCTATGATTTTTTAGTCTCAATGTTCCTAATTGAAAAGTTTTGAAAGTAAGCCGCTTAGCCAATTTCTTTTATACCAAGGAGCTGGCTTATCTTTATTTTTTTTGATCTCTTCTAGCACCCTTTGCGCTTGTATATGCCCCTGATTTGCTGCAGTCCTGTACCACATAATAGCTTCATGATAAAAATCAGAACCTCGATTAGCATACATAGAGCCTAAATTGAAACATGAATCAGCACTACCTTGCTCTACAGCTTGCTTGTATATCTCAAATTCTTGATCGTTTAAATTCACCTTAACCCCTTTTTATGGACTATTTGTAACTCATACTATTAAAGTCGTCTTATAGATATTTTTCTGCTTTTTTTCAGTTACCCTTTAGACTAAAATATGCAATCAATAAATCCATGGAATCGTTATAATATGCAAGTATTCAGTCATTTGCCAACACTAGTCTCAGGCATCATCATCGGTATGATTATAATGCAAGTTGCAATCATAGCTCCTGCAGTCTTTACAACATTTAACCCAAAAGATGCCGGCCCATTTTTAAGGAATGTTTTTCCAAAGTTATTTCTTACGGTCTTAATCTTAGCGATATGCTCTTCTATTTTCATATATTTTTTAGGGAGTGGAGAAAAAACACCTCTGACCGTATCACTCATAACAGCGATAGCGATGATTGTCTGTTATTTAATGGTTCCAGCAACTAATGCGGCTAAAGATTCTGGAAATGAACAGTTATTTAAAAGACTTCATAGTGTAAGTGTTTTTCTAACCGTTATTGTATTAATTTCTAACTTGAGTTGGAATTTTTTATAGCCGCACAACGAGCGCTTGAATAGAGTCGTAATAGCTGGAATCTAACAAATGATTTATTTTGATATGGGTGTATACGTCTTCCTTACGATTGTAGTGGGGATACTGATAGTTGCAGCTGTCGTTTTTTATAAAGGTAACAGCAATAGTAGCGATAGCAAAGAGACCGAGGGCGACACCCCTATCTTGATCCCTCTTTTGGCTATTGCTACTTCTGGATTGGCCTTAGTTTTTTTAAAATATTTATTCGACACTCTTTGACTAAAAATTCTTTTATCTTAGATCTTGCTAGTAAAGGGGATTATTTTTTCAGTTAACTTTTTTTTGCGAACTTCTAATACTTGTTTTAAGTAATTTAAGTCTCTTTCGGTGGCGTTAACTTCATCCCATATAATGTCATCTTCATTGAGCAAGATTTCTCTTAGGGCCTCTAATTTAATTATTTTTTTTGTTACCGGATCTTCAGAAAATGAGTCAGTCATGCCTTAGTCTCTTGTCTTTTAGATGTATAAGGTTACGCTCAAGTGAAGTTACTTTCAATTATGGCTATTATGTACATTTGTATCCAATCGAACATCACAAAAAAAGCGAGAATATAAGGAATGAACAAAGCATTTTTTTATCTATCTTTTATTTTAATGTCAACATTAAGTCCACTTTTAGCGCTTGGAGTCGATAAGGCAACCATACATACTGAAAAAATAATTTTAGGTTCGGGTTGCTTTTGGGGTGCTGAAAAAGGATATGAATCCTTGGCCGGAGTTACAAGCGCAGTCTCAGGATATGCTGATGGAGACGGTGTCTCACCGATTTATACAGAAATAACCAAACTAAAAAATAAATTCAACATGAAAAACCATGCTGAAGTTGTTGAGGTGACTTACAACAAAAATATTATCTCAGTACGAGACCTTTTAATGCACTATTTCGAATCGCACGATCCTACTCAAGTGAACAGGCAAGGTAACGATATTGGAACGCAATATAGATCAATAATTTTATACACAAATAATGAACAAAAATTAGCTGTTGAAGAGACTGTTTCAGCTTATCAAAAATTACTTTCAGATGCAGGGTACGGAAAAGTAGCAACGCAAATAAAGCCTATTAAAGCATTTTATAAGGCTGAGACTTACCATCAAGACTACATAAAAAAAAATCCGAATGGCTATTGTCCTGACCACTCAACAGGGATCAAATTTAGTAGGACTGATAAACCAACTATATTCGACAATAGTAAACTCTCTAAAGGCAAGCACATAGTAGTCATTGATGCGAAGGGCTACTGTCCTTATTGTGAAAAATTCAAATCACAAGTGATAAAAAATTATTCTGGTGATATCCCCTTAGTATTTAGATTCGCCGATCAACTAAGTGAATTAGAAATTGATTCACCAACCTGGGCCACACCGACCATTTTATTCTTGCAAGATGGAAAAGAATTTTTTGGGCACCAGGGCTACATGACTTCTAAAGATTTTTATCGAGCTTTAGGTTACTTTAAGCTTGGTGATTCAGATGCATACAAAGTAGCTTTTGAAGAAGGAACAGATCCAAGGTATTGCGAGCAATATGAGCTTTTTAAGAACACGCCCGATGGAATTTTTGTGGACAAGATTAGTGGTTCTCCCTTATTTGATACCAAGGATAGATTTAACTCAGCTTCTGGATGGCTATCCTTCACCCAGCCGATAACTGGTTCTGTATATACAAAATCAGATAATCGATTCGGTATGCAGAGAACCGAAATAAGATCAGTAGTATCAGACATTCATCTTGGCCATGTTTTTTCTGACGGTCCCAATGGTTTAAATAGGTACTGTATAAATGCAACTGTACTAGAGTTTAAAAAGAGAGCAGATACCAGCTTAAACAAAAAAATAAATGATGAAATAAAAATTGAATAAATTCTTAATAGTAGTGGCAGTTTTCATTTCACCATACAGCAACTGTTTATCTGACGAGATTACCAAAAAAAGCAGAAATGCTATCTGCCATGACGCGACCAGCCCATATTACTTTAACGTCAAACGTTTCAAGGCTTTCGACACACTTGAAGCCTGTATCAAGAGTGGCGGAAGACCACCTAGAGTTCGCCAAAATACCTCCAATAGTAACGGGACACCAAGCCCTCTTAGGCATTATTCTCATAAATATAGTCGCGCTAAGTTTGGAAGGTGGCTGGATGAGGACAAAGACTGTCAGAATACCCGTCACGAGATCCTGATCGCATCGTCAATTGCTCCCGTTAGCATGAAAAATACCCGATGTAAGGTTACAAAGGGTCTATGGAACGATCTTTATACTGGAATAACAACCCATGATGCTAGAGAGCTTGATATAGACCATTTAGTACCGCTCAAGTGGGCTTGGATTCATGGGGCATCCTCATGGCGAGGCGAAAAAAGATCTGCCTTTGCTAACGATAAAAATAATCTATTTGCTGTCACGAAAGCCATCAACCAAGAAAAAAGTGCCCAAGGACCGCTAGAGTGGATGCCTCCTAATAAAAGCTTTCAGTGCCCTTATATTCGCGCTTTTACTAAGGTAATGGAAAAATATAACTTAACCGTAACTAATAGAGAGAAAGATGATCTAGAGTCCTTACAACTAAAAGTTTGTAACCCCTAGTGTGTTTGACGGAGGTCTTAGCCATACAATGAAGAAAGCTTCTTGTAAGCATGTTATAAAAATCTAAACAAATGAGAAACTAATACATCATCCAAATCATCCATACTTTTGATATCCTTTTAATCTCTTCATGCTTCTTCTCATTAAGCGTTTTTTCTTGCTGTTCTTGTCTCGCAATTTCCTGATGTTCTTAAGCCTTATTACCCATTTTAAGTATTTGGCTAGTTTCCACTAGAGCTTTACTAGCTTTATCTAAAACGCCCTGCCCCTAGTTAAAACAATTACAGACTGAAGAAGACAAGAAAAAATAAGCATCGCAAGTGTGTTTTTTATGGATATTTCAAAAATATATTCATTTTTCCTATGAGTATATTTAAATCATAGTAATTTCAAATTGAGTTATTTTGTATTAAAAAGCACTTTATTGGCACCAATGGAGTGCATTATATAGATATATCAATTTTTATTTACAACAAAATCAATAGTTTAAAAAAGTTGGCACGATTAATGCTATATATTTAATTGAGAGACTTTTTTAAATTAACTTTATCGGAGAAAAAAAATGCAACCATTAAAAAAATTAATCTCAGTAGCAATGTTAGCCGTAGCTATACCAATCACTGCACAGGCTTTCGAGACTTCTGGAAACATAACATTAGCCTCTGATTATAAATTTCGTGGAATTTCACAGAATGCAACATCGCCAGCGATACAAGGAGGATTCGACATTGCTTTTGACAATGGTTTCTACGCTGGAATATGGGGCTCAAATGTCGATTTTGAATTAACAGGGACTTCAAATCCATCTATGGAGTTAGATTACTACGCTGGATTCGGTGGCAATCTCACAGAAGTAATTTCTTATGATGTAGGTGTTCTCTACTACGATTATCCAACATCCAAAGAAACAAATTTTTCTGCCGAGGGATACAATAAAGATAGGGATCTTGACTACGCTGAGGTATACGGAAGTCTTGGATATAATGACTTCACTTTAGGTTATGCTTATTCTGATGATTACTGGCAGGAAACAGGTGAATTTAGCTATTACTACGTAGATTATAGTTTTGGCCTATTCAGTCTTCCAGCTGATATCGCATTAGATTTTCATGTAGGATTTAACGATTTTGAAAATTCCAGTAAAGATTCAAATGTTAAAGATGCAAATGAAGCATTTTTATCAGATGGTGAGGATAGCTACACAGACTTTTCAGTCACTCTTAGTAAATCTCTTGCCGGCCTAGATTTCTCTTTAAGCTTCATTGATACAGACCTGGACGAAGATGAGTGCTGGGGATCTGATTGGTGTGAAAGCTCTGCAGTATTTTCGGTTAGTAAAAGCATGTAATTAATTAATGATATTTCTGAGAAATCAGAAATATCATTTTTTTATAAAAGGAGAAAAAAATGAAAATGATCACAGCAGTTATTAAACCCTTTAAGTTAGACGATGTTCGAGAAACGTTATCAAATCTTGGTGTCCAGGGTGTTACGGTATCTGAAGTAAAAGGCTTTGGTCGTCAAAAAGGTCATACAGAGCTCTATCGTGGCGCTGAATATGTTGTGGATTTTCTGCCCAAAGTAAAAATTGAGGTCGCCATTTCTGACGAAATGGTAGAAAGCGCAGTAGATGCTATAACTTCTTCCGCTCATACAGGAAAAATTGGTGACGGAAAAATATTTATTACCACTATCGAAGAAACCATACGTATTCGTACTGGTGAAACCGGTGCAGAAGCACTCTAATATAGGAGAAATATAATGAGTCCTGAATTAATTGAAGTAAAATATGCACTAGATACCTTCTATTTTCTTATATGTGGTGTATTGGTGATGTGGATGGCTGCCGGCTTTACTATGCTCGAGTCAGGTTTGGTTAGAACCAAAAGTACCACTGAAATTTTAACGAAGAATGTAGCTTTGTATTCCATTTCTTGTGTCATGTACCTAGTGATGGGCTACGCAATAATGTATGGAGGAAGTGCAGGAGGATATCTTCCAGATATATGGTTTGGAAATATTATTTCTAACTCAACAGCCGAAGAGGTTATTGCAAGCAATGGCGATACATACTATTCAGGTGCATCTGACTTTTTCTTTCAGGTGGTCTTTGTGGCAACAGCAATGTCGATTGTTTCTGGTGCTGTGGCCGAACGTATGAAATTATGGTCATTCTTGTTATTTGCGGTAATCCTCACAGGGTTTATCTACCCAATGCAAGGAATGTGGAAATGGGGCGGCGGATTTCTTGATGCAGCTGGTTTCCAAGATTTTGCTGGCTCAGGTGTCGTTCACCTTTGTGGAGCAACTGCAGCAATAGCTGGTGTGATTTTGCTTGGCGCAAGAAAAGGCAAATATACTTCTGACGGAAAAGTGAATGCTATTCCCGGATCTAATTTACCATTGGCTGCAATTGGTATGTTTATTTTATGGATGGGTTGGTTTGGTTTCAATGGTGGATCTGAGCTAAAAGTTTCGGATATTGGCGAGGCAAATGCTGTAGCTGATATATTCGTAAATACCAATGCTGCTGCTGCTGCTGGTTTAATAGCAGCATTAGTCACTTCGCAGCTGTTATTTGGTAAAGCAGATTTAACAATGGCAATCAATGGTGCATTAGCTGGTCTTGTTGCAATTACAGCTGAACCACTTGCATGGACTGCTGGCTATGCATCGATTATTGGAGCTATTGGTGGAATCATTGTTGTTTTCTCAGTACTTTTTATGGATAAAATCCGAATCGATGATCCAGTAGGTGCTATATCTGTTCATGGTGTTGTCGGGATTTGGGGTCTTCTAGCTGTATGTCTATCTGGAAACGAGGATGCCACTCTAATGGGCCAACTTACTGGTATTGTTGTAATTTTTGCTTGGACTTTTGTCACCAGTATGATTGCTTGGTTTATAATTAAAAGCGTCATAGGTATTAGAGTGACTGAGCAAGCAGAGGATGATGGAGTAGATGTGTCTGAGTGCGGTTTGGCAGCATACCCTGAGTTTGTAAATAAATAAGTAGGTTATTTTTAACTCACATATCAGGTGATCGTAAAAGTGCCCGGATATTTTCGGGCACTTTTATATCTGTTGTTTTTTCAATTTAGTAGACGTGATGGAGTGATATCAATCAATTTTTTTCTTGTTTAAATTACTCTTCTATCCTGTTTTTTTGCTACATCCACTTTCATTGCAACATTCGTCTATTTCATCTTTAGCGGCTTCCTTGACCTCTGCAATCCTGATATCAAACGTTAATGTTTTCCCAGCTAGCGGATGATTTCCATCCACAGTAACTGTTTCTTCAGTCAAGTCGGTTACTACGACCGACGCTGGCCCATTCTGTGTTGTCGCCTCGAAGCGCATTCCGACTTTGATGTCTTCAGCTTTAAAGTTTGCTCGAGGGATTTGCTGCACCATCTGCTCCTGTCTTTCTCCGTAGGCATCTTTGGGATCAATGGTTACTATCATCACGTCGCCTGATTTTTTTCCTTCCATTGCTTTTTCAAGACCAGGAATAATTTTTCCTTGCCCATGAATATAAGCTAGTGGTTCATCAGCAGGGGATGAATCAATTTTATTTCCACTCTTATCAGATAATGAATAATGAAAAAGTACGCTGGAGTTTTGAGAAATTATCATTGATGGCCTCTTAATTACACGGTTTTTAAACAATCACTAATAGATTTGGCTACTATGGAGTGATTCGTTATATGGATATTTTTCTAGCTTATGATTATCCATGAAGTATTCGGTTTGTCCAAATATATAGTGCGTATAAATGACAAACACACATTTAATTTTTGGCATTGGTCCTTGCTGTTGCATTAGCTTACCTTTTAAATAGTAGCCTAATGTAGCTCATTGCTTATTTAATTTTTTAACTTAACCGCGCTCTTTATTTCATAATAGTTTCTATAAGACACATAGCTTTAATACTAGCTAATCTATTTTTATTTTTTTATTATATACTGTATATTTAACCAGTTAATTATATAATGAGTAAATCCAAGATTTTATTACTCATATAACCTACAAAGGGCTTATTAATTGAATCTATATGATTTTAACTTTACGTGTTAATAGGCTAATCTTTTGATGCAAGTAGTATGGTTTAAAAGAGACATTCGAATCTCTGACAATGAAGCGCTTTATGAGGCTAGTAAGACTGGAACTGTCTTACCAATTTATATATTCGAGCCAGAATTATGGCATCAGGCTGATTTAAGTCACCGTCATTATGTATTTCTTTGCGATTGCCTAGTTGAACTAAAGACAGCACTTCAAAAAATTGGACAGAATCTAGTCATAAAAACAGGTGATGCTGTAGAAATTCTACACCAAATTCACGAAAATCATCAAATTGATACTCTTTGGTCTCATCAAGAAACTTGGAATGACTGGACATATCAGCGTGATCGAAAAATCAAGAAATGGGCTTCTAAAAATTCAATAAAATGGAATCAACCAACACAAAATGGGGTACTTAGAAGCCTAAAAAGCCGTAATGGATGGTCGAAACATTGGTATGGCAAGATGCAGGAGCCCATTTATGGTGAACCAAGAAAACTTCGGAATCATATATATAATTCCGATAGCATTCCAAGTGCAAAAGAACTAGGACTTAAGAGTGATAACTGTTCAGTTATACAAAAAGGGGGTCGCTCAGAAGCATTAAAAATGCTGAATAGTTTTTTTTCTGGAAGAGGATACAACTATACAAAGCATATGTCTTCACCAGTTACAGCTTTTGATAGCTGCTCAAGATTATCGCCCCATCTGGCTTTTGGAACTATTTCAATACGTGAGGTTTTTCAAAAAACTGAAGTAGAAAAAATGGCCCACGCAGGTACTTCAGTAAAAAATAATAGTTTATGGGTAAGATCGTTACGTTCTTTTTCTAGCAGGCTTCGTTGGCATTGTCATTTTATACAAAAGCTTGAAGATGAGCCACGAATAGAATACGAAAATATGCATTCAGTTTACAATACACTAAGACAAGATCCTATTAATCGAACATACTTTGAAGCTTGGAAAATGGGTCGAACTGGGTTTCCGATGGTGGATGCTTGTATGAGATCACTCATTTCAACTGGTTGGCTAAACTTTCGTATGAGAGCAATGTTAATTAGCTTTGCTAGCTATCATCTATGGCTACATTGGCAAGAGCCAGCAATTTATCTAGCTAGACTTTTCACAGACTATGAGCCAGGAATACATTATAGCCAGATCCAAATGCAATCAGGTACGACTGGAATTAATAGTATTCGTATATATAATCCAATCAAGCAAGGTATGGATCATGATCCAGAAGGAAAGTTTATTCGTAAATGGGTTCCTGAGTTATCCACTCTTGATACTAAATATATTCATAAGCCATGGGATAATCCAATATCTTTAAATGAATACCCACTGCCTATTATCAACGAAAGATATGCGAGAGAAGCAGCTGCAAAAAATATCTATAAGTTAAGATATAGCAGCATGCATAATGAGGTTTCCAGGGACATCTTAAAAAAACATGGTAGTAGAAAAAAAATTCATATAAAAAAAATAAAAAAAAATAAAGGAAATTTATCCATCCAAAAAAACTTACAACAAGAAATGCCTTTTTAACAAAAAAAAGATCAGGGTCATAAATCTATAATGAAATCTAACGATGTGCTCGAAGAGTTCAAAGCAAAAAATATAATTATACCAAAAGAGCTAATCCCATGGATGAGATCTAATCACGCAGGTGAAACCGGAGCCGTATGGATTTATAAAGGGGCGAAGTGTGTATTTTGGTCAAAAAAAATTCACCAAATGGCACTAAATCATGAAAAATCCGAAATTAAACACCTCATTGTTATGCAGTATCTTGTTGGCGACTCAAAAAAAAGTAAGCTATTAATTTTATGGAAGATTATGGGATTTTTTCTTGGATTTTTTCCATCCTTATTAGGCTATAAAACCTTTTGTATTACTATTAACGCAGTGGAAACATTTGTAAGAAAACACTATGAAGAACAAATAAATTATCTCAAAAGAAATGAACGTTATTCTGCACTTTTATATGTTCTTCAAAAATGTTGTTATGATGAAATCGCTCATCAAAAAGATGCGAAAAAACAGATCGCTGATCTTAAGTTTTCTACTATCGCAAGAATATGGTTTTCAATTGTAGAGTTCGGATCTGCAGTTGCGGTTAAAGTTGCAAAAAAGATTTGATTTTTTTAAGCGTAATAGGAAAATTTATAGCAGCTGATGCTAGACTTCATACCGATTGATCGGTAATTTATTTTATTGCTTCAGTAAATTTTAATTAGGAAGATATATAAAATGATTATTTTATTTTGGGCTTTAGTAGCTGTTGCTGCAGTTTTCATCTCATGTTTTTTTTTAAACAAATACTTAACTAGAAAGTTAGTAATCTTTATTTTAAGTATGTTCTCTCTAGTAGGTTTGTCCCTTTCGTTGATAAATGGCTTGAATGACTTCCTACCGTGGTTCATCTGCTCTATCCCCTTAATTATTCATGTGATATACATAGTAATTTTTAACAATACAAAGAGCCATTAAAGAGCTTATGATGCAAGACAGACTCAGAGTCATCTTAACTTCAATGATATTAGTTATATCGCCTTCAGCTATAGCAGATAGAATTTCAACACCTATGCAAACTTGGTTTCTGCAATCAGCGTGTGAACCTAAAGAGACAAGATATGCGAAAGGTTTCTGTGAGGGAGCCATAGAGGCATATTATAATTTAATGCCAAATTGGTGTGTTCCTGATGATGTAACTCACGGTGAAGTGAAAAGATATGTCATGACTAAAATACAACAAGCTCCAAAATCACCATCAATAAGGGTCCCTGCAGAAGAGTTTATATGGGAGATAATATCCAAGAAGTACCCTTGCAAGTAAATCATACAACCTAACTGACACTTTTATTAATCTCTCTTTCATATAGACTTTCTAAAGCCACATAAATATGTACCTATATACTTACCTATATCTTTTAAATGTTTACTGTATAGAGGTTGCAAGAGGAGGTTGATATGAGTGCGAAGAAAAAAATACTGCTTTGGTTATTTATTTTTACTGTATCAATTCCGCTGTGGTGGTCTATGGATTGGACGTATAATCCTTTTTAATTATTTTTTTACCAGTCAAAACCAGCCTTTAGGCGCTATGCTACGCATATAGCAGCCTAATCTTTAGTTTAAATTTATATCACTCACCACAGGCTGCTTTTAGAATTGCTTCTGATGATGAATCAGGTTGAGGATATTCCCATTCTTGGTTTTTAGGGCTGTAATTATTCTCTCTATCCTCAGACCCAAGTCCCATAGATTGTTTATAGTTAATAAAACTTAAATCCTGATAACGCATCAACATACAGTCAACTTTTTTGCGGGTTTTACCAGACAAATGACCGTGTTTACACGGTTCTGGGCTATCAGATAAAGCCCAGAAATAAATATACCCATTTTTTTTTCTAATTCTCTCAAAATCCACATAGTAGTCAGTTCCATCAACAATTTCAGCTACTTTCGTCCAATCACTAATGGAAGGTGATGAAAATACTAATGTAACTATTAGTAGTAATGGGGTAAGAAGTATTTTCATTTCGCACAATCACTTTTTATTTTCTATTTGAAAGGTCCGAGAATAAGCAAATAAACGGGGGTCCACAAATAAGCTCCACCTACGAAACTCCATAACCACATCTGACGTCTATCGGTTTCAAATCTTTTGAGATAATAATCTATCTCGAACTTAGTGTATTCTTCTCTACCGTTGCTATTCCAGACCTCATACTCAAGCCTGAATCCTTTCATTTGCCAATAATAACAGCCGGCCACACAGAGGAAATATAAGCCTATTCCCACAGAATTTTCCTTAATTAATTACTCAAAGATACATACAACAAGAAATGTTAGCGTATTATTTTTAAGCTATTAAAATATATAGGGTTAATTGATTAAATCTTATATTTCTGTTTAGATTTTATGTGTCTTGCCCATCTTTTTTATCATGATCATCATGGTCGTCATGGTCGTCATGATCGTCATGGTTGTCATGGTCGTCATGGGCCTTTTGATCCTTATCAGTGACTTGCACTTTATCAGCTGCATGACTTCCACCACAATGGCTGGCGTAAACATTTGACATTGTACTTAAAATCAAAATAAAAAATGCTACTGTCAATTTTTTCATATCTTAGTTCCTGTTCTTTTTCATTGTGAATGCATCTTAATATTAGTCCTAATATTTTCAAATTTCCACTTTTATATTTCCTGAATCTACAGGCTCACTTACGGTAATTTTGACTGTTTTTGAATACCGGCAATTGCATTGGATGCTAAAAGTACTTTGTATCTTTGCATGCATTTTTCTTATAGCTTTCCCACCACACGTCCCTATTGTATTGCCATCATCGTCAAAACTTTCAATGGAGATAGTTCTATCCTCTAACGAGGTTTCATTTTTATTTACCCATCTACCGTAGTATGCGCCAGGAGAGCACCCTAAATATTTTATAATCAATCCAGATACATTTGTATTGATAACATCTGGAAAATCAGTAGCAGCAGCATTAGCTACAAAGAGTAGCAGCAGTAATGGTATGAGGAATTTTTTCATTTCGTATAAATCCTATTCTTTCTTTTTCTCTTTTCTCCACAACAAGTAAAACAAGAGTATTAATCCTGGTTACAAGATGATAAAAATAGAAGATAAAAAACCACAAACTACAAACTACAAACCATCTAAAGCATGGTTTATAGTTAAGGTAATTTTTATGCTTTAGTTACAGCTCAAAGCGGTCTGCTTGCATAACTTTCAACCACGCAGCAACAAAATCACTCACAAAACGCTCATTAGCATTGTCATAGGCATAAGCCTCAGCAACAACTCTGAGTTCAGAGTTTGAGCCAAAAATTAAGTCCACAGGTGTGGCTGTATAAAGTATCTTTTTGTTTGATCGATCTATACCTTCGTATAAACCCTCAGTATCAGTTTTACGCCATTGAATCGACATATCCAGTAAATTCACAAAAAAGTCATTACTAAGTTTTCCCGGATTAGTGGTTAAAACTCCATTTTTGGAGTCATCTGCATTAGTCGCTAAGCTCCTCATACCGCCAATCAATACCGTCATTTCTGGTACTGTTAAGCCTAATTGATCTGCTTTATCGACTAGCATTTCAGTCGGAGATCGATAGCTTGTGGCTGCATTGAAGTAATTTCGAAACGCATCAGCTTTTGGTTCCAGTAACCCAAAGGTAGAAACATCTGTTTGTTCTTGTGTGGCATCGCCTCGTCCAGAAATAAATGGAACTGATATCTCTAAACCAGACGCTTTTGCAGCACGCTCAATACCGACAGATCCACCTAACACAATCACATCAGCCAAAGATACTTTTTCAGATCCAAAGTTAATACGTATATTTTTTAACTCAGTTAACACAGTATTTAACTGCTTAGGATTATTGACAGCCCAATCTTTTTGAGGCACCAAAGCAATACGCGCGCCGTTCGCTCCACCCCTCATATCACTGAGTCTAAAACTAGCCGCAGACGCCCAAGCTGTTTCCACTAGATCAGAATCACTTAAGTTTGTTGCATAGAGCATCTCTTTAAGTTTACTGATATCGTCTTCACTCAAAACTCTTACTGCATCACTAGATATAGGATCTTGCCAAATCAAGCTATCACTTGGTACATCAGCACCTAAGTAACGTGCACGTGGCCCTAAGTCCCTATGAGTTAGCTTGTACCAAGCCTTAGCAAATGCTAGTTGATATTCCTCAGGGTTAGCCAAAAAACGTTCTGCAATTTTCTTGTATTCAGGATCAAACTTTATAGCTAAATCTGCAGTCGTCATAACAGGTGGATTAAACTTACCTTCAATATGTGCATCAGGCACGGATTTATGTAAAGACTCGTCGGTGGGGATCCATTGAATAGCTCCACCGGGACTACGAGTTTGCTCCCAGTCATAACTTAATAGATTCTGAAGATATAACGTAGTCCATTGCGTTGGTGCTTGAGTCCAAGCCCCCTCTAATCCACTAGTTACTGTGTCTTCAGAGTGGCCTTTACCACATTTGTTTTTCCAGCCTAGACCCTGTTCTTCTAATGGAGCAGCAGCGGGTTCTGGTCCTACACACTCACTAGGTTTATGAGCGCCATGCATTTTGCCAAATGTATGACCTCCAGCAATTAAGGCAACTGTTTCTTCATCATTCATTGCCATGCGACCAAAGGTAACTCGAATATTTTTTGCTGAGCCTATTGGATCGGGTTTACCCAAAGGACCTTCCGGATTCACATAGATTAAACCCATGTGTGTTGCCCCGAGTGGCCTCTGTAACTGACCATCTTTTTCATGGCGATCACTTGCTAGCATTTCTAGCTCAGGACCCCAATAAACTAAATCTGGTTCCCAATCGTCAGCTCGACCACCAGCAAATCCGTAGGTTTGAAAGCCCATATTCTCAAGTGCCACATTACCGGACAAGATTAACAGGTCAGCCCACGATAAATTTTCGCCATACTTTTGTTTTATAGGCCATAGGAGGCGACGCGCTTTATCGAGATTACCATTATCGGGCCAACTATTGAGCGGCTCAAATTGCATCTGACCACCATCGGCTCCTCCTCGACCATCAAGTGTTCGATAAGTGCCTGCAGCATGCCATGATAAGCGTATAAAAAATGGACCATAATTACCAAAATCAGCAGGCCACCAATCTTGAGGTTGGGTTAGTAGTGTATCAATATCTTTTTTGACCGCACTTAAATCCAGCTGCTTAAAAGCAGCCCCGTAATCAAAGTCGTTACCGAGTGGGTTAGAGCGCGTATCATGGTCACGCAATGCACTTAAGTCGAGCTGGTCAGGCCACCAAAAATTATTTTTTTTAGCTTTTCCCATTTTTATTTCATTACTCGATATAGGACTCTTGATTTCCACGGACTTTGTATTTTTGTCCGCAGAGTCACAGGAAATTAGTGGAATAAAAAGTAATCCAGCCACTAAGCTTTGTATGATTTTCCTATATTTTTTCATTTTAGCACTCCTAAAAATCTCTTAAAATTGTATACTATAGTCACAGAATTTGCGGGTTCATCTTTTTTTTGTGCATTTTTTTACAGATTATCAGTCATCATGAGCATTCCTATATTCATAGTTAATCTTTCTTGTTTACAGACCAAACAATAAGAATACCAATTACAATAAGAATACCTAAAACCTCTAAAACATAACCACTTACACCAACAAGATAGGCTAGAGTAAATCCTATAAGCCCCGATAGTATGCGTAGAACCATTTGCCTAACTCATCCTTTGGTTTTTCTTTTCGTATTAATCTTTATTCTTATCTAATTAAACCTAACTCTTCTTACTTTTCCAGGTTCCACCATATTGGTACGTTTCTTCATATCTTGATTTAACGTCCGTCAGACATTTCCTACAATGAAACATCCAATTTTTCAAAGATTGGTATCGACACCGATACAGTACTTCCTTTGCGTTCTTACAAACAGAGCAATCTTTAGTTCTAAGTCTCATAGAAATATACCGTTACTCAAGTTGTCTAAGTGTTCCTCTAATCATTTTTTACAGAGTACTCTCAAGTAAAGTGGTTTTCAAATTCAGCTGTTTTGTATGGGGGCGGGTACTATATATATGAAGAAAGCAGTTTATACCCCCCGCCCCCTATAATATATTTTAGATTACTTTTTAGATTACTTTTATGTATTTTAGTGTAGTGGCAGGTCTGAAAGGTAACGGTGGTATGGGGTGTAGAGTGGTGTTAAATTAAAGATGGTGCCCGGAGCCGGAATCGAACCGGCACGGTGTTTCCACCGAGGGATTTTAAGTCCCTTGCGTCTACCAATTTCGCCATCCGGGCATATTTCATGGATGGGCTGACATACTAAAATTAAGCTCTAGAGCTTATTCGAGGTCCTACTCTATTCCTGTTAAATGGAGGCGCGGGTCGGAATCGAACCGGCGTTAACTGAGTTGCAGTCAGCTGCATGACCACTCTGCCACCGCGCCTTTAAGGGCCAGAATTGTAACCGAGAGCACCTTTAAATAACAGCCTGAAATACTCATAATCTCAGAATAAAATAAAAGAAACTATATTTAGTCTTTGGATTGTGGGGCTGATGATAATTCAGGCCACGCTGCACGGAGATAAATAACCATAGTCCATAATGTAAGAATAGCTGCAATATATAACAACACAGTGCCAACTATATCCCATTCAGGGTATTTTTTCGGGTCTACAGCTAATAACACCGTAATAGCAACCATTTGTAGTACAGTTTTTACTTTTCCAAGATAGCTAACAGCCACACTTGTTCGCTTCCCAAGTTCAGCCATCCATTCACGGAGTGCAGATACTACAATTTCCCTGCTCACTATGACTAGTGCAGGAAAAGCAAATATCGGGGTAGCATGGACCTGCAGTAAAACCAGTAACGCTGCAGAAACGATCAGCTTATCTGCCACAGGATCTAAAAAAGCCCCAAAAGGTGTGAATTGGTTAAGTTTTCTTGCCAGATAGCCATCCAACCAATCGGTTGCTGCTGCAATACCAAAAATCGATGCAGCAACTACATGCTTCAATTCCCAAGGAAGATAAAACACAACGACGAATACTGGGATCAACAAAATACGTATCAGTGTTAATATATTCGGTAAATTCCACATATTTTTACTACCAAGGAGACCAAAAATTAAAGGAGTGATAACTTACTAATTATGAAGGGCGCTGTAAATAGCTTCAGCAACCTTATTGTTTATATTAGGAACGCGGATCAGCTCGGAGACACTTGCTCGTTTTACCTCATTTATATCACCGAAGAAGCGTAATAATTCTCGTCTACGCTTTGGTCCAACCCCTTCTACACCCTCTAGGGAAGAGACTCTTCGTTTTTTATCCCTTTGTTGTCTATGGCCGGTTATAGCAAAGCGATGTGCCTCATCTCTGATTTGTTGAATTAACAATAATGCCCCGGAGTCAGTATCTGCAGTAAATTCTATGAACTCTTCATCAGAGCCAGTCTTGCTTGATGAAGAAGATAACAATAGTTTCTCAAATCCAGCTTTTCTAGTTTTCCCTTTAGCTACTCCAACAATCTGAACACCGACGACGCCTAACTCATTAAGCACCGCAGCAGCTTTGCTTAATTGACCAATACCGCCATCTACCAGCAAAACATCTGGTAATTTTTCTTCACCTTTTTGTAGTCGCTTGTACCGCCTAGTTAATGCTTGCTCCATGGCAGCATAATCGTCTCCAGCCTTTACATCTTTGATATTAAAGCGACGATAGTCTGACTTTAAGGGGCCGTTGTTATCAAATACGACACAGGAAGCAACAGTTGCCTCGCCACTACTGTGACTAATGTCAAAACACTCAAGTCGACCAGGTAGCTCTTGCAGTTTAAGTAGTTTCTGTAAATCTTCAAATTTTCGAAGTAAATTTTGTTTAGATGCAATTAAGCTCTTCAAGTTTTGTTTTGCTGTTTGCTCGGCTAACTTAACCCACTTTGCTCTGGTGCTTCTGACACCGTGTTTGAGATGAATTTTGTGCCCAGCGACAGAGGAGATGGCTGTGGCAAACAGTCCACTATTGTCAAACTTGAGGCTCACAATTATTTCTTTCGGGAAATCACCTTTACTACCGTCCCTTAAATAATATTGCGGCATAAAGTGTTCTAAAATCTCTTCCGGAGAAGATGCAAGCGGTACACGCGGATAAAAAGTTCTACTTCCAAGCATTCTTCCCTGACGGATGTATAGTATGTGTATGCAGCCTTGGGGACCCTCCTGCGAAACTGCGACAACATCGATATTTCCATTACCAGACTCTACAACCTGCTCTGCCTGTATTTTTCTTAATGCAGTTATTTGGTCTCTTAAAATCGCTGCGCTCTCAAAGTTAAGATTCTTTGAGGATGCATCCATTTTTACTTCAAAATTCTTAATTAGATTATCACTTTTTCCGTCGAGAAACATTTTTGTATGCTCTACGTCTTGCTGGTAATTTTCTGGGGACACTAGATCAACACATGGCGCTGTGCAACGATTAATTTGATACTGCAGACAAGGGCGAGAGCGATTTTTAAAAAAACTATCCTCACATTGTCTGACCTTAAAAGTTTTTTGGAGAAAGTTCATGCTCTCGCGAACTGCTTGAATGCTTGGAAATGGTCCGAAATAACTACCTAATTTTCTTTTTGCCCCACGATGAAAGGATAACCGTGGATGTTCATCTTTATCTGACAAGTAAATATATGGGTATGACTTATCATCTCTCAGTAAGATATTGTACGGGGGTAAATTTTGCTTAATCAGGTTCTGTTCAAGCAATAAAGCCTCAATTTCTGTCTCGGTAACTGTGACGTCAATAGAAATGATGCGATTGACTAATGCTTGTGTTTTTATTGGAAGCTTTGATTTAGAAAAATAGCTAGCAACACGCTTACGTAAATTTTTTGCTTTTCCGATGTATAGAATCGATCCATTTTCACCAAGCATTTGATAAATACCTGGTCTTTGAGTGAGACTCTTAAGAAAGGATTCTGAATCGAACGACTGCGTATCAGTGGTCATGGCTGCCTGTACACTCTCGGCTCAATTTCTAATTCAATGCTAAATTTCTCCAAGATAGAAGCTTGGATTTCTAACGCCAAAGATAAAAAATCCTGGGCAGATCCACCTAAATTAACAAGCACTAGGGCCTGCTTGTCATGTACTCCGACACCATTTTTTTTAAATCCTTTCCATCCTGCTTTTTCAATTAAATAGGCTGCACTAATTTTGATACTTCCTTTGCAAGAACTATAACTAACTGTATCTGGATATTTTGCTATCAAATCTGATGCAATCTCGGAACTGACCACTGGATTCTTGAAGAAACTACCCACACTAGGAATATCTTTTGGATCTGGTAGTTTAGAGCGGCGAATAGAGCACACAATATCGGAAATCATTTTTGGTGTTAACATTTCATTAAAACTCTGATCATGCTTCATTTGCAATTGCGTATGAAGCTTCATTAACGACTGCTTGAGAATGGGATATTCAATACATATGTCTGATTTAAGGGAGAGGCGAAAATTAACAGAAGTAATCACATCTTCATCTTGGCCATCTCTTTTAAAAAAACTACTTCGATAACCAAATTGGCAATCATCAAGATTCATTTTTTTATACTTCCCGGTTGCTTTATGGACCGCGTCTAAAGAATCGAATCTTTCACTGAGCTCGACTCCGTAAGCACCAATATTCTGAATAGGGGCTGCGCCTACAGAACCAGGTATTAATGATAAATTTTCAAGGCCATACCAGCCCATTTCTAACGTTTTTAAAACTAACTGATGCCAGTTTTCACCTGCTCCAACTTTAATTACTAAGTCATCTCCGTTTTGAGAAAGCAACTCAATGCCTAAAATAGATATATGAATTACTAGACCTTTGATATCACCAACGAGTAAAACATTACTGCCTCCGCCTAGTACAAAAACTGATATTTTTTTGTTTTTTGCCCAAACAAGCGCTTCAGATAACTCATTTTGTGAAGAAACAGAACAAAAATATTCCGCTATTGAGTGAAAGCCCAATGTATTGAATTTTTTAAGTGGTACTTTTTCTTCGACGCTCAGCATTTACCTGGCTACCTAATTAAATGTCGAAATAAACCATCAACAGCATCTTCAATAAGACTTAAAACACCCTCAAAACCGCCTTCCCCACCAATATATGGATCGGGAACTTCTTTTTGACTGCTGGAACCGTAATTGAGAAAAAGTTCTAAACGGCCAGTAAAACTTGAAGGGGCCATGGCCTGTAAATCAAAAAGATTTTGTTGATCCATGGCCAGTATGAAATCGAACTCTATGAAGTCATCTAGATTAACCTGCCGTGCTCTCAAGCCAGAAAGATCGTAACTGTGACTTAGAGCTGTTTTGCATGCCCTTGGATCAGGAGGCCTTCCAATATGCCAATCGCCTGTTCCAGCTGAATCTACGATAATTCTATTTTGCAAATTTTCGTCAAAGATTTTTTTTTCTAAAATGCCGTGTGCGGTAGGCGAGCGACATATATTACCAAGACACACAAACAAAACTTTAGCGGGCTTTTTCAAATTATTATGACCTATGTATTATTTTTTAAAAATTTGATTACATCTTTTAAGTCTTGTTCCGTATCGATCCCTTTTGGGACACTTATGACTGCTTTATCGACATGAATACTTTCTCCAAACCACATAAAACGTAGTTGCTCTAACTGCTCTAGTTTTTCAATAGGAGCTAAAGGCCAGGATATAAACTTATCAAGCATTGAAGTACGGTAAGCATATATACCTATATGACGCATGCCGTGTTGATATCCAGCTATCTTGCTACTTACATCTTCGCGAGAGCAAGGGATTGGAGTACGACTAAATAATAACGCAAGACCAGCATTATCAACTATTACTTTAACCACATTGGGGTTATTAAAATCATCACTGCTCATAATAGGTTCTGCGAGCGTAGCAACACCTACAGAATTTCTGGCTAATAAATTATCAGCGACCTGATTAATTACCTCCGGCGGAATTAGCGGCTCGTCTCCTTGGACGTTAACGACGACATGTTCGGGAGGTAACTCAAGCTGTTTTGCTACTTCTTGTAATCTGTCTGTCCCAGATTGATGATCCGTGGACGTCATGCATGCTTGTCCACCAAAATTAATAACCTCATCAAATATTTCTTGATTATCGGTAGCAACAATTATTCTATCTGCATTACTTTTTTGAGCCTGAATGTGCACACGCTGTATCATAGTTATGCCAGCAATCTGCAAAAGAGGCTTACCTGGTAACCTTGATGAATCATAACGAGCAGGGATAATAACTGTAAAACTCATACTGCCTCACGCTTTATCTTTATTATTTTTATATTAATGTTCTAATGTTTAACGTCAGCAGCCTAATGACTTAAACATTTTATTTCATGAAGCTTGCCTAGCAGATTTTTTAAGAAAATCGGATCAGGAGCAGCTTCTACTTCAAGCACCCAGATTTTATCATTAATTACAGACTTGCATTTAACAGCATCTTTGGCTGTAATTACTACAAGAAGGTCATCGTCAAATATAAACTCCTCTCCAGTAAAGCTATGATGATCTGGATAGCTATGCAAGATCGAGGAAAACCCCAGTCCATCTAAAGTATCAAAAAATCTTTGTGGATCAGCAATACCAGCAACTGCATGAATTTTATGATTAAAGTGCCAATCTTTTATTCGCTGATTTATAGTGCCTCTTAACCCAGAATTTTCTATAATTGGATAAGTTTCACCAGAAACCAAATGCTTTAATTGGATAGCCTTTGTGGTGAAAAATATACCATTTTTTAAACAATCCTTTATATCTTGTTTCGGCTCTTTTTTTATATCGGAACTATTGGAGTTTATCAAGATAAAATCAACTTTCTTTAGCCTGTCTAAGGGCTCTCTAAGTGGCCCAGCGGGAAGAAGTTTTTCATTTCCAAATTTTTTCTTTCCGTTCACCACAGCAATTTCTAAATCACGAGGTAGTTTATAGTGCTGAAGTCCGTCATCGCTTATGATTAAATTACAATTTGTTTTTTCAAGTAAAAAATTAGCCGCACGGTAACGATCAGGATCCACAACAACGGGGCAGATCTTAGCCAACAGTAGTGGTTCATCACCAACCATCTCGGCTTTCGAATCCAAGTTAACCAGTAATGGGTAATGGGAAGAATTTCCTCCATATCCTCGACTAACTATTCCTGGGTTATACCCTTTCTCTTTTAGCCAACGAGTAATCGAAATCACTAATGGGGTTTTTCCAGTGCCACCTATGGTGATATTACCTACAATTACCACAGGAACTGCCAAAGGGGGGTTTGAATTTATTTTAGTCTGAAAGACACGACGGGCAGCCACTAACACATAAAATATCCACGAAAACGGGGTTAGAAAAAATGACCATCCTGAGCGTCGGGCCAAGAGCTCTTCCAGCATAAGAGACAATCTCATCTATTATAGTTTCTCATCATCAGGGGTGCTTATTTTGTCTACAGTAATTTTATTATGAAGCTTGGCGTAATACTTGTTTAGTTTTAATAACTCTTTATGTGTTCCCTGCTCTACAATTTTTCCTTTTTTCATCATTAAGATGCTATCTGCATTTTCTATTGTTGTAAGCCTATGTGCTACAACAAAAGTTGTACGTCCTTTCATCACTGTTTCAAGCGCTTCTTGAATAGATCGCTCTGTTTGAGAATCTAGTGCTGATGTAGCCTCATCAAGTATTAATATTGGGGCATCCTTCAGGATGGCCCTGGCTATAGCTAGACGCTGGCGCTGTCCGCCAGAGAGCTTAATACCCTGATCTCCGATTATAGTATGGAAACCCTGAGGTAACTGCTCTATAAAATCTAACGCATTAGCAGCTTTAGCCGCATTTCTGACCTCAGATTCTGAACGCTCAGCTAATGTACCGTAGGCAATATTATTGTAGATAGAATCATTAAATAAGCTAATTTTTTGTGAGACTAATGCTATATGGCTGCGTAGATTTTCAAGCTTGTAGTCGTTTAAATTTTTTCCATCTAAACTTATATTTCCATTATTTATCTCATAAAAACGAGGAATCATACTTACTAACGTACTTTTACCGCTACCTGAACGCCCAACTAGCGCCACTGTATCTCCAGCTTTTACGCTGAATGTCACACCATTCAAAACATTTTTTTCGTTAGAGGAGTAGGCGAAACTTACATCTGAAAATTCAAAACTACCGTCAACTTGATTTTTTTCAATAGCCCCCTCATCGATTTCTTCGCTATTATCTAGTGTTGAAAATAATGTTCCAGCTGCGGCAATACCTTGTTGAATTTTACTATTTATTCCAGATAGTGCTCGAACAGGCTTTGCAAGCAGAGCTGCAGAGGCTAAAAATTTTACAAAGTCACCACCACTCATTTTAGATAAGACATTAGGATCAAGAACAAGCCACATTAAGAATGAAAGAGCAGATGCCACTAACAGCTGAATCACTGGAGTACTAATTGATTCGGTCACAGATAGCTTCATTTGCTGTTGTCGAGTATTTCTACTCGCATTTTTCATTCGCTGGCGCTCAAAATATTTTGCACCATACAAATGCATATCTCTATATCCGCTAACAAACTCTTGTGTAACTTGAGCTACATCTCCCATCGAAGATTGTATTCGTAGCGCTAATTTTCTAAAGCGCTTACTGACGGATAGGACAACTAAACCAATAATAGGCAGTATGGTTAAAAAAATTAATGCTAACTTCCAATTAAGATAAAACAAGTAACTGATTAAGCCAATTACTAAGGCGCCCTCTCGTATCATTACTTTAAGTGAATTTGTTGCGGCTTGGGTAACTTGAGATACGATAAAAGTTGTTCGGGCAACTAAGTGGCCGCTCATACTTGAGTCGAAATAACTAGCAGGGAGTGAGGTATATTTATTAAAAATAGCTACGCGAAGATTATGTACCAGTATCTGCGAAACATAAGTCATACAGTACCCACCAACAAAAAAAGATAGTCCTCTAACTAGCGCTATCATCAACATTATTATAGGAACTACCCAGCGAGTATCAGTTAAGCGGCCTCCTTCTGCCGATAGAGTATCTACTAAAAAAACAGTTAGACCGCTGCCTTGACCAGTACTTTTAGGAACAGCTGTAGAGTCGGTAGTCATACCACCAATTGCGTTCACTGTATAACCAAACAAATCAATGAAAGCAATTTCCATTGAAGAGAAAATAATTAACCCCAAGATACTGATAAAAAAGACGCCAAGATATCTTTTTATATAAGATAACAACCTGATATATATTTGCAGGTTGGTCATTTTAGGATCATTAGAGTCGGGTTCTTTTTGTGCCACAATTTCTCCCTATATTATTTTTTTAAAATTAGTTTAACAAAAAGAAAGGTCGTGGGCCTTTTTTGTTTATACTAATGGTATAATTATTTTCTACAAAGATTAAAAAAATAAAAAAGTTAGCCAAGAGCTATCAATATATCGCTGTTGGTCCAGAGGGTTGATTTCAAAGCCTCGCATTGTAAAATACATTTTCATTTAACGTTTAAGCTAAAAGGAAATTTCGCTATGGCTACAAAACAAGCAATTATATCAAATTCGTTAAATCCAGAAGCAGTGAAGGTTCTACGTAATACCTACACTCTCTTGTCGCTCACCCTAATGTTCAGTGCTTTGATGTGTGCAGTATCAATGGCTGTAAATGCCCCTTATATGGGCTTATGGATGCTTATTCCATATATAGGATGCCTGTGGATGGTTGAAAAAAATAAAAACAGTACAGCTGGATTATTTTGGGTTTTTGCTCTAACAGGGTGGATGGGCTTCACTCTTGGTCCCATGATATCGTTTTATTTAGCTAATTCTGGATCACAAATCATAATAACAGCCCTAGGCGGGACTGCTCTTATTTTCTTCGCATGTTCTTCGTATGTTTTGATTACCAAAAAAGAGTTATCTTTTATGGGCGGGTTCCTCATGACAGGAATTATTATCGCTTTTATAGCTGCGATAGCTAATATGTTCCTTCAAATCCAAGGATTAGCACTAGCGTTATCCTGTATATTTCTTTTGATCTCATCAGGGATAATTATGTGGCAAACTAGTGCTATCGTTCATGGGGGAGAGCGTAACTATATCTCTGCTACAGTGACATTATATGTGATGCTTTATAATATATTTACGAGTCTTTTGCATTTACTAGGTGCATCTCAAAATGAATAATACTTGGAATAACAAATAGAAACACAAACAAGCTATTTAGATAATCTTGCTGTCTGGTCTGAAGAAACTGCCAGGCAGCTTGCTGCTGAAAAAGATATAACACTCACTCAGTCTCATATTGAAATTCTTAAGCTCGCTCGGCAATTTTACGCTGAATATGGTTTTTCTCCCTCTATGCGACCGCTGATCAAAACTATAGGGATAAATTTAGCTGCAAGTAAAGCTCGCAGTATATATTTAATGCAACTGTTTCCTCAGAGTCCAGCTAAAATAGTAGCCAGATTGTCTGGTCTACCAAAACCAAAGAATTGCTTGTAAAGTAATGTTATTAGAATTAAAAAATAGGGCTTTTTATGTCTTCAAACAATAAAATTTTATCAGAAGAAACCTGTGAAGCTTGTAGAGATGGGGCAATAAAGTTATCAAATATTGAATCAAAAATATTGTTAAAAGAAATACCTCTTTGGACTATAGAGGTTCTACAAGATATACCTCAATTGACAAGAACTTTTAAATTTGACAATTTTCAAGAGGCTTTAAAGTTTTCTAATAAGGTTGGAGAGTTAGCCGAATCAGTTGGGCATCATCCAGCTATATTATTAGAGTGGGGAAAAGTAGTAGTTACTTGGTGGAGCCATAAAATTGAAGGGCTTCACAAAAATGATTTTATTATGGCGGCAAGAACAGACGAGTCCTTCAAGGGTTAGCTATAATTTCTGTGTGACTTAGATGTTGAATCTCAAAATTAATAAGCTATATGTCGAAATACAGTGTCAATTCAAAGTAAATAATGTGCGCCCATGCGGTTATGCTTTTCAAAATCATTGGCTCCGAAAGGATAATTCTTGCAAGATTTCAATCCGAAAGAATATTACCACCTGCTTGAGATCAAGGTCAGAAACCTAAGGAAAATATTTTCTTCTGCCACCCTTCCTTCAATAGAAGTATACGAATCGGAACTTCTTAACTATAGAATGCGGGCGGAGTTTCGTATTTGGCATGAAGATGGAGTTGCTTTTTATGCTATGAACACTCCAGGCAAAAAAGTTCCTTATATTGTGACTGAATTTCCAATAGGATCAAAAAAAATTAATGAGCTTATGGCTCCGCTATTAAAAATAATAAATAAAAATTACACACTGAAGAATAAACTTTTTTCTGCTGAATTCCTCACTACACTTAATGGCGATGCTGTTGTTACTCTAATTTATCATAGGCAGCTTGATGAAGAATGGGAAAAGATAGCTACTAATGTGCATGAAGAATTAAATATAAACATCATAGGACGTAGTCGAAAAAAGAAAACGGTGATTGGATTGGACTATGTTGTAGAAAAACTACCAATTGGTGGTACTGAGTATCAATATAAACAGATTGAAACAGGATTCACGCAGCCTAACGCAAGAATAAACCAAACTATGCTTACTTGGGCTTTAAAGCAGACTTTAAAAAGTAAAGGTGATCTATTAGAACTATATTGCGGAAATGGAAATTTCACCTGTGTATTAGCGCAGAATTTTAAGAAAGTTTTAGCCACTGAGATCTCAAAAATATCAGTCAATTCTGCCCACTTTAACTTAAAAGAAAATAATATTAAAAACGTTACTATTTGTAGAATGTCTAGTGAAGAAATAACACAAGCGTTAGACAAGGTACGATTGTTCCGTAGACTAAAAAATATTGCTCTAGACGAGTACCATTTCAGTACAATTTTTGTAGATCCGCCTCGCGCTGGACTGGATGAGCAGACTCTAAGTTTAATAAGAAAATTTGATAATATTCTCTATATTTCATGTAATCCAAAAACACTTATGGAGAATATAAGCGCAATTAGTAATACTCACGTCATAAAAAGTTTTGCTGTCTTTGACCAATTCCCTTACACCTCACATTTGGAGTGTGGTGTTTTTTTAAATCTAAAAAAATAAATTAAATACACTATTATCAGTAAGATAAGTAAAAAAATAGCTTAATATATTTTCTTAAATTCTTCAAAAAAATATAACTTTTAGATACAATCTGTCAATCAATATCCCTTAAAAAAATGATTTATATTAAGATTTTTGATGTTGAGTAGTTTTTACTGAATATAAGGTTATAATGGGTGTGCAGAATACTGCAAAAATTTAAACAAGAAAATAAAAGAGATTACTATGAGTAAAGGTACAGTTAAGTGGTTCAATGCTGACAAAGGTTTCGGTTTTATTACTCCAGAAGATGGCGGAAAAGATCTATTTGTACATCATTCAGAAATAAAAAATGGTGGTGGTTACGCTACCTTAAATGACGGCCAAGCAGTAACATTTGAAGTTGGTCAAGGACAAAAAGGACCGTGCGCAAATAATGTAGTACCTGAATAATTTATTCAGTAAAAATGCGTACCAAAGCAACAAGTTGTTTTCAGCTTGTTGCTTTTTTTTGTTAAAAATTTATTTTTTAATTCCAATATCGCTCTCAAAAACCACTAGAGCGGAGATTAATCTTTACTGTAGTTTTTTTACATAAACTTTAATTTTTTTGTATTTTTCTATATAATATCTAGTAATAAATAGATGGAATTATCTATCTTTAAGCATATCGATGCTAATAAATCCCTTAGATATCGTTCGCATCAAGAGGAACTAAGATGAGCAATAAAATTTCAAAAATTATTTATACTAAGACTGATGAAGCGCCAGCCTTAGCAACATACTCTCTTTTACCTATAGTCAATGCATTCACTAAGGCTGCAAATGTCGTTGTAGAAACATCAGATCTTTCTCTAGCCTCTCGAATTTTATCTGCCTTTCCCGAAAAATTACCTAAAGACAAGCAAGTCAAAGATGCTTTGCAAGAGTTGGGAGAACTAACACAAGATCCAAATGCAAACATTATTAAATTACCAAATATAAGTGCATCTATTCCACAGCTCCAAGAAGCAATATCTGAACTACAATCCAAGGGGTATAAAATTCCTGATTACCCAGAGTCAGCAAAAACTTCTGAAAGTATAGCCATCAAAAATACATATGCAAAAGTCCTTGGAAGCGCAGTAAATCCTGTTCTCCGTGAAGGTAACTCTGACCGTAGAGCACCAGGCGCTGTCAAACAATTTGCTCGCAAAAATCCGCATTCAATGGGTAAGTGGAGTCAGTCTTCTCGAACACACGTGGCACATATGAGAAGTGGTGATTTTTATAGTAGCGACATAGCTACAACAATAAAAGACACCGGTATTGTAAGGATAGAGTTTGTTGCTGATGACGGTGATATACAAGTTCTCAAAAATAATATCTCAGTTCACAGTGGGGATCTTGTAAGTACCATGTTTATGAGCGAAAAAGCTTTACGTAAGTTTCTGGATGAAGAAATGGAAGGCGCTAGAAAAGCTGACTTACTATTCTCATTGCACCTTAAAGCAACAATGATGAAAGTGTCTGATCCTATCATTTTTGGGCATGCGGTAACCGTATATTACGAAGAAGCGTTTAAGAAGTATGGCGCCACACTTGCTGAACTTGAAGTAAACCCAAATGATGGTATTGGTAGTGTGCTCAAAAAAGTTGACCAACTTCCCTACTCTAAGCGAGTTGAGGTTGAAACAGAATTTCGACGTTGCTATGAAATACGACCAGAGATGGCCATGGTTGATTCTGATAAAGGTATAACTAACTTGCATGTTCCTAGTGACGTCATAGTTGATGCATCTATGCCAGCAATGATTCGTAGTGGCGGAAAAATGTGGAATGCGCATGGTAAACTAAGAGACACGAAAGCAGTTATTCCCGATACTAGTTATGCAACAATCTATCAAGAAGTTCTTAATTTTTGCAAACATCATGATGCGTTTGATCCTACAACAATGGGAACTGTTCCTAATGTTGGTCTTATGGCACAAAAAGCTGAGGAGTACGGCTCACACGATAAAACATTTATAGCTCCTGGAAATGGAAAAATACGTCTAGTTACCGAAAGTGGAGAAGTGCTACTTCAGCATGAAACTATAGAGAAGGGTGATATATGGCGTATGTGTCAAGCCAAAGATGGGCCAATTCAAGACTGGGTAAAATTAGCTGTAAATCGCGCCAAAGCTAGTGATACGCCTGCAATATTTTGGCTTGATGCTAACCGTGGTTATGACTCACAAATGATCCAAAAAGTAGAAAAATACTTAAAAGATCATGATACAAAAGATATTCGTATTGAGATCATGACTCCAGAGAGAGCGATACGCTTAACGATGGAGCGTATGAAGAGCGGCAAAGATACTATTTCTGTTACAGGCAACGTATTAAGGGATTATTTAACTGACTTATTCCCTATATTAGAGCTAGGAACGAGCGCAAAAATGTTATCTATTGTTCCCCTAATGGCAGGAGGAGGTCTCTATGAAACAGGTGCTGGAGGCTCTGCGCCAAAACATGTTCAGCAATTTGCAGAGGAAGGTCACCTAAGATGGGATTCATTAGGAGAATTTCTTGCTCTAACAGTCTCCTTAGAGGATATTGCTGTTAAAACAAAAAATCCGAAAGCAAAAATTTTAGCTGACTCTTTAGATAAAGCAACGTGCCGACTACTTGAGGAAGGAAAGTCTCCATCCCGAAAAGTAAATGAACTAGATAATAGAGGTAGTCACTTTTATCTAGCGCTATATTGGGCTGAAGAGATAGCAAAACAAAAAGATAGTCCTGAGCTTCAAGAAGTATTTCGCAAGCTAGCAAAAAAACTAAACGAAAATGAAAAAACAATCACTGATGAGCTTATTGCCTGTCAAGGAGATAGCGTAGATCTAGGCGGATATTACCAGCCAGATACAAAAAAAGTCGAGGAAGCTATGCGCCCTAGTAACACCTTAAACTCATTGCTAAGTACTGTTAATTAGGACTTTACGTCTACACTTAAAGAATATATCTTAGCTTCTATTAACTTGAATTATGATCAAAAATTTATAAATATAAGAGCCAATGCATATTAATTTTTTTCCATCAACATGTTTGTTGGTCACAATAATAATGACTGTTGTATCCCCTGCATATGCAGAGAAGCTGTCTATAGATACGCTGGTTATACCTGATGACACTAAAAATATTTATGTGCATAAACTCGCTACTGACAGCAATTCTACTGATTTTTTAATCATCATTAAGGATTATGTTCCGCTTCATATACATGCTAAACACACTGAAACAATTTTCGTGTTAGAGGGAAAAGGTGAGTTTCAAAAAGGTGAAAGAAAATTTGTGATTGAACCGGGTGATTATTTGAGAATACCTCCAGGAATACCTCACTCAGTAAAAGTTACATCCCTGAATCCACTAAAAGTGCTATCAATCCAAGCCCCTGAATTTTTTGGTTTAGATCGCATTCCTGTAAAAAATCCCTGAGTGAATAAAATGAATATTCAGCGAGAAATATACTCCCCACTTCAGATTTTTTTTGGCTCTTTTTTTCTTGGCCCATTTGCAATGCTTTATTTTCTTTGGAAGAATTTTTATAATATGAGTCGTCCTGTTGAAGCAAAAAAAGTTATTCAATATGGCTTTGTTTTCATTGTTATCTTGACTACTTGTCTTCAATTATCTCCTGCTGGTATGAATCAATTAGTTCCTGGATTAATTGTCCCTTTTTTCTATGCCCTAACTGCACTACAAATTTCGACATCAATGCAGATAAATAAAAAAGAAATAAAATCTAGCCTGAATTGGGCTCCACAAAATATTTGGAGTGTTTTAGGGTTCGGTCTACTTTTTTATTTACCTTGGATTGGTGTTCTTTACGCTATTCAACTTTTATAGCGTACTAATAATTCATTATTAACCTTAAAATATCAAACGATAAATAAAAAAATTATTTATATTTATATTGGAGAAAGAGGATGGCTGCCTATTTAATCGGAGAAGTTATTGTTACTGATGAGTCATGGGTGTCAAGTTATGCTAAAAACGTCCATGATATCGTACATAAGCATGGTGGAAAATATTTATCTAGAAGTGCAAATATTGAACAAGTAGAAGGAAAGCCAAGTGAAGCTTCGCTAATAGCACTGGTTGAGTTTCCAGATCTAGATGCAGCAAAATCTTTTATTGACGATCCGGAATATCAAGAGTTTAGAGAATCAAGGATGAATGGGAGTGTCAGTACTGTTTATATAATAGATAGTAGCGATGTCGCCGGAACTATTCCATACCTTACAAAAAGATGAGTCTTCGATGGTAATGAGAATTAGCTTATAATTTATTATTTTCCAACCGAATAAAACAGAGGTTCCTTCTTAGTTATTTTTTTTGAATGCACATCAAGTATTATTTGGGCAGCATCCCTGATTAAATGCTGAAAACTATCTTCTATTGAAGCTCTCTCTTTATCAAACATAATCATTTCATCCTTGGTAAGTTTCTTCCAGTTTTCTAAAATTGGAATATGCGCAGTTGCTTCAGCTAGCTGTGAAAATACCTTATATCTCCCATCGCCACCTGGAGCTTCATCTAACAAAGAAGATAGCTTATCTATCCTTATAGCGCCCTCAGTTAGGCCTACTTGTCCTTGAACAAGTGCAGCAGCAATCACTCGAATACTGTCTCTAAAGCCTTCTTGGCGCGTATTTAGCTGCTGAGAGAGGCTATCAGCGCTACTTTTTTGTAGATCCTCTTGTTGGCGGACCTTTAAATGAAGAAAAATAGCGTACAAAGTAAGCGAAAAAATTATTAAGGCTGCAATTATATAAAATTCTGGATAAGCCTCTAGATTCATTGTATTAAATATCCACATAAAATTAATAGCTATTAAACATCAAAACAGAGATAAAGATCTTCACTGCTGAGAAGTATCGGTATCATCCTCTTTTTTTCTATCAGTGTTTAACGAAAAATCGCTCTGATCTAGAGTTTCGCTTGTCCAATCATCTGGAAACGTTTTTTTAGTGTTGGGACCTAGTTTTTTAATTTTGTTAAATCTATTTATTACATTACCTGAGCCAGTCATCAGCTGACTTTTAGCATTATCATATGCCACTTGGCTTTTTTTGATGTGCTTCCCAATATCCTCTAAAGATTCTACCACTGTGGCCATTTTATCGTATAGTTTTGCTGCCTCATCTGAGATTTTTTGTGCATTAATATTTTGACGCTCAAAGCGCCATACGTTTTCAACGATTCTCAACGCAATCATCAAAGTGCTCGGACTGGTGAGAATGATATTTTTATTTTTATAGGCATCATCAAATAACCTATCATCCTTTTGAAGAGCTAAAGTAAATGCTCCTTCTATTGGTATAAACAGAATTACAAAATCCAGAGTATTAATTCCATATAACTCTTGGTATGACTTTTCGCTTAAGTCTTTAATATGGTTTTTAATCGAATTAATATGCTGCTTTAAATACTTTTTTTGCTCGCTAGAGTCAGGCTCGCTTGTATAGCGGTCGTAAGCTGTTAGAGAAACCTTTGAATCAATAACCATATCTTTTTTGTCGGGCATATGAATAATTACATCTGGGTATCGAAGATAGCCCTGTTGATCCTTGTGAGGTTTTTGTGTTTCGTACTCCCTTGGGCTTGAGAGACCAGAAGTCTCGAGCATACGCTCGAGAATCATCTCTCCCCAGTTACCCTGAGATTTGCTATCTCCCTTAAGTGCGCTTGCTAAACTAGATGTTTCTCCTCTTACTAGATCAGTCTGTTTCATTAATTCTTTAATCGTCCCATTCATCTCATTTCTTGCTGAATTTTCTCTATGATGAGAATCCTCCACCTGCTTATGAAATCTAATTATTTCCTCACGCAGTGGGCCAATAGAAGAATTAAGAGTTCGCTGACTATCTTGAGAAAACTTCTCTTGCTTGGCATCAAATATACGATTCGCTAGGTTTTCAAATTCCTTACCTAAAATTTCACGGGACTGCTTTAGTAGCAAAGATTGCTCTTCATTTTTGGTCTGTTCCATTTCCAGACGGGCCTCTAGTACAGCTTTTTCCTTTTCTAGTGCTGCCAACGCACAACTAATTAAAGTCAGGTCTTTATTCTTCTTTTTTCTATCAAATAATGCAAAGGCATAAGCTAACAGTACCCCGAGGAAGAAGCTGCCAAAAATAAAACTAAAGCTAACTATGGTCATATGCAATTTCACTCCTGCTTGACTTGTCGTTTTAGGGACCAATGTCAGTGTTACTCATTTTAAGTTACGATGAAACAGGCAGCCCCATTAACTACCTCTTTTTTCAAACCTTAGGTTGTGCGATCATTGAATTATCCTAGGATAACAAAGATAACCTCTATGATGCGCCCGCTTTTTGACATTCACTCAATTATAAAAGAAATTGAATCAGGGTCACTAATTCTGACAGCAACTAGTCGCCTTGCAGTTAAGGTACGAGAAAGCTGGGCTCAATATCAACAGGAGCAAGGAAATTCTATATGGATTGAACCTGAAATTTTTCCAATCGAACACTGGATTAATGAAACTTGGCTTCGATGTTGTGATGACGGAATTATTGAAATTTCAAATGGTGCAATCATTTCTAAGCCAGCAGAATACTTGATTTGGGAAGAAGTGATTAAGCATGACTCAATACCTACTAGCTACTCCGGTCTTGCTCGAGATAGTTACAACATAATGCAAAGATGGGAAATTCCCCATAAGAAGTTAAAAAATGATGCCCCGCTATTTTATCAATGGATCTCAGATTTCAACCTAGCGCTTAGAAAATATAACTATATTACTGAGGCTGATAGTGCAAATGACCTGCTAGAGGCATTTAAAGCTGGGACCTTAGTTCCAATAGGGGGGATTACTACATTAGGCTTCGATGAGATTCCTCCTTTATATGCAAACTTGCTGGGCGCAGCCACAAAAAATGTTACACAAGAACCGACGCTTTCAAGTTATAAAAAAAGAAAGTCATCAGCGGTACATCATGCTCAATTTTTTGATGGAAATCAGGAAATACGAGCTGCGGCTAGGTGGGCTTTTCAGTTACAAAAAAAATATCCTGACCACCGTATAGGGATTATTACTCCTACCTCTTATCCGTCAAAAAATACTTTGGAGAGAATACTAAAGGAAGAGCTGGATCCAGAGAGTCTTAACTTGAACGGCCCTGAACAATCATTTTCATTTAATATTTCATCAGGAATAGCTTTAAACGATACACCAATTATTTCATCAGCCTTACTTCTGTTGTCATTGAATTTTAATAGACTACCCCTTGAAGATTTATGCCGACTACTCAATTCTCCATTCTGGGGAAATAGCACTACCTTCTTGTCTCGTTCAATAACAGAAAAAAATCTTCGAAAGGTAGCTTTAACTCATATATCTCAGGATCAATTTATTCGCCAGCTAGAGTCCTCAGAAAAATTTATCGTTATTGCTGATGACATTTCTAGTGATAGCTTCTGCTGTCAAGGAGCAGTCAATCGGACCAAAGGTATGGCTCAAAAAAATACGTTTTCAGACTGGCTTGCAGTATTCAAAGATCAGTTAGACATGTTTGGTTGGCCTGGAACAAGAAAGCTAAATAGTACTGAATTTAGACAGCATCAACAATGGCAAAAAGTTCTTGAACTTTTTGCATCATTAGATCAGCTTAAATTAACAGTAACTATACAAGATGCTTTAAAACAGCTGCTCCAAGTAACCAAAAAATATAACTTCCAGTCAAGTATTGGAGATGCCCCTATTCAAGTTCTGGGACTACTAGAAAGTAATGGACTACAATTTGACCACCTTTGGATAGCAGGCATGAATAGTGCGAGCTGGCCAAACAGTACTAGCCCTAATTCATTGCTGCCTTTAGATTTACAAAGAGAGTACAAAACGCCAAAAGTACTGCCTGAAGATCAACTGGAGTTAGCAAAAAACCAATTGAATAGACTAAGAATATCATCTGATAACATTATCTGTAGTTTCAGTGAAACTAATGGAACTCATTCTTGTGAAATTAGCCCTTTAATTTCTAAGTTTACGGAGCTTAATGCTGATAATCTTAATATAAAGCACTCACTCACAACTTCATCAATATATAGACAACAATCAATAGTTAAGTTGCAGAAGATTAAATGTGAAAATGGTCCTAGTATTAATCTTAATAATGAAACTATTTTTGGTGGAAGCGGGATTATTAAAGATCAAGCTTCTTGCCCATTTAATGCTTTTGCAATCCACCGGCTAGGGGCTAGAGAAGTTCGTACACCATCACTGGGTTTATCTGCTATGGATAGGGGCATAATAATTCATGAGTGCATGGAGGCCTTTTGGCAACAAATATTTACACATGCAAAATTGATTAGTTTGTCAGAAAAAGAGCTGAATGAAACAATCAAGCATGCCATCAGTAAGTCGCTAATAAATTGGAGGAAGAAGAGACCTGATATCTTTAGGCCAAACTTTATTTCTTTAGAAGTAAAACGTGTAAGCCTATTAATGCTTAAGTGGCTAAATCTAGAAATGGAGAGATCGCCATTTTCAATATTATCACTAGAAGAATCAACCGATGTAGTTCTTGCAGGTCTTCCGCTCACATTAAAAATTGATCGCATAGATAAACTCGAGAGCGGAGGAAAAATAGTTTTAGACTATAAAACAGGTAAAGTTACAACTACAAACTGGTACGGGGATCGGCCGCTAGAACCGCAAGTACCTTTATATGCAGTTTTAGCCAGTAAAAAGCCGATAGGTGTAGCTTTCGGACAAATCAACGTTTCAAGACAACGCTTTGTTGGCCTCACAAAGATATCTAAAGTGCTACCTGATGTAAAGGCACAGGAAAGTATATGGGATGATATTTTGAAGCAATGGACTAATTCTCTTGAATACATAGGTCGCGAGTTTTTAGAAGGTTATGCCATTGTAGCTAATATGAACCACTCTAACGCAAACTATTCTGAGTATCTTAAGCCACTCAACCGACTCGATGAAACTTGTATGGAACTTTATATGGAAATAAAAGTAGCTAAACATTACACTGATATAAAGGCCCAAGAGGAGTCTGAGTCATGAAGAGGTCAGATGCAGAATCAAGAGTTTTAGCTCTGGAGCCCTTTCGATCTTTCGCTATATCTGCACCGGCTGGATCTGGAAAAACAGAATTACTAACACAAAGGGTGCTAGGTCTGCTATGCGTGGTAAACAACCCAGAAGAAATTATGTGCATGACATTTACCAACAAAGCTGTTGATGAAATGAAAGGTCGGGTGATGCATTACTTAATCAAGGCCTCAGAAATCTCCAATAGCAACGGTACACCTTCATCAAAAGATCATCAGAATGTCACTTTAGATTTAGCAAAAAAAGCACTATTACGAAACAAAGAAAAAAAATGGGGCTTACTAGAAAATCCATCAAGACTCCGAATACATACTATTGATGGATTTTGTCGAAAACTTGCAATGCAGCTGCCAATAGAAAGCTGCTTTGATCGGAATTCTGAGGACGTAGAGGACCCATCTAAAATATACAAAGAGGTAACATCAGAGTTTCTGTTGGCGAAACTTGAAAATAACGATGCTATGGGGTTCGCAATATCAACGTTATTAACTTTTTTAGATAATGATCTTGATGTACTTCAAAAGTTATTGATAAAACTTTTAGGAGATCGAGGCCAAAGTATTGCGCACCTTTATCAAACCCAAAAAGGCAGAGCTTATCTAGAAAGTTCACTCATCGAGGTAGTAGAAGAAACACTATCAGCTATGAGCTTAATACTGAAACCCTATGAGTCTGAATTAATCGAATTAGTCAACTATGCTGCTACTAATTTATCATTAACAAACGGGATGAATACTGATATATCATCCTGCTTAGGTTTAACGAAACTTCCAGAAGTAACATCATCTAAACACCGACAATGGCTAGGATTGATTGCATTACTTCTCACAGGAGAAGAAAAGACATGGAGAAAAGGAATAAACAAAACAATAGGTTTTCCTACCTCAATAGAGTCCATTGAAGATCAACAAGAAGCTAGAAATCAAGCGAAATTAAAAAAAGAATCTCTTAGCTGTCTCATTGATAGACTGAAAGCTGTTCCTGAACTTCATGAGGCGCTATGTGAGGCAATACTTCTCCCGCCTTCTTATTATGATGACGATCAATGGGAGATTCTTAATGCGCTCTCATCAGTACTTCCGATGCTTAGCGCTCACCTAACACTAGCTCTGCAAAAAAAACAAGTATGCGATTATCCTGAGGTCACCCTAGCTGCCTTGCGGGCACTAGGAACAGAAGAAGCACCAACGGAACTTGCACTTAAATTAGACTACTCAATAAAACATATTTTAATGGATGAGTTTCAAGATACCTCCTCATTACAATTTGATCTACTAAAAAGATTAACTAGTGAATGGTGCCCTAATGATGACAGAAGTTTGTTTATCGTTGGAGACCCGATGCAGTGCCTTTACACCTGGCGTGGAGCTAATGTAGGGCAATTTATACAGGCAAGAACTTTACCAATAGGAAATATAGAACTTGAAGCCCTAGATCTACAAATAAATTTCAGATCACAGCCTGGAATAATCAAGTGGGTTAATCATGCTTTTAAAAGCGCTTTTCCTGACAAAGATGATATAAGTCGAGGGTCTATAAGATACAACCCTTCGACCGCAAATATACAAGAAATTCCGATAAAAACTGAACAAAGTCACCAAGCAGTCACCATTGATGAATTTATTGGCTATGAGGGAGCGGATGATTCAAAAATTTTAGAAGCTAGTCATATAACCTCTTTAGTTTGCAAAGCAAAAGAGAGGAACTCTGAAGGATCTATCGCAATTTTAACTCGCTCTAGAAATTCACTCTCCTACATCATATCATCACTGCAAAGAGCCGGCCTTAGCTGGCAAGCTACAGAGATGGACTCTTTAAGTAATCGGATGCCTATTGTTGACTTAAAGTCTCTCACCAGAGCCATGATCTCCCCTGCTGATCGAGTTGCTTGGTTGTCTATTATGCGTGCACCATGGTGTGGATTGGATCTTAATGATCTATTTTTAATAGCTAACCATAAAGCCCCTAAAAAAAATAAACCATTGCGCGCCGAATCCTTTCCTTTGGTCATGTCAAATGTATTTGAATATTCTGAAATTCCAGGTATTTCAAAAGAAGGAAAACAGATACTTCATCGGTGTAGCGCTGTTCTTAAAAAAGGCTGGGGGCAGCGCTATAGAAAACCTTTTAGGGTATGGATAGAGAGCATATGGATTGAACTGGGTGGCATCAATTCGCTAGCATCAAGCAAAGATTTTGATTGTTGTGGGCAGTACTTTGATTTATTAGAACAGCACGAAAAAAATGGTCAGATTTCTGACTGGGCAGTATTTGAGAATTCCTTAAAAAATATTTACACAAGACCTAGCCAGCAATCTGACCCAAACTTACATATTATGACTATTCATAAAGCAAAAGGGCTAGAATTTGACACAGTAATAATACCTAGCTTAAACAGACCGTCTGGCAACGATAGTGAATCGCTAATACTATGGCATGAAAGATCTAACAAAAAAGGTAAGACTCGCCTGATTATCGGACCAAAACATAAAACCGGAAAAGACAAAGATCCCCTTTTTGAATATCTGAAGAAAGAAAAAAAATTAGGGGCGCAGCTTGAAACATTAAGAACAATCTACGTCGGGGCAACTCGAGCTGTTAAACAACTTCATTTAACCTACACCATAAATATCAAAAAAGATTCAAAAGAAAAGCCGAAGCCATTAAAGAACACCCTTTTAAGTGCTCTTGTTGGTAACAATTATCTTGAAGACTATTTCAAGGCCATTTCATCAGCATCTTTTCGCAGTCATATCTCAAAACCTATAAGTGAGAATAAAACTGATGGAGATAGTTTAAGCTCCTTATCCTACATTAACAGGCTTCCTGCTGACTGGAAAACAACAGCTATATGCAGCCAAAGTGAAACTACTCTAAAAAACATTAATAAAGAGTTCGATGTCGATAAACTAGAATCCTTAACACTTAATAGTACTATTGCTCGGCATACCGGTACTGTCCTTCATCGCATATTGCGACAACTTGTAGTTAATGGCATCAACTGCTGGGATGTAAATAGAATTCACAATCAAACATCTTTCTGGCGATCTCAACTGCAAAATCTTGGTCTAATAAACTATGATCAGCCACTAGATCTGCTAAAACGAGCCGTTTTAGCTTGTCTTAAAGATAAAGATAATCATTGGATTTTTGAGTCTACTCATAAGGAAAGTAAGTGTGAATTCGCTATTGGCTACCAGTCGTCAAGAGACAGTAAACCTAAAACCTCTATCATAGATCGCTGCTTTATTTTGAATAAAGAGCAATGGATCATTGATTACAAGTCGACCGAGCCTCAAAAAAATGAGAGTTTGGATGTTTTTTTGAAGCGTGAAACACTACAATATCAAGGACAACTTAAGCACTACGCAAATCTACTCAATAAAATGAATGGCTTGCCTTCGAGAAAAGCATTATATTTTCCATTGATTCAGCACCTGGAAGAAATCTAATCAAATATTTTTAAAGATATTACCTTAGAATTAAATCATCAAATAAAAAAACACCTAAGATTGCTTTTTATAAATATTTTAAGAGTATTTTAGAATTTTCTCCTATGCCCCATATGTAAGTTTTACTGTAGAATAGCGTAATTGAGAAATTAGCTGGTATTAAATGAAATGATAAAAGCTGTCGATAATATCAATATTAAATCACAGGAAATATTGATAACGCCTAAGGCCCTAAAAGATAAGATAAAGCTTACTGATATTGCACTAAAAACAATAATGGATGGCCGAAATTCTATTGAAAATATTCTTGGTAGAAAAGATCACAGAATATTTATTGTCGTAGGGCCCTGCTCTATTCATGATGTTGATGCAGCAATGGATTATGCTGAGCTACTAAAAGATTTAGCTAAAGAAGTTTCTGATACTCTATGCTTAGTGATGAGAGTCTATTTTGAAAAACCTAGAACTACTACGGGCTGGAAAGGACTCATTAATGATCCTTATCTTAATGACTCCTTTAAAATCACCGAAGGACTTCATATAGGCAGGCAGCTGCTAATGGATATAGCAGAACTAGGGCTACCTACGGCTACAGAAGCTCTTGATCCGATATCACCTCAATATATGCATGATTTGATTTCATGGGCAGCTGTAGGCGCTCGAACGACAGAATCGCAGACACACCGAGAAATGGCTTCGGGTCTCTCTTCAGCCGTAGGATTCAAAAATGGCACTGACGGAGGCCTAACAGTTGCAATTAATGCCCTGAAGTCTGTAGCTAGTCCGCATAGATTTTTGGGAGTTAATGCTGAAGGCAGTGTATCGGTCATAACAACGGCGGGGAACTCCTACTCTCACGTAGTTCTTCGTGGTGGCGACGGAAAACCTAATTATGACTCAGTCAGTATATCTAATACAGAGGAAAGGCTAAGATCGTCAGGAATATCAGAAAACATCATGGTGGATTGCAGCCATGCTAATTCTAATAAAAATCATGAACTCCAATCTTTGGTGGTAGAAAATGTGACTGATCAAATTCTTGAGGGAAACCAGTCGATCGTCGGGCTTATGATCGAAAGTAATATTCACGCTGGAAATCAAAGCATAACCGCTGATATAAAAGATCTAAAATATGGGGTATCCGTTACTGATTCCTGTATAGATTGGAAAACGACGGAGAAGACGATCCGTGCAATGCATAAAAAACTTAAAGGCACGCTCGTGAATAGGCAGTCAAAAAAGTCATAGGCTGCCTAGATTAAAGGGTTACATGTAAGCCTTACTTTTGTCTGTATGGTCTGTTACATCTTTAATACCTTTAAGCTCAGGAATTTTTTCCAACATAGTTTTTTGCACGCCTTCCTTTAAAGTAACATCTGCTGATCCGCAGCCTTGGCATCCACCACCAAATCTAAGAATTGCAATACCATCTACAACTTCTTCAAGAGTAATATTTCCACCGTGCGCTGCTAATCCAGGATTAATGTCATCATATAAAACATAATTAATCTTATCTTCGATCGCGCTATCGTCGCTAATATTAGGCATACGAGAATTTGGGGCTCTTATTGTGAGCTGCCCGCCAAACTTATCATCGGAATAATCAACTTTTGCATCTTCTAAGAAAGGTAAACTTCTTTGTCCAAAATGAGCCTTAAAATCAGGAAAATTTATTACAGTATCGTCTTCTTTTTCTTCTCCAGGGCGACAATATGCAATACAGGTTTCAGCTTTCGGAGTTCCGGGATCAGAGACAAATATACGAATCCCGATACCTTCTGTATCCTGCTTTCCAAGCAGTTCTGCAAGATATTTTTGTGCAGACTCTGTAATGTCAATATTCGTCATATAGCCCCTTAGAATTATCTTCTTTTCCCATACAATCACCTAGGATCTTATTTCGTTACTTTAGCACTCTTGAACTATATCGACAATCAAGCACCTTCTTTTGATATCTTATCAATATACCTATATCAAAATATTTTGATATAGGTATATTGATGTGCTAAAATGAGTTAATTATGTTTACGCTCTAAACGCAAAAGACTATGGATAAAAATTTGAATAATCGTGACATCCGTATCAAAAATTTATATACAGAAGCCTCCCGTCGAATCTTGATTCTTGATGGCGCAATGGGGACGATGATTCAAAGACATAATTTCAGTGAAACTGACTATAGAGGTGAGCGTTTCAAGAATTTTGATAGAGATGTGGCAGGCAATAATGATCTTTTATCGATAACTCAACCAGAAACAATTAAGGATATACATCTCGGATATTTGAAATCGGGCGCAGATATTGTAGAAACTAATACGTTTAACTCTACTTCTATATCTCTAGCAGACTACGGAATGGAAGACCTAGTCTATGAGCTTAATAAAGCTGGAGCAGAGCTTGCGAGAGAAGCATGCGATAAAATTTCTACACCTGAAAAACCAAGATGGGTAGCAGGAGTTTTAGGTCCGACTAGCCGAACATTATCGATATCGCCAGATGTTAACGATCCAGCTGCTCGAAATACAAATTTTGACGAATTGGTAGATACATATATCGATGCTACTAAAGCATTAATAGAAGGTGGTAGCGATATTATTTTAATAGAAACAATTTTTGACACCTTGAATGCTAAGGCGGCAATTTTTGCAGTCAAATCAGCCTTTGAAGAACTAGGTGTTGAATTACCAATCATGATTTCTGGCACTATTACAGATGCAAGCGGCAGAACCCTTTCGGGACAAACTCCTGAAGCTTTTTGGAATTCAGTCTCCCATGCAAAGCCCTTTTCTATAGGCTTAAACTGTGCCTTAGGGGCAAAAGAGCTACGTCCGCATATAGAAGAATTATCACGTATTTCTAATACTTTTGTGAGTGCTCACCCAAATGCCGGACTTCCAAATGAATTTGGAGAGTACGATGAAACACCAGTAGAAACGAGCGCAATTGTTACTGAATTTGCTGAAAGTGGTTTTATTAATATAATTGGTGGGTGTTGCGGTACAACACCAGAACATATTGAAGAAATAGCTATCAGCGTCAAAAAATTCAAACCAAGGTCAATTCCAATAATCAAGCCTGCATGCCGCTTATCAGGACTAGAAGCTTATACTATTTCTCAAGATTCGTTATTTGTGAACGTAGGTGAACGTTGCAATGTAACGGGTTCTGCTCGATTCAAAAAATTGATACTGGATGGCAAATATGAAGAGGCTTTAGTAGTAGCCCGCCTACAAGTAGAAGATGGCGCGCAAATTATTGACATCAATATGGATGAAGGGATGTTAGACGCTGTTGAAGCTATGACTACTTTTACAAAATTGATTGCATCTGAACCAGATATATCAAAAATTCCACTAATGATTGATTCCTCTAAATGGCACGTCATTGAGTCTGGGTTAAAGTGGGTACAAGGAAAATGTATTGTAAATTCTATTAGTCTTAAGGAAGGCGAAGAAACTTTTATAAAGCAAGCTAAATTGTGCCAGAAGTACGGAGCAGCGGTAGTAGTTATGGCTTTCGATACGAAAGGTCAAGCTGATAGTCTAGAGAGAAGAAAGGAAATATGCGGTCGAAGCTATAATATCCTAGTAGATGAAGTTGGTTTTAACCCTGAAGATATAATCTTTGATCCAAACATATTTGCGGTTGCTACAGGTATAGAAGAGCATAATAATTATGCAGTCGATTTCATTGAAAGTACTCGCTGGATAAAAGAAAATTTACCTCTTGCGCTTATTTCTGGTGGTGTAAGCAATGTTTCATTTTCATTTCGTGGAAATAATCCGGTAAGAGAAGCCGTACATTCTGTATTTCTTCTTTATGCAATTCGTGCAGGACTAAGTATGGGCATCGTGAATGCAGGGCAACTTTCTGTATACAGCGAAATACCAAAAGAGCTTCGTGAGAAGGTAGAGGCTGTTATTCTCAATGTTTCACCTGAAGGTACCGAAAATTTAGTATCTATCGCCCAAGATTATCATATCGATGGCCCTAAAAAAGACAATAAAGCTGATCTAGAATGGCGATCATGGCCAATTGAAAAACGCCTAGAATATGCACTTGTAAAGGGAATAACTACTTACATAATAGAAGACACAGAAGAATGCAGACTTAACACTAAGCGGCCGCTTCATGTCATTGAAGGCCCTTTAATGGATGGAATGAACGTAGTAGGCGACTTATTTGGTGCAGGTAAAATGTTTCTTCCTCAAGTCGTAAAATCTGCTCGTGTAATGAAACAGTCTGTTGCTCACCTCCAGCCTTTTATTGAGCAAGAAAAAGGAGAAAAGGCGCAGTATAACGGAAAAATATTAATGGCAACCGTTAAAGGTGATGTGCATGATATCGGCAAAAATATCGTCGGAGTTGTTCTTGGTTGTAATAATTATGAAGTAATTGATCTTGGTGTTATGGTTTCAGCAGAAAAGATCATTGAAGTTGCTGTACAAGAGAAAGTAGATATTATTGGATTATCAGGTCTCATCACGCCCTCCTTAGATGAAATGGTCCATATAGCTAGCGAACTAGAACGACAAAAATTAAATTTTCCTCTATTGATTGGTGGTGCGACAACCTCAAAAGCACATACGGCCGTAAAGATAGACCCTGGTTATCATCATAATCAGACCATTTACGTTGCTGATGCTTCGAGAGCAGTAGGAGTTGCAGGAAAGCTTCTCAATAAAGAGGAGAAGGATGCCTACATCGCAGGCATTCAGCTTGATTATGAGCAAGTTAGGGCTAGAATGTCTAATCGTCGACCAAGGAATAACTCACTCACTTATGATGAAGCTAAAAAGGCTCGACGTAAGATAAATTGGAAGGGCTATATACCACCTATTCCTAAAACTCTTGGTGTTAATATTTTAGAGGATTATCCACTAGAATCTTTATTGGATACGATTGACTGGACTCCATTTTTCATTACATGGGATCTTGCAGGGAAATACCCAAAAATACTTAATGATGAGGTGGTGGGTCAAGTTGCTACAGATTTGTTTAATGACGCACAGGTAATGCTTAAAGAACTAATTAAAGAGAAAAAAATCAAGGCATCTGCTGTATTTGGATTATGGCCGGCTAATACAATAAATCATGATGATATTGAGGTTTATTCAAATCAATCTAGAAACGAGGTCAATGCTGTGCTTCATGCTATTAGACAGCAGTCATCTAAAAATAATGATGCTACAGAGATGCTTTCTTTAGGAGATTTTATTGCGCCCAAGGAGACTAATATAAGTGACTACATAGGTGGATTTGCGGTTACAACTGGCATAGGTGTTGAAGACCTAGCAGCTGAGTATGAGGCAAAAGGTGATGATTACAATAGTATTATGATTAAAGCGCTAGCAGATCGGCTAGCAGAAGCGTTTGCAGAGCACTTGCACACAAGAATTAGGAAAGAATTCTGGGGATACTCTGTAGACGAAAATTTTGATAATGAAGCTCTTATTAAAGAGAAATATCAAGGAATAAGACCAGCTCCAGGTTATCCATCTTGTCCGGATCATACAGAAAAAGAACAATTATTTAATTTACTGAATGTGGATCAGAATATAGGTATTAACCTAACTGAAAGTTTTGCTATGAGACCAGCTGCGTCAGTCAGTGGATGGTATTTTTCTCACCCTGAATCAAAATATTTTAATGTAGGAAAAATAAACCAAGATCAACTAGAAAGCCTAGCAAACAGAAAAGGGTTGCCTTTACCGGAAATGAAGAGATGGCTGAGGCCTAACTTATAACTAGGAATAATAAACATGCAAGAGGAGGTCGATGAAAATGATTCAAAACCTAGGTTCTGGACCATTGTAGCTAGTACTCTGGCAGCATTTATTGGAGTACAGAGCAATAGCAACAGGATTAGAGATTTTAAGTATGGAAATATATATAGTTTTATTATAGCGGGAATTATATTTACTATATTTTTTATTATTTGTGTTGTTTCTATTGTGCAAGCAGTACTAAATAATTCTGGATTTCAATGAAAACAAAGTTGATGAATTGAAGAATTCTCAGAAATTACTAAATATAAATGAAAAAATTCAACCTAAATCAAATAATTTTAGTGATTACTGAGCCAGAAAATGATTGTCGCAACGAAAATGCATGCGAATCCAACAGCGGCAATAGCATCCACAGCACTGTTATCTTTTTTGTCTAACTTACTATTGACGATTTCTTCTGGCATATCAGCAGTCTCATTTCTCGTTCAATTATATCTTTTATATATTTACTCAGTACGTTGATTATAGCAATGTCGTTTCCTGTTGTCCCGATTCCTTCTTAATATGTCAAGGTTCATTCGATTACATAAATAAGATATAGAATATACTTTGAATCATAATTTAGAATTATTATTATTTGGATAATCCTAAAATACAGCATTTCTCTCTAAAACTAACTGTTTTCTATTATTTTTACTGCCAATAATGGATAATAAGCTACCGAAAAAACTATTTATCCTGTAAATATTTATGTATATATACAACGATCAAGACCAAAAAATTATTGAGCAGCGTGTTTCTCAATTTAAAAATCAGACCGATCGCTATTTAGCTGGTGAGCTTACTAACGATGAGTTTCTTCCTTTGCGCCTACAAAACGGTTTATACATCCAGCGTCTTGCGCCAATGTTGCGTATTGCAGTTCCTTATGGCCTGTTGAATTCAACCCAATTAAGAAAGTTAGCTCATATTACGAGGCTGTATGATAAGGGTTATTGTCATGTCACTACTCGCCAGAACATTCAGCTCAACTGGCCTAAACTAGAAGATGTACCAAAAATACTAGCAGAACTTGCTGAGGTTCAGATGCATGCAGTACAAACTAGCGGAAATTGTATACGCAACACTACGTCCGATCAGTTTGCAGGAGTATCTAAAGATGAACTAGAAGATCCGCGTCCATGGTGTGAAATCATAAGACAATGGTCTACATTTCATCCAGAATTTGCATTCCTCCCACGTAAATTTAAAATTGCTGTGTGTGGTACTGAAGCAGATAGAGCGGCGATACAGGTACATGACATAGGAATTCAGATTGTAAAAAATATATCTAATGAGCTAGGTTTTAAGGTACTAGTAGGTGGCGGGCTTGGTCGCACGCCTGTTATTGGTTCGGTTATCCGCGAGTTTTTGCCTCAAGAAGATCTACTAACTTACCTTGATGCCATCCTGAGAGTCTATAATCGTCACGGAAATAGGTCTAACAAATATAAAGCTAGGATAAAGATCTTAGTGAAAGCTTGGACACCAGAAGTTTTTGCGCAAGAAGTAGAGGACGAATGGGATTATACCAAAGATACTCTTGGAAAATTGACCGGTGAAGAGATCAATAGGGTTAAAGAATTTTTCACTCAACCACCTTATGAGTCTCTTGATGGTAAAAACCTAGATAAAGAATTATTAGCGTCAGCAAAAGAGAGTATCGCTTTTGGTAAATGGCTCAAAAGAAATGTTAGGGAACATAAAATAGAGGGTTATGTTTCCGTTACATTATCGTTAAAGCCAACTGGCGTTGCACCTGGTGATCTAACAGACACTCAGCTGGAAGCAATTGCAAAATTGGCAGATGAATTCTCATTCAGTGAAGTTAGAGCAACACATAATCAAAATATAGTGCTAGCTGATGTTAATAAATCCAATCTATTTGAGTTGTGGAAAAAAGCAAAAATCGGTGGTTTCGCTACCCCAAATATTGACACACTTACAGATATGATCTGTTGTCCTGGAGGGGATTTTTGCTCTTTAGCCAACGCAAAATCTATACCTATAGCTGAATCTATCCAGAGAAAGTTCGATGATATTGATTATGTTTATGATTTAGGCAATCTTTCGCTAAATATATCCGGTTGTATGAATGCTTGTGGACACAACCATGTAGGCAATATAGGCATACTAGGAGTCGACAAAAAAGGGGCGGAGTTTTATCAAATTCAATTAGGCGGTAGCTCTGGTATCGATGCCTCTTTAGCAAAAGTCTTAGGGCCATCGTTTGGTGAAAGCGAGGTTCCTGGTGTTATTGAAAAAATCCTTGATACTTATATTCAACAACGAAAAGGTGACGAGTTATTCATAGACACCTATCGTCGTATTGGGCCTGATCCTTTTAAGGATAGCGTTTATCCTAAAAACATAGCGATATCTGATACTCGCAGTAAGAAAGGTGCCTAGTTATGCCTAAAATTATTAAAGGTGCTGAGGTAGCAGACGATCCTTGGATCATAATAGAAAAGGGATTTGAGGGTGAACTTCCTGCAGATCCACTTCTTTTATTGCCTATGCAATATTGGTTGGATAATAGAGACAAATTAAATCTTACAGTGACTGGAATATGGATTGATAGCGATGAGTCAGTAGAGCTGATAGGGCATGAAGCCAACTTATTTCCCCTAATAGCTGTAAATTTTCCAGTTTTTACAGATGGTAGAGGATTTTCAATTGGTAGGTTGCTAAAAGAGCGGTATGAATTCACTGGCCAGCTTAGAGCTATAGGAAGCCCGATCCAGGATCAATTGTTTTATCTTATGAGATGCGGATTCACATCTTTTGACCTAAAAGATGGTAGTGACCTAGAGTCCGCGCTTTCGTCGCTGAATGATTTTGATGAAAGCTATCAAGGAGCAATTGTACCTCCTGAGCCACTATTTATTCGTAATTCTTTAAAAAAATAACTAGTAACTTATTATTTTTAACAAATTTAAAAACTTTTAGTAACTTATAGATCTATTTTGGTATCCTGTAATTAGACACATGTCGCACTAATTACTTTTTATGTAGCCATAGGAAAATGAGGATCGGTATGAATGAGGCCGTATTTCAATCATTTTTTTTTATTTTTACGGGATCGGCGATAATTGCAACAATAGCAATTTATGGGCGACAGCCTCTTCTTGTCAGCTATATTTTTCTGGGTGCATTAATTGGACCATTTGGCTTCGGCTGGGTTCCAGATATAAATCTTCTATCAGAGATTTCAGAAATTGGTATCATTTTCCTTTTGTTTCTTCTTGGCCTTGATCTTCAGCCTCAATCTTTGCTCTCGGCATTAAAAAAAGTCACTGTTGTAACATTTATAAGTTCAATTATATTTGCACTCATTGGCTACTTTGTAGCTTATCTATTTAACTATTCCCCAATAGAATGTCTAGTTATTGGTGCTGCTATGATGTTCTCAAGCACCCTTGTCTGCATCAAGTTACTTCCGACAACAATCTTGCATCATAAGCATGTCGGTGAAATGATCACTGGATTATTATTAATGCAAGATTTTCTGGCTATCTTTGTCTTATTGGTTCTTTTAAGTAGTACTAGCGGTCAAGTTAATTTAACAGAAATTGGGGTAACTCTTTTAACGCTTCCTTTGCTTGTTTTCTTCGCCTGGGCTTTTGTAAAACTAGTACTATTAAAACTAATTGCTAGGTTCGACCAAATGGGCGAGTATATTTTTCTCCTATCAATTGGATGGTGCATAGGATTGTCTGAAGCATCAGAATTACTAGGCTTATCAAGAGAAATTGGGGCATTTATAGCTGGTATAACTATTGCCTCTAGTCCCATTTCTCAACACATAGCCTTAACGCTAAAACCTCTTCGTGATTTTTTTCTAATAATGTTCTTCTTTTCTATAGGGGCTGGCTTTAACCTTAAATTTTTACCAGAGATTGGTACAGCAGCTTTAGTGCTAGCCATTACTATGCTTGTGGTAAAGCCAATCGTTTTCAGATTCCTGCTAGAAAAACAAAGTGAGAAAAAAAATCTTGCATGGGATATAGGGTTTCGTCTGGGACAAAACAGTGAGTTCTCCCTCCTCATAGCATACGTAGCATATAAAGCATCTATAATTAGCGGCTTAGCATCACATCTGATTCAAGCTACAGCAATTTTCACATTCCTGATCTCAAGTTATATTGTCATTTACAACTTTCCTAACCCTATTGCCACTAACAAAAAACTAAGACGAGACTGACTTTTTTTAAACAGCAAACTACAATCATTACCTATAAGACACACTATCGTCTAATTAACTGGTAACTAAATATTTATGAGTATAAAAGATCTTCTAAATAAACGTATTAAAGCAGCCATGAAAGATGTGGGCGTACCCAGCAAATGCTCTCCTAGCATATCCGAGAGCATCAGGCCTGAATTTGGAGATTTTCAAGCTAACGGTGTAATGGCTGCGGCCAAAGTGATGGGTTCTAACCCACGTCAAGTTGCATTAGATGTTATAGCTAAACTTGATCTTATGGGAATAGCTGAAAAAATAGAAATTGCTGGCCCTGGCTTTATAAATATTCATCTATCTAATGACTTTTTAACCGAAAGCATAATGAAGCTGAGTGTTGACAAAGCTTTAGGTATTCGTAAGGTTCAGCCGCAAAAAATTGTTATTGATTACTCTTCACCAAATCTTGCTAAAGAAATGCATGTTGGACATCTTCGCAGTACCATTATTGGTGATTCTGTAGCGCGCACTCTAGAATTCTTAGGTCACAATGTGATCAGGCAAAATCATATGGGTGACTGGGGAACTCAGTTTGGTATGCTTATTGCAGAACTGGAAGATGAGCAAAGTACTAAGGAAAAACATAGTTTGCTCCTAGGTGATCTCGAGATATTTTATCAGCGATCAAAGAAGCATTTTGATAGAGATATAAATTTCGCTAACAAAGCTAGAGATTATGTTGTAAAACTCCAATCGGGAGACGAACATTGTCTGGGTCTTTGGAAAAATTTTATTGATATATCCATAGCCCATATTGAGTCTATTTATCAGGATTTAAATGTAACGTTAAAAACATCTGACATTAAACCCGAGAGCTCATACAATGAAGATCTTGGAAAAATACTCGCTGATTTAAAAGATAAAAATCTTGCAATTGAAGATCAAGGGGCTCAAGTAGTTTTTCTAAGTGAGCTATCAGATAAAAAAGGTAAGCCAAGTGCTGTAATTATCGAAAAGTCAGGAGGAGGATTTTTATATGCGACAACCGATTTAGCAGCATTGCGTTATCGAAACGATAACCTGAAGCCAGATAGAATTTTATACTTCATTGATGCACGCCAATCTCTCCATATGAAACAAGTATTTGTTTTAGCAAAAAAAGCTGAATTTGTTGATAAAAATATATCTCTTGAGCATCATGCATTTGGAACCATGATGAGTAAAGATGGTAAGCCTTTTAAAACGCGCACAGGTGGCACAATTAAACTAAGCGAATTACTTAAGGAGGCTACTGAAAGGGCTACTGCTTTAGTAAAAACAAAAAATCCAAGCTTGCCAAAAGATGAGGTCACCAGCATTGCTAAAAAACTAGGTATCGGCGCAGTGAAATATGCAGATCTTAGTAAAACTCGAACCAACGATTATATTTTTAATTGGGATTCCATGCTTTGCTTCGAAGGAAACACAGCGCCTTATCTTCAATATGCTTATACAAGAATTTATAGTTTGTTCGAGAAAGCTTCTATTCAACCGAACGATATTAGTAGAAATATAGATATATGTACTGTATATGAGAGAAATCTGGTATTAAATCTGCTTCATTTTGGCGAAACGTTAGATCAGGTTGCTGCACAAGGATATCCACATATTTTATGCAACTATCTTTATAACTTAGCCAGCTCATATATGGTTTTTTACGAAAACTGTCCAGTATTCAAGGAAAATATTCCACTAGAAACAAGGGATAGTCGTTTGATGTTATCTAGAATTACATCGCAAATTTTAGAGAAAGGACTTAGTTTACTGGGCATAGAAGTTATGAAAAAAATGTAACTTGATATTTTAAGGTAACTACTGGTATCCAAAAAAATTCATATAAAATCCTTACTTTCTTTTTTTAACATGTTTCATTAATCTTCTTTTCTTTGATACCTGCCTACTTGTTAGTTTATTTTTTTTCCCCTCATAAGGATTTTCACCAGATCTATATTCAATTTTAACTGGCGTACCGTGAAGCTCGAGCACCCTGGAAAAAGTTTTCTCTAAATAGCGAGAATAGTGTCTTGGTATCTCATTTAGCTGATTACCATGAATAACTATAATTGGCGGATTCTTTCCTCCAGCATGAGCATAACGAAGCCTAATTCGTCTTCCTCTTACTAAAGGAGGCTGGTGATGAGCGACTGCATCTTGAAGAATTAATGTTAATTTATTAGTACTTAGTTTATCTGTTGCTGATGCATAAGATTTTTCTATTGACTGGTACAGATTTCCTACACCTGTTCCGTGTAAAGCAGAAATAAAATGCATATCGGCAAATTCTACAAAATGTAATCGGCGGTCTAAATCAGCTTTCACCCGCTCCTTACTATAATCATCGAGGCCATCCCATTTATTTATTGCTAAAACTAACGCTCGACCTGCATTAACAATTGTTCCCATCAAGTGCATATCTTGGTCGACTAAGCCGACGTGTGCGTCAACAAGCAAAATGACGACATTGGCATCGTCTATTGACTGTAAAGTTTTAACGATTGAAAATTTTTCCACCGTTAGTGAAATATTTTTGCGCTTTCGGATACCGGCAGTATCAATCAGAGTATATTTTTTATCTTTTCTTTCATATTCAATATATATACTATCTCTCGTTGTTCCAGGTTCATCAAAAACTACAACTCGTTCTTCCCCTAAAATTCTATTTACCAGTGTAGACTTTCCAACATTAGGTCTCCCTACAATAGCTATTTTTATACCATGCTCTTGATTTTCTTCTTTGCTTAAATCAATTTCAGGAAACGGCTCTAAAACATCCTCCATTAAGTTCTTCACCCCACGCCCATGGGTAGCTGTAGTCGGATAGACATTCCTAAGGCCTAATTCAAAAAATTCTGCAGAGGCTATATCTGGATTTACGCCATCTATCTTATTGGCAACTAAATATACTAAGCACTCTTCTTCTCTCAAATACTTAGCTAGCTGGATATCTACTGGTGTTAGTCCGGTTCTGCTGTCCACAATGAATAAAACTGCGTCAGCTTCTTTCATAGCCAGCATAGATTGCTCAGCCATAACAAAATCAATACCCTCATCTGTTCCAGTAATACCACCTGTATCTATAAGCATAAATCTTCTTCCGAACATATCTCCTTCTCCGTATTTACGGTCACGAGTCAATCCAGGATAATTAGCCACAAGAGCATCCCGAGTCTTTGTTAGTCGGTTGAATAAAGTTGATTTTCCTACATTTGGACGGCCTACTAAGGCGAACACTGGGATCATTTATTTAGGTCCATAAATATATTTTTACGGCATCATTATGAGCTTTTCTAGCTAGTCTCATGATGAATGACAAAAAAATAGAAACAAAAAAACGCTTATAGAATTGACAGCAGAATTCTACAGGAAAAGATGATTAATTATATTATAAAAACTTATAGGCACTTATAGCGCCATTATTGTCCAGCGCATACAAGATATCGCCATCAACAATTAAAGGAGCACTTACCCCGCTGCCATCTACTTTAATTCGACCTAAGAAATCTCCATCTTTTTCAGATAAAATATGTAGATAGCCCTCATAATCTGCCACAAGTAAATATCCCGCAGCTACCGAAGGAGGGCCTAAATTTCTATGTCTCAGGTACTTATTAGTCCATACAACAGACCCGCTACCTTGATCTATAGCAACGATATCATCGTTTGTTTCAACAATATATACGTGATCTTCTCCGCTAGCAGGTGCAAGAACAGTATCAGCATCTTGATACCATAAAGCTTTTCCAGTTTTAGTGATTGCTCCGATTCTACCTTGATGACTCGCGGCATAAACAATATCTTCAACCAAGAGCGGATCCCCATCGATATCTACCATTCTTTCTAATTCTCCGCGTCCTTGGGGAACTCCTATTCGGTTCTCCCAAATCGTATCTCCTGTAGCGGCAGAAAAAACATAAAGCTTTCCTGTAGAGAAACCAACAACGGCAACATTTCCTTTGACCACAGGGTTACTTGTTCCTCGGAGAGACAGCACTGGAACTTCAACCTCATGTTGCCAGCGAACTGAACCATTTTGTGCGTCTAGGCCGTATACTCGACCATCTTGTGTCTGAACAACAGCAATATCTCCATTTCCAGCGGGTGCAGAAAGAATTTCACTGGATGTTTGTACTTGCCAATTTATAACTCCGTTGCTTGCATCAAGTGCAATGACATCTCCATCGGAACTGCCAACAAAAATTTGCTCACCCCCAATACCTACTCCTCCTCCAAGAGAAAGCCCTAAATCTATCTTCCAAATTATTTGACCAGAATCGGATTTAATAGAAGCTACAAGACCGTTTTTATCGGCAACATAGATTATATTTTTTGATAAAACTGGCTTAAAACCACCACCGACAGATTCGTAATCACCCACCACGTCAGATGACCAGAGTTTGACTGGATTTATTATCTTTTCTACATCAAATAATTTAGAGGGCTTAGCTTTTCCTGATTTTTTTTTCTCATCTTCAGGATGCTCATAACCTGGAACTAGATCCTCTACAGTATCCCATTGCTCTTGTGCTGCAGACCATAGGCCTGTAACGCAACCTGATAAGATAATTGCAGCTGAAATGAGTAGGCCTATCCTTATCAATTCTCTTCTCCAGATAATTTTTTATCTTGCTTTTGATTGGGCAGAGGTGTCACCTGATTAAGCTTTAATTTAAGAGCTCTTATATGAGGGCTATCGTGATCTTGAGACTGCACTAGTGCTAATAAATACGAATCATAGGCTGCTATTATGTCTTTTTTTAGCATATGAAAATCACCTTGGGCTTCCGAATAAGCTGAGGCCATAGTTTTCGGATTTACATCGCTTATAATTGATTGGGCGAGATCTATATTTCCTCGAGATGCCTCTACTCTTGCTAATCGAAGCTTTACGATTAACCCTAAACTTTCATCTGAGTGATCTAAAGCCCAATTAAGTTCTTGGATAGCAGCATCCAAGTCATTTTTTTCAACATATAATTTTGCCATCAGCAGAGCTGCATAGTTTGCATACTGTGAATTTTCAAAGGAACCCTTAAGTTCAGAAGCAAGATTCTCTACGAGCCCATACTGGGTGGCGCCAAGTTTTTGACCTGATGAAACTAAAGAAATCTCCATCATATCTTGATATTTCGAAGACGCCGTCTCAGATTGCTCTTGTTTATTTTCTTTATAGAAAATAGAACCAAAGTAACCGCCCACTGAAATCGTAATGATAGCGATAGTGATAACTCCGTAATCGCGCCACCATTTTTTTAGGCTCTCTAATTGCTCGTCTTCACTAAGATGTTCTGCCACGCTCATTCCCCATTAGTTAGTTGTTATCACTTTGTCATTTAGTAGTTTTACAAACTCTTTTACCGTTACAAGCATTTTTGGTTTATCCTCACGAAGAAACTTAACTGTTAAACTATTGCTAGCCGCTTCATCCTTACCAACAATTAAAGCCAGCTTAGCCCCGCTTTTATCAGCTTTTTTCATTCTATTCTTAAGGCTTCCACCTCCACAATGATTCTGTAGCTTCAAAAAAGGACAAGACTCTCTGATATAATGACTTAATTTAAGAGCTCTGGAATCCACATCTCCTTCTGTAATCAGGTAGGCATCTATTTGACGCTCGATACTATCGGGGAACACATCAACCGCGTCAAGAAGTAAGGCCAGTCTCTCTACTCCCATAGCTAAACCTATTGCCGGAGTGCTTTTTCCTCCTAGCTGTTCTACTAGAGTGTCGTACCTGCCTCCAGCACAGATTGTTCCTTGTGATCCTAATAGAGTAGTCACCCATTCAAAGACTGTCTTGCCATAATAATCAAGCCCCCTAACTAGTCTTTTATTTACTAAATATGGAATTTTTAATACATCAAGATATGAGCAAAGTTTCTCGAAATGATGACGAGATTCATCATCTATAAAATCATAGAAGTTTGGAGCTCCATCCAATAACGACTGTGTAGTTGGATTTTTACTATCAAGTATTCGCATTGGGTTTGTGTGAATACGTCTACGACTATCATCATCAAGACTATCTCTCTTTTGATCTAGATAGACTACTAAAGCCTTTCGGTAGCTATTTCTAGAATCAATATTTCCAAGTGTATTTAAATGCAGTGTAACTGCCCCCGCTATTCCTAGATCGCTCCATAGTTGCGAAATCATCTGGATTAATTCAACATCTATATCTGGACCATCAAGCCCAAACACCTCTACTCCTATTTGCTGAAACTGCCTCAGGCGACCTTTTTGTGGGCGCTCATGACGAAACATTGGACCTTGATACCATAAACGTTGAATTTGATTAAAGATTAATCCATTTTCTTCACAAGCCCGAACACATCCTGCTGTACCTTCTGGACGCAACGATAAGCTGTCACCATTACGATCATCAAAGGTATACATTTCTTTTTCAACTATATCGGTTACCTCACCGATCGTTCTCTTAAAGAGGTCAGTCGACTCTAAAAGAGGAAATCTTATTTCTCTATAACAATATCGTGATAATAGTGAGGAGATTAAGCGCTCTAAGTACTGCCAGCGCGGCGTATCCTGCGGTAGCAAGTCATTCATTCCTCTAACTGATTGAATTTTTTTCATGAAGACTTCGCTATTAAATTTTCTAAGTGTTCGGATTTTTGATCAGCTTTTGCGCGTATTAGTGCTTCAAGCTCTTCAACTAAGTTATCTTGAGATAATTTTTGGCTAGGCTTACCATCTATATATATTAAGTTATTTGGGGTCCCTCCAGTTAAGCCAATATCTACTTCTTTCGCTTCGCCGGGACCATTTACAATACATCCAATAATCGCAACGTCTAATGGGACCTTTATATCTTCAAGTCGATTTTCAAGTATATTCATTGTATTGATAACATCAAAATTTTGCCTAGAACAACTAGGACAAGCAATAAAATTTATACCTTTACTGCGAATTTTTAAGCTCTTAAGTATATTCCAACCAACTTTAACCTCTTCAACCGGATCAGCAGCAAGTGAGACTCTAACTGTATCTCCTATTCCCTCCATAAGAAGAAAACCAAGACCAATAGAGGATTTTACGGTCCCTCCACGCAGGCCTCCTGCCTCAGTAATACCTATATGTAACGGATTATCAATGATTTTTGCTATTTTTCGATAGGCATCAACCGCCATAAAAATATCGGATGCTTTGAGGCTTAACTTAAAATTATGGAAGTTCATACTATCTAAAATTTCTACATGGCGCATTGCTGATTCTACTAATGCATCCGATGTTGGTTCACCATATTTTTTTTGTAAATCTTTTTCTAGAGAGCCTGCATTCACTCCAATTCGTAAGGGTATGTTTAAATCTCGAGCCTTGTCTACTACTGCTTGTACCCGTTTTTCTCTGCCTATATTTCCTGGGTTAATACGCAAACAGTCAACTCCCAAGTCAGCAACCCTAAGGGCTATACGGTAATCAAAATGGATATCAGCCACTAAAGGTACATTGACTTGTTTGCGTATTTTTCCAAAAGCTTCAGCAGCATCCATTGAAGGCACAGAAACTCTAACAATATCAGCACCAGCTTCAGTGATATCTTGTATTTGCTTAACGGTAGCAATGACATCTGTAGTCTCAGTATTTGTCATACTTTGTATTGAGATCGGGGCATCGCCACCAACTGGCACGTCGCCAACCATGATCTGACGAGATACTCTTCGCTTGATGGGTGACTTCATATGCATGGGGATGTTGCCTTTATCATTTTTTAGCTACTCACAAATTTAATGAGTTGCTGTTCATATTTTTGTGTATGCCGCTCTTGTCTTCTAGTTCTGTCGTTTACAGTTCCTGCTAGTTGTCCGCAGGCTGCAGAAATATCCTCTCCTCTCGTCGTTCTGACTGTTACTGTATGGCCTTCCTTTTTAAGGATATCTCTGAATCTATATAAAGCAGTATTTGTTACCCTTTTATAGTCGGATTGATCAAAAGGATTAAATGGTATCAAATTAATTTTGCAGGGCAGGCTCTTTAGTATTTTTGCTAACTCTTGAGCATGTTCATCTCTATCATTAATTTGATCCATTAATGTATATTCTATTGTAATCTTTCTGCGTACATCTGGCATTTTATCAAGATAGCGTTGAGCAGAAGCAAGCAAGCTATCAATTGGATATTTTTTATTTATTGGTACTAACTGGTTACGAAGCTCATCATTGGGTGCATGCAAAGAAATCGCTAAAGAAACATCACTTACCTCTGATAGCTTATCAATCATAGGAACTACTCCAGAGGTGCTTAAGGTTACTCGTCTCTTTGATAAACCATATGCGTTATCGTTAAGCATCAGTCCCATAGCATCAACAACATTATCAAAATTTAAAAGTGGCTCCCCCATACCCATCATAACTACATTGCTGACCACTCTCTTGTTTTTTGCTCCAAATGAGTTAAATGCTTTTGCTGCGATCCACAACTGACCAATAATTTCAGAGGAGCTAAGGTCTCGATTGAATCCCTGTTTTCCCGTAGCACAGAAGCTGCAATCTAAGGCACAGCCTACTTGGGATGAAACACACAGTGTGCCACGGTCCTTTTCTGGAATAAAAACAGCCTCGACACAATCACCACCACTTACCCGTATAATCCATTTGCATGTACCGTCTTTAGATTCATGGTAGCTAACAACCTCAGGAGCTATTATTTCTGCAATAGACTTCATTTTTTGACGAAGATTTTTTGCAAGATTAGTCATTTGGTCAAAGTCGTCAACACCAATCTGATGAATCCACTTTAAAACCTGTGTAGCTCGAAATGGTTTTTCACCAACACTTTCAAAAAACTCTACTAATTTCTCAGGTGAAAGCCCCAAAAGATTAACTTTCTGAGGCTCTGTTATTGATTCCTTATTAGCAATTAATGTCTTCATATCTAGTTAAAAAACCATAAAGTTACATTGGAAACAGCGCCTAGTGTGCACAAATTTCATCATCGCAAAAAAAGTAAGTTATTTCACGTTGAGCAGAAACTGTTGAATCGGAGCCATGTACTGCGTTCGCGTCAATTGAATCAGCAAAGTCAGCTCGTATAGTTCCGCTTTCTGCCTCTTTAGGATTAGTTGCTCCCATCAAATCGCGATTAGTGATGACTGCATTTTCCCCATGCAGAACCTGAATAACAACTGGCCCTGAAGTCATGAAATCAACTAAATCGTCATAGAATGGACGATCTTTATGCTCAGCATAAAATCCACCAGCTTTTTCTTTCGAAAGATGGACCATTTTTGATGCTATAATTTTTAGGCTAGCTTTTTCAAAACGATCGCATATTTCACCAATTACGTTTTTTTTAACCGCATCGGGTTTAATAATAGAAAGTGTACACTCAATAGCCATTTAATTTATCTCCAGGTAATTTAATTTTTAAATTTTAGGCAATCAGTGCACTTTGTTGCATCTGACTGCGTTACGAAAGGAAAATCAATTTTACTCTTGAATACATTAGGCTACAAGGAGGGAGAGGAAGGGTATTAATATAATAATTAATGTGTGCATATAAAAGATGCATAAGATCAAATTAAAATGAGCTACGCTGAGCTGCTTTATAAATAATTACTTTATTCTATCTCTTCAATCCAAGCAGATTGAACTGCCTCTAGAATTTTTTCACCACAGCGGTCCGGATCGTCATTAAAATCTGGCAAATCAATTACCCATTTTCGTAAGTCAACAAAGTTGATATAACGAGGATCTATATCCTCATATATTTCCGATAGCTCTATCGCAATATCTTGAATATCTGTCCATATTAATGGCATATGAGGCTCCTATTGCTTTTCTGACACCATATTAATAGTATATTTTGGTATCTCAACAACTATATCTGTATCTTTCACAATAACCTGACAGCTTAATCTTGAGTCAGGATCTACTCCCCATGCTTTGTCTAGAAAATCCTCCTCAAGCTCATCAGCTTCACTTAGAGCATCAAAACCCTCTCGTATGTAGACATGACAAGTTGTACATGCAAGAGATAACTCGCATGCATGTTCAATTTCAATATTATTTTTTAAAGCAAGTTCGCATATATTATCCCCAGGCGAAGCTTCTATTACAGCACCCTCAGGACAAAGGTTAGCATCAGGAAGAAATGTCACTTTAGGCATATCAAACCTCGTTCTCCACATCGTCAATATTATAACCTGCTAAGGCTTTTTTTATGCTGGCATTCATCCTTCTTGCAGCAAATTCTTCACTAGCTTTTGAGGTAACCTCCACTTGCTGAGAAATTTTTCGACAATCCTCACTGTTATGAACATTTTTTAATTCTATTAAGGCTGAGTCTAGACAATTGTACTCATCGTCATTGAGTAGTTTTCGGCCGTCTCGTTCAAGTGCAATTAGGAGGTCCTCATATAGCCTTTTCGCGTCAACTTGCTGCTCCCTAAGAGCTCTTAGAAGCATATCTTCTTTTGCGTTCCCATAAGATTCTTGAAGCATTTTAGCAATGTCTTCATCATTTAATCCATACGATGGTTTAACTTCAACAAAAGCCTCTGTGCCACTTGTAGTCTCTTTTGCCGATACACTAAGCAATCCATCTGCATCAACCTGAAAACTAACAAGTATTTTCGCAGCTCCAGCAGCTAATGCTGGTATACCTCTTAGCTCGAAACGTGCAAGCGAACGACAATCAGTTATCAGCTCGCGCTCGCCCTGTAAGACATGAATAGACATAGCGGTCTGTCCGTCCTTAAAAGTTGTAAACTCTTGCGCTTCAGAAACAGGTATTGTTGTATTTCGGTGTATAATTTTTTCCATCAGTCCACCCATTGTCTCTATTCCAAGAGATAGTGGTATCACATCAAGCAACAGCATGTCGTCATCGGGTTTGTTTCCAGCGAGCACGTCAGCTTGTATAGCGGCGCCTAGTGCAACAACTCGATCGGGATCGATACCTACTAACGGCTTTTTGTTAAATATACTAGCTACTTTTTGACGAACTATTTGAGATTTTGTTGAACCTCCAACCATCACAATGTCGGTAATATCTGATGTGTGAAGATTAGCGTCATGAAGTACTTTTTTGCAACACGACAAGGTTTTGTTGATAAGAGGCGAAACTAATGATTCGAATTCTTTTTTACTTAATTTTCCTATCCATCCTGCAACGCTTATATCTGCAAACATAGCGTCTGAAAGTTTTTCTTTAGCTTCTCTAGCAGCAACAAGAAGCTCCCTTTGCAGAGAAGGGCTAAGGTCGTCATTTAAATTAGCGTTATCATAAATCCATTTAGCGACCTCTCTATCTATATCGTCTCCACCGAGTGACGAATTTCCACCTGTAGCAAGAACCTGAAAAACACCTGATGATAAACGCAATATAGAAACATCGAATGTGCCTCCACCAAAATCATAAATTGCAATAACTCCCTCTTTGCCCTGATCTAGGCCATAAGCTATAGCTGCCGCAGTAGGTTCGTTTAAAAGTCTCAGGACCTTTACCCCTGACAGGGTAGCCGCATCTTTAGTAGCCTGTCTTTGAACCTCATCAAAATAAGCTGGTACTGTTAACACGATTCCATCTAGAGTTCCTCCTAAAGACTCTTCTGCTCGAGATATAAGCACCTTAAGTATTTCAGATGAAGCCTGTACTGGACTAATTTCTCCAGCAACAGTTTTAAATTTTGGCATGCCATCTTCTTCTGAAACTGAAAAATCATAAGGTAACTGGCTACCTAATTTTTTAATGTCCTTTAAACCCCTTCCCATAAGGCGCTTGACTGAACTTAGAGTGTTTAATGGGTCTGTTGATGAACGCAAATACGCGATATGGCCAACTGTTACCTCTTTCTTAGCATTATAATGAATGACAGATGGAAGCAAAGATTGGCCTTGTTCGTCTAATAAAACTTCCGGGGTTCCGCTTCTGATGGAGGCAACTAAGGAATTTGTTGTACCGAGATCTATACCAGCAGCTCTTCTTCGCAGATGGGGGTTTGGAGATTTTCCAGGCTCAGATATTTGTAAGAGAACCACATTAATACCGTTTAGTTATTTAAGTTAAATTATCTGACTCTTCTTCGAATCTGTTTATTTCATTCAAAAATTTATCTATAAATTGCATTTTTGCTAAAGAATCTGCAGCTGCCTCGTAGTTTTTTTCGTTGAACTGCTGCTCAAACAGCTCCTGTATTTCTTTATAACGTCTAGAGGCAGTTTCGTTTAATTCTTCCAGAGCTATAAACGCATCAGCTGTTTTACGTGCACTATCTAACTGCTCTCTTAAATCCATTTGTTCCATTAAAAAGAGAGGATCATGAATAATTTGAGTTTGATTAAAATCTATTTTTCCTTGCAAAGATAATAAATATTTTGCCCTCAATAAAGACGACTTTAACTCTGTATATGCTTGATTTATATATGAAATATTTATAACTGCTAGTTTTTTTTCTTTAGGTGTTCCCCTCATATGACGATCGGGATGAAATTTAAATTGAAGTTCCTGGTAGCGCTTAGCTAGCAATACTAAGTCAACCTTATAGCCTATTGGGAGTCCGAATAGCTCGAAGTAGTCACAAGAAAATTCCATATCTTTTAATCCAGGCAACTCTATAAGAAAAAACTAAACATGGAAGCTTTCGCCACAACCACATTCATTTTTAACATTTGGATTTTTAAACTGGAAGCCTTCGTTAAGACCTTCTTTAACAAAATCTAGCTGGGTACCATCAAGAAAAGAAAAACTTTTGGGATCAATAAAAAGCTTTGCATCACCACTAACTACAACTAAATCATTCTCGTCTGATTTATCTACAAATTCTAGGACATAAGATAGACCTGAACAACCAGTAGTTTTTACTCCAAGTCGTATACCAATCCCATGACCCCTGTTAGTCAGGTGCCTCACTATGTGCTGTTCGGCAGCGTTTGTCATTGAAATTGACATTATACGCGCCCCCTTTTTTTTAATTGTTAATATTTTGATTAGCGACTTTACGTTTTTGACGCACGTCTGTTACAGCAGCCTTAATAGCATCTTCCGCTAAAACAGAACAATGTATTTTTACTGGAGGCAAGGCAAGTTCATTTGCAATCTCGGTATTTTTAATTACTGAAGCCTCATCTAAAGTTTTACCCTTAACCCACTCTGTAAGTAGTGAACTAGAAGCTATGGCAGAGCCGCATCCATAAGTTTTAAACTTAGCATCTTGTATTATTCCAGCATCATTTATTTCTATCTGTAATCGCATCACATCACCGCAAGCTGGAGCTCCAACCATGCCCGTCCCAACATTACTAGACTTATCATCTAATTTTCCTACATTTCTAGGATTATCATAATGATCGAGTACCTTATCGCTATAAGCCATAATAAAACTCCTTAATTTTTTAAACTACTTCTATTTAGTGCGCAGCCCACTCGACGAGGCTGAGATCAACCCCATCTTTATACATATCCCATAGAGGCGATAAATTTCTTAATTTTAAAACTGCCTCGCGAACTTTTAAGACTGCGTAATCAACTTCTTCTTCTGTACTAAATCGTCCAAATGAAAATCGAATAGAACTGTGGGCCTGTTCATCATCTAAGCCTAAAGCACGCAAAACATATGATGGCTCAAGACTTGCTGAAGTGCATGCTGAACCTGAAGAAACAGCTAAATCTTTGAGTGCCATAATTAGCGACTCGCCCTCAACATAAGAAAAGCTAACATTTAGATTTCCTGCAACGCGTTGCTGCATTGAACCATTAACTCTAACCGCCTCCATGTCTGATATACCATTCCATAAGCGATCTCTTAGAGCTAGGACTTTCTGATGATCTTCTTCCATTCTTTCACCAGCGATTCGAAAAGCTTCTCCCATACCTATAATCTGGTGGGTAGCTAAAGTGCCGGAACGCATACCTCTTTCGTGGCCACCTCCATGTATCTGCGCTTCAATTCTGACTCGGGGTTTACGCCTTACATATAAAGCTCCTATACCTTTAGGGCCATAAATTTTATGTGCTGATAGTGCCATTATGTCAACTTTCACCGAATCTAGATCGATTGGGACCTTTCCGACACTTTGTGCTGCGTCGACATGAAAAAATACCTTTTTTTCGCGACAAATTTCACCGATGGCAGCAATATCATTTATTGTTCCAATCTCATTATTGATGTGCATTAAAGAAACTAAAGTTGTGTCTTCTCTGATAGCATCTTTTACCATCTGAGGTTGAATAATCCCATCTGAATCTGGGATCAAGTAGCTAACATCAAAACCCTCACGCTCCAGCTGTCGGCAAGCGTCTAAAACAGCCTTATGTTCGATTTTTGAGGTTATTATGTGCTTACCTTTCTTTTGATTAAAATGAGCGCAGCCTTTAATCGCGAGGTTATTTCCCTCAGTTGCACCTGAAGTCCATACAATTTCCCTTGGATCAGCATTTAGTAATTTTGCTACATGTGCCCTGGCATCTTCAACTGCAGCTTCAGCTTTCCAACCAAATGAATGTGATCTGGATGAGGGATTTCCGAAGTTACCTTCTCCCATCAAACACTCTGACATAACCTTAGCTACACCAGGGTCGACTGGAGTTGTTGATGAATAATCTAGATAAATTGGTAATTTCATTTTTTTCGGCACCTATTTTTATAAAAATTTTAATCTTAATTAACTACCTGATCGTAAATTAACGAGCCGTACATCATTTTTATATACGAGACTATCGAGGCTCACTCCATGTAAAAAACGATGTATTTGTATACTCAGGTCATCCCAAAGATCATGTGTTAGACACAGACCTCCTTTATTACAGTTTCCTGCCCCATTGCAGCTTGTAGCGTCAATAGATTCGTTTACTGCCCCAATTATTTGCGCGACGCTTATATCCTGCCTATCGCGTGATAACTTGTAACCGCCACCTGGTCCTCGTGAACTAATAACTAACTCTTGCTTCCTTAACTTAGCAAACAATTGCTCGAGGTAACCTCTTGAAATATTCTGTCGTTTAGATATGTCGGCTAAACTGATAGGAAAATTTTCTGCATGCATAGCAAGATCCAACATTGCTGCAACCGCATATCGACCTCGAGTAGTGAGCCGCATATATTTCCCTCGCTATTTGATAAGCATTATCATTTGCATTTATAATACCTAAAATTTATATTCACAATAATTATACGAAAAACATACCCTTTTGGTCAAGTAAATAACCTATTATTTTAGTATGTTATTGAACTAGGTAATAAGAAGCTTAGTCTTTAATTTTTTTTAGCTTGTGGGCTATATTTTTAATTGCTGTTAAAACGCCGCGTAGTATAGATAGTTCCATTTCATCGAGGCGAATTCTTCCATACAATCTACGTAGTCTGGTCATAGTCTGACGAGGATTGTTTTTATCATGAAAGCCTATATCTATTAAAACTTGCTCTAGATGCTGAAAATAAAGTTCGAGGTCACCTACACTTGCTGGAGGTTGATCCCATTCTTTGAAAGACGGTAGGCTTCCACTCGCATCTGACAAAAAAGCCATACGAACCTCATAGCAGAGAACCTGTACAGCTGATGCCAGATTAAGGGAACTATAATCTGGGTTGGATGGTATATGCACATGATACGTGCATTTATGGAGCTCTTCGTTAGTTAAACCCCTGTCTTCGCGGCCAAAAACTATTGCTACATCGTGCTCGCCTGCTTCACGCCAAACTCGAATACCACATTCACGAGGGTTCATTAAAGGCCAAGGTATTCGTCGCTCACGAGCACTAGTCCCAACAACTAAGCCACAGCCAGAAATAGCATCATCCAGATTGCTGACAACAATTGCGTTATTTAAAACGTCAACTGCATTTGCTGATCTCCAAAGAGCCTGATCTGCTGGGTAATTTTTTGGCTCTACTAGATATAATTGATGCAGGCCCATATTTTTTATAGCTCGAGCAGCTGCACCTATATTACCTGGGTGACTAGTATTCACGAGTACAATACGAATTCTATCGAAGTTTTTCATATCATGACCTTATGGAAGCGGGACATCAAAAAATTTATTTTTTAATGGAACAAGGAAGAGTGCATATCCAGTAGTTCATAAATTAAAGGCCTGCAGAGCATTATTTGATAATTTAAAAGAAAATATTCTAACAGGAAGACCCAGAGAAATCATGGTGTTTTATGTCAGTGAAGCCTAACATCCGTCATTAGCCTCTGTTACAATTCTTTTCTTTATCTATGCTGGAATACCTTGAAATGGAACCGATGGTAAATATTGCACTCCGCGCTGCACGTAAGGCAGGAGATTTGATTATTCGGGCGACTAAGCGTATTGATTTATTGCGCATCGATGAAAAAGGACGTAATGACTTTGTCACAGATATTGATTATGCCGCAGAAAAGGAAATAATTTATCATTTACAAAAATCATTTCCTACTCATTCAATCACTAGTGAGGAGGCTGGGGTCTTAGGTGGTGAAGACAAAGACCACGAATGGATAATTGATCCGCTCGATGGCACCACTAATTTTATCCATGGTATTCCTCATTTCGCGGTTTCTATAGCCTATAAGCATAAAGGAAAGTTAGAGCATGCAGTTATTATAGATCCGATGAGGCAAGAGGAATTCACGGCCAGTAGAGGTAGAGGTGCTCATCTAAATGGAACTAGAATTCGTATCTCAAGTCAGCCTTTTTTATCAGGAAGTATAATAGCTACAGGGATTCCATTTAATAGTCCGTCCATTGAACATATGGAGGCATACCTTTCATGTCTAAGTGAGCTAGCAGAACAATCCTCAGGTATCAGAAGACTAGGTGCCGCGTCACTTGACCTAGCATACCTAGCAGCTGGCAGATTTGATGCTTTTTGGGAAATAAACTTAAAGCCTTGGGATATCGCAGCGGGTGTGCTTCTCATCAGAGAAGCTGGGGGTCTTATATGTGACTTTAGTGGTAATGATAGCTATCTAAGTAGCGGCAATATCGTTTGCGCGACACCAAAAATTTTTAAGCCAACCCTACAAGTCGTTCGCAAGCATTTAGGACACTTGGAATTATAAATATCTCTTATATTTAAAAATCTAAGTTTTTGGTAAATATATCAATGGATTAACTGGTTTTCCTCTTTTTCTAATTTCGAAATATAAACGCTGAGATTTAACTGAGACGCCTCCTGACTCTGAAATTTTCTGACCCACTAAAATAGACTCGTCTTCTTTGACAAAAATTTCTTTATTATGAGCATATGCACTTAAAAAAGTGGCATCATGCTTAATGATGATAAGCTTCCCATAACCTCGCAAGCCATCGCCAGAATAAACAACAACCCCAGGTGCTGCGGCATAAACTGCCGTTCCATATTCACTTCCTATATCAATACCTTTAAATAATTTTGAACTATTAAATTTGCGCAAGACTTTGCCTTTGATTGGCCAACGCCATTCCCAATTTTTTTTAGAAGCAGGTAGATTTCTTATTGTTTTTTCTAGCAACGAGGAGGAATTAGGATTTTTTAATAGGGACAACTTATGAATTTTATTTTTACCAGAAAGCTGAGTAGTATCAAGTAATAGTTTTTGTCCTATATAAATAGTATCCACAATTTTAATGCTATTGATTTCAGCTAACATATTAGAGTCAATCTCATATCGCCAAGCGATAGAGAATAAAGTCTCCCCTTTTGAAACAACATGATAGTTTATCTTTTCGGTAAGAGGCTGCTGACGATATACAACTGGGGCTGATTGAGTCTGGCAGCCTGGCAAAAAAAACAGTACACATGAAACGAAGCAAACCATCCTTACGTATGATTTTACTAAAGGACAACTGGCAAAAATCCTCAAGCTTAATCCCCTTGTTTTTTAGTTTTTTCGCTAAAAAATTCTAAAGCTACGATAGTAAAAAAACCAAACATTATTAAACTGAAGGCTAAGTAGGTCTGAGGATCTTGTCCTGTTTTAGATAGATAACCACCCGGCATCAAAAGTTGGGAAGGAAAGAACAGCTTACTATCCATATCAGTGGAAATAGACTTTACGACATTTTTCCAAGGCCATACTATCACTAAAGAGCCAAGCAAAAATCCCGTAAGAACTGAAATAGATAACGAATAATAGGTTTTTAGAAGAATGGTCAGTGCTCGTGAAAAAACTAAGAGCCCAAACATACACCCTGAACCAAACACAAATAAAACATCCCATTGCATCTGGCTTATGGCACTAATAACAATAGGATATATACCTAATAGCAACAAAATAAAACTCCCAGAGATTCCTGGTAAAATCATTGCACATATAGCTATACTGCCACCAAAAAATAATACAAAGAGGTCATCCGATGAATTGATTCTTGGTGCAATAGAGATCAAAACTACTATGACTATGCCAACTGTTAAACCAACTAGCTCTTTAAAATTAAAGCTCTCGAGCTGTCTAAGTATATAACTAGCTGAAGCTAAAATTAATCCAAAGAAAAAAGACCAGACTAAAATGGTTTCTTCCGCCAATAAATAGTATATTAAGTGGGAAAGAAAACTAATACTGAACAGTGCACCACAGGCTAAAGTTAGTATGAAATTACCATTTATTTTTTTCCAAAATTGAGAAAATTCTTGTTTCCCCAATAATCTTAATGAATCAATATTTATTGAGTTTATAGACTCAATAAGCTCCTCATAAATCCCACTTATAAAAGCAATAGTGCCACCTGAAACTCCAGGAAAAATATCGGCAGCACCCATTAGCGCACCTTTAAAAAAAAGCACTAGCCGATATTTTATTCTACTTTTAATACTGATCTGCATAATAGTTTTAGGGGTTCTGCTCCATATCATTTAGCAACAAGAGAAAAATTAAAGATCGACGAAAAAGTCAACCTGAAAGTCCGCCAAGGAGTGGGACGAAGCGCACTTTTTGCTCTACTCTTTCTTTATAATTTGAGCTATCTCCATCTCTTATAATAACTCTTAGTTCCTGCTCATGACTGGCTCCAACTGGAATTATCAAGATGCCGTCAGGAGCCAACTGTTTTAGTAATTCTTCTGGTATCTCATGAGGTGCAGCGGCACTCATGATAGCATCATATGGTGCGAATTCTGTTAGTCCGAACACACCATCGCTGTGGATCAACCTTACATTCCTAATTCCTAAATTTTTAAGCCTTATGCGAGCTTTATCCTGTAAAGATTTTATGCGTTCTACGCTATACACCTTTTCTACAAGTTGCGCCAAAATTGTAGCTTGATAGCCAGATCCAGTTCCAATCTCAAGAACCTTTTTTCGTGGCCCAAGCGATAATAATATCTCTGTCATAAGAGCTACTACATATGGTCGAGATAAGGTTTGACCAAAACCAATAGGGAGAGCTGTATCTTCATAGGATCTATGTGACAAGGCTTCGTCTAAGAATAAATGGCGAGGTGTTATCTTAATTACATCTAATACTTTTTTATCTGTAATGCCCTGATTCTGAAGTCGCTGAATTAATCGCTCTCTAGTTCTTTGCGAGGTCATTCCTACTCCACTAAAGTCAACAGTATTCAAAATTTTCCCTTTTTTATTCATAACGCCTGAACTGCATTAAAAGACAAATTTTACTAAACTAAAAACTTTATCTGTTAATTAAAACGATAGCCTGGCAAGCAATACCCTCTCCTCTTCCCTCAAAACCAAGATTTTCTGTAGTAGTGGCTTTGACGTTAATAATATCTGTCTCACTCTCAAGATCAGACGAAAGATTTTCAATCATGGCATCTATATAAGGTGCCAACTTAGGCGCTTGAGATATAATAGTAAAATCAACATTTACGACAGAGTATCCTTTATTTTTAATCAACGAGACGACCGTTCTTAGTAGCTCGCGACTATTAATATCCAAATAGCGCGGGTCAGTTTCTGGGAAATGTTTACCTATATCGCCCAGTGCTGCTGCTCCTAGTAACGCATCGCAAAGTGAATGTATCAAGACGTCTCCATCTGAATGAGCTAAAAGCCCGTATCTAAAAGGGATTTTGACTCCACCAATAATAATATGGTCACCTTCCCCGAATGCATGAACATCGTAACCATGACCAATTCTCATAGTTTTTCCTGTTGATTTATTATTATAGCTTTGGCAATTGCAATATCTTCGGGTCGGGTAATTTTTATATTATCCGAACTACATTCAACAATTATAGTGTCATGCCCCCCTGGGTAGCTAGTATCGTTATTAAGTAAAAAATTTTCTACAGCTGATGACTCATCGGTAGTTATACGATTTTCTAGTTTCGATTTTTCTAAAGCGCTATAGAGTAACTCGAAATAAAATAATTGGGGGGTTTGAGCTTCCACAATATAAGAGAGCGATGTATTTTCCACTGAAGAAACAGAGTTATTCCCACTGACAGCGCCACTAAGCTCTACTCTTTTAAAGGTCCCAACAGGTCTTGTAGCCAGTATACCGCCAATCTCGTAGGAAGCGGTCTTATCGAATAGATTTTTTATATCGCTAAGTTGAACACAGGGTCTTGCTGCATCATGAACCAGTATCCAGTCAAATCTACTTGCTCTCTCTTTGATATGCTTAAGCGCCAGAAAAACAGAGTCTCTTCTTGTTTTACCGCCCATAACTATTTCAACAGAGGAATGCTTTAAACCAGATAGATTTCTCCATAAATTCTCTTTTGGATTGACGGCAATTATTACTTTTATATGCTCAATTTCTAATAATTTTTTTAAAGTAAATTCAAGAATCGTTTGACCAAAAAATTCCTCATATTGCTTTGGTTTAACCTCTGAAAACCTACTTCCAATTCCAGCTGCAGGTATGACTATCCATGTTTGACGATTTCGTATTTCTCGCTGGATTTCTTCTGAAGGAGGAGCATAGATTGTCACTTAATTCTCCGTCTCAATAACCATATAAAATGTTTCACCATCCTTGATCATACCAAGATCTCTGCGAGCTCTCTCTTCGACAGTTTCTATATTATCAGTGAGATTCTTAACTTCATCGGCCAGTGCTTGATTCTTCTTTTTTAAAGCATCATTTTTTTTCTGTTGAGCAATAACATCTTTCTGAAGCTCATATTTATGAGCAAGACTGCCATCTCCAACCCACAAGCGATATTGTAGGATGAATACGAAAATACATAACATAACTAATAGCCAGCGCATAAATCCATTCTAACGGACAAAATTAATTTCGTCAGTGTTCTTATTTTAGTAACATTAAAAGCTATACAATAACAAAGTGATCTGTTGCTATAATATTTTTTCAGCGATAAAAAAATCTAGTAAAACTCAGCCATACCCCGGTATGGAGCTGCATTATTGAGTTCGGCTTCTATTCGAAGCAAACGATTATATTTTGCAGTTCTGTCCGAGCGACAAAGGGAACCAGTTTTTATTTGGCCTGCGCTAGTTGCTACAGCAAGGTCGGCAATAGTGGTGTCTTCTGTTTCTCCTGATCTGTGAGAGATAACAACTGTATAGTCTGCGTCTTTAGCCATCTTTATAGCAGCCAAAGTTTCTGTCAAAGTTCCTATTTGATTGAATTTGATTAAAATAGAGTTTGCTGCGCCCATTTTTATACCTTTTTTCAAAATTTTGGTATTGGTCACAAAAAGGTCATCTCCCACCAACTGGATTTTTTTTCCTAGTTGTTCTGTTTGGTATTTCCAGCCATTCCAATCAGACTCATCTTGTCCGTCTTCAATAGAAATAATTGGGTACTGATCACAAAGGCCGGACAAGTAACTAGTGAAATCTTCAGAGCCAAATGTTTTTCCTTCGCCAAGCAGCTCATACTTTCCATCATTATAAAATTCAGAAGAAGCACAGTCTAATGCTAGCATTATATCTTTACCTAAATCGTAGCCAGCAGCCACGACAGCTTCTTCAATACAAGCAAGGGCTTCAGAGTTTGACGATAAATTAGGAGCAAAGCCTCCCTCATCTCCTACTGCAGTATTCAAACCTTTCTTAATAAGTATTTTTTTTAACGAATGAAATATTTCTGCACCCATTTGTAGCGCGTGAGAAAAATTTTTCGCTGAAACGGGCTGAATCATAAATTCTTGAATATCAATATTATTATCTGCATGTTCGCCTCCATTTATAATATTCATCATTGGCACAGGCATGACATACTTACCGGGGGTTTCATTAATATCTGCAATATGTTGATAAAGTGGTATTTTACGAGATATTGCCGCCGCTTTTGATGCCGCAAGAGATACAGCGAGGATGGCATTTGCACCTAAGACAGCTTTGTTTTCAGTTCCGTCTGCCTCTATCATCGACATATCTAAAAAACTTTGATCAAGCGCGCTCTTTCCTGACAGTAAAGGCTTAATAATTTTATTTACATTGCTGACAGCCTTTAGGACCCCTTTGCCCAAATATCTACTTTGATCACCATCTCTTAGTTCGAGAGCTTCTCTTGATCCTGTAGATGCACCAGATGGTGAACAAGCAGAGCCTATACTCCCATCTACTAGTGACACCTCTGCGCTAATAGTTGGATTACCCCTAGAGTCCAATATTTCATAGGCCCTAATATCGGAAATGTTACTCATATAAAACTCTCCAAATAGAAAATATTTGTATGCTGATTAAGCGCATATCAAAAGATTAATAGACTATAATTCCAATACAGGTTGAGATTTAATTAGGTCATCTAATTCTTTTATTTGCGAAAGATAATTCTCTAATTTGTCTAACGGCAAAGCACTAGGACCATCACACTTTGCATTTTCTGGATTTGGATGGGCCTCTAAAAATAATCCAGCTAATCCAACAGCAATTCCTGCTCTCCCAAGTTCTGTAACTTGATGCCGACGGCCACCTGAAGCTGTACTATTTGGATCTCTAGTTTGAAGCGCATGAGTTACATCAAAAATTACTGGAAGACCTCCACTTACCTCTTTCATAGTCCGGATACCAAGCATATCTACTACAAGATTGTCGTAACCCATGCAAGTGCCCCTCTCACAAAGGAGAATTTTATTGTTACCACATTCCTTAAATTTATCTACAATATTAGCCATCTGGGTAGGACTCAGGAATTGCGGCTTCTTGATATTTACAACAGCATCAGTTTTTGCGATTGCTTTCACTAAATCAGTTTGACGAGCCAAAAAAGCGGGTAACTGCAATACATCACAGACCTCAGCTACAACTTTAGCTTGGTAGGGCTCGTGTATATCTGTAATAACTGGCACCAAAAAGGTTTCTTTGATTTCTTGGAATATCTTTAATCCTTCTTCCATACCAATCCCTCGGTAAGACTTAATAGATGAGCGATTAGCTTTATCAAAGGAAGCCTTAAATATGTATGGAATTTCTAGTTTTTGAGTGACTGAAACAAAGTGCTCAGCTGCTCGTAGTGCGAGATCTCTTGACTCTAGTACATTTATTCCCCCAAATAAAACAAAAGGATTACTATTATTGACGGAAATACCATCAATGCTTACAGTTACTGGGGATCTAATTGCTTCTGATATTGACATAGGCTGTTTTCTATTGAGATTGTTTGGATTTTTTTTGATGTTTGAGTGTTGCCTCTACAAAGCTAGTAAACAATGGGTGGCCTTTGCGAGGGGTAGATGTAAATTCTGGATGAAACTGGCAAGCAACAAACCATGGATGCTCTGGTATTTCTATCATTTCAACTAACGTTTTGTTCTCTGACCAGCCGCCGACTTTCATACCACCATCTTGTAATTTAGAAACATAGTTATTATTAACCTCATAACGATGCCGATGACGCTCGAAGACTGTATCAGTTCCATATATGCTATGAGCTACAGTATTTTTTATTAAGTAGCTGGCTTGGCCACCCAGCCTCATTGTTCCACCTAAATCTGAATCTTTATCACGCTTTTCAATCGTTCCGCAGCTGTCCACCCACTCAGTTATAAGCCCAATGATGGGATGGGATGTTTTTGGGTCAAATTCGGTACTATTAGCACCCTCTAAAGCACAAACATTACGGGCAAATTCTATCATTGCAACCTGCATACCAAGACATATACCTAAATAAGGTATTTTTTTAGTACGAGCATAATTGACCGCCTTAATTTTTCCTTCAACACCTCGGATTCCAAAACCACCAGGTACTAAAATGCCGTTACAATCGTCAAGAAGTGATATTTGATCCTGTAAATTTTCTGAATCAATATACCGGATATTTACTTTGGTTTGGTTTCTAATACCTGCATGTATGAGCGCCTCATTAAGTGATTTATAAGCATCTAAGAGCTCAACGTATTTACCAACCATAGCGATGATTACTTCGTGCTTAGGGTTAGAATGATTTTCTGCCACCCAATCCCAGTCGGATAAATCTGGCTTTGGGCATTCTAGGTCGAGTCTAGCAAGAACAGTCTTGTCTAACCCTCTAGTCTCTAAATCGCGAGGAATAGCATAAATAGTTTTAGCATCTAACAACGTGACGACTGCTTCCTCGGCAACATTAGTAAATAAAGCTATCTTTTTACGTTGACTTTCATCTAGCTCAACAAAGCTTCGACAAAGTAATACATCTGGCTGAAGACCTATAGATCTTAGCTCTTTAACAGAATGCTGTGTTGGCTTTGTTTTTGTTTCTCCTGCTGTTGCAATATAGGGTACAAGTGTTAAATGAATGAGGATTGAACGATTAAAACCAAGATCCAGTTTCAGTTGTCTTATGGCTTCGAGGAAAGGCTGTGATTCAATATCACCAACTGTGCCACCAATTTCAACTATAGCTATATCAAATCCTTTACCTCCAGATAAAATACGTCTTTTTATTTCATCAGTAACATGCGGAATTACTTGAACTGTGGCACCAAGAAAATCTCCTTTACGCTCTTGACGCAGAATTGTTTCGTAAACTTTACCGCTAGTAAAATTGTTTCGTTTACTCATTTTTGAGGACAAAAAACGCTCGTAATGGCCAAGATCAAGATCAGTTTCAGCGCCATCCTCTGTTACAAAAACCTCTCCATGCTGAAAGGGGCTCATAGTCCCTGGATCCACATTTATATAAGGATCCAGCTTTAGTATAGTAACTTTAAGTCCTCTAGCCTCAAGAATAGTACCTAATGAGGCTGCAGCAATTCCCTTTCCTAAAGAAGATACAACTCCACCGGTAACAAATATATAACGTGTCATTTAGATCCTTGATGACATATCGAATAAAAAAAACGACTAACCAAACTATATTTTTGAATATGTAAACCACTTTAATTTCTATAATATCAAAAAATTTTGAGATTAAAGAGGCTATTATTTCAATAATTATGGAAAATTAGACTACCAGAGATAGAAGATTGTCTCAATCTATTACTGAGGTATACGTTTTTGAAAAACTCCATTTCAATTCAACTCCAGTTTCGTCTGTTAGAGCAAAGAAGTCGTCACAAACCCATAAATCCCCTACAGCTGCTAACGTGCCATCAACGTATACCAAGGGCACTTTATTGCGTAACCACGGCTCAAGGTTGTGCTCCTGAAAAAGTTTTTTTAAAGTATTAGTGCCACTTCGACCAAATGGCTTGCATCTCTCGCCACCAGCTCTAAATCTGATTTCTATAATATTTTTTTTATGTATTTTGAGTCCGCCCACACTAGAAATTTTTGTCGACAAACTGCTATTATTTGGTAGTAAAATTTTATTAAATCCATCCCAGCTGATACTAAGCTGCGCAGGTGATGATATTCCTTTTTTTCTATCAATAATGTGACTTGAGTTGTCAAAATCAGCAAAAAAAAGATACAATTTTTTATTGAATCTACGCAATTCGACTCCGCTCCATGACACAAGAGGTTGAGCGTCAAGACTCGACAAGAGCATTTGATTCAATAGAGCGTCTAAAACATTATATGGTGGTGGTGGCATTTTATGTTCAGCCACCCAGTGTCTTATAAGATTTTTTTGCCTTGATTTTTCAAGACGCTTAAACATATCAATAGAAATACTCCAGCCAACTCGTTCGGATTTTTCTCTCATAATTTTAAGGTCTTGCTCAGCAAGTACATTTAATAAATGACCTGCCTCTCCATAAAGTTTTGCACTGCGGGATAGCTGAGATACAAGTTCAGGCCAGCGATCTCTTACTACTGGCAATACCTTATGTCGTATAAAATTTCTATCAAAAACTATTTCTTGGTTGCTTTCATCCTCAACCCATTTGATATCATGAGTCGAGGCATATGATTCTAAATCAGTACGAGAAAAATCCAGTAATGGTCTGAACAATTTTCCATCACCCAGTGATCTCGTCTCTGGTATTCCAGATATACCTTTTATACCAGAACCACGAAACAACCTATAAAGAATTGTTTCAGCCTGATCATCGGCATGATGGGCTAAAATAAGTAGATCGTTTTTTTTCAGTAATTTTTCAAAAGTATCATAACGAGCCTTTCTAGCTGCCTGCTCAAGTCCAGATCCTGTACTTGACACATCTACAAGCTCACAGACTAAATTTACACCAAGAGCAGAGCATTGCTGTTCGCAGTGCCTCTGCCAGTTATTTGCATTAGAAGACAGCTGATGGTTTACATGTACTGCTATGACGCGATTTGCTCCAACTAAGCTAGCAATTGCATGGAGAAGCACGTGCGAATCTAAGCCACCACTATAAGCGACATATAAATTTTTAGCGTCATTAAATTTTGTGAGGTATTTAGAAAGGCAAGCGACTTCAAATGTCATTTATATCTCAAAAACTCAAAATAAAGTACAACGTTACTGGCTATTAATCAAAATGACAATAATAACTAAGGAAAACATAGAAGCCTGAGGAATCGAAAGAACAAGAAAAGATTAACAAGATCTCCTAAAAACCATATAAAAAGTTTTATTTACCATAGCTCATTAACCTCTGATAGCGGCTTTCGAGTAAGCTATCAATCGGAATACCAACCAAACTATCAACCTGCTTAATTAAACATGTCTTTAAGCTATTTGCCATAGCCTCAATATCACGATGTGCACCACCATTAGGCTCAAGGATGATTTCATCTATTATACCTAGATCTTGCAAAATAGATGACGTAACTCCCATAGCTTCAGCAGCTTCTGATGCTTTAGATGAGGTTTTCCAGATAATATTGGCACAACCTTCTGGTGAAATCACAAAGTAAGTCGAGTATTGGAGCATACTTAGATGGTCGCCGACACCTATCGCTAGAGCTCCACCTGAGCTGCCTTCTCCAATCACTGTACAAATTATGGGTGTTTTAAGGCGAGACATCACTGCAAGATTTTTAGCTATCGACTCACTAATTCCTCTCTCTTCCGAATCAATACCTGGATATGCTCCCGGTGTATCGATCAAGGTAATAACTGGCAACTTAAAGCGTTCCGCCATCTCCATTAATCTTAGCGCTTTACGATATCCTTCTGGCTTAGGCATCCCAAAGTTTCTATCTACTTTTTCATTAATTCCTCTTCCTTTTTCTTCGCCTATAATTATAACTGGTTTACCATCTAGCCTACCTATACCACCAACAATTGCCTTATCATCTCCAAACTGTCTATCTCCATGAAGCTCTTGAAAATCAGTAAAAATACGATTTATATAGTCTGTAGCGTATGGCCTAAGAGGGTGTCTTGCAACCTGAACGGTCTGCCATGAAGTAAGATCTGAATATATTTTTTTGGTGAGCTTTTGGCTTTTTTCTTCAAGCTTAATAATTTCTTCAGCAATATTGATATCACTATCATTGCCAACCAAACGAAGTTCCTCTATTTTAGCCTCTAACTCTGCAATAGGTTGCTCAAAATCCAGATAATCTAAATTCATATAAAATTACTATCCATAAAATTTCTAATAATAGAAAAGGAAAAAATACAACTTTTAAACTGGCAAATCAAAACACAAATATAGTCCTGAGTAAATTTTAATTAACGGTGGAACTATATTTATCGCTCGAAGACACTTAAAGCACCAATCTATTGTCAATATTGTATTAATGTGTGCCTAGAATCTCAAGCTCACCATATTGCTTCCGACTATTTCCCTTAGTTTTAGTAATAGCTCATCTTTTGGAGATACCAACCATTTTTCTCCCAAGGCTATCTCACAATGGGCATTTTTATTACTATAACTGATACGAACTGGGCATCTACCATCGCAATAATCTAGCATAATTTTTGAGACTTCATCAATAGAAGATTCATGCAGATCCTCTTTATTCATACTAATTACAATACTTTTTAGGTTCTTTGATCTTGCCTCATATAAGGTGTGTATATGGTCTGCTCTCATTTTTAAACCATCAGTATAGTTATCTGCTGTAATTTGTCCCTCAATTACTAGAAATTCGTCTTTAATGATTTTCTCTCTGGCTTCTTTAAAGGTATCAGAAAAGACTGCTACATCAATTTGAGCACTTTTGTCATCAAGAGATACAATTGCCATGCTATCGCCACTTCGTGTTCTGATCATTCTGACTCCAACAACTAATCCTGCCACTGTTTGAGTAGATTTTTCTGGCTTTAATTCAAATATTCGGCATCTAATATAACAAGCTAATTCGTCACTGTACTCATCAACTGGATGTCCAGACAGATACAAGCCTAATGTGTCTCTTTCCCCACTCAATCTTTCTTTGGGAGTCTCGCTGGGAATATGATTGAATTTTTTATAACTGCTTACGGGGGAAGGATCATCTACTTCACTTCCAAACAAGTCAGTCATTCCGCTAACAGTATTACGAGCATGTTGTTCAGCCGTTTTAACTGCCTCGCTCATCGAAGCTAACATAACAGCCCGCTTAAACCCTATTTCTCCAGATGGTCCTATACTATCCATCGCACCAGATCGTATCAAAGCGTCAAGAGTCCTTTTATTAATATTTTTTCCATCTACTCTTAAACAAAAATCGAATAAATCAACAAAATCTCCACCCTTTTTTCTTGCAGAAATAATACTCTCTACTGGTCCCTCACCTAAGCCTTTTATCGCTCCAAGCCCGTAAACTACCTTTTCTTCAGCAGAAACAGTAAAAGAAAAACAACTATAATTAACGTCCGGAGATAAAAGTTTTACTTTACGATAATTGCATTCCTGTACTAATCTAACCACCTTATCTGTATTCTGCATATCAGCAGACAGCACTGCTGCCATAAATTCAGGTAGGTAATGTGCTTTAAGGTAAGCTGTTTGGTAAGCTAAAAGCGCGTATGCAGCGGAGTGTGATTTGTTGAAACCATATCCAGCAAATTTTTCTACTAAATCAAATATTTTTATAGCAAGATTAGGATCAATACCTTGATTTTTTGCCCCTTTTTCAAAAATTTCTCGTTGCTTGGCCATTTCTTCTGGTTTCTTTTTACCCATAGCACGACGAAGTAAATCTGCTTCGCCCAAAGAGTAACCTGCAAGGATTTGAGCAATTTGCATCACCTGTTCTTGATATACGATGACTCCATAAGTAGGCTCTAAAACGGGCTGTAAGCTATGGTGCTGAAACCTTTCATCAGGATATGCTACCTTAGACCTTCCATGCTTACGATTTACAAAATCATCAACCATTCCAGATTCGAGTGGCCCAGGCCTGTATAGGGCCACAAGTGCTATAATATCCTCGAAAGAATTAGGCTTCACGCGCTTCATCAGCTCCTTCATTCCCTGTGACTCCAGCTGAAATACCGCAGTTGTCTCACCTCTTTGTATTAGTGAATATACTGAAGAGTCGTCTAACGGTATATCATTTATTACTAAGGGGTTTTTCGGAACATTCTGAGATCGCTTATTTACTAGTTTGACCGCACAATCTATTATTGTTAGTGTTCTTAAGCCTAAAAAATCGAATTTTATTAAGCCCGCACTTTCTACGTCATCCTTATCAAACTGCGTAACAAGACCCTCTCCTGATTCGTCGCAGTACAATGGAGAAAAATCTATGAGTTTTGTTGGAGCGATTACAACACCGCCCGCATGTTTACCTGCGTTTCTAGTAACACCCTCAAGCTGAAGAGCCATATCCCATATTTCTTGAGCCTCATCATTATCAGCTAAAAAATCTCTTAGAACATCTTGCTCATCGGCAGCCTTTTCAAGAGTCATACCAATATCAAGAGGTATCATCTTTGACAGCCTATCTGCCAAACCATAAGGCTTACCTTGAACTCTTGCTACATCTCGAACAACTGCTTTAGCTGCCATTTTTCCAAAAGTAATGATCTGAGATACAGCATCACGACCATAACGATCAGCGACATATGAAATAACTCTATCCCTATTATCCATACAAAAATCAATATCAAAATCTGGCATAGATACACGCTCAGGATTCAAAAATCTCTCAAATAATAATCCGTATTGCAAAGGATCCAAGTCTGTAATTCCAAGTGCATAGGCAATGAGAGAACCAGCACCGGAACCACGACCTGGCCCGACGGGTATATCATTGTCTTTAGCCCATCTAATAAAGTCCATAACAATTAAAAAGTAGCCCTGATAGCCCATTTTGATTACGACTTTAAGCTCAAAATTAAGTCTATCAAAGTACTTCTTTTTGTCTTCCTCAGGATTATTATCAGGAGCTATAGGTATTTTTAAAAGACGCTGTTTTAGACCATCAGAAGACAATTTTTCAAAAAAAGTATTTTTTGTAAAGCCTTCGGGAATGGGATATTTAGGTAAAAAAGTTTCACCTAATTTAAGTTCGAGATTGCATCGAAAAGCAATTTCTAATGTATTCTCAATAGCCTCTGGAATATCACTAAAAATCTCAGCCATCTCGTCTGCTGAACGAAGATACTGCTCTTGACTATAAGTTTGGGCTCTTCGAGAATCATCTAAAACATAGCCTAAACCAATACAAACTCTAGATTCATGAGCCTCAAAATGATCAGGATCAAGAAATCTCACATCATTTGTAGCTACAACAGGGCAATCAAAATCTTTAGCTAGCTCTACAGAGGCATGAATAAAATCTTCCTCGCCAGATCTACCAGTTCTTGTTAATTCCAAATAAAATTTATCAGGAAAAATATCGATCCAACTTTGTAAAAACTTCTCAGCTTGATTCTTATTTCCTGACAATAATGCCTGGCCAACGTCACCTTGGCGGCCACTAAGTACGATTAAACCATCTGATAACTCATTCACCCAAGAACGATTTACGGTGGGCTCACCGCGTGTCTGTCCTTCTTGGTAAGCACGAGAGATAAGCTCTGTAAGGTTACGATAACCAATCAAGTTCATGACTAGGAATGTAATATCGAATGACTTAAGGTCTTCAGTGCTACTTCGAAGACGAAGGTCTGCTCCACATATTGGCTTTAATCCAGCAAGATGGGCTGCTTTATAAAACTTAATTAATCCAAAAAAATTTGTGACATCTGTAAGAGCAATTGCTGACATGCCCAGATTAGCTACCCTATCAACCAAAGGGTTTATACGAACAAGGCCGTCAACGAGAGAGTATTCACTATGAAGCCGGAGATGGACAAAAGGCGGTGAAGGCATAAGCAATCAAATCCAAAAAAATTACCCAATATTCAAGGGGTAGGACGAAATAAGCTGCATAAACTATACTTAAACAAAGGCTAGAAATACTATTTATCTTAGTGTGTATACTTAAAGATTGTATACAAAAATAATAAGTTTAAATTATTAAAAGATCATGCTTTTAACAGGCTCAAAAGATTTTCTATGCAGAGCACTTGGACCTAAGCGCTTTATAGCCTTTAAATGTTTTTTTGTACCGTAGCCTTTATGACTAAAGAAATCATACCCTGGGTATAAGTTATCAAATTCACACATCTCTTTATCTCTATAAACTTTTGCAATAATTGATGCTGCAGAAATCGATGAAACATTATCATCTCCGTTAACGATAGACTCTGAAGAATAGTGCCATGATGGTAAGCGATTGCCATCAACCAAAACATGCTCTGGTATTATTTTTAGCCCATCAACAGCCCGTTTCATTGCCATCATGGTAGCTTCGAGTATGTTATATAAATCTATTTCTTCTATCGTAGATCTTGCTATGCTCCAGCATAATGCTTTATCTTTAATATCAATAGCTAATTTTTGTCGCTTTTTTTCAGAAATTTTTTTTGAATCAGCCAGCCCTAAAATAGTAACTTTTGGATCAAGAATAACTGCAGCAGCTATAACATCTCCAGCCAATGGGCCTCTACCTACCTCATCAACTCCGGCGAGCAACAAATTTTCATACTTGATACTCAAGATATCCATATTTACCTTTTACCCAAAAGCTCTACAAGAGCATTAGCTGCTGCCTCACTGCCGCCGCACTTTAATGTCATATGGATGTCCTCGAAGCGTTTTTTTAGTCTCTCAACCTGATCGGGATTATCAAAAAAATACATAACTTTAAATAGAATATTTTCTTGGGTGGCATTCTTCTCTATGAGTTCTGGAACTAACAGTTCATTTGCAAGGATATTTGGTAATGCAACATATTTGATTTTTAACATCCTTGAAATTAAAGCATAAGTTAGAGCCCCAAGACGATAGCCAACCACCATAGGTTTCTTTAATAACATGGCTTCTAAGGTTGATGTACCTGATGAAAGTAACACAACATCAGCTGCAGTCATCGCTAAAAGTGACTTACCATCTAAAATTTTTATTTCTAATGCTGGATAATTTTTCATTATTTCATCAAGCTGAGTTTTTCTTTCCGGTGAAGCAGCTGGAATAATTATTTGCAAATCTGGGATCTTATCCTTACAACGCTGTGCAACATCTAAGAATAGATTTCCTAATTTTTTTACTTCTGAAGCTCTACTACCAGGCATAACCACTAGCAACGGATCATCACTCAAACCTAGTTCTTGTCGTGCCTGATTAACCTCTACCTTCACTGGTAGATCCTCAGCTAAAGGATGACCAACACAGACGACTGGAATATTATATTTTTTATAGAAAGCTTCCTCGAAAGGCAGCAGGGTAATCATTAAGTCAACTGCTTGGTAAATTTTCTTTACTCGGTTTTGTCTCCATGCCCAGACAGAGGGGCTTACATAATGTGCCGTCTTAATTCCCTTATTACGTAATTTTTTTTCTAAACCAAGATTAAAATCTGGAGAATCAATTCCAACTATGAGATCAAACTTATTATCACAAAAATGGTTAATCAAAGCTTTTCGAATTCGAAGTAGTTCGGGCAGTCTCTTTAGTGGCTCTATAAATCCCATGATAGAGAGCCTATCAATGGAAAATAAAGATGAGAGGCCTTCCTTGATCATCTTTGATCCACCTATTCCCTCAAATATTGCATTAGGGTAGTGCGTTTTTAATGAACAAATTAGTCCAGCACCCAATTGGTCACCTGATGATTCTCCTGCTACAATTCCTATTCTATATTGCTGAACCATAACTTAACGTATTATTCCTCGGGAAGACGCTTTAACAGAATCTAATAGCAACTGAACTTCAATGTGTTTTTGAGCGAGTAAATCAAGCTTTATAACAGCGTCATCAAGTGAAAGCCCCTGTCGATATAGAATCTTATATCCTTGCTTGATAGCCAAAATAGCATCCTTACTAAAACCTCGTCGCTTTAGTCCAACTGAATTAACAGTTTTTGGCTCTGCTGGGGAGCCAAATGCGGTAACATACGCTGGAACGTCTTGGGGCAAAAAAGCTGCAGGACCAATTAAAGTGTGGGCGCCTATAGAGACAAACTGATGCACTAAGACATAACCAGAAAGAATCGCCCAATCACCTAAATTAACGTGGCCTGAGAGAGATGCATTATTAACTAGAATACAATTACTGCCAACTACGCAATCATGTCCTATGTGTACATATGCCATCATAAGGTTATTGCTGCCGATACTAGTCACGCCTTTATCTTGAGTAGTACCTCTGTGTATTGTGACCCCTTCACGTATTGTATTATTATCACCAATATTTAATCGTGTTGGCTCTCCTTGATATTTTAAATCTGGAGTATCTTCACCAATTGTAGAAAATTGAAAAATACGATTATTTTTTCCAATGACAGTAGGGCCTTTTATAACTACGTGTGAGTGAATCACAGTACCAGAACCAATCTGAACATTAGGGCCTATTGATGTCCATGGTCCAACCTCTACGCCATCATCTAGTTCGGCTGTTGGATCGATAATTGCGCTTGAATGTATCAGTGACATTTTTTTAAACCGTTTTTAGCGCACAGAGTATGGTGGCCTCGCAAGCAAGCTCATCATCTACTGTTGCTCTACATTTAAATCGCCAAATTGTTCTTTTAACTGAATCAACTCGCGCCTCTAACATTAGCTTATCTCCAGGAATAACTTGTCGCTTAAAACGTACTCCGTCAACTCCAGCAAATAAGTAAAGTACATCATCATCTGCATATTTATCAGCGGTTACAAATCCAAGAACTCCTGCTGCTTGAGCCATAGCTTCTATGATCATTACCCCAGGAAAAATCGGTGCGTTTGGAAAATGTCCGTTAAATACCTCTTCATTAGCAGTGATATTTTTATAAGCTAGAATTCTTTTACCCAGCTCCATCTCTATGACACGATCAACTAAAAGAAAAGGATATCTTTGAGGCAGACGTTTTTTTATATCATTTATATCCATTAAATTATCTCTAAAAACTTCAGAATTTTAAAATCAAAATACTCATATATTTTTTTCAAGCCTTTTGAGACGTTGAGCCATATCATTAAGTTGAGAAAAACGAATCGCATTTTTTTTCCATTTTCGCGTATGACCCAAAGGTGTTCCTGATGAATATGAGCCTGGCTTAGATATTGATTTTGTAATAATTGTACCGCCAGTAGTAGTTACACCATCACAAATTTTTAGGTGCCCAAGTACCCCTGTTTGTCCTGCAAAGATACAATTTTTTCCTATCACTGTGCTTCCTGATATGCCTGAGCATCCAGCAATAGCTGTATTTTCACCTATATGAACATTATGTGCTATTTGTATATGGTTATCGAGAATGACGCCATCTTCGATAACAGTATCTGCTAAAGCACCTCTATCAATCGTAGTACAAGCACCGACTTCAACTCGACTACCTATTATAACGCCGCCTAGTTGATGAATTTTTACCCAATGATCTGAATCATGCGCAAAACCAAACCCATCTCCACCAATTACAGCACCACTATGGATGATAGAACGGCTACCTATACTTATTCCGTGGTAAATAGAAACGTTTGAAAAAACTCTACAAGAATCACCTAATATAGAATTGTCACCTACAGAGCAGTTAGGCCCAATTTGACAATTAGCTCCAATAACGACATTTTTTCCAATTACAACATTGGCACCAATCGAAGCATTTTTAGGTATTTTTGAGTTTGGGCCAATTACTGCTGTCTCATGCACACCCTCCAAACCATCAGGAGCTACGTCAAAAAGCGCTGAAACTAGCGCATAAGCGAGATAGGGATTATCAACAATAAGAGCATTGCCGGAGTATTGCCCTAAATTAGCTCTAGAAACAATTACTGCCGCGGCACCAGTAGAGGGTAAAAATTTCTTATAAGATAAGTTCGCCAAAAATGTTAACTCATTCTTATTGGCCTCTTGTATAGTATTTAAACTTGTAATCTCAAGTTTGCCGTCACCTATTAGCTCCGCTCCAATAAACTTGGCAATGAAATCTAACGAGTAACTAGACAATTTTTTTTGCCTCAACATATTTCTAGCGACCATTAAGGGTTTACTTCATTTTCTCATTTAGCCGAGCGGTTAACTTATTTGTATAGTCGACACCCTCGCCTCCGAAAATAGCTGCTTCTTTTCTTAGTAAAAGCGTTAATTTTTCATCTGTGATCAGTTCTTGAAGAGCCTCTTGGATTTTAGCTTCCGTAGCTTTGATTATTCTTGCCTGTAAGGCTTTTTGTTCGGATTTCAATTTTTTTTGAATTAATTCAATATCGTCCCTTAGATAACCCATTTTCTGTTGTGCTTCGTCATTTTGATCTGCAGACCAAGTCATACCTTTATTTTCAATCTCTGAATTTAATGCTTTCATTTCCTCAAGTAGTCCGTCGAACTTAGACTTCAAGGTTGTGAACTCTTTATTTGTTTCTGTTTTTTTTATTTCAGCTTGAGCATATTCAGTTCCAAAAACTGCAGCATCTGGGGCTACAATTCCTATTTTTGCTAATTGCTCTGCGGTGACGCTTACTGAAACTAATGCTACCAAGATAAGTATAAATATATTTGCTGTACGCACTTTTTTTCTCCCTCAAGTAAATAAATTATTTTTTTGTTATTCAAAAGCTACACTATACCCTAAAAACCCCCTCCCATATTAAACTGGAATGTCTCTTTTTCGTCCTCTTTTCCTGTATTAAATGGCGATGCAAAACTTACAGATATGGGGCCAAAACTACTCTTCCACGTTCCTCCAATACCTACAGAATACCTTAAATCAGATATGTCTGGTTCTTGGCAGAAATCATCTGAAATGTTTCCACAATCTGTATCGAAAACATTACCTGCATCAAAGAATAGTGCCATTTGAACCATATTTTTATCTTTTAAAAATGGCATAGGAAATAATAGTTCTGCTGTGCCTTCTATCACCACATTACCACCAAATGCATCGGCTTCATCCTCATACCCAGGGGTTATAGGAACATCTTTTGGGCCGAGGGTATTTTGCTCGAAACCACGCACAGAGCCATTTCCTCCAGAATAAAAGTTCTTAAAAAAAGGTAAGCCATCTGTATCCATATAACCATCTCCATAGCCACCGTTAGCATGGAGATGCAAGACTAAGTCATCAGTAAGCGAATGAAAAAATTGTCCATCATAATTGAACTTATAATAATTTAAATCACCAATTGGCAATGTGACCTCAGCTGATATCTTATGTGCCTGTCCTCTAGTTGCGTCATTTCCAGATCCATTTAGATTAGAAACTCCCCAAGATACACTTGAAGTAAACATGTGATAATCGTTTCCTTCCTCGTCCAGAAACTCTTCCATAAGCTTAGTTTTAAAATATCCACCAGAATCTAACTCAAGGTTTTCATACCCTAAACCAAAACCGATGCTTTGATTTTCAGTAATCGGGTAACCAAACGTGGTGGATGCCCCCATACTTTCTGTTGTGTAGTTTGATAAATTACCTTCTTCAAAATCTTGTTTTTTGGCAAAAACCAAGAATCCAGCACTAACGCCATCTGTTGTGAAGTATGGGTCTGAATAATTCAAATTTAAATTTGTCTGAAAACCACTTTGGTTCAACCCCAGTTTTAATCTATTACCAGTTCCTAAAAAATTATTTTCGGCTATATTTGCTCCCAAAGTAACACCATAAGTCTGAGCAAATCCAAGGCTTGCACCAACACTTCCAGAAGGCTGTTCCTCTACTGTGTAAAAAACATCAATCTGATCACTTACTCCAGGTACGGGTCGAGTTTCAGATTCTACCGACTTAAAATATCCTATTCTCTTTAATCGATTCTTTGATCTTTCAATTTTCTCAGTAGAAGCGGTTGCTCCCTCTAACTGGCGCATCTCTCTTCGTAAAACTTCATCCATCGTTTTTGTATTGCCACGGAATTCTATACGCCTGACGTAGGCTCTAGTTCCAGGATCTATATAAAAAAGCAATTTAGTGGTATTATCTTGAGCATTTATTTCGGTAACACCTTTAACCTCTGCGAAAGCATAACCATCATTACCCAAGCGCTCAGAAATTCTTTCTGCTGAATAAGTCATAAGAAATTGGGAGAAATCTTCACCTTCTTTTTGTATAATAAGTTTTCTAATTTCTTCTTCGGGTATTGTGGGACTGCCAGCAAGAACAATTTCAGAAACAGTATGAATGCTTCCCTCTTTTAAGTTTATTGTTATAAAGACTGAATCACGATCTGGGCTTATAGTTACCTGAGTAGATTGTATTGAAAAATCAAGGTATCCCCTATTTAGATAGTAAGATTCAACTCTTTCTAAATCACCAGTTAGTTTTTCTCGATTATATTTATCATTCTGCGAGATAAAAGAGAGCAGACTTGACTCTTTTAGTTCGAACAAGATTTTTAACGTAGCATCATCAAAAATTGAATTGCCAACAATATTAATTCCTGATATTGCTGCAACTGCACCCTCATCAATTACGACTGTTACTGAAACTCGATTTTGGGGAAGTTCTTCAACTTCTATTTCAATACCTGCCCCGTATCTACCCTGCTTAACATACTGACGCTCAAGTTCTTGACTCATTCCCTTAAGGACGGCCTGACGAAATATCTGTCCTTCAGATAAGCCAGCTTCTCTTAAAGAAGAGAATAAGGTTTCCTCTGGTATAGCAGTATTACCTTCAATAACTAGTTTCGCTACTGCAGGTCTTTCACTCACTGAAATAATCAAAATTCCGTTATCACGAGAAATTTTTATATCATCAAAAAAACCCAACCTAAATAGATCTCTTGTAATATTACGCAGGGTTGAGCTATCGACGGTATCTCCAACACTAACTCCTAGAGATCCAAATATGGTCCCCGAAGAGACGCGCTCAAGACCATCGATTCTGATATCTTCAACCTGAAACATCTCTGCTTGAGCGCTCAAGGAAATTACAGCTAATAATAAAAAGAGGCAAAAGGATTTCATTGGATATTAGTTGCACCATTTATTTATTTTTCGATTTACTCTGTAGTTAAGGCTAATAACTAGTAGCTACAGAACACTAATTTAACAATATATCATTGTACAGGGCTATGGACATCAACCCAACCACCAAAAATATGCCCAGCCTAAAACCAAACAATTGGATTCTATCAGATAAGGGAGATCCTTTGACTGCTTCAACTATAAAGTACATTAAATGTCCCCCATCTAATACTGGAACTGGGAGCAAATTCATAATACCTAAGCTTATACTCAGTAGAGCCAGAAACCCTAAATAGGATGAGATTCCATATTTAGCTGATTTTCCAGCTATTTTTCCAATTGTTATAGGCCCACTCAAATGCTTCACAGATATGTCTCCTAACAGCATTTTTTTTACGGAGCCTAAAATCATAACTGAGGTGCCCCAAGTCTTATATACAGCTTCATTAAAAGCCTCTATGGGGCCATATGAGAAGTCTTGAACCATATTTTTTGGCCAAACTGGCATTTTTACAGCTATCCCTACTTTTCCAACAACTAACCCTGTATCTAATGAAATTTTCTCAGGAGTTATTATTGTATAAATAATAGAGTTTTCACGCTGAACTGTAATATCTATATTGATACCAGGGCGACTTCGAATATATTCAACCCAGGTTGACCATTTTGCTATAGGAACGCCATCTGCAGACAGCAATAAATCGTTAGCTATTAGTCCTGATTTTTCTGCTGGGCTGTTAGCTATAACCATATCAATATAAGGCGAAATTTCTGGGGTATACAGATCTATGCCTAAGCCTGCTAGTGGATCTAATTTTTCAGCACCAGACATCCAATCTTTTAAATGCCCTTCAAAGCTATAAAATTCAGGACTATCTGGCGTCTTCACTGTAAAATTTATTAATCCTGACTCTCCAATACGACTAATCAGACGCTCATGAAGCTTCTGTATAGTTGGAGTTTTCTCTCCATCAATAGCAACGATTTGGTGCCCTACTTTAAGGCCTGCTTTTTCAGCAATGGAGCTTGGATCAAGAGAGCCTATAACAGGGACTATCCCAGTAGTCCCACTTAAGAATAATAGCCAATAAATAAAAATGGCTAGAATAAAATTAGCGGCGGGGCCAGCTGCAACAATAGCCATTCTTTGCCAAACATTTTTTTGAGTGAAGGCAAAAGGGAGATCTTCTGCAGATACTCCTCCTTCTCTTTCGTCAACCATTTTGACGTAACCACCTAAGGGTAAAGCCGATAAGACAAATTCGGTTCCATTTTTATCTTTCCAGCTTAAAAGTTTTGAACCGAAACCGATCGAGAAACGAACAACCTTGACATTGCAGACTCTGGCAATAAAAAAATGTCCGAACTCATGAAAAGATATCAATAAAGCTAAAGCAAGTAAGGTGAAAAAAATTGTTTCGATTAAGTCCATTTAACCTCCCAGCTTGATCAAATTAAAAATTTCTAGCCACATAAATTACCTTATAAAGTATTTTGTAATTAACTTCTGTGTTAATTCTCGGGAATTTCGATCACAGACTTGAACAGCATTAAGTGTATTAGGTTCTATTGGTGTCATTTCCTTCAAAACTAAAGCAACTACCTCTGGTATTTGTGTAAAAAAAATCTGTTTATTAAGAAATGCTTCTACTGCTATCTCATTAGAAGCATTTAGGGTTATCGGTGCACTACCACCTGCCTTAGCAGCTGATATAGCAAGGGACAAACAAGGAAACTTCTCTAGATTAGGAGACTCAAAATCTAGTCGTGCCGTACTTATGATATCTAAGCTATTGACTCCAGAAGATACTCTCTCGGGCCATGCAAGTGCATGTGCAATCGGAGTTCTCATGTCAGGATTACCCAATTGAGCTAAAACGGATCCATCTAAATATTCTACCATTGAATGAATAATACTTTGTGGATGGACAACCACCTCTATTTCATCAGGAGAAAGCCCGAACAGCCAGCAGGCCTCAATTAATTCAAGGCCTTTGTTCATCAAGGTTGCGGAGTCTACAGATATTTTTTTACCCATCTTCCAGTTAGGATGATTACAAGCTTGTTCAACCGTTATTTCTGACATTTTATTTATATCTAATGTTCTAAAAGGCCCACCCGAAGCAGTTAAAATAACTTTGCGAACACCGCTACTTTTTGAGCTAGTATAGTTATTAGGAAGGCATTGAAATATTGCATTATGCTCGCTATCTATAGGGAGTAAAATACCCTTACTCTCACTCACTGCGTTAATAAGCAACGATCCAGCCATCACTAAGGATTCTTTGTTTGCTAGTAAAACTTTTTTTCCAGATTTTGCAGCCTCAAGAGTGGGAAGTAAGCCAGCAGAGCCAACTATTGCTGCTATAACTATATCGACTGATGGATCACTAGCTATTCTGCATAGTCCTTCAATACCAGATAAAACTTTTGTATTTGGCGAAAAAATTTCCAATAAAGCCTCTAATTCTTGCATCTTGGAAATATCATAGACGACAGCAAAGGATGGCTTAAATTGCTTACATTGATCAGCCAACTCAGCTACCTTTGTATTACAACTTAAAGCAAAAATTTTAAATTTATCTGGATGTTGGGAAGCAACATTTAAGGCATTTAATCCAATTGAACCTGTTGCACCCAAAACTGTTAATTTTTTCATAAACAATTTAAATTAATTTAAAACTGAAAATTAGTATAAATAAAAATCAAAGTAAAAATAGGAAACGCAGCGGTGTGACCATCTATACGGTCTAAAATACCACCATGGCCCGGAAGAATATCTCCAGTATCTTTAATTCCTCGATATCTCTTCATCATACTCACAAGCAAATCACCTAGTGCAGAAGAAAGGGCTGTAGTCATAATCAATAAAAATAACGTAAACCAATTTATTAGATTTGATTCTAAAAATATACCAAGAAAAATAATTAAAAATAAATTTATTATAACAGCGCCCAAAAAACCCTCCCAGGTTTTATTCGGACTAACATTGTGACAGAGCTTGCACTTACCAAATTTTAAGCCTATAAAATAAGCACTAATGTCAGAAATGGCTACAATTGCGGCAACAGTAAAAATTAGCCATTTTCCATTATCTAAAGAGGCCAATATTACTATAGCCACCCAAGTTGGCACTAAAACAAGAAATCCTATTACTCCCCTAGCAAATTTACTACCCCAAATAAAAGAGCTACCCGGATAACTCTGAATGCACAAAAAAGCAAGCCCCCACCAAGGAATCAAATAAACTAAGATAGCCTGTCCAGCAACTAGATCGAGAGATATTGGTTTATGAGCGCCCAGCAGAAAACCAGATAAAATCAATGCTCCCAATATAAAAGAAACATAAGATAGTTTTGCATAAAAAGTACGGTAGCCTGCTAAATTTGCCCATTCCCAGCCAGCATACATAACTATAATGGCTGAAAGAAAGAAAATAAAACTAGGATTAGAAAGGATCAATACTGCAATAAATACTATAGCGATAAATATGGCTGTTATTATTCTTTGATTAAGCAAACTTATTTCCTATCTTTAATTGTGTCTAACCTTTTACCGTAGCGACGTTGTCTTTTTCGATAATCAAGCATTGCATCATCAAATTCTATATCATCAAAATCAGGCCAATAGCAATCTGTAAAATAAAGCTCGGTATAAGCCATATGCCACAACAAAAAATTACTGATCCTTTTTTCCCCTCCAGTCCGAATGCAAATATCAGGAGGCGGAAAATCTTGTATGCACATACTTTGTGAAAGTATATTTTCAGTTATCTTGTTTGGGTCAAGCTCTCCAGATGAGATCTTAAGGACAATTCTTTTTGTTGCTTCAGTAATCTCCCATTGTCCCCCATAGTCCAAAGCTAAAACTAAAGTACGCTTACCATTTTTTGTCTTCAGTTCTGTATCTTGAATGAGTTTATTTAGTTTCGAGCTGAATCGATCTCTGCGGCCAATCACTATTAATTTGACATTATTCTCTATGAGGTTTTTTAATTCTTTTTTAAGATAACTGTTTAATAAAGACATCAGGGCGTGAACTTCAGTTTTTGGCCGATTCCAATTTTCACTACTGAATGCAAAAAGTGTCAATATATTTATTTCATGTCTTTCTATACAATTTAGAATATCACGAATTCTTTCAGTACCCTCTATATGTCCATCAATTCCCTTTAGCCCTTTTTTTTTCGCCCATCTATTATTACCGTCCATTATTATTGCTACATGGGTAGTAGAAAGGAAAGTTGATTTTTCTTTGCGCTTAGTCATATTGGGCCCTATCTTAGATTTCCATCAAATCAACTTCTTTAGTGCCCAGAGCTTCATCAACTTGCTTGATATATTTATCTGTTATTTTTTGTACTTCGTCCTGAATCTTACGTTCATCATCCTCTGTAACATCTTTATTTTTGTGTAACTCTTTTACATCTGAAAGAATATCACGACGTGCATTACGCACAGAAATTCTAGCACTCTCAGCCTCTGAGCGAGCTTTTTTTATAAAGTTTTTTCGAGTCTCTTCTGTCAACTGAGGCATTGGAATACGAATAAGTTCGCCTGTTGTTGATGGATTTAAACCTAGATCTGATCTGTGGATTGCTTTTTCTACTTCTGGTATTAGATCCTTTTCCCAAACAGAAACAGATAAAGTTCTAGCATCTAAAACATTTACATTTCCAATTTGAGATAGAGGTGTATCAGAACCGTAGTAGGATACAGTTAAGCCATCTAACAGGCTTGGGTGCGCTCTTCCTGTTCGAATCTTATTAAAGGCATTAGACAAAGCACTTACACTTTTTACCATTCTTGCTTCTACATCTTTTTTTAAATCATCAAGCATCATGTTTTTCCTCGATCAATGTTCCCTCATCTCCACCTACAACAATATTTAAAAGTGCTCCCTTTTTATCCATACGGAAGACCCTTAGAGGCATATGATGCTCGCGACATAAACATATAGCAGTTAAATCCATCACACCTAATTTTTTTTCTAAAGCTTCGTCGTAGGTAAGATGTGAATACATCGTTGCCTTAGGATCAATTAGTGGATCTGAAGAGTATACGCCATCTACTTTAGTTGCTTTTAGAACAATCTCAGCGTCAATTTCAATACCACGTAAACATGCTGCAGAGTCTGTAGTAAAAAATGGATTCCCAGTACCCGCAGAAAAAATTACTACATCACCACCATCTAGGTATCGAGTTGCTTTTCGTCGGTCATACTGTTCCATGACGCCGCTCATTGAAATTGCCGACATAACATGTGCAGAGATATTATTTCGATCGAGCGCATCTCTCATAGCTAGACCATTCATCATTGTTGCCAACATACCCATATGATCGCCTGTAACACGCTCCATACCAGCAGCACTGAGTGCTGCACCTCTGAATAAGTTACCACCTCCAATCACCAGACCAAGCTGCACTCCAATACCTACAAGTTGTCCTATTTCAAGAGCCATTCTATCTAGCACTCTTGGGTCAATGCCAAAACCTTCCTCACCCATCAACTCCTCGCCACTGAGCTTCAATAGAATTCTTTTATACTTCTTGTCTCCAACAGAAGGCATGTTTTTCTCCAATCCTTATGACTTTTTTAACACTTTATCGCATACGCGAATAGGCTAAAATCTGAGTTTTTTATGTTGCTGCACTAAGTTGAGCAGCAACCTCTGTCGCAAAATCAACTTCTATTTTTTCAATTCCCTCACCCACTTCAAACCTATGAAACGAAATCACTTCAGCTCCTGAGTGCTCAATTAATTTATTTATGGTGATTTCTGGATTTTTAACAAAAGGTTGTTTTATAAGGCTTGATTCTGACAAGAATTTATTAATTCGACCGGTTATCATTTTTTCAATTATTTCCTCTGACTTACCGCTTTCTCTAGCCTGCGCAATAAAAATATCTTTTTCTTTTTGCACTAAAGAATCAGGCATATCTTCTGGCTTTACTACTTGCGGATTAGATGCTGCAATATGCATAGCTACGTCTTTAGCAAGTTCGATGCTACCACCTGAAAGCGCTACTAAAACCCCTATACGACTATTACTATGAACATAAGTACCTATAACTGGTGATCTGATCGTTTCGACCCTACGAATATTTATATTCTCACCTATTTTTTGCACTAAGGCCTGACGAGCCACGTCCATATCAACAACAAATTCATCGAAACAAAGTTTTTTAGCATCAAAAGCTGTACTTAAGGATGTTGCAACAAATTTTAAAAATGCATCATCACGAGCAGCGAAATCTGTTTCAGTATTTACTTCGATCATAACACCGTACGTATTGTCTTTAGACAATTTCACTGCAACTATACCATCTGCAGCAATACGTCCTGCTTTTTTAGCGGCTTTGATTCCACTAGACTTACGGAGATTATCAATTGCTTTATCAATATCTCCTTCAGACTCTGCCAAAGCTCTTTTACATTCCATCATCCCAAGACCAGTTCGGTCTCGAAGATCTTTTATCATAGACGCAGAAAATACTGCCATCATTCTACTCCCTAATTTAAATCATTTAAGATCTAAAAAAAGGGGGGCTATGCCCCCTTTTTTTAGAGACAAAGTCTCTATAGTCTTATTTATATAAGTTAGCTGTTTATTCTGAAGGCTTAACTTCTTTTTCTTTAACTTCTTTTGTCTTAGTCGTTGTTTTTGCTTTAGCAGGTGCTTTTGCTTTAGCAGGTGCTTTTGCTTTAGCAGGTGCTTTTGCTTTAGCAGGTGCTTTTGCTTTAGCAGGTGCTTTTGCTTTAGTTGTTTCTTTTACTTCAACAGGTGCTTTTGCTTTAGTTGTTTCTTTTACTTCAACAGGTGCTTCTGTCTTAGCTGTTTCTTTTACTTCAACAGGTACTTCTGTCTTAGCTGTTTCTTTTGCTTCAACAGGTACTTCTGTCTTAGCTGTTTCTTTTGCTTCAGCTGTTTCTTTTAGTTCGACAAATTCATCCTTAGCTACAACTGAATTAGCCTCTGCCTTACCTTCTAAGATTGAGTCAGCAATTGCTGAGCAGAACAACTTGATTGCACGGGTCGCATCATCGTTACCTGGTATCACATAATCGACACCGTCGGGATTGCTATTAGTATCAACAACACCGATGACTGGTATTCCAAGCTTGTTAGCTTCTTGAATAGCAATACGCTCATAATCAACATCTACTACAAATAACATATCTGGCAATCCACCCATATCCTTTATGCCGCCAATAGAATTATTCAATTTTGTCATCAATCGAGTTCTCATCAAGGCTTCTTTTTTTGTCAGCCTATCAAAAGTTCCGTCTTGACTTTGTGCTTCAAGATCGCGAAAACGTTTTATAGAAGCGCGTATTGTTTTGTAGTTAGTTAACATTCCTCCTAGCCAACGGTGACTGACAAAAGGCATACCTGCTCGAGCAGCATTCTCTGCTATTACAGTTTGTGCAGCTCTCTTTGTGCCAACAAATAAAACTTTGTTGTTATTTGCACCTATTTTACGCACGATTTCTAATACTTCGTTGAATGCTGGAACAGTATGATCCAGATTAAGAATATGAATTTTATTACGAGCCCCAAAAATAAATTTATCCATTTTTGGGTTCCAGTAGCGAGTCTGATGGCCAAAATGAACACCAGCTTGCAACATTTCTTTCATGCTTACAGTCGACATAATATTTCCTTGAGTTAGGGTTAATCTTCCATATATCCCACCATTCAACCCGTTACAAGGCAGGCACCCTGAAAGGTGTGTCGATATATGTGTATCGTTAGCTTCAGCTAGAGGCTTCAGCGGTTTGTTTTATAACATAATTTAGGTAATTTGTGAACGAAAACAAGCATAAAGGTCGAACATTGAAGCACATATAGGTTTATATTCTGATTGCCGGACTAGCGTATAGAAAAATAAATCTACTAGTTACCGCCTTAGTTTCATTACATCTCTAAATATTCTATTAGAAACTACAATCCTATATACTAGGAGAAACAATTATTTTTTCGGAAAATAACATGTCTGTACATATCCAAGGTCCCGATGAGCTAAAAAAAATGCGTATTGCGGGTAAGCTGGCTGCTGAAGTTCTTGAAATGATAGAACCTTATGTTATTTGTGGCATATCAACTGAAGAGCTGGATACACTTTGTCATAATTATATAGTTGATATTCAGAAAGCTATTCCGGCTCCACTAAATTATAAAGGTTTTCCTAAATCTATATGCTCGTCAGTGAATCATGTCGTTTGCCACGGGATACCTACTAAAAAGAAAATTCTCAAGGATGGCGACATTGTTAATTTAGATATCACTGTAATTAAAGATGGGTATTTTGGAGATACTAGCAAAATGTTTTTCGTAGGCACCCCAGCTGATCACGCAAAAAGGTTAGTCGCTGTTTGCCAAGAGAGTCTTTATAGAGCTATAGCCATCGTAAAGCCAGGAACTCGTCTTGGAGATATAGGCTATGTCATTCAAAAATACGTTGAAAGTAACCATTATAGTGTCGTTAGAGACTATTGCGGGCATGGTATAAGTACCGAATTTCATCAGGACCCACAAATACTCCATTTTGGTCGACCAAATACTGGTTTCGTGCTTCAAGAAGGTATGACTTTTACAATAGAGCCTATGATTAATGCTGGAAAACATAATACTAAAGTAAAAAAAGATGGCTGGACTGTAGAGACACTTGATGGAAGACTATCCGCTCAATGGGAGCATACTTTAGCGGTCACTAGTAATGGGGTAGAGGTTTTAACAGCTCGAAGTGAAGAAATCTTTTAATGGATAACAAGACTGAATCTTCCAAAAAAAAATCTAATTTTCTTAATGAACAGAACTTTATTATCGACCTCGAAAAAAAAGATCATACCCAAGTTTTTAAGAGTGCTATACGTAATGCTAGCAGTGAGCTGCATAAAAAATTTAAGGCTGGCGAACAAACGTCGGTATTGCTGGCAGAGAAAGCATATTTTATTGACTTAATTCTTTCATACGCATGGGACAAATTCGAATGGGGTAAGAAAATAGCTCTCGTAGCCGTAGGTGGATATGGGCGAGGAGAGTTGCATCCACAGTCTGATATTGATTTATTAATTCTAATCGATTCAGATAATCCGGAACTTTATAAAGAAGATATTGAGCGTTTCCTAGCTTTTTTATGGGATATAGAGTTAAAAATAGGACATAGCGTCCGCTCAATTTCACAATGTGTAACGGTTGCAAAAAAAGATCTATCTATAGCAACTAATTTGATGGAAACGAGAATAATACGCGGTGAAGATGACATCAGAAAAAAATTGCTGCGAAAGACTAATGCAAGCAGATTGTGGCCTTTTAAAATTTGGTCATCTAGTGATTTTTTTAAAGCTAAGCTTCTAGAACAAGCTAGGCGTCATAAAAAACACGGTAATACCGAATATAATCTTGAACCAAACGTCAAAGAAGCGCCTGGCGGCCTGAGAGATATCCAAATAATAAGCTGGGTTGCTAAGCGCCATTTTGGTGTCGAATCTTTAGAAGAGCTAATTGGCGACAATGTTATTACCCCAGAAGAATATCTTCAACTTAAGCGAAATGAAGCTTTTCTTTGGAAGGTTCGCTACGCCTTACACTTAATAGCAGAGAGGCCAGAAGAGCGCCTTTTGTTTGAATATCAACGAAAAATATCTAAAATGTTTGGTTATAAAGATGGGGAAAAGCGATTAGGTGTAGAGCAGTTTATGCAGCACTATTATCAAGTAGTTCTATCAATACGAGAACTCAACGACACTTTATTTCAATGTTTCGATGAAGTAATTTTTCACAACAATAAAATTGGTAATAAAATTTTCTTGAATAAGCGTTTTGTTGTTAAAAATAGACATATTGAAACTACACATAATCGTATTTTTGTGACCGACCCATCAGCCCTACTAGAAATATTTTGTCTTATAGCAGAAAATAAAAATATTTTAGGTATTCGCGCAACTACCATCCGTCAAATTCGCCAATATCGTAAACTAATTGATCCCGCTTTTCGTAATTCATCCGTTAATAAGGCACTATTTTTAAGGTTACTACGGTCACCTTTTAAAATGACTACCCAGCTTCAACGTATGACGAGGTATGGGATACTTGGGAGATACTTGCCCGAATTTGGAGAAATTATTGGGCAAACACAACATGATCTTTTTCACCAGTACCCTGTAGACGCCCATACACTTCAATTGATCAAAAATATGAGGACCTTTAATAAGCCAGAGGAGAGTCATAAGTTTCCAATGACGGCGTATGTCTATAAAAATTTACCCAAGCCAGAGCTAGCTTTTATAGCTGGACTTTATCACGATATTGGCAAAGGTCGAGGGGGCGATCACTCTATATTAGGCGCCAAAGATGCTGCTAATTTTTGTAAACGCCATGATATGTCAGAGGCTGAGATAAGCTTAGTTGTATGGCTTGTGGAAAATCATCTTTTAATGTCTAGTACATCTCAAAGAGATGACATTTCTGATCCAGATATTATCTATAAATTTGCTAAATTAATTGGCACCAAGGTAAGGCTAGACTATTTACTAGTATTAACTGTTGCCGATATCATTGCCACAAATCCAAACCTATGGAATAGCTGGAAAGCATCGCTTATGCGGCAGCTTTATATTGAAACAAAAAGAGCTCTGGGTCGTGGCCTCGAAAATCCAGAGAGTCGAGAAAGTTGGGTACAAAATACTAAAGATGCCGCTATTACAATAATTAAAGAAAAATCTGAAAATAATATCGATATCATTAAAGTATGGGGTGATCTGGATGATGAATTTTTTCTTAGAGAAAGTGCTACTGACATTGCAAGATATACTCAAGCCATAGCAAACAGTATGGATAAGTCTAAGCCAGTGGTTTTGATTCAAGATAAAGGCCCAGGAGATCCTGTTGCTACACAAATATTCATAAGCACTAATGGTTTGTATAAAGTATTTCCTATAATCGCAGCGACACTTGATAATCTTCAGCTCAGAATACTAGATGCAAGTTTATACACTAGTCTTCGGTCAACTATGTACAAAAATATAAGGGAAACTACTTTCGATATCTTTTATGTGGTTAATGAAGCAGGCTCACCATTTGGAGGCCAAAAAAAAATCATTTCTCAAATTGAAGTATCTCTAAACAAGGCTTTTCAAAATACTAGTCAATCTATTTTAGAGGTGAGTCGAAGAATTTCTCAGAATCTCAAGCAGTTTAGTACAATTACCGAAGTAATTATCAGTAGTGATCTTGTTAAAATGTGTACAGTAATTGAGGTATTTACCCCTGATCGACCTGGTTTGCTTTTGCATCTAAGCCATATTTTTCTAAAATTTAAACTACGGCTTATTAACGCAAAAATTTCAACCCTAGGAGAACGTGTTGAAGATGTTTTTCAAGTCGTAGATACTAATTACAACCCTTTAAGTGATGATGAGATTTGTAGGCAAATACATGAAGATATTTGCAATAAGACTGATGCTCGAGTCATGAATCAAGTGAAAGGCAATCCCCTTCAAAAAATGAACCTGTGGCAGTGAACAGGCCAAGTGAAAATAGAACTACTATGAATAATGATCTTAAAAGACTTCAACAATATCCCTTCGAAAGACTTTCGGAGCTTTTATCCGGAGTTGTGCCACCAAAAGCGCTTTCACATATTCCTTTATCGATTGGAGAACCAAAGCATCAATCGCCCAGCTTCGTTGCTCAAACAATTGCTTCTTCAATGGATAAGTTAGGCAAGTATCCAAGCACAAAGGGAACCTTAGAATTTAGGAGGACGATTGCAAGTTGGCTAGAGAAACGCTTCATATTAGATCATATAGATGCAGAAACTCAAATTTTACCAGTAAACGGAACCCGAGAGGCCCTTTTTTCTTTTGCGCAAGCAAGTATTGATAGAGCAAAAGATCCTCTTATTTTGATGCCTAACCCATTTTATCAAATATATGAAGGTGCAGCTCTTCTGTCTGGAGCAAACATATTTTTTCTTGACTGCAATGAAGAAAGTAAATTTTTGATAGACTTTAGTTCTATTCCAGAAAAAATTTGGAGTGCATGTCAGCTAATCTACATTTGCTCGCCAGGTAATCCAAGCGGTGCTGTTTTAAGCTCTAAGACGATGCAGGAGCTGATAGAGCTTGCCGACCAATATGATTTTATTATAGCTAGTGACGAATGTTATTCAGAAATATACTATGATGAAAAAAATCCTCCTCCAGGACTATTACAGGTATGTGCTAAAATGCAGCGCCACAACTATCATCGCTGTGTAGTTTTCCATAGCCTATCCAAACGTTCCAACCTTCCGGGGCTAAGGTCGGGTTTTGTCGCAGGAGATGCTGATATCCTAGAACTATTTTTGCGTTACCGAACATATCATGGTTCCGCTATGCCTTTAGTTACTCAGCTAGCTAGTATTTCTGCCTGGAACGACGAAAAACATGTGAAAGAAAATCGGGCACAATATCGTCAAAAGTTTGAAATTTTTAGGGAGATTTTGGGTGATACCCTACCCTTGAATATACCAGATGCTGGATTTTATCTTTGGGCCAATATACTACCTGCTAAAATGGGTAACGATGAAGTTTTTTGTAAAGATCTGTTCTCTAAAAAAAATGTTACTGCATTACCTGGACGCTATCTTGGTAGGTCTTCAGATAAACCTAATCCGGGCGAAAATTACATAAGAATGGCACTGGTAGCACCGCTTGAAGAATGCAAACAAGCAGCAGAAAGAATAAAACAACTAATCATATCTTCTGGCTTTTAGTAACTATGCTTAAGAAACAGAGGGCGGTCTATATCCTCGAAAAACTAAATGAAATTTACCCATCTCCTCCCATCCCGTTAGTTCATAAAGATGTGTATAGTTTGCTTATTGCTGTGCTTTTATCTGCACAATGTACTGACTCTCGTGTAAATCAAGTTACACCAAAACTTTTTGAGCTGGCAGACAACCCAAGAGATATGTCTAATGTTTCAGTTCAAGCTATATATAATATTATTCGTCCATGCGGTCTGGCTCCAAAAAAATCTAAAGCTATTTATGAGCTATCAAATATTTTGGTACGTAAGTTCAGTAGTGAAGTTCCAGACAACCTTAAATCATTAGAGACTCTCCCTGGGGTAGGTCATAAAACAGCCAGTGTTGTTATCTCACAAGGTTTTGGTCATCCTGCATTCCCCGTTGATACACATATACATCGTTTGGCTCAAAGATGGGGTCTGACAGCTGGAAAAAATGTTAGTGAAACTGAAAGGGACTTGCGATTAATTTTTCCTAAATCTAGCTGGAGTGCTCTCCATCTTCAATTCATCTATTTTGGTAGAGAGTTTTGTTCAGCTTGGAATTGCGACGGAACCGTTTGTCAGATCTGCTCAACATTATACCCAAATAGAAAAAAACCATTAAAAACTAAAAAGGCTTAATCTTTAGGGTATTTTTAGCCAACTTTACCTACTTTTTATAGTAAATCATCAATCAATTAAGAATTTTTTTGGTAACTGTTTTATTATCAAACTATAATTTAACGATTATTAGAGTTCTTAGCTGACGGTAATATGAAAAAAATCGTAATGTATGGCATAAAAAATTGCGACACAGTAGGTAAAGCTATTAAATGGCTTCAACAACATGATATACCCCATTTTTTTCATGACATACGAAGTGACGGTCTTAGCAAAAAAATGCTAGAAAAATGGTTAGCCTCAGCTAAATTTGAAACTATTCTTAATAAAAAAAGTGCAACGTGGAGAAAGCTTCCTACAGAGGCTCAAGAAAAAGTTTCGGAACTCAAAAGCATAGATCTACTGCTAGAATGGCCAACAATGATCAAGAGGCCAGTGCTAGAAATTGATGGTGTCATTCATGTTGGATTTACGAAGGACAAATACGCAATAATTTTTTCTTCTAAAATTTAATATAACTAAATAATTTTCATCTGGGAAATAAAAAAATGACAAATATATTTAGCTTTGGTTTGGGTGTTGGAACACAAAACAAAAAAGGCGATTGGCTCGAAATTTTTTACCCACAACCAATACTTAACCCTTCTGGTAATGTGGTAGAAATTCTAAAAAAAATTCTTGATTACGATGGTGGAAATTGCTCTGTAAACCTTAATGAAGCAGTATTAGAAAATCTTTCTTGTGCATTTTTGGATTCAGGGGAGCTCCAACTATCTTTGTTATCAAAAAAATTTAAGCATTCTTCAAAGCCAGCTTCAATTACCATATTAGAAAAGGACAGTGCACCAACCTGTGTCCAAGAAGGTTATCTGAAACTTCATCTGCTTTCACATAGACTCATAAAACCAAATAATATAAATCTCAGTGGTATATTTGGAATACTTCGAAATATTGCATGGACAAATGAGGGCGCTATAGATATCACCGAACTTGCCGATCGCCAATTGGAAGCACGTCTAAAAAATTCAGTATTACTAGTGAACAGTGTAGATAAGTTTCCAAAAATGGTTGACTACATTGTTCCTTTAGGTGTCCGAATAGCAGATACAGCAAGAGTGCGTCTAGGTGCTTATATTGGAGAAGGAACTACTATTATGCATGAAGGTTTTGTAAACTTTAATGCTGGCACAGAAAGCACAGGTATGATTGAAGGGCGAATATCTCAGGGTGTATTTATAAAAGAAGGTTCTGATCTTGGCGGAGGAAGCTCAACTATGGGGACCCTGTCAGGTGGAGGGCAAATTACTATAACTATTGGTAGTCAATGCTTATTAGGTGCCAATTCTGGACTTGGCATCCCGCTAGGTAATCGCTGTACAATTGAGGCTGGACTATATATTACCGCAGGGACAAAAGTCACACTTCTTGATGATTGTAATAAGCCCGTAACACAAATTAAAGCTCGTGATTTGGCTGAAAAAGATGATCTTTTGTTTAGGCGAAACTCCGAAACTGGAGCTGTAGAGTGCCTCACTAACAATACTGCTGTAGAACTAAACAAGGTCCTACATAATTCTAATTAAAAGAACTATTTAAAAAGATTACCATTCATGCTACAAAAATTTAAGGCCCAAGCCCATGGATATTAAATCGTCTCTTATATCTCAAACTACAAAATTAGCTTGTGAGCTTATAAGAATGCAGTCTGTAACACCTGAGGACGCTGGATGCCAAGAAGTAATGATTGGTCGTCTAAGGTCTGCTGGTTTTAGTATTCAAAGTCTTCCTCATGGTGGCGTCAAAAATTTCTGGGCAGTGCATGGTGATAGCGGCCCTATACTTTGCTTCGCTGGCCATACAGATGTAGTGCCGACAGGTGATAAAAACAACTGGGCGCACCCACCATTTCAGGGTGTAATAGATGGAGATTATCTATATGGTCGTGGGGCTGCAGACATGAAGGGGTCGCTGGCTGCAATGATCACTGCAACAGAAAAATTTATATTAGAAAACCCTGATCACAAAGGGAGAATTGCCTTTCTTGTAACTAGCGATGAGGAAGGTCCAGCCGTAAATGGAACTGTTAAAGTAGTCGAGTGGCTAAAAGAGCATAATGAAATTCCTGAATGGTGCTTAGTAGGTGAGCCATCAAGCACAAAAATAGTTGGAGATATTATAAAAAACGGACGTAGAGGATCACTTGGTGGTGAATTAATTATTAGGGGTATTCAGGGGCATGTTGCTTACCCGCAAATAGCAGACAATCCTATCCATAAAATTGCTCCAATCTTGTCTGATCTAACTAACGAATGCTGGGATAAAGGAAATAAATTTTTTCCTGCTACAACCTTTCAAATATCAAATATCAATAGTGGTACAGGTGCGACTAACGTTATCCCGAGTGAAGTTAAAATGCTGTTTAACTTTCGTTATTCAACTGAAATTACAGAAGAAGAAATAAAAACTAGGACGGAAAATATACTCCGAAAAAATCATATAGACTATAAAATTTCATGGGTATTGAGCGGCAAGCCGTTTATTACAACTCAAGGAGAGCTCATAAAATCAGTAAAAGAAAGTGTCTTTGAGGTGGCAGGTATAGAAGCTGAACTATCTACAGCGGGTGGGACCTCAGATGGTCGCTTTATTGCACCCTACGGAAGCCAAGTTGTTGAGCTAGGACCTGTAAATGCTACTATTCATAAAGTTGATGAATGCACAAGTATCAAGGGTCTAGACTGCTTAAGTAATATATATAGGAGAGTAATTGAAAAGCTACTTACCTAAAACTAAGCCAGGCGATTTATCTAATAAATTCTGTTGGAATTTTTTTAATTGGATAAATATCATATCTAGTTGATTTTCCTTTTAGGGAATAGCCAGGTTCCTGGTCACCTAAGAATTTCCCGCGGGCTGGTCTCTTAACTACGACACGATACTTTGCCTTTTTCCTCGCAATAGAAAGGATTTGTCCCGCATCACCATCTAGTCCAACTAGCTGATGAAGCAACTGCATCTCTTTTTTCACCTTGCTTGATTTCTCTCGAGAAGGAAACATAGGATCGAGATAGATAACATCTGGTTTACTTGTATCACCTAGTTTATTTAAGTAATCTTTTGCATCAACAGTTAAAAGAGATATACGATTCAGAATTTTTTTAAAATCTATACCGTGGTTAGATTTAATGTTTCTAGCTCTATCGAGCCCATCAGCAAGTAAAGCAGCTACTATTTTATTTCGCTCAAGCATTAATACTGTGGAGCCTAATGAGGCCAAAATAAAACCATCGCGCCCCAAACCAGCCATTAAATCTAGTACGAAGAGTTGTTGATTCATACTCCTTATCCCGATTGCTTTAACAAGATCTTGGTTTATTCCGCCACCATAAAGACGTCGATGATTAACTGAACTGCCAATAAAATCAAAGCTGATTGGTCCAGGCGTACTTTTCTCAAGCTGGTGAATTGCTAAACCACAATCGCTCACTAACAATATTGACCCCTGTTGATTACTATTAGCGTTTTTATAAGATAACAACGGTAGTTCAAGCTTAGAGGCAAGTAATGAGGCAGATACTTTATATCCATCCATATACGTTACGCATAAAGGTACTAATCGTTTGCACATTAGAAAATCATCTTTTGAATTTGTACTATCAGACCTACGTCATCGTCTATAAGTGCTATAACTTTTTATAGGGCAGATCGCTATTCGCCGTTCATTGCAAGATACCACGATTTCACTTCAAATATAATTAGTAATATTTAGTTGTCACACACCATGACATATTATTGGTAGCAAAAAAATAATCATCAAATAGAAATTAATTCTAACCTGTTTTTTTACTTAAAGTTACCCACAAAATCTGTGGATAACTTTGTGCATTACTTCAAAAAAAATCAATGAAATCCACTTACTTTGGGAGGTTAGCTTAAATTGGTTAATTTTTAATCAACTAAAAAATATGTTTATAATCAATAACTTAGTAAATTAAATTCATAAATCAATGACTTAGGAGGGTTTTAAAAAATAATAGGTGGGGCAAAATATGTAATTGTGGAAAACCACTCAAAGAAAATAAAAAAAACAAACAGTTATAACCTGCTTGAGACTGCTAAAAGTCACTAGCACATGATTCTTTAATTCTTTAATTCTTTCCATTGAAAACCCTCATTTTGGGTTGCATAGGAAACAGATGACAGCTGACTAGATATTTCAGAAATGGCATCTTTTACTAGAGCAATACTATTATTATTTTCACTTATATGACCAATAACTAATTGTTGTATTTGTGATATTTGTATTTTTTTTAAAAAATGTAACATTTGCTTGTTGTTTAAGTGGCCCCATGCACCTCCAACCCTTTTTTTTAAAACTAATGGGTAAGAACCGTTAGCCAACATATCTTCATCGTGATTTGACTCTATCAGCAGCCCGTCACACTTCTGATATAGATCAATGATATGTTTTGTAATGGAACCGACATCCGTCAAAATACCAAATTTTAAATTACCACCTCTAACTATAAATTGAACTGGCTCTCTTGCATCATGAGGAACCAAAACAGGAGTCACTTCAAAATTACCGACATTAAAATCTGAGTCAGTGTCAATAAAGACCAAATCTAATTGAGAAGGATTTTTCAAAAACTTACTAGTTCCAACAGTAGTTATAACTGGAATTTTATATTTTTTTGCTAGGAGAGAAACCCCGCGAATATGGTCCGAATGCTCATGAGTGACTAAAATTGCATCTATATCTGAGGCGACTAACCCCAGACAACCTAATTTTTTTTCTGTTTGTTTTATAGAAAATCCACAATCGATCAACACTACAGTATCATCGTGTTCAATAATCGTACTATTGCCTCTGCTACCACTACCAATAGATGAAAATCTCATAACTTAAGTAAGATTACTGCGGATTATTTTTAGTAACTTAATTGTCATGAGCATATCAGCAGGAGTGTCATTTTGGTTTAAAATATGCACCACGACGCTTTTCTCTTCTTGTATGACAGTTACCTTATACTCAAGGACAGGTAATTCCTGATCGTTCTCTCTTCTTCTATCCAAAAAATTACCTATTAAGCCAAGGAGCGAGCCATCCTCAGCTACTAAATCTATCTCAGTAAATTCAACTAGTAAATATCCATCTGACTGATTTTGGCTAACTACAGAGAAGCCTCCTAATGATAGCGACTCCAGTACCGAGTTCCAACTACGAGAATAATTTAATCTCAGGTCGATATAGGGTTCCACTTTTTCGGATACTACTACTTTTACTCTTGATTCTCCGCCAATATTTTGTGCGAGCAAAGATACAGAGCTGCCTGTCACATCAGAGGCTAAAGAATTAGCTACTATTTTGGTAAACTCCTCCTCCCTCGAGCTATTCATTGAGTCTACCGGCCACTCAATAGAAGCATTTTCTTTTCCTGCTGCCACTTCCATCTGGGTAATTCTAATTTCACTACTGCTAACTCCTACTCCTGGTGATATAAGAAAACGAAATCTATGGATATTTTGCTCATCATTCTTAAATTGCAACCATCCCGTATCTAATATTCCCTTAGGTGGGTCCATTTTTGCAGTCGGCACCCCACTCCTAGTCAAAACACTTCTCAGTCTAGGCCAAACTTCAGCAGGTGGCTTGTTAATAGCAATCCATTGTTTTCCTGAAAAAGATAGTATTTCTATTGATTCCTCTAATAGATTTACTGATAAAGGCTGTGGCCTAGGCGCAGAGAAAGACTTTGATGGAAGTCCAGAAATTGGCACATCTGGCACTATATATAATTCTCCAATAGCTGCATCAGCGTTCACCTCCATAGGGGGGATTTCTGAGGAGTATAAATAATCATTGGCGCGATTGCGTATTGGATTTTTATCTTTGATATCTTTGATACTGCTGCAAGAAATAAGGGACAACAATACTATAATTAACGTTATCCATTTTATTTCTGGTGACATCAGCTTTACTCCGATTTTTTAGATTTATTTGTTATTTTAAAAGCTCAGCAGCCTTAAGTGCTTTATATACTTTTGCCTTTAAGTCAATCGAAAGCTCAGTAAGAGGCAATCGAATACCATGCTGAATTAGGCCCATTTCTGCTACAGCCCATTTTACTGGAATCGGATTTGATTCTAAGAATAAAGCATCATGAACCGGAGAAAGAAATTTATTGATGCTCTGTGCACCTTTTCTATCACCAGAAATTGCAAAACTACACATTTGGGCCATTAATTTTGGAGCAACGTTAGCTGTTACAGAAACATTGCCATGGCCACCTAATAAAATTAACTCTAGCGCTGTTGCATCATCACCAGAATAAATAGCAAAATTTGAAGGACAAACTTCAATCAGTTTTTTTGCTCTATTTAAATCGCCAGTAGCGTCTTTAATCCCAATAATATTATCTATATTTGCTAAACGACTCACTGTATCTGGAAGCATATCGCACGCAGTACGTCCTGGCACATTATATAAAATTTGAGGGATATCGACTGCGTCAGCAATGGCTTTATGATGCAAATAAAGGCCTTCTTGTGTTGGCTTGTTATAGTAAGGTGCAACTAGTAAGCAAGCATCAGCTCCACATTCTTGTGCTCGTCGTGTCCACTCGATAGCCTCTTTTGTCGAATTTGCCCCAGTACCTGCAATGACAGGGACACGTCCAGACGAATCCTCAACAATAGCAGCAATAGTCGCCATATGCTCTTGAACGTCAAGAGTCGGGCTTTCCCCCGTAGTTCCAACAGCTACAATAGCGTTTGTCCCCTGTTGAATTTGCCATTCAACTAGATCCTTCAAACGATCCCAATCAACTTCTAGGCTACTAGGGATCATCGGTGTTACCAAAGCAACAATACTGCCGGTAATCATCTGTTTCCTCAATATATAATAATGGTTTATTTCTACGTTATGGTACTGACCATAGCATCGTAGAACAAGTATTTACTTAATAATACTAGCTCAATAACCTACTCTAGGATATTTTATCTTGTCTCTTTTTTGGATATGGCCTTACTTCGCCTTTTGGGCGTGTTTTAAATCTTCGGTGTGCCCATAAATATTGATCAGGTTGCTTAAGAATCATTCCTTCAATAATTCTATTGATCATTTCTGCACTAGAGGCATCATCATTACATGGAAAATTTTCTAGTGGAGGATGTACGACGATTTTATACCCTTTATTATCAGGAAGTCTCACGTGTGAAAAAGGCAAAATGGCTGCTTTCCCAACTCTAGCAAACTTAGCGGTGGCTGAGACAGATGCAGCCTGTACCCCAAAAAAGCTAGCAAAAACACTCTGTTTTGGACCGTAATCTTGATCTGGTGCATACCAAATTACTTTACCTTTTTGAAGGGCCTTTAGTATCCCTCGAACATCGTCTCGCGTATATAGATCGGCATCGACAGATCTTTTTAGCCGCCCCCTTCTTTGAACATAGTCATATACAATATTTTTATGTGGCCGATACATTCCATCAATCTGGCGTTGTATCATAAGCCCAGATGCCCCAACCTCTATTGTTGTATGATGAATAGCCATCAACAAGGCACCCTGCTGCCCCTCTAATTTGTCGATATGCTCTAAACCTTCCACATGGGTAATTTTTTGCAACCTCTTGGTCGGCCACCACCACGCTATACCGACTTCAAAAAATGCTATGCCATAGCTAATGAAATTAGCTCGTAAAAGACTCTTACGCTCTGATTCTGTCATGCTTGGAAAACATAGTTCTAGATTAACTTTTGTGATTTCATAACGGTAACCACCAAGAAAAAACATCAATAGTCCGAGTCGACGTCCAAGCCAAGTCATTAGCGGATAAGGTACGGAAACTAGCAATCTCCAAAAGCCAAACCCTAACCATGTTAGCCACAATTTAGGGTGAAAATATTTCCAAGTAAGTCGTTGCTCATCTCTCATTAGTCACCAAGATTCTATTTTATAAGCCAATAAACCTTATAATCAGTTAAAACCTAAACTAAATTTTTGATATCAATTACAGGGTCAGTTTCGGCATCATAATCAACATTCGAGATTCCGAAACCAAATAACTTAATAAACTCTTCTTTATATCCCTTAAAGTCTGTTAATTGATGTAAGTTTTCATTAGTAACATTAGCCCAAGCAGTTATTACGTTTTCTTGGACTTCAGGACGAAGCTCTAACTCGTCAACCCTCAATCTTCCAACATCATCCAGACGAGGCTCTTCAGAGTAAAGGCACTCTGTATAAAGACGATAGAGTTGTTCAATACAGCCTTCATGTGTACCCTTCTCTTTCATTACTTTGAATAATAGCGACAAGTATAAAGGCATTATTGGGATTGCAGAGCTTGCTTGAGTTACCACAGCCTTTAAGACTGAAACACTAGCCTTCCCTCCAATAGAGAAAAGTGTTGCACTGATATCTTTGACTTTTTTATCTAAATCTTTTTTGGCGCGACCAATTGTTCCATTCCAATATAGGTCCCAAGTGGCCTTCTCTCCAACATAAGTAAATGCAGAAGTTGAAGCTCTTTCAGCCAGAACGTCAGCATCACTAAGTGCTTTTATCCACATACTCCAGTCTTCTCCTCCCATAACTGCGACTGTCTGCAAGATATCATCCTCACTAGCAGCATCTAAACTAAATTCTTGTATTTCTTCTTTGTCTGTATTGATTCCACGTAATGTTACATTTTTGCCAATTGGTTTAAGTGTTGAATTAAATATTTCTCCAGTTTTTGGATGCTGGCGGCGAGGTGAAGCAAGGCTATAAATAACAAGGTCTATCTTACCTAAATCAGTTTTTATTATATCTATGGTTTTTTGCTTAATATCATCAGAAAAAGCATCACCGTTAATGCTTTTAGCATATAAATTTTCCGATGCCGCATATTTATGAAAAGCAGCAGAATTATACCAACCTGCTGAACCTGTTTTTTTCTCACTACCTGGCTTTTCAAAAAAAATTCCTAGAGTCGAAGCACCTCCACCAAATGCAGCGGTAATACGAGCAGCTAACCCATAACCAGTTGAAGCTCCTATTACTAAAACTCGTTTGGGTCCAGAAAAATTCTTCTGTTTCTTTATGTAATCAATCTGCTCTTTAACATTCGCATCACAGCCGATCGGATGGGCCGTAATACACATAAATCCACGAACTTTTGGCTTGATAATCATTCTTAACCTCCGAAGAATCGCCAAAAAGGCGTCTTTTTGAAATTAGTTAGACCGCCATGATACATTGTAGTGATATGACCACCAAGCTATGAGATGGATCAAAAAAAATAAAAATAATCTGGTAAAATTTCTTTTTTTCAATAAGACTACTAATAATGAAAAGTAACGTTATTAACTCGAGGTAATACTATGCTTCATAGTGAATCAATAGCAAAACTAGTTCTTCGTCTAAATATAGGGATTTTAATGCTATATCATGGTATGGCAAAAATATCAGATCCAACGTCAGTGAAATATATTGGAGAACGCTTAGATGATATCAATCTTCCTGAGCTACTAGCTTATGGTGTTTATTTTGGTGAAGTGCTTGCCCCTATCTTACTTATTATAGGTTTATATACTCGTACTGCAGCATTTATAGTTGCTATTAATATGGTCTTCGCAATTATGCTATTTCATGCTCACCATTTAATATCACTTAATGAATTTGGTGGTTGGGCGCTAGAACTTCAGAGTTTTTATTTCATAACAGCAATAATAATTTTTCTTCAAGGCAGTGGTAAATTTGCAGTCAGACCTAGTTAACACATTGACTACAATAATAAAGTAAAAAATTATTCAGCAAAATAAATGCTATCTCGTAAAATTTTCTGTCCAATAAGCTAAATAAATACTAAAAAAAGGAAGCCCAGAATGGTGCTTGGCGATAAAATACTTGCTATTAATAACGATTTACCGATACGCACAGAAAGTCTGATTCATAGTGGTAAAGTGCGCTCTGTATACACTCTTACAGCTGAAGATAGTCATCGGTTAATAAAAACGAAGGGTTATAAGGTTTCACCAAAAGCCCCACTAGCGGTAATGGTGATAAGCGATCGTATTTCGGCATTTGATTGTATTTGGCATGGTGAAGGAGGCATGAACGGTGTTCCAGGTAAAGGGGCCGCACTAAATGCTATTTCTAGTTATTGGTTTAAATTATTTCGTGAGAGAAATTTAGCTGATAGTCATATTCTTGACATTCCCCATCCTTTTGTTTGGATCGTTCAAAAAGCAAAGCCAGTTATGATTGAAGCAATCTGCAGAAACTATATCACAGGATCAATGTGGAGATCTTACGCTAAAGGTGAACGTAAATTTTGCGGTATTAACCTCATAGATAATTTAAAGAAAGACCAAAAACTTCCTGAGGCTCTAATAACACCATCCACTAAGGGTATTTTAAAAGGTCTACCTGGAATTCCTGAAGTAGATGACGTAAATATAACCCAAGATGATATTGTTAATAACTATCACTCTTTTAACTTCAAAAGTACATCTGATATAAGCCTTTACGAAAAACTTTTAAAGCAAGGGTTTGAGGTCATTAGTTCTGAGCTCTCTAAAATCGATCAAATTTTTGTTGATACTAAATTTGAATTTGGCTATGTAAAGGATGATAAAGGAGTTGAGAAACTAATTTATATGGACGAAGTTGGAACCCCAGATTCTTCAAGAATTTGGGATGGCCCATCCTATAGAAAGGGTAAAGTTATAGAAAATTCGAAGGAGGTATTTCGTCAGCTGCTCCTTGACTATTTTCCTGATCCTGACATTTTGTTAAACAAGGATCGAATCGATGAAAGAAAAGCTCTAGCTAAAAATAATTGTCTTCCTGAAGAAGTTCTAATGACTGTTTCTAAAACCTATACTTCTATAGCTGAAAAGATAACTGGTGAAAAAGTCTGTATATCAAAAAATCCAAAACATGAAATAATAGAGGTACTAGATAAAGAATATAGTTTAATCAGCTAGTAGATTGTTCTACGTAAATACGTCGAGTACGTGCTGGCATACGTGTAAACAATTCATAACTAATAGTTCCAGAGCAATCAGCAATTTCATTAATCGATAATTCTTTACCCCAAAGAATGACTTCGTCATCTAACTCTACAAGTGGTAGATCTGTTACATCAACAGTAATCATGTCCATAGAAACTCTCCCAGCTAATGGGCAACGTTTACCGCGTATCAAAACAGGAGTTCCATTCGATGCGTTAAGCGGGTACCCGTCTCCATATCCTATTGCTACAGTAGCAATAATTGTCTGACGACAAGCCGTCCAAGTAGCTGCGTAACCGACTGTCTCTCCTACCTCAATGGTCCGAAGAGCAATAATTTCTGATTTTAGAGTCATCACTGGCTGGAGCTTATCAGCCTCATTTTGAGGGAGAGAAAAAGGTGATCCACCATAAAGCATTATGCCAAGGCGATTCCAGTCCGATCTAGTTTCTGGCCATCCTATTAGACCTGCTGAGTTACAAAGACTTGTAAGTGAAGAAATATTTTTCATTGCATCGCTCATTCGAGCTAATTGTGTGGCAGTAAATTCATTAACTAGATCATCAGCACAAGAAAAATGTGTAGCTATAATAATATTATCAGTCACATTATTAGAGGCATTAAGTTCTTGGTAAGTAGTCGCTAGCTCTATTGGAGAGATGCCAAGTCTATGCATACCTGTATCGACAAAAATCCAAACATCTAAGGGGAAAGAAAGATTAGCACTAAGTATGGCATTTTTCTGCCTTTGGTTAACGCAAGAAACAGAAAAACTATACTCTGATGCAACAATTAACTCGTCATCAGTAAATGCGCCCTCAAGCAAATGAATTGGAGTACTAATACCACCCTCGCGAAGCTCAATAGCCTCCTCAATAGAAGCTACACCAAATGCTGAAACATAGTCTTTAATAGCCCCAGAAACACCTAATGCACCATGACCATAAGCATCAGCCTTGATAACTGCCATAACTTTAGAGCAAGGAGATAGACCGCTAGCTAACTTTAGGTTATGCCTCAGTGCGTCAAGATCAATTAAAGCTTTTGATGGACGAGCCATGATAAAATTAAAACTCCTCAGTATGTTTTTTAGGTTGTTAAGGCCAACTAAACTTAATAAGCCAACAAAAGTTATGACTGTTAGTAATTTTTTTTACCTGCAGAATAAATTTTTTGAGCCAGCAACCAGATATCTCCTACTTCGCCGTCATTAATGAGTTTTCCATCGACCTCAACAACTGGAATTACACCCTTAGAGGAGCTGGTAATCCAAACTTCAGTAGCAGAAAAAACCTCTTCTTTTGAAATAATTCGCTCCTCAACTTCAATGGAGCTATCTTTTAGCAGTAAGTCTAATAAAATACATCGGGTGATACCAGGGAGGATATGATTGTCTAATGGGGGTGTAATAACAACACCATTTTTTACAATATAGACATTACAAGTGCTTCCCTCTCTGAGCTCATCCTTATCATTAAAGAGTAATGTCTCATCGAATCCATTTTGTTGGCCTTGCTGTAAGTGCATGACGTTACCGAGCAATGAAGTAGCTTTAATCTGACAACGAGACCATCTAAGGTCAAGGCTTGTACTCACCCTATAGGGAACTATCTGTGACTTACATGCTATTTGCTCTGGGGGAATCTTGAAAGAAAAAACGAATACTGTCGGATCAATACCATCTGCGTAAGAGTGAGATCGGACGGGTTCCGAACCACGACTCACATGCAAATAAACCCCGAGGCTACCAAAACCATTTTTTTCTATAAGCGTCTTACAGATCTCTAGCCATTTCTGATGTGTCCAAGACAGGCTGATACCTACTGCAGACATATTTGTTTTCAGGCGATCTATATGAAGGTCAAATCCAATTATTTCACCATCATAAGACGGCAGAACCTCGTAAACTCCATCCCCAAACAAAAAACCCCTGTCCATTGGCGATATTTTAGCTTCCTCTGAAGGAATAAACTTCTGATTGAGAAAAACTATACTCATTCAATCACCTGGTTTTATTATACTAAGTTTCAGATAATAGCTCTATTTTATAACCGTCAGGATCTTGGACAAAAGCTAGTATGGTATCACCGTATTTCATTGGGCCAGGCTCACGGATAATGGTACCGCCAGAGACTCTTATTGTTTCACAAGCTTTATATACATCTTTGACGCCTATAGCTATATGCCCATACCCATCACCATGATCGTAATACTTTACATCCCAGTTATAAGTTAACTCAAGCATAGTCGTATCTGCTTCACTACCATAACCAAGAAAAGCTAGTGTAAATCTTCCATCGGGAAAATCTTTAGTTCGAATGAGACTCATACCTAAGATATTAGTATAAAAACTAATGGATCGATCGAGATCTTTAACACGCAACATTGTATGAAGTAAGCGCATATTTTTATTATTCTCCAACCAAGAACTCTCTCAAGAGTTAAAGAGTTTTTCTGGCTATAAAAATCAATCTAATTTTCGGCCTTTATTTGCAGCTATTCGCAAACGCAATGCGTTAAGCTTTATAAAGCCTTCTGCATCTTTTTGATCATAAGCGCCATCATCATCCTCAAATGTAGCAATTCTTTCGTCAAATAAACTATCTGGTGACTTTCGGCCAACTACTTCAACGTTACCTTTGTATAATTTTATTTTTACAGTGCCATTTACTACGTCCTGAGTGCTATCGATAAGCTTTTGGAGCATAGATCGCTCCGGTGACCACCAATACCCGTTGTAAATGACTTCTGCATACTTAGGCATCAGACTATCTTTGAGATGGGCAGATTCTCGATCCAAGGTAAGCGACTCAATAGCTCTGTGTGCACGCAACATAATTGTTCCCCCCGGAGTTTCGTAACAACCACGAGACTTCATTCCAACATAGCGATTTTCTACTATATCCAACCTACCTACACCATTATCGCCTCCAACCTTATTCAAATAGGTTAACACTTCTGCCGGGGACATCACCTTATTATTTATTGTAACGATATCTCCCTTTTCATACTCAAGCTCTATGTATGTTGGAACATCAGGAGCATTTTCTGGAGAAACTGTCCATCGCCACATACTCTCTTCTGCCTCAAGCCATGGATTCTCTAGAACTCCACCCTCATATGAAATATGAAGCAAATTTGCATCCATGGAATATGGTGATTTTTTCTTGTTTCCAGAAAAATCAACGGGTATTTGATGCGTCTCACAATAATCCATCAACTTTTCTCTTGAGGTTAAATTCCACTCACGCCATGGTGCTATCACTTTTATTCCTGGCTTTAAGGCATATGCACCTAGTTCAAAGCGTACCTGATCATTTCCTTTGCCAGTTGCACCATGCGAAATAGCATCTGCACCCACCTCATTAGCTATCTCAACCAAACGTTTTGAAATTAAAGGCCGCGCAATAGAGGTACCTAACAAGTATTCCCCCTCATAAACAGCATTCGCCCGAAACATAGGAAACACGTAATCACGAACAAATTCTTCGCGCAGATCGTCTATATATACTTTTTCAACTCCCAGTGCTTCAGCTTTAGCCCTTGCAGGCTCTACCTCTTCACCCTGGCCAATATCTGCTGTAAATGTTATAACTTCACACTGATATGTTTCTTGCAACCACTTCACGATTACTGAGGTATCAAGACCCCCAGAATAAGCCAAAACTACCTTATTAATATCGGTCACCACATAAACTCCTGATTGAATAACTTTGACAGTTAAGAATACACACTATTCTAATATGCTGTTGGATAGTTTCACAGCAAACACGTAATAATAAATACAGAAAATGATAAGCTTAGTCATAAGAAAGTTATAATTATGAGTTATTTGCTGTGAAGCGATCGCAGATTCCGGTAGCATTCATTATAAAATAACCATTGAAATATATAAGAGTGCAATGATAAAAATAGATCATCAAGAAATAACAATAACTCGTCCAGACGACTGGCATGTTCATTTGAGAGATAATGAGGCATTAGCTTTTACTGTTCAGGATGCGGCGAGATACTTTGGTAGATCAGTGGTAATGCCAAACCTAGATCCTCCTGTCTTAAGAACAGATCAGGCTATAGCTTACCGCAAACGCATCTTAAAAAATCGACCGAGTAATTCACCCTGGGAGCCAATGATGGTTCTCTATCTTACTGATAACACATCGCCACAAGAAATTATTGAAGCTAAAGCCTCAGGCCAAATATTTGGATGCAAATACTATCCTTGCGGGGCGACTACAAATTCTGAATCAGGGGTAACAGATTTAAATAATATTAATTCCGTCATAGCACAAATGGAAAAAGAAGAAATTCCTTTATTATTACATGGTGAAGTTAACGATCAAAATATTGATATTTTTGACCGTGAGGCTGTTTTTATAGATCGCCATTTAAGGAGGCTGACTCATGATTTTCCTGGACTTAATATTGTCCTTGAGCATATTACTTCAAAAGAAGGAGTAGATTTTGTAGTAGAGTCATCCAGCAGAATTGCAGCAACTATAACACCTCAGCACCTTTTGTATAATCGCAATCATATGCTTTCTGGGGGTATAAGACCTCATTACTATTGTTTGCCTATTTTAAAAAGAGATACACACCAAAAAGCACTGATTTCAGCAGCTACTAGCGGTAACCCAAAATTTTTTCTTGGAACAGATTCGGCACCACATTCAACTAATGAAAAAGAGAATGCTTGTGGTTGTGCCGGTTGCTATTCGAATCATGCAGCTATAGAGTTTTATACAGAGGTTTTTGAGTCAGCAGGAGCGCTTAATAAACTAGAGGGGTTTTCTAGTTTCTATGGTCCAGACTTTTATAAAATACCCCGTAATACCGACACCATAACACTTCATAAAATACCCTGGCATAACCCATTGGAGCTACCATTTTTCCAAGGCACAATAACGCCACTTGGGGCAGGAGAAATGCGACAGTGGCAGGTTGTAAATTCTAATTAAATTAAATAGCCGAAGTGTAAAATTATGAAACAAATTATGTCAGACAGATTTAGAGGATTTTTACCTATCGTAGTAGATGTTGAGACTGGTGGCTTTGATTCTGGAAAAGATGCTTTACTTGAAATAGGAGCCGTTATTTTATCAATCAGCGAGCAAGGCGAACTAGTTCCAGAATGTAATATTTTTCATTCCGTTATTCCTTTCGAGGGTTCTAATATTGAGCAAGCTGCACTTGATATCACTGGAATTGATCCAGATGATCCATATCGTATAGCTTTAGATGAATATGAAGTATTAAGTTCTTTTTTCCAAGAAATCAATGATGCAGTTAAAGATGCTAATTGCAGTAGGGCTATTTTAGTTGGCCATAATGCTCATTTTGATCTCGGTTTTTTAAATAGCGCTGTAAAACGTAATAATATCAAAAAAAGTCCATTTCACAGCTTTTCGTGTTTCGATACAGCTACATTAGGAGGCTTAGCATATGGTCAGACTGTTTTAGCAAAAGCATGCAAGGCTGCAAAAATAGAATTTAATAATGATGAAGCACACTCTGCTATCTATGACGCTGAAAAAACTGCAGAATTATTTTGTGGGATTGTTAATAAATGGCACACTTTAGGAGGATGGGATTAGCTAAAATTTCTCCTCAAAAAAAAATTTAAGCTTATGTTACTAGCAAAAAAGTTGGTTAGTACTGGCGCTCAGGAACTCTAATAACTAATCCATCGAGCTCCTTGGTTACTTTTATTTTGCAACTAAGTCTGCTGTTTTTACGAGGATCAATAACTGCTTCTAACATCATAGCCTCTATCTCATCAACTTTTTCTATTTTTTCCAACCAATCTTCATCAACATAGCAATGACATGTTCCGCAACGGCACTGTCCTCCACACTCCGCTAATATTCCATCAACCATTCCATCTATGGCTCCCTGCATTACAGAGGATCCTTCTAGGACTTCGACTTCATATTTCCCACCTTGAATGTCAATATAGTGAATAATTGGCATAATTTAACTCAACTCTGTTACTAATAGAGAAACTCTTTATATTGTAATATTTTTTTTAAACTATAACTTTAAATAGCTCAACATTTATGGGTAGAAAAAGACAATTTTCTTAGCAATAGTAGCACCTCTCGCGTTAGAATATAAAAGTAAAATCGGCTTAAGGCTTAACCAGGAGATTCTCCTGGTAGTTAATTATGAGAAACAATCATGGATGATTCATTTAAAGAAAGATCTCTCCGTTATCATATGAACCCACTTCCAGGAAAACTGGAGATTCGACCTACAAAGCCAATGGCGAATTCAAGGGATTTGGCGATGGCATATTCACCTGGAGTTGCTTATGCCTGCGGGTATATAGTAAAAAATCCTACCGATGCTGACAAAGTAACTGCAAGAGGAAATCTTGTTGCAGTTATTACTAACGGAACAGCAGTTTTAGGTCTTGGTGACATAGGCCCATTAGCTTCGAAGCCCGTAATGGAAGGAAAGGCAGTTTTGTTCAAAAAATTTGCCAATATAGATGTGTTTGATATTGAAATTGATGAATCTGATGCAGATAAAATCGTCGACATCATAGCTTCACTTGAGCCAACTTTTGGCGGAATCAATCTAGAAGACATAAAAGCGCCAGAGTGCTTTCTTATTGAGAAAAAGTTAAGTGAACGTATGAAAATACCTGTCTTTCATGATGACCAACATGGTACGGCTATCGTATCAGCAGCTGCAATTTATAATGGTTTAAGAATCGTTAAAAAAGACCTAGAGCACATAAAAATTGTTGTCACAGGTGCTGGTGCTGCAAGTATTGCCTGTGTAAATCTTCTTGTTTCTATGGGACTTTGTAAAAAAAATGTGCGTATGATTGATCGCAATGGTGTTATTTATAAAGGTAGAAAAGTGGGAATGAACCCATGGAAAGAGGATTACGCTGTAGATACCGATGATAGAACACTTGATGACGCAATAACCGATGCTGATCTATTTTTAGGTCTATCCGGTCCCGGAATACTAAAAGCTGACATGATAAAAAAAATGGCGCCTAATCCGCTAATACTAGCGATGTCTAACCCGACCCCTGAAATTATGCCTGAAATAGCTAAAGCCGCAAGACCTGACGCAATAATAGCAACAGGTCGCTCTGATTTTCCAAATCAAGTCAACAATGTTCTCTGTTTTCCTTTTATATTCAGAGGTGCACTTGATTGTGGTGCAACTACGATCAATGACGAAATGAAGCAAGCTTGCGTAAAGGCTATTGCAGACTTAGCTCATCGTGAAGCCTCTCCAGAGGTTACTGAGGCTTATGCTGGTGAAGATTTAAAATTTGGACCAGACTATCTTATTCCTAAGCCATTTGATCCTCGTCTTATTGAAGAAGTTCCCCTCGCTGTTGTAAAAGCAGCTATGGCAAGCGGTGTTGCTACTAGACCAATAGAAAATCTTGAAGCATATCGTAACAAACTTCATAGTTACGTTAACCGTAGTCAATTGTTTATGCAGCCTATGATAGAGAGAGCAAAAAAAAATCCGCCCAGAATTGCTTATGCTGAAGGCGAAAATGATGACGTTTTGAGGGCCATGCAGGGAATAATTGATGAAAAAATAGCTAAACCGATACTGATTGGTCGACCAGCTATAATCAAACAAAAAATCAAAGAAATGAACTTACGTATAAAGCCAGGGGATGAATTTCAAATATTTAACCCTGAGAACGATGCTCATCGAGAAAACTACTGGCAGTACTATCATCAACACGTAGGGCGTTCAGGTATTTCTGTAGAAACTGCAAGGAACTTAATACATACTGATAATTCAGTAATAGCAACAATAATGGTCGCACTTGGTGATGCCGATGGATTGATATGTGGTAAATCTGGGCGATACGACCAACACCTTACAAAGATTACAAGCATCATTCCTCCTCGAGATAGTACAAGTAGTATCTCGTCTATATGTATTTTACTTTTAGACGACGGACCGTTATTTTTAGCGGATGCTTTTATAAACGTCAACCCAACCGAAGAGCAGATTGTTGATACCACTAAAGATGCTATTGAATTTGTCAAAAGATGTGGAGTTAGCCCAAAAGTAGCATTACTTTCGCATTCTAATTATGGTACATATGATGATGAATCAGCGCATAAAATGAAAAGGGCTGCAGAGAAATTACGTACTGATATGCCTGCTATTGAGATAGATGGTGAGATGCATGCCATGTCTGCCCTCAATGAAGCACTAAGACAAACCATTTGCAATAACACAAACATTACAGGTAGAGCCAATGTGCTGATTATGCCAAACATGGATGCTGCAAGTATAGCTCTTGGTTTGATCCGATCACTAACAAATGCTCGACTTGTGGGACCCTTTCTTAACGGCTTGGGGAAACCTGCACATATCCTAATACCGTCAGTTTCAGGTAGAGGAATACTCAATACAACTGCAATGATGGGATCGGATTTTTTTACTAAAAATGATAATCCATGAGCGTAGGAAAAAAGTAAGCTGAATTGAACACTTCATAGCCTAATAATGTGGCGGCCTAATGCCTTCTTCATCCTCATTTGCAATCTTATCAGTTAACACTTTAGTTGATGAAATTAATGTCTGGCACTTCTGAGCAAGCTCATCGAGCTGATCTTGCTGCCTGCAAACAACATCGTTGAGCTGAGAAATAGTGTCTTCCTGAAAAGCTAGTTTAGTTTCTAGCTCAATAATCCTGTCTATTGACATTTATGTCTCCAAAAGAATTATCAAGAGATAAAAAAACCGTGGAATATCATTCCACGGTTTTTGCTATTCTCGAATAATCTGAAAATATAATACTAATTGTTTAATTAAAATTAAAGTTTGTCTGCATTCTCTGTTAGGTATGAGGCAACACCTTCAGGAGATGCATCCATTCCTTTATCACCTTCCTTCCAATTAGCTGGACAAACTTCGCCATGCTCTTGATGAAAACTTAAGGCATCTATCATTCTTAACATTTCATCAATATTACGACCTAAGGGCAAGTGATTGACGACCTGGTGATATACAATTCCGTCTTCGCCAATTAAGAACGAACCTCGAAAAGCAACACCTGCATCGCCAAATTCAACGTCATAGGCCTGGCATATTTCATGTTTCATATCGGCAACAAGAGGATAATTTACTTGACCAATACCACCATCATTGATGGCTGTGTTACGCCAAGCGTTATGCGTAAATACAGAATCAATAGAAATTCCAATAACCTCAACACCTCGTTTCTTAAATTCCTCTATTCGATGATCGAACGCAATCAGTTCTGAGGGACAAACAAATGTGAAGTCTAGAGGATAGAAGAAAATAACTGCTTTCTTCCCTTTTATAGTGGAATGTAAATTAAACTCATCGACAATCTCACCGTTCGCTAGTACAGCACCAGAGGTAAAGTCTGGTGCCTGCTTTCCTACTAATACACCCATAATAAAACTCCTTTTTCATAATGTTTAATTTTTAAGAAAAACTTGGTATTTTTCTATTGTTTCGAGGCAGTTATTTCAATGCTGGAAATCTATTTCACAAAGTAACCATAGATCAAGATTAACAGAAAACAATAAGAACCGCCAAAATAGCAATAACTAAGCAATTATAACTATTTTTGGGCTTTGGATGCTTCCTTAATTAAAGTTTCAAGTTCACCTTTTTTTTGCATTTCTGTAATAATATCACAGCCCCCAATTAGCTCACCGTTAACCCACAGCTGAGGAAAGGTAGGCCAGTTTCCATAGGTTGGTAAATTAGCTCGTATTTCTGGATTACTAAGTATATCTACAAATGCAAAGCGCTCACCACAAGAAGTAAGAGCTTCGATAGTTCGTGCTGAAAAACCGCACTGTGGTGAATTAGGGGAACCCTTCATGTAGAGGATGATCGGATTACCTTCAATTTGCTCGCGTATGGTTTCCATAATATCCATTGATAACAATATCCCTTTAATAATAAAAAATCTTTAACTAATTTATGGACATTTTAACCTTTAATTCATTGCGCTAAAACTATTACTTTTTTTTATAAGGGAAATTATTAACCTTATGCTTATTTTGGGTTATTTAAAGTACCGGGCATAAAAAAAATAACAAATTTTTATACAAACGATAACTATTCACTATTATAAACAATAATCATTTATTTATATGAATGATAATAGTTCTCATTCACGTAAAAATAGTATATAGTCTCCCTCGTTAATTCAATTGAATTACAAAAGTCGTAATAAATTAGGAGATCGGCAAAATGTTTCGTACTACGATAGCAGGAGTTGTACTTTTATCTGTTGCATTTGCGGTAGACGCAAAACCAACATTAGATGAAATGTATGAATTGATACAAAAACAACAAGCAGAAATTAGCAATCTGAAAGAAGGACTTGCTGAAAATAATGCTAAAACGGAATCTACATTTACAGCTGTGGAGGAAATTACTTCTAGTCCAACTGCAAAATTAGCGGAATGGGCAACTAAAACTAATATCGGTGGCTATGGTGAGCTTCACTATAATAATCATAACTCTGATAATTCAACCAGTTCGAAAGATGAATTTGATTTACATCGATTCGTATTATTTGTAGGTCATGAATACAGCGATACGATAAGATTCTTTTCTGAGTTCGAAATAGAACACTCTATCGCTGGTGAAGGCAAGGTTGGTGAGGTCGAAGTCGAGCAAGCTTATATCGAATGGGATTACACCGAAGGGCACAGAGCAAAAGCTGGTATATTCTTAATTCCAGTAGGTATTTTGAATGAAACTCATGAACCACCAACCTTTTACGGTGTTGAGCGTAATCCAGTTGAAAAGAATATCATTCCAGCTACATGGTGGGAAGGTGGGGCTATGTTTAGCGGTGAACTCACTCAAGGTTTAAGTTATGATATAGGTGCTCACTCTGGCTTATATATCAATGGTAAAAGCTCAGTTGTTGCTGACGTTGGTAATGTGGGTGACGCCGTAGTAGGTGCGGCAAAATCTGGTAAGCACAAAATTCGTGATGGCCGCCAAAAAGTTGGTAAAGCTAAAGGTGACGATCTTGCTTATACAGCACGAATCAAGTACACCGGTATTCCTGGCTTAGAATTAGCTGCTACCTACCAACACCAAGAGGATGTTTGGCAAAGTGAAACAATCAATGGTGTTAAAGGTGTTGAAGCTGACTTAATCGAGGCTCATCTTGCTTACAAAAAAGGGCCATTTGGTTTAAGAGCACTTTATGCACAATGGGATCTTGATGATAATATTGAAACTGTCAAAGCTGGTGCAGACGAACAAGAAGGTTGGTATATAGAACCATCTTTTCAGCTCACTAAAAAGCTAGGTGTTTTCGCACGCTTTAATGAGTACGATAACACTGCTGGTGGAAGTCAAAATTCAGAAAAAGAACAAATTGATGTAGGATTTAACTATTACATACATCCGCGCGTTGTTCTTAAAGCTGACTACTTTGACCAAGATAATGACAGTGGAACTGAATACAAAGGCTACAATATAGGTGTAGGCTACGATTTCTAGTATCATTACTGATATGTTAAAAAATATGAAAATGTATTTTTTTGAAAGAACTGGAATAAAGAGGGTCACATTTGTGACTCTCTTTTTTCTGTTTCTGTGTATTTTTTCTGTAAGCTCAAATAAAGCTCATAGTGCGGTATATCAAACAACGTCTGAATTTTTAAGCGAGAATTTTAGTGAACCGCCATCTAAAACAGAGTCACTCTGGCTTACTCCAGAATTAAAAAAACTATCTACTGAAATCCTTGGACGCCAAGTCAGAGGAATGCGCACCAGATATTACAGTGAAGGCCAGAAGACAGCTTGGATAATGGAAGAGATTGGAAAAGAAAGACCCATAACTGTGGGTGTCGTGGTAAACGGCACTATTGAAGATTTTCATATTGAGCATGTGAAAGTTTTAGCCTTTAGAGAGTCTCGTGGATGGGAAGTTCGCTATCCGTCATTTACGAATCAGTATAAGAATGTAAAAATAACACCTGACTATGAATTGGATCAGAATATTGATGGTATTACGGGTGCTACTTTATCGGTATGGGCATTAAATAAAATAGCCAGACTCGCCTTATTTTATCACCAACAGGTGTTAGTTCTTAATTAACACTTAATCAATATGTACTGTATTCCCCAACAGGAAAGTTACATTTGAAATCCAAACTTAAAGATAAAATTTCTTTTAATTTACGATGGCATCGACGAATTGGTTTGTCGGTAATGATTGTATTAGTCTTTCTCTCGATTACAGGAATACTTTTAAATCATTCACCGGCTGCAGGTCTAAGCAAAAAAATACTAAGCACGGAGTGGCTACTAAGCTGGTATGGTTTCGAAACAGTCTCACTATCAGGTTTTAAAGTTAGAGAGCAATGGATTAACCATCCAGGAGATCGTGAGTTATTTTTAAATGGCATGCCAGTTGCCAGTTGTGCTCCACCTCTTTTAAATGCAACATTCACAAAAGATTTTTTGGTCGCTTTGTGTAAAGATGAATTAGTTATTCTTAACTATGATGGAATATTCATAGAGAAAATTAATACATTAAGTAGCTTGCCAGAATACACAACTAATCTAAAATACTTAAATAACACACTATTAATTAAATCTAAGAACGAAATTTTGTCTTTAGATCCTAATACACTTGAAATTTCTCCCAGTAAATTAAAGGTAGAGAGCTGGCCTCTTCCTTTATCTCTTCCACCAACTATAGTAGAAAAACTTAAGCAAAACTCTCAATTACCAGGAATATCTTTAGAAACAGTTATATTAGATTTACATAGTGGTCGATTTTTTGGTGACGCAGGTGTCCTATTTGTTGACTTTATGGGCCTCACAGTTGTATTTTTAGCCATGACTGGCCTCTATGCTTGGCTTGCGAAGCGTCGTAAGAAGCAAGCGAAGCGCCGTAAGAAGCTCGCGAAACGTCTTAGAAAAGAAATTAACAATACATTATAAATTTATAATATATTTTATAGGCCATTGCCAATTTAAAGAATTCCTTATAATATTCAATTGTAGAGGTAGCAATTAGCTGCCTTTTTTCGTTTTTAGGTTTGCCAAGCAATATATTTTTTATACTACAGTGCAACAGGAAAAACATGACCAGCAATGCATTAATGAACAACTATGGCGTCAGAAAAATTACCTTATGCAAAGGTGATGGATCTTGGGTTTGGGATATTAACGGCAAACGTTATTTAGATGCAGTATCTGGGATAGCAGTTTGTGGCCTAGGTCATGCTCATCCCGCTATTACAGAGGCTTTATTTAATCAAGCCCAAAAAATTGTACATTGCTCCAATCTTTATAATATTCAAGCGCAAGAATCTTTAGCTGAAAAACTTAAGCAAATATCTGGTATGGAGAAGTTATTTTTTAGCAATTCTGGTGCCGAAGCAAATGAAGCTGCTATAAAACTAGCGAGACTTTATGGAAGTGAAAAGAAGATCTCTAATCCAACCATTATTGTTATGGAAAACTCATTTCATGGTAGAACAATGGCTACAATTTCTGCTACGGGAAGTGATAGCTATCAAGCAGGTTTTGCTCCATTACTTGATGGATTCCTTAGAGCGCCTTATAACAATCTTTCAGTGATTGAAGAGATTGCAAAAAAAAATAAAGACATTGTCGCAATACTAGTTGAACCTATTCAGGGCGAAGGTGGCGTAATAGTTCCAGATCTAAGCTATCTAAAGGGTTTGCGTCAAATTTGTGATAAGCATGATTGGCTTATGATAGTAGACGAAATACAAACTGGTAACGCAAGAACTGGTTCTTATTTTAATTACCAACAGCACGGTATTCTTCCGGATATAGTAACTACAGCTAAGGGGCTAGCAAACGGTGTCCCTATAGGTGCATGTCTTGCTGGAGTTAAAACAGCTAATTTGATGAACCCAGGTAGCCACGGTTCTACATTTGGAGGAAACCCTCTAGCATGCGCAGCGGCATTAGCCACCATCAAAGTTATCCTCAATGACAAACTATATGAAAATGCCGAAAAAAAAGGTCGACTAATTAAAGAGAAGCTCCAAAAAAATCTTCAAGACTGCAGCAACATTGTCGGTATAAGAGGTCAAGGGCTAATGATAGGTGTTCAACTCAATACTCCATGTAAAGACTTGGTTGATTTGGCAGCTGAGCATGGTCTTTTAATTAATGTTACTGCTGGGTCTGTTATTCGTTTACTTCCGCCTCTTAATATAACAGGAGAGCAAATAGAGATTCTAATCAGCGTACTAACTAAAGTGATAAAAAAAAGGGTGATATAAAAATGGCATCAAGACATTTCCTGACACTCAAAGATCTATCAAAAGAGGAGCTCAAAAAAATATTATCGAGAGCTGCCCAGCTTAAAAAAAAGCATTATAAGAATGTCTTATATCAGCCTTTTATAGGTAAGGTAATGGCAATGATTTTTGAAAAGTCTTCTACCCGAACAAGAGTGTCTTTTGAAACAGGAATGGCACAACTTGGTGGTAGTGCACTGTTTCTGTCACCTAATGATACACAACTAGGTCGAGGAGAATGTATAGAAGACTCAGCAAAAGTGATATCAAGTATGGTAGATATCATAATGATGAGGACATTTAGTCAAAAAAATATTGAAGATTTTGCATCATACTCCTCAGTACCAGTCATTAACGCCCTCACAGATGATTATCATCCCTGCCAAATACTTGCAGACATACAGGCATTTATAGAGCTCAGAGGAGATATACAAGGAAAAAATGTCACCTGGATTGGTGACGGAAATAATATGTGCCAGTCCTATATGCATGCAGCAGAGATGCTAGACTTTAAACTTACTATTGCATGCCCACAAGGATTTAAGCCTTGCCCTAAACTATTAGATCAATTAAGCGATCATATTATTCTAACTGAAGATCCAGCTGAGGCAGTTACTGGGGCACATCTAGTTGCAACAGACACTTGGGCATCTATGGGTCAAGAATCAGAAAAAGCTACACGCGAAAAAGTCTTTTTGAGGTATCAGGTGAATGAAGAGATGATGAGCTTGGCTGACAATGATGCGTTGTTCATGCATTGTCTTCCAGCATACAGGGGTCAAGAAGTGAACGAGACTATTCTGGATTCTGAATACTCTGGAGTTTGGACTGCTGCTGAGAATAGACTGCATTCTCAAAAAGCTCTGATAGAATTTCTTTTAAATTCAGAAATTCTTAGTTAAATGAAAAATTGTAAGTTTTTATGAAATTGTTTAAGTATCTAAACGATCTCTATAAAAACTCACATATTCAGATTAATCGACACTTTTTATTGTCCTTTTGCCACCCAAAGTGCTGCTTTCGTAATTGGATCAGCATCACCTTCAATCGCTTTTTCAACTTCAGCCATAGTACCAAGAACATCATCGTGACTTAGGCCTTTGTAAACTTTATCTTCTCTTACGACAGCTAGTGGTCTCAACGTGCCTATTCCTTCGTACATAATTGCACGCCTGACATTCATTATCGCTTTCAGGTTGTCTGCTCCATCATATACAATAGTACTATTTTTTCCCCGACCGACTGTGACTTTAGAAGCGCTAACACCAGTAACATTTGCAACGATTTTTCCACCATCAGTTAAATTTTTTCCATCAAACTTCATGACCATAGGAACCTCATATTTATATATTTTGAAAAAAACCATTTAAAAACAAGTAAATAGCTTCAATAAAAAAATTCTTACCACTTTTGCAATACCCCCTTAATACGAAGGGAGGCTAATATTAGTATATGTAATAGAATGTTGTAAATTAAAATTGAATAAAAATATCAAAAAAATACTAATTTGTTTAAAAAAGTTGGTGGATTTTTTTACACGTGGTCTATTTTTCTTTATAAATCCAACTCTTTTTTCCTGAAATCAAAGTCACCTCGACCCTTTTATATTCATCGACCTCATAACGATCGATTTTTAATAGGTCGTCATGAGTTACCTCAAACACAGTCCCAGGGACTTTATGTTTTGACTGGCCAGTAAAAAAAATGATTGGATGTATTTTTTCATGGCTAGTTATAAGTGCGAATTCATCTGTTATCTCTATATTTTTAACACAAAAACCTTTAACCGTATCTTTTTTTCCGTTGAGAATTCGTCCACATATTTCTAGTTGAACACCTTTCTGTTGCAATGTTCCGTAGGAAAAAATTCTCTCCATAGCTATTTCCTTACAATTATTGGATTGTTCTTACTGGATATCTTCTAAACAATAATGGAACTTTATATGGAAAGTAATTCATTTTTCTTTCTTAAGATTTATTTTTTTACTTTTACATTTAACAGAGCAATATCTAACTTCACTCCAAACTTTTTCCCACTTTTTTCTCCAGCTAAATGGTAGATTGCATATAGGACAAACTTTTTGAGGGAGGTGTTTTTTTTTCACTTTTTTTCTTAGGTTATTTATTTTTTAGGCCATACTCTTTAAAACATGTTTTTTTGATTCTCTTGGCAGAGTAAGCGGTAGGTGCAAGTTTAGCTCTTTTCTCGCATATAATAAGATTTTTTCTTTTTTCTTTTTTAGTAACATCTACAGAAAGCTCGATCTCTTTCTCAGAGGTTTCGTGATGCTCACTGTTACCGTATATAGGAATTATAACCAACAACGTAAGGCACGTTTTTTTAAGTATTCTCATCATAATTCTCAGCAAAGTAGCTGCTTAATTTATATGAAAGCATTAGTACACTCAAAAAAAATTATAGGCCTATAAACTATTTATACACATTCACTTATCGAAGCATTGAATTAAACCATAAATATTAGCATAACAAAGCTATGTAATTTGTAAATAAGTGCGGGCTAAGGACTACTTAATCTCGATTTGCTTCTATTTTCCAATTGCATAACCCTCCCTTCTAGGATCAGAGCCACCATAAAGATGATCTTTAATTGCAATAATATTTAGCCCAGAAAAGAATTTTTTAAGATTAACCTCATAACCCATGTCCTCCAAAGAATTTTTTATACCTTTTATCTCTCTATTAACCTCAATATCAAAAACCCCAAATTTGTTAATTGCATGTGGGATTGAAGAAGCCTGCTGAGCGTTCATATTCCAGTCTATTAGTGCAATAATAGCATTCAAAACATAACCAATAATATTGCTACCTCCAGGACTTCCCAAAGCATATATAGGTTGGTTATTGTGAAAAATTATCGTTGGAGACATTGATGATCGCGGTCTTTTTCTGGGTGCAACCCTATTAGCAACTAGCTTTCCATTTGATTTATCTTTAAAGGAAAAGTCTGTAAGTTCATTGTTTAATAAAAAACCACTTTTTGTCATCAATCTTGAACCAAACACATTCTCAATTGATGTGGTCATAGACAAGACGTTGCCATACATATCAACGATAGATATATGTGAGGTTGATGGTAACTCAGCTGACATATCTACAGAGAAGCTCGATGAATTCTCTGTATCAAGTTTACCTGGTCTCACTATTGGAATTTTCTTCTCGGTATTTAAATTTTTACTCCTATCATTGAGATATTTTTTATTTAATAGCTCCTGAACTGGAACAAAAACAAAATCACTATCAGCTATATAAAGTGCACGATCGGCAAAGGCTAATCTTGATGCATCGCCAATTATTCTCCATGTTTTTGGATTGCTAGGGCCGAGATCTGAAATAGGAAAATTTTCAATCATCCCAAGTATCTGGTTTATAGTTAACGCACCTGAAGATGGTGGCCCCATGCCACATACTTCGTGGTCATGATAAAAAGAGCAGATTGGTTTTCTTTCTTTAACTTCATACAACAACAGATCTTTTTTAGACAAAAGGCCAGGGTTTATATCATCATTTTCTATTGTAGAGACTATATCATCTGCAATTTCTCCAGAATAAAAAATACTAGACCCGTACTTCGAAATTTTTCTTAGTGTGTCTGCATAAGCTTTATTTTGTAAAAGTTGTCCTGCTTCGATGGGTTGGTTGTCTGAGAAAAAGTAGTCTCTAGTTCTTTTTATTTTTTTTATCGAATCAGATTGTTTTTTTACTGATGAGCTTAATTTTTGGGAAACCAAAAAACCAGAATCTGCAAGACCAATAGCGTCTTTAAAGAGGGACGGCCATTCTAGTTTTCCCCATCTTATATGAGCATTTTCAAGTAGTGCTGGTATACCGGGAACTCCAACTGATCTGGCGCCCACAACAGCATCTATAAATTTTATTACATCTCCATTTTTATCGAGAAACATAGTCGATGTTGCTTGTAATGGAGCTGTTTCTCTCCCATCAAGTGATGTTAATTTTTTTGTGCGACTATTGTAATATAGAAGAAAGGCTCCTCCACCTAAGCCCGATGATTCTGGCTCTACTAAACCAAGCACAGCTTGAGCTGCAACCATGGCATCTACTGCAGTTCCACCTTGATTCAAAATTTTTGCTGCCACTGAAGATGCTTGAAAATTAGCTGTTACAACCATCCAGTTATCAGCGACGACGGGTAGTCCCTTTTTTTTAAAAGATTTTGCTTTTTCTATAACTAGATCTAGGTCAGATATATTTTTTTTTGACAATATATAGACTTCAGGATCGTTCATATCAGATTGCTGTAATGCGAAAGCGTTACAGCAAGCGATAACAATTAAAACAAAAATAATTAACCTAGAAGCCATCAATGGGGTCTATGACCTATAGTTAATTTTTTAGTCCGTGAGCTTCTAAACAAGATTTTTCGTTTGAAAACTTAGGTTCTTCTTGACTGGCGTCCTTAGCGCAGGATGTGCGAATTTTTTCTTCGGACTTATTATCAGCTTGTTTCCCCTGGTCGCTCATTTCATGTTTATGGCTTTGCTCAGTCGCTTCATGGTGACCAGCATATACGTTTGAAAATACTCCTAAAAGTATTAACAATAAAATTGTATTTACAATATTCATCTGTCATCCTATCTTAGTTCTATCGCTTTTTACTGAATGCGCTTTAGTAGAATACTCTCTAGTCATACTTCCGTCTAATTTATAATATCACTGAAACAAGATTTATAATTTCATCAATTTTTTTTCTTTTCACCATCTCTCCATTCGCATGCATGTACTTTTCCCTCTATATCAGTAAATGTGCCTTTTCCATGCTCTTTATCATCTTTAAATTCTCCTATATATTGACCGATATGAGGCATAGTTAAAACACCTTGTCCATTAGCTTTACCGTACTTATAATCGCCAAAATATTTACCGCCACTAGGATAAGTGTATGTGCCCTGTCCATGATATTCACCATTCAAGAATTGCCCCTCATAGATAGAGCCATCAGGGTAGCTATAAGTACCCTGCCCTTGTTTCTTTCCATGTATCCAGCCACCAACATACTTATTGCCATCATTGAAAATTAAAGTGCCATGTCCATGTTTTTTATCGTCTTTCCATTGACCAATATACCTAGTTCCATCATTGTCAGTATAAGTTCCGGATCCATGTTTTTTATCATCTTTCCATTGCCCCTCATATGTATGACCAATATCATAAGTCATTAGCCCATCACCGCATCCACGGCCATTTTTGAATCTGCCTACATATTTTCCAATATTCGGGTGAATTAGAGTTCCCTTTCCATGAAATTTTGCTTCTTTGAAGCTACCCGTATAAACACTGTTATTCGAGAAACGTAATGTTCCTTGGCCATGAATAACTCCATCTTTTAGTTCGCCAACATATTTATCGCCATTAGGGGAAATTAAAGTTTTTTGCAGATTTTTCATTTCTTGGTACCCATAGAACACTACTAATTATCTTTGACACACTACTTAACAAATTTGATATTATAACTCTTTGAGTTATTGATAAAACTCTCGGATAAAGAGAAAATGAAAACACTACTAAAAACACTCTATTTTGTTTTCTTATTAGCATTCAACCCTAATGCTTTCTCAACAGCAATCTGCTCAAGTCTTGCTGATTGTAGAGAGCTAGCAGAATCAGGTAACGCTGACGCTCAGATGGAAATGGGGATGATTTATGTTAGAGGTCATGACATGGCCGAGAAAGACTACTATGAGGCTAATTTGTGGTTCTTGATGGCGGCCGAACAAAATAATATTGACGGAATGTATAACATGGGAGTGTCTTACCATATTGGTTTAGGTGTTGAAAAAGATCATAGCTTAGCAGTTGAATGGTATGAAAAAGCAAGCAAACTTGGTCATGATAGAGCGAGTCTATCTCTTGGAAAATTGCATTTGAAAGACAGCGATATGAAGGAACAAAGCCTATTAATGGCGTACCTTTACATTAAGCTAGCTGCCCAACAAGGCAGCAAAGAAGCTATTAAATATATTACTATGCTTGATGAGAACATGAGTGCAGAGGAAAAAAGAACTTCAAAGAAACTCTTTAACGTTTTTACTAGAGATTGGTGAAAAAATAAGTGCTTAAAATATTCTGGGTCCTCAACCTAATTTTCATTGTTTTTTTTGCAGTCATCACCATCGGGGCTGATGATCTCAATATCTATAAGTTTCTAAATTTTAAGGCTCTTGAGCTTTTATACTGGCTATCATGAAGATACTCGAGAAATAATACTATTTTGATGTAAACGAGACATTATAATTCTTAAAGGCAATCAATGAAAAAAAAGCAAATGAGAAATGTTTTGGGTACAGAATTAAAATCCTGTTGCAATGATCCAATAACAGGATTTTTGAGAGACGGGTTTTGCAGCACAAACCAGACAGATAGAGGAACTCATGTGGTGTGCGCTATTATAACGGATGATTTTCTTAGCTTCACCAATTCAAAAGGAAATGATCTAGCTACGCCTATGCCCGAGTATGGATTTCCTGGGTTAAAAAAAGGTGATAGATGGTGTCTATGTGTCCTGCGCTGGAAAGAAGCTTATGAGGCTGGCATGGCCCCACCATTAAAACTTAATGCAACGCATGAAGAGACACTAAACTACGTTCCCATGGACATATTAGAAAAATTTCGGATCGACTAAATAATACTAACAGCACCAAGTACAAGAAGATGTTTAAGTTAGTAGTGCTTATAGAAGTTTTTACATTGATGCTGTCTGAAACACAACGGTGACAAGGGGTTCAGAGAGGTATAAAAATGGGATGGTGCCCAGAGACGGAATCGAACCGCCGACACGAGGATTTTCAATCCTCTGCTCTACCAACTGAGCTATCTGGGCATAAACTTATAATACTTGTCGAAACAAAACAGGCGGGTATTAAACCTTCTCATCTTTATATCGTCAATACTATCTGCGAAAATTACTTTGTTGTTGGTAAATAACCTTCAACTTGGTCTATTTCTTCGCCTGAGAAGAACTTGTTTCTTTGCTCATTAAGATAAGTTCTTGCAGCTATATCCATCATATTCAAATGCTTCTCATTAATTATTCGAGTTTGATGCTCAAGCCACTCGTTCCATGCGGTTTTAGATATATTTTCAAAGATTTCTAATCCTTGTGGGCCCGGAAAAGGGGGGCTAATTAAGCCTTCGAGTTCTTTTCCCATTTTTTTGCAAAATATCATGCGCGGCATATTTGTACCTTTTATTATTTCATTTGTCTTAGCAGATCAACTATGGGCTTAGGCATACCAATCTCTAAGGGCATATTCGGGTTATACCAAAGAATATCGTTTCTATCTAATAATTCATTTTTAGAGCTAGATTCTACCATGACTGGTGAATAATCTAAGTGGTAGTGACTAAAAGTATGACGTTTTACAGGAAGTATAGACCATGATTTTGCCGATCGGTTTATCAGGTCACAAATAATAGGTATTTCTTTTTCATCATCGCACTGGGGGAAGCTCCATAGACCTCCCCAAAGATCTTTAGTTTGACGCCTCTGTAATAAAAAATTGCCAGCTGAATTCACTATGATTAAAAAGTAGGAAGATCTTGAAGGAATTTTCTTCGCAGGTTTTTTTGCAGGGTAATTTTCTGGGTTACCCCTAAGAAAGCTTTTGCAGTCTAACTTAATTGGGCATTGATAACACCGAGGTTTTATTCGAGTGCAAAGAGTGGCACCTAGGTCCATAATAGCTTGAGTATAATCTGCAACTCTCTCTTTCGGAGTATAGTTTTCAGCTATACTCCATAGCGCTTTGAGTGTCTTGCTAGTTCCAGTCCAACCACCCACAGCCTCATGTCTAGCAAGAACCCTTTTGACGTTACCATCCAAAATAGGGGCAGTTTTTTGATATGCAATAGCGCATATTGCTCCTGCTGTAGATCGACCTATTCCTGGCAAATCCTCTAATGCCTCTAATGTATCCGGAAATATTCCTTCTAAGGTTGATGCGACCAATTTTGCTGTTTTATGCAGATTTCTTGCTCGAGCATAATAACCAAGTCCGCTCCAATGATGTAGAACCTTATCTTCACTTGCATTAGCTAGAGTTTCTAAATTAGGAAAACTAATCATAAAGCGCTTGTAGTATGGAACAACTGTGCTAACTTGGGTTTGTTGCAACATCACCTCAGAAACCCATACAGTATAAGCTGAAGGGCTTTTTTGCCATGGCAAATCTTTTCGGCCATGAAGATCAAACCATTGTAACAACCTGACAGAGAATGCTTTTGATTGATAGCCTGCTATTTTTTCACAGCCAATATTAATCACTATTTAAATAGACCTTTCAAAATTGTATCAATCACCTGCTGTTTAATGTCTTCCGATTGGTCGTCATCATTATCTTCTGACTTGTTTGTTATTGCGCCTCCAGATGTAGCTTCAAGCAAACTGTTAAAGATTTTATCTTTTATTTTTTCCTTAAGAATTTGGTTAATGAATTCTTGGTCTGGCAGACATATTGAGCCCCCATTTTTTTTATATGATCCCTTGCAGCGCAGAGGTAAATCTTTATTTCTGATACTTTTACTTTTTATTGGGCAGCCTTCTGGAGAAGTTTTGTCTCCCTTAAGATTAGCCTTAAAAAGGAGGTCATAGGACTGGTCTTTTAAATTAACTTTGCCATTTCCTGAGATAGCTAAATTACCTATTCCGCTAGTAAACCTTGGTATTGTCAGCATCTGTCTGTTAAGTGAGAATATTGTTTGTAATAAATTTAATTCAGTATAGTCAGACCATACACGCTGGGAGAGAGGACGCTTTTCAATTATAGCTGCCATATTGCAATAACTTTTTTCGAGATTAAATATGCCAAACTTCAGATTTTTTGATTCCAGACTACCTTCGCCATCTAAATTTGATATTAGTGTTTCTTGAGTTCCTCCCTGACTACTACCTTTAAAGTCTGCCGTAAGTATTCCTTCAATATCAGACAGTTCACTAAGTGATGACAAAGCCTTACCTATATTTAAATCATTGATATTAGTGTCAAATTTAATTACAGGCTCTTTGTTATTAAAATCTATCCGTGATGTCATGTGAAAATTTCCATCAAAAATATCACCAGATAAGTCTTTTATTTCAAGCACTTTGTTATCAGCAAATAGATTTAAATTAAAATTTCTAACGACTATTTGATCAAAACTAAGAATATCGAGGTTGATTTCAGCATTTCCTTTTCCATCTTGGAGATATTTAAGAGTATCTCTTAGGTTTATGTTTCCCCCTAGTGAGTAAGGGCCGCTATTACCCTTAAGGTTTGTCAGTTCGAGATAATCTTCTTCTAGGAGATACTTGGTATTAAAATTTACAGAGATTGGTAAACTCGTAGTTTTTTTAAGCTTAAAATCGCCTGAAAAATCCAATCTTGCAGAAAATTCTTTATTCTCTAAACTAATATTTTTACTAATAAGATTAATATTTTCCAGGATAATTGGTTTTTGGTCTATAAATAATATTGTAAGCTTTGAATCTTTAATACTAAGATTTGATATGGCTAACTCAAAAGGAAGATCTAAAGAGTTAGATGCATCTGGTTGCTCTGCGGGTACTAGAGGCAGAATTATAGAAAGCTTTTCAGCTTCTTTAGGCTCTCTAATAATTACATCTGCGCCATGAATTGTAATTGCTTTTAGGCTAACGGTTTTTGTTAGTAGCTCTACCCAACCGAGACTAAAATCAATTCTTTCAAAAGTAATACTCGGTATATCCTGTCCTGATATCGATGACTTTCCCAAATTTACTACTAAATTTGGAAAAAAAGACCAACTGAGATCTTCCTCTATTACTAGAGTAATTTGTTTCTCTTTAGCAAACTTAGAAAGCTGAGATTTATAATCATTGGGATCTACGCCAAAAACTAAAAACGTTACTCCCATAATTACAACTATGAGAAATAGCCCGGTCAACCAACTAAAAGCCTTTAGTAATTTCAATTAGATTCCTCATTGAATGAATTCTTATTTTTCGTTATCTTTAGATAAAAACACTCAATTCATAGATTATTATAAGTAGATGTTTTGATTATGATTAATTATTTTATTCTAATTTAGGGCTTGAATGTCACTTTTTTTTCAAAAAGTATCATTCAAAATATATGGGAAGATTTTTCATGTATCTTACAATAAATATGACCTAATTCTGGAAGGGCTTGTATGCTAATACTATAATAAGCTGACTTAACGATCCTTATGTGTGATCATCTTGTCTTAGAGGATGAATTCCTTTGGCAAGACCAAGGTAAAGAGTAGCTCATATCAAAAAAGTATTCGGAGAAATGTATGAAGAATCGAACTGCTAAAGTAAGTAGAGATACTCTTGAGACTCAAATTTCTGTTGAGGTAAATCTTGATGGAACTGGCCGAGCTAGTTTTGAAACTGGAGTCCCCTTTTTAGATCATATGCTAGATCAGATTTCACGACATGGCTTAATAGACATAACTGTCAAAGCTAATGGTGATACCGAGATTGATGACCATCATACAGTTGAGGATGTAGGTATAACTATTGGACAAGCTTTTAAAAATGCGTTGGGTGACAAGAAAGGTATTCGTCGCTATGGACATGCCTATGTACCTTTAGATGAAGCGCTTTCTAGAGTAGTTGTAGACTTTTCAGGCCGTCCAGGTTTAGAAATGTTTGTAGATTTTTGTCGCCCTAAAGTTGGTGGTTTCGATGTGGATCTCACTTATGAATTTTTTCAAGGCTTTGTAAATCATGCGGGAGTTTCTTTGCATATCGATAATATCCGTGGAAGTAACGCTCATCATCAAATTGAAACAATCTTTAAAGCCTTTGGGCGTGCATTACGAATGGCTGCAGAGCGAGATCCTAGAATGTCAGGAGTAATGCCTTCAACTAAAGGATCTCTTTAAGCTCTTGCAGCAATCTTCTCCTTTGGAGTAACTTAATGATATCAATCACTTCATAACAATAAAGATTGAACCTCTCTTATGGCTAATTTTAATACACATATTGCAGTACTAGATTACGGCATGGGAAACCTTCATTCTGTCTCTAAAGCACTGGAAAAAGTAGCTCCAAAGGCTAAGGTTATTGTCACACAAGATCCAAAAATTATAGCTGATGCTGATCGATTAGTTTTTCCTGGGGTGGGTGCTATAAAAGACTGTATGTTAAACATAAGAAATCTTGGCTTTGATAAACTGATAATAGAAGCTATCGCTGAAAAACCCGTATTAGGTATTTGTTTAGGTATGCAAGCACTCCTTATGAACAGCGAAGAAAACGATGGAATTGAATGTCTAGGTATTTTTCCAGGTAGCGCTAAATTCTTCGGTCATAACATCAAAGATAGCAATAAAGAGCGATTAAAGGTCCCACATATGGGCTGGAATCATGTTCACCAGGAAATTGATCATCCTATGTGGCATAGTATTCGGCAAAATGAACGTTTTTATTTTGTGCATAGCTACTTTGCCGCAAACTGCCCTGTAGATAATACCGCCGGAGCTACTGAATATTCTATAAATTTTGTATCGGCACTAATGGCATCTAATTTATTTGCTGTACAATTTCATCCAGAAAAGAGTCATGCAGCAGGACTGCAAGTATTGAAAAATTTTGTAGAATGGAATGGATCCTAGCTACAACATATAAAATTAATAATTAATATAGTTTTACTAAACGGATGACTGATAGGAAGAAAATTTTTGTTAATTATACCTGCAATTGATTTAAAAGATGGTCAATGTGTTCGCCTCAGACAGGGTCGTATGGAAGATTCGACTATTTTTAAAGGTAGCCCTGTTGAAATAGCTGGACGCTGGATCAACTCTGGAGCACGTCGATTACATTTAGTTGACTTGAATGGAGCTTTTGCTGGAAAACCAGTCAACGAAAATGCTGTGGAAGAAATTGTAAAAAAATACCCTAAAATGCCTATTCAAATCGGTGGTGGTATTCGAAGCGGCGAAACCATAGAGGCTTATCTTACTGCTGGTGTTAAATATGTAATTATCGGTACAAAAGCTGTTAAAGATCCAGATTTTGTAACAGAGATGTGCAAACAGTTTCCTGGTTCTATTATTGTTGGTATTGATGCGAAAAAAGGTCTAGTGGCAACCAACGGCTGGGCAGAAGTAACAGAAGTTAAAGCTACAAATCTAGCCAAAAAATTTGAGCATGATGGGGTCAGCGCTATTATATATACTGATATTGACCGTGACGGTATGATGCAGGGAGTTAATGTTGAAGAGACTATCATGATGGCTGAGGCTTCCTCTATCCCCATTATTGCCTCAGGTGGTATCACCGATATTAATGATATTCTAGCACTCAATCGTCCTACCAAACCTAGGATATTTGGAGCTATTACCGGTCGAGCTATCTACGAAGGGACTTTAGATGTAGCCACCGCACAGAACCTTTGTGACGAAAAATAACTGAATAATTTATCCTTAAGCGGTGAATTCTTAGCAATATAAGAATGTATTGGCGTAAAATATTGTGTTCAGGATGATGTATTTAATTCTGATATAATATCTACAATTGGCTTTGATATGCCGTGTGGCGCTGGAATACCTTTTTCATCGACATGAACAAAAACTAAATCAGAAACTTGAGTAATAATTGTTTCTGTCTTTTTATTTCTGACAATACAGGCTAAAGTCAGAGAAGTAGTCCCAAGACTTATAAGCTCTGTTCCTATTTCTACAATGTCTCCAATTCTAGCAGTGGATATAAACTCAACTTTAGAGATCAGTTTAGTGACTAGCTTTTCGGAACCTATTTGACAGGTTGCAAATATAAATGCTTCTTCGTCAATCCATGCAAGGACACGGCCACCAAAAAGAGTGCCGTTTGAATTCAAGTCCCTAGCACTAATCATCTTTCTTGTACGAAAAAGCATAATAACTCCAAACTATAATATTGTATTTTAATTATATCTTATTAATTATTGCAATTTAACGAATACTCGCTGGTTACTTTTTTTAATACGATAATAGTTATTTGATTAAAAGCTAAGCCATATTATCATGAGGAACTGAAATACATCAGTCGTTTCTGCAAACGTGATATATCATTAAGCTTATATCTCTATTGCCGATAGAAATATCTATTTTTTTAGGATTAATAAAGAGCTTCTGTTAATGAAGATAAACAGCCTTGTGGCATACGCAAAAAGTGTAATGATGAAAAAATCAACCCGTTTGCCGCTAGTGATAAGTGCGGTAGTTATTTTATGGATGCTTAGTGGGATAGTTTTTACTAATGAGGCGCCCTATTCTCCAAAAGTATTTAATACGACGCAAAAAATGTCTGTACAAGCTTCAGAGATTTATTCAAAAAAAATTGAGGATATTGTCGTTGTACAGGGCGCACTAGAGCCCGCAAGAATGGTGGAGATTAAGTCTCATACTTCAGCACATGTAATAGAAATTCCTAACAAAAAAGGCTCCTTTGTTTTAGATGGAACCCTTCTTTATAGGCTTGCTACAGTAGATCGGTCTGCTAAATTCTTTAGCGCTAAAGCAAAAATTACAAAAAATGAAAAAAAAATAACTCAACTTCAAAAATTATCTTCAACAGATCCATCTCAATTAAATAAGTTAAAGATAGCTAAAGTAAAATTAAAAGTCGATCAGGCTAACCTTAAAAGAATAATATCAGAGCGCGGTAATATATTAATTCAAGCACCATTTAGCGGCATATTTGAAGACCAGCTTGTAGAAGTTGGTAGTCATGTTGAAAAAGGTGGCACGTTAGCAGTTATTCTAGACGAATCAACATTAAAAGCAGTTGGTTATGTTTCACAACAAAGTGTTGGCAAACTTCGTCTCGGACAACAAGTGATAATTTATTTGCTAGATGGTCAAAAAACAAAAGGAACACTAACTTATATTGCTAGCTCTGGAGATACAAAAACACACAGTTTTAAAGTGGAGGCTGAATTAACTCATCTTGCTAAAGAAATTAAATCTGGGGTGAGCGCTAAAATAGAAATCATTACAGGATCGGTGGTCGCTCATTTCATATCTCCAGCAAGCTTGTCTTTAGACATAAATGGTCACATAGGAATCAAATCTGTCACTAAAAAAAGTTTGGTTCGCTTTTACCCTATTAAAATTCTTCGTACTGAAAAAGATGGGGTTTGGATAACAGGTTTGCCTCATAAAATCAAAATTATAACCCAGGGCCATGGATTCGTTAACGAGGGGGAGTCTGTGGAAGAGATTTCTTCATCTTGAGGCCTTCACTCTAATGGCAATTATTGATTTTTCTTTTTCACGCAGCAGAACAGTCCTACTTTCTTTGCTCTTTGTTTTGATTTTTGGTGCTATTGCCTATCAAGATATACCCAAAGAGGCAGAGCCAGACATCGCTATTCCATTTATTTATGTATCTATGAGACATGAGGGAATATCACCAGAAGATTCTGAAAGACTACTTGTCAAGCCAATGGAAAAAGAACTGCAATCGATAATAGGGCTGAAAGAGATGCGAAGTAACTCTGGGGAGGGTTATGCTTCAATTCAACTTGAGTTCAGCGCAGGTTTTGACAATAAAAAGGCTATGTCAGACGTTCGAGAAAAAGTAGACATAGCCAAAGTAAAACTTCCAGGTGATACAGACGAACCGAATGTAATAGAAATTAATGTAGCTTTATTTCCTGTGCTTACGGTATCTCTATCTGGGCCTGTTCCAGAGACAACCCTAGTCAAAATAGCCAGATCTTTGCAGGACCGTATAGAGTCGTTACCTGGTGTCTTAGAGGCAAATATTGGTGGTGATAGAGAAGAAATTTTAGAAATAATAGTAGATCCAGCGGTAATGGAAACTTATGAAGTTAGATACGATGAACTTTTCTCTTTTATTAGAAATAATAATCTTTTAATTGCAGCTGGAGCATTAGATTCTGGGGCTGGCCGACTTGTCCTAAAAGTTCCAGGGGTTATAGAAAATCTAGAGGATGCACTAAATTTGCCGGTCAAAGTGGTTGGGGATCGAGTCGTAACATTTGGTGAAGTTGCAACCATAAAAAGAAGCCATAAAGATCCAACAGGATTTGCCCGAGTTGAAGGACAAACTGCTGTTACATTAGAAGTAAAAAAAAGAGTTGGGGCCAATATTATTGAAACTATAAATAGCGTAAGGCAGCTCCTCGAGAATGAACGTGAATTTCTGCCAGCCTCCCTTGAGGTTCGATATATGCAAGACAAATCAAATAAAATAAGAGGTATGCTCAACGACCTACAGAATAATATCCTTTCAGCAATCATTCTTGTTATTGTTGTTATGATTGCTGCTTTAGGCTTTCGATCAGCTATATTAGTTGGGTTGGCAATACCAAGCTCGTTTCTTGCAGCAATACTTGTGTTGAACTCTCTAGGCTATACTCTAAATATAGTAGTTCTTTTTAGCCTTATTCTTGTAGTTGGCATGCTAGTTGATGGAGCCATCATTGTAGTTGAATTAGCTGACAGACGAATGAGCGAAGGAATGCCTCCCCAAGACGCCTACTTGTCAGCTGCGAAAAGAATGGCTTGGCCAATCACAACCTCAACAATCACAACCCTAGCAGTTTTCATGCCTCTCCTCGTATGGCCCGGTATGGTCGGTGAGTTTATGAAATTCCTTCCTATTACAGTTATCATCGCTTTATCTGCTTCTTTATCAATGGCATTAATTTTTATTCCAGTCTTGGGTGTAATTATCAATCCAAAAAGCACCCCAACAACAAAAGTTGTCAGTGGTCCAATAACAGAAAAATATACTCAGTTCCTAAGCATGCTGTTGAAAATGCCTGGCAAAACACTTGGAATTGCATTTGCAATAATGGTAAGTGTTTTCATTTTATTCGGATTTTTTAGCAAAGGGCTTGAATTTTTTCCTGATATAGAGCCTGAGTTTGGATTAATACAGATTCAAGCTAGAGGTGATCTATCGATATATGAAAAAGACGCAATCGTCAAAAAAGTTGAAGTCAGAATAGAAAATATGAGTGAATTAAGGTCAGTATACGCCCGCACGTTCAATGAAGAAAAAAGAAGAAATAATGCAGGCGATGTTATCGGGACTATTCAGTTAGAATTTATTGGTTGGAGCGAAAGACGTCCAGCTGAAGAGATTTTTGCTGAAATGCGGAAACTAACCTCAGATATCCCAGGGATCAAGATTGAATTCCGAAAATCAAAGGATGGACCAGCATCAGGTAAGCCTATACAGCTTGAATTTAGTTCTTATGATTTTTCCAAGGTTCCTTTAGCTGTAAAAAAAGTTCGTCAAATTATGCTAGATCAAGGGGGCTATGTAGGTGTTGAGGATGATCTTCCACTACCTGGGATTGAATGGCAGATTGAAGTCGATAGAGCTCTAGCTGCAAGATATGGAGCAGACATAGCAACACTTGGGCAGTCAATTAAAATGATTACTTCGGGAATCAAAGTGACTGATTATCGTCCGGATGATAACGATGACGAAGTAGATGTGATCGTAAGATTTCCTGCTAATGATCGCCATTTGGGTCAATTAGATGAATTACGTATTTCTACTAACACTGGAATGATTCCAATTAGAAATTTTGTGACTATCGAGCCTGCTCCTAAAAGTGGCTCAATAGCTAGAGTTAACTCGCGCAGAACAATTACTCTAAAGGCTGATGTCGCTAAAGGTGTATTGCCGGACACGCAACTAAAAGAACTCATGAAAATTTTAGAGCCTATGGCAGCTGACTCACAGGTTTATGTAAACTTTAAAGGAGAGGATAAAGAAAAGAACGAAGCAATGAAATTCCTTCTTGGCGCCTTTTTAACTGCATTAATATTAATGAGTTTAGTTTTAGTAACTCAATTTAATAATATCTATCAAGCACTCATAGTCTTATCCGCTATAGTATTTTCTACTACAGGAGTTTTATTGGGTCTCCTAGTGACATCACAACCTTTTGGCATAGTCATGGTTGGATTAGGTGTCATAGCACTAGGAGGCATTGTTGTTAACAACAATATAGTATTAATAGATACATATAACCGAATGCGTAAAAATGGGTTTAATTCTTTTGATGCGGCGCTGGAAACTGGTCGAAGAAGATTGCGTCCTGTATTTTTGACAGCTTTCACTACCGTCTTAGGACTGATGCCTATGGTCCTAGCCATGAATATAGATCTTGTTAATCGAAGTATTAGCTTCGGTGCACCTTCTACGCAATGGTGGACACAATTAGCAAGTGCGATAGCTGGAGGACTTACATTCGCCACACTACTCACTTTAGCTTTAACGCCATGCTTGCTTGTAATGGGAGAAGGGGTTTGGAGCAAACTGTCTTTTGTAAAAGAATATACTCTAAAAGTCCTATTGTCCGTTAGGGCGCGTAATAAAAAATAAACTTGTTAGATATTCAAGTTATTTTTCATCAAAACCACTTGTTATAGTGATAATTTAGGATAACTACGTTGGCTACATTTAAATCTCTTTCAATAGAAAATCAGCTTCTTAGGGCGCTAGAAAAAATTTCCTTAATTGAAGCAACGGAAGTTCAAGAAAAAGCTATTCCTCTAATACTAGCCGGCAAAGACTTAATGGTATCAGCACAAACAGGTAGTGGAAAAACTGCAACTTTTTTACTTCCCATACTGCAATTCATGCTTATAAAAGATGCTCCTGTATCCAGCACTCGCGCTCTTATTCTTCTTCCTACTCGTGAACTTGCTCTTCAGACGAAGAGCTTCTTAGAACAACTAGCATCTTTTACGTACATTAAATGTGGCCTAATAATTGGCGGTGAAGCATTTAAGCACCAAGTTGCGACCCTAAGAAAAAATCCTGAAATCCTCATAGCAACTCCAGGAAGGCTTGTGGAGCATATTGAGAGAGGAACGACCGACTTGAATGATTTGGAAATATTAGTCTTAGATGAAGCAGACCGTATGCTTGATATGGGTTTTTCTGAAGACATGCATACTATTTCTAAAAGCTGCAGTAAAAACAGACAGAATTTACTGTTCTCTGCCACGCTTAACCATAAAGGACTTCGACGAGTAAGATCAACATTTAAAGATCCTGAATTCATTCAGATTAATCCTGCACGTCAATACCCTCAGCAAATTTCTCAACAAATAGTTTTGTGTGACAACAAAAAACATAAGGAAAAATTAGTTGCAGCTCTAATCGATGAAGAGAAGTCAAAAAGGATATTTATTTTCTGTAAAACACGAATTCAATGCCAGCAACTTAATCATTTATTGGTCTTCAAAAAATATCGATCCGCCTGCATTCATGGGGAAATACCTCAGAGCGATCGTAAGGATATTATGAATAAATTTCGTCAAGGAAGTATAGAAATTCTTGTTGCTACTGATCTTGCTGCTCGTGGTTTAGACGTTGATGATGTCGAGTTAGTATTAAACTTCAATATCGCTCTATCAGGTGATGAACATATACATCGCATTGGACGAACAGGTCGTGCTGGTAAAAAAGGTAATGCGATTACGTTTATTGAGGCTAATGACTGGAATCAAATGTCTAGCATCGAACGTTATTTAAAAATTCGTTTCAAGAGAAGAGTTATTCAGGGTCTAAAAGCCAGCTATAGTGGCCCAAAAAATATAAAGAACTCAGGAAAAGCGGCTGGAACTAAGAAAAAAAAGCTGGCAAGAAAGAAAAGCAGGACAACAAATTCTAAAGCGAATAAAACTAAAGATGCGTCCAAAAAAAATAAAGAGCTAACACAACCTATCTCAGAAAAAAAAGATGGGTCCGGAGTTTTATTAAGAAGAATTAAGAAATAATCTGGACTTTGAATCGTAAAAATTTTTACATATTTCTGGAATCATAAGCCCAATGCAATAAGGCTTGTCTTTGTTTTTTTCTACAACTAAGATCGCAAGGCTCACAATTTTTTTTCACAGCGCCTGCGTGTCGACTGAAGGCTCTCCATCGCTTTATTTGTTTAAAATCCTCATGTTCTATTCTTCTACCTAAATAATATCGGCAATACCATTGAAACCAACCACGTGGATCTTGTGGGCTTATCCACCCTTTTTTTTTCCATTCACTCAAAGGTTGTGATGCTTCTACAGAAAAATAATTTAGTTTTATATTTTTTTTTGAAGGACTTAATTTAGCATCCAAAAACCAATCTTCAGGAAACTCACTTTTACAGTCATTTAGGTATTTTCCACCGAAAACACCTAAGAATAACATTTCTTTTGGAGTCAGTTCTGGCTTAAAAATAGTGCTAAAATTTTCTCCAATAGGTGAAATTAGGTTATACGTATAGCCAGACTGCATTTTGTCATTAACAGAAATTTTTTTCATAGCCAACCATGTAACCAGGTGTCCCTGTTCTTCAGCTCTTCCCAATTTATAGATATTACACGATTTGTAGCAACTGGCTCTATGAAGCAAGCACTTATCGCGCCATATTCATCATAGTCAACCGCTACAACTACAAAATGCTTTTCTTTATTTTCTGGATTAATAGCTGTCCATTTACTATTAAGTAATTTTTTGATATTTACTTTATTGTAGGTCTGACTCACTTTTCAGCCTTTTGGCAATAAAAGATTTAAAACCACAAAGGTACGCCATGACATATATTGAAACTTTATGATCATGGCGCTTAATTTATAGGATCAATTATCTCTTATTACTCCAAGTAACTTATCAACACTATCTTTAGCGTCGCCAAACAGCATGCGTGAGTTATCTTTGAAAAACAAAGGATTATCAACACCAGCATAACCCGAAGCCATTCCCCGCTTTAGTATGACAACTTGTCCTGCCTTCCATACCTCTAAAACAGGCATTCCAGCAATAGGGCTATCCGGATCATCCATCGCAGCTGGGTTAACAGTATCATTAGCTCCAATGACAAGAACTACATCGGTGTCTGGAAAATCATCATTCAACTCATCCATTTCTAGGACGATATCATAGGGAACCTTGGCTTCTGCCAGCAGAACATTCATATGCCCAGGCAAACGACCTGCCACAGGGTGTATTCCAAAACGAACCTTTATACCCTTATTGCGAAGTATTTTAGTGATTTCTCCCACTGCATTTTGGGCTTGTGCAACAGCCATTCCATAGCCAGGTACTATTATCACAGATTGAGAAGATAGTAATTCTTCACAGACTTCTTCAGTAGATGTTTCTAGAGCTATCAAATCTCCGTCGACTGATACTGCACTTGATCCACTAGATGTTTGACCAAAACCACCTAAGATAACACTCATGAACGATCGATTCATTGCCCGACACATGATATAACTAAGAATAGCCCCACTACTACCGACTAGAGCTCCGGTTACAATCAATAAGTCATTACCCAACATAAACCCAATAGATGCAGCAGCCCAACCAGAATAGCTGTTGAGCATAGACACCACGACCGGCATATCGGCTCCACCAATAGCTAAAATCAGATGGATACCCAAAATAGATGCTACAACAGTCATAATAATAAGAGCTAATATACTTCCTGTACTTAAAAACCAAGCCCCTAAGGCAACTACTAATGCCAAGGCTAAGAGGTTCATTGCATGTCTTCCTGGAAGAGTCAAAGCAGAACTAGATACTAAGCCCTGAAGTTTACCGCAAGCAATAAGTGACCCTGTAAAAGTTATAGCACCAATAAATATGCCCAGGAATATCTCAACCATCTTAATAGTATGCTCAGCTCCAACAGTTTCAACTAATGGATCAAGGTGGCCTGAAAAACCAACTAATACAGCGGCTAAACCAACGAAGCTATGTAGCAAAGCTACCAGCTGTGGCATTTGAGTCATTTCTACCTTATTGGCAAGAAACAAACCTATAACGGCCCCAATAACTAATGCCAAAATAATAGTTGAAATACTACCAATACCCATATTGACGCCAGCAATAGTGGCGCCGACAGCAATAATTATACCGGCTATACCAAAAAAATTACCTCTCCTGGCTGACTCTTGGTGACTTAGGCCACCTAAACTAAGAATAAATAGTACGCTGGCTAAAACATAAGCCACACTAATAAAACCTGTGCTTATCATAAGTATGTCTCTCCTATTTACGGAACATATTAAGCATGCGATGGGTCACTCTGAAGCCACCTGCTATATTGATAGTTGCAATTAAGACTGCAATAAAGGAAATAATTCCGACTGTGCCACTCTCTGCATCAACCAAATGAAGTATAGCTCCAATCACAATAATTCCGCTTATTGCATTAGTAACACTCATCAGTGGCGTATGTAACGATGCTGTGACATTCCAGACAACCTGATAACCAATAAAACACGACAATACAAAAACTGTGAAATGGCTTAGAAAACTTTCTGGGGCATATCCACCAACTCCAACTAATACTGCCAATGTTAAGACCAATAGAGAACCCTTTCCAAGCCATTTATCTAAAAAGGTAGGTTCTTTAATAATCGTTTCTTTAGCTTCCTGACTGACTTTAGTGGCCGGAGCAGCAGAAACTTCAACTTTGGGTGGCGGCCAGGTTATTTTTTTATCCTTAACGACAGTCACACCACGAATTACTATATCTTCCATATTTACATTTGGCTGACCATTCTTTTCTGGGGTTAGATCAGACAATAAATGGACTAAATTGCTTGAATATAGATCACTAGCAACTTTTGCCATACGACTCGGCAGATCCATATAACCTATCAAGGTGACTCCGTGTTTTTCTACTACTTTTCCAGGCTCTGTGAGCTCACAATTGCCCCCGCGCTCTGAAGCTAAATCAACGACAACACTACCTGATTTCATAGATTGCACCATAGGAGCTGTGATCAATTTAGGTGCCGGTCTTCCTGGTATAAGAGCCGTAGTAATAATAATATCTACTTCTTTAGCTTGTTCAGCAAACAAAGCCATCTCAGCTGCAATAAACTCATCACTCATTTGCTTAGCATAGCCACCACCACCACCACCTTCTTCATCTGAAAAATCTAATTCTAAGAATTGAGCTCCCATACTCTCAACTTGTTCTTTTACCTCCAGTCGAGTATCAAACGCTCTGACAATAGCGCCCATACTGTTTGCTGTTCCGACGGCGGCAAGACCAGCAACACCTGCTCCAATTACCATAATTTTTGCTGGGGGAACTTTACCAGCAGCAGTAACTTGTCCAGTAAAAAAACGACCAAAGTGGCTGGCAGCTTCAATAACTGCTCGGTAACCAGAAATGTTGGCCATAGCGCTTAGTGCGTCCATTTTTTGTGCGCGACTAATGCGCGGCAAGCTGTCAATCGCGAAAACTGTAGCCTCTTTTAGTGCAAGCTTATCAAGCAACTCAGAATTCTCAGCAGGCCAAATATAGCTAGCTATAGAGGCTCCTGTTTTCATGAGGTCTATCTCATGCGCACCGATATCTGTATTCATCATAGGAGCTCTTACTTTTAAAATGAAGTCAGCTTGACCCCAAAGTATTTCTGCTCCCTCTGATATTGACGCTCCTGCGTCTATATAGTCCTGGTCGTCATAATGTGCCGATTTACCAGCAGATGACTGAATAACTACTTCGTAACCAAGTTTGATTAGTTTCAGAACAGAGGCAGGTGTTGCCGCTACCCTTTTTTCGTCTAAAAAGATCTCTTTAGGTATACCCAATTTCATCATCAATACTTCTCCGTTAGCACCATTTTATTTGCCGGCTGCACTATTTATCACTAAAGCTAAATTCAATTAGTTATTCATACAATGAAGTACACGATAATATAACTTATCAGGCGCATTTCTGCCATAGAAGAAAACTAGTCTTCCGCGGACATACCTAGGTTATTCACAGCATCAAGAAACTTTATAGCAGGCTCAAAACCAATTTTTGCCGCTTTAGTAAACCAAACAGTCCCTCTGTCTGGATCTTTTTTTACTCCAAGACCGTTAAAATACAGCCCTCCTAGCCCATACATTGCTGCAGCATATCCTTTGTTTGCAGCTTTTTCATACCACTGAATAGCTTTAGTGTAATTCTGATCTACCAAGATTCCATTTTGGTAAAAAGTTGCTAAATCATACATTGCTCTTTGATGGCCGAGAATTGCGGATTTTTGATAATATTCAAAAGCTATTTTTTCATTCTTTTTTACCCCCCATCCTTCTTTATGGAGTAGCGCAATTCCATAAAAAGCTCTCGGGTCATTATTTTTTTCTGCCAGAGAAAGGAGAATAACATAGCCTTTTTCCGGATTTCCGCTTCTGATTATATCGTAGGCTTCTTCAGTAGATGTGCCATGTGATAATGGAGCACACAGGCCCAAAGAAATTAAACTAATGTAATACAGTATATTCTTCATTGGTTTCTCTTTTTCTTGCTAAGAACTGATTAATTAAATTACAAATACATATTATTACTTGCATGTATAATAAATTCTTTATTAGTTTTACTCAAAATAAAAATTGAATTTTTAGAGTACAAGTTTGCTGCTTCAAAAATATTTAACAATGCATGAGAATTAATCATGAGTTTTTCCCATTTCGGCCTATCAATAGAGATACTAAAAGCTTTAAAAGAGGCAAAATACACTAAGCCGACACCTATTCAGACCAAAACAATTCCTTTAGTTTTACAAGGTAAAGATATTACAGCTGCTGCTCAAACAGGTACTGGTAAAACAGCCGGATTTTTGCTCCCACTATTTCAAATACTATCAGAGAGTAAGGGGAAAAAATCTAATCAGGCTAGATCTCTCATACTGGCACCTACGAGAGAATTAGCTATCCAAATTGGAGAGAATGCTCGCCAGTATAGTAAATTTACCTCACTAACAGTCGCTGTGGTCTACGGAGGAGTCAAAATAAATCCTCAGATGATGATTCTTCGTAAAGGTGTTGATATTTTGATAGGGACTCCTGGTAGACTCCTGGACCTATATAGCAAAAATGCAGTTAAGTTTCCTGAATTACAAGTACTAGTTCTAGACGAAGCAGACCGTATGCTAGACCTTGGTTTTATAGACGATGTTTACAAAATCTTCTCGCTATTACCAAAAGATCGGCAAACCTTAATGTACTCAGCTACATTTTCTAAAGATATTCTCAATCTTTCGGCTCGATTGCTTAAAAATCCTGTCGAAGTTACTGTTTCTCCTAGAAATATGACCGCTACAACAGTTGAACAATGGATTTTTTCAGTAGACAAAAAGCTCAAATCTGAACTATTATCAGCTATAATTTGTTTTGAAAAATGGACTCGAGTTCTTGTTTTTACCAATACTAAAAAAAGTGCTAATTCACTTGCCGCTTTTTTAAATACCAAAGAATTAGAGGCTACAGCTTTACATGGCGATAAAAATCAATTTGTAAGAGCTAAAATTTTGTCTGAATTTAAAGACGGAACTATAAAGATACTTATCGCTACTGATATAGCGGCCCGAGGACTAGACGTAGATCAACTTCAGTACGTTGTTAATTTTGATTTACCGAAAGTTGCAGAAAATTATATTCATAGAATTGGTCGTACTGGAAGAGCAGGTTTATCTGGGCAAGCTATATCTCTAGTAAGCGCAGATGAATTTAAATATCTTCAACAAATCGAAGTGCTTATAAAAAAGATAATACCAAGAAAGATTTTTGATGGCTTTGCACCCATTCATAATATTCCCAAATCAAAGTTAACGAAAAAGGTTCAAAAATACAAAAAAAATACTAATAAAGGAGCACCATTGGACGCAAGAAAAATTATTAATCTGGATAAGACTCTTAATCTGCAACCAAGAAAAATCTAAAACTCTAATTATTTTTTGATGCAGGTAGAGCTAATAAATCATTCAAATGACGATCTACTTGCTCAATATAAGAAGGGTCCATACCGAAAAGTCCCAAATGACCCCAGTCAGTCTCAATAATTCTTAGCTCACTATTAGCTACCATTTTTTGATTATCCTCACAGTCTTTTGGTGGAAAAAACATATCTGTATTGATAGGCATCACAATCATTTTAGCAGTTATTCGAGCTAGTGCTTTTTTGAGATCGCCATTTGTATTTTTACTTACATCACCTCTTTGCCATTTCCAAGCCAAACATAGTAAATTATTAGGGTCCATTGGTGCAAAGTAAGCCTGGGTAAATCCCTCACAAAATTCTTTTGAAGATGAAAATCCTATTTCTCGCCATAGCTCTTTCTTAAACATCTCAGTGCTATAACCCATTACAGACCATAAATCAGCATGACGCTTTAAACCTTCGGCTACGGCATTTGAGTTTTTATAGGCGCCATTTTTCCATGCTAAATCTGACGTAATTGCTTCGTTTAATGTTTTCGTAAACAAAAAATCATGTGGTGTATTTTTTGCAGTTCCAGCAATAGGTGCAGCACGTTTAACCATCTTAGGATAGCGAACGGCCCACTCCCATGTTTGTTGTGCACCCATAGATCCTCCTACGACAAGCGCTAAAGAGTCCAAACCAAAATATTGTGTAACCAGTGCATGCTGAGCACGAACATCGTCTCCTATTTGTACTTTTGGAAATGACGCTATACCGTTAAAAGGTAAAGTATTATGAGGCGACGAAGATAGCCCATTACCAATCTGGTTAACTATGATGACAAAATATTTATCTGGGTTTATAGCATGCTCCTTTCCCACATAAACTTGTTCCATGATTTTACTGGTCCCTGAATACCAGGTTGTCAAAAGTATAGCGTTATTTTTCTGGGAATTCAGCTCCCCAAAGGTAGCATAAGCAAGTTGGCATTTGTTAATTATATCCCCGCTTTCTAGTTCAAAATCACCAAGATTATAAAGAGAGAATGGGCCATGATTTTCTTGCGAATAATACTCATTTTTTTGCATTTAAACTAACCTCGTTTGATATATAAAAACTTACTGTATCAGTATCTGGTTATTTAATGAAACATGTGATGTAAAAAGAATTAGCTCACATATGCAATATTACTTTTTAACTTATTGTCTTAAAAATATGAAAATAAATTTTGAGACAAAAAAAAGACTCAAAAATGATTTTTGAGTCCATGCTTATGGTTTGTATGACAAGGTTTACAGACTAACTGGAGTGACTATTTCTTGACAGATCGACCAGCAAAACGCTTACTAAAACGATCGATTCTGCCACCAGTATCTGCAACTTTTTGCTTTCCTGTATAGAAAGGATGGCACGAGGAACAAACATCGAGATGAATAGCATCAGGCTTAGTTGAGCCTACTTCTATAACATTGCCGCAACGACATGTGGCTGACATACTGCCATATTTTGGATGGATATCTATTTTCATATTTTCATTGCCTCAATGTCTTGCATACCGCCACCTAATCATCATACTGTCAGGCACCATACGACTGTTTTAAACTATGTAGGCATACTACCAGAAAACGTCACGCATTCAAGGTTTTAAAGAATATACTAAATAATGATAATGATGAAAACTGACGATAAACAAACAATCTATCATATAGCTGTGCCGTCCCCATTGAGGAGGTTATTTGACTATTTACCCCCTTTAGACTCCCAAGAGCGTAATAAAAATCAGCCGCTTCAGCCAGGTACTAGAGTTTTTATCCCATTTGGGAAAAGAGAATTGGTTGGAATTATCGTAGCCAGTAGTAAGAAAAGCTCTATTTCTTTATCCCGTCTTAAATCAATAATATCAGTTATTGATAGTGATTCATTAATACCTGAATACCTTTTTAAGTTATATGTTTGGGCAGCTAAATACTATCAATATCCTATCGGTGATGCCCTTTTTCATTCTATTCCAGGCCTACTTAGAAAAGGAAAAGATTTACCAACTAAAACAAATAGGCACTGGCGCCTAGTAGACCAAGGAGTAAAATTTTCTCTTGCTAAGCTATCAAGATCTCCCAGACAGCAAGAATTTATTTGTTGTTTGCAGCAAGAAAAAAGTATCAGTCAGGAAGAAGCCAAGCAACGAAATTTCTCAGCTTCTACATTAAAGCAGCTGGAGAAAAAGAAACTAATCATATTAATCGATACACCAATAAAAAAGACTCAGACGGATATCAAAGCGTACACTTTGGCAGAAAAGCCACAAACTCTTTATCCGGAACAAAAAAAAGCCGTAAATAACATTAAGCTAAACGGCTTTAACGCATACCTGTTATTCGGAGAAACTGGAAGTGGTAAAACTGAAGTCTATCTTCAGACAATTGAAAAAATAGTTTGTAGTGGGAAGCAGGCATTAATATTAATTCCTGAGATTAATCTTACCCCGCAGACGCTAGGTCGCTTTAAGCGCCGTTTTAATTGTCATATAGTTGTATTGAATTCTAAACTTACCGATAGAGAAAAAGCTTTTGCATGGAATTCAGCTCGTACAGGTCAAGCCTCTATTATTTTGGGTACAAGATCAGCAATATTTACACCCTTAAAGTCACCAGGACTATTAATTGTTGATGAAGAACATGATAGCTCTTATAAACAACAAGAAGGCTATCGATATTCAGCTCGGGATTTAGCTGTTATTCGCGCAAAAAAAGAATCAATTCCTATTATTTTAGGTTCTGCTACACCGTCACTAGAATCATTAAATAACTGTGAAGAAAATCGATACACCAAGTTGATATTGTCTAGCCGCGCTGGAGAAGCATCACGTCCGATATGGATTCCAGTAGACATCAAGAAAACTACCCTCATTGGTGGCTATTCCCAAAAACTGATTGATGCTATTAAAAAAACATTATCTGAGGGTGACCAAGTACTCATATTCCTAAATCGTCGTGGCTATTCGCCCACCTTGACCTGTTATGATTGCGGATGGATCTCTAACTGTCCCAACTGTGAGGCAAGGCTCACAGTTCACCGTAAACCAAACCGTTTAATATGCCATCACTGCGAACATATGAAGAAATTTCCATCCAAATGCCCTTTTTGTGATAGCTCTAAACTCGAATGTATTGGACAGGGTACTGAGCGAAGTGAAGATACGCTTAAGACTTTATTTCCATACACTCAAATACTTAGGGTTGACAGAGACACTACCCGACACAAATCTGCTATGAACGACCTGTTATCCATAATAAATAAAGGTAATCCATGTATATTAATAGGTACACAGATGCTTGCTAAAGGGCATCATTTTCCTAAAGTCACTTTAGTCGCTATTTTAGACGCTGATGGTGGTCTTTTTAGTCCTGACTTTAGAGCTCCAGAAAAAATGGGGCAATTAATTACCCAGGTGGCAGGCCGCTCGGGTAGAGGTGAAAAACCTGGATCTGTTATAATACAAAGTAATCATTGCGAACACCCTTTTATTGCGACACTTATGTCCAAAGGGTATCAAAGTTTCATCAAAATAATGTTCAAAGAACGAAAGCTATGTAATCTTCCACCATATAGATTTATGGCTATTATTAGGTCGGAATCCGTAAATAGTAGGGCAGCTATCAATTTTCTTAAGCATTGTAGGCAGTATTCAGAGTACTTGTTGCCCCCCAATAAAGAAATAAACTATTTGGGTCCACTGCCTGCGGCAATGGAAAAACGTAATGGCCGTTTTAGATATATATTAAGCATCTACTGCAAAGAACGAAAAGAACTTCAATGGCTCATGGAAAAACTCTGCTTAAAAGCTGAGAATTCTAAACTTGCTAAGCGCGTTAGATGGTCAGTTGATGTTGATCCTCAGGATGTCAGCTAAGGGGCTATTTAATATTTTCAATGAATCTGAGCTAGCCTAAGCTATAACTTAACAATACAATACGATTAATTACGGAGCCTTTAAAAGAAAGATGACAAAAGACTATGCAAAAAAACCGACTAAAGTCAGGACACAAAAAAACAAGTCATCAAAAAAATCTAGCGCAGATCGATCGCCTTGGTTCTTTTTAATAATAGGCGTGCTTCTTGGTATTTTAATTTCTCCTCTATTAGAATTATCAGGTCTCACAGAGCAACTTAATGAAATCAGTACGGACGGGGAAATAAAGCAGGCAACTGATGCCGACAAAACCCCGGAATTTGAATTCTATACCCTCTTAAAAGAGGCTGAAGTAATCGTTCTAGGAAATGAAGCACAGGAGCTGAGTGTTAATAAAAAAAACAAATCAAATAATATTTTTTTGCTTCAAACAGGGTCCTTCAAAACTAACGCCGAAGCAGACAAATTAAGGGCAAAACTTATACTCCTAAACCTGAATACATCAGTTGAAAAAGTTACTACGAAAAAAAATGAAACATGGAGACGTGTAATTGTGGGGCCGTTCAGTAATACGTCAGCATTAGCTGAGGCTCAGAAAATTCTCAATGATAATAAAATCGATTCATTGCTTTTAAAAAGAAAAAATGAAGTCAAAAATTTGTAATCTTAAAAAAACTCTCATTGAGAGGATGGACTTATTTTACTGAGTAACACGTATGTAGCTCCTGTGCCGCCATTACGGCTCTGGGCACTGTGAAAGCCAATAACCGAGCTAATATTTTTTAACCAATAGTTAGTCCAACTTTTGAGTAAAGCGGGCTTTTCTCTGCCCTCTCCTCGGCCATGTATGACAAGCAAAACAGTAAAGCCATCTAATACACAGTCATCTATACAACTTATAAGTTCGGTTTTTGCCTGCAAAACAGTCATATGGTGTAAATCTACTACTGCCTGATGGCTAAGTTTACCCTGACATAGTTTTTTAAACACTCCATTGTCGGAGTCTTTATGTTGGTATTTTAGTATATCTCTTGGCTCTACTTGATCAAAGACGTCTTCTGTTACTGAATCATCAACTAACATAGTAATTTTTTGTTGAGCAGCCTTTCTTCTAGCCTCCATGCCCAGAGTCACAACTTTTTTTTGATGCAAGTTAACCCTGTTTACCTCTAGTGGCATCACATCAGACATCTGATTCTTAAAGGACTCCAAATCATCTTTACTCATCTAAAAAGCTCTTATATTAATTGTATATTTAAAAAAAGTTATATTATAAAACGTAGTTAAGTCCGATAAGCAGCCAAGTAAAGACACATATAACGATTGATAATAAGACTGCTGCAGAGGCTTGATCTTTCGATCTTTTCGACAACTGATGCTTCTCAGTGCTGACCCTATCGACGATATTTTCTATGGCAGAATTAAATAATTCAGCTATGAGCACAAGAAACAAGGTTGCTACCAAAATAATTAATTCTAGTTTGGTGTTTGCTATAAACCAAGCACAAGGAAGCAAAAGCAGTACAATATAAATTTCTACTCGAAACGCTTCTTCGTTCTTGAAGCAGGCCCTAAGACCATTCAAAGAATACCTAGCTGACAATAATAATCTACGCCTTAGAAACCCGAAAAAAACTGACCACATTTTATAGCTTTCCTTATGTGATAAATTTTACCTATGAATTTTTAGGGCACATTTAAAAATTATTCTTAACACTAACATTAATCGCCTGATTCATCTCTCTTGATGGTTCATCTTCATCTGGATGCCCAACTATTTTTGATGGAACCCCTGCGACAGTAGTATGGGGTGGAACTGAATCAAGCACGAGACTACCTGCTCCAATTTTTGCACCCACGCCAATTTCTATATTACCTAGTATTTTTACACCTGCAGCGATCATTACTCCAGAACGAATCTTAGGGTGCCTGTCACCAGTCCCTAAGCCTGTTCCACCCAAAGTGACAGAATGCAACAGAGAAACATTATCATCTATGGTCGTTGTTTCTCCAACAACCAATCCTGTAGCATGATCTATCATAATCCCCCCTCCAATTTTAGCAGCTGGATGGATGTCTACAGAGAATATTTCTGAAGCTCTGTTTTGTAAATATAGCGCTAAATCTTTCTTGTTTTTTTTCCACAACGAATGACTCACTCGATAAATTTGTAAGGCATGAAACCCCTTAAAATAAAGTAAAGGAATGTAATATTTTTCGCAAGCAGGATCTCTTTCAATATAAGCATTAAGATCCATTCTAATTTGCTTTCTTATCACATCATTTTCTAAAAGAATTTTATTGATCAAGGGTTGGATGATATGCTCATTAATTACATCACTCTTGAGCTGTTGTGCCAAAATCCAAGAAAGCGAGCCCTCTAGGGAATTTTGACTCAAGATTGCATTTTGTAAAAAATTTCTAAGTAATGTCTCCTCTTGAATACATGCCTTACATTCTGAAAGAATATTGATCCATAATGGATCTTCAGTCTTTAATTTTGATCTATCGACCTGAATAGGTATGGGGTTACTCTGATATTCTTTCATATTTAAATTTTTTCACTTTTTTATTTAAGACAAACCTGAAAAATATTTCATCAAGATGATCTAAAACGGTATTACCAAGTAATAGTCTATTAAGGTCTAATACTGAGCGAACATATTTCGTATCTAACGCGTCTTCAAATTTTTTTGCTACAGGGGCATAACTTAAATGCCATGGCTCTCTTGCCACTCCCCCAGTGTCAGTAGAATATGGAATACTAAAATGAAAATCTGACGAGATACTCTTCAGCCATTTCGATAGCTCATAAAATGGACCCCCTAATTCATACTCCGAGACGATCAGTTCAGGACGATAATCTTTTGGAACAGCAGCAGCATCCCATATATCTATATCAGTGCCCCAATGATGTCGAGAGCATCCAGGTAATGCAGACCAGCGCAAGATTGCAAAAACTCTTTCTATTTCGGACAATCCAGTCTGATCTAGAGGTTGACTGAAGATATCCAGTAATGCTCTTTTTCCTGAAACTTTTTCATTCCAAATTAATAATTGACGCTCATATGAACGAAAGCCGCTAGCTATTCTAAGATCAAAACCCTTTGCTGCAGCAGCATCTTGTAGCACAAAAAAAGGCTTTAAAGCCTCAGCATGTATCAGGCATGTGCTGTCCAAACTAGCTAGATGAGCTCTTGTTTTCCCGCTCATAATGTCTTTTATGACTTGCATCCCCTTGCTCCTAGCCTAAATATTTTACTAAGAATCAAATATAAAGCGAGCCTTGATACTTATTGAATAAGCTAAAATTTATACTTATCAGCTAAATTTATTTTTCCAGATTTCACTGAAGTAGCAGGCAGCTTCCACCATACAGAGCTTACCTTAGTGACTAGGTTGTATTTAATAATACCATTCTTATTTTTAATGGCCGACTCTAAAATCCTGAAAGCTGAAAAAATATTCACAGCTAACTTGAATTCAACCTGTGTTTTTCCTTTTGAAGGTATAGGACTTAAGCCATAAACTACGCCGGTAATTTCTTCAATATTCTCCAATGAAAGGCTATAAGAGAACTTTGATATATACAATTCTTTTTTAGTAGGATTTACTATATTAAATCGAACTGCAATTATTTGCTCAGAACCTTTACGTTCTAGTGACTGAAGACGCACTAATTCTATTTCTGGCTTTTCGTAGGTACTAGTCACTAATGTGCATGAAATCAAAAATGCACTGAGCGCTAAAAATAGAAATAATTTTATTTTTTTCATACGTACTTCTTTATACAATATAGGTTGATGGAGATTATCAATCAACAGTTATGTTACCTACAATACCAAATACATTAATAGTTTCTAGCTAAATAATTACACTGATCCTTATTGTCTTGTGATAATACACAAAATAAATTTATTGTTTAAACTTCTTTCATGCCATTGAATTTTTATACATCAGCCCCCACTTATTAGAGTACATTAAAAATATACTTATAACTTATAGCCAATAAAATCAATTTCTATAAGGAGAAACCCTTGGAGCAATATCGCGGTACTACAATTCTTTCAGTGCGACGTAATGGTAAAGTAGTGATAGGTGGAGACGGCCAAGTTACATTGGGAAACACAGTAATGAAAGGCAACGCACGTAAAGTCAGACGACTTTATAACGATAAGATAATTGCTGGTTTTGCGGGTGGAACTGCTGATGCTTTTACACTTTTTGAGCGTTTCGAAGTCAAACTCGAGCAACATGAGGGAAATTTAACTAGAGCAGCTGTTGAATTGGCAAAAGACTGGAGATCAGACCGTATTTTAAGAAAACTAGAAGCTTTACTAGCTGTCGCTAATAAAGATGCATCATTAATTATCACAGGTAATGGTGATGTGATTCAACCCGAAGACGACTTAATAGCTATTGGATCTGGCGGCCCATTTGCCCAAGCAGGGGCAAGAGCATTACTAGATAATACAGATTTTGAAGCAAAAGATATCGTAGAAAAAGGTCTAGAGATCGCGGGCAATATTTGTATTTATACTAACCATAATCATACGATAGAAGTACTAGATTACAATAAAAAATAACTATTGGTTACAACCTAACAACTAACTATTTATGAGGCTTATCAATATGTCCAATATGACCCCTCGTGAGATTGTTCACGAATTAGATGCGCACATTATAGGTCAAAACTCAGCTAAACGGTCCGTGGCAATAGCATTGCGAAACCGCTGGCGACGTATGAATCTTGAGCCAGAACTACGAAGTGAAGTTACTCCAAAAAATATATTGATGATTGGTCCAACTGGCGTAGGAAAAACTGAAATAGCTCGAAGATTAGCTAAACTAGCTAATGCGCCTTTTGTTAAAGTAGAAGCCACTAAATTTACCGAAGTCGGCTATGTTGGCAAGGATGTTGAATCAATCATTCGTGATTTAGTAGAAGTTTCAATCAAGAAATTACGTGAGCAGGAGCTTCAAAAAACCCAGCAGAGAGCTGCAGATAATGCTGAAGAACGTGTTTTAGACGCTTTATTGCCTCCTATGCAGGACTCTAAAAATCATAAAGAAGAGCCAACAAGTCGGCAACTTCTTCGCAAAAAACTCCGTGAAAATCTGCTAGATGAGAAAGAAATTGAAGTTGATGTTAGTCATGCAACTTCAGGTATTGAAATAATGTCTCCTCCCGGTATGGAAGAGATGACTAGCCAATTACAAAATATGTTCTCATCTATGGGGAAAAATAAAACAAATAAATTAAGAATGACGGTTTCTCAGGCTATGGTAAGACTTACAGAAGAAGAAGCTTCTAAGCTTATTAATGAGGAGGAGTTAAAGATACGTGCATTATCGTCTGCCGAAGAAAATGGAATTGTTTTTATTGATGAGATTGACAAGGTTGCAAAAAGTGGCGAAACTTCTGGTACAGATATCTCGCGAGAAGGAGTTCAGCGTGACTTGTTGCCCTTAATAGAGGGCTGCACAGTAACTACTAAGTATGGCATGATTAAAACAGATCATATTTTATTTATAGCTTCTGGCGCATTCCATTTATCGAAACCGTCCGATTTAATACCTGAGATGCAAGGCAGATTACCTATTAGAGTGGAGCTTACCTCTCTTAGTAGTAAAGATTTTGAAAAAATTCTTACGGAACCAAGGGCCTCTCTTACAGAACAATACCATGAACTTTTAGCTACTGAAGGATTAAATATCAATTTTCATCGTAATGGAATTGAACGTATTGCTGAGATAGCGTACGAAATTAACGAGCGTACGGAAAATATTGGTGCCCGCCGACTACATACTATTATGGAAAGATTATTAGAAGAAGTATCCTTTGATGCTTCTGATCTTTCAGAAGAAGAAAAAAATATTGAAATCAATTTAACTTATGTCAATAAACATTTAAACCACATATCACAAGACGAAGATCTATCGAGGTTCATCTTATAATAAAAAAATATTGAAAATTTTATCCAAGATATACAACTATATAAATGGCCATATAAGTGACTCCAATAAAAATAAAAATCAATAAAAAAACAGGGAGCCTGTCTTTAGAGTATCAAGAAGATGAAAACTTTCTTTTAACTGGTGAGTATCTTCGTGTTCACTCACCAAGCGCAGAAGTTAAAGGCCACGGGAAAGGGCAAGAAATTCTTCAGGATGGGAAGAAATTTGTTAAAATTTGTTCCGTTGAATCTGTCGGAAACTATGCTTTAAAGTTAATTTTCAGTGACTCTCATGATAGTGGCATATATACATGGGGCTATTTATACGATCTCGCCATGCATCAAAAAAAATATTGGGATATTTATCTTAAAAAACTAAGTGATTCTGGAAAATATCGTGATCCCAGCTTACAAGCATTGCGAATCACCTAAGCAAATATATCTGATCTAGAACACTATAAACTTATTTTTTAGTAGCCTGCAATATATCCATTGCCACAGCCTCAGCAACTTTTATACCGTCTATACCTGCAGACAATATACCTCCAGCATAACCAGCACCTTCTCCGGCAGGATATAATCCAGCTGTATTTATATTCTGATAATCTTTTCCACGTGTTATACAAATAGGTGAAGAAGTTCTTGTTTCTACGCCAGTTAGAACTGCATCTGGCATAGAGAACCCTTTTATTTTTTTCTCAAATGCTGGGATTGCCTCACGAATAGCTTCGATGGCAAAGCTAGGCAAGGCCTGACTAAGATCTCCTAAAGCTATGCCTGGAGTATATGATGGTAAAACTGATCCGAGCTTTGTAGATGGCTTGTTACTAAGGAAATCTCCGACAAGCTGAGCTGGTGCATTGTAGTTAGATCCTCCTAATTTATAGGCTAGAGTTTCAAGTTGACGCTGAAGATCTATTCCAGACAACGGATGATCTGGATAGTCCTTGGCTGGATTTATGCCAACTACAATTGCAGAGTTAGCATTATGTTCTTTGCGAGAGTATTGAGACATCCCGTTTGTAACAAGAGCCCCCTCTTCTGAGGCAGCAGCTACAACAGTGCCACCAGGGCACATGCAAAAACTATAAACGCTACGACCATTTTGACAATGATGTACTAGTTTATAATCTGCGGCGCCTAGTATAGGATGCCCTATATTTTCTCCAAATCGAGCTTTATCTATGACTTTTTGGGGATGCTCGATACGAAATCCAATTGAAAAAGGTTTCGATTCGATATGTACACCTTGTTCAAATAGCATTTGAAAACTATCTCTTGCACTATGACCGATAGCTAAAATTATATGTCGGCTTTTTATAACTTCGCCAGAATCTAAAATAACACCTGTTATTTGACCTAGCCCATTATGTGCTTCTCCATTTTTTCTTTCTGATTTAAGATTGTGACGGATGATTGACTTAACTTTAGTATCAAAACGCACCTCACCACCAAGATCAATAATTTGTTCACGGATATTTTTTACCATTGCAACTAATTTAAAAGTACCGATATGAGGCTTACTAACGTACATAATTTCTTCAGGAGCACCCGCTTTTACAAATTCAGTTAAAACCTTACGTCCGAGATGTCGCTTATCTTTAACCTGACTCCAGAGTTTTCCATCAGAAAAAGTTCCTGCACCGCCTTCTCCATATTGAACATTTGACTCAGTGTTAAGCTTGCTGTTTCGCCAGAAACCCCAAGTATCTCGAGTCCGAGATTTAACATCTTTTCCTCTTTCTAGCACTACTGGCTTAAAACCCATTTGCGCAAGAATAAGTGCGGCTAAAATACCGCAGGGACCAAAGCCTATAATAACTGGGCGATACTCATCTGCTTGAGGAAAATTTTTCCTAGCCTGTGCAGCGAAAGAATAACTACTATCTGGTGTTAAAGTTAAAAAAAACTGTTCCTTGTACTTTTTTAAGACCCTGGATTCAGCTGAAGCAGTTAATAGTAAGTCCAGTTGATATATAAGAAAAATATTTGTTTTTTTGCGGGCATCATAGCTACGTTTAAATATGCTAATACCAAGCAACTCTTCGCTTCTAAGGTTGAGTTTATTAGTGATCGCTATATTTAATTCTGAGTCAGTATGATTAAGGTGTAACTTCAGGTCGCTAAGTCGTAACATATTATTCTTATCTATAGCTTGAAATATAATTAATTTGTAGCAGTGCTTTATTCCGTAATATAAAAGTACTCATTTTAACATAACAATCTCACAACATAATGACTATCTAAAAAACTATAATTTTCGTTTAATCGTTATTTTTCGTCAGCTATAATAACAAGTACGATTTCCTAGCTAGGTAACTTCAACAAAATAAAAAGGTTTCAATATGATTGGTGTAATTCGTTGGATTTTGGGTTCTTTAATATTACTCTTAAATTGGATTTTTTCACCGAAATCAATAATAAGAGATCCTGTCTTGCAAAAAAAAACAGATCAAAAATTTTCTGGCTTAACTTTATTTCATTACCCTGCATGCCCCTTTTGTGTAAAAGTTCGTAGAGTAATAAAAAAACATAACCTATCGATTAAACTGGTAGACCCAAGAGGTTGTGATGATAGAATGCAAGAGTTAATGCAAGGTGGAGGAAAGCTAAAGGTTCCTTGCCTTAAAATTCAGGATGATGATGTGGATATCAGCTGGATGTACGAGTCGTCCAGCATCATAAGTTTTCTAGAATCTCGGGTACCTGAACAAGCAAGAGTCTGATAATGAAAAATAGAATGTCTAATGGTTCATGCCTGTGTGGTAAAGTGTCTTATGAAGTTTCTGGAAATTTAGGAATTTTTCAGTACTGCCACTGTAGTAGGTGTAGAAAGTTTACCGGAAGTGCTTTTGCTTCCAATCTTTTGGTTTTAAAAGAACATTTTAAATGGATAACTGGCAAAGATTTAGTGCAATGTTTTGAGCCAAAAGAGACGAAGCATTTTGCTACATCTTTCTGTAGAAACTGTGGCTCTTCGCTTCCATGGCTAGGTAAAACTAAAAAAGCTATTGTAATCCCAGCAGGAACTCTGAACACAGAGCCACCGATAAAGCCGACGCAAAATATTTTTTGGAAATCTAAAGCTCCATGGTTTAAGGATTCAAGTGAGCTCATAAAATATGATGAGCTTCCAATAAAATAAGCACGAAAAACCAGATAATTTGCTAACTATCGTCCTTTTCAGAAGGACTTGATCCGTAAAAAGTAATTTCCTCAACTAGCTTTTTAGTCGATTTTTCTAGGAGGTCTCCAATAATTTTCTCATATTTAACTGGATCAATACGAAGCTCATAATAACGAAGGTCGTCCTTTTTTTCTGAGAGGGCTGAAATCCACTTAATAGCTTTTTCACTTAGATCAGCAGCCTGAGACTTAAGATCCGAATCACTCGTGGATATTTGTTTTTTAACTTCTTTTTTGTTGGATTTCTTATTTTTTACTGAAAGATCCCCAACTTTTGCCAAGCTACTAATAGATTTTCCAAGCTTGGCATTCACGACTGGGCTAGAGCAATAACCCTCACATTGTGACGCCTTCAAACCAAAGAATTGCATTCTAGATCCTCTAATGACAGAGATTTTTTGTTCAACATCGATACTATACGGTGAGTTTGATCTAGGATCGACTCTTCTGTTCATATGAGTAATATACAAAGTAATATTCATCACGGAAGCGTTCATCTCATCCATAATTTTGCTTATTTGTTTTCCTCTACTTTCTTCAGAGTCAGATGTGTTCATTCCTGACGGGGATACAGAAGTTCCACCTGGACCAAATATTGTTTTTTTAATTTTCTTCAATCCATCTTTTGAAAAACTAGTATATGTAGGAGAACTGCTTAATGATGAGATTGGGAGGATCTCAAGACCCTTATTCTTCATTTGGCTAATGAAATTATTATAAGCCTTGTCAACAATACGTCGTTTTAGTTTATTAGACGAACCCACTAATTTAGAACTTATGATTTCTTTTTCTTCGCCCACTTTTGTAAGAACGGGACTATCTTCATCATAAAAAATAATCTCAAAATAGGGTACCACAGCACGATTTTCCGATTTAATTGTATTTTTATCGCCAGATAATTCAATAGCTTTTTTTTCTGGCAAAACTGTTAATGGCTTCTCTTTGATAAAGGGAGCCAAGTAATCTGATTGCTTCAAGCTTGAGCATGCAGATATAGTAGAGACAAATAAAAATATGAGTATTAGACGCATTTTTCTTTCGTGTACCCTTAACACTTGTTGAATAGCATATTCTTTTATATATACAGTAACATAGCATTTTAGTAGGCATTATACGATACTAAGTTTGCAAAAAATTAATATCAAAAAAATAAAAAAACGATGGTTAATTATTTAAACATTCCTTCATAAATAAATATTATAAAAGTATGAACACTGCATTTAATCACAAGGACACCGAACAAACACCGGTGTATAATAATTTTCCTAAAAAATATAATTTTACAAATGACAGATAACAAAACAACACATTTTGGTTTCAAAAAGGTGCCTGTTGAAGACAAAGCTGCCAAAGTAGCCGATGTGTTTGACTCTGTAGCCAGTAAGTATGACCTGATGAATGACCTGATGTCTCTAGGTATTCATAGGTTATGGAAGCGTTATGCTATAAATTTATCAGGTGTTAGAGCTGGACAATTGGTTCTAGACGTTGCTGGCGGGACAGGTGACCTTACTGCTAAATTCTCAAAGTTAGTAGGGGAAGAGGGAAAAGTAGTCTTAGTTGATATCAACGAATCGATGCTGAAGATTGGACGCAATAAACTAATTAATGCGGGGTGTTCAAATCAGATTCTTTGTACACTTGGTGATGCCCAATACTTACCATTCCCAGAAAATACATTTGATTGTATTACCATTGCTTTTGGTTTGCGAAATGTTACTGATAAAGATATGGCGTTAAGGTCTATGTATCGTATTCTTAAGCCTGGTGGAAGATTATTGATATTAGAGTTTTCAAAGCCATCTAACCCTCTTCTGAAAAAAGCGTATGATTTCTATTCATTCAGTCTTCTTCCTAAAATTGGTGGGCTTGTAGCTAACGATAGTCAGAGCTACCAATATTTAGCGGAATCAATACGCATGCATCCTGATCAATCTACCTTGAAGGCTATGTTAAAAAAAGCTAACTTTGTAGATGTAGAATACTACAATATGACGGGAGGTATTGTAGCTTTACATCGAGGTTTCAAGCCTTGATTAAATCCTAAGAAAAATAAAATTTATGAATAAGCAATCAGCCTTCAAGGCTTTAGAGTCACTTATCAATAAGGCTATGGATTATGATCCATCCAGCCAAACTCGCGTTACTCATTTGGCTGGAAAAAGTCTTAAAATAGAATGCACGTTACCTCAGGTGTGTCTCTATATTTTATTCAGAAAAGAATCTGTTAGCCTTAAAGATCAATATGAAAATACTCCAGATATTACTCTCAAAGGAACCGCGTTATCGTTTGGATCTTTATCGATCAATATGGATAAACGCGTATCTTTTTTTAATTCTGGTATTCATATTTCTGGTGATCAAGAGCTACTCAGCAGACTGCAAGATCTTTTCAAAAATCTAGATATCGACTGGGAGGCCTCTCTTTCAGATATAATCGGAGATATTCCTGCTAATTTAATCGGAAAATCGTTAAGATCATCTCTCGATTGGAAAAGAAATATGCTCAAGCGAACTACTACGGCGGCTATCGAATTCAGTCAAGAAGAAGTGCGTTTGATTCCAAGTACCAACGAGGTTGATGGCTTCAATAAGGAAGTCAAACAGATTCAAAATGAAACTGAGCGTCTAGCAGCGAAAACCAAAAAATTAAAAAGTAAAATAGATGATTCAGCAAATAATACAAATAAACACCCAGCTCAGGAAGGGGTGACTAAAAAATTATGAAAATAAACCGTTTAGCTACAATTTTGGGTGTATGTGTTCGCTATCGACTAGATTTATTTATAAAAAAAGATAAATTGCCCCTTAAGCTAAGACTTTTACTTTCAGTAACAAAAATTTTTCCTAACACTAAGAAACCAAGAGGAGAAAGACTTAGGCTGGCCCTTGAAAGCCTTGGTCCTATATTTGTCAAACTTGGGCAACTTCTTTCCACACGACCCGATTTGATACCCCCGGATATTTGTTCTGAACTAAGCCGCCTACAAGACGATGTTGCTCCATTTGATAATAAAGAATTTGTAGCTATTGTCGAAAAAGCACTTGATAAAAATATAGGTGATCTATTTTTAAGTTTTGACTATAAACCTCTGGCATCTGCCTCTGTAGCACAGGTTCACTCTGCAGTTTTACCTGATGGAAAGAAAGTAGTCGTAAAAGTAATTCGTCCCGGTATAGAAGATATAATCGAGCAAGATATTAAATTAATGTTTTTTATAGCTAAATGGTTAGAAAATAACACTATAGACGGCCGAAGAATGAAGCTTATAGAAATAGTAGGCGATTATAAAATCACAATTTTTGATGAGTTAAATTTACAACGTGAGGCCGCTAATGCTTCTATACTGCGTCGTAATTTTAAAAATTCAAAAATGCTATATGTTCCAGATATATACTGGGAATATACCAATCAAAAAGTTATGGTTATGGAGCAAATTTATGCTGCTCCTGTTACAGACATAACTACACTTAAAGAACACGATGTAGATTTTAAAATTTTAGCAGAGAGAGGGGTAGAGATTTTTTTTACGCAAGTTTTTGAGCATAACTTTTTTCATGCTGATATGCATCCTGGTAATATTTTTGTGGACTACAGCGATCCAAAAGAGCCAAAATATCTAGCGATAGATTGCGCAATAATAGGAACTCTTACAGATGCTGACCAATACTATTTAGCAAGAAATCTGCTGGCAATTTTTCGACGAGACTACCGTCAAGTTGCAGAACTACATATTTTATCTGGATGGGTCCCTGAAGATACAAACGTCGGTGATTTTACCTCTGCTATCAGATCAGTTTGTGAACCTATTTTTGGTCTACCTCTAAAAGAAATTTCGTTTGGTTATCTTTTAGTTAACCTATTTCAAACTGCCAGACGCTTTGATATGGAAGTACAGCCTTCACTTGTACTACTCCAAAAAACATTACTAAATATAGAAGGCCTAGGCCGGCAACTTTATCCTGACTTAGATTTATGGGAAACAGCCCATCCTTTTCTTGAAAAATGGCTTAAAAATAGATTTAGGCCACAAGCCCTTTTAGAAAAATTAAAGCGTTATGGTCCAGAGTGGTTGGAGCAATTCCCAAAGATCCCGCAATTAATTTTTCAAGGACTAGAAAGTATTCAAGCTGAAAATAAAACGCCAAAAATTCTAGCTACAAACGCATCAAAATCTAAAAAATTTAGTTTATTTAGCTGGGTAGGCCCAATGCTTATTGGAGGGGGGGTTGGCCTAGGTTTTTCAAACTGGATTGAAGCGGCTAACAGTATCCCTCAGAGTAGCTTGATGCTTGTTGGGGCTGGGGTTTTAGTACTACTTTTAAAATAATGCTTGAAATGACAACATAGAGTTTTCAGTACCTAAAAAATTTAATAGCAAATCAACATTGCTGATAAAACAACAGGTGTCATAATACTAACTATGAATAAAATTTTTGATCAAGTCGTTTGGAATGAAAACGGGCTACTTCCTGTTGTAGTTCAGGATGTTAATTCTTCTAGGGTGCTTATGTTTGCTTGGATGAATCATGAGGCTCTAGAGTTAACAATTAAAGAAAAGCGAGCTGTATTCTGGTCTAGATCTCGTAAAAAAATATGGCGTAAAGGAGAGGAATCTGGACATGTACAACAAATAAGAGAGATACGTCTTGATTGTGACGGTGATGTATTAGTTTTACGTGTTGAGCAGATTGGTGGGCTATCTTGTCATACTGGTAGAGTTTCATGTTTTTATAGAGTTCTGCGAGACGAAAAATGGGTAACGATAGATCCTGTTATTAAAAATCCAAAAGAGATTTACAAATGAGTGTTGACGTATTGAGTAAACTAAGCGAGATTCTTGAAGACCGAAAAAAATCGGATCCTCAGGACTCCTATGTGGCACAACTTCACCAACAAGGATTAAATAAAATTTTAGAAAAACTTGGTGAAGAGAGTGTTGAAACCCTTTTGGCTGCTCGTGACGCAGAACAAACTGGTAATACTGAGGACCTCGTCTATGAAACAGCAGACCTATGGTTTCATTCATTAGTTATGCTTTCTTATTTAGGTGAAGATGCATCTTCTGTGCTGAAAGAACTAGAACGACGATTTAACCTATCTGGTCTTGAAGAAAAAAGACAACGTGATAAAAAATGAAAATTTAGTTAGGATGATTTGAACCAAAAAAAGAGAAACTATTATGATACCTGGATGGCAAGAATTACTAATTATCCTAGTCATTATTGCAATAATTTTTGGAACAAAAAAATTACGTAATATAGGCTCTGATTTAGGGGGCGCTGTAAAAGGATTTAAAGACTCTGTGTCTAATGACGCATCAAATAAAGAAAGCACCTCTCTAAACACTAAAGATAAAGATTCTAAAAAAGAAACTGTAGAATAATTACGCTAATAATTATTCTTAATATTAAATTATGTTTAGGGAAAAAATGGGCTTAAATTATGTTTGATATTGGCTTCATGGAGATACTCTTAATTGCAGCAGTATCTCTTGTCGTTATGGGGCCAAAAAGACTTCCGCATGCAGTTCGTCAGGTGAGTCTTTGGATCGGAAGAATTAAGCAAGCTTTCTCCACAGCCCGCCAGCAACTCGAAAATGAGGTAGGTATGGATGATATTAAACGGCAACTTCATAATGAAAAAATTATGCAAGACCTCAGTACACCAGAAGCAGAAAAACAGAATGTAAAAAATAATGGTCCTGAAAATCTCTCAAAATGAACGATAACCAGTCACCAGTAAAGCCGATGGTTGTACATCTTTTAGAGATGAGGAACCGATTACTACAATGCATGCTGGTTGTATTGGTTATTTTTTTAGGATTATTCGCTTACAGCAATGAATTATATTTATATATATCCGAGCCACTGGTTGCACATCTTCCAGAAAATTCCTCAATGATTGCTACCGATGTTACCTCGCCATTTTTAACGCCATTCAAGCTAACGCTAGTGCTGTCTGTGTTTGCAGCGATGCCCTTTATTCTCTATCAAGTTTGGGCTTTTGTTGCTCCTGGTCTATACAAGCGGGAAAAAATTATAGTAGTTCCATTATTTCTTTCCAGTGTATTTTTATTTTATGCAGGGATGGCTTTTGCTTACTACCTTGTTTTTCCACTAGTGTTTACATTCTTCACGAGCGCAAGTCCAGATGGTGTACTTGTAATGACGGATATCCGCAGTTATTTAGATTTTGTCCTTAAGCTTTTTTTTGCTTTTGGATTAAGTTTTGAAATTCCTGTAGCGATTGTGATTTTATCCTGGGTAGGTTTAGTAGACCCCAGTCGTCTTGGAAAAAAACGTCCCTATATATTCGTATTATGTTTTAGCCTTGGTATGCTATTAACACCGCCAGACGTGATTTCACAAATTCTGTTAGCAATACCGATGTGGTTACTATTTGAACTAGGTTTAATTTTAAGTAAGGCTATATCAAAAAACTAGAGATGCAGAAATAAAAGCTCTAAATTAACTACGTAAAATACCCCATAGTCTATCGATGCCTTGTTGTAAAAAAAATAACTCTTCGGTGAACTCACTCTGATAATCAAGACCATACAGTCTGACTAAATCTATATCCGGATGACCAAATGCAGAATATTCCCAGTCTATAAGAAATATTCGACCATCTTTTTCTATTAGGTTTCCTGGCACAATATCTTGATGGTTGATTACTGATGGCCAAACCTTGCCGTCAATAGCTGCAGCTGCAGCTATTAATTCATCATAAAACTTATTTTTTTTTGGGCTATCAGTAGTCGCCAATTGTTTTATATAGTTTTGACAATACTTAGAATATTTTTGTCTTTCCAGAAAAAAGGGAACATTAACATTTTTTATCTTATCTATAACCGAGGAGACTTTCTCTTTATTTGAAGGAATAGAAAAATCTCTATTTGTCCACTGATATCCTTCAATGAAACGACTAGCTAATACATTATTATCAGCAAAATATGTTTTAGGTGAAATATTTAAGCTTTCGATTAGCGCGAGGATCTTGATCTCTCTTTGGCGATCGATACCTAAATTTTCGCTATATGGGTTATTCACTCTAATAACAATCTTATTTAAGCCGGATACAGCCAGAAAGGATCGATTGGTACATCCACCCAGTAACTCACGTTCAACTTCGGGCTTTTCTGATAATGAAATATTCCAGTTTTTCCAGCCAGCTATTGCTTGTTCTAATAAGTACACTTGCTTACTCAGAGTCTATTGCATGAAAGATAGCGCTTACGCCACTCATAATAACCCATTATGGATAAAATCATGTATAAAACAAAAAGTATGGCTGTCTGGTAGAGATCTTGACTTAAATATAAATATATCGAAACTGCATCTATAGCAATCCAATACAACCAATTTTCAAGTATTTTCCTTGCCACCATTACTGTTGTAACTGCAGATGATAATGCGGCGAAAGAATCTAGATATGGTAGTTTTGAGTCAGTATATGACTCTAAAAAATAACCTATAATTAACGATAAACCAATCACTGAAATAACTATAAATATATGATGAGATAAGCTAAGGCATTTAATAGGTAGACCTAACTGTCTATCGCCACCTTTGCGCCATTGATATAAACCATATATAGACATAAGAGCATAGTAGGCATTTATCAATGACGCCATATAAAGGCCAGAATTGATAAAAATCCAAATATAAATAGCGGCGCTTAAAAAAACAAAATACCAGCATAAGCTATTCTCCTTTATAGCTAAAAATAGGTAAATAATCGCTAGGATGACCGCTAACGTTTCAATACCAATCCAGTTAAAATGCATAAAATATTCCAAAATCAGTTAATCGCACATATAGAGTATTTTGACATTTAAGCAAGCTTCTCTGTAAAGGTTAATTTCATATAACTAGAAACTATATTTAGCTGTAGCCCCAATCACTCTCGGTTCGCCGTATTGATAATATGGCTCTAATGCATAAGTTTTTCGCGGATCATTACCAAAACCCCCAAACCCTCTCACAATGACATCACGATCATTAAGATTTCGACCCCATAGAGAAAAGTTCCATTTACCAAACCGATAATTTAAATGAGAATTCAATAGCTCATAACGATTAGATTTTGCATTATGACGAGGAGAGAGGCTAAATTCCTCTTTTCCTTCAAGCTCTATCCCCATAGTAAGATTACTTGTAAGATATATATCTGTACCAAGTACAAACTGATAAGCAGGCGCATGCGCCTGCTTATGTCCACTCAGATCTTTCGGTGAAGGGTTGGCCGCCTTCCTATCAACATCAATATGCGAATAACTCTTATAATCTTTGAATGTTGCTCTAAGTAGTCCCAAGCTACCATAAATATCTACGTCATTAAGAGCAATCCATCTAAATTCCATTTCAGCACCATAATTTGCTCCCTTTTCGGCATTTTCAATATAATCAGTAAATGTGCAAGCCCCTTCAGCCGGGCAGTCTACTAAGGATTGCTTAACCTGCATTTTACGACGATCCTGATAGAAGACAGCTAACTGGCTATTAAGTGTTCCATCAAGCCAGTCTGCTTTGATTCCAGTTTCATAATTCCATAGGTATTCGGAATCGAAGCTTCTATTTTTTGGCTCCAACGAAGAACTACTATTGACTCCACCCGCCTTATAGCCACGTGAAACGAGGCTATAGACCATAATATCATCGGTCATTAAATACTCTAGTCCAATCTTACCACCCCATAATCGCTCTCCAGTATCATAATTGACCGACGAGCTTCCCGAGTAGTCTCCTTGTCTATACTCTAATCTTAGTCCTGAAGTTAACCTTAATTTATCATTAAGCTGTGTACCCAATTGTCCATAAATAGCGAAGTTTTTAGTATCGAAATCACTTGCAAAATCTGGGTAAGCTGTCCTCTCTCGCAATAGCGATTCTTCCTGATCTTTAAAATAAATCCCGGTTACCCAATCGGTTGATCCACTAAAAATTAAACTCTCAGCTTTTGATACTAAACGGAAATCAATTGTGGTTGTCCTTTTATCTCGAATATAGTTATCAAACGATTCATATGCAGCAAAACCACAAGGGAAATCTGAACAGATTGAATTGTAACTCCAGTCTTCATCGAAACCATACTCTAGATCACTACTTGAATAGCTAAAAAGGGAAATCACATCAAATTCTTTATTTTCTGTCAATGTACTCTCGAGAGAAAACGCAATCGTTTCTTGACGATCGTGACCAGGTTGATCAGATAAAGTATCGCGTGTATTGTCTAGCGAAAAAGTGTCATAGCCATTATCTGCATCAAAATATAATCCAGAGAAACTGAAATTAAGGTATTCGTTAGCTTGAAGATTCAATTTAAGTCTTAAAGTTTGTTCATCAATACCATTGGTATCATCTCGACCAAGAAAATCATTATCTGTATAGCCATCTCTTTTTGACCGCTGCATAGCAAAACGGTAGCCTAAATCACTAGTTATGGGGCCACTTAATGTAGTAGTAACAGTCCTTTTCTCATATTCACCTATTGATGAATCTATACTACCTTGAAATTTTTTTGATGGATCGTTAGATCGCATATCAATTAATCCAGCCATGGCATTTGCGCCATAACTTGTGCCCTGAGGACCTTTAAAAACCTCAATTTGTTTTATATCTAGTGTAGTTGCAGCCCCACCCAAGCCGCTGAAGTCAATTCCATCTATGTAAAGTCCCACTGAGGGGTTTATTGGTTCGACAAATTGGCTTCGCTCACCAATACCACGAATTTGAAAAAATTTTCCTCTTGACGAGCCACTTGAAAAATTAACATTGGGAGCTAGATTAAGGACCTGCTCTATATGCTCTACATCACGTCTTTCGAGAGCCTTAGTATCGATAACAGTAACACTATTACCACTATTCATTATATTGACGTCACGAAATTCCGCTTTAACAACTATTTCAGCAAGCAAGTTATCATCTTTATTTTCTGGGGATTTCTCAAGAGTAGTCTCAGAATCAGAATCAGAATCAACGGGTTTAGATATTAGCTCTTCAAGGGTATTATCAGCTTGTAAACCATACTGGAATATGGCAATTAGCGTTACTGCAAGAACGGTCTTGATTGTCTTTGTAACTATTTTCATATAAAGCCTCATTAACAACTGTTAAGAGACCCGGAAGGGGTAAGATTGAACGATTGAAAAATTAGCGTCCTATCCCTACGCCGGTACTATCCGGATCAGGTTCAAAGGGTCCATCTGAAGATGTCTCAGGCCGAAGCCTCCCCTTAGGAATATCACCATTGAGGTGAATTGTTGTTGATTTTACACACTCTTTTTTATATAACAACAAAAGCTTTGCTTCACATTAGAATCACGAAAAATTATCGAAAGAATTTTTTCGTAGCCTGATTCGATCAAATAAAAAATATAGAAAAATCTATTGCTAAAATAAAGAGGTATCTTGTAATGTTATCTAAAGCGAGACTGGCAATAAATCTACCTCAACAGTATAATTCGGTTTCTTTTATGCTAAATGTTTACCAAGATATGTAAAAAAAATTGATTTAAATCAATGACAATAAACTAACCATGAGACAAAAAAAGACATGAGCTACAACAAAATTTCAGCAGGAAAAGACCTACCCACTGATATCAATGTGGTTATAGAAATACCAGCTAACCATGACCCTATTAAATACGAAGTTGATAAAGATGCAGACGCTATTTTCGTAGATCGATTCGTAGCGACACCCATGTTTTATCCTGCAAATTATGGTTATATACCTGAAACACTATCTGAAGACGGCGATCCGCTGGATGTCCTAGTAGTCACCCCTTACCCTGTCATGCCAGGTGCAGTAATCCGTAGCCGGCCTATTGGTGTATTGAATATGTCTGATGAATCTGGAATCGATGCAAAACTATTAGCTGTTCCAAACACCAAGCTAACAAAACTGTATGATCATGTGAATGAAATTAGCGATCTACCTGAACTTCTAGTTAAGCAAATTCAACACTATTTTGAAAACTATAAGGCACTTGAACCGGGCAAATGGGTTAAAGTTGAAGGTTGGGATGATGCTGCTGCTGCATGCGTTGAAATAAAAGCATCACGCCAGCGGTTCCTAAAAGAAGAGAAATCTTAAGTTTTTAGAAATTAATTATATGACGACCAAGAAACTTCGTGACTGAAAAAATTTTTAGTTACTTAGTTCATGTCAACCTAGCATTGTGATATACCTGTTGAACATCATCTAGCTCATTAAGCATTGTCATAAATTTTTCAAAAAGAGCAATGCTGTCATCATCGTCAATATTGACATAGTCATGTGGGATGAACTGTATCTCATCAATTTCAAAATTAATTTCACCACAACTATCTAATAGTACTTGTTTTGCCTTAAAATAATCAGTGTGTGCTACAAAAATAGATACTTTTCCATCTTCATTTTCGATGTCAATAACATCTATATCTGCAGTCATTAGGCTATCGAAGGGTACTTCCTCATCATGGTGCTTAAACACAAATATAGCGAGATGATCGAATTGGTGTATAACGCTACCTTGAGTACCAATTTTGCAGTCCGTTTTAGTGAACGCAAGACGTACATCGCCAAAAGTTCTATTCGGATTATCAGTCAAGCATTCAATAATAGTCTTACTGCCGGATGGCCCATAGCCCTCGTAACGAGCAGGAAGAAAATCTTCCCCAGATCCCCCTTTCGCTTTTTCAATAGCTCTATCAATTACATGAACGGGCACTTGGTCCTTTTTGGCTCTATCAATCAAGTTACGTAGTGATAAATTTCCACTTGGATCAGAACCGCCGGATTTAGCGCTAACATAAATTTCCCGACCATATCGACTGTATACTCTAGCCTTCATATCAGAAGTTTTAGCCATCGAATCTTTACGATTTTGATAAGCTCTACCCATATCACTTTTACTCCATAAATATTATTTCACTCTAACGAATGAAAAACTAAAATTTACCTATTTAATCTATTTTTGATTAAGTCATCAACTACAGATGGATCTGCTAACGTTGAGATATCTCCAAGACTACTTAGTTCATTAGATGCTATTTTTCTTAAAATACGGCGCATAATTTTACCTGATCGAGTTTTTGGTAGGCCGGGAGCTAACTGAATCTGATCTGGTTTTGCAAAAGACCCAATTTCTCTCACACAAATATCGAGCAGTTCTGCTAAGAGAGAATCAGTTGAATGTGCATTAGACATGAGAGTTACATATGCATATATTCCCTGGCCTTTTATTTGATGTGGGCAGCCGACAATAGCAGCCTCTGCTACATCTACATGAAGAACTAGTGCGCTTTCAATTTCAGCGGTGCCCATACGATGTCCTGAAATATTTAACACATCATCAACTCTGCCTGTAATCCAATAGTGTCCATCATTATCGCGACGTGCACCGTCCCCAGTAAAATAATAGCCAGGGAACGATGAGAAATAGGTATCCTTAAATCGTTGCATATCACCATATACTCCGCGAATTTGGGAAGGCCATGAGGACTTAATAACTAAGTTTCCTTCTCCGGGGCCCTCAATTAAATCACCTGAACTATTTAACAATGCAGGCTCTACACCAAAAAAAGGAACAGTAGCACAGCCTGGCTTCATATCATGGGCGCCAGGAAAAGGTGTCAACATATGTGCTCCTGTTTCTGTCTGCCACCAAGTGTCTACAATAGGGCAATTAGAATTACCAACAATATGGTAATACCACTCCCAAGCTTCTGGGTTAATTGGCTCTCCAACTGTTCCGAGCAGCCGCAAAGATGCTCGATCTGTACTTAATACAAAATCATTTCCTGCTCCTAGCAGTGAACGAATTGCTGTTGGTGCCGTATAAAAAATGGAAACTTTATGTTTATCGATTACTTGCCAAAAACGAGAAGCATCAGGGTAAGTCGGAACCCCCTCAAAAATTAATGTTGTTGCTCCGTTACATAAAGGTCCATAAACGATATAACTATGTCCTGTTACCCATCCCACATCTGCTGTACACCAATATATATCGCCATTCTTATAATCAAACACATATTTGTGAGTCATCGCAACCTGCAACAAATATCCTGCGGTTGTGTGAAGGACCCCTTTCGGCTTTCCAGTTGAGCCAGAGGTGTAAAGAATAAATAAGGGATCTTCAGCGTTCATAGGTTCTGGCAGACAATGAGTTACTTCATTTGCAATAGCTTCATGATACCAGACGTCTCTTTCTGGCAACCAATCAACATTGCCTTCTGTGTGAGCAACAACTAGGCAGGTATGAACCAAGGGACAGTTTCTTATAGCGGCATCTGCATTAGCTTTTAGGGGGATATTCTTACCACCCCTGACCCCCTCATCCGCGGTAATCACTACATGACAATCAGAGTCTATGATTCTATCTTTGAGTGCTTCCGGTGAGAAACCTCCAAAAACAACTGAATGAATAGCACCAATACGTGCGCAAGCTAGCATCGCATAAGCTGCCTGTGGGATCATAGGCATATAGATACACACTCTATCGCCTTTTTTCACATTACGAGACCTTAAAGCATTAGATAACTTATTGACCTCGTCACTTAATTTTCTATAGGTAATTATTTCGCTATCTTTAGGGTTGTCGCCTTCCCAAATAATTGCTGGTTGATCTGCTTTACTCGCTAGGTGGCGATCAATACAATTAACTGAAACGTTTAGCTGCCCCCCAGAAAACCAGGCTGTTTTGCCCGTATAAAAATCATATGAATTAACTTCGTTCCAAGATTTTTCCCAAAACAAAAAATCTTCAGCTTGTTTAGACCAAAAATCGTTAGAATTTTCAATAGAATCAACATACATTTTTTCGTATGTTTTAAGATCTATATTAGCTTTTTCTGCAAACGTCTTATGCAATGGGTATATCTTTGTATCTGTCATTACCCTCTTTCCTTTAACTTTCCTTTAACTTTCCTTTAACTTTCCTTTAACTTTTTTTCTCTAATGAGGCAGCTATTTCAATACCCATAAATCTAGATTTCAAATAGCGTTAGCCACATTAGTCTCTAAAGTTGTCAAACTGAAAGGGTTGGCCAAGATCTGTATTCCGAACTAAAGCAATTACAGTTTGCAAATCATTACGTTTTTTACCGGTAATTCGCAATTTATCGCCCTGAATAGTTGACTGTACTTTTAATTTTTTAGTTTTTATTAAATCAATAATTTTTTTTGCTACCACTTGTTCGATCCCTTGTTTGAATCTAACTTTTATAGAGAAAGATTTACCGCTATGCAGAGACTTTTCATCTGGATCAATAGCGTCAGCCCCAATCTTTCTTTTAATTAAATTACTTCGTAATATATCTAGTAACTGTCGGCATTGAAAGTCTGCTTCTGCAGATAGAACTACTTCGTCTCTAGTGAGTATAGCTTGAACGTTTACCCCTCTAAAATCAAAGCGTGTAGCTATTTCACGTACAGTATTGTCTGTAGCATTACGAATCTCTTCTAATTCAACTTCTGAGACAATATCAAATGAAGGCATTGAAAAATCCTAGTTAGAGTGCAGGCAGAAATCAAATAAATAAAAAATAGGGGTTTTTACCGTCACAACCATTTTAGTTTTCTTTAATTTTTTGAGCAGGTATGGCGTTAGTAGTGCGCTCAACAGAGTTATCTTTATTTAGATAAACTAACCTCGGTTGAAATTTAGTCATTTCGTCTAGTGGATACTGTGCGTAAGCAGCAATTATTACTTGGTCGCCCACCTGGCACTTTCTTGCCGCAGCCCCATTCATCGATATGATGCCCGAACCAGCTTCAGCTTTGATAATATATGTGGTTAACCGCTCCCCGTTATTAACATTATAAATATCAATTTGTTCGAATTCACATAATCCTGCAAGGTCAAGTAAATTAGAATCTATAGCACAGGACCCGTCATACAACAGCTCAGCTTGGGTTACTGTGCACATATGCAGTTTAGCCTTTAGTAATGTACTAAGCATAATCTGTTCCTTTAGTTATTCAGGGTAATGTTATCAATTAATCTTGCAGAGGAGCTATACATAGCTCCTAGAACGGTTATTTCAAGATCATTAATTGCTGCCATCTCAAGTGTTCTGCTATTACATACAGTTATGTAATCAGGCCTAAACCCTGCCTCATGTATCTGCTTAGCTGCTTTTTTTTGCAGAGCCACAAAATCCCTATCCCCTGACTGTATTTTTTTAGCTACCCAGCAGATGCTTTTGAATAATTGAGATGCATTATTTCTTTCTAGGTCTGTGAGAAATTTATTTCGTGAACTCATAGCTAACCCATCTAATTCACGATGGATTTCTGCCTCAATAATTCTAACTGGAAAACAAAGATCTTCAACCATGCGATATAATATCGCCATCTGTTGAAAATCTTTCCTACCTAAGACTAATTCATCGGGCTGAATAATATTCAATAACTTGGACACAACTGTCGTAACGCCCTCAAAATGCCCAGGTCGACTAGCTCCACAGAGATAATCGGTCATTGAAGAACAGATGACTTTGGTTTGAGAATTCAAGCCATTCGGATATATTTGATTCTCATCAGGATAAAAGAGGATATCGCATGATGTTCCCTTTAGTTTTTCACAATCCTTCTCAAAAGTTCGAGGATATTTATCCCAATCTTCATTCAACCCAAACTGAAGCCCATTAACAAATATGGAGCAGACAACTACGTCATTTGTTTTTTGTGCAAGTCTAATTAGCTCTATATGTCCTTCATGAAGGTTTCCCATAGTCGGAACAAATCCAATTTTTTTTTGGCGCAATTTTTCTTCAAGAAGTGCCTGCCTGATACCATTGATGGTCCGAAAAATCTGCATCATTTGATTCCAAAAGTTTTATTAGTCACTAGAGTAGTTTGGAGCAGAGTAGTCCGGAGCTAAATTTTCGAAACGGGTGTAGGTACCCAAAAAAGCCAATTTACAGTTACCTATTGGACCATTTCTTTGTTTGCCAATAATTATTTCTGCAATACCTTTGTGTTCTGTAGTTTCTTCATTATAAACTTCATCACGATATATAAAGGCAACGACATCAGCATCCTGCTCAATTGCCCCAGATTCACGAAGATCTGAGTTGATAGGTCTTTTGTTAGGTCGCTCTTCGCACTTTCGGCTAAGCTGAGAAAGCGCCAAAACAGGGCAATTAAATTCGCGTGCTATACCTTTTAATTCTCTGGAAATTTGGGTGATTTCATTAGTTCTATTATCGGTTTGAACACTTCCGTTCATTAATTGAAGATAATCAATCATAATCATACCGATATCGCCCTGCTCACGATATAACTGACGAATTCTATTACGTAGATCCATTGGTGAAATGCCAGGAGTATCATCAATATAGAGCGGTCTGTCTCTTAAGCTTCCTGCTGCCTTGTTTAATCTAGGCCACTCATCACTGAGTAATTTTCCCGTTCGCATTCTTGTGGCATCAATTTTTCCTATAGAGGACATCAATCTGATCATTAGTTGATTAGCAGGCATCTCCATACTAAATACAAGTACAGGTTTATCTTGCTTTAAAATTGCATGTTCCACCATATTCATAGCAAAAGCAGTTTTACCCATAGAAGGTCTTCCAGCAATAATAACTAAGTCCGACTTCTGCCAGCCAGAAGTCATTTTATCTAGATCATCAAAGCCTGTACTTAATCCAGTAATTTCTGAGTCATTATTAAACAACTCATCTAAACGCGCAGTTGCTTCTTTTATAAGCTCATTTACACCTTGAAAACCTCCAAACTTAGGCCTACTTTCTATAATCTCTGCAAGTTTCTTTTCTGCATCAGCAAGAAGTTTACTGCTATCCCAACCATGAGGATTGTGGCTTTTCTTGACAATATCAGTAGCTGCTATGATAAGTTTACGAATTATAGAGCGCTCTAAAACTATTTGAGCGTAAGCTTTAACGTTGGCCGAACTTGGGGTATTGTCAGAGAGCTCTACCAAATAAGAGGCGCCTCCAACATTTTCAAGTTTATTAGCATTTTGGAGAGTTTCAGACAGGGTGATCACATCAAGCGGTTTTTTTTCAGAAGAAAGTAACCGCATCGTCTCAAATATAAGCTTATGATCTTCAGAAAAAAAATCAGACTCAACAATAAGCTCTGCAACAACATCAAAAGAACCATTACTCAGCATCAAGCCACCGATGACAGCTTGCTCAGCCTCAACAGAATGGGGCAACTGATTCTCTTTAATGGTCTGATCTTTATCCATGGTGGTGTCACCTATAACGACTACCGCCTAAAAAAAAGGCACTATTAAACGGCAAAAATTGCCATCTAGTGCCCCATTATTACTGATATTGGCTAGGTAGTGAACAGTCGTTGTCTATTCAGCAACAATCAAAAGCTTTACTACTTGAGTAACGTCAGCATGCACCTGAATAGAAATATCAAATTCCCCTACTTCGCGTATAGAACCGTCAGGTAGTTTTACTTCACTTTTTTCTACTTGGACACCGGCACTAGTAATCGAATCAGCAATATCTTTTGTTCCAACAGAGCCGAAAAGCTTACCTTCATCTCCAGCAATCACAGTAATAGTGATAGGGCCAATTGCTTCTATAGAAGCAGCACGAGCAGTTGCATCTACAAGGTTCGCTGATGCAGCAGCTTCTAATTCAGAACGACGGGCTTCAAATTCAACTAAGTTTTCTGAGGTAGCAAATATTGCTTTACCATTAGGAATTAGATAGTTACGGCCATATCCAGCCTTAACATTAACCTTATCACCAATATTTCCCAAATTTCCAACTTTTTCCAACAGGATGACGTCCATCTCGGATATCCTCTATTATTTAAACCTATTTATTACACCAATAAAATATACATTCATACTAAGAATATCTATTTAATCTTGATCGTATGTTAAAAATGCTATCAAGAAATCCTAATCCAACTAGCATAATACTTAATGGACTCAAAAATAAGAGTGCCAAATAAAATGTGACCAACCAATAACTTCCTAGTTGGAAAAGTGCAACACCATAGTGCAACAATGCAATGCCACTAAGCATAAGTGGTAAGCCTAATAAGCTAGTCCAACTTGTGAAGTCTTTCAAAAGATATTCGCAAATAAGCATTACAGCTAAGATAATAACAGAAAATGTTGTACTAAATCTTAATTGATGAAATTCTGACTTGAACCCCCCAGGATTGTAGAGCATAGCTTGCCACCATCGGCCCAATATCAAAGAAACTATTGAGGTTAAAGCAACAATATAGCTAGCAACACCAAGCAAAAAACTTCTACCTATAATAAATTTTTCTTCATACTGCTGGGTATCCTTAAAAAAGTCTCCAATTATTAACTCTAAAGCTACTAACTTTTCAGTAAAAAAAACAGGTAACAACATGGCTGATATAGCACTAAAAATAATAATAAAAATTAGTGTATGAGACCATGAAGACCTGGATCTCATAATATTTGAAGCTAAAAAAACACAACCAATTGTAAAAAAAGACAGTATTATTATAATAGAATTAGTTTCATTACCATAAATATACATTAACAATAATGGAGTCACTGCATAAAGTGATAGCAGCGCCCCAGCTGGCAGACCCTTAGTCAAAACTACCAAAGAGACTGTTGCAGGAGATATAAAAGGCAATAAGTTACCAAAGAAAGCAACTATTCCTGCTTGCGTACGGCCACGGGTTATGAATTGGGCTAAAGCACGCATTAGGTATTCTTCTTATTCGTGACTGTCGGTATATGGTAATAAGGCCAGATAACGAGCGCGCTTAATAGCGTTGGAAAGCTGCCTCTGGTATTTAGCTTTAGTTCCAGTAATCCTGCTAGGAACAATTTTTCCAGTTTCAGAAACATACTGCTTAAGCATTTCGAGATCCTTGTAATCTATTGGATCAGCACCTTCAATACTAAAACGACAAAACTTACGACGACGGTTAAATCGAGCCATTATTTACTCTCCTCTTCCGTTGATACACCAGCAGTTTTTTCCGCAGGCTCATCGGCTATTATTTCGGTTTTTTCAGCTTTTTCTGGAGATAGAACCTCTTCAGGTTTACTAACTATTGTTTCAGCTTCAGCTTCTGGTTTGACTTCTTTTTGAGCAATGACAGGGGTCTTTTCAGTGTGCGGACTTGAGCGATCTTTTCGCTCGGACCGTTCAGATTTATCTATTTTTAGAATGTAGGAATCATCAGTGATAGCTTCTTTGCAACCAAAAACTACACTTCTGATGACTGCATCATTGTAGCGAAAATTTGTTTTTAGTTCCTGCAATATGCCTTGATCACACTCAATATTCATGAGCACGTAATGCGCTTTATGTATCTTATTGATTGGATATGATAGATGGCGTCTACCCCAATCTTCTAGTCGGTGAACTTTGCCCTTACCATCATTAATGACAGCAGAGTATCGTTCAATCATTCCAGAAACCTGATCACTTTGATCTGGATGAACCATAAATACTATTTCGTAGTGGCGCATTTTACCTCCTTACGGGTAAATAAGTGCTCGCTTTTGCGATGCAACAAGGAGTTTATAATTCTAAACATAATTAAGTCAGGCATTCTAAGTGCAGATCTCTAGCATTTCAAGTGTAAACCGAGGGACTCGAGCCATTATCTATTAAATAGTGAATATATTTACTTAAATTTACCGATAATATAAAAATAATCATCAGTCATGTAGTAAATTATTTATTATTTTCATTTCTAGCTATTGATGCTGCGATCCAGAACCCTGAAATATTACTTCGCCAACGTGGCAAAATAGTAGTAATTATAACTTGCTCTAACGCTACCCATACATAAAATAATAATACCCCTCTCAATAGCATAGAATTTTGAAGGATTACTGCTACAAAATACGCCGGAACAATTAAAACAGCCGTCGCTTTTGCTGCTAGCGTATGGTAGGTAGGAAATCTGCCAAATCTTGATTGACACACCAATAGTGGAACAATCCAGCAACTAAATGAAATAAGTAAAAAAATAAACTCGCTATCAAAAACTTCTGGCCATAATACTAGTAATCCAAATAGCATTACCGAATAAGTAATCAAATCTGCCCAGCTATCTAATTTTACGCCAAATTCAGTTACTTGATTTAGGCGTCTAGCAAGGTAGCCATCTAAAAAATCTGTGCACAGCGAAGCGGCTAATACCCATAAAAATGGATCTGGTTTTTGCTGCAATGCTAGGAAAAAAAGTACAGGAGACAAAGCCACTCTAATCGAACTGATAACATTAGGAAAATTTAAGACAAAGTTGTCAGTTGCAACCTGATTTTTGTCTATCACTTTATCTTTTAAGGTTTTTTTTATTTTTTTAAGACTCATATTTCAACTTACCGCTGTTCGTCTTTGTCTTAGAGCCTCAAATAAACAAACCCCTGTTGCAACAGAGACATTTAAACTACTCACGAGCCCAACCATCGGTACTCTGATAAGACTATCGCAATTATCCCTTGTAAGTCTTCGCAACCCTTTCTCTTCTGACCCCATAACTATCGCTAATGGACCACTTAAGTCGGTATCATATATAAGTTTTTCAGTTTCACCTGCTGCACCAATTATCCAAATACCTCTATCTTTAAGTTGTTTCAGAACCCTCGATAAATTCGTGACTACGATGAGAGGAATAATTTCTGCAGCGCCGCTTGCGACTTTTTGTACAACTGGCGTTACACCAACAGCATTATCCTTAGGTACAATGATAGCCTGGATTCCAGCAGCTTCAGCTGAGCGCATACAAGCTCCAAGATTGTGCGGGTCCGTAACTCCGTCCAAAATTAGAAAAAAAGGAATTTTATCTAAACGATCTAAAAGATTAAATAAATAATTCTCATCTTGAACCCCAACATCTTCACATAAAGCTGCTACTCCTTGGTGAGAACCACTAGAAATACTATCAAGATCAGAACGAAGTACCCAGTTCACGGGTATATTTTGAAGCTCGGCTAAATTGATAATCTTTTTCAATCTTTGATCATCTCGCCCTTTCTGAACCCTTAACTCCTGTATTTTTGATCCAGAAGTTTTCAATACAGAAAATACAGCATGCAAACCAAACATCCATTCGACGGGAGGCCTTTCTTTATTTTCCTTATGATCATTCATTACAGACTCACCTATAAAAAAATGCTAACTATTTTTTTTAGTCTTATTTTTTTTATTTTTTAATTTTATATAAGACTTAGAATCTAACGTTTTGGACTTATTTTTTACTGTATTAGATTTAGTGTTTTTAATATTTATATTTTTAGATTTTTTAGCTTTGTAAATATTTTTCTTTTGATCTTTTGATGAAAGTTCAAAGTCAATTTTTCTTTCATTCAAGTCAACTCTAATTACTCTTACAGTTAAGTTATCGCCAAGACGAAAAATCCTTCCGGTTCTCTCACCTACCAAGCGATGATGGTCTACTTCGTGATGATAGTAATCCTTTGGTAAATTAGTTATATGAATCAAGCCTTCAACATACATTTTATCTATCTGAACAAACAATCCAAATCCAGTAACTGAAGTAACAACACCGTTAAAATCTTCGCCAACTCGGGATAATAAAAACTCGCACTTAAGCCAATTAACTACATCTCTTGTAGCCTCATCTGCTCTTCGCTCTGTCAAAGAGCACTGTTCACCGCAGGACATTAGAATTTTTTTATCGTAAGGATATATTTGAGCTGGGCTTAAAACTGGAGCACCTTCAACACAGAAAATTTCAGCGCTTTTGGCTTTTTTTCTAATAAGATATCTAATTGCCCTATGAACCAAAAGATCAGAATAACGACGAATGGGTGATGTAAAATGAGTATATTCCGAATAATTGAGACCAAAATGTCCTTCATTTTCAGGCGAATAAGAAGCTCTATTCATCGACCGCAACACAACCGACTGAATAACGCTGGCATCAGGACGGTTTATAGCCTGGCGAAGAATTCGCTGAAAATCTTTCGGGGTAGGTTCATCTCCGCTGGAAAAATCTAAACCCAATTCGCCTAGAAATTCTCTGAGACTATCTATTTTTTCCCGCCTAGGTGCCTGATGGACACGATAAAGTGCGGGTATTTTATTTTTCTTTAGAAATTTTGCTGCACAGACATTTGCACAAAGCATACATTCTTCGATCAACTTATGCGCTTGATTACGTTCGGCTGGTAAGATTTCTTGAATTTTTTTCTCGGTATCAAAAAAAATCTGAGCTTCTTGAGATTCAAACTCGATAGCTCCTCTTACTTTTCTTGCTTCAAGCAACTGGTAATGGAGGTCTGTCAGACTATCTAAATGTTTTGCTATTGAGTGAAATTGTTTTCGTATACCACTGTTTACTTGATTTTTTTGAGAAATAATTTCTGCCACTTGAGTATATGTCAATCTAGCGTGCGAATTGATCAAGCCCTCAAGAAACTTATAACTAGCAACTACGCCGGTTTCATCTAATTTCATTTTGCAAACTAAGGTTAGTCTATCTACATGAGGATTAAGCGAACATAAACCATTAGATAGCTCTTCCGGCAACATAGGAATAACATTTTGAGGAAAATATACAGAGTTACCTCTTTTATAGGCCTCCTTATCTAGAGTGCTCGTTACTGACACATAGTGAGAAACATCAGCAATAGCAACATATAATAGCCAGCCTCCTCCTGAGCAAGGCTCACAATATACTGCATCATCAAAATCACGAGCATCTTCTCCGTCGATAGTTACGAACGATAAGTGGCGTAAATCAACTCTATATTTTTTGTCATCTTCAGAAACATTACCCCTGAAAGTATCCATAGCACTGAGAACCGATTGAGGCCATTCAGTTGGAATATCATAATTATTAATAGCAATATCAATTTCCATTCCAGGCGCTAAATGACTACCCAAGATTTGGATAACATGCCCAGCAGGTAAATTTTTTCTACCTGGTTGCACATCAATTTCAACAAGTACAATTTGTCCTAGCTCAGCGTTATTTTCTTGGCCTAGAGGAACTATGATGTCATGTATAATTTTTGGATTATCAGGCCTAACAAACTGGATCCCACTCTCTAGAAAGAAACGGCCAACTAAAGTTTTCGTTCTATGCTCTAAAACTTCAACAATAGCTCCCTCTTGACGGCCACGATGGTCGGAACCTGAAGCTCTTACAAGGACCTCATCACCATCCATGACTCTTCGCATTTGCCGGCTAGATAGGTATAAGTCTTCATCTCCACTAGCTGGTATGACAAAACCAAATCCATCTGGATGACCAGAAATTCTTCCTTTTATGAGATTCATTTTATCTAAAGCGCCATAAGCATAGCTTCGATTTTTTATTAACTGACCATCTCGCTCCATTGCGATCAAACGACGCCTGATAGCTTCACGGGCCCGATCATCTTGTATGCTGAAGTCTGAGCATATCTCCTCATATGTAAGCGGACCGATACTCTCACTCAAAAAATTAAGTATATATTCTCGGCTAGGGATAGGGTTATCGTATTTAGCAGCCTCTCTCTGAGAAAAAGAATCTTTATTAATATGTTTTTTCATTTTTGTTTCGTTTAGTGATAAAAATCAAAGAAATTTGAAAATAATACATGCTATCACAACACATCGCTCTAAAATTAACCAACCACTTTTTAAGTGAGCAACATATAAAAAACGAAGAAAGACTATATCAGTAAATTAAGTACGCCCTGGTACCCTCATTTTCGCCTTTTTATTAAAATTATTTTCATTGTCATTTGGGTCAGCTAATTGTTTTCTTACATAGATGGAAAACTTAAACGGCCCTTTAAACAAATCTTTTTCGTATTCATACTCAAGAGTTTGAGCGTTAGACCTTCTGATGATTTCCATGAAGAGCATATCTAATTCGGATTCGGGGACAGAGTCTCGACTAAAATTTTCTAACATCTGACACCGTAATCTGAACCCTTCCGATGCCCTTAGTAAAGCTTGCGTTATATGAACCTTGCTTGAATCTTGTTTTAGTCCTAACGGAAAATAGTAGAACTTGGATTTTGATAAAGCACGGAGTCTTGTTGGAATAGCTCGCTGATAATGAAGGCTCCCTTTTTTAACAGATATGTATTTAGGTAGTTCAATCATATCCTAAAGCTCCTCTTATGAATAATGGTTGCTATTTTAATGGAAATTTTCATGGAAAAATATAGCTATTAACAAAATATAAGGAAATTTATAACATACAGTTCACCGTATACTTGTATAATGATGATTCAAATGCTTCTTATGGTATATCAAACTAGAATTTTCTTAGACGTATATCTAGTTAAAACAAAGAAGCATCGAAATTGATTTTTATATCCTTCGTTAATATAATCTCCGCGTGAGTGAGTTTGTTAATTACATAAAATGAATAGGACGGCTTTCAAATGATAAAAAAAGTTAACCCGCAAACACGTAGAGCAAAAATAAAAGATCAACCGTTTGTTAACCTGCTTTGGGACAAAGGAACTGACGCTGGCAGAGAAGATCAGGCAAAAATGAAAGCTCGTATAAAAAAAATTAATAGGGTGGCAGCCAAAAAAATATTTGTGCCCTTCTCAACAAATATGGAGCAACGTAAAGCAGCTATAGAGCTTCGAACAAAAGGTAGAAGGATTGTTTCTGGGTTACCCGGCCAGGTTCCTGATTATGAAGATTTAGAATGTCAGCTTCACTTAATCGAAATAAATGGTAAGTTTATCGTAGAGCCTATACCTACAGACTAAAATTGTAGTAGTAAATATTGACGAGTGCCTAGTCTTTCAAGCCAAATAATTTAAGGTAGCTAACCAAATTTCAAAAGGGGGAAATTTTTGATGTTCGTGCATATTCTAAGAAATTTTTTCGGAAAATGGCTCTCCTGTTAGCTCAATTAGAATTTCTTTTTTGCAAGTGATAACAGCCACCTTATCTTTACTCACCCAATCCATGGAAACAAGATCATCCATTAGCTCATCATCAACTGCGTCTGCTTGATTGGTTTCAGAATAGAGTGTAATTTCAGGAAATATAATTCGTAATGATGGCTGCTCATCTGACGGGTCGTCCAAAAACTCTATAAATAACAAGCGAACATCAATATCATAAACTATATTGAAGATATATGGGGAGCTAGTGCCCATTAATTTTGCTGTGAGTGTCATGATACTCCTTTATTTGGTTTTTTTGCCCCACAAACGATTATGTCGCATAATCTAATTTGTGAGCTTTTTTACATCAGTTATTTTTTTTAAGCAGCACATGAATTTTTTAATCCTCATTTAGAACTTTTAATCATAATACAATTGATCTAATCAAAACATAAATCCTATTTTTTTAACAAATTTTAGATAAGAGCATATGCATCTCTTTGTTACAATCTTATAAGCTAACTCTGCAGTAATATTACTTGCCCTATTCCTGTTGCTTCTTATTATTATATACTCAAACTTCTAATGTGATATCAATATCAAATACGACAACTGCGGCAGAAAAATTTATAGTATAGAAGCTGTTTCATGTATTTTAGGAAAACTTAAATGATGAGTATTTTGAATGGATAATGAAACCCAGCTAGTTTATTCAACAGAAACTGGTCGAATCAGACCTAAGAATTTTCAGGAAAAAAAACAAAACGGTGATGGTTTTGCCAAAATACAACTCGAGACTAAAGGCAGAAAAGGTAAAGGAGTTACCACTATTTCTGGAATGAACATTACTAATGACGAATTAAAAAATTTAACTAGAGACCTAAAAAAAAGATGCAGCAGTGGTGGCTCACTAAAAAATGACATAATAGAGATACAAGGGGACCATAGAAATAAAGTTCGTATACACTTAAAACAAACAGGATTCCTTGTCAGATAACCCTATTTTTTTCGACTCATACATAAAACAAAGTGGATAAACTTGGAATTTATAAAATTTAACAACTGCTTCGCTAAGTTAGGCGAAAAATTTTTTACAAGAGTGGAGCCTAAAGGTCTTCCAAACCCATATCTAGTGAACATAAATGGTGCTGGTCTTAATCTTCTTGGTTTATCGCATACAATAAACTCTGCATCTATTGTGCCAGAGTGGCTTGCTGGCTTGTGCTCTGGAAATAAAATTCCTAAGGGAAGTGACCCATTAGCTATGATTTATAGCGGTCATCAGTTTGGTGGCTACTCTCCAAAACTAGGAGATGGTAGGGGCTTACTGATAGGAGAAATCGAGGGGCCAACAGGAAAGTGGGATGTTCACCTAAAAGGGGCCGGTATAACTCCTTATTCACGTTTTGGGGATGGAAGAGCCGTCTTAAGGTCAACAATCAGAGAATATCTTTGTAGCGAAGCTATGCATGCACTTGGCATTAGTTCAACGAGATCTCTTAGTATTTTTTCTAGCGAAGAGCCTGTTTATAGAGAAAAAATTGAGCGTGCTGCTATGCTCGTTCGTCTTGCCCGAAGTCATGTCCGATTCGGATCTTTTGAATACTTTCATAACACACATCAATATGAGTGCGTTAAAAAACTGGCTGATTATATAGTTGATCAACACTTTCCAGAAATTAAAAAAAATGATGATCGGCATCTTGAAATGTTTAAATGCGTAATCCATAAAACTGCCGTTATGATAGCGAAATGGCAATCTGTAGGATTTTGTCATGGAGTAATGAATACTGATAACATGTCTATTCTTGGTGAAACTATGGATTATGGACCGTTTGGGTTTATGGATAGTTATGACCCAAGTTTTATTTGCAATCATTCTGATACTAGCGGCCGATATTCCTATGAGAGTCAACCAAATATAGGCTTATGGAATTGCAATATGCTAGCTAACGCGCTAACAAGCCTCATACCAACAGAAAAACTGACGACAGCATTAGAAGACTATCAGCCTATATTTTTAAGCACTATGCTTAAGCTTTATAGAAAAAAAATGGGATTGCTAATCCCTAATATCAATGATCAAAGTCTAATAGACGAGCTATTGAAAATACTTGCATACAATCAGGTTGATTATACTATTTTCTTTAGACGTCTTTGTTTTTTCCATCTAGATAGTGGGCATAAAAATTTAGAGGATTTATTTATAGAGAGAGATACTTTCAATGAGTGGATACAAAAATATCAACGCCGACTAGCTATCGAGCCGAAAAATGGTACAGAAAGAATGAATCAGATGACTAAATGCAACCCAAAGTATGTTTTTCGAAACTATATGGCTGAAATAGCTATTCGAAAGGCTGAGGACGAAAAAGATTACACAGAAATTGAACGTATGCTTAAATTGCTACAAGCACCATACGATGAACATACTGATTGCGAAGAATATGCAGAACACCCTCCGGAATGGAGTAAAAAAATAGCTGTGAGCTGTTCGTCTTGAGTAAAGGACTGCATGTATAAATTTATTCGTGATCAGGTAGCTTGCTTCCAGAGCCCAACATTACTCCTATCCAGCGAGTATTTTGATCATTTTCCAACGCGATCTTAAGCATTATTGTCAAAGGTATCGAGAGAAGCATACCGACAGGGCCTAAAATCCATCCCCAAAAAACTAAAGATAAAAAGACAACCAGGGGTGATAAGTTAAGACCCCTGCCCATCAACCGAGGTTCAAGTATATTTCCCACCAAAATATTTATAGTGAAATAACACAAGGCTACCAAAAGAGCAGTGAAAGGTCCCAGTTGGATTAAAGACAAAAGTACTGCTGGGACAGCTGCTATTATAGATCCAATTGTAGGAATGAAGTTCAGTAATAACGCAATAAAGCCCCACATAACAGGGTAATCCACTCCAAACGCCCATAAAGTTACTGCAACTAAAATTCCAGTCAGCAGACTCAAAGCTGACTTAATTCCTAAATAACTATGGACACTTGCCAGAAAGCGCGTTAAACCTTTATTAGAAGTCTCTGTCTTATTCGTTGCAAGCTGCAATTTTCTACTGAACCCTACTTTTTCAGCTAAAATGAAAATTACAGTTAACAAGATCATGAAGATATTAGTTAAGGCACCGCCAAATGATACCAATGTGTTACCTGCAATCTGCATTATGACTGCGGGCTTAAAAAAATTTTCAATTTGACTTTTATCAAGTACTAGTCCGAGATCACTTAACCAATATAAGAAAATTCCGCTTAGTTCTTGAATTCTACCCTCATAAATAGGAATATTTTTTCGAAAATCACCCACAGAGGACTGTATCAATATTGTAATTATCCAGCCTACAGCGACAACTAGTCCCATAATTAAAAAAATAGCAATTCCACTCGGTACTTTATTTCTTTTTAACCAAGACAATAAAGGGGAAAAGATTAGAGCTATAAATACAGACAACAAACAAGGAATTATAAGCGTTTCAGCCATTTTAATACCTGTAACAACGACAACGAAAGCTGCGCTTGTAATAAGCCCTTTTGCAAATGGCGAATATTCTCTCATATCCCTATTCCGAATAATCCTAATTATAAAACTTACAGCAAAGAAGGGGGTTTAGCTATAAATTTATCACTTCTTAGTGCGCCGAATTTCCTTAAAAAATATCAAAGTTCCCTTGTAGATGTGAATCTTACGTCTGGGTATCTCTCCTCTGTAAGAGACAGATTTACTTTAGTAGATGCAAGATATGTCAAACAGCCTCCGCCATCTAGTGCTATTCCATCTGGAAGTTTTCTTTTCATTTCTTCTATTTTTCTATTTTCATCAGACTCTATCCATCGAGCCGTATAAACATTGATCGGCTCATAAACTGCCTCTACACCATACTCATCTTTGAGTCGAAATGTTACTACATCAAATTGTAATTGCCCTACTGCACCGACAATAATATCGTTGCTATTCAGTGGGAAAAAAACCTGGGTGCTACCTTCCTCAGATAATTGCTGAATACCTTTTTTTAGTTGTTTCATTTTAAGTGGATCACAGAGCCTAATTCTCCTAAAAAGTTCGGGCGAAAAATATGGAATTCCTGTAAATTTAAGCTGCTCTCCTGTAGTAAAAGTGTCGCCAATTTGTATAGTGCCATGATTATGGAGCCCAATAATGTCACCCGCAATCGCTTCGTCTAATGAGATCCTCTCTCCTGCCTTAAAGCCAACAGCGTCAGATATACGCAAATCTTTTTTTTGTCTAACATGGTGAATTTTCATACCCTTTATGTACCTACCAGAACAAACACGTATAAATGCTATTCGATCTCGGTGCTTTGGGTCCATATTTGCTTGTATTTTAAATACAAATCCAGAAAAATCTTCTTCATTAGCATCAACATTTCTCTCTATTGCTTTTCTGGATTGAGGTGGAGGGGCTAACTCAATAAAGCTATTTAGCATTTCTCTTATACCGAAATTTGATAACGCTGTGCCAAAAAATACAGGTGTTAATTGTCCACTCAAAAAAAGCTTATTATCAAAAGTGTTTGTTGCCCCCCGGACAAGCTCTATCTCTTCTCTAATTTCTTGGGCTCGATAGCCTAAAAATTTAGTTGCCTCCTCGGAATGCAATCCATTTATTTGGACATCATCAGGAATAATATTTCCTTGGCCAGGCTTAAAGACATTTATATTATCTGTATGAAAATTATATATTCCCTTAAAATCTTTGCCGCAACCAATTGGCCAATTCATTGGGGCACATAAAATTTTCAACACTTTTTCTATTTCATCAAGCAATTCCACTGGATCACGTATTTCCCGATCCATTTTGTTGATAAAAGATATAATTGGCGTATCTCTTAATCGGCAAACATCCATTAATTTTATAGTTCTATTTTCAACACCTTTGGCTCCGTCGATGACCATCAGCGCTGAATCTACTGCTGTTAGTGTTCGATAAGTGTCCTCAGAAAAATCTTCATGCCCTGGGGTATCAAGTAAGTTTACTGTACAACCCTTGAATGGGAACTGCATTACAGAGGATGTTACAGAAATCCCACGATCTTTTTCCATTTGCATCCAATCAGAAGTCGCATGTCTATCACTTTTTCTGCTTTTTACTGTCCCAGCTATCTGAATAAGATTTCCAAGTAACAAAAGCTTTTCAGTTATGGTAGTTTTACCTGCATCAGGATGCGAAATAATAGCAAAAGTTCTTCTCTGCTTTACCCCTTCAGAAACTAAATTTGATGACATTTCCTATTTCCTTTAATCCAGCATATACGGTGTTTCATATAACTATAATTCCATTGCCATTAATATTGCATTTTCATTTTTCAAAGAAGTTTGGTAATAGTTTTTTCTTACACATATGGAACAAAAACCAACGTCTTCATATAGATAAATTGCATTAGAATTGCTTGCTCTTACTTCAAGAAAAAATCTTTTTGCATTTTTCGAAACTGCAGATATCATGTAATCCAGTAAATGACGTCCATAGCCCTTATTTTGATGCTCAGAGTCCACTGCTATATTAAGAATTTCAGCATCGTCAATAATAATATTATAAATTGCATAACCTATAACGATTCCGCTCATAGTCATTGTCAGACAGCTATGCTTTTCATGGCTATCTATAAATTGACTTTCAGCCCATGGATGAGGGGTTATTTCTCTCTCAATTTGGCTTATATGAGTGACATCATCAAGCGCCATTGGGCGTATATTTAAAAGATTTAAATTCAAAACATAGGCTTCATAATAGACTATTAATGTTTTCTTATTAGATGTTTAATACTATTCCATGTTTCCTTCTTTCTTGCAGGATACTTGAGATTTTCTTGCAAACTTCTGAGTACCAAGGCTTCATCTGTACCTTTTATATATATCGTCTTTCCTAGACAATCAGAATATAACTTATCTGATGGAGCAAGCATCTTAAATGGCATCTCTCCCATCAATATAATCAAACATGCACAACTTTTTTTTCTACGGGCATCAATAAATGCTGATAGCATTTTAAAAGCATCAGCTTGATGTTCTTTATCACTTCCCTCTACGGGCCAATCAATTATATTTGCAGGTGGAAAATCACTGGGAAGGCGATCAATTGCACTTAAAATATTCGCTAAGAGCTGGGTTAAGTTAGTATCGGGGAGTGTATTTGGACCTAGCTCATTGAAAATTATAAGTTCCTCGCAAGGCTGCCAGCATGCAAACCTAAATTGAGGAGAATCAATCGTATCATTTGGGGTATCTTTAATTATTAGTTCTTTTTCTGGTCTTAGCTCTAATGGAGAGTTACCCATAATTTCGTTTTGTATGGATCCATTCGCAACAAGGTTTGTATTAACTAATTTTAATTTATCGGCAACTGTGATTTTATCTTCGTAATCCTTTGAAGAAAAATTATCAGATTGATTGATTGATTTTATTTTGGACGTGTATTGGGATAATCCTAGACTATGAAGATACCATTTACGTAACTCTATATTCATAGATGCGCCTATACACCGTCTAATTGAGGGTGCAGGCGATCTGGATTTTGTATCAAATTCAATGCATGTAAATAAGCCTTTACACTAGCAACTATGACATCAGTATCAGCACCCTGTCCGTTAACGATACGCCCACCTTTTTCTAGACGTACAGTAACTTTTCCTTGAGAGTCTGTCCCTGCAGTGACAGCATTTACTGAATATAGTTTAAGCTCCGTATTACTTTTCGCTAGTTTTTCTACAGCTTTGAATGCAGCATCAACTGGACCATCTCCTTCAGATTTTGAGTTATATAATTCATTCTTATATTTTAATGTAAGCAAAGCACAAGGCATTTGCCCTGTTTTTGAAAGCACCTCAAGAGATTCTAGTGTTATCTTATCTCCATTGGATTCATCTAGTTGTATTTCCGAAACAAGCGCGTGAAGATCTTCATCATATATTTCTTTCTTCTTGTCGGCTAAATCTTTAAATCTAGAAAAAGCATCATTTAATGCGCTTTTATTTTCGAAATGTGTACCCAGTGCTTCGAGACGATTGACGAAAGCCGCACGCCCAGAGAGTTTACCTAAGACGATCTTATTCGTCTGCAAACCTACATCCTGGGCGCTCATAATTTCATATGTTTCACGGAATTTTAAAACACCATCCTGATGGATACCGGACTCGTGTGAAAAAGCATTAGCGCCGACAATAGCTTTGTTCGGCTGAACAGAAAAGCCAGTGATATTTGAAACTAATCGAGAAGTAGAAGAAATTTGAGTAGTTTCAATTCGCGTTGTCACTGGAAAAATATCTTTTCTTGTCTTTACTGCCATTACTACTTCTTCAAGGGCCGCATTACCTGCTCGCTCACCTAAACCGTTAATTGTGCATTCTATTTGACGAGCACCTTTCATCACAGCAGCTAGGGAATTCGATACCGCTAAACCAAGATCGTTATGGCAATGTACAGAGAATATTGCTTTGTCTGAATTAGGTATATTTTCAATTAAACGACCAATAGTATTTGCGAATTCTTCTGGGTAACCATAACCAACAGTATCAGGAATATTGATCGTTTTTGCCCCAGCGTTAATGACCCCTTCAATAATTCTACACATATAGTCAAAATCAGAACGACTTGCATCCTCTAAAGAAAATTCTACATCATCAATTAAGTTGCGAGCAGACTTTACAGCATATATAGCTTGATCGAAAACTTGATCTGGACTCATTTGAAGTTTATGTTTCATATGAATTGGAGATGTGGCAATGAACGTATGAATACGCCCTGATTCTGCACCCTTTAGAGCTTCTGCAGAACTTCTAATATCCTCAATTCTGGCTCGTGAAAGACTACAAACGGTACTATCCTTTATCGCATTGGCAATAGCTTTCACTGATGCAAAATCTCCTGGACTGGATACAGCGAAGCCAGCCTCGATAACATCAACCTTTAGCTTTTCGAGGGCTTTGGCTATACGTAGTTTTTCATCGCTGGTCATAGAGGCGCCAGGGCTTTGCTCTCCATCTCGAAGTGTCGTATCAAAAATAATCAGTTTGTGTTTTTTCATACTACGCCTTCAAGCTATAAAACATATCTTTTAGCCATAAGATTGGAGCAGATAAGCAATAAATGACTGAAAAAATAAACAGAATTCTAGGGGGATCAATTGTAACCACAATAAGGCTCATCACTACAGCGAAAATCACCACAAAAGGAACTTTTCCCTTAAGATCAATCTCTTTTAAACTACGATAATTAAGATTTGACACCATCAATAGACCGGACAAGGCAGTTGTCACAGCCGCAAGGAAAGCTAATTTATTTGTTAGCTCAACTTCGTAACTGCACCATATCATAGAGGCTATTAATGCAGCAGCAGCAGGGCTTGGTATTCCAATAAAAAAACCCTTCGAGGAAGAATCAACCTGACTATTAAAACGAGCAAGCCTGAGTGCTGCACATGAAGCGTAAATAAAAGCTGCGGCCCAGCCAACTTTTCCTATCTCATTAAGTATCCAGCTAAAAGCTAATACTGCTGGAGCTATGCCAAAAGAAACCATATCAGAAAGGCTATCATACTGAAGCCCAAATTCACTAGATGTGTTTGTCATACGCGCTACAGTTCCATCTAAAACATCAAAGATCATTGCAACAAAAATTGCAATACAGGCTGCTTCAAATTTGCCATCCATACCTGCTAGAATTGCATAAAATCCAGCAAACATAGCACCTGTGGTAAATAAATTTGGAAGGAGGTAGACACCCTTATGCCTAAATTTTAAATTCTCGGAGGAAAGCTTCCCATCTTCGTTCGATGAGGTAAATTCATCAGAATTTGATGGATTTTCTTGACCTTCAATATCAGCCATAGTGTGCCCTTCGCTACAAAAAATTATTTTTTTGTAGCTATTAAATTTGATTATCCACCAATTCTGACTTTTGCCCTAGAAGTCATTACATTAAAAATTAATATTATACTAGATATTTGCTTATAGGATAAATTAACCGTGCTATAGCACGGTTAATTTATTAGGTTTTTAAGATTTCTAATTTTTATCCTTATCAACCAGCTGGTTAGCAGTGATCCACGGCATCATGGAGCGTAATTTAGCTCCTGTCTGCTCGATAGGATGAGCTGCATTATTGCGTCGGTATGCCGTCATAGAAGGATAATTCATTGCACCTTCGGTGACGAACATTTTTGCATATTCTCCGTTTTGGATACGCTTTAAAGCTGTTTTCATAGCTGCACGAGATTGATCATTAATGATTTCTGGGCCAGTAACGTACTCCCCATATTCTGCATTATTAGATATGGAGTAATTCATATTAGCAATTCCACCCTCATACATAAGATCAACGATTAGCTTGAGCTCGTGCAAACATTCAAAATATGCCATTTCAGGAGCATATCCAGCTTCTGTTAGTGTTTCGAAACCTGCTTTTACAAGTTCTACTGCTCCGCCACAAAGAACTGCCTGTTCTCCAAACAAATCTGTTTCGGTTTCATCCTTAAATGTAGTTTCGATAATTCCTGTTCGCCCACCTCCAATACCTGAAGCATAGGACATTGCTACATCTCTAGCATTTCCTGAGGCATCCTGATAGATAGCGACTAAATCAGGAATTCCTCCACCTTTAGTAAACTCATTACGCACAGTATGACCGGGAGCCTTGGGTGCTATCATAATTACATCTAGATCGTCTCGAGGTACAACTTGGTTATAATGAATTGCGAAGCCATGAGCAAAAGCCATAGTTGCTCCTTTTTTTAAATTAGGCTCAACCTCATCTCTATAAAGATGTGACTGAAATTCATCTGGCGTAAGTATCATAACAAGATCTGCACCAGAAACAGCGGCAGCAACATTCTTTACTGTTAATCCAGATTTTTTTGCCTTAGCAGCTGATGCTGAGCCATCTCTTAACCCTACGGTGACGTCAACACCTGAATCTTTGAGATTCAAGGCATGCGCGTGACCTTGTGAGCCATATCCGATAATTGATACTTTCATACCCTGAATGATGGAAAGCTTACAATCTTTATCATAAGAAACTTGCATGTTTTTATCCTGTATATTATTTTTAACGATTAGTTGTATTTCCTTAAAATGCCTACAAAAAATGGTACTACAAATATGTTATACCTTCAGTATTTTTTCTCCACGGGCTAAACCAGACACACCTGAACGTACTAATTCAAGAATATCTGCATAATTAATAGCCTCAATGAAGGCATCATTTTTATCACTACTACCTACGACCTGAAGTATGTAAGCATTTGTGTTAACGTCCACTATTTGACCTCGAAAAACATCAACACAATGATTTATTTCTGCTCTTTGAGCTTCGTTTGCCTTAATCTTGATTAGCATTATCTCTCGTTCAACATGAGGGCCGACGGTCAGGTCAATAACTTTAACTACGTCTATTAATTTATTCAGATTCTTGGTGATCTGCTCAATAACTTGATCACTCCCATGAGTTGTGAGCGTCAACCTAGATAGAGTTAGATCATCAGTGGGGGCAACAGTTAGAGTATCGATGTTGTAACCTCTTTGAGAAAACAACCCAACAACTCTAGATAAAGCACCAGGCTCATTTTCCATTAGCACTGAAATTATACGTCTCATCAGGTACGCTCCGTTTTACTCAACTTCATATCTTTCATCGAACCATTTGGCGCAATAAGCATTGGATATACATGTTCATTCCGGTCGACATTTATATCCATAAAAACCACGCGGTCTTTTAAGGCGAAACACTCTGCCATTTTATCATCCAGTTCATCAAAATTTGAAACGCGCATTCCCACGTGTCCGAACGATTCTGCTAGCTTTACAAAATCAGGCAGAGAGTCCTCATAAAGACTGGATGAGTAACGTCCACTATACTGCATATCTTGCCATTGGCGCACCATGCCAAGAGCTTGATTATTCAAGCTAATAATCTTGATTGGGAATCCATATTGCAAACAAGTGGATAGTTCTTGAATGCACATTTGTATACTACCTTCGCCTGTAACACAGGCTACCATTGCATCAGGGTGGGCTAATTGAACACCCATAGCTGCAGGTAAACCAAATCCCATAGTCCCAAGACCGCCTGAGTTAATCCAGCGACGAGGCTTATCAAACAGATAATATTGCGCAGCGAACATTTGATGTTGACCAACATCTGAGGTAACAAAAGCGTCACCTTTAGTTACCTTATAAAGGCTCCTTATTACATCCTGCGGCTTGATAATATTACCAGAACTTGGCTCATGTCTTGGTTGAGTATATATTCCATGGCGTTCTCTCCATCCATTTATTTTAGACCACCATTGAGAAAGAGCATCCTGATCTGGAATCTCCTTGCTAGACTTGATCTCATTAGTCATTTGCCTTAAAACGGTACTACATGCACCAACAATTGGAATATCTATAGCTACAGTCTTAGAGATAGATGTGGGGTCTACGTCTATGTGTATTATTTTTGCAGATGGACAGAATTTACTCGGGGTATTAGTTACCCGATCATCAAAACGAGCACCCACTGCAAAAATAACGTCAGCCTCATGCATGGCATTATTTGCTTCTACAGTGCCATGCATGCCCAGCATACCTAAAAATTGCGGATCAGTTCCAGGGAAAGCGCCAAGCCCCATCAACGTGTTAGTTATAGGAAAATTTAACAGCTTAGTTAGTTCCGTCAGCTCAGCGGAGGCATCGCCCAAAATAGCTCCACCGCCACTGTAAATGACTGGACGCTTAGCTGCTAATAAAGTCTTTACTGCTCTTTTGACTTGGCCAGCATGGCCTCTAGTAGTTGGGTGATAAGAACGTATTTTTATTTTTTCTGGATATTCATAGGGTATACGGTGGTCAGGAGCTGTTACATCTTTAGGTATATCAACAATAACTGGTCCTGGTCGACCTGTTTTTGCAATATAAAAAGCTTTGGCAATGACGACTGCAATTTCTGATGCATCCATGACCAAAAAACTATGCTTAACTATGGGCCTAGAAATTCCAACCATATCAGTTTCCTGAAAAGCATCTTGCCCAATTTTATCACGAGGGACCTGTCCAGATATCACCACCATAGGAATAGAATCCATGTAAGCAGTAGCAATACCAGTGATTGCATTTGTGGCACCAGGACCAGAAGTTACAAGAACTGCGCCTACATCTCCAGTAGAACGTGAGTGTCCATCAGCAGCATGCACAGCACCTTGCTCGTGTCTCACAAGAATATGTTCAACGTCTTTCTGTTGAAAAAGTGCATCATAAATATGTAATGCCGCACCACCTGGATAACCCCACACATACTTAACACCTGCATCCTTGAGTGCTCGAACAACTATTTCACCACCAGACAAAAGTTCCACTATATGAATCCCCAAAAAAAGATAAATTTACTCCGAAAAAAGTCTGCTTGGGGGGTATTAAAAGAGTGCAGCTGTGACATCACAGTTATGTTTATTGCAACATGGCAACTGAGAATACAATCAGTGCCTCAGATTTATGGGTAGACAAATCTGTTCTGGATGCCCAGCAAGCGCTGTTTACGCCTACCTAGCAAACTGGCAAGGAGCCAGTGTGTGAAAACAAAGGTTATTTCCACAGAAAGATGAACTTTAGAGTGTAAATGGAATTTAGTCAACAATAGCTGTCGGTTTACTCGACTTTAATTAACAAAAAATTAAGGCTAATTATTATTAAGAAAACCATATCAAGCTTGCCATTCTTCCGGTATTTCCATCTCGGCGATATGAATAAAATCTTTCATAGTCATCATAAGTACACAAATCGCCACCATAAATTTTAAAGACATAATTTTCGTTAAAATATATCTTTGCTAGCTCGTACAAATTAGCTCTCCATTTTTCATCTTGATAAAAATTTTTTTGTTTGACTCTAACAAAGCATGAACTAACTTTTTCTTGAAGGGCTATTGAACAACATCTATTGAGGAATGCTTTTTTTACCTCATACCCGACCTCAAAATTTTTCTGGCTAATAGTTGGACCTATATACACCATTAAGTCATCTGGATTGACATTAAGCTGCTTAATTAAGTTAGTAATTATTCCCGCAGACAAGCCTCGCCAGCCTGCGTGTATGGATGCAACTAGCGTTCCTTGAACGTCACAAATCAAAATTGGCAGGCAGTCAGCTGTTGTCACAGAGCAAACAATTTCGGATTTTTTTGTAAAAGAGCCATCACCAACAATAGTTGATCCATCACAAGTAGCTTGTACTACATTCACTCCATGAACTTGATCAAGGAGCTGGGGACGAGATGGCAAACTAACCTCTTGTGATAATAATCTCCAGTTGCTCTCAACAGACTTTATATTATCACCGACGTTAAAACCAAAATTATTGCTATTCCAGGGCGATAAAGACAAACCTCCTTTTCTGGTGGTGATAAAAGCAGATATATTCTCTGGGGCTGGCCAATTTGGTTTTAGTATTTCCATGTAAAATCCAAAATTTTAGCTCAAAAAAAATCAAATATTACTAGATTCTGTTTTTAATGTATTCAGTAAATCAGAAAAATCTGTTGGCACAGAAACACACCACTCCATATATTTGTTGGAAACAGGGTGAATCAAACCTAACATTGCAGCATGTAAAGCTTGTCGATTGAAATCTCTCAGAGATTTTTGCAATTTTAAAGTTGCACCTTTAGGTAGCTTAAGCCGCCCACCATAAACTGGATCACCAATTAATGGGTAGCCTATATGTGACATATGTACTCGTATCTGATGTGTTCGGCCTGTTTCTAGCTTCACTTTAATAAAGGTATGGTGTTCAAATTTTTTGATTATCCTAAAATGGGTTATTGCGTCTTTCCCGCTGTGGCTAACAACAGCCATTTTAGTTCTTACCTTAGGATGTCGTCCAAGTGGTTCATTAACGGTTCCTCCGCCAGTCATTGCTCCTTGAGCGATAGCGTGGTATTCACGAGTTACACTCCGAGACTGAAGTTGCTTAACTAAGGAATAATGCGCCTCCAAAGTTTTAGCTGCAACCATAACTCCACTGGTATCCTTATCCAGGCGATGAACAATTCCAGCACGCGGGATCTTCTCATTATCTGGAATCTTATGTAAAAGCCCATTGAGTAGAGTTCCTGTATAGTTTCCAGCAGCTGGATGAACTACTAACCCAGCTGGCTTATTAAGAACGATTATATGCTCATCCTCAAATATAACATCTAGCTCAATCGCTTCTGGTTGCCATTCTCCTTCGGATTCAAGTAACGCGATAATGGTTAATAATTCTCCACCTTGAAGTTTATCCTTAGGTCGCAATAAGTTACCATCTACTAATAATTTACCTTTTTTTATCCAAGACTGTAATCGTGACCTTGAGAAATCACTAAAAATATCAGATGCGACCTGATCTAACCGCATTCCGCGAGATGACAAGGGGGCATTTTTTTCTAATCTGATAGTTTCTGACATATGATTTCAATCAAGTGTATTTTGTTTACTGTTGAGGCTGTGGTTAAATACGTTATCTTACATTTATAGTGCTGTCTAAAGAATACTTTAAGCTCAACTTGAGATAAAATTTAACAGGGTACGGTTCAATGCGATTTTTGCTTCTAATATTAATATCTGTGTGTCTCCTAACATCGGGGTGTGCATACTTTAACTCAATCAATGGTATATCCTCACCTTCAGACAGTCTAGATACCTCTGGTTACTCAGAAAAAGATTTTTTTAGTGCTATACAAGAAGATCTTAAAGGTGGTTTTTGGTTAACAGCAATTGATAAATTAAGATCTCTTGAAGCTCAATTTCCATTTGGTGACTACGCAGAACAAGCTCAGCTTGAACTTATATATGCCCACCTAAAAGCTGGTGAACACGACTCAGCAATAAGTGTTGCTGAAAGGTTTATTAGGCTCCACCCTCAGTATGAAAATGTTGATTATGCCTATTATTTGAAGGGGCTATCTTCTTTTGTGAAAAGTGATGGTATGTTTGGAAAACTTCTTCCCATTGATGAGACAAAACGGGATCCAGGATCAGCAAGAAACTCATTTTCTTCTTTTAGTGAACTATTAAATCGATTTCCGGAAAGCCCATATGCACCAGATGCCCAAAAAAGAATGATCTATCTAAGAAATATTCTTGCGCGACACGAAGTTCATGCCGCTAACTATTTTTTCACTCGCGGAGCATATCTTGCGGCAGCAAACAGAGGTAGATACATTATAGAAAATTTTCAAAAAACACCGGCTGTCCCCGATGGACTAGCAATTATGGCTCAAGCCTACTACCTGATGGATATGCATGATCTTTCTAGTCATGCAACTGAGATGCTAGTAAAGAATTATCCTAATCATTCGGCGCTAGACTCGAATGGAGAATTTCAATATCAGGATAAGAATGCTTCTTTGGAAAGGACCTGGACTAATACGCTAACTGCTGGCCTTTTCGATAAGCCAAGCCCACTTGGCTTTGATACTCGACATATCTTTAACGATCGATACAAACAAATAGGTGGCAGTCAAGACGAAAAATCTTGGTTAGATGTTGCTACCTTTGGTATCTTTAAATAGACTTTATATCTTTAATGCTAGGAGTTATTTAAAAAATTTCAAATGTAAACATATGCAGAATACAAACAACTTAGATCTTTTTGATACTCACCCCTACAAAGAAGAAATTCTTTTTTTATCTAAAAAAGATTCAGACCTTAGATCTTTATTTTTAATGTACCCCCACTTTCAGCCGTTTAAAAGAAAGAAAGGATTTGAGGGTCTAGTGCAACTTATAACGGAGCAACAGCTCTCTGTAGTTTCTGCTAAAGCAATATTTGATAGGCTGAAAAAGTTACTGATAATCTTTGAACCTAAGGATTATTTAAGATTAACTGATCTAGATCTTCGAACTACTGGTTTGAGCAGGCCAAAAATAAAATACTGTAGAATTTTAGCGGAAAACATTATTTCGGGTGATCTATCTTTTAATCTTATCCATAAGATGGATGACGAAGAGCTAAAAAAATCATTATGCAAAATTAAAGGTATCGGTGAATGGACTGCTCAATGCTATATGCTCGCATCTCTTAACAGAAGAGATGTTTGGCCCGTCAAAGATATAGGTTTGCAGGTTGGGGTACAAAGAATCAAAAAACTTAAGAAAAGACCTACCGAAGATGAAATGATTAAGGTAGCGTTAAGTTGGAAGCCATATAGATCAATCGTAGCCAATGTTTTATGGACTTCTTATGACTAAACTTATCATATCTCTTAAAATAACAAACACTAAAATAAATAATCTGCACAAATTATAAAAATTAGAGTGTCAAATAATGTCCAGTAAATCTAACTATGATCAAATCATAGAGCGCATGAAAGTACTACCATCCATTAATCCAAAATTTGAAGTACGTAGAAGAATAGAATTCATAAAGACTGCTCTCACTGAATCCGGACTTACACACCTAGTTCTAGGAATAAGTGGTGGGGTTGATTCAGCAACCTGCGGTCGATTAGCTCAATTAGCAGTGGACGAGCTGAATCATGAAAATTCTAATTGCAAATATTCTTTTGTTGCTTTGAGGCTTCCATATGGAGAGCAACTAGATGAGACAGATGCTAAAAAATCTTTAGAATTTATTCATCCCACTAAAAATATTCTTGTTAATATTAAACCAAGTGTTGATATTTTGCATGAACAAATCAATGCCTCTATTAGTGTCTACTCGGAGGGCAAAAAAAATACAAAAAAAAATGATTTCGTCAAAGGTAATACTAAAGCGAGAATCCGTATGGCTATACAATATGAAATAGCAGGGCAGCTAAAAGGGCTTGTTCTTGGGACAGATCATTCAGCTGAAAATGTCACCGGATTTTATACCAAATGGGGAGACGGTGCATGCGATCTAGCGCCCTTATTTGGCCTTAATAAAAGACAGGTTCGAGAAATTTCAAAGTTCTTAGGTGCACCAAACAAAATAATAGCCAAGACCCCAACTGCTGATCTTGAATGCCTTTCTCCACAAAAGTCGGATGAAAAAGTACTAGGGGTTACTTACGATGAGATTGATGACTTTTTAGAAGGAAAAGTAGTTAGCGAGGAATCTATGAAAACCATCACTTTTTTATTCCATAAAACTGAACACAAGCGTCGCCCTATTCCCACAATTTATGACTGAAGATCTAGACTAAGAGTACTAACGAAGCTCTTTTGGAATTGAAAATTTTATATTTTCTTCAGCCCCGGAAATTTCGATTGGAGCATTGCAACCAATAAGCTTTAAGGTCTCAATGACATCTTTAACAAGACTTTCTGGGGCAGAAGCACCTGCTGTTATACCAATTCTAGTTTTCCCTATAATCCACTTCTCAGAAATATTCTTAGCACTGTCAATGAGGTACGACTCTACGCCACAGCGCTGAGCTAATTCTTTTAAGCGGTTGGAGTTTGAACTATTTATGGACCCTACTACCAAAACTAAATCACACTCTAGAGCAAGTTGCTTAACAGCATCCTGTCTATTTTGTGTCGCATAGCATATATCATCTTTTTTGGGTCCTTGAATTAGTGGAAAACGCTTTCGCAATATGTCTATAATTTCTTTAGTATCATCTACAGATAAAGTGGTTTGTGTAACATAGGCAACATTATCCGGATTTTGAATTTTCAATGATCTAGCATCCGATTCGTTTTCTACTAGATAGATATTTTTTTTATTTACATATTGCCCCATTGTCCCCTCAACTTCTGGATGCTCATGGTGTCCTATCATTACACAATCGACTTCTTCGCGACTAGATCGAGCAACCTCTGTGTGAACTTTTGTTACCAAAGGGCAGGTTGCATCAAAAATGCGTAGATTTTTTTTATCTGCCTCTTGTCTGACAGACTGAGATACGCCATGTGCGCTAAAAATTACCGTGACGTTATCTGGAATATCAGCTATTTCATCAACAAAAATAGCACCACGGTTGCTTAACATTTCAACTACTGACTTATTATGCACCACTTCATGGCGCACATAAATTGGTGCGCCATGAATATCTAAAGCACGGAGAACTATCTCGATGGCTCTATCTACTCCAGCACAAAATCCTCTTGGATTAGCTAGCATTAGATCAATCAAGTTTTCACCGCCGGCTCAACACGAACAATTTCTACCTCAAAAGTTATAGTATGACCAGCTAAAGGATGATTAAAATCTGCTATGACTATTTTTTCATCACTACTGACTATTACGCCGGGCAGCTCCCCTCCGTTTGCATCAGCAAAAGAGATTAATAATCCAGGCTTCATATCTTCAATATCTGCAAAGTTTTTTCGCGGAAATTCTTGGATATTATTAGGATTATGTTGGCCAAAACCATTTTCTGGTTTTATAAGCAATGTACGTTTTTCTCCAGCAACTAGGCCAACTAAGGCAAACTCAAATCCAGGCAACAACTTACCGTCTCCAAAACTACAAATAGCTGGTTCTGAATCAAAGTTCGAATCCACTATGGAGCCATTCTCCAAGGAAAGAGAAAAATATAAAGTTATTTTTGTATCTGGGCCAACAGGTAGTAATTTCATATCAGTTAATTTAGTCATAAAGTCACTTATCTATATTTTTTGATACAACCAGGTTGTTGATAATAAAAATTGCCACTCCTAGGGTAATACTCGCATCAGCAATATTAAAAACTGGCCAATGGTAACTTTTATAAAAAATATCAATGAAGTCGATTATATACCCTAGGAATACTCGATCAATCAAGTTGCCAATAGCTCCGCCTAAAATCAAAGATAAAGAAAGTGACATAAAAAATTGTGTTTTTTTTAGCCGATATAACCAAGCAGCTAAGATAATACTTACAATTAAGGAGATCAGTAAAAATAGCCAGCGTTGCCAGCCTCCCGCATCACTCAAAAAACTAAATGCTGCGCCAGCATTATGAATCAATATTAAATTAACCCCAGAAAAAACATTTAAGTTTTCCCCATATAAAAAATTTTCAGTCACTATATTTTTTGTGAGCTGGTCGGCCAGCACCACAAAAGCAGACAAGATATACCAACGCAATATAGTCCAATTCACAGTATCAACCTATATTGATAACATTAAGTGAAGCTCTACTAAGCGTAGAACCGCCGTTCCCCATCTGCCTCTATGTTCTGAATACAGCGACCACAGATATGCATGTGTGTCGTATCAGATCCTACATCCTCTTTATGATGCCAGCAACGCTCACACTTTGTATGTTGAGTTTTTATAACACTGACTTTCAAGCCATCAATTTCTGTTGAGATGACTCTATCTTCATCCTTAATAGCACTAATAGATTTTATATTAGCTTTAGAGGTTATAAAAATAAATCTTAACTCATTCTTTAGCTTTTCTAGAGTCTTCATTAATGACTCGTCAACATATACGGTGACTTCAGCCTCAAGTGATTTTTGAATACCATCAGCCTTTTTTTCTTCTAAAATTCTATTTACTGCATTTCGTGTTTCTATGATAATTTTCCAATCATTTTCTTTAATTTTTCCTTCGGAAAAAGATGTTAACTCTTGCCATTCAGCAAAAAAGACAGTTTCCTCTCTATCTCCAGGCATAAATGTCCAAATTTCGTCTGCTGTAAAACTTAATATTGGAGCAATCCAACGGACAAAATATTCTAAAATATAATAAATAGCTGTTTGAGCTGATCGTCTTGCTACAGAGTTCTTTTGACAAGTATATTGACGATCTTTAATAATATTAAGATAAAACCCTCCCATATCTGTAACACAAAAATTATGTAGCTTCTGATAGATTTGATGAAACTGGTAGCCATCATATGCTGCCAAAATTTCCTTGTGCGTCTCAATAGTTAAGCCTATAGCCCAACGATCAAGCTCTAACATATCGTCAAAAGGTACCAAATTTTTAGAAGGATCAAAGTCATTTAAATTAGATAAGAAAAAGCGTGCTGTATTTCTAATTCTTCGATATGAATCACCAGTTCTTTTCAAAATTTCGTCAGACACAGACATTTCATTACTACAATCAGTAGCTGCAACCCATAATCTAAGTACATCAGCCCCCTGATCATTTATAACTTGCTGTGGAGATAAAACATTGCCAACAGATTTAGACATCTTGTGACCGCTTGCATCCACAACAAACCCATGTGTCATAACTGCTTTATATGGGGAGCTCTCTTTTATTGCTATTGCAGTTTTAAGGGATGACTGGAACCACCCTCTATGCTGATCAGAGCCCTCTAAGTAAAGGTCAGCTGGAAACTGTAATTCTTTTCGATCATCAAGTACTGCAGAATGAGTAACACCAGAATCAAACCAAACATCTAAAGTGTCACTCACTTTACTATAATCATTCGCTTGATCTCCAAGTAAATCTTTTATATCTGTTTGATACCAAAAATCTATGCCTTGCTTTTCTACGCCAGCCGCTATGACCTCGATTAGTTTAGATGTATCTGGGTGGATTTCGCCTGTTGAATTGTGCACAAAAAGTGTGATGGGAACGCCCCATGTTCGCTGACGTGATATACACCAGTCTGGGCTATTCTCAAGCATTCCATCTATTCGAGCCTTTCCCCATTCTGGATACCAAGAGACCAAAGGGACTAGTTTTTTGGCTTTTTCCAATAAACCATTTTTAGTCATACTTATAAACCACTGCGGAGTAGCACGATAAATTAACGGTGTTTTAGTACGCCAACAATGTGGATAGCTATGTGTAAATTTACTGCTAGCTATAAGTCTAGCTTTAGATTTTAGTAATTCTATAACCTGTTCATCAACCTTATAAATATGCTCTCCAGCAAAGAAATCTACGTCTTTTCGAAATACGCCGTTATCTGCAATATAATTTAAAGTAGTAATTTTGTATTTTTCTGCAACAATAAAATCGTCTACTCCATGATCTGGAGCAGTATGCACGCAACCTGTACCAGCATCTGTTGTGACATGATTTCCAAGAATTATAGGTACTTTTCGATCATTAAAAGGGTGATTCAGGCTTAATAGCTCAAACAGATGGCCTTTGGCGCGACCTACGATTTCATAGTCCTCAACTCCCCATCGAGCTAAAACTGAATCGACAAGTAATTCAGCCACTAAATATCTTCCAGATGGTAAATTGAGGGGCTGGCATGATAAAAGCACATAATCTAAATCAGGGTTTAAGCAGACTGCTTGATTTGATGGAAGTGTCCAAGGAGTTGTAGTCCAAATAACAACAAATATATTACCATTACCACTAATATCAGCTACTGCTTTGACAAAAGTCTGCTCATCAGCAACTGGGAATGCAACGTCAATCGAAAAAGATGATTTGTCTTGATACTCAACCTCGGTTTCAGCTAAAGCAGAGGCCCCTACTACACTCCAATATACAGGCTTATAGCCTTTAACAAGATGTCCGTTTTTGACAACCTTACCAAGCGCACGAATAATACTAGCCTCGAATTTTTTATCCATAGTAAGATAAGGATTATTCCATTCAGCAAAAACTCCAAGACGCACAAAGTCCTTCATTTGACCGTCTACTTGTCGTTGTGCATATTCTCGACACTTTTCACGAAAATTATTATGATCTACCTTAATACCAGCTTTACCTATTTTTTTTTCTACCTCATGCTCGATGGGAAGCCCATGGCAATCCCAGCCTGGGATATATGGCGCATCGAAACCACTTAGGCTTTGAGATTTAATTACAATATCTTTCAAGATTTTATTAACGGCATGACCAATATGTATTTTGCCATTAGCGTATGGAGGGCCATCGTGTAGAATAAACTTTTTTCTACCTTGTCGCCTCTCGCGCAATCTTTCATAAAGTTTGTTTTCCTGCCACTTTTTTAGCATATCAGGCTCCCTCTGAGCGAGATTAGCCTTCATCGGAAATGCGGTAGCAGGTAAATTTAAAGTTGGCTTATAATCAATCATTTTTTTAAAATCTTCTTTTATTTTTTGGAAAAATATTTTGTAGCGCTCTGTATATCAGAATGAATCTGTTTGGCCATTAAATCTACAGAAGAAAAGTTTTTTTCACCACGTATTTTAGACTTAAATTCTACATGTATCCTTTGGCCATATATATCTTCGTTAAAGTTTAGCAAATGAACCTCAAGAACTGGTTTAACCAAGTCTCCTATAGTTGGCCTAATACCCACATTAGCGACACCAGGTAAGAAGCGGCCATTAATTATAACTTCTACTACAAAAACTCCGCTTAATGGCGCACTATAGCGCTTTAACTGGACATTAGCAGTGGGTACACCAATCTCTCTGCCAAGTCTTTGCCCATAGATAACACAACCTGTAATTCTAAACGGCTTACCTAAGAGACATTTCGCCAAAGTAAAGTCTGACACACTTATAGCTGAACGAATCCAAGTGCTACTTATACGCTTATCTTGGTATTCCAAGGTGCAAGTATCGATTACGTCAAAATTATTCTCACATCCAAATTTTTTCAACAATTGATAGTTACCACTTCTATCATGCCCAAACTTAAAGTCATCACCCACTACCAAGCATCTAATTTTTAGGCCTGAAATTAAAACTTGCTCAATGAAATCTGTTGCCGACAAACTACGCAAAGAACGGTTAAACTGAAGACAGAAAACTTTATCCACACCAACTTCAATTAATTCTTCAACTTTTTCTCGTAAACGCATCAATCGAGCTGGAGCTTGTTCGCCAGTAAAAAATTCTCGTGGCTGAGGTTCAAATATCATCACAACTGATGGGAGTCGAAGCTCACTAGCTTTATCAATAAGCTGCTTCAATATAGCTCGATGCCCGAGATGAACGCCATCGAAGGATCCAATAGTTGCAACACAACCAGTTCGCGCAGGCTTTAAGTTATGCAAGCCTCTAATAAACTTCTTATTATATTTAGTCACACGCCATCGATTTAAAAAACGAAATAAAATTATACCCACCCAAAGAGATTAAAAATAGGTGGGCTTCTCATTATTTAACGGTAAACTTTGCTTATAGGTGGTCTGATATAAATTTATTGATTTTTTATATATGCAATACGAAAACCACTCAAGAAAAGAATTGAAACATAAACTGCTGTGCCTAAAACACAAATTAGCCCTAGTAAACTTAATCTCTCCCACCATATCATATCAAACCAGCTACCTAGATAAGCTGTACATCCGTACAAGAAAATACACATAGAAATATTTGCATTAAATAGCATTAGTAAAAATTTTTGCCAACCAGGTTGCGGTCTATAAATATCATTTTTACGTAAACCTTGAAATAGCAAAAAACTATTTAAAATAGCAGCTAATGTTGTTGCTAAGGCCAAACCAACATGGCCTATTCCTAGGTAAAAATGGAGGGGCAGTATCAATACAATGCTAAGCCCTATATTGGCAATGATAGCTATAATACCTATACGGACAGGCGTTTTAACATCCTGACGAGCGAAGTATCCCGGAGCTAGCACCTTTATTAACATAAACGCTACTATACCCGCTGAATAAGCACGCAAACTAAGGGTTGCCATATTCATATCTCTAGGTGTCAATAGCTCTCCATAATAAAATAGTGAGATTAAAATGGGCTCTGCTAAAATCATTAGAGCTAATGTTGCGGGTATCGCAATAACAGATACTAACCGAATAGCCCAATCTATCATCATACTAAACTTTTCAATATTGTCGGATACATGCTGTCTTGATAAATTTGGAAGTATTACGGTGGCAATGGCAACACCAAAAACGCCTAGTGGAAGACCGGCAAGACGGTCAGAGTAGTAAAGCCAAGAAATACTTCCTGTCGGAAGAAAAGAGGCTATCATCGTATCTAACAACAGGTTTATTTGGGTCACTGAAACACCAAAAATCGCCGGGGCCATTAGTGCTAATATCTTTACAACACCATCATCGCGCCAAACTATAACTGGAGAAGGTAGCATATGGATTTTAGCCAAAAAAGGTAGCTGAAATAAAAGCTGAATTATACCTGCGGCTAACACTCCCCAAGCAAGAGCATATACCGGCTGATCAAACCAAGGTGAAACAAAAATAGCAGCAATTATCAAAGATATATTCAGAAAAATTGGAGTAATTGCAGGTACTGCGAATCTATCATAACTATTTAAAATAGCTCCTGCGAAACCCGTCAATGATATTAAGAGCAAATAAGGAAACGTAATCCTAAGCATATCACTAGTTGCAGAAAATTTTTCTGGGTCGTCTAACCAAAATCCAAATGCAAAAATACCAGTAATCAAGGGCGAAGCTATGACAACCAAAACTGTAATTGCAATAAGAATAGAGCCTAGAACACCAGCCACTATATCAACGAGGGCTTTTACTGCAGCCTGATTACCAGCCTCCCTGTATTCTGCTAAAACCGGAATAAACGCATTAGAAAACGCACCTTCAGAAAACAGTTTACGAAAAAAATTAGGGATTTTAAATGCAACAAAAAAAGCATCCGCCATAGCATCTGCTCCTATAAATCTCGCGATAACTACATCCCTTATCAATCCAGCAAACCTAGAACAAGTAGTCATTAAAGCAACTATAGAGCCTGATTTTAGTAAATTTGTTGATCTGGCTCCCAGATCTTCTGTTTCAGTTTTATGGCGAGCATCTTGATCCTTCAAAACCTAAACTCCGATGATTTAATTAAAAAATAAATCGTTGAAAACAGTTTAGTTCTAAGCTAGTTTTTATAGGTAAACCGAGCTCAAATCTAATATAAACATGACAAGAGTAACTATAACGCTTAATTTTAGTAATTATTATAAAGGTTTCACAACAATTCGTATTGATAAGCGCAGATAAACATTGTATATTCTCGCGCCTTGAATCTAAGTCTATAACTTTAGTACAGTCTAATAAGGAGCATTAGGTGGCCAATTCCCCACAAGCACGCAAAAGAGCGCGTCAAAATGAAAAGAGTCGAAAACACAACGGCGGATTGCGCTCGATGGTTCGAACTTATTTAAAGAAGACAGACGCTGCTATTGAGTCAGGAAAAATAGAAGCAGCGCAGGCTGCTTTTGATGAATTTGTTCCAATGCTTGACCGAGTTGCAGACAAGGGAATAATTCACAAAAATAAAGCTGCACGACATAAAAGCCGGCTAAACCATAGGATAAAGGCTCTTTCATCTAGCTAAATTAAATTTAGTCCAAAATCGTATTGAATACTAGATTTGCAGAAAACACTTAAACCATTGTATATGGTCAACATAAAACTAAGTTATCTCTGTGGATCAATTCTTCAGAATCACAATAGCCTAATTGGTCAGCAATCTTTGAGCTGCTTTTACCAAGTATTTTAATACTTTCAGTAGAATTGTAATTAACTAATCCTCTAGCAATTTCTTTCCCTTTTTCATCAATACATCTTACAAGGTCACCTTTAGAAAAACTTCCCTCAACGCTTATAATACCGACTGGAAGAAGGCTTTTACCATGATCTATTAGCATTCTTGTAGCACCTGAATCAATAGTTAGCGAACCGCAGACATTAAGCCTACCTACCAACCACTGCTTACGAGCTACGATTGGCTCTTTATCAGAAACCAATAAAGTGCCGAGTACTTCACCCTCTGACAGACGTGTCAAGATCCGCTTAATTCTACCACCGGCTATAATAGTATTTGTACCCGAACGTGCAGCAAGTTTCGCAGCCCTAAGTTTTGTTATCATCCCTCCTCTGCCTAAAGAGCTTGAAGAACCAGCAAATTTATACAGGGCCTCATCTCCAGATTTTCCGCTGACAATCAAGTTAGCCTTTGAAATTTTACTAGGGTCTGCATCAAAGAGTCCATCCTGATCAGTAAGTATTACTAATAAATCAGCATCTATTAGATTGGCGACCATAGCAGCGAGAGTATCATTATCTCCAAAGCGAATCTGTTCAGTTGCTACGGTGTCATTTTCATTAATTATTGGTACAACACCTAGTTTAATTAATTCTTGAAGTGTGTTTCTTACATTCAGGTAACGTTCGCGATTTGAAATATCATCATGATCTAACAAGATTTGAGCAGTATTGCGCCCATATTGTTGAAATTGAAATTCATAAGCCTGCACAAGTCCTGCTTGTCCAACAGCAGCAGCGACCTGTAATTCATGAACTGAGGATGGTCTTGTACCCCAACCAAGTCTGGACATACCTTCAGCTACTGCGCCGGAAGAAACAATTATGATTTCTATCCCTTCGTTCATCTGACTTGCTATTTGTTCTGCCCATTGGGCAATAGCAACCTTATCAAGTCCATTACCATCGTCTGTTAGCAATGCACTTCCAATTTTTATAACCCAGCGTTTGGATTTTTTTATAGAATCTCTATCATTAGTCATATATTGCCCAGCTAGATTATTATTCTTGCTCGCAGCAAGCTCATAAATATTCTTGTATATTAAAAAAAGATAATTAAATGTTATGATTTTGGAATAATTTTTATTTAATTACTATGTATAACCTCAATATCATCATCGCTAGCTGGTATTTGTCGTTTCTTTAGCAGCTCTATTCTTTCTTTAGCCTCAAGCTGCATCTTGGACTGGAGATCTAGCTCATGGGCTGCAGCATTTGGGTCACCTTTCTCATCATCCCAGCATTCCTCTAAACGATACATTATGTCTTGGCAAAGTACCTCTGTCCCTAAAGAACCGAGAGCGGAGATATAGCGAACAGGTCCATTCCATTTTAGTTTTTTTACCACATCTGCACATCGAATTATTCTTTCGCTTTCTGGTAACAAATCAATTTTATTTAATATCAACCAGCGCTCACGACAGTAAAGCGTATGACTAAATAGATCTAATTCATTCTCAATAATCTTAGCATTACTAGCTGGACAAGATCCATCTGCTGGCAACATGTCAACCAAATGAAGAAGTATGCGCGTTCTGGTCAGATGCTTCAAAAAACGGATTCCTAAACCTGCACCTTCTGCGGCGCCCTGAACCAAACCTGGGATGTCAGCAATGACAAAACTACGATACCTTTGTGGGCTCACCACCCCTAAGTTTGGAACTAAAGTAGTAAATGGATAATCTGCTACCTTAGGTCGTGCAGCTGAAACCGCCCTGATAAAAGTAGATTTTCCTGCATTGGGAAGCCCAAGTAAGCCAACATCTGCTAAAACTTTGAGTTCTAATTTCAAGTGGCGTAATTCACCATCAGTTCCAGGAGAAGTTTGTCTTGGTGCACGATTAGTGCTCGACTTATAACGGGTATTACCTAAACCGTGATAGCCGGCTTTTGCCACTAGTAGACGCTGCCCATCGGAGGTTATATCGCCGAGCACTTCTTCGGTATCTTCATCAAAGATTGTTGTGCCAACAGGCACTTGAAGAATAAGATGATCTCCACCCTTTCCGGTACAATTTTGTGGCTTTCCTGTTTCACCACTCTCAGCATTAAAATTTCGCTGGAATCGAAAATCTACCAATGTATTAAGGCTATCGCTACCTTCTAGATAAACATTACCTCCATCACCCCCATCGCCTCCATCTGGACCGCCTCTTTCAATAAATTTTTCGCGACGAAAACTGAGACACCCTTTACCACCTCGGCCTGCCTGAACATGTATAGTTGTTTCATCAACAAATTTCATAACGTCGAACCACTAGTATATCTTTAACATAGATTAAAAATTTAGCTTAGCATCTAACAGAGTATACATTTTCCAGAAAACGGTTATAAGTTTCATAAAAATATAGCTTAAAAACAAGATATCCAAACGAAAAAACCCCGCTTTCGCAGGGCTTTAAATTAAATCAAGAGGTGATTAAGCTGCATATTATACCGAAACTATATCAACATACTTGCGATTTTTTGGTCCTTTTACCGAAAACTGTACCTCTCCAGCACTAGTTGCAAAAATCGTATGGTCTCTTCCAATCCCTGCATTATCACCAGCATAGAATTTCGTACCTCGTTGTCTAACAATAATACTGCCTGCGGGAACTTGTTCACCACCGAAACGCTTGATACCAAGTCGCTTACTTTGCGAATCGCGTCCATTACGGGTACTACCACCAGCTTTCTTGTGAGCCATAACGCTCTCCTATTACTTTTCTTCGGGCTTGTTTTTTGGTTTAGTTACAGCCTTTGCTTTAGCTACAACCTTTGATTTTGGTTTAACTACTGACTTAGCTTTTGGTTCAACTACAGTTTTAACCTTTAGTTTAGTTTTAATTTCGGTTTTAACTTTTGATTTAGTCGCACTTATATTTACAATTTTAATTTCAGTAAACCACTGTCGATGACCCATTTGTTTACGGCTATGCTTACGACGATTAAACTTAATAATTCTTATTTTATCGGCACGACCATGGCTTAATATTTCTGCAGTAACTTTTGCTCCGCTGATATACGGCGTACCAATTTTTACTTTCTCTCCATCTGTGACCATTAGTACTTCATCAAAGTGAATTTTTTCACCTGTGGCTACGTCTAGTTTTTCTACACGAAGGAATTCTCCCTCTTCAACACGATGCTGTTTACCGCCACTTTTAATAACTGCATACATAAAGTCTACTCCGTATTCGCATCAACCAGTTTGTGCCCAAAAAACTATTTCTTCAGGCCGGTTTTACGAGGGCGTGAATTTTATGACAAACATGCTTTAATCGCAAGAATAAAATTTTTTAAAACATCTATAATAGTTATAATAACTCGGTTAGATAAATTTTAGGAACTTGAAATGTTACCTTTTTACCAAGTAGTCAAATCTGAATTTGAAGAAGTTAACGGTATTATTATTAATCGCTTGAGTTCCGAAGTCGATCTAGTCGAAAATATTGGCCAATATATTATTGATGGTGGCGGCAAACGTTTAAGGCCGTTACTAGTGCTCCTAAGCGCCAAAATTTCTGGATACATAGGCTCAAAACATCTTTCCCTCGCAGCTATTGTTGAGTTTATACACACCGCCACTTTGCTTCATGATGATGTAGTTGATACTTCTGATCTGCGCCGCGGGAAAGCAACCGCGAATTCAAAATTTGGGAACGCACCTAGTGTGCTAGTTGGTGATTTTCTATACTCAAGGGCATTTCAGATGCTCGTTGAAGTTGACGATATGAAAATTATGGGTACTATTGCGGATACCACTAATGCAATATCTGAGGGCGAGGTTCAACAGTTAGCCAATGCTAGAAATCCTATGATCTCTGAAGAAATATATAAAAAAGTAATTTTCAAAAAAACAGCTATACTTTTCGAGGCTGCTACAAAAGTGGGGTCCCAGATAGCTGGATCTAATTCCAAGGATGAAAAAACTTTAAGTGACTATGGTAGACATATCGGAATGGCATTTCAGTTAATGGACGATGTTCTAGATTATAATGGTACTTCCGAAAATCTAGGTAAAAATATAGGGGATGATCTAGCAGAAGGAAAGACAACTCTACCATTAATTTATGCGATGAAAAACGGAACAAAGCAACAAAAATCACTTATCCAAAAAGCCATAAAGAATGCTAATTTTGATAAATTAGGACTTATTCTTGATGCTATTAAAGATACCGGAGCCCTAGATTACACAATGTCTTGCGCAAAAAAACATGCTACAGAAGCTAAGCATTGCCTAGTAGGCCTATCAGATAGTAAAGAAAAAAAAGCAATGCTAGAACTCGCTGAATTTTCTATTGACCGTCAGTATTAAGTAATATTTATAGCTAATTTTAGCTTATTATTTGAATAAAAAAATCTGAAGTTAACTGCAATGTTTATATTTTCTAGACTTAGTATACGAGATCAGATTAAATTCTTCATAAGGTGCTACTGACTTTATACAGAACTAGATATGTAAAATGTAACATAAAAAAAGGTTAAACAATTAATGACAACTTTTATTCCACAATCACAGAACTCATATAATTATGACGAGTTAATAACTTGTAGTGAAGGAAAACTGTTTGGCGATGGGAATGCTCAGCTTCCTGGTCATAATATGCTGATGGTAGACAGGATAACCCATATTCATGCAACTGAAGGAAAATATGGAAAAGGAACGATGATTGCTGAACTAGACATACGACCGGATTTATGGTTTTTTGGATGCCATTTTGAGGGCGACCCTGTTATGCCAGGCTGTTTAGGTCTCGATGCTATGTGGCAACTAACTGGATTTTTCTTAGCATGGAAAGGAAACCAAGGTCGAGGTAGAGCACTTGGTTCAGGAGAAGTTAAATTTGTAGGTCAAATTCTTCCTTCTGCCAAATTAGTTACATACAAGATAGATGTGTCTCGGATAGTTGAACGCAAACTAAAAATGGTTATAGCTGATGGAACTGTATCTGTAGATGGTAGAGAAATCTATTCGGCCAAGGACCTCCGAGTTGGTTTATTCGATTCAACTGACAACTTCTGAAGGTTTATATTATAATTCATTTTTATATTATTAAGATTGGTCACATAGATGACGAAATTAAAAACTAGTCCAGGGGCATAAAATGAAACGAGTAGTGATTACTGGAATGGGTATTGTCTCTTGCTTAGGTAACGATAAAAAAACTGTTACCAAATCATTGTATGATTGTATTTCAGGTATAGCTTTCCAGGAAGAGTTCAAAGAAATGGGTCTGCGCTGCAATGTTGCAGCAAAACTGGATCTTGATGTAGCCGAACATATTGACAGAAAAGTATCTAGATTTATGGGTCCATCAGCGTCATATGGCTATATAGCTATGGGGAAAGCAATCGCAGATGCTTCACTATCAGAAAATCAGGTTTCTAATATTCGTACAGGCCTCGTAATGGGCTCTGGAGGCGTTTCAGGAGAAATGTTTACAGAGACAATTGATGTTATGCGTGATCGTGGAATAAAGCGAGCTGGGCCCTACAGGGTGACTCAAATAATGGCTAGTACTGTTTCTGCATGCCTTGCAACTCCGTATAAAATAAAAGGAACAAATTACTCTATTTCATCTGCCTGTGCCACTAGTGCTCATTCTATTGGGCACGCCATGGAACTTATACAGATGGGTAAGCAAGATATTGTATTTGCTGGTGGTGCAGAAGATATGCATTGGTCTATGGCAGGAATGTTTGATGCAATGGGTGCTTTATCAAGCAAATATAATGATACTCCTGAATTAGCGTCCAGAGCATATGATGCCGATAGAGATGGTTTTGTTCCAGGAGTTGGTGCAGGATGCCTTGTGGTAGAAGAGCTAGAGCATGCTTTAGCTAGAGGTGCAAAAATTTACGCCGAAATCACAGGATATGGAGCTACATCAGACGGACATGATATGGTTGCGCCTTCAGGAGAAGGGGCGGCTCGATCAATGCAAATGGCGATGGAAACATCAGACGGAAAAATTGACTACATAAATACTCACGGTACCAGCACTCCCGTTGGTGATCTTGCTGAACTATCAGCAATAAAAACTGTATTCGGTAATGATGTGCCACCTATAAGTTCGACAAAGTCTTTATCTGGCCATGGTCTTGGTGCTGCTGGAGTACAAGAAGCTATATATTGCTTGCTGATGATGGAAAGTAACTTTATTTGTGCGTCAGCAAATCTTGATAATCTTGATTCTGAAGCTGTAGGATTGCCAATTTTAAGCAGTCGCGTGGATAACGCTAATTTGAATCATATTATGAGTAACAGCTTTGGATTTGGTGGAACTAACGCAACCTTAATTTTCAAAAAATATTAAACATTAGTACTCAGTGTGTAGCCATTAAGCTTACATTATTTTCGATCCACCCCATCCAAGACTTCGGCATGGAATTTAAAACCTAAACCTGTTAGATTATAATTTAAAGCTAACAATATTGAAATTGAGGCAAAATATGGCTCGCGGCATAAATAAAGTAATCTTAGTGGGTAACTTAGGGAAAGATCCAGAAGGTAAGTTTATGCCCAACGGTAATGCTGTTACAAATATAACAATTGCTACCAGTGAATCATGGAAAGACAAGCAAACGGGTCAACAGCAAGAAAGAACTGAATGGCATAAGGTGGTTTTCTTTAATCGCCTCGCAGAAATTGCAAGCGAGTATTTAAAGAAAGGGTCCAAGGTTTATTTAGAAGGGGCATTGCGTACAAGAAAATGGCAAGCCCAAGATGGACAGGATCGTTATACAACTGAGATAGTTGCTAATGAAATGCAGATGCTAGATAGTCGAGGAGGATCCTCAGAATACGCAGCTCCAGCCACAGTGAGCGAGAGCAATACACCTCAACAACAGATTGATGTTGGGACCGCCAACAAAAGTTCGTCTAAACCCCAGGATTCTGTATCAAATACTTTCGATGATGATATTCCATTTTAATATCAAAGAATAATGTAGTTACTAGTGTTTAAAAATATATTTTTCTGCCCAGAACTTTCTCCATGCTTTCTGGACAAAATAGATCTACATCTATTTTAAAGTAAGCTAGCTGTTGTCCTTCAATTAAAACAACGTCACATACCCCTGGTACAACATTTATATAATCATCAGCTACTAAGATGTCTTTAGAGGTAAGCTGAATAGTTAAAGTCTTTAGGTGGAGAGGTTTTTTCATTGTGAGTGCGAAAATAGCCCATATAGCGATTAATAAGGCGGCTAACCAGAAAACTCCTGAGTGACTAAAATGATGGGCAACTAATCCACCAGAAACTCCTCCTAAAAAAGCTCCTAGAAATTGGCTTGTAGAGTAAATACCCATAGCAGTGCCCTTCCCACCAGCAGGAGCTAGTTTGCTAACTAGTGATGGTAGTGTCGCTTCAAGTAAATTAAATGCCATAAAAAAAACAAATAGACCTATTAAAAAAATAATTTTATTTTCTAGGCCACTGCCAAGCAGTATTTCGCCTATAGCAAGCAGTACTATTGCACCTACAAAAACTGATTTTATTTTTTGTTTGATCTCAGCCATTATTAAAAATGGCAACATACAGATAAATGATAATCCTAAAACAGTCAAATAAATTACCCAATGACCTTCACGACCAAAGTTTAAACCTTGTTCTAAAATCAGAGGAACAGAAATCCAAGTTGCCATTTGTGCGAAATGCAATACTGCTATGCCAAAGTTGAGTCTTAATAATTCTTTATCTTTTAATAGCTTTGAAAACATTTCTGGCACTGCTTGGGACTCAGCATTCGATGACAGAACTACTGGGGAAGGTACAATAAAAATTAATATTAATATACCGAAGACTGATAAAATTGCTGTCAACCAAAATAATCCTGCAAGTCCCCATAGATTAGCTAGAATTGGTCCAACAATCATAGATAGAGCGAAAGAAACACCAATACTTCCGCCAATGACTGCCATAGCTTTTGTTCGACTCTGCTCCGTCGTAAGATCTGAAAGTAAAGCCATTATGGTGCTTGCGACTGCTCCAACTCCCTGTAATGCACGCCCAGCAATTAAACCCCACATAGAGTCCGACATAGCAGCCAACATACTGCCAAAGAAAAAAATAAGCATTCCAGCAAATATTACAGGTTTTCTACCAATTCTATCTGATATAAAACCTAAGGGTATTTGAAAGATACCTTGGGTCAGACCATATATTCCTAGAGCAACACCTATAAGAATAGTAGTGCTACCTGTATATTGTCCTGCATATAAAGACAAAACCGGCAGCAACATAAACAAGCCAATCATTCGAAAAGCATAAAGAGATGCCAGACCGAATAGGCCTTTTCTTTCTAGTGGATTCATTGATTATTGGTTATCTATAAACTAAGTATAGATACATTATAGATTGCATCCCTTATCGATGTAATGCCTAAAAGAGTAAAGCTTCACTTTAAAATAGCGAAAATTAAAAAATAGGTGTATTAACATAGATATCGTTCAATAAAAAAACACAATCTCTCTTGCTTTATCACTACTATTTAATCATTATTGCCTGTCAATTTTTAGGCTATATCATGTATGAAAAATATTTCCATTCACGGCGCAAAAACACACAACCTAAAGTCAGTAGATCTTGTTCTTCCTAGAGATAAGCTCATTGTGATTACTGGATTATCTGGTTCAGGAAAGTCATCGCTAGCTTTTGATACACTTTATGCAGAGGGCCAACGAAGGTATGTAGAATCTTTATCTGCATACGCTCGGCAGTTCTTATCTATGATGGAGAAACCAGATGTAGACCATATCGAAGGGTTATCGCCTGCTATCTCTATTCAGCAGAAATCTACATCTCACAACCCAAGATCTACCGTAGGAACAATTACAGAAATTCATGATTATTTACGGCTACTTTATGCAAGAGCAGGAGAACCAAAGTGTCCAGATCACAATACAGACTTAAAGGCACAAACTATTAGTCAAATGGTCGATCAGGTTCTTGCATTACCTCGTGACTCTAAATTAATGCTATTAGCGCCTATTATTAGAGACCGAAAAGGCGAACATGCCCACATCTTTCAAAATATGCGGGCCCAAGGTTTCATTCGAGCCCGTATAGACGGGTTGGTAGTAGATCTTGACGATATACCTATATTAGAAAAGAATAAGAAACATACTATCGAGATAGTAGTTGATCGATTTAAAGTTAAGAAAGAAGTACAACTTAGACTGACTGAATCCTTTGAGGCGGCAATTAATCTCTCTGAAGGGTTAGCAATTATAAGCTCTATGGACGGATCTCCAATAGTCAGCTCAACAGAAAAAAATAATCAAAACTTAAATAACGCATCAGAAATTCTTTTTTCTTCTAGGTTTGCATGCTCTATCTGCAATTATAGTATCGACGAGCTTGAACCTAGGATGTTTTCTTTCAATAGTCCATCTGGGGCTTGCCCAGATTGCGATGGGTTAGGTGTTAAGCAATTTTTTGATGTGGATCTAATTATACAGTTCCCAGAATGCTCTATTTCTGAAGGAGCTATTAGAAGCTGGGATAGAAAAAATTTATTTTATTTTAATATGCTCACCTCGCTCGCTGGGCATTTTAATTTTAACATTGATAGCCCATTTCAGGACCTTGACCCTCAACATCAACAAGTAATTCTCTTTGGAAGTGGGAAAGAAATCATAGAGTTCAATTATACCAATGATAAAGGTATAACCTTTAAACGCACCCATACTTTTGAGGGCATCATTCCTAATATGGAGAGACGCTATAAAGAGACGGAATCTCATCATGCAAGAGAAGATCTCACAAAATATCTAAATATTCAAAGTTGCCCAGAGTGCGATGGTGCTCGTCTTAGAAAATCAGCAAGGCATGTATTTATTGATGGGAAATCACTTCCTGAAATAGGTAATTTTCCAGTCGGGGATCTTGCAAACTACTATACAAATTTGCACTTAGACGGAAGCAGAGGAGAAATTGCGGAAAAGATTTTAAAAGAAATCAGAAATCGTTTGAATTTTTTAGTAGATGTTGGACTAAATTATCTTAACTTGAATCGAAGTGCAGAAAGTCTATCTGGGGGAGAGGCCCAAAGAATAAGATTAGCTAGCCAAATTGGTGCTGGTCTTGTAGGTGTTATGTATATTTTAGATGAGCCTTCTATTGGATTACATCAGAGAGATAATGAGCGTTTGTTGGCTACTCTTACTAGATTGCGAGATATCGGCAATACAGTGATTGTAGTCGAGCATGATGAAGAAGCTATTAGAGGTGCAGACTATATTGTAGATATTGGGCCTGGAGCTGGCATACATGGTGGAGAAGTTGTGGCTCAAGGAAGTTATGAAGATATCTTAAGTGCAAAGCGCTCTCTCACCGGAGATTATTTGTCCGGCCGTAAAAAAATAATTATTCCTTCAAAACGTACCTCACCCAATGACAAAAAAATAATATTAAATGGAGCCAATGGGAACAACCTTAAAAATTTATGTTTAGAAATTCCAGTAGGTCTGCTTACCTGTATAACTGGTGTTTCAGGGTCTGGAAAATCAACCTTGATAAATGAAACTCTTTATCCTATTGCCGCCACCGAGCTCAACAGAGCTACAACAAAAAAAGCTGCAGCTTACGAATCTATTCAAGGGATTGAAAATTTTGATAAATGCGTAGACATTGATCAAAGCCCAATTGGTAGGACTCCCAGATCAAATCCTGCTACATACACTGGTATATTTACGCCGATCAGAGAGCTATTTTCTGGTACGCAAGAAGCTCGCTCTAGAGGCTACAAACCTGGTAGGTTTAGCTTTAATGTTAAAGGGGGTCGATGTGAAGCATGCCAAGGTGACGGTCTTATAAAAGTAGAGATGCACTTTCTTCCAGATGTCTATGTGCCTTGCGATATATGCAAAAGTAAGCGCTATAATCGTGAGACTTTAGAAGTAACCTATAAGGGAAAAAGTATATCTCAGGTGCTTGATTTGACTGTAGAGGACGCCCTAGATTTTTTCGGACCAGTTCCTTCTGTGGCGAGAAAACTCCAGACACTCATCGATGTTGGGCTTGCATATATTAAGTTAGGGCAAGCTGCTACGACACTTTCGGGAGGAGAAGCTCAGAGAGTTAAACTTTCAAAAGAACTTTCAAAAAGAGATACGGGTAGCACGCTGTACATACTGGATGAGCCTACTACAGGGCTTCATTTTCATGATATTCAACAACTACTGGCTGTTTTACATCGTTTGCGTGATCATGGCAATACTATGGTTGTCATAGAACATAATTTAGATGTTATCAAAACAGCTGATTGGGTTATAGACCTTGGTCCTGAAGGGGGTGGAGGTGGAGGTGAAATCATTGCTACTGGGACACCAGAAGAAGTTGCAAATATCGAAGATTCACATACTGGGAAATTCTTAAAAAAAATATTGGCGTAGATATATTGCGCTATTGTCATTCTCACGAACCATGCTATTATACTGTATAAATTTACAGTAAGAGCAGATTAACCATGACCCACACAAATTTCTCAAAATCAATATTCTTAATTAGATCAAAAATTCGTCTTTTACGCTATGCGATTTTTAATCAGGCGTACTATAACGACTCCAAAAGCTCTAAATTTGCTTTCTTTAATAAAAAGACCCATCCAGTGGCTCTTGGACCAGAACAACTCAGCAGATTCTTTACGTATATTGCTAATACCGAGCATTAAAATAATTTAAGAGGCTAACATTCATTTTTTTAATCTATTAGTCCATAATTATGTAAGCTAAGTATCACCTATACTCATAACCTCTATCTCTCTGTTATTATGCTATCTGGCTTTTAAGATGTAATTCTAACGAGTATTAGATATGAACTTATATTTAGTTGGTGGCGCAGTTCGCGATAAACTCCTTAATTACCCCTTCACAGAACATGATTGGGTAGTCGTTGGTGCCACGCCAAAAGAGCTACTAGATCAAGGGTTCGTTCAGATTGGTTCAGATTTTCCTGTCTTTTTACACCCAGAAACTAAAGAAGAATACGCGCTAGCTCGTACCGAACGAAAGTCCGGTAATGGATATAAAGGCTTTAAATTTTTTACGGATACTCAAGTAACCTTAGAAGAAGATCTTTCAAGAAGAGACCTTACTATTAATGCCATAGCAGAAGACTGTGATGGAAATATAATAGATCCCTATGGGGGCTTGAATGATCTTTCAGACAAGATACTCCGTCATGTTTCAAATGCTTTCTCAGAAGATCCTTTACGAGTATTACGTGTAGCTAGATTTGCTGCTCGCTATCATCATCTCGGATTCAAAATTGCAGATGAAACACTTCTACTTATGACTCTCATATCGGATAGTGGAGAATTACAATACCTTAGTACTGAAAGAGTTTGGACAGAAACTGTAAAGGCTCTGAAGGAGAAATCTCCTCGTATTTATATTGAAATTTTGCGCAAATGTAATGCTCTATCAAAACTTTTTCCTGAAATCGAACAACTTTTTAAATCCTCTCAAAAAAACTCGAAAATGAATGCCGGAATCCGTACTTTAATATCCTTAGATTATGTTGCCAAACTTGATAAAGACCCATCAACTCGGTTTGCTGTTCTTATGGGAAATATCAGTAAAGAAGACTGCTCTGATGATGCATTGTCGGCAGGTTCAGACCCTAAAGATGATAATGTTAAAATAATCAACGGTTTTTGTGATCGACTTAAAATACCTAATCGCTATAGGTCGGTTTCAGTAGCTCTTATAAAGTATAGAGACTCATGCCACAATTCAAGAAACCTAAATCCCCCGCTTGTTATTAAAATGCTAAAGGACATTGGTGCTTTTAAGAATCCTAGTAATCTCATACAATTTATTACTTGTTGCCACGCTGACGTTCAAAGAACCAAAAAGTCTGACCATAAGTTTTACGATTCTGGTGTTTGGCTTAAAAAAGTTTTTAATGAAATGCAGTTAATAGATAACAAAAAAATCATGGTGGAGGGTTTTGAAGGTATAAGGCTTGGTCAAGAAATCGATAAGCGTCGTCAAAAAATTATTATTGAGTTATCTAAAAAGTGATCATGATCTATAAAAATCTAGGCGCAAATCGTGTTGCTATTATTACTGGAGCATCCCGACGTATTGGTGCAGAAATTTCACGAACTTTTCACCATCATGGGTATGATATTGCTATTCACTACAATAATTCCGAGAACGATGCTGAAACGCTTGCAAAAGAATTAAATCAAATTCGTCATAATTCAGCTAAGACGTTTAAAGCACAATTAGGAAGCATCACAGATATTAAGTCTATGGTTACAAAGATACTTAAATGGAGAAAAAAATTAGATGTACTTATAAATAATGCTTCAAGTTTTTATCCTAGTACGCTGGAAGAATCTAATGAAGACAGCTGGAATGATCTCATCAACAGCAATCTAAAAGGACCATATTTTCTTTGTCAGGCAATCGCTCCACAATTAAGAAAAGATGCAAGTATTATATCTATTAACGACATCTACGCAGTTAAGCCTCTTAAGGGTTATAGTATCTATTGTATCGCAAAGGCTGGAAATGCGATGCTCACCAAATCTTTAGCAAAAGAACTAGCTCCCAATATACGTGTAAATGGGATCGCACCTGGTATAATTTTATGGCCAAACACTGATACACAGATGAACGAAGCAACGAAGCAACAAATTATGGGCTGCATACCCCTTGGGCGCAAAGGAACACCAGAAGATGTTGCGAAAACAGCTTTATTCTTAGCAATGTCGGCCAAATATATTTCGGGACAAACCATTGTTGTTGACGGCGGGAGTTCTTTATAGATAAAGGCTTACATGTTCAGTTTTTATATTTTCTTTCCGCGCTCTATGATGACTCCAACATCACTAGCATTATCAACAGCACCAGGTTTTCCTATACGAAGTCGCAGCCATGGCGCATTGAATTCATGCAGAATTATTTCTGAAATACGCTCGGCCATTGTTTCTATCAAAAAAAACTCGCTGCATTGAATAAATTCGGTCAACCTCTTTGAAACTGAACCATAGTCAACAGCAAACTTAATATCCTCTGATTCAGCTGCTTTATGTATATCGGTAGCTATATCTACGTCTATGTTAACTACTTGACGAACTTTGCGCTCCCAGTCATAAACTCCTATAATTGTATCAACTTTTAAATTCTTAATATAAATAATATCCGGCATGTTTTATCCTTCACCTAAGGGTATAAGACTATCTATTTTCCAGCGGGGCCTAATATCAACAACTAAACTCTCACAATTCCCTGCCATGAGACGCTGGCAGCCAGCATAAGCAATCATAGCGCCATTATCTGTACAGAATTCATGTCTGGCAAAGAAAATATTACCACCGACTCCATCAACACACTCTGTTAACTTCTCTCTTAATCGTAAGTTTGCAGAAACACCACCAGCAACAACTAATCTCTTTGACCCAGTTTTTTTAAGCGCTCTTAAGCATTTAATTTTCAGTGTATCGACGACAGCATCCTCAAATGCACGTGCTATATCAGCAATAGTTTGATCATCTGGTAAAACAGTGTCTCCACGATGTTTAATTATGGTATTTAAGGTAAACGTCTTAAGTCCAGAAAAACTGAAATCTAAACCAGGACGATCTGTCATAGGTCTTGGAAACTGTAATTCTCCAGCCCTTCCTTTTTTTGCTAGCTCAGCTATTGCAGGCCCTCCCGGATAATCGAGATCAAGCATTTTTGCTACCTTGTCGAATGCTTCTCCTGCAGCATCATCAAGAGATTCACCTAAAATATGATAATCTCCGACATCCCTTACTTCTACTAGTTGCGTGTGTCCACCAGAGACTAAGAGTGCAACAAAAGGGTAACTGGGCTTCTTCTTTTCTAGCATTGGAGCCAATAAATGTCCCTCCATATGATGCACACCTATTGCGGGAACTTTCCATGCATATGCCAAGGAACGGCCTACACAAGCTCCCACCATTAGGGCGCCTACAAGCCCAGGACCTGAAGTATAAGCCAAGCCATCAATCATTTTAAATGTTGTTTTAGCGTCTAGTAAAACCTTATTGATAAGAGGCAAAATCTGTCTCACATGATCTCTTGAAGCTAGTTCTGGTACTACTCCACCATATTCAGAATGAATAGCTACCTGACTAAATAAATCATGTGCCAAAAGTCCATCTTTACTATCATAGATAGCGACACCAGTTTCATCACAAGACGTTTCAATACCTAATATTCGCATATTTTTTATAGTCCAATCTTACAAATACAAAAAATTAAAGATATTTTTTGCTTAATTATCAAAAATTTCCTTCAACTTAATATTACCTTACTTATTATTCTTATTCGTTTTTTTCTATGTTTAATCTCAAAAAAAAGATCCTGAAAAGTTTATTCTTATTCAATGCAACTTATAAAAGTTTTGCAACTCAAGCGGTATATGTTTAGAATACTCGGCCTTAATGAAGAAGCAATATTGAATGACACTTCTTCATCAAACAGATTAATTTTTTGCTATAATTTTTTTAACACCCAATAGGAAATTTATAAATGCCCTTTGTACGTATTAAAGAAAACGAACCTTTCGATGTTGCACTCCGTCGCTTTAAGCGATCGTGTGAGAAGGCTGGGATTCTAGCTGATGTTCGCAGTAAGGAATTTTATGAGAAACCGACCTGGGAGCGCAAAAGAAAAGCTGCTGCTGCTGTGAAACGTCATGCTAAAAAGAATTCTAGAGATAATAAAAAATTTGTACGTATGTATTAAATAAACACTAGTCTATGCTATTTCTTATTTAAGCGCTGCTATGTCAGCGCTTTTTGCATTTAGGAGGATTTAAGATGCTTCAAACGCTTAAAACAAAGATCGTTCAAGAAATGAAAATTGCTATGCGGGCTAAAGATAAAATAAGGTTAGGGACCATTAGGCTTATTTTATCTGATATAAAACGTATTGAGGTTGACGAGCGTATCGATCTAGATGACACTCGAGTTCTAGTAGTTCTAGATAAAATGGTTAAACAACGTAAAGATTCTGCAACGCAATATACAAATGCTGATCGACAAGAGCTAGCTGACCAAGAACTTAATGAGATAAAAGTGATACAAGAATTTTTACCTGAGGCTCTTAGCGAATCTGAAATCTTAACTATAGTTTCGGAGGCTATCCGAACAACAGACGCCACATCTATGAAAGATATGGGAGCGATAATGGGTATAATCAAACCCAAAATTCAAGGGCGAGCCGATGCTGGAGAAGTAAGCAAAATGATTAAAACTAAATTAAAGTAAATCTTATATCGTTTTGTTTCTATTAAAAAGAAGCTGTATAAATTGTGCGTCGGCATGAAAAAGTTTATGGTTACTTTAGTTTGGTAAGTAGAAATTTTTTAACTTTACGTCTCTAAGATCAAGTGAAAGCCTAACCTATGCCTGGTAGAATACCACAAAGCTTCATTGATGATGTGCTAGACCGACTAGATATTGTCGATGTAATAGGAAGCCGAATAGAGCTTCGTAAGTCCGGTAAGAATTACTCTGCCTGTTGTCCATTTCATGATGAGAAAACACCCTCTTTTAGTGTTAGTCCAGACAAACAGTTTTATTATTGTTTTGGTTGTGGCGCAGGTGGAAATGCAATTGGTTTCGTTATTGATTTTGATAGAACCTCATTCCCTGAAACGTTAGAAGGATTGGCAAAAAGAGCTGGATTAGAAATACCCCGTGAAGCAGTCAATATTGATGCTAATACAAACTATAAAAAATTACTGCTTGCTCTAATTAAAGAGGCTGATTCATTCTACCGAAGTAATCTCCGAGATCCCAAGAAAGCTAAAAAGGCTGTTGAATATCTAAAATTTAGGCAACTAAGCGGTGAAACTGCTCGTAATTTTGGGATAGGATTTGCCCCACCAGGATGGAAAAATTTACTTGAAAATTTAGGCAAAAGTGAAAAGGAAGTACAACAACTAAAAGATGTAGGGCTTTTAATCGATCGTCATGATGAAAATAAACTCTATGACCGCTTTCGTGACCGAATTATATTTCCTATCAGAGATGTTAGAGGCCGTACTTTAGGCTTTGGTGGTCGAGTGCTTGGTGACGATAAACCAAAATATCTAAACTCACCTGAAACATTACTATTCCATAAAGGGCGTGAATTATACGGTCTCTATGAGGCTAACCAACATTTTCGAAATATTGAAAATTTGATAGTAGTGGAAGGTTATATGGATGTTGCTGTGTTAGCCCAAAATAATATTCATAATGCTGTAGCTACGTTAGGTACAGCTGCTACTCTTGAGCATCTTAACAAAATATTTCGCTATACATCTGAAGTTATTTTTTGTTTCGATGGAGATGAGGCTGGTCGCAAAGCCGCATCTCGAGCACTTGAAACAACACTTCCTGTAATGATAGATGGGCGTTCAGTAAAGTTTATGTTTCTTCCAGATGGGGAAGATCCAGATTCTATAATTCTGAAAATAGGCTCTATTAAATTTCTTGAGTTAGTAGCAAGTGCGACTCCACTCTCTAACTTCCTTTTTGAGTCACTTTCTGAAGATCATGATCATGATTCACTAGATGGTCGAGCTAGACTCAGTAAACTTGCTGTACCACTTATTAACAAAATGCCTTCAGGTGTTTTCAGAACCTTGATGATTAAAAATTTATCTCAAAGAACAGGTCTTGAGGTAGGAGAGTTAACTAAGATTATAGAACAAATAGTGAGTGATAATCATCCTCCAGGTATCGGCCTAGAGGGCTATCCAGAATACGCTACACAATTAACAAATAAGCATTACCTTGACCATACTAAGTTAGAGAAAATAGCGACCCATGGTCCTGGAAGGTTTATGTCTAAAGGAAATAAGCGTGTAAAGATGCCTGCTATATACACGCTTATTACCCTGTTGGCTAACGATCCAGAACTTGAGGTATGCTTACCGGTGTTAGAGGATTTCCCAGACCTAAAGACTAAGGGGTCAGATATGCTAATCTCTTTAACAAAAATTATTCGAGAAAACCCTAATTATACACTGAATCATATTATTGGTTACATGCGAAGCATTAATGATCCATCTAAAGCAGATCACTTCACCAAAATTATTGCCACAGATCTGTTCAAACCTCTTGCCAACAGCAGCAGGGATAATAAAAAAGAATTTAAGGAAATATTAGCTCGATTACTAAGAGATTCAATGACTGAAATGGAGCCTTTGGACTTATTTGACTTCCTCGCCAAACAAGAAACTATTGACGATAACGCCCTCAAGAACCTCAACCGAGCTTGGTTAAATCTGACCAAAGACCAACAAAATAATAAAATGAAGTCACTTTTTAATAAGATTGCTGAGAAGCCAAGAAAACCTTAGTGTCAAAAATTACCTATTTTTCTTCCCTTGAATAAGACAAGTCCAATTTATTTCAGTATAATTATAAGTAACATAATCCTACCTAACTTTAGTCATAGCAGATCAAATATGAGCGGTAACGCACAACAACAGTCCCGAATAAAAGATTTAATTACCAAAGGAAGAGAGCAGGGCTACCTGACCTACTCAGAAGTGAACGATCACTTGCCTGAAGATATATCTGATCCAGATCAAGTGGAAGATATAATTCAAAACTTAACTGATATGGGAATAAGTGTATTTGAAACTGCTCCTGATGCAGAAGATCTTCTTAGTACGGCAGATATAACTACTGATGAAGTTGCTGCTGCTGAAGCTGCCGCTGCACTTGCAGCTGTAGAAACTGAACAGCACCGTACTACTGATCCTGTCAGAATGTACATGCGAGAAATGGGTACCGTTGAGCTACTTACTCGCGAAGGTGAGATAGAAATTGCTAAACGTATAGAGGAAGGTATTCGTGAATTAATGGCATCTGTAGCCGAATGGCCTGAAATAGTTGACTATATTATTGAAGAGTACGACCTAATAGAAACAGATGAACGAAAACTTGCAGATATTTTGATTGGTTATCTAAACCCTATGGAGCATGTTCCTTCCGCCCTTGCTCAAGCAGAAGCTGCAAAAAAAGAAGAGGAAGAAAATGGTATAGTTGATTCCCCTGAGGACGAGGATGAAGACGAGGATGAAGCTGACACCGGATTAGATCCAATAGAAGCAAAAGAACGCTTTGATTTATTAAAAAAATTAAATAAAAATGCAAAAAAAGCTATAGCAAAATACGGTCGTGGACATAAAGTCACCACTTCAGCTATCAAGGATCTTAGTGAACACTTCAAGTACTTAAAATTAGCGCCTCGTAAATTCGATCCTCTAGTTGCTGTAGTTCGAGAAACACTTTCTGTAATAAGAGCATCAGAACGCCAAATTACGAGCCTTGTAGTTCGTCAAGCAAGAATGCCGAGGGCGGACTTCATAAAAAGCTTTCCTGGAAATGAAACTAATGAGAACTGGGTTTCTGAAATTTGTGAATTAGATAGTCCATTTTCAGAAAATCTCAAACTCCATGAAGTAGAGATTAAGAGAGCTCAACGTAGATTAAATCGTATTTCCGTAAAGAATTCTTTAACTATTACTCAGGTCAAAGATATCAATCGTCGTATGTCCATAGGTGAAGCCAAAGCGAGAAGAGCCAAAAAAGAAATGGTTGAAGCAAACCTGCGTCTAGTTATATCTATTGCAAAAAAATATACAAATAGAGGGCTTCAATTTCTTGATCTCATACAGGAAGGAAACATTGGTTTAATGAAAGCGGTCGATAAATTTGAGTATCGTCGCGGCTATAAGTTCTCAACCTATGCCACTTGGTGGATTCGTCAGGCTATCACGAGATCTATTGCTGATCAGGCAAGAACTATTCGTATTCCTGTTCATATGATTGAAACGATAAATAAGCTTAATCGTATTTCAAGGCAAATGCTACAAGAGGTTGGTAGAGAACCAACGCCTGAAGAGCTAGGCGAGAGAATGGAAATGCCTGAAGAAAAAATTCGAAAAGTTCTTAAGATTGCCAAGGAACCTATCTCAATGGAAACTCCTATTGGAGACGATGATGACTCACATTTAGGAGATTTCATTGAAGATGTTAATATTCTCTCACCCGTAGATTTTGCAACTAACGATAGTCTTACTGATGCAACAAGAGATGTCCTCAATGGGTTAACTATGAGGGAAGCCAAGGTGCTTCGTATGCGATTCGGTATTGATATGAATACTGACCATACGTTGGAAGAAGTGGGAAAACAATTCGATGTAACACGAGAGAGAATTCGTCAAATTGAGGCTAAAGCATTACGTAAACTTCGTCATCCTAGTCGCTCTGACCACTTGCGTAGCTTTCTTGACGAATAATTTTAAAAACTTTAAGGGCCCGTAGCTCAGTTGGTTAGAGCATCCGACTCATAATCGGCAGGTCGAGTGTTCAAGTCACTCCGGGCCCACCATTAATTAACTAAATGCAAAATTAGCGACTATTCAGAGTCATTTTTGCGCAATGCCTTCAATTTACTCTGGATAGATTTACTGTCCAAGCGTTTTATTTGTGAGCTTTTAGTCGGCTTAGTGGGTCTTCTTATTTTTTTAGTTGAAGAAAATAACTGAATAATCTCTTTTAATCGCCCAACTGCATCGCAGCGATTTTTTTCTAGAGTTCTAAATTTCTGAGCCTTAATTACAAGGACGCCATTTTTATTTATACGGCTATCTTTTGAGTCTAGCAATCTTCTTTTATGAACTTCTGATAAAGAGGATCTTATAATATCAAAGCGAAGGTGAACTGCAGAAGAGACTTTGTTAACATTCTGTCCTCCTGAACCCTGTGCACGAATAGCAGAAATTTTAATTTCGTGATCTGGAATAGAGATGCTTGAAGAAACTATCAGCACACATTGGCACCTTTCTTTGATTTTTCTTTAATTAAGCTAAAAAACTACAGTAATAAATCCTGATCAATTGGAATAAACTTGGTAGCGACGTCGACTAAAGACCCGGCAGTTAATGATGGTACTCCATAAACGTAAGCCTCTACGGAATAACACTCCTTTATTTTAGTTACTAATAGATCAAAATCTCCATCGCCAGAAAGTAATATAACTCTATCAACCTCTTTTGCAAAATCTAAAATATCTATAGCTATTCCAACATCCCAGTCTCCTTTGGCGCTTCCATCGCTTCTCTGAATATAAGGTTTTAACTTCACATCAAAACCAATATGTTTTAATGCTTCCTGAAACTTTATTTGGCCATCATGATTGCGATTTGTAGCGTAAGCGTTTGCAGCTACAATTTCTCCTTGCAAAGCAATTTTTCTCCAAAGCTTTCTGTAATTAAACTGACGATTATAAGCTTCTCGTGTTGTGTAATAAATATTTTGCACATCTACAAAAATTGCAATTTTTTTTGGGGTAGAGGCTGAGAGCACTTTTATTATCCGTAGTTAAAATTAAACTATCACTGTAACACTTAGAGTTACCAGTACAAAAGATGATGAATTTATATTCTTAATTCTATCAAAATCCTACAAACTATACTGGTAGCTAACAGAAAACATATCATCCATTTCCATCTGTATGCCATTTAAGTTTTGATCTAGTTGCTTGGAATATTCGACTTTTATTTTATGACCGAGAAAATATCCATTTTGCCCCGAAAATGTTACGCCAAAATGCGCCATAAAAGTATCGCCGCCATAGTTGTCTGGATCGGCAGTTTGAACTGGTAAAACCACCCTAGTGTCTATACCGTCTATGTCATCCTCGTATTTATAGGATAATCCTAAAGAAGTTTTTATCCAGGGAGCCAAAGAATAAGCTCCCCATGTAGAAAATTTATGGTTATCTCCTAACGTATAATCTTTATCATTTTCACCAATTCTTAATACTGCTTGATATTTAAAACCCCAATCTGAAGCAGATCCATTATTTCCAAAATAGGTGAAGCCTGGAAGAAAGTCGTAGGTTCCAGAACCTAGTTGCATTCCATAAGGCAAGACTGATTTTGGTTTCATGCCCATAGGAGTCAAAATAAAATCTTTTTGATCAATATCGCCGGTTGGCAAGCTAATTCCTAAATTCAAACGAACTTGATGATATTCCTTGTCAAATGTTTTCCAGAGCACGCTTATTGTGGTGTCACCCATTCCGCTAGATTGAGTTTTAAAGTTGCCACGTTGGGTTGTGCCTGAACCACCCATATAGGTGGTGCATTCCATAGACTTTTCGATATGATGAAGCATTAGCATCCACGATAATGTGTCAGTTTGAGCATACATCAAACTAAACATGTCCATACGCGAATCCATCTTGATCGGGGCTACTCTTAGTGTGGCTGGTTGCCCTGAAACTCCATAAAAACGGTTTGGTATAGTTGTGACAATTTCATCTGATGAGATCCCTCTGCTTCCATCAAGGTTATTTTCCATATGCATATCCATTGTGCGCAAAGAAAACATCCATCCACCCTTTTTATGACCATGACCTGATGTATTATGAGAACTGTGTGTTTTTTCTGCTTGATTGGCCCCACTGTCTCCTTGTGAACTGGATCCGCCTGCAATAGAATGAATTGAAACTAATAATAGAAATAGCACACAAGATTTTTTTAACAAGATAACTTCCTCCTTTTTTTTTTAAGAACGGGCGGTATCTTATTCTTTGAGTTAAATTTTTAATAGCCTAAAGAGGTCTAGTTACTTAAATAACTTCATTATCTTTTAAATTTTGTTGGATTTTTTTATTTAACCCTAATATGTCAGTAAATATTTCTGTGTTAGAACTACCAATGTCAGGGCCCGGCCAAACTGTACTTCCTGGTGTTTTGCTAAGTTTTGGAACAATTGCTGGAATTTTTAATAATTCACCGTTAACCTCCACACTTTCAAATAAACCTCGCTGGATGAAATGAGGGTCTTTCAGCATATCTGCTGCGTTATAAATTGGGCCGGAAGGCACCTCATTAATATCTAAGATGCTTAAGACCTCTGAGCTTTTTAGTCCTTTACACCACTGAGAAATAGCTGAGTCAATCTCTTCCTCAAACTCTACACGACCTGCATTATTTTTGAAGCGGGAATCTTGGGCCATATCCAGTCGGCCTGCAGCAATCATCAGGCGCCTAAAAATTGAATCTCCGTTTCCTCCAATAATTACATATTTTTTATCAGAGCATTTATATATATTTGTGGGCGCTATACCTGTTACAGTTGTTCCTGAGGGTTCTCGTATCCTACCAGCACCATCAAATTCAGGGATTACTCCTTCAAGCATATTGAACATTGATTCATATAAAGCAACGTCAACCACCTGACCTGCTCCTCCTGTTTGCCGAGAAAGAAGGGACAAAACGACCCCAAAGGCCGCATGCAGCCCAGCAATACTATCTCCGATACTTAGATTAGGTCTTACAGGGGCTTCTCCTGGGACCCCATTTACGTAACGAAAACCACTGATTCCCTCGCACACTGAGGCAAATCCTGGTTTATGTGAGTAAGGACCAGTTTGGCCGTAACCAGATATGCGCGTGTAAATTAACCTAGGATTTGATTCTTTAAAGTTCTCAGGACCCAAATTCCAATCTTCCATTTTACCAGGACGAAAATTTTCTATCAGAACGTCGGCTCTATCAATAAGTTGTTTAACCAAATCTCTTCCTTGTTCTTTTTTCAAGTTTATGGTGATACATTTTTTATTGCGGCCCAAGCTACGCCACCATAAGGATGTTCCATCTTTTAATATTCTCCAATTACGCAAAGGATCCCCGTTGCCTGGCGGCTCGACCTTTATGACTTCAGCGCCAAAATAGGCCAATAAAGCTCCCGTAAAAGGTCCAGCGAGCAACTGCCCTAACTCCACCACTCGAAATCCTGATAAAGGTTTTGCATTAATCGTATCAATATCTTTTTTGCTCATTGCTTATCCTTTTCAAATATGAAATTGAACAATAGATAATTAGTTATCGCCAATTAAACTTAGATAAATGGCCACATAAAGTATTATTTTTAACTTTGTAACTCTATAACAAAAAAGACAATAATAAAGGAATTGCTATAAGAGACAATAAGGTAGAAGTAACGACAACACTGGCAACCTCATCAGGATCTCTATTAAATTTTAATGCTAACAGGTAGTTAAAAACTGCCGCAGGCATTATGGACTGTAACAATACGACATTTTTTGCTGGAGCTGAAAGACCTATAATTTCAACAGCTATGCAGGCGAACACAAACCCCCCACCAATGCGTAATAACGAAAAAACAATACTACGACGCCATTTCGAAGTATTTAAATTTTTCAAAGAGGCGCCTAAAGTAATCAGCATTAAAGGGATAGTCAATCCACCCAAAAGTCCTAATGTAGAATCAATCCAGCCAGGTAATTCTATTCCTGTTCCTAATAAAATAATTGCTATGACAATAGAATGTATTAGAGGCAAAACTGCTAGGTCTTTAATAGCTGCAGCAAATCCGTTGTTTTTGTGAGACATTAACGCTACGCCTCCAGACATCAAGGCTGTCATCTGTACGAGGAAAAAAGCTAATGCTAGAGCTAGACCCTCCTCGCCGAATGCAAAAAAGCATAAAGGTAATCCCATGTTCCCATTATTTGGAAAAACTACTGTTGGTAGTAATGAGCGGATAGTGCCGCCAGAAAGAGCTATTGTTAAAACTCCAATTATTGCAGTTCCTAAAAATATAAGCACTGCAGCTAAAGCAACCGCATAAAATTCATTGCCCGAGATTTCAACTCCATTAATAGTTGAAACAACTAGGCATGGTGCGCCAATATTCATGACTACTCGGCTAACAAATTCAGCAGAAAAAGGTGTAGATGAACGCGCCCAAAAATACCCTATTACGGTACAGATAAAGACTGGAGCAACTACACTCCAAAGCTCAAAAAACATTTGCGAAACCTCATTTTACAAATAAATCGGCTATACTCGAACTGTGGTAGTTAGTAGGTGAACTGCATTAAGATTTGTATAATACCTATGGTGCTGTCTTCTAATGACTGTCCTATAGTATCGCTTAAATTGGTCTCATATAGAATCGGGCTAAATGTATGTATTTAAGAAAAAAAATTGTATGTATCTTTATTGTATGTATTTGTTTGCTTACATGCCATTCCTTGATGGCGGAACTAGTGAAGGAAGACTTCGTTTCTGGATATAATACAGATACACACGATACAGCGACTGGATCATTAGATAAATCTAATCTTAGTGTAATTTTTAATCAATATATTGAAGCTATCGAAAAAAAAGAAAATGAGAAAGGTCCATATAATAAGCAGTTACCAGAAATGCTTTACAGTTTAGGAAAAAAACTACAATACAATCTTCGTCCCAATGAAGCGATAAAAATTTACAGGAAAGCTATTTATATTAATCGTATTAATGACGGTCTTTACGGCTTATCGCAGGAACATATTCTTCGAGCGATAATCGAAAGCCAAAAAAGCCAAGGAAAAATCAAAGAAACTGCAGCCAGCTATTCTCAACTTTTACAGATTTACTCAAAAAACTATGCTGAAAAAGATACAAACTTGATGCTCATAATGAAAGAATTTGGTGAATGGAGCCTAGAAGCATACTCTCAAACTGGTGGGCGGCATGATGCCTATTATCTTGAAATTGCATTTCAGTTATATACAGATGCCATAAGAATCTCAAAAGAATCACAGGGAGAATCGCACCGAAGTTTATTGCCACTTCTAAATAAATTAGCAACAACATGCTACTACTTGACTTTACATCAACGTATGTATCCTGGATATGGAGAAACAGATACATCTGTTCCTTTTGGTTATCGATCTATGGCCCCAATAAATCAAGTTATAGGACGTGGCGCTTATTTCAAGCATGGCCGTATAGCGCAGAATAAAATACTACAAATACTTGAAGAAAATCCACATTTCACACTAGAAGAAAAGGCTCAAGGTCAAATCAATTTGGGTGATTGGTACTTATTATTCGGAAAATATCAACTTGCAATGAGTGCCTATAAAAGATCTTACGCAATAGTAAAAGATAGTCAGAAAAGTACCGAAAACCTTGATAAAATATACTCTGAGCCAGCTATGCTTCCAAAACGTAATAGTTTTTTCGTTGCCGAAAGATCCGCAAGTATCGAAGCAGTTAAATCAATGGTTAAATCGAAACTTTCGCCACCACAGAGCTATGTCAATCTTTTAGTGGATATCACTGACGGTGGAAATCCAGTAAATATTAATATTCAAGAAATACAACCTTCAGAAAAAGATGAATACGGTGCAAGGGCGATCGAAACTATCCGCTCAAAAAAATTCAGACCTCGACTCAAAAATGGGTTACCTGAACTTGCAACCGAATTTCCAATAAGGGTTATAATTCCAAATGAATAATATTAAATTTAAAGACCAAGGAATAATTGTGCCCTATTCGTTCGTAATTCTTGGGGCAATTACTCTTTGTTTGATAAGCGGGTGCAAAAGTACTCAAATAATCGATCATCAGAGTGAATATAGTATTAATCACTCGAAAAATTATAACCTTGCTGATTCTCATGTGACTAATGGAGAATTTAAGCCACTCTTAGCCCAAGCGAATATTTTAAACCAAAATATTACTGAGCAAGAAAAAATATCGATATTAGATAAAAAACTAGAAAAATCGATAGCTGAATTTGATAAAATGTTTGCTATTGAGATTATGAAAATGGAGATCGAGAAGGATAAAATATCAGACGAAACCTCTAGCAACAGTCAACCTGAATCAGTACAAGAAAATGCTAATGCTAGACCTGAAAGTCAATCTAAATCTACTTCTAGCGTAAGTGATACCAGTATAAAAGGAGATGGCGAAGAATCGGCTAAAGAAAAAGGTTATGGGGGAAATATGGGGAATAAGGCTAATGCTACTGATAGATCTGCTCCGAGCCAAGGCGGTCTTCTCGGAAGTGGAAAAAATTCAGAGACTCCAATAGATGTTCCTAACGGTGAAGATGATGATATTATCGCAAGACAGATACGAGAAGCCGCTATCAATGAAAAAGATCCTAGGCTTAAAGTAAAACTATGGGATGAATATCGAAAATATAAAGGGGGGCAATAATAAAATCTTATGCAAAAAACAATTAGCAAAGTAAAACTAATAATATTTTGTTCTCTTTTTTTGTCAGCTTCTTTCATGCTGACAGCTTGCGCAGTTCAAAAAGTAACTAGTACTGTAGAAATGCCGCTTAAACAAACAATTATATCTGTGGACAGACAGCATCTACTAGATCTTGCCGTGATCCCTTTTAAATCTGATATTAGTAAATCACAACAAGGGAGCGATTCGCCTGTTTCTTTTTCTGCGCGGAATGCTGAAGGTCTCTTTTTAGCGAATCAGCTCACATCGACTATTCAAAAAACATCAGCATGGGGCGCAGTCAGATCTATTCCAGACAAAGAAACAATGGTAGATGTGTATGTAGAAGGCAAGATTATTAATTCTGATGGTGAGAAATTAACACTAGAGATATCTGTTTCTGATTCTACTAACCATAATTGGTACACGAAAACCTATACTCAAACTGTCGGCTACTATGCTTATAAGAAAAATATGGAGAACTATCGTGACCCTTTTCAAAACTTATTTAATATTATAGCAAATGACTTGTTGGAGCATCATCGTAGACTATCTTCTGAAGAGGCAAAACAATTGTCTAAAACTTCTACCTTAAGATTTGCTAGTGAATTTTCTCCAGAAGCGTTTAGTGGGTATCTAAAAAAAAGTTCGTCTGGAGATTATGAAATATCTAGACTTCCTGCAGAAAACGATCCTATTTTCAAAAAAATATCCGAACTTCGAAAAAGAGACAACTTGTTTATAGATGCAATGCAAGGTCATTATGACAATTTTTCAAGACGAATGAATAGGCCTTACCAATCATGGCGCCAAGCAACACATGAGGAAATAAGTGCCTCAAGAGAGCTAAAGCGACAATCTATCGCTCGTACTGTCGGTGGTATAGCTACTGTCATTGGGGGAATTATGGCTTCCGGTAGCGGTAACGGTTCTGTTCAGTCTGCTGGTGCAATAGCAATTGGTTCAGGCGCATTATTAGTAAAGAGTGGAATGGAGAAAAGAGCAGAACTCAAAATTCATGAAGATGTACTTACAGAATTAGAACAGTCTCTAGAAGCAGAGATTGAGCCCCGCATCATTGAGTTAGAAAATGACAGGGTAGTCCTTACAGGAAACGTAAATGAGCACTATAATCAATGGAAATCTTTTTTGCGACAAAGATATAAAACTGAGCGCGGCGAGATCTAGTATAAATGGCTAATTCTGATAATACTCCATCGCTCCATAAGACTGTAAAACAAAAAGCTGTATCTTTAAAAGAAACCGAAGGTGTAATAAATACTGGAGCCCCTTGGCAAAATAGGCCTGGTACTAAAATTGCACTTGTCTTCAGTTTATTTTTAGCCTTAATTGTTATATTTGCGCTACCCCAAATAATCCCAGAAAATAAGAGCATTGAAAGAAGCAAAAAGGACAGTGTTGTTCAAGTAAAATCTATAAAAGAGTCGCCATTTGTTGACGCACAGCTATTAAAAGCTAGAAGAGAATCACAGGATAGTCTGAGCAAATTTCTTGCAAGCCAAAATTTTCTAGAAAGTAAAAATGTTGGGGTATGGGGACAGAATGAATTCGAAAATGCCATAAAAATTGGAGCCAAAGGCGATCTTCAGTATCGCCAAAGAAACTTCAACGGAGCATTAGTCTTATACGAAGAAGCTAGGCTCAAACTTGATGAACTTAAAAGCAGGATCCCTGAAGAATTATTTATTAACCTAAAAGTTGCAGAAAATGCATTTTCTCTTGGTAATGTTGAAAAATCCATAGAATACTATGGATTAGCACTTTCTATTGATCCCTCAAATACTAAAGCTCAAAATGGCTTAAAAAGGACTTATGTTTTAAATGAAGTTCATGCTTTGCTCAAAAAAGGCAGCACTCTCCTTGAAGAGAAAAACTACGAACAAGCAAAAAAAATATATCTGGAAGCAATCAAACTAGATCCATTAAGCCAAGAGGCTATTTACGGAAATCAGGAGGCTTCGCTACTTTTTGCTGAAAAAGAGTTTATTATTGCAATGAGCATGGGGTATCAAGCTTTAGAAAATGAAAAATTCAATTTAGCTGTGAAGGAGTTTAAAAAAGCTGTAAAAATTAAACCTCTAGATTCTTCTGCCTATACAGGCTTGACGCAAGCAAAGTCATTGTCTATGCAGAAGACTATTACTATTCAGTTAAGTAAAGCTGCATCTAAAGAAACTAAAGAAAACTGGAAGCAAGCTTCAGACATCTATAAATATATTTTAACCAAGAATAATTCAATAATCGAGGCACAACTTGGTCTCAATCGTAGCCTGAGTAGAGCTAAATTAAGTGATAATATAAATAAAATCTTAGCCTTCCCTTTAAGATTATCAACAACGGGTGTTTATAGACATGCAGAAAAATTATTGAGTGAAGCAAGAAAGATTAAATCTGCGGGTCCAAAACATGCAACGCAGGTTAGCAGACTTACAAAGGAACTGGATAAATCACAGATTAAACTAATTGTTCAATTTCGCTCAAATAAATCCACAAACGTAACCCTTTTGAAAAACGGTATTCTTGGCTTTTTTGATGAAAAAAAAATATCTCTCAAGCCTGGTGTCTATACAGTGATAGGAAGTCGTGACGGTTATCGCGATGTACGTATTGAGTTCCAAGTAACGCCCAAAGTGATGCCTCTCAGTGTAGAGGTTATATGTAGTGAGCCAATACAATGACAAAGATGAAAGATGCTAACGAAGAGCTAAGTAAACGGACTACTTCTACTGAAGAAAGAATTGTTGCTATCGATTATCAGCCCATACAAAGTACACCTAAAAGGTCTAATGTGTCGTTAAACCCTATACGAGTTACTATTGGGATAGCGCTATTAGGAAGCATACTGGTAATCTGGTTCCTTCTCACGGCTAAGTCAGTGATAATTTCCGTTGAGCCGTCTCAGGCTCGGGTCAATATATATGGCGGCTTAAATTTTAAGTTATCCGATAATCATCTGCTAAGATCTGGTGATTATAGCCTGACCGCGTCGGCGTCTGGCTATGTTGACTTAAATCATAAGTTTATAGTTGACCAAAGCGATCACTCTCAAATAAAACTAACTATGGAAAAGATGCCGGGGCACCTAAACTTAACTTCTAAACCGACAAGTAGTCAGATCTTCTTGAATACAGAACAGGTTGGAACAACACCTTTCAATATAAAATCTCTTGCACCAGGATCATACGAAATAAATCTTAAAGTGCCCCGCTATAAAACTGAAACTATGAACATAAAAATAGAGGGTCTAGATATTCAGCAGAATCTACACGTTGATCTTAAACCTGATTGGGGATTCATAGAACTTAAGTCATCTCCAAAAGATGCCGATATAAAGATAAATGGAAAAACTATCGGCAAAACACCTTTTTTAGCGCCTATTCTATCTACTGGTGAGTTAGTTTCAATTTCATTTCCAGGCTATAAGGCTTGGAGCAAGAAGCTATCAATAAATGCAGGTGAAACAAAAAAATTATCAGAAATAATATTAGCTCCTGCAGATGGAATTATAGATTTAAATACTAATCCGTCTGGAGCAACCATTACAGTAGATGGAAAATACAGGGGAAATACTCCAGCAACCTTGTATGTTGATGCTGAAAAAGAGCACTCTATATCTGTTTTTCTTAATGGTTATTCAACTCAAAAACATGCAATATCATTAATGTCTGGAGTAAGAAAAAATCTTTTGCTTAATCTGACACCTGACATTGGTATTATTGATATCGTTGTATCTCCAAAAGACTCTTTAGTTTGGATTGATAAAAAACTAATCGGTCCAGGAGATCGCAGCCTTAAACTAGCATCATATCCTCAGCTCCTAGAGGTCAAGAAATCTGGCTTTGCTGCCTACAAAAAAATTATCACACCGCAGCCTCAACTAAAACAAATATTAAAGGTTCAACTGCTGACTAAAGAGGAGGCTTACTGGGCGGGTGTACCCAAAGAAATAACAAGCTCCGCTAACCAAACACTTAAGCTATTTAGACCAAAGACTGAATTTTTAATGGGAGCTCCGAGACAAGAGGCTGGACGACGAGCTAACGAAGTTTTACGGAAAGTACTCATCACTCGCCCTTTTTATATGGCCACTAAAGAGATTACCAACAAACAGTACTGGAAATTCAAAAAACACAGCTCTAGACATTTTAATGGCAAAACCTTAGATCTTCCAAATCAGCCTGTCGTAAATATTAGCTGGGAACAAGCTGCTCTTTACTGTAACTGGCTTAGCAAAGCAGAAAAATTAATTCCGTTTTACCAGGAAGATAAAAGTAAAATTATTGGCTCAAATATCGGTGCCACCGGGTATCGCCTTCCAACAGAGGCAGAGTGGGCCTGGGTTTCCAGATCTAAAAAAATAGGTGGAAAATCAGAAAGCTTACAGCAGTACTTACCTCCAAAAAATAAAAGTGGGAACTTTGCAGATATAAGTGCAGCCGATATTTTAGGCTCAACTATCCCACTTTATGACGATGGCAACCCAACAACTGCTGCAGTGGGAAGTTTTACCCCTAATGAGAAAGGTTTATATGATCTACAAGGGAATGTGGCTGAATGGGTAAATGATTTTTATGAGATCAAGTTCAATTTAAACAATAAAACTGAACTAGACCCTTTGGGCCCAGTGAATGGAGAGCTAAGAACTATTCGTGGTAGCAGTTGGCGTGATAGTGATATTACTGAGCTTAGGATGACATATCGTGATATGGGTAACAATCCACGAGATGACGTAGGCTTTAGAATTGCTCGATATATTAAACCAACAACTAAAAAATAAGTGTAAAGTGATGGAATAAAGAATTATGGCTAGGGCGAAACAGTGAAGTTTTATTGTATCTTATTACTGCTAACTGGGTTTTCTTGTTACGTTTTTGGCGCAGAAAATTCAAAAGAAGTAACGTCAGATTTTGAAAAAGTAAGGCCAAAGAGTTCTGATTCAATAGAATCGAAAAGCACTAACATTAATCCAATAAAAAAAAGGGCATCTCCAGTTATCAAAAATACAGAGATGGTAGTCCAGAAATTTAATCCTAGCGAAGAAATTTCTGAAGATCTAGCTATCCCTTTTCCAGTCGATATTTAAGGAGATATTTATATGCAGACAAGAGTTTCATCAGAATTTATGTATCAACTTTTTTCACTTATTTTGGCACTAATTATAGTTCATACAGTTTATCTGACACTAATTCGCCCCAATGCGAATATTTTATTAGAGAATCAATTAGCAAAAGAAGAGGCTGGGGAATCTTATGTTGCTGTGAGATCTTTTTATATCGTCATAAAAGATTTTGAGCAAGAAGCATGTTTTATATTAATGATATGGGCTTGCGCCATTATGGGTTTCAAGGCAAGAAATATTATAGATGAGCGCAAACTATTAAACCAAAAGTTACTAATAGTCACAGAAGGAACGCGGATATTGCCAGAGGATGCACGTAAACTATCACGTCCGATTCAAGCGCTAACTGATAAGCAAAGAGAAAGCTTAATTCCTAAAGTATTGTTAACAGCATTACACAGATTTGACTCTACGAAAAACATTCAAGATGTCTCTAATGCTATTAGTGAAGTTTTGGAGAAAGAATCTGACCGGCTTGACTCAGAACTATCAATGGTTCGCTACATTGCATGGGCCATTCCTTCTATTGGATTTATAGGTACTGTTAGAGGTATTGGAGAAGCGTTAAGTCAGGCTCATAAAGCAGTCCAGGGAGATATAGCAGGAGTTACAGCAAGCCTAGGGGTAGCTTTTAATTCTACTTTTATCGCCTTAGTAATAAGTATTTTTCTTATGTTTATTGTTCATCAACTGCAATTAGGGCAAGAAAGGTTAGTTCTAGATTCTCATAACTACTGCGATAACAATTTAATGCGCCATCTTAAAACGGATTAAGCTAGCTAATGTACTAAAAATAAGTGGTCCAGTTATTGGCGTTAACAAATATTTTATATGAGTAAGGGTATGGGTTTAGCAATAATAGAAATTAATGACTCTGGACACTGTTGTGGAAATGGTAAAAGTAAATCATTTACAAGTCCCGGTTATGCTTTTCTAACAAACAAAGGAATCGATACTGGAGATATTGCCTTACAAAAAAGTTATTTATCACCTCAGCAAAGTTATAATCAGTTTTGGCATCAATTAAATTTATCTCCGCTTGCCCACCCTACGAAAAAAATTAGGCATAATGCAGATTTAGCGTTTCAACAACTAGTAGACCTGCATGAAAAGTTAGGTAGTCCAAGTGAAATTTTATTTGCTGTACCGGGAAGCTTTAATCGAGAGCAATTATCTATACTTTTGGGGTTAGCTGGTGCTTGTAATTTCCAAGTTGCTGGTTTTGTTGACTCTGCTGTTTCCGCTATATCTAGTTTTAAGTCAGAGAATAGCTATTTAGGTAGCAAAAACTTCATCCATCTAGATATACAACTACATCAAATAATATTTACCCGTTTACTTGTCGGCAAATATGCCATAGAAAGGACTTTTGTTGATATGGTTACCGATGTAGGACTGAATGATTTTTATAGCGATTGGGCAAAGTATATTGCCAACAAATTTATAGAAGAGTTTCGCTATGACCCGCTTCATAAAGCTGAAGGTGAGCAGCAGCTTTATGATGAACTGCCAAATTGGTTAGAACAACTGAATACAAGTAAAGAAATAATAATTTCACTAAATAGCCCTCATAGAAGTTATAAACTGCCATTGAGTCTGGGTGAGCTTTTAATTATCAGCAAAAAAAATATAGGGAAATTGAAGAAAAAATTTATAGGCATCTCTAATAAAGATGATATTTTGATTGGCAGCCATAGGTTGAAATTATTACCAAGCATAACCGAAGAATTTGGGGAATTTCATATATTAAATGAAGATGCAGTGATTTTAGGGAGCCTGGAAAATTTAGACTGTATTAAACAGGATATACAAAATATTTTTCTTGTGACTTCAATCGATAATAACAAACCTAACGAATTAAGAAAGTCTAGTCTGCTTTTACAAAATGTTCCAACGCATATTCTATATAATGATGAGGCTATTAAAATAGGTAGTATTTTATACATCGATTTTCACACTAATTTCCTTAAATTCTCACAAAAAAAGACTTCGAAAACATCACTTATTTTTGTCAATGATAATCTATACTTCAATGATGCAGAAAATCCGAAAAGAAAAGAAATCCCCTTGAAGATAGGTCAAAATATTGTAATCGGATCTCAGTCTTTTCAGCTAATCAAGGTTACTTAAAGTGGCGCGTTCAAAACGAAAAATAACAACTTTTAGTTTATCTTTTTTAGACATTATGGCTTGTGGATTTGGTGCTGTTACTCTTTTATTTCTTATACTCAAGCATAATCCTATTACTGATGAATATAATGATACATTTGCTGTTTCGGAGAAAAATCTCCTCCAAAAAGAAATAAAACTAGGAAAAGCTAGCCTAATAAAATTAAAAAGTAATCTAATACTCATTGATGAATCGTCTCTTGAGGTGCTGCAGGATGTAAAGAAAATTAAATTAGGATTAAGTGAAGAATTAGATCCAAAAGAAGAACTAACACGTTTAAGACGAGAACTTGTTGTTCTAGAAGAAAAAATAAAGCGCCTCAAAAAACAAAGGGTAGGAAGAAATATAAGGCAATTTTCAGGGGATGGAGAGCGGCAATACCTCACTGGCCTTAAATTAGGCGGAAAGCGTATTATTATCTTAGTCGATGTTTCTGCCAGCATGCTGTCCGACTCCATTGTAAACGTCATTAGATTACGTAATATGGATGAAAAATCGAAAAAGGCCTCACCTAAATGGCAGCGTGCTATAAAAACAACAGAGTGGTTGGTGTCACAGATGCCTGAAGAAAGTCAATATCAAATATACACATTTAACTCTATAGCCAAATCAATCAGTAATGATGATGGTGTCTGGAAAAATACTAAGGATAAATCAAGCCTAGATTCGTCTATCAAAAAACTTAAAAATACTGTTCCTACTGGTGGAACAAACCTCACAAAAGCTTTTAGAGCAATAAAGGATTTCAAAAAATTTCCTGATAATATATTTTTAATTACAGATGGTCTTCCGACCCAAGGGCGTAAAAAACAAAAAAATATGATCGTGACGGCTAGTGACCGCATGAAGCTATTTCAAGAGTCTTTAAAGGAATTACCATCAAGAATTCCTGTAAATATATTACTATTTCCGATGGAAGGAGACCCATTTGCAGCTGCGAGTTATTGGAAGCTGGCTATATCGACGAATGGTTCCCTCATGAGCCCCTCTAGAGACTGGCCATGAGTAGAGAAAAACGTAAAGAAAAGCGGGGTATCACTGAAATTAGTATTTCATTCTTAGATGTTATTAGTTGCGGTTTTGGAGCAATAGTCCTCTTGTTGTTGATTGCCAAAACCGTTGATCCAACTTTATTAAAAACTGAAAAAAATACAAAATTATTTACTGTTCCAGAAATGCAACAACAATTATTTGAAATACGCAAAGAAGTCCGCATGCTTAGTGATTCCTTTAAATATAAGAATTATCAGTTTTTAGAAACGAAAAAAAGAGTAGAAAATTTAAAGAGAGAGCTGTTAGAAAAGCAACAAAAAAATGCAATATTTAGAGATAAACAAAGCAAGCTCCTGCTGGCTCAACAAAATCTTACCGAGGTGATGAAGCGTCTTTTGAAAAATCAAAGAAAATCTAGGAGCGATACAATTGGTGGGATACCAATTGACAGTGAATATATCGTTTTTATTATAGACACATCAGGAAGTATGTCTAACCATGCATGGACTAGGGTCAAGAAAGAAATGATAAACATTCTTAATATTTATCCCCAAGTAAAAGGTATTCAAGTAATGAACGATATGGGAGACTATATGTTTTCTAGTTTCAGTAAAAAGTGGATACCCGACACCCCTGCAAGAAGAAAAGCTATTTTAAATCGGCTAGCTACTTGGACCCCTTTTAGTAATTCCAGTCCTGTTGAAGGAATCCAAAAAGCTATACGACAGTTTTATTCTTCAAACAAAAGAATTAGTCTTTATGTTTTTGGAGATGATTTTACGGGGGGATCTATAAATAAAGTTTTAAAGGCTACGGCTAGAATTAATCAGACTATAAACTCTGCCCCTCTAGTTCGAATACACACAATTGGCTTCCCAGTTCATTTCAAGGTTAAAGGAGGGAATCTGAAAACTGCGACACGCTTTTCCGCTCTAATGAGAGAACTAAGCTATGATAATAACGGAACTTTTGTCGGTTTAACTGGACTTTAGTGCATAACTTTTTCTAAAAATTTGTGGTCCGTATGATAGTAATGATAAAAAAAAATTTGTTCATAGCTTCAATTGTTATCTGCACACTAACAGCAGGTTGTTCAACTCATGTTGTCGTCATGAGTGAACACCCATCAATCTTAATTGAACCCCTCCCTTATAAAATAGGCTTGGTGTTGGATGATACGTTTACTAAGTATTCATTTACCAGGAAAAAGGAAGATGAAAAAATTATTATTTCTCTTGGGGACTCCCAGACAGAGCTATTTGATAAAATTTTTGGTTCCATGTTCCCAGAAGTTATCAGATTTCAGTCGAAACCGTTAGCGGAGCCAGGAACCTTAGAGCTTTATGTTATTGCTTCAGTCGACGAGCTACAGCTATCTTTACCCAAAGAGACGAGTGTTAATGTTTTCGAAGTATGGATCAAATATAAGTTAGAGATATTTGATCAGAATGGATCACTCATCACCGAATGGCTGATTAGCTCTTATGGAAGAACGCAAACTCGATTCCTGAAATCCCAAAAAAGAGCTCTTAATCAAGCTACAAAAGCAGCACTTAGGGACGCAGGAGCGCAAATCATTGTTGGCTTTAAAACGGTTCCAGCAATACGTGATTGGATTGATAGAGAATGAAGCTAACAAATGAGGTTAATAATTTACTAAAAATAGTATTTAAATTGTCATTTTTTTTGATTACGATAATATTTTTTTTAATTTCTGGTTGCTCTACATCGACAGTTATCGATGAACAGAAATCTAGTCGTGTCAACTTGAACCTTGAGTTTAAAGAGAAGATAGTCGTCATGGGAAGAAGACATGGAAACTCCTATGAAACAGAGCCTAATTTCATTAACTGTATTAGCAGTAATATTGCTGGGACAGGAAAATTAAGTGTTATGAAAGAGCAACATTTTTTAGATAAATTTTACCCTTGGTTTGAACCTAGATTAGCTCCGTTAAGCCTAGAAAGTATGAAAAAAACTTTAAATGAGCCAACCATTAACAGGCAAGTCCAAAATCTCGGTATTAGATATATGGTATGGGTTGATGGTAGCACAGAGACCACTAAAGAAAGCGGCTCTATTACTTGTGGTATGAGTGCCAGTGGTGGTTGTTTTGGCTTTAAAAGTTGGGATAAAACTTCTTCTTATGAGGCTACTGTCTGGGACTTAAAAAACTTAACTGAAAAAGGCAAGGTTAAGGTCGATAGCAAAGGATCATCTTACCTCATAGGTGTTGGGCCCCCCATACCTCTCATAGCTCAGGTTCAAGGCGTTGCTTGCGACGGAATCAGTGATAGGCTGGGTGGCTTCTTTCTCAATAAATAATATTTTCTGGCTTTGGCTAATACCCTATTGAGGGTTCGAATCCCTCTCTCTCCGCCATATTATTTTCTTCAATTGAAGAACACTTAGTAGCTATAGTTTTAATTTATTTAAAAAATTAACGAAAATCTCAAACATAAAATTTGAAACAATTTGTGATTTTTGCCATCAAATAGGACCTTGATTGCAATTCAAAGCTTATTTATATTTGATTGATGTGGGTTTTACAATGTAGAAAAAATTGGTGTTAAAATAAAAATTTACTAAGGATTTCTTTATGAAAAATAAAATCTCAAAAACGCCAAACACTAGTATTACTACTGAGTACATATTTAGTTATGAGGCGCCCTTAGACCCGCCAATAAACATCGATGATGGAATGATAGTCGTTAATGTTCGTTCAGGTGGCTGGGTGAGTGGTCCAGATATTTCTGGTAAATTCATTGCACCCGGAGGTGATTGGTTACGTATCATGCCCTCAGGAATTTTTCGCCTTGACGTCAGAGGATTAATACAAACTGATGATGATGCATTTATTTACCTAAGTTATAACGGAATAATAAAAAATTCATTTGAAAGTGCAGAGAGATTAGTTAGAGGCGAACTATTGACGAACGAAGATATCCCTTATTTTATAGCAGCACCTACTTTTCAAACTTCGTCCGAAAAGTATAGCTGGCTAAATGAAATACAAACTATTAATAAAATGGTTGAAATACAGTTTGGTGAGGAAGGTTTTGTTAAGTACGATGTATTTGCAATCCGATAATTTACATGACAGGCTAGCTTTAATATAAGATATATTATGTAGCTGATGTGCTGTTAAGACGATTCAAATTAACTGATATTATTATAATTTCTTACAGTAATTATCTTAAAGTTTAACACAAGAAATGATTTTTTTAAGAAAAGGTTAACTATGGCTAAAAGTAATCGTGTTTGGCGACTAAGAAAGCGTCCTGTTGGAATCATCACAGATGATGTGTTGAGCCTCGAAAAAGAGAGTATCCCTGATCCAAAAGATGGAGAATGTCTTTTTCAACTCAACTATTTATCTTTAGATCCTACTAATCGTATCTGGATGAGTGATGAAGAGCAGTATATGCCTCCTGTTGCTCTTGACGATCCTATGAGAGGGGTTGTTTGCGGCACTGTGCTCAAAAGTAAAGTATCTGCTTTTAAGGAAGGTGATATTGTAAGCGGTATTGGTACCTGGTCAGACTATCAAATCGGTACACCAGAATCTTTAAGCTTGCTTGGAGAAACAGCTGATGTATCTGTCATAGACGCATTTGCAACATTTGCACTTGTCGGTCCCTCGGCATATTTTTGTTTACTTGATATCGGAAAACCTGAAGCCGGTGAAACTGTAGTTGTATCAACTGCAGCAGGAGCTGTTGGATCAATTGTTGGGCAAATAGCAAAGATAAAGGGGTGCCATGTAGTAGGATTAACTGGCTCTGATGAAAAATGTAGATGGATTAAAGAAGATCTAGGATTTGATGAGGCTATTAATTATAAAACTGAAAATATACATGATGCTCTTGTTCGCTCTTGCCCAAATGGTATTGATATATATTTCGATAATGTCGGTGGCGGAATTCTTGATGAGTGCCTAAAATTAATGAACCTGCATGGAAGAATTCCTACATGCGGCCTAATCTCTCAATATAATTCACCTAAGCCGACGCCAGGCCCTTATAATTATGGCTTGATATTAATGCATAGATTAAAGATTGAAGGTTTTATTATCCTGGATTATTTAGAGCGCTTTCCTGAAGCTAACAAGGATCTTGTTCAGTGGATGTCGGAAGGAAAAATTAAAGTCCGTCTTGATGTATCAGAGGGACTCGATTCCGCTCTAAAAAGCGTTAAAAAATTGTACACAGGAGAGAACACTGGCAAACTAATGGTACGTGTTAAGGATATATAAAATTATGGATACTAAGGAGATGTGTCTCTAAAAATAAAACTGTCAAATATGCAGAGCTAACAGTTCGATTATACAACTCCAACCAGCTTAGCTGAGAGCCAGCTGATTCCGCCTAATGCGCCTACAACAAGCCACCACCAGAATAATAGCCTAAATCTAAAAGGCTTACGTTCAACAGAATGGATTCCCGAATTAATTACTTCACTTATTCTAGCTAAATCTTCCTCGTTATATTCTTCTTTGTTTCTCATACCCATAATAGTAACCACCCTATTTAAACTCTGATTAGTCTTTACAAGCTACAATAAAGCTTTGATATCTAGCTGTTCTGCAATCTCATCAACAGAAGCTTCAGACTTATAAGCTACCTCTCCAATCATGGGCGATGAAATCCAACGTTGCAAGGTCAATATGTTTTCTTTGTAATGATCCATATCAGGCACTATTTGATTAGCTACCCAACCTGCTAATGGTAATCCGTCTCTACGGATAGATTCAGCGGTAAGTATGGCATGATTAATACAGCCAAGATCCATACCGACCACTAGTATCACAGGCAGTTTGATTAATTTAGCAAAGTTAGAAAAGGTTTCTTGGTCATTAAGAGGGACTTTCCATCCACCTGCACCTTCAACGACACAAAAATCTGGTTTTTTTGTCATTAGTCCTCGGTAAAAACCAGCTAGACGCTCTGAGTTTAATCGACGACCTATTTCTGCAGCAGCTATATGTGGAGCAATAGCTGGCTTCAAAGCCACAGGATTAACTTGCTCATAGCTTAATGATAAAGAAGTTTGAGATAGCAGTTTCTGAGCATCGTCATTCTGTAAACCATCGGCTGTAGCTTCACATCCAGCCGCTACTGGTTTGAATCCTGCGGTACTTAAACCTAAATTTGAAGCAGCAGCTAAAAGGCCTGTAGCAATATGTGTCTTGCCAATATTTGTACTAGTTCCTGTAATAAAATATGATTTAGACATTTAGAATTCCTGCTCCGTAGATAACTTGCCATGTAGCAGGTAATTTTCCTTGAGAATCTTTGAATTTACTATATGCGGCAATTAGAGTAAGAATATCACTTCGACTAGTTGCAACTTTTTTTTGTCCTGCATTTAAGTTATGCGCACCCAAATCTTTCAACTCTGCCATCAAATGACTAAGATCACGGTAAGTAAGCTTATAATCGTCTACTTCATAGTTATCAAAATTGAAGCCTTCTTGAATAAAAGCTATTCTCCATTCCTCCGAATCTAGAAATTTATTCACATGGACATAATTATCTACTTCCATCCATGATGTCTTTAATTCACATAATGTATTTCCACCAAGAGAAGTGAACGCTAGTCGTCCTCCAGGTTTCATGATTCGTGCAGTTTCACGAGCTAGCAAAGCTAAATCACCGCACCATTGAAAGGATAAATTAGCAAAAATAATATCTATAGAATTATCGGCAAGTGGGATATTTTCAGAATCTGCACAGAGCAACAGATCGTGATACTTAATCTCCGATTTTGCTATTTTCAGCATACCCTCAGCAAGATCTAGTCCTATAATTTTTGAAGCAACATACTTGTTATGGAGGGACTCCATAAAGAAACCAGTGCCGCACCCGAGGTCAACAATATTTTCTGATGGTATGTGATCAGGTAGCAACTTTAGGAGCCTTTCTCCTACATGACACTGTAATCTAGAAGCAGAATTATAACTTTTTGCTGCATTACTAAAAGAATAAGCAATCTTTTTTTTATTTAAAAAATAACGGTTTTCTTGTAAAAATTTTACTACAACAGAAGATACTTCTTTGGTGATACTAGTATGTAACACATGTGATTTTTGTTTATAAATTTTTATTTGCTGCAGAGGATTAAGTTCCTTAATTTTATTAGCCACTCTAGCATCAACTAGCTGATCATTTTCACCAAAAATATGCAGACTTGGCATTTCTAGCGATCTCAGGACGTCCCTATTATCAATTTCAGCAAGTAAATTTAACCCGCTCAGCCAAGAAAAATGTCTCTCTTTTGCCTGTACTAGATCAGTAAAATATGAAATTCTCTCTGCTTCACTTACTTTTAATAATTTAGATAAATTTGTTTCTTCTATATCGCCACAACGCTGGAGAGCATAAAAATTCTTTAGACATACTGATGGATTTTTTTTAAATAATGAATAAAAATCATTAAAATTTTTATTTGACATACCGAAGTTCCAGTCCATATTTTTAATAAAACATGGATTGGTAGCGATCGCAACAAGACTAGAAAATCTGGAGGGTTCACGACCTAGCAAACATGTCGCTAAAGCCCCTCCTAAGGACCACCCCATTAGGCTTGAGTGATCAGGTATAACTTCTAAAATAGCATCAATATAACTCTCTAGAGGTGGAAAATATTTTGATTTACCGATATCTTGTTTAAAAGTGTAACTTTTACCAAATCCAGGTAAGTCAATGGCCAAAATATTGAGATTTTTTCTAAGCTCTATCAAAATTAGATTCCAGGTATTACTATCAGAACCCCATCCATGAATAAGCACTAATGGTTCGTTCTGGATCGGCTGTCCTGTGCAAGGGTAACTATAAGTAGCTAATTTATTTGCTGTAAATATAGGATTATTTTTTAATTTATGATGAATAAAAATTTTTTTGTCAGGAGAATCGTTAAATTTCATTTATCTGTAGCCCTAAAGTCAATTAGGATACTGTTAAGCGAATCGAGTAAAGCTTCAATATCTTCCTCTTCATGCTGAGCAGAAAGGGTTACCCTTAATCTTGCTGAATTCAAAGGTACGGTTGGTGGACGAATTACTCCAACAAGAAAACCACATCTTCTAAGTCTATCCCCTATCTTAACTACAAGTTCATCGTTATGTAATAAAATAGGTTGTATTGGTGTTAAGGATTCCATTAGATTTATATCTAGTGCCTTTGCACCAGCTCGAAAATAAGCTATGAGATGTTGCAGCTTCTCGCGTCGCCACGTCTCTTGCTGAAGAATCTTTAGGCTAACGCGTGAAGCTGATGCGACTGCTGAAGGAAGCGCAGTGGTGTAGATATAGGTTCTAGCATACTGAATTAAAGTATCAATCAACGCATTAGAGCCGACAACAAAAGCTCCAAAAGTTCCAAAAGCTTTTCCAAGGGTTCCCACTAAAATAGGTAATTTTTCAACACTTAAATCAAAATGTTCAGCAATACCACCGCCATTATGTCCCATAACTCCAAATCCATGAGCATCATCAACCATTAGCCATCCTTGCTGTTGTTGGCAAACTCTAGCGAGGTCAGGTAATTTAGCTAAATCGCCGTCCATACTAAATACTCCGTCTGTAACAACAAGCTTTCTACCCTGAATTTCTTTCATTCTGTTAGATAAGTCCTGAGTATCAGAATGTTTGTAACGAAAAAATTTAGCATTACTGGCCATACCGCCATCAATTAGTGAAGCGTGGTTTAGTCGATCTTGAAAAATATGATCATTTTTTCTTGAAAGAGCGAGCATTGCTCCTAGGTTAGCCATGTAGCCTGATGAGAATAGCAGCGCTCTAGGCCTCTGGGTAAATTCGGCTAACTCCTCTTCTAGGGCATGGTGCTCAGAGGAATGCCCATAAATTAAATGTGAGGCTCCACTTCCTACACCAAAAACTTCTACGCCTTTTTTAAAGCTATTAATGACTGATGGGTGGTTTGCAAGGCCAAGATAATTATTACTACAAAAAGCTGTGTAACTTTTACCATCAACTTGAACTTTTGGAGATTGTGGGGACTGTAGCACGGCTCTTTTGCGATATAGACCAGCTATTTTTCGTTGAGCAAGATTGGCTGCAAGTTTCTGGTCCATTGACAACATAGTGGATCAATTATCCTAATTGGCAGCATTGTAAAACAGGTGGTCAGTTGTAGCTGCTGAAATTCTTTCATGCAGCGCTTCTTCTTGATCCTTAGTGTCCACATTTACTTTATTTTTTTCAGGAACAATACCGAGCCTATTAAGCAATTCCATATCCTGGTTCGCTTCAGGGTTTGCTGTAGTCAAAAGAGACTCGCAATAAAATATAGAGTTGGCTCCAGCCAAAAATGCTAATGACTGCAATTGATCGTTCATACTTTCTCTTCCAGCTGATAATCTCACATGGGACTTAGGCATCATAATTCGAGCTGCAGCAATAGTGCGAATAAACTCAAATGGATCGAGATCCTTTTCATTTTCAAATGGAGTACCTTCAACTTTTACTAGCATATTGATAGGTACTGATTCCGGTTGCTCTGGAAGGTTTGCTAGCTCCATCAGTAGGCCCGCTCGATCAGACTTTCCCTCACCCATACCGACAATGCCGCCAGCACAAACCTTCATGCCAGATTTTCGGACATTGCTCAATGTAGTCATTCTGTCAGAATAAGTTCGTGTAGTTATTACTTCCCCGTAGTATTCTGGAGAAGTGTCTAAATTATGATTATAGTAATCTAATCCAGCGTTTGCTAAAGCTTGTGCTTGGCTTTCTTTAAGCATACCTAGAGTCATGCAAGTCTCCATCCCTAAGCTTTTTACTTCTTGTACCATCTTTGTGACATATGGCAGATCTTTATCTTTAGGAGAGCGCCATGCAGCTCCCATACAAAAACGAGTCGCTCCAGCGTCTTTAGCTAACTTAGCCTCTTCTATTACTTTTTCAACAGCTAATAACTTCTCAATTTCCAATCCAGTATCATAACGGGCACTCTGCGGACAGTATTTGCAATCTTCAGGACAAGCGCCTGTTTTAATAGATAACAGGGTACTTAATTGAATTTCATTAGGATTAAAATTCTCACGATGAACTAATTGGGCCTGAAATAATAAATCATTAAAAGGTTGATCAAGCAAGTCTGATACTTGGGGTTTAGTCCAGTCATGGCGAATAGGTTTCAAACAGCTAACTGACATATCATTCCTTATAAAATGCTTCTATAAAGAACCATAATAAGGGAGATAAGACAACTGTCAACCAAAAATATAACTTACGTTGACTAAGAAAAAATAAAACAAGACATTAAAGATAACTTAACTGGAAAAAAATTACTGTGGCCATGATAATGAGTTAATATTATTTTTTTAATTTAGGTAATGGCATTATGGGTCAGAATTCCGCTGTAAGCTCGCTATGGAAGCAGATAAAGGAAGAGGCTGTCAAGACATCTGCGTCTGAGCCTGTTCTAGCCAAATATCTCAATGATAACGTGATAAGCCATGACTCGTTATTTTCTTCCTTAAGCTCTTTGCTAGCTAGCAAGCTTAAGTCAGAAGCTTTGACAGGGTTAGTTCTACAAAATATATTTGATGATGCACTAAGTTCTAATGAAAAAATTCAAAAAACAATCCATATTGATATTAAAGCACTTATTGAGCGTGATTCTGCTTGCCATAGCTGTTTGTCTGCCTTTATTTATTATAAGGGTCTCCATGCTCTTCAAGCATGGAGAGTCACTAATCTACTCTGGAATGACGAGAGAAGATCTCTTGCATTGATGCTTCAGAATAGAATATCTGTGGTGTTTGACGTAGATATTCATCCAGCCGCACAAATTGGACAAGGAGTGATGTTTGATCATTCAACAGGTATTGTAATTGGAGAAACAGCCGTTATTGAAGACTGTGTGTCTATCTTACAGGGCGTTACTCTAGGAGGTACGGGAAAAGAGATTGGTGATCGTCATCCAAAAGTTCGTCGTGGGGTTTTGATAGGTCCGGGAGCAACAATACTCGGTAATATTGAAATTGGAGAAGGCTCAAAAATTATTGCAGCAAGTGTAGTTTTGAAGAGCATCCCTCCTCATTCGGTAGCTTCAGGAGTACCTGCCGAAATCATTGGCGTAATGAATACAGATTCACCTGCAGAAATAATGGATCAAAGTTTATCCGGATAAAATAGATTTCCAGTTAATGAGGAACTTATCGTCCCCAGTTAGCTCTTACCCTGTTATGACTTAATAAGTAATATTGTAATAACAAGGAAATTCTATGTGCGATTTTACAAAAAATAGTATATTTATGTTCACATAGATTGTACGGGGCTATAAAATACTTAACCTTAAATAAATAGGATGAATCATGGAACGCCCAAAAGTTGTAGTAGGTGAATTTATAATTCTAAAGGGTTATGCAGAAGATCCAGGAATGGAGGCTACAATTTATAAAATTGAAGATGATGGTATTTTATTTGTCGGGTATCATGCATACAGCATAAGAACAACGAAAGCACATGCTTTTTGGAACGAAACTTTTTGGCAAGTAACAAAAAAGCACGTTTCTAAAAAAAGTGCGGGTATCCGCTTTTAGTTTTTTTGCTATAAAATCAAACCTAATGACTTATATCTCCTTATAGCATCCTTTATTTTTATGTTTCATTGAATTTTTAGTCGCTGCCCCGAATAAATTCTACTCTCTTTCAAATTGTTAAGCTCATTTAGTTCTTTAACCGAAATATTATACCGTCGAGAAATTCTATAAGCTGTATCTCCAGGAGTAACAATATGAAAAGTCGGCCTATGGATAGTTGATTTATCTGACGCTAACAAAGTACCGACAGGGTAATTATTAGAAAAGTATTCAGTTACTCCTTTAAAAATAGCCTTCGCCATTTTTTTTTGATATTTTTTATTAGCTAATTTTTTTGCTTCAGAAGGGTTTGATATGAAGCCAGTCTCTATAAGGATAGATGGTATGTCTGGAGATTTTAAAACTACAAAACCAGCCTCCTCCACACTCTTTTTATGCAATTTGGCTATGCCACCTATAGACTTTAGAACTGAGGAACCAAGCTCCAGACTGCTATTAAGTGTAGCTGTCATAGATAGATCTAAAAGTACGCCAGCAAGCATGGGGTCTTTATCATCAAGACTAACGTTACCTGAACCTCCAATCAAATCAGTGCTATTTTCTCGTTTCGCTAAATATCTAGCGGTCTCACTAGTTGCGCCGCTTCGGGATAAAATAAATACTGATGCTCCACTTGCGCTCGATTTTTTAAAAGCATCAGCATGGATAGAAATAAATATGTCTGCACGTTTCTTACGGGCAATCATAGTACGCTTACGCAAGGGAACATAATAGTCACTAGATCGAATTAAAACTGCACTATAACCAGACTTTTTATCAAGTAGTTTTTTTAGCTCTCGACTAATAGCTAAGACTACATTTTTTTCCATAAGCCTTTTTGGCCCTATTGCTCCAGGATCTTCTCCACCGTGACCAGCATCAATAGCTATAAGTATCTTTCTTTGGTTATTTTTGGTTACAACAGAAGATAATTTTTTAATTCCAGCACTTTTTTTATCATAAAGATCTATTACTAACCTATTATTATATTGCTCATTAACCCCAAGAATAAAGTCTCTAGACTCCAGAGGTTGTACCAGATCAAAAATAACTCTAAGATTATTTTTTTCTTTTTTTGTACTTCTTAGAGCAGTGATGGGCACAGAAGAGAAATCAATTTCTATAGCCTTTTTTTTAAGATTGGCATCTTCAATATCAACCACTAGTCGATCTGGATTTTTTAAAGTAGTTATCTTATATTTTACCGATGCACTTAAATCAAATACTAGCCGTGTATGATCTGGGGCCTTCCAAACTCTTATATCATTAACTGTTGCCGCTAAACTAAATTCAGATATGCAGGCAAGCGCGAGAATTATTAATAAACTAAAAGTATTATAATATTTATTAATCAAGGTAATTTTCTCTTACTGAAATTAAGCGATCAAGAAGACCTTTTCCTACTCGGGTCTTAGATTCAATTTTTATCTCACGACCTTTATTAGTCGCGGCTATGCTTAAACACAAATCCGGTGCAGGTAGTATTCCTCTACCTCGATCTGGCCATTCAATCAAACAGAAATCTCCTGGTTTAAAATAATCCCTGATGCCAATAAAATCTAGCTCTTCAGCGGATCCTAATCTGTATAGATCAAAATGGTGTGCTCTTATAGAGCCTTGATTATATGACTCTACCAGGTTATATGTTGGGCTTGTCACCACTCCATCATATCCAAAAGCCCTAAGAATACCCTTGCAAATAGTCGTTTTTCCTACCCCAAGATCACCATCAAAAAAAACTAGGATAGCCTCAAGATTTTGAGCATAATCATAATTAAATAAAGTCTGACCAAGAAACTCACCAAACCTGATCATCTTCTCTTCATGAGAAATAACTTCTATAAAAAAATCTTTCATTTATTTACCATCTGATTTAGTTAATAGCTTATGAGATATAATAATAAATAGCGATTTATGCATAAAATTCTACTTGTTAAGAAAATATCTGGCAAAATTATACTCTAACTTAAAACAGCCGATAGATAATGCAACCCAAAACACCTAAATTAGATTATATAAAACTTGCTGGTCAAATTAAGCTATGGGGAAGTGAGCTTGGTTTTCAGCAGGTTGCCATTACAGATATTAATTTAACTGAAACGGGAGAAAAACTAAATAAATGGCTTGAAAGTGGCTATCACGGAGACATGAGTTGGATGGCGGCCCATGGTGAAAAACGTTACCGTCCTGAAAAGTTATTGCCCGGGACATGCTCAGTTATTGCTGTCCGAATGAACTATCTACCACCTGATAGCAATATGATCGCTGTTCTCAAAGATAAACAAAAAGCTTATATATCTCGCTATGCTCTAGGCCGAGATTACCATAAATTAATGCGTCAGCGACTAAAAATTCTAAGTAAAAAAATTGAAGAGGTAGCTCCAGGAAATCTGATCCAGAGACCTTTTGTAGATAGCGCCCCCGTGATGGAGAAGCCTTTAGCAGAAAAAGCTGGTCTAGGATGGATGGGGAAGAATACATTAATCATCAACAGTGATGCGGGCTCATGGTTTTTTCTTGGTGAAATATATATAAGCTTACCTCTACCCAAAGATCAATCAGCTGAAATAAATAAATGCGGTGAATGTAAAGCATGTATTAAAGTATGTCCTACAGATGCTTTCCCTTCGCCCTATGTTTTGAACGCAAAAAAATGTATTTCTTACCTAACAATAGAGCACAAGGGAAGTATTCCTGAGGAGTTCCGTAAGCCTATGGGCAATCGCGTATTCGGCTGTGATGACTGTCAAGCTATTTGTCCGTGGAATAAAGAAGCTCAGACTACAAACGAAAAGGATTTTTCTCCACGCCATAATTTAGACAATCGTGAGCTTGCTGAATTATTTCTTTGGACAGAAGAAGAATTTTTGCTACATACAGAAGGATCCCCAATAAGGCGTATTGGCTATGAGCGATGGCTTAGAAATCTAGCAGTTGGACTTGGTAATGCAGCTCACTCAGAAAAAATTATCGAATCTTTAAAGGTCAGAGAACGCTTTCCTTCCAGTATCGTTCAAGAGCATGTTTCATGGGCCCTAGAACAGCATAGCAAGAAAGGTAAGAGTGGAAATACCAGAAAAAAACTACCTTCTTTAACAATAGTGCAGATGCATGAATAAAAAAATATTAAATTTTAGCTTTAAGTTTTTTCTGGAGCTTTAAAAAAAAATCTACGATAGTATATTAGCTCTGCGATAGAGTCTTTAATATCATCCATTGCCAAATGAGATCCTTTTTTCTTTAATCCACTAAGTAATTCTGGCTGCCAGCGAAGAGCAAGCTCTTTAATGCTACTAACATCTAAATTACGATAATGAAAAAAAGCTTCAAGATTGGGCATTTCACGTGACAAGAATCGACGATCCTGACAAATGGAATTACCACACATAGGAGATGCCCCGGAATCTATAAATTTTTCCAAAAATTTAATAGTTTTCAGCTCTGCTTCTTCACAAGATATATTGCTGTTACGCACTCGATCTACTAACCCAGAGCGGTTATGTTGTCGAGTATTCCAGTGGTCCATGTCATCTAGGGTTTTATTGTTCTGATTTATTGCAAAAACTGGTCCTTCAGAAAGAATATTAAGGTCTTTATCAGTGACGATAGTCGCAATTTCTATAATGACGTCATTAATAGTATCTAATCCTGTCATTTCAAGATCTATCCAGACAAGATTGAGTGGATCTTTTTGTATTTCATCGGGCTTATTCATTAATATTTTTACCATTCATTAAAAACTTAGAGTTTAAACATATCGTGTATTTTGAAGATATAACTTTATAAAATCACAGACTGAAATCCTCGATTTCTACCACTTCAAACCTTTATGCTATATCCTTAGCTCTTTGCAAGCCAGTAATGATAATATTATTAACTCGAAGAGTATTCCAAAATTTGATGAAAATCATTATCGAAAAGGAAAAATATTGACAAAGCGCCAACTAACCAAACAACAGCGCCGGCGTATTGACCAAAATCAAGTGAATGCAAATGCCGAAATTAATGCGCTAGAAGAGGTTGACCAAGAAAAAAAATGTGGTGACGTTAACCTAGAAAAATATGGGACAGTTATAGCTAGTTATGGCAAACAAGTTGATGTTGAAAGTACAAATACCTCAAAAAAAGAAGTCAAGCGCTGCCATCTAAGAGCCAACTTACCTGTAATTGTTTCCGGTGACAAAGTTACATGGGAAGACCGTGGCATAAACGGAATTGTAATCGCCCAGCACCCAAGAGTGACCCAAATTTGCAGGCCTGATAATCGAGGAAGAATCCGTCCAATTGCAGCAAATATCGATAGAATAGCTATAGTAATTGCCCCTTTCCCTGAGCCTCATTCAAATCTTATTGACCGATATATTGTTGCTTCTAAGCACCAATCGATACAACCTTTTCTTATCCTCAATAAAGCTGACCTTATTGAAACAGGTAACTCAGAAATGCTTCTCACTTTAGTGCAAAAATATAAAGAACTAGGTTATGACTATTTTTTAGTTTCTACTAAAAATGGTGATGGTATGAACAAACTTGAAACTTACTTAAAAAAATTCACTAGTGTACTGGTAGGTCAATCTGGTGTTGGTAAGTCTTCGTTGCTTAATAAATTGCTTGCTGAAGTAAAAATTACGGTCGGAGATTTATCTGAATCAAAGAAAAAAGGTAAGCATACCACCACTACTTCTCGGCTTTTTCATCTAAAAAATGGGGGAAGTGTTATAGACTCCCCAGGTATACGTGAGTTTGGATTATGGCATCTGGATTCTCATACAATTGCGGAAGGATTTATAGAATTTTCAATCTATTTGGGAAAATGTAAATTCCGTAACTGTAATCATGAGCAAGACCTAGGTTGCGCTTTAGTTGAGGCAGTTGATGCTGGAAAAATAGAGCGCGAAAGATTTGATAGCTACCTCCATATTATCAATAGTATTAAAGTAGGATGATAAAGATCTAGAGATGAAATACATCTTAGGTAATAATACAATACTTATAAATTATTGCATCAAACAGAAGGTCACTATGTCAAAATTACATAACCTTATAGAACCCGAATCACTGAACACTATGCTTAACGAGCCAAATCTCCTCATTATAGATTTATGCAATGATGGGCTTTATGCTCGCAAGCATATACCTGGGGCTGTTCATATTTCTCCAAAAAAACTCTTGGCAGGCTCTTTTCCTACACCCAATAAGCTTCCTTCAATAGAGCAAATTTCAGCTATGATGAATAGTATAGGTTTGACTGAAGAAAAACATGTAGTTGCATACGATGATGAAGGTGGTGGTTGGGCTGGTAGATTCCTTTGGACTCTTGATGTAATAGGGCATAAAAATTGGTCGTACCTCAATGGGGGTCTTATTGCATGGCATAACGAAGGGCTTTCTACGACAGCCGAAGTTCCAGTAACTAATGAGACTCAACGTGATTTTAAAATAGATCGGACTCCTATTGTTGATATCGAAGAGATTATGAACTCACTAGAAAATCAAGAGCTACAAATTTGGGATGCTAGAAGTGAAGCTGAATTTACAGGCGCAACACTCTTTGCTGAAAAAGGCGGCCATATACCTGGAGCTATAAATTGTGATTGGACAAATATGATGGATTTTAAGCGCAATCAGCGTATCCGTGATGATGCGTTAGAGGCGCTCGAGAATTTAGGACTTTCATCAAAAAAACCAACCATTACTCACTGTCAATCACATCATCGTTCTGGTTTCACATATATGCTTGGAAAAATCTTAGGGTTTAATAGCATACGTGCTTATGACGGCTCTTGGGCTGAGTGGGGCAATCATCCGAAAACTCCGGTAGAAGTCGAATGCAATGAGTAGATTGTATTCAGAATGGTTTTCTGCAATTCAGCGCATACTTCCACAACATTTATTATCTAGAGGGGGTTCATTTTTAGCTGAAACCAAAATTCCTTGGATAAAAAATATGCTGATTTCCCTTTTTATTAGGGTTTATGATATTAATTTAGATGAAGCTATATCAGCATCTCCACAAAGTTATATAAATTTTAATGCTTTTTTTACTAGAGAACTTAAAAAAGATGTAAGGCCAATTGATCAGAGTAATGGCTCTATTGTTTGTCCTGCCGACGGTATTATTAGTCAACTTGGAGAGATTCAACAAGGGAATATTTTTCAAGCCAAAGGTAAATACTTCTCATCTTCAGCTCTACTTGGAGCGAATGACAAATATAACAAGTGCTTCTTAAATGGCGAATTTATTACAATATATTTGTCACCAAAAGACTATCATCGTGTCCATATGCCAATTGATGGAGAGCTACTATTAACACGATATATACCTGGTAAGTTATTTTCTGTTAATTTAGCAACTACTCGTCACATAGATGGCCTGTTTTCCAGAAATGAACGCTTAGTATGCATATTTAACACTCCAGCCGGTCTCTGTGGAATCGTTTTAGTAGGAGCAATGATGGTAGCTGGAATTGAGTCAGTTTGGCGTGGTCATTATCATCCTCAAGAACCAACAACCTACGAAACGAACAAAAAAAGCATCACATTAAAGAAAGGTGAGGAAATGGGAAGATTTAAATTTGGCTCCACGGTGATAGTAATGTTTGAACCAAACAAAACAACGTGGTCAAAAAAATATCAGTCTGGATTAGCTACCCGTCTCGGTGAGCTAATGACAACTCATGGACCGCGTCGATAAATACCTTAACATTTTCGGGAGAAACATCAGGTGTTACGCCATGACCAAGGTTGAAAACATGGCCGCTACCACTTCCGAACTGCATCAATATATTCTGAACCTCTTCTCTTATTCGCTTTGGAGTTGCACGAAGAACTGCTGGATCCATATTTCCCTGTAAGGCAACTTTATTACCTACTCTTTGGCGCGCATGTCCAATATGGACTGTCCAGTCAAGGCCAACTGCATCGCATCCAGTTTCCACAATACTCTCTAACCATTGGCCGCCGCCTTTTGTAAACAAAATTATAGGAATTTTTCTATTTTCATTTTTTCTAATTAAGCCGCAGACAATTTTATCCAAATACTTCAATGAAAATTCCTCGAAAGCATTATGTGAAATGGCCCCGCCCCAAGTATCAAAAATTTGCACAGCTTGCGCGCCAGCTTTTATTTGCGCATTCAGGTAAGCAATAACCGAATCAGCAAGAGTATCGAGCAACTGATGCATTAACTCTGGCTGGTTGTACATCATATTTTTAGAAAGCAAAAAATCTCGGCTAGCTTTTCCTTCAATCATATATGTAGCTAACGTCCAAGGACTGCCGGAAAATCCTATTAATGGTACGCGCCCATTGAGCTCTCGCCTTATAGTAGAAACTGCCTCAACCACGTAAGGAAGGTCCTTATAAGGGTCTATGACAGATAACTGATTGATATCCTTTTCAGTTCTAACTGGATTACGAAAACGAGGACCTTCACCTGATTCAAAGAAGACTCCTAAACCCATAGCGTCAGGTATAGTTAAAATATCTGAGAATAATATAGCAGCATCCAGATTATAGCGTTCCAAAGGCTGCAAAGTTACCTCGCAAGCTCTCTCCGGATTGGTGCAAAGTGCCATAAAGTTTCCAGCTTTAGCGCGCACTTTTCTATATTCAGGAAGGTAACGACCAGCTTGGCGCATCATCCAAACAGGAGTCATATCTACATTTTTTCGCATCAACGCACGAAGAAAACGATCATTTTTAAGTTCCAGCATATGGAAGAATCTCTAGATTTTTAGGTAGTCGAGAATACCTTCGCCAGCCTGACGACCTTCCCAGATAGCAGTCACAACTAAGTCAGATCCACGCACCATATCACCACCAGCAAATACCTTAGGATTTGTAGTCTGAAATTTAAACTGCTGTTCTTCAGGGGCAACAACTCCCTCCCAGTCGTTTAGATCAACACCGAGACTTGACATCCATGGCGCAGGGTTAGGTTTAAAGCCAAATGCGATCAATACAATGTCTGCTGGTAATATCTCTTCGCTATCAGGTACCGGAATTGGTCGACGACGCCCATTATCATCAGGATCACCTAATTTAGTGGTTATCACCTTGATACCTTCAACTTTATCAGTCCCGACAATTTCGACAGGCTGCCTGTTGAATAGGAAGTTTACTCCTTCTTCTTGTGCATTTTTAACTTCTCTTCGGGAACCCGGCATATTTTCTTGGTCACGACGATAAGCGCAGGATACTTTTGATGCGCCCTGTCTTATTGATGTTCGATTACAATCCATAGCAGTATCACCACCACCAAGAACAACTACTCGCTTACCAGCTACGCTTATAAAATCGGCGGGATTCTTTTCCCAGCCCATATTTTTATTCACATTAGATATAAGAAACGGCAATGCATCATGAACACCCGGAAGATCTTCTCCTGGAAAACTGCCTTTCATTGACTTATAGGTTCCCATACCTAAGAAAATAGCGTCAAAATCATTCGTTAGCTCCTCAATTTTTATATCTACACCAATTTGAGTATTAAGCTTAAAATCAACGCCCATGCCTTCAAAAATTTTTCGACGTTGTTGCATAATTGATTTTTCTAACTTAAATTCCGGAATACCAAAAGTTAACAAACCTCCAATTTCTGGATAACGGTCAAAAACAACTGGTTTTACTCCATTACGAACAAGTATGTCGGCACATCCTAATCCTGCTGGGCCAGCACCAATAACTGCAACTTTTTTATCGGTCCAAGTAACCTTTGACATATCTGGTCGCCAACCCATAGCAAATGCAGTATCTGTAATATACTTCTCAGCATTCCCAATTGTTACTGCACCAAACTCCTCATTAAGAGTACAAGCTCCCTCGCACAGACGATCTTGAGGACAAACTCGTCCACATACTTCAGGTAATGTATTGGTAGAATGGCACAATTCTGCCGCTTCAAGAATATTGCCATCAGACAACAATTTTAGCCAATTTGGTATGTAGTTATGGACTGGGCACTTCCATTCACAATAAGGGTTACCACAATCCAAGCAACGATGCGCTTGATTACAAGCATCTTTACCTTCGGTAGGCTGGTATATCTCAACGAACTCTTTGGTGCGACTTTGCATATCCTTTGTTTCTGGATCATGCCTATCAACCTGAACAAACTGGAAATCGTTATTTAATCTTTCATCCATAAGCGTAAACTCTTTAACATCAGACTTAGGGTTTTCATTTTTTCTAATCATTGCGACTCTTCTTGTGTATGAGCCAATAATTTATGTAGGCTGGCAGCTTTCGGCTTCACAAGCCAAAATTTTCTTATGAAATTATCAAAATTATCTAAAATTTTCTGGCCCCAAATACTATCTGTCTCGGCAACAAATTCAATAATCATTGTCTCTAAATGTGCGCGGTAACTTTCTGTTGATTCAGTTGTAATTCGCTGAATTTCCACTAACTCCATATTATAGCTATCTACAAAACTCTTATTTTCATCTAGTATATAAGCGAATCCACCTGTCATTCCTGCGCCAAAATTAGGCCCTACCGGTCCCAATACTACTACTATGCCTCCTGTCATGTATTCGCAACAATGATGGCCTGCCCCCTCAACCACAGCATGAGCACCTGAGTTACGCACAGCGAAACGCTCTCCGGCGCAACCAGCTGCAAATAATTTACCTGATGTTGCGCCATATAAGCATGTGTTGCCGACAATAGGCGCTGAACTGGAAAGAAATTTGCTGTCTTTTGGAGGAGATATTACAATTTTACCACCAGCCATTCCTTTACCAACATAATCGTTAGCATCACCACGAAGATATATATTCAATCCACCAGCATTCCAAACACCAAGTGATTGACCAGCAACACCTTTAAGAGTTAAATTTACTGGCGCATCAGACATGCCGTGATTACCGTAACGTTTAGCTATTTCTCCAGAAAGCCTGGCTCCAATAGATCTGTCACAGTTACTTATAGTATAGCTAAAATCGCCACCTTTTTTTGATTCGATGACAGATAAAATATCCTTCACCATCGTTTCTGCAAGAAGGCCTTTGTCAAAAGGTATATTTCTAACGATTTGACACGTTTGAGGCTTGCTTTGCAGCAATTCGTCTGTATGTAGTATTGGAGAAAGATCTAATTTTCTTTGTTTTTCTGTATTACCATCAATAATTTCTAGCAAGTCAACCCTACCGACTAGCTCCTCCAAAGTTTTAATTCCAAGCCTTGACATCCATTCTCGGGTTTCTTCTGCCATAAAAAGAAAGAAGTTCTTTGCTGTTTTTACAGTGCCTTTATAGTATTTTTCTCTAAGTTCAGCATCCTGTGTGGCAACGCCAGTGGCGCAATTATTTAAGTGACAAATTCTTAGGTATTTGCAACCTAAGGCGACCATCGGTCCAGTACCAAAACCAAAGCTTTCTGCACCTAAAATAGCTGCTTTAACAACGTCTAAACCGGTTTTTAAGCCTCCGTCGGCCTGAACACGAACTCTATGTCTCAAATCATTTGCTCTAAGCATCTGATGAGTCTCAGCCAGCCCTAATTCCCAAGGAGAACCAGCATAACGTATAGATGTAAGTGGACTAGCCGCAGTGCCACCGTCATAACCAGAGATTGTAACTAAGTCTGCATAAGCTTTAGCTACTCCAGCAGCAATAGTCCCCACACCAGGCCGAGAAACAAGCTTAACTGATACTAGTGCTTCTGGGTTTATCTGCTTCAGATCAAAAATTAGTTGAGCTAAATCTTCAATAGAATAGATATCATGGTGGGGAGGAGGGGATATTAAAGTAACGCCAGGTACTGAATAACGTAGCTTCGCAATAAGTTCATTTACTTTACCGCCAGGAAGTTGTCCGCCCTCACCAGGTTTTGCACCTTGAGCAATTTTTATTTGAATCACCTCAGCACTTGAAAGGTAGTGCGGGGTAACTCCAAAGCGGCCAGATGCAACCTGTTTAATTTTTGAGGCTTTGATGGTGCCGTATCGGGAAGGATCTTCTCCACCTTCGCCTGAGTTAGATCGTCCTCCCAAACTATTCATAGCCTGAGCTAAGCCTTCATGGGCTTCTGGAGATAAGGCACCTAAAGACATACCTGCTGAATCGAATCTTCGTAATATTTTTTCAACTGGCTCCACTTCAGATATAGGGGTCGGCTTGATACCTTCTTTTATTTTTAACAGGTCTCTTAATGTTGCCACAGGGCGCTTATTTACTAAATCAGCGTAGTCTTGCCACGCTGTGTAGTCTCCATTTTTCACTGCGCGATGTAGGGTTGTAATCACGTCTGGATTATATGCATGGTACTCTTGACCATGAACGTATTTGTGAAGCCCGCCTGGACTGACTGTTTTTCGATTACTCCAGGCTTCATCAGATAATTTTTGCTGATCTTTCTGTAGATCAGAAAAATTTGCGCCTTTTATACGACTTGGAGTCCCTATAAAACAACTATCTACTACTTCAGCAGAAAGACCAATGATTTCATACAGTTGAGCCCCACGATAGGAAGCTATGTTAGAAATTCCCATTTTGGATAGAATTTTTAACAAGCCCTTATTCATGCCTTGGCGATAGTTCTTAAACGCTGTACCTATATCGCAAATTATTTCACCCGCTTCAACCATATCAGAAAGAATATGGTAACTTAAAAAAGGGTAGACTGCAGATGCACCACAACCTATTAGTGTTGCAATTTGATGGGAATCACGTGCAGATGCTGTGGATGCAATAATATTAGCATCACAACGAAGTCCTTGGCTTATCAAGTGGTGATGAACGGCACCTACCGCCATTAACATTTGTATTGGTAGTTTTTCATGCAGAATGTCAGAATCAGACAAAATACAACATCTAATTCCATCCTGAACGGCGGCAACTACTTCAGCGCATAATTTTTTTAATGCTTGCTCTAAAGAATATTTTTTGTGGTCATAATTAACACTGAATTTTTTTACGCGGTAGTCGTCCTGTGTATTAGCCTTTAATGCATAATATTTGGTGGGTGATAATACTGGGCTAGATAAATTTATACGTTTTGCGTGTTCAGGAGTCTCATGAAATATATTACGTTCCACTCCAAGCTGTGTTTTCAGAGACATCACTAATGTTTCTCTTAATGGGTCAATAGGAGGGTTCGTTACTTGAGCAAATTGTTGTCTAAAATAATCGTAAAAACTTCGGTTCTTTAGTGATAAAACAGCCATTGGAGTGTCATCTCCCATAGAACCGGTTGCTTCTTGGCCGCCTTCAGCAAGTGGACGCAATACTTGCTCACGCTCTTCTGAAGATACTAGGAACATTTTCATGAAGTTACGAATTTTTTCCTTACTTAGTGCCCCTTCAACTTCTATACTTTCATCATCCATAGAAGACATAATTTTTATGGTTCTATCTTTCAGCCACATTTGATATGGGTAAGCAGAAGCAAGCTCCTTATCAATTTCTTTTGCATTCATGATAGAGCCGGTTTGAGTATCAATAGATAGTATATCTCCCGGACCTAAGCGCCCCTTAGCAGTTACGCTTTTAGGATTATATTTATAGACGCCTATTTCTGATGCAACAGTTATAATATCATCATCCGTCAAGACCCAACGAGATGGTCTTAATCCATTTCTATCTAGCGTGCACACAGCATAACGCCCATCAGTAATTACTATTCCTGCTGGGCCGTCCCATGGCTCCATGTGCATCGACATATATTCAAAATAAGCCCTTTCATCTTGCCCGAATTCTTGGTTATTATCCCAAGCAGGCGGTACAAGCATTCGAACGGCTTTATGAAGATCTATTCCTCCCGCTACCATAACTTCGAGCATATTATCTAAACTGGAAGAATCAGATCCCGTTCTATTTACAAGAGGCACCACATCATGCAAATCAGGCAAGAGTGGGGTTAATAGTTTAGATGTTCTCGCTAAAGACCAATTCCTATTGCCGTCTAATGTATTGATCTCTCCGTTATGGGCCAGCATCCTGAATGGTTGAGCTAAAGGCCACTGGGGGCTAGTATTTGTGGAGAAGCGCTGGTGAAAAATACAAATGGCTGTTTCTAACGAAGGATTTGCTAAGTCTATATAAAATTTTGGTAAATCGACCGGCATCATCAACCCTTTATAGCTGATAATATTTTCGGCTAGACTTGCGATATAAAAAGACCTATCTAATTCTAATGCTATTTCAATTTTTCGTTTGGCAATAAATAATTGAGCATTAAAATTCTGCTTATCTAAACTACCCGCAGTGATAAATATGTGCTCTATAACAGGTAAGGTTTCTAAAGCAATTTCACCAAGGCAATCATTATTTGTAGGAACTTCGCGCCAACCAACTACTTTTAGACCCTGATCTGACAAAATTGTTGCCATAGTATCTTTAGTTGTATTTCTCTGAACTTCATTTTGACTGAGCATAACTGAGCCAATCGCATACAATTTAGGGAGTTTTACATCAAATAGCTTTTTAGCTATATCGCGCATGAACAAATCTGGTTTTTGTAACAACAGTCCGCAGCCATCACCAGTCTTTCCATCAGAAGCAATACCGCCTCGATGTGTCATACAAGTTAGCGCTTCAATAGCAGTTTTTAAAACACGATGACTAACCTTCCCTTTTGTATGGGCAATTAATCCAAATCCGCAATTATCTTTGAATTCATCTAAATTATAGAGGCCTTTCTGCATAAATAAGCGCCCTAGGTCAAAAAGATTGAAGGGCCAGCTACTTCGGGAAAATCAAGTACTTGAGTTGCTGGAACCATAACAATAGAATTTTACACTTCTGTAACTCATGTCACAAGGTGATGATAAAAATAAAACCTATAACTCATAGAAATATTTTGTAATAAATCTACTTAATTATTATAACACTTTCATTAAAAAATCTCGCTCAACATCAGATGTTACTATAGCTTTTCCTATTGATTTCAGTAATACAAGGCGGAGATTGCCGTCTAATACTTTTTTATCGACTGACATAAGGTCTAAAAAATCTTTAGAACGCATTTCTTTTGGAGCAGACACAGGTAAATTGCAACTAATTAAGAGATCTCTGATACGACAAAAGTCATTATTTTCTATCCACCCTAGCTCACTTGATAACTGGGCAGCCATAGTCATTCCAACAGATATAGCTTCTCCATGTAACCAGCCCTTATAGGAATGGAAAGTTTCAATCGCATGACCAAATGTATGCCCTAAATTTAAAATTGCTCGAAGATCATCCTCACGCTCATCCCTTGCAACAATTTTCGCTTTATTACAGCATGATTTTTCTATTGCTGAACACAATGCGGCTGAATCCCTTGCAAGTAATCGGCTTATATTATTTTCTATCCAATTAAAAAAGTCTTGGTCAGCAATTAATCCATACTTAATGACTTCAGCTAAACCTGACCTGAATTCCCTATCTGGCAAAGTACTTAATAATGAAATATCAATCAGCACGCATTGTGGCTGATAAAACGCCCCAATCATATTTTTACCTAATTTATGGTTGACTGCGGTTTTTCCACCAACAGAAGAATCTACTTGTGCAAGTAGTGTTGTTGGTATTTGTAAAAAATTAACACCTCTTTGATAACAAGCAGCAGCAAAACCGGTAATATCACCTACTACACCACCTCCCAGAGCTACTAAAGTGGTAGTACGGTTGAATTTCTTAGAAAGTAGGGAATCAAAAATTGTATTAAGCACTTCTAGATTTTTATGTACCTCTCCATCTGGCAAAACTAAAGTTTCAACATCAAATGATGAGAAACTTTGAACGAGGGTGCTTAAATAAAGAGGCTCAATGATTTCATTAGTAACTATTAAAATCTGCTTTCCATGAATATGTGGTAAAAGTAATTCTGACGATCGCAGTAATCCATCACCAATAAAAATAGGGTAACTCCTATCACCTAGTTCAACAAAAAGCGTATTAAATTTTTCCACAATTAATTATTCTTTATGATTATATTAATATAGAAATGTATCACATCAGACCACAATGTTACGAACTTCATCAGCAATTTCTTCTGCAACCAGTCGTGGTTTCTTTTTTTCTGTTGTGACGACTAGATTTGCAACATCTTGGTACAGAGGCTCTCGATCCGATACTAGTTTTTCTATTGCCTCACGAGGGTTTTTTACACACAATAGTGGTCTATTGTGGTCATGAGAGGTTCTTTCAAGCAATCTTCCGATAGGAGCGTTAAGATAAACAATATAACCACTTTTTTTTAAGATTTCGCGATTTTTTTTATCCAGGATGGCCCCGCCCCCTGTAGCCAGGACTATTCCAGTTCCTGAGACGATTTCTTGTAAAATTCGAGATTCGCGCTTCCGAAATCCAGCTTCTCCTTCCACATCAAAAATCCATGCTATATTGGCACCACACTTTTTTTCAACTTCAGAGTCAAGATCAAAAAATTTACAGCCTATAATTTCTGCCAAAATACGACCAATTGTCGTTTTGCCAGAACCCATTGGCCCTACAAGAAAAATATTATTATTATAATTTATCAATTTAATAACTCTTTTCGGATAATCTTGAGTTAAACAATAAACTATTGTTATTTTAAATGATTCAAACAAGAAAATGTTAAATTGCCATATTGTTATTTAATTATTTTATCAGCACTTAAAGATAAAAAATATGAAAAAATATGAACAAGACCTAACCTCAACTAATACTAGAGATATTAATTGGCAGGATATTGACACTGTCATGATGGATATGGATGGAACTTTACTAGATCTGCATTTTGACAATTTTTTTTGGCTTATCCATTTGCCGACCCGTTACGCAGAAATTCATAATACTTCGTTTCAGGCTGCCAGAAAAAATATCGAGAGGCTAACTAGAGAATTAAAAGGCACTCTTAACTGGTACTCGACTGTGTACTGGTCAAAAGAGTTAACTGTTAACATTTATGAATTAAAGCAAGAAATCAGACACTTAATCGATATGCGGCCTTTTGTTTATGAGTTTCTTGAGCAGCTTAAGGTGGCCGGGAAAAAACGTCTACTTATCACTAATGCGCACCCCGAAAGCCTAAAATTGAAAATGAATAACACCAAAATAAATAAATTTTTAGATGCTATTCACACATCTCACGAGTTCAATTATCCAAAAGAAAGTCAGAAATTTTGGCAAGCGTTAGCGTGTAAAGAAACATTTAACCCCAGCAGGACTCTATTTATTGACGATTCAGTTGAGATTTTACATGCAGCAAATCAATTTGGTATTAAGTACCTATTAGGAATAAATAAACCAGATAGTAAGAAAAACCGCATAGACATAACTGATTTTAATTCAATATGTTATTTTGATGAGGTTCTCCCAATTGTGTAAAAATACGAATATAGAAAAAAAATTACGTTTAGATAAGTGGTTATGGGCAGCCCGTTTTTTTAAAACGCGCAGCCTTGCGAAGGCGGCTATAACAGCTGGAAAAGTTCAAATTGAAGGACAGCGCGCTAAAGTAAGTAAAGAACTTATGCTAGGAGCAGAATTGCGTATAAAGCAGGGGATAGACGAAAAAACGGTACTAGTAGAAAATCTTAGCGACAAGAGACGTTCGGCTAGCGAAGCAGCTTTAATGTACAGGGAAACCGCAGAGAGTATAGTTACAAGAACTAAAAAAACTGCTGAAAGAAAAGCATTAAATAAAGGCATTTTATTTAATGCTCAACGTCCAACAAAAAAGCAACGCAGACAGATTCATAAATTCAATGAAAACAATCAATATGATATATAGATTTAATGGTAATTTAAATTTTTTTAGCTTATTTTGAATTTATTAAACTCAAATAAAAAAAACTACCTTAAAATTCTTCATGAAAACTCCACTAGTGAGTATTTTTCTGGCATAATTCTTATAGCTTTTGACCTAACTTTATCTTACAAAAATCATAATATAGGTGGGAGAGTGGTGAAAATGAAAATTCGACTAGAACTCTTTCAATAGGATTAACACTAATGACACTTAAAGAAAATTCGACTGTGGCTGTGTTTGAAGATCTATGCTCTGCTGAGTTAATAGAGCTTGCGCTTAAAAACGGCGAGGGACACCTTACAGATACTGGTGCATTTTTATCAGTTACTGGAAATCGAACTGGGCGGTCCCCAGCTGATCGTTTTATCGTCGAAGAGTCTAGCAGTAAAAGCTCTATAGCATGGGGGCCGGTAAATCGCCCATTTAACCAAGATAAATTTAACGACTTATGGAGTCGTGTAGAAAATTATTTGTGTCAAAAAAATCGCTATCTGTCTCACCTTCATGTTGGCCAAGATCCTGATCATTATGTGGCTGTTGAAGTGACTACTGAGACTGCTTGGCATAATTTATTCGCTAGAAATATGTTCATTCGTTCACCTGAATATAATCCATCAAATAAAGAGCCTTGGAAAATCATGCATTCTGCTAACTTTACTTGTGATCCAGTTCGTGATGGGACAAATAGTGAAGCAGTGGGAATAATAAATTTTGGTCAACGAAAAGTGCTCATTGCCGGTCTTAAGTATGCAGGGGAAATGAAAAAAGCTATGTTTTCCGTGCAAAATTACCTACTGCCTGGGAAAGGTGTAATGTCCATGCATTGTGCTTCTAATGTAGGCAAGGACGGTGATGTCTGTTTATTTTTCGGCCTATCTGGTACTGGTAAAACAACACTTTCAGCAGACCCAGAACGATATTTAATTGGTGATGATGAGCATGGTTGGACTAAAGGCGCCGTATTCAACATGGAGGGCGGTTGTTATGCCAAAACGATCAACTTAAGCAAGAAAAACGAGCCTGTTATATGGGATGCTATTCGATTTGGTGCAATTGTAGAAAATATTACAGTAAACAAAAATTATACTGCAGATTATAATGATACTTCACTTTCAGAAAATGGTCGATGCAGTTATCCGCTTGAGCATGTGGAGTTACGAAGTAAAGAAAACCGAGCAGGTGAACCCAAAAATGTTATTTTTCTTACATGTGACGTTTCAGGTGTATTGCCACCGGTATCTATTCTATCAAAAGAAGCTGCGGCTTATCACTTTCTTAGTGGGTACACTGCACGAGTAGGGTCAACAGAAATGGGCGGGGAAAAAGGTATACACCTTACTTTCTCAACCTGTTTTGGTGCACCATTTATGCCTAGACCTGCCAAGGTTTATGCGGAATTATTAATGAAGTACATAGATCAGTTTGGAAGTAATGTATACCTTGTCAATACTGGTTGGACTGGCGGATCAGGAGCATCTGATGGCACTGGCTCACGATTCCCTATTCCAGTAACTCGAAGTATTATTGCCGCAATACAAAATGGTGATTTAGAAGGTACTGAAACAATCAAATTACCAGTACTAAATTTAGAAGTGCCAGTTAGTATTCCAGGCGTCAATACTAGTTTTCTTAACCCACGAGATACTTGGAATGATAAAGATGCCTACGATGCGCAGGCGCATAAGTTAGCAAAATTGTTTATAGATAACATTCAAAAATATAATGTATCCAGAAAAATAGTTAAGGCTGGACCACAAATTTAAGCAAAATGATTGAATAATTTCTAGATTTAAACGGTCGTTATATTTTTGAGTTACTTCGATCAAGCCCTAAAAGTAAACCACTTTGATAGCAGCATGAGCTTTCTTTGTATTCTTTTTGCTTTTCCAATAACTGTCCCAGTTCAATGTATGTTTTCGCTGACGGCTTAATCGCTATGGATTTCTCTAGGTAATCCTGGGCTTTTGCCCATAACTCACATCTCAAACTAAGGCGCCCAAGCGCCAACATCAGCTCAGAGCTGTTCGGTTTAATTGGTAGCCACCTTTCACCCATTAGTAACTGCTTTTTTATATCCGCTCCTTCAACAACTCCGTAGAGTTCAACTAAAGAATCATTCCAGTTAGTGCTCAGGAAATTACGGATTAATGGTTCGGCAGAAAAATCTTCTTTAAGTTCATGTAGCCTAGTTACGTATTGAAAGAAAATTTCTTTTTCCTTTTTTAAATTTTTAGGTATTTTGCGCCAAAATTTAATTAAATCATTTGATTTAACGATCTTATTTTCAGGAAACATTGATAACAGAGAGAGGTATATCTCTTTTTCAATAACTTTAAGTTCAGAACTTGCAAAGATCTTGTATCGTACAAGATCTTCTAGTAGGTCCTTTAAATAATTCCAGTCTTTCAAACCTTTGTAAGAAAAATAAAGTTCACGCACAACAGCAGAGTTAGAAGGGTGATTTTTATAGAGGGGGTGAATAATTTCTAGCGCCTTACTAAAATTTCGATCCCGTATATGCATACGAGCCTTAACTAAGGAAATAGTCAAATCCTCTTTAGGAGCATATTTTTCAGCTTCTTTTAATAGTCTGTCAGCACCCTCATAGTCTCGTGTTTCATAGGCGGAATAAGCAGCAATTATATAATTCACTACAGGTATACCAGAATTTTTTGCGGACCTTTCTAGGTCTTTTCTAGCACTAGTCCAGCGACCTTCTGTATATTGCAGTAACCCTCGAGCAAGCAATAACTCATTTTTTCTTAATTTAGATGTAGCGCGACTTTTTAAAAATTTTTGGCTAGGTTCAACAATAAGTCTGGTAATGTTTCTTAAGAACAATAAAGTTATTAAGAATAAGCTGATTAACAACAATAAAGTCCAAAGACTCATATCAAGGCTATAGTTTCCATAAGCAATTAAAATATAGCCACTATTTTGTATCATCTGCCATGTTACAAAGCCACCGATAAAAGTAGCTAGAATAGTCTTGAAGAGAGCCCCCCTCATTACTGCTGATCTCCATCAATAACTTTTTTTTGAATAACGGGATTTCGGCTATTTATACTGTCCCGTAAAACTTTTAATTCTACAGATATATCTGGGAACACTTGAGCTATATCTTGATTTTCAAGGCTAGTTAATTCATTGATATAGTGTGGAATCAACTGTCTATATCCTGAGTAGTAGCCTAATAGAACATCCTTAGCTTTTTTAATGCTTTTTTTGAAAATCACCTCCTCGTCGCGCAATAAAGCCATTTTTGTATGCTCAAATATAATAGCTAAACGATACTTTAAGTACTGTCTTTCGTCTTTTTCTGGCATTGATCGCACCGGCTCATCTAGCTTTTTTACTCGTATTAAATCTCTCAAGCTATACAAAGCTGAATAAATCTCACTAGTAATTATTTCTTTCCATCCGTTAGCTAATGTATCAGGGTTTTCATCACTAATATTAGGCTCAAAATCTTGTATATCTGGAATTACTGGCAGTTCGTCTAACTGGCTAGACAACTTATTTAATTGAGCATAAATCTTTTCTTTGTCGACTACCGGGATTGAACGCAAAATAGTAATACTCTCAATTACAGCAGTACGAGCATCCTCAAAATTAGAGTCTTTCAATTGGCTCAATATAAGATCTACTGAAATTAGCAGCTCAATTACACTATCAGGAGATTTTTTAGCTGTTATATTGGTATCAGCGAGCCATACTAGGTATTCTATTTTTGCTAATAATACAGATTTTTTTGGCGAAAAAGATAACTCTTGCAGGCGACGATCATGAGTAGCTATTTGTAACTCAATATTATTAAGAGCAGAAGCAAGATTGGCCTGCTGTTCTTGATATGTATTTTCATCTCTTTTTATCTGATGCTTAAAGCTATTAAAATCTATTTGGTGTTTTTTGAGCGAATCTACATTTATTAATTGTTGTTGCTCAAGATGGTAAATCATCCAACTACCGAGAATAACCGCCGATAATAGCAGCAGCACAAAAGTTAGTTTCACCAAAAATACAACCATCGCAACACCTTTTTCACGCGGCATAGCAGTTTTTATTTTAGCTACTTTTTCTTCTTTACTTTCCAATCAGAATGTCCTTTCACATAATTTGTAGTTATAGAATTTTATTTACACTACAGATAATAAGTGGCAAATAAAACAAGATACTTATATCACTCTGAACTTATTATCTATTACTGTACCATTCGCGCAAAATAGAAACCATGTGCTCGCTCGATGCTAAGGATGAATAAATTGTATTTTGAAACCCCAATTTTTTAGCTAGCAAAGAAACTCTTTTGCTAGGAGTCAACAAAGGCAATCTTTTAAGACTAATTAATTCAGCTGATGATACCTGAGATACAAGATTTTTAAGCATCTCTCCACTGTGAACAATCACTATATCAATCTTATTTGAACCTATTAAATTATTAATTTCATTGGAAAAATAATTTAATAGTGTGCGATCATATAATTCACATTGTTTCACCAAAAATCCGCGGGAATGCAATTTATCGGACAACAATTGACGCCCGCCCACTCCAGAAAATATTAATAATTTTTCTCCATTGGCTTCTTGCAGTGATGGGGACTGTAATAACTTCTCACTACTAAATTCTTCCTGCGGGTACTCTGCATCTATATTGAACTTTTTGAGAACGCCAGCTGTAGTTTTTCCTACAGCGTAATATTTAGGACCATCGGGTAGGCCATCTGGAAAATTTTCTATATTATTTTTCAGCCATTCAAAGAGAAAAAATACAGCAGGTCTACTAGTAAAAATGACTCGACTATATGAAGTGTAATCAAGTAAATGTCCATTTATCAGATTCTCTTTGGAGGGTTCATTGCAAGGAATTATTTTCATAACAGGCAAATGACGAGGTACGGCGCCATGTCTAATTAACAAAGAGACTAATGAATCCTTGCATCGAGCGTCAGGCTGAACAGGTCTTACAAGCAGTACTTTTAGTCCATTGAAGTTTGCCACCTACCAGTTATCTCCATAAACTTTTTTGAGAATATCTCCAGCTCCTTGATTTAAAAGTTTTTCGGCTAAATCGACTCCTAGTATTTCTGCATCTTTAGCCAACCCCCTAATGTCATTTCGAATAATCTGACTACCATCTGGTGAGCCTATTAATCCTCTCAACCAAATTTTATTTAAGTTCGAGCCTGTGAGAACTGCATATGCTGCAATAGGTGTTTGACATCCACCTTTAAGATGTCTATTCATAGCCCTCTCAGCTAGTATGCATTGTGCTGATCGTTCATGGTTTAAATGATCCAAAAGTCTATTAGTCTTATCATCATCAAGCTTAGATTCGATAGCTATTGCACCCTGCCCGCCGGCTGGAAGAAATTCTTCTGGCTTCATACGCTTACAGATGCGCTCTGAAAAACCTAATCTTACTAATCCTGCTGTAGCCAAAACGATAGCGTCATATTCTTTATTGTCTAGCTTGTTGAGACGAGTATTTACGTTACCTCTTAAATCCTTAACCTTGAGGTTAGGATAGGATTCTAATAGCTGAGTTTTTCTGCGCAAACTGGATGTTCCAACACAGCTGTTTCCTGGCATTTCCTCCAAAGACCTATAATGATTAGATACAAAAGCATCTGTTGGATCTTCACGCTCACAAATAACCTGCAAACCCAGGCCTGAAGGAAAGTCCATTGGAACATCTTTCATAGAATGTACAGCAATATCAGCAAGACCATCAATGAGAGCAAGTTCCAATTCTTTTACAAAAAGACCTTTCCCGCCAACTTTTGATAAGGTCATATCTAGTATTTTATCGCCACGGGTTGTCAATCCAATTAGATCAACTCTAAGGTTTGGATAGATTTGTTGTAGCTTGATTTTTACGTAGTTAGATTGCCAAAGAGCTAATGGACTTTGTCGAGTTGCAATTCGAACTATGGAGCTTTTAGAGGGAGTTAAAATCATAGGTCATCGCAATCAAAATCATGAAAAATAAAATTATATCAGATTGGCTTCAGGTCAGACATGTCTTTAAACAACTAAATTGGCCATAGGATAAAGTTGTAATATTCGTGCAAAGTGTTTTATATGCTCTAAATCTTTGAAGGTAACTATAATGATTTTACACCTATATAGTAACTTGGGTTTTGCTATAATCAAGAAAGTTTACTGTAAATAGCATATACAGCTAACAAATTAGCCACCATAAAAAAGGATCCCTTTGCCCATGAGTAACAAAAAAAATAAAAACCAGTCCTGGGGAGGCCGTTTTAATGAAACAACAGATGAGTTTGTAGCTAAATTTACTGCATCTATTGATTTCGACTATAAGCTAGCCTTGTATGATATTCAGGGATCTATAGCCCATGCAGAGATGCTTGTGAGTATAGATGTCTTATCGTCTGAAGAATTCGAGGCTATAAAAGAAGGTTTTAGCGATATTAAATCAACTATAGAAGCTGGCCAGTTTAAGTGGTCGGAAGACCTAGAAGACGTACATATGAACCTTGAGGCCGCGCTAATTAAAAGAATTGGTGATACCGGAAAGAAAATTCATACAGGCAGATCAAGAAATGATCAGGTAGCAACTGATATGAGACTTTGGCTTAGAGAGGAAATAAGCTTAATAGGCAGCGAACTAAGTCGTCTGAAAAATGCTCTGATAGATCTAGCTGAGAAAGAATCAGCAACTATAATGCCTGGTTTTACTCACCTTCAGACTGCTCAACCTATAACCTTCGGGCATCATTTAATGGCGTGGTTTGAGATGCTAGAGAGAGATCATGATCGTCTTTTAGACTGCCGAAAAAGAGTCAATCAGTCTCCACTAGGGTCTGCAGCTTTAGCAGGCACTACATATCCTATTAATCGTCCAATGACAGCGAAAAAACTTGGCTTTGATAAGCCGATGAACAATTCGCTTGACGCTGTAAGTGATCGTGACTTTGCAATTGAATTTTGTGCGTTTGCAAGCATACTTATGACACATCTTTCTCGCGCCTCAGAAGAACTAATTTTATGGAATTCTGCCCAATTTAACTTTATTAGTCTTCCAGACCGTTTTTGTACTGGGTCATCTATCATGCCTCAGAAAAAAAATCCTGATGTTCCAGAATTGGTGAGGGGAAAAACTGGAAGGATTAACGGCCATTTAATTGCTTTATTGACTCTTATGAAATCACAACCGCTTGCCTACAACAAGGACAATCAAGAAGATAAAGAGCCGCTATTTGATACCGCAGCAACACTCAAGGATTGTTTGCGAGCTTTTGCTGATATGGTGCCTGAAATCAAATCAAACAAATTATCTATGGCTGAATCTGCACGAAAAGGATTTTCCACAGCCACTGATTTAGCTGACTATTTAGTAAGAAAAAATATAACTTTCAGAGATTCACATGAAATCGTTGGCAAAGCCGTTGCATATTGCCTTGTAAAAGATAAAGATCTCTCGGAAATGTCCCTCGAGGAGCTAAAGAATTTTTCTGGTGCAATAGAAGATGACGTGTATAACATCCTTTCGCTTGAGGGATCTGTGAATGCTAGGAGTCATGTTGGTGGTACGGCACCAAGTCAAGTCAGGCTAGCTGTAAAAGCAGCAAGAGAGAAAATGTCTACAATCAAAAGTTCATAAAAAAACATAGTATTTGACATTAAATATCAAATACTACGGAGCCGCCGCCCTGATCAAGACATGTTTTTTGTAATAACACCCCTAATGATTCTTCATTAATAGTGCTAAGCCATGAATTTTCAATATAATCAAAATAATAGCCTCCTGACTTTGCAGCTAACCAAATTTGAGATTGGGAAGGCTGTCTAGAGATAATGATTTTAGATCCGTTAGCCTCAAAAGTAAGGGTTAAAATTCCAGATGAGGTTTCACAATCTATGTCCTCGATACTATTATCAATAGTATCTTCAATAGTCCTCATTATTGTGTCGCAATGATGATTAAATTCGTTTTCATTCATATTTATAGGCCATTTTTAAAACATTTATCAGTTGTAGGTGCTATATGCGATTGAGTGAAGTAGGCATCAGCCGTTATACTCGGAAGCAACTTAACAAAAAAACATAGGTTTATTCATGCAGCGCTATTTTTTATTACTATTATTCATATTCTTTTCAACTACAAGTCTGAGTGGTTGCGGCAATAAGGGGCTATTATACCTTCCTGCGGAGCCGATTCAGGTAATCATATCTGATTCAGAGGAGATTGATAAAGATGAAACATCAGAATCCGATAGAACAAGCGACGAGTAGATTATGACATATTTTCATTATAAACATGGAGAGATGTTCGCTGAAAAGACAGCCTTGGAGTCAATTGCTCAACATTACGGCACTCCAACCTACGTTTATAGTCGTTTAGCATTAACGAATAATTTTCTATCCTATCAAAGAGCTCTAGATGGCAGGCCTCATATGGTTTGCTATTCTGTAAAAGCTAATTCTAATATTGCAGTCCTCAGCTTACTGGCAAAACTAGGAGCAGGTTTTGATATCGTCTCTGGGGGAGAATTGGAGAGAGTTATAACAGCAGGTGGCGATCCAAAGAAAATTATTTTTTCGGGGGTTGGAAAAAAACCTCAAGAAATGGAAAGAGCATTAGAGCTCGGAATAAATTGTTTTAACGTTGAATCTGATGCTGAGCTTGATGTTCTGAATAACGTTGCAAGAGCATGTGGAAAGATAGCTTCTGTTTCTTTACGAGTAAATCCAGATGTAGATGCTAACACTCACCCATATATTTCCACTGGATTGCGTGATAATAAATTTGGTATAGACATTAATAGGGCCCCAGAAATTTATCTGAAGGCAAAAAAAATGGAGTCTTTAAAGATTATTGGGGTTGATTGCCACATAGGCTCTCAATTGACTGAGACGGCACCTTTTATAGATGCACTAGAACGAATTTTGGTACTGATAGATAAACTACAAGAATATGATATATACATCGACCATCTCGATATTGGTGGAGGTCTTGGCGTTTGCTATAAAAATGAGGAACCGCCTAAAACTGAAGACTATGTTAAAGAAATAATTTCTCATTTAGGCGAACGAGATATAACACTAATATTAGAGCCAGGTAGGTCTATAACTGCAAACGCAGGAGTCCTTCTCACTAAAGTAGAATATTTAAAACCAGGACAAGACAAGAACTTTGCGATCATTGATGCTGCTATGAATGATATGATTCGACCTGCTCTTTATCAGGCATGGCTGGCAGTTGAACCAGTTACACCTAAAGTAGGTACTCCAAGTACATGGGATATTGTTGGTCCAATTTGTGAAACTGGAGACTTCATTGCAAAGGAGAGATCCTTAGTTATATCTCAGGGAGATTTACTCTGTATTCAATCTGCCGGTGCTTATGGGTTTTCTATGAGCTCAAACTATAATAGTCGAGGTAGAGCAGCAGAAGTAATGGTAGATGGCGATAAAATGTATGAAATTAGGAAAAGAGAAACCTTTGAAGATTTAATACATGGGGAATCCTTATTACCTGATTAAGAGCAAACTGGGAGTAGCATAAACATAATATTGGACTAGATATGTTAATAAAATTCACAAAAATGCACGGCATTGGTAATGATTTTATAGTCATAGATACTATCTCTCAATCTATCACTATTACCCCTAAAATAGCCAAAAAATTAGGTGATAGACGTTTTGGTGTAGGCTGCGATCAAATTCTAGTAGTAGAGAGTCCAAGTCGCCCTGATGTAGATTTTGGCTATCGTATTTTTAATAATGATGGGCAAGAAGTAGAGCAATGTGGAAATGGTGCCCGTTGTTTTGCTAAATTTGTTCACAATCGAAAATTGACAGGAAAAAATAGCCTACTTGTTGAAACTAAAACTGGGATTATCGAGACAAAACTAAAAAGTGATGGATTAGTTCAGGTCAATATGGGCTTACCAGAACTTGACCCAAAAAAAATCCCATTTATAACTGATCATCAAAAAATTATTTACACGATACCTGTTGAAAAATCTCATCTCATAATTAGCGCTATATCGATGGGGAATCCACATGCAGTGTTAAAAGTAGACGATATAAATACTGCTTCTGTAGAGTCGATAGGAATAACAATTGGAAGGCATGATCTATTTCCAAAACAAGCTAATGTCGGTTTTATGCAGATACTAAATCCGAATGAAATCAATCTAAGAGTTTATGAAAGAGGATCTGGAGAAACGCTTGCATGCGGTTCAGGCGCATGTGCAGCAGTTGTAGCAGGGCAGTTACAGGGCCTTTTAGAGTCTCTCGTTACTGTAAACCTAACCGGTGGAAGCTTGCTCATTGAATGGCAAGGTGACGGTCATCCTGTCATGATGACCGGAGCTGCTGCCTCGATTTATAGTGGACAGATAAACGTATGATTGATACAACTGATGGAAATGACACCTCTAGTCTTATGACTTCTACAAAAATAAAAAAATATCTCCAAAACAATCCGAATTTTTTTCACGACAATCCGAGTGTTCTTGAGCTACTCAATTTACCCCATGCAAGTGGCGAGGCGATTTCTTTAATTGAGCGCCAGGTTGCTCTACTCAGGACAAAAAATCTTGAGTTATCTAAGCACATTAAAGACCTCCTAGTTACTGCCGAAAATAACGTAAAATTATTTGAAAAGACCTCACGTTTAGTATCTTCTCTTGTTGTTTCAAAAGACTTAGAATCGATTATATTAACGCTTTCTAAAAGTCTTAAAGTTGATTTTCAGATAGAATTTCATCGACTCATATTATTTGGAGAACATGATGTAAAGTTAAGTGCGAATACACAAATTATTTCTATAAAATATGCAAAAAAAGAAGTTGGCTCTCTGTTAAAAAGCAACAAACCGCTGTCCGGCATATTAACAAATAAAGAACTTAATTTTTTATTTGGAAATGAGGGTGCTAAGGTCCAATCTGCTGCTGCTGCTAACCTATCAAACGGATCTCTATTCGGGATACTTGCAATCGGTAATTCAGATCCAAACTATTACAATAGTATTATGGATACAATTTTTTTTAGCCACATAACAGAAGTACTAAATGGATTAATGCCCATAATGCTTCCTGATGCTTGAATACACTTATCTATGAATTTATCTTTAAAAAAAAGGATAGAAGAGTTTGAGCAACATTTGCGAACAGAGCGTCGACTTTCACCTCATACTATTAAAAGCTATAAACGCGATTTAGAGAAGCTAGCTTTTTGGTGCTCTGAAAAATCTTCATCGATACCAGAAAATATAAATGTTCAAGATATTCGGGCTTGCTTGTCTGGTCTTCATAGAGGCGGGCTGGGTGGAAGAAGTATCCAAAGATGGTTATCTTCACTCCGTACTTTTTTTAATTATGGTATAAAGAATCAGTGGCTAACCACGAATCCTGCGGATGGTCTTGCTGCGCCAAAATCACCAAAAAAATTACCAAAAACTTTAGATGTAGATCAAGTAAACCAATTTTTATCCCTAAAGACTGCAAGCTGGATTGATTATAGGGATCACGCCATAATCGAACTACTTTATTCTTCCGGCTTAAGATTGGCTGAACTTTCAGGATTAAATCTAACAGATATAGACCTGAAAGAAGCCTCTATCACGGTAACAGGAAAAGGGAATAAAACTAGATATTTGCCGGTTGGTAAACAAGCTATAAGTGCACTCAAAATTTGGCTGGAACATAGACAGGAAATAGCTTCGACTGACCTACCAGCTATGTTTCTGAGCGTTTACAGTAAAAGACTTTCACCGAGGGGTATTCAAGATAGGTTAAAAAAAATTAGTATAAGGCAAGGAATGCAAAGGAGGGTTCACCCACATATGTTACGTCATTCTTTTGCCAGCCATATGCTTGAGTCAAGCGGGGATTTGCGAGCAGTACAAGAGCTTCTAGGTCATCAAAATATCTCAACAACTCAAGTATATACTCACTTAGATTTTCAGCACCTTGCAAAAGTCTACGACAAGGCGCATCCACGAGCTACAAAAAAGAAAGGCGACTAATATGTTCATATTAAATATTATATAGCCTCGTTACCAGTTTCGCCGGTTCGTATGCGCACAATCTCCTCGAGTGAGGTTATAAAAATCTTCCCGTCTCCTATTTTCCCCGTATGGGCTGACTTAGAAATAGATTCAATAACAGGATCAACCTGGGTGTCATCTACTGCGATTTCTAGCTTTATCTTAGGCAAAAAATCTACTACGTACTCTGCACCTCGATATAGTTCTGTATGGCCTTTTTGACGACCAAACCCCTTAACTTCAGAGACAGTAGTACCTTGAACGCCAATATCAGCAAGTGCTTCACGCACATCGTCTAACTTAAAAGGTTTAATAATTGCAGTAATAAGCTTCATATAGTTATCCTGATAATTTTTATATAGTTTAAAATAGTTTATCAACAGTAGCAAAAATACTACTTATTTGTTTACATGCTTTTACTGACTGATAAGCTGCCGAACTATCGCACCAATAAGACACATAGCATTTTTTCTTTTCAAGATCTGTATCGATAAAGCTAAGCGTTAAATCAAAGCCATAAAATGACCTGCTAACTGTTACGGAATAATCCGTAGAGCTGTTTCCTCCGTCTAGCAAGAGTGCTTCCATCGAATCGCCCAAGTTATTATTATCACTAGCGTCATCATAATTTTTTAGACCGAAGTCTCAAAAGCTTGGGAACTATAGGTAAGGTTGAAATTATTGCTAAAACCGTGAATACTTTTTTAATTGAATTCATGTACTATTCCTTCAATAAAAGATTAATTACCCTAATTTCGTACATTATATGTGTATATGCCGTTTCAAATTTTAAATAACTTATTTTATTAAAAAAATACACTTAATTGGTACTACCAAATACCTTATAGTTACAAGATTCTACCAATATACGTGTTCCGAAGGATTTACTTATTGCTAAAAATTTTTGCTAAACTAATAAAAGTATTTTCCGTTATAAGCTGGGGGTAACTTTCAAACCTCAAGTTAATTTAAAGGTTAATTTTCGTATTAGTTTATAGGAGAAAGATAAAATGAAAAAAAACGAGCTACTTGATAGGTTTTTACACCAATTTAACACTGTCGTGGCACCTGGTGCTGAATCTTTAAACAAGGAATTCCAACAAAAGATGCGCTCAGCCGCACAAACTACATTAGATAAACTGGATTTAGTAACTCGCGATGAGTTCGATGCTCAACGGGCAGTTCTAAGTCGAACACGAGAACAACTCGAAGAAATTAAGAAGCAACTATCAGAAATAGAGGAGAGCCTGAGTACAAAATACAGATGATGTCTATTTTTATTTGCTACAAAATAAAAGGTAATTTTTTATTTATTAATATTTCTTTTGATGATAATTTACAGCCATAAACAATCACCTCAACACCTGCATCAATAGCATGATGCATTGTTTCAGAGTATTTGGGATGAATGTCATCTGCTAAGCCTGACGTTTTTGCTCCTGAATGTTGAACGCAAAATATTAGAATGGAGCGGCAACCTTGCTGAGTCATTTTTGTAAGTTCACGTAAATGCTTGATACCTCTTTCAGTAACAGCATCAGGAAATACAATATGGCCCCCCCCCACATGATAGGTCATATTTTTTACTTCTACGTAGCAGTCTTTTCCTGGGCTACTCAAGAGTAAATCAATACGGCTTTTTTCATCCCCGTATTTAACCTCTTTACGGATACTCTGATAGCCTTGTAATTCAGTGATTACACCATTTTTAATTCCTTCTTTCACTAGATGGTTTGGATATTGTGTGTTGATTCCACATATATAGCCATCTGGAGACATGGTAAATTCTAATGTGCCAGCTAATTTTCTATTTGGATTTTCAGTTCGAGAAAACCAGCATGTTCCACCTTCAACCCAACAATTTGTCATAGATCCAGTGTTAGGACAATGGACAGTTAAAACTGTTCCATCGATCAATTTTATATCAGCTAAAAATCTTTTATAGCGACGTAAAATGGAGGCTCTCTCGAAATAAGGAAAAAATTTCATTAATAGAATCCTTTATAACCTATAAACTTAATTAATTTATCAGAATTCTGTTTTGTAAATAATTTTAGATCTTGTTCTAAAAAATGTATCTATTTGCAAGAATTTACTCTACTTATAGCAAAAATTATCAATTAATTTAATAAAAATCGAAATTTTACTTGAAAAAAAATCCTTATAGCACTATAAACCGTCGTCTAAAAATTTAACGAGTGCAAACTCATGCCAAATAAAGCAAAACAAATAGCAATTAATCCACTCCATGGTATCGCTCCTTATATTCAAAAAAAAGGAGAGGAGTACATGAATGAAAAACAAGGAGTGCATTTCAAAAGTATTTTGAGTGAGTGGAAAAAAGAATTAATGGAAGAAGTTGATCGCACAGTAACTCATATGAAAGATGAAGCTGCCAATTTTCCAGATCCTGCTGATAGGGCCACACAAGAGGAGGAATTCAGTTTAGAACTAAGGACGCGAGATCGAGAAAGAAAGCTAATAAAAAAAATTGATGCGACGGTTGAGCGTATCAAAGAAAGAGATTACGGTTTTTGTGACCAATGTGGAGTAGAAATAGGGATTCGCAGACTAGAGGCGAGACCTACTGCAAACTTATGTGTTGACTGCAAAACTCTCGACGAAATCAAGGAAAAACAATTAACTGGTGGTTAATTGTTTGATAGAGCTTGTCACAGTCTTATACTGAAGGTATGAAAGAAAATATTTCCGATCCCTGCACTCTAAAATATATAGGAAGATTTGCCCCTTCTCCTACCGGACCACTTCATTTCGGATCATTAGTAACTGCGATAGCAAGCTATTTAGATGCAAAAGCGAATAATGGATTATGGTTAGTTAGAATTGATGATATAGATCCCCCACGAGAACCAAAAGGCTCATCTGATAAGATTTTACAACAGCTCGAAGAGCACGGGTTATATTGGGATAATGAAGTTTTATATCAAAGTCAACGCAGCGAAGCGTATCTATCTGCAATCAAAAAACTAGAAGAGAACGATGTAATTTTTTCTTGTCATTGCAGTAGAAAACAGTTTCAGGAAGAGGCTGCTGTCCATAACTACCCTTGTCAATCAGATAACCCGTCCAAATTGTCTTCCTTGAGATTAAGAGTAAAAGATAACAAGTTGATTGAGTTCTATGATTTAATCCAAGGGTATCAAAATCAATCAATAAAAGAACATGTCGGAGATATAGTACTTTACCGAAAAGAAAAATTATTTTCTTATCAACTAGCCGTAGTTGTTGATGATGCGTTTCAGGGGGTAACTAATATTATTCGCGGAAGTGACTTGCTGAGTGTGACGCCCAGGCAAATATACTTGCAAAAGTTATTGGGACTACAGCCACCAGTTTATGGTCATATTCCAATAGTAGTAACCAAAAATGGCGATAAACTTAGTAAGCAAAATTTAAATGCAGCCTCACTGGACACCCAATCTGTCCAAAAAAATCTTATTACTGCAATTAACTGGCTTGGGTTAATAGTGCCTGATAAGTTTCTTAAGCGTAACAACCCTGATGAGTTGATAAAATGGGCGATTGATAAATGGAACATAGACGCGGTTCCTTGTGTAATGGAAAATAGTACATCTTCAAAATTTTACAAAGCATAAAAGTTTTTTCTAAGCCACTATGCTAAAGTCTAACCAAAGTGTTTTTAATAAACCCATTGGAAAAAAATGATTATGGCAGCTCGTGCCCATCACGCTTGCCGGATTACACATATGACCACCACAAAATGCTGAAAAAAATTTCAAAAATTTTTAAACGTGTCTCCTCAAAAATAATGGCTGAGCCGAATATAATCGGCTCAAATAGCCATTCTCTTTCCCCCAAAAAAATAAGTTCTGGGGCCATAAAAGTTGTAGAAAAGTTACAACTAAACGGCTATCAATCCTACTTGGTTGGCGGCTGTGTACGTGACTTATTAATGGACGTCAAACCAAAAGATTTTGATGTAGCGACAAACGCCACACCAGAACAAGTTAAGGAACTATTTAACCGCTCTCGGATTATAGGCCGTCGATTTCAAATTGTTCATGTTAGAGTGGGCTCTGAAATAATAGAAGTAACAACATTTCGTGCTCAACATACAGACAAAAAAAATGGACCAAATAAATCTCGGCGCTCAGCTAAAGGAATGTTACTTCGAGATAATATTTTTGGATCTGTTGAAGAAGATGCAATTCGCCGAGACTTTACCATGAATGCTCTTTATTACTGTCCTAAGAAAAATAGCATATCCGATTATGTAGACGGTCTAGCAGATATTAATGACCGAATAATACGAATTATTGGGGAGCCTTCACAGCGATACAGAGAGGACCCTGTAAGGATCCTCAGAGCAATTCGTTTTTCTGTTAAACTCGGTTTTTCAATTGAAATTGGCTCCTCTATCGCTATTAACAAATCCCGCCTTTTGCTAGCTGATATTTCACCAGCAAGGCTATTTGATGAGGTTCTGAAACTTTTTATGAACGGCTATGCTCTAGCAACTTTTGTTGCACTTCGTGAATATGGCATATTTGAAATTTTATTCCCAGCTACAGAAAAAGCTTTAACTAATGACTCAACTTATTATCTACAATTTATTGAGCAGGCATTAATTAATACAGATAAACGTATCCGAAAAAGGCAGCGAGTTACGCCAGCATTTTTATTTGCAGCGCTGTTGTGGCCCGCTCTGAAAGAAAGAGAAAAAAAATCTCTTCAACCAAAGAAAATCAGCGTTTTTTCTCTGCATGCCGATGCAGAGAAATTAATAGTGAGCCAATCTAAAATATTGGCTATACCGCGTCGCTTCTCTTTACCGATGCGTGAAATATGGGAGCTACAGTTGCGACTACCACGTCGTGCTGGAAACCAAGCCTTCAAAGTGCTTGACAATAAGCGTTTCCGAGCAGGCTATGATTTTCTATTATTAAGAGAAGATTCTGGTGAGATTGAATCAGACTTAGGACCATGGTGGACAGTTTTTCAGGATGTGGACGAACCCACCCAGAGAGAAATGGTTAACAAAATTGAAACATCTCGACAGAAGACACCCAAAAAAATCTCTTCAAAAAATAACTCATGAATGAAGTTGCATATATCTCAATTGGCAGCAATTTAAATAATCCACGTCATCAAGTTAAAAGCGCTATTGAAAAATTTAAATCAGCTAAAAACATGACCATTGAAGGTATATCCAGCTGGTATCGCAGCTTGCCTATGGGGCCCAAAAATCAGCCAAGTTATATCAATGGTGTCATTAAAATATCTACTAAACTGAGTCCAAAGGAACTACTTGTAACGCTACAAAAAATTGAAAACACGCACGGTAGAGTTAGAACACAGCGCTGGGGGCCGCGCTCTCTTGACTTAGATATTCTGTTGTATGGATCTCTAACTATAAATGTAGATAACTTAATAATACCCCACCCGGGCTTAAAAATAAGGAACTTTGTATTACTTCCATTAGCAGATATATCGCCTAGATTGGTTCTTCCAGATGGAAGTAGTTTAGATTCACTATTGGAAAATTGCTCGTTAAAAGGTATCGTTCCCATTTTGTTAGGAGATATGAGTGAAAAAAATAGTTGAGGAAAATAGTTCGACTACTAACAGGAATCAACCCCCACAATTTATTGTTGTAGAAGGGCCTATTGGTGTAGGAAAAACAACCCTAGCAAAAAGGCTGGCTGATACCTTTAGATGTAAAACACTTTTAGAGCAGCCAGAGGAAAATCCATTTTTAGAGCGGTTTTACCAAGACCAAAAAACTGGCGCTTTACCTACTCAGCTATATTTCTTATTTCAACGCGCGCAAAAAATTCAAGAAATACGTCAAGGCGATATGTTCCAAAAAATTCAAGTAGCAGATTTTTTAATGGAAAAGGATCAACTATTTGCCCAGACCACTCTCGATAGTGAAGAGCTAAAACTTTACCAAACTGTTTACAAGCAGCTTATTCTAGATACACCGAAACCCGATCTAGTTATTTATCTTCAGGCACCTACAGACATTCTTTTAAGTCGTGTTCAAAGACGTGGGATTAAGTATGAGCAGTCTATAAATGGCGATTATTTACGTAGATTAAACGAAGCTTATACTGACTTTTTTTACTATTATGATAATGCTCCGCTATTAATAGTAAATGCTACAGAAATTGATCTTGCTAATAGCGAGCAGGACTACCAAGGATTGCTTGATTGTATGTTGAATATTGTATCAGGTCGTCACTACTACAATTCTGGTGCATCTATATAATGGTTTTATTAAGTAAAAAATAGGGTACTAACATGGCTATTGTCACCTTAAACAGCTTACGCGAACAAAAACAATGTGGAGAAAAATTCCCTGTAATTACTGCCTATGACTCTTCATTTTCAAAATTGATTGAAAATGCAGGGATTAGAGTAATATTGGTGGGAGATTCACTTGGAAATGTGATTCAGGGTCATAGCACCACTATCCCCACAACAATGAATGATATGATTTATCATACTAAATCTGTACGTCGCGGAAGTAGTGAATCGCTTGTAATTACCGACCTTCCATTCATGGCCTACTCTTGTGAAAAAAAATCATTAGATAATTCAGCATTACTTATTCAAGCTGGAGCCAACGTGGTAAAACTAGAAGGTGGATCATGGCTCTGTAAAACAGTCAAGATGCTTAGTGAGCGGGGAATTGCTGTTTGCGGGCACCTAGGACTTACACCGCAATCGGTACATAAGTTGAGTGGCAATAAAGTTCAAGGTCGAAGTAAAGAAAGTGCAGAAAGAATTTATCAAGATGCTCTACTATTGGAAGCAGCTGGAATCGATTTGTTAGTGTTAGAGTGCGTCCCTACTTCGTTAGCTAAAAAGATAACTAAAGCAGTCAAAATACCAGTTGTTGGTATCGGTGCAGGTGCTGATACTGACGGGCAAGTTCTAGTTATCTACGATATGCTCGGACTATCTTCACGCATACCTAGCTTTTCTAAAAACTTTTTAAAGGACACTGGAGATATAGAAGGTGCTCTTAAGTCCTATGCGAAACAGGTTAAATCGAAGGAATTTCCTTCTTTAAAACATAGTTTTTCACAGGATTAATTCCATTAAAAGTTCCATAAAAATCTAACTAGATTTTTATCATCGATGCTGACTTATTATTTTCTTGTTTCCAAACATCTTCTTTTTTCATCACAGCAAAAAAATTTTTAGAATCTAAAAAATTATTTAACCAGCGACGTAAGTTTAAATATGGACTAGCTTCAAACCATACTTTATCGACAAGAGAAAATTGTCTAATAAATGGAAATATTGCTACGTCAGCTAAACTTATAGAATCCCCCAATAAGTAATTAGATGCTATTAATTTTTTTTCCAAAGAAATTAAGTAGATTTCTGCTTGCGATCGATAATATTCCATAGAGTTTTCAGGATAGCGATTTGAATATTTATATCGATCTAAAGAGTCCTTAAATAGAGTATCATTTTTTTTAATAAGATCGTCTATTTCTGGAGATTTAGCTGGGGTGTACCAACTATCTGGATCATTTCTTTTTAACGCCCAGCGCATAATATCGTAGCTTTCATCCAACACTGTTCCATCTAAAGAAATTAATAGAGGTACGGTACCTTTTAAAGACAAATCCAACATCGCAGTAGGTTTATTTTTTAATAAAATTTCTCTTAATTCAACATTTATGCCCGCATAAAATAAGACCATTCTTGCTCTTATTGCATATGGACAGCGACGAAAAGAATATAAGACAGGTAGCATAAAATATTCATCCACTAAGATAATCGATCATAAAAACTACATATTGATTATACTTTTTTATCTATAAAATACTGTAAACTTAATTATGGAATTTTTAGATAAAATTGAAGTTGAACCTAAAAAAATAGCTAACTCGACCGTCATATGTCTGCATGGTTTAGGAGCCAATGGAGCTGATTTTAAGCCGATGATTTCAGAGTTAAAACTTCCTAAAACCAGCCAAATACGGTTCATTTTACCTAGTGCGCCACAAATTCCAGTTACTATAAACGGCGGCCTCTTTATGCCAGCTTGGTATGATATACAAGAAATGTCCCTTGAAAGAAAAATCAATGAAGCGCAACTACAAAAGTCTGCTGCTAGCATCCATGCTTTAATCAATAAAGAACTAAAAAGGGGTATTGATAGCAAAAATATAATTATCGCTGGATTTTCACAAGGTGGCGCTGTTGCTCTGCATGCAGGGCTTACTTACCCTAAACGTTTGTCTGGGATTTTAGCAATGTCTACATATTTTGCTACAGCCAAATCAATCAATATTGCTTTAGCTAATAAAGATTTACCCATACAATTTTTTCATGGTATTTATGATTCTGTTATTCCAGAAACTCAAGCGAAGAACAGTGTGAAATCACTATTAAATCTAGGATTAAGTCCAAAATATCAATCTTTTTCAATGGACCATAGTCTTTGTCTAGAAGAAATATCAGCTATATCGGAATGGATACAAAGTTTAATAAAATAAAAATTTCAAGACTAGAAAAATTCTATCTAGTCACCCCATCGAGGAATAATATCTTGATTTATATCTAAATGATCAAGAATCCTAGCAACAACGAAATCAACTAAATCATTGATTGTTTCTGGATTATGATAGAAGCCAGGCATAGCCGGCAAGACAGTAACCCCTAATCGAGCTAGTTTTAGCATATTATCTAAATGGATTTCTGATAGTGGAGTTTCTCTGGGTACAATTACTAGCTGACACTTTTCCTTTATAGCAACATCCGCAGCTCGTTCAATTAAATTATTGCTTGCTCCTGAGGCAACTGCAGATATAGTACCACCACTTGCGGGGCAGATTACCATTGATTGCGGTGCAGCAGATCCAGAAGCTACAGAAGAAAACCAATTTTTAGTAGTGTTTACTACAATCTGGCCAGGCTCTGCATCAAAATTTAGAGTAAGAAATTCCTCAAGTTCTTCGTCTGCTGGTAGATCTAAATCGGTTTCTGTTGCAACAACTACCCGTGCTGCATTGGAGATTAAAAACTGAACTTTAAGCCCTTTTTGAACTAAGCATTCAAGCAGCCTCAGCCCGTATTGAGCGCCGGATGCGCCTGTCATAGCTAATGTTATAGAACGCTGAAATTTAGACATTATAACTCCTTGATCAATGGCTCTTGATTGTTGCGGGATCTCTCTTTTATTTCATCTACTAACTTAGTATGAAACCCCTGGAAACTGCCATTACTCATCACAACAATATGAGTAAATCCATTTATGCTATCTAATGTTTTCTGAAGAAGTTGGTTAATATCGACAAAAATATGCGTTAGAGTAAGACTCTCACTCAAAGTATCCTCCATCGACCAGCCTATATCTTCGGGCTTATACCATAAAACCTCATCTGCTAAATTGACAGAATCAGCTATTTGATTCTTATTAGCGCCAGTTTTCATAGTATTTGAGCGAGGCTCAATGATAGCAACTATTTTCTGAGCACCAACTCTATTTCTGAGGCCTTTTAATGTAGCGGAAATAGCTGAAGGGTGGTGGGCAAAGTCGTCATATACAATTACATCGTCTATCTCAAGAATTTTTTCCATGCGCCGCTTGACACCCAAAAATTCACATAACGCTCTACAAGCTATTCGAGGATTAATGCCAACATGATTGGCTGCTGCAATTGCAGCTAATCCATTCCTTGCATTATGGTCACCAGTTTGCGTCCATGAAACAGTCCCTTGAGCTTCTCCATTATAGGTAACAGAAAATATTGAGCTATCACTACTGATTGAAGCTAAATTCCAATTGCCGCTTTCACCCATATATTCAAGCTCTGACCAACATCCTCTGTTAATTACTTCTCTTACATTAGAATCATTTGATGGTGAGATAATTAAGCCTTGGTTAGGCACGGTTCTAATAAAATGGTGAAATTGAACCTGGATAGCATTGATGTCCTCAAAAATATCTGCATGATCAAATTCTAAATTATTAAGTATAGCTGTACGAGGCCGATAGTGGACAAACTTAGAGCGTTTATCAAAAAAAGCGGTATCATATTCATCCGCCTCTACGACAAAAAATTTTGAATCTCCTGTACGCGCTGATATATTAAAATTATTGGGTATCCCTCCAATAAGAAAACCAGGCTTCATATCAGCATATTCAAGAATCCAGGCAAGCATACTAGAGGTTGAAGTTTTTCCATGGGTTCCAGCAACTGCTAGAGTCCATTTATCTTTAAGAAAGTAGTCATGCAACCATTGAGGGCCTGAAGTATAAGGCAGGTGATTTTCAAGCACATACTCTACTGCAGGGTTGCCCCGAGACAATGAGTTACCTATAATTACAATATCTGGAGAGGGCTTAAACTGCGAAAGATCATCATAACCTTCGATCAATTTAACATCTAATTTCTCTAGTTGTGTGCTCATCGGAGGATAAACGTTTGTATCACTCCCTGAAACTTGATGCCCTAAAGTTTTAGCCAGCTGTGCTAAAGAACCCATAAAAGTTCCACAGATTCCTAAAATATGAATATGCATTCTGTAAAGTCTACCTATTTGATGATTTAAAACTTATAGAGCAACATAACTGAATTTCAACATCATGCAAGCTTCGGTAAGTAAAAAAATACTACCTACATGAGCACAAATTACAACAATTGAGAATAAATCTCATAAAACATGCAACCTACCCCGACTTTAAAGTATCATTAGCCGCTCTTGGAAGATGGCTGAATAGTGAGCAAAAATATGTCCAATAACACTAAACAAAAGAAAAATGCTTTTTATGCCCAGTCGGGCGGAGTAACTGCAGTCATTAATGCCACAGCTTGTGGGTTAATTGAAGCTGCTCGAAAAAACTCAAATAAAATTGGTAATGTTTATGCTGGACGTAATGGAATTATAGGAGCTTTGAGAGAAGAGTTAATTGATACGAACCAAGAATCTCAGGATGCAATAGCTAGCTTAAGATTCTCTCCTTCAGGAGCTTTCGGGTCATGTCGTTATAAGCTCAAAGATTTTGAGGATAGTAAAGTCGAATATGAGCGGCTAATCGAAGTCTTTAAGGCACATAATATTGGGTACTTTTTCTACAATGGTGGAGGAGATTCTGCTGATACCTGTCTTAAGGTTTCGCAAATATCACAACAAATGGGTTACCCTATTCAGGCCATACATATTCCCAAAACTGTAGATAATGACTTACCTTATACGGACAACTGTCCTGGTTTTGGTTCTGTGGCTAAATATATTGCAGTGTCAACAAAAGAAGCTAGCCTAGATGTCGCCTCAATGTGTGAATCCTCAACTAAGGTTTTTATCCTTGAGGTTATGGGCCGTCATGCAGGATGGATTGCAGCTGCAAGTGCACTTGCAGCTGAAAAAGCTGGTGATCCACCTCATATTATTCTGTTCCCTGAGGTTCCTTTTTCTCAACAAAATTTTCTAGATAAGGTTCAAAAAACAGTCTTAGAGTACGGCTATTGCGTTGTGGTTGCCTCAGAGGGTACAAAATATGCAGATGGTAAACTAATTTCAGGTTCAACGAATAAAGATGCATTTGGACACCATCAACTTGGAGGTGTAGCTCCATCGCTCGCTAGTATGGTCAAAAGCTCTTTGGGTTATAAATATCACTGGGCACTAGCGGATTATCTTCAGCGATCTGCTCGTCATATAGCTTCTGCTACAGATGTTGCTCAAGCGTACGCTGTGGGTCGTACTGCAGTAGAATACGCACTTGCAGGGAAAAATTCGGTCATGGTTACTATTGAACGAAAAAAAGGTATTAATTACTCCTGGGGTCTAGGAGAAGCAAATCTAACTGATATAGCAAATCAAGAAAAAAAGATGCCGAAAAATTATATCACTAATGATGGCTATGGAGTGACGCGAGAAGGAATTGACTACCTCTTACCTCTTATCCAAGGAGAGGACTACCCGCCCTATCATAATGGTGTGCCTGAATATAAAAAGCTGGCCAATATACCCGTAGAAAAAAAACTCGAAGAATCATATGAGATATAAAAATAATTATCCTATATTTAATCTAAATTAAATTCAAAATTACTACCTCTAAGCTAGGTAATATGTCTCTCGAGTTTTCTTGATTTTTTAACGGGTTTATTCTATTTTAATTACATAGAAAATATCAGTATGGTGCTCCACTCTTCCTTTCTGTCATAATGTATAAAAAATTATCAAACATTAAAGGAATTACCAGATGTCTAATCGGTTGCTAGCACTCTATGAAAAGTCAATTTTATTGCATCCAGTTGCTTCCATAGCATTTGTAATATTAGTTGCTATTACAATGGGCTTCGGTCTTCCAAATTTCAAGTTAGATGCTTCTGCAGATTCTTTAACTCTGGAAAATGATACCGCTCTTGCATATTATCGCGAATCACTTCAAAAGTATGGAAGCAGTGATTTTCTTGTAGTTACCTACACACCATATGCAGGCGATCTATTTGATGATAAATCTCTTCAAACTCTCGATGAGATGCACAAAGAATTAGAAAAAATAAATGGTGTAGCTAGCGTGATGTCCATGATGAATGTGCCATTATTGTATAGTCCAAAAATTACCGTATCCCAACTCAAAGACGCACCACGTACTCTATCTCTCCCAGGTATTGATAAAGATATGGTTCGTAAGGAGTTTCTAGAAAGTCCTATTTACAAGGATTTGATTCTCAGCAAAGATGGCCAAACTACAGCACTACTAGCCACAATGAAGTTGGACAAAAAATATTTATCTCTAGTTAATTCTCGAGATACTCTAAGAATTAAGCGTGATACTGAAGGCTTAGCTCCTGAAGAAATTATTGAACTAAAAAATATAAGTAAAGAATTTCTTGACTATCGGACTCTACGGGCAGTAGAAGAGCGTCGAAGAGTTGCAGAAATACGCGAAAAAATGTCTAAATATAAAGGCGATGCCCAAGTATTTCTGGGTGGTTCCAGCATGATAACAGCTGACATGGTTGACTTTATTAAAAGTGACTTGAATATTTTTGGTGCCGGCATACTATTATTTATAATTGCAACTCTGGCTGTAATTTTTAGGCAATTACGTTGGGTTGTTTTGCCTCTAGTAACCTGTGTTTTGTCTGTAGAAATAATACTTGGATATCTGAGCTGGATTGACTGGCGCCTAACTGTCATTTCTTCTAATTTTGTGGCACTACTCTTAATAATAACTCTAGCACTAACAATCCACTTAATAGTTCGCTATAGAGAACTATTAAGTGACGGGCCTGATAGAGATCAAATTGATCTAGTTCGCGATACAGTGCGGCATATGATTCTTCCTTGCATTTATACAGTTTTAACTACAGCGGTTGCATTTATCTCTTTGGTTGTGAGTGGTATTCGACCAGTTATTGATTTTGGTTGGATGATGACAATGGGCATTGTATTAGCGCTGTTCCTTGCGTTTATAATTATCCCCGCTGGAATGATGATACTGGGTAAAGCAAAAAACAGTGACTCGGGAGATAACTCTGCGACTTTTACTCTACATTTCTCACGTTTTACAGAAAAATTTGGAGGCGTGGTGCTATCACTTGCACTAATAGCGGGGATCGCAAGTGCTTGGGGCATATCACAACTGCAAGTTGAAAACCGCTTCATAGACTACTTTCGATCCCATACAGAAATACATCAAGGGCTATTATTGATTGATAAAAAATTAGGCGGGACCACGCCTCTAGAGATTATTTTAAATGCTCCACCAAGTATAGATGATGGTTCTTTGAGTTTTGATGAAATAATGGCTTCGAGCGGAGAAGCCAGCTCCGCGGCAGCTGATGATCCATATGGAGACCCATTTGGCGGGGCCTATGAAAATAGTGGTGAAGAGGATAAGTCAGAAACCACTCCAGCATTCGACCCTTTTGCTGGAATGTATGAAGAAAACGATCAAGAAACTGCCACTGAAACCACTCCAGCATTCGACCCTTTTGCTGGAATGTATGAAGAAAACGATCAAGAAACTGCCACTGAAACCACTCCAGCATTCGACCCTTTTGCTGGAATGTATGAAGAAAACGATCAAGAAACTGCCACTGAAACCACTCCAGCATTCGACCCTTTTGCTGGAATGTATGAAGAAAACGATCAAGAAACTGCCACTGAAACCACTCCGGCGTTCGATCCTTTTGCTGGAATGTATGAGGATGAAGAGCTAGCTGAATCAGATGATGCTTTTGCGGATAGTGACATTATTGGTGTTACGCAAGTGGATGTAGTCGAAGATAGCTACTGGTTAACAAGTGCTGGTATAGAGGATATTCGAAAAATACATCTTTACTTAGAATCATTACCGGAGATCGGTAAGGTTAGCTCTTTGGTGACAGTTACTGATGTTGCATCGGACTTATCTGGGCACAAGTTAAACGACCTCGAACTAGCCTTTATGTCTTTAATGCTATCAAAAGAAAATGCTGAACTTCTTGTAAATCCCTATATAGACGAAAAAACCAATCAAACTCGAATCACTATGCGGGTGAATGAGACTCAGGGGGAGCTGAATCGACAAGAGCTTCTAAACAAAATTCACTTATTTGCTGTTAATGAAGCTGGATTCACTGAAGAACAAGTAAACTTTACAGGTATTTTGGTGTTATACAATAATATGCTGCAAAGCCTATTTCACTCTCAAATTATGACAATGGGTGCCGTATTTCTTGGAATAATGACTATGTTTATGATTTTATTCCGTTCTATCTCAATATCCCTTATTGCGATTTTGCCTAATTTTTTAGCTGCAGGTGTTGTTCTTGGAGGTATGGGAATAGCTGGCATACCTCTAGATATGATGACGATTACAATTGCAGCGATCACAGTAGGTATTGGGGTAGATCATGCAATCCATTATATAACTCGATTCAAGCGGGAATTTTCGATTGATGGTGATTATATAGCGTCTATGCACAGGGCGCATGCAAGCATCGGTCGCGCCCTATTTTATACAGCGATTACTATAATAATGGGTTTCTCTATTTTGGCATTATCTAACTTTATACCGTCCGTTTATTTTGGGTTACTTACGGCTCTTGCTATGCTGGCAGCCTTGCTTGGATCAATGACATTATTACCCAAATTAATCTTAATCTTTAAACCACTTGGAAAATAATACTCTAATTTATCCTGAGGATCTAAAAAGCCTCGGAATTAAATACTAGTATGCGGGATTTCATGAATATCAAATCTTACATGAAGACAATAGGCCAAAAAGCTAGATTTGCTTCTAAAATAATTGCTTCGGCAAATAGTGATACTAAAAAATTAGCCTTAGTCTCTATTGCAGATGCTCTTAATAGTCATCGTAAAGATATTTTAGAAGCGAACTATATAGATTTAGTAAATGGAAAAAATAATGGCCTAGATCATTCCTTGATGGACAGGCTAGAGCTGAATGAGTCAAGAATAAGCGCTATGGTCGAAGGTGTTCATCAAGTATCTAACTTACCAGATCCAATTGGTGAAATTACAGACCTAATTGATAGACCCAGTGGGATACAGCTTGGAAAGATGCGTGTGCCCTTAGGTGTTATTGGTATTATTTATGAATCACGCCCTAATGTAACAGTTGACGCTGCAAGCCTTTGCTTAAAGTCAGGTAATGCTACTATTTTAAGAGGCGGAAGTGAGGCTATCGAATCGAATCAGGCTATTTCAAACTGTATTAGACAAGGACTATCTGTTGCAAAACTCCCAGAATCAGTTGTTCAACTCATAGAAACAACAGATAGAGAAGCTGTAGGTGAACTGATAGCTATGCCAGATTATGTAGATGTAATTGTTCCGCGTGGAGGAAAAGGTCTCATTAAGCGAATAATTAAAGATGCAAGAATACCGATGATTAAGCATCTGGATGGCATTTGTCACGTATATATTGATGATAAAGCTGATTTAGATATAGCATTTAATGTTGCATTAAATGCTAAGACTCATCGATACGGGGTATGTAATGCTATGGAAACATTATTAGTTGCCAAGGATGTTGCCAAAAATATCCTTCCAAGACTAGCCAAAGCTTATGCAGAAAAAAATGTTGAATTAAGAGGGTGCGAAAGGACCCAACTGTTAATCAATTGTAATCCTGCGGCTGAAAGTGACTGGAGTACAGAATTTTTAGCGCCAATTTTATCTATCAAAGTTGTGGAAAATATAAGTGAAGCAATAGCTCATATTGCTTGTTATGGATCTCAACATACAGATTCTATAATCACCCAGGAAAATTCTAGGGCTCTTCGTTTTATTAGAGAGGTAGATTCAAGCTCTGTTATGCATAATGTCTCAACCCGTTTCGCTGATGGTTTCGAGTATGGACTTGGTGCAGAAATTGGTATTTCCACTGATAAAATACACGTCAGAGGCCCAGTAGGACTTGAAGGTTTAACTTCACAAAAATGGGTTGTATTTGGGCATGGTGAAATTCGCTAGAAACCGCCCTATTTTGGTAATATATTAATGTCTTTAAAATTGAATAAACAAACTGGTATAGGTCTATTTGGTGGAACCTTTGATCCTGTTCATATGGGTCATCTGAAGACAGCTGAGGAACTAAAAAGATTATTTGAACTTAAAGAAATGAGAATGATACTCAGTGCAAGGCCACCACATAGAGACACTCCCTCTAGTAACCCAGATCATCGACTAAAAATGCTTAAGATTGCCTTGAATGGGAAAGAAGGCAAAGGTTTAATTCTTGATAAAATAGAATATGAGCGTATTGGGCTCTCGTACACACTAGATACTGTAATAGCAGTTCGCAGCCAAGCAGGTCCAGAAGTTTCTATATGTCTTTGTTTAGGCATGGATTCCTTTTCCAGCATGGATAGTTGGAGTGACTGGAAAAAACTCTTAAATATAGTGCATATAGTGGTTGCTAATCGTCCAGGGTGGAAGCAGCCAAGAAATGGGGCAATATATGAGGTCATAAAAAAGCATAGAGCTACCGATACATTAGATTTTCATCGATCTCCATCAGGCAAGATTTTTCTAATGAAATTCACTCCTATGTGTATTTCATCAACTGCTATACGCAAAGGAATTGCTCAAAAGGGTTCTATACGTGGATTTTTACCTGAAGAAGTCGCTGAATACATACAAACAAATAAACTTTATCAAAGAATATAGGATGTTTAATGAAGAAAATAATAGATGTCGTTCGTAAGGCCCTTGAAGAAATCAAAGGGAAAGATATCGCTATTCTTGATGTAACAGATGTTACTGATGTAATGGATACGATGATCGTAGCCAGTGGTAGCACTAATCGTCAAGTTAAAGCGCTTGCAAATACAGTGATCGAAGATGCAAAAAAAGCTGGATTTCAACCGATAGGGGTTGAAGGTATGGAGGATGGCGAATGGGTTCTAGTAGATCTAGGGGATATAGTTATCCATATTATGCAACCAGCCATAAGGGAATTCTATGAATTAGAAAAGTTATGGTCTGTTCGGCCGAATGATCCTGTTGCTAATAATTAATTATTCTGATTGGAAATATATGTACGTAAAAATCATTGCGGTAGGCACTAAGATGCCTGAATGGGTTCAGGTTGGTTGTAGTGAGTATTTGAAGCGAATTCCAAAAGAGCTCAATGTTCATTTTATTGAAATCCCAATGGCCCAGAGAACCAAAACAACCGAAATCAGTCGAGCTATTGCAAAGGAAGGTGAAACTATGCTGAAGGCTGTCGAGACGAATGATAAGGTTATTGCCCTTGATCTAAACGGTAAATATTGGAAAACCGAAGAGCTTGCAAAAAATATTCAAGATTGGAAGCAGTCGGGCAACAACTTTAGTTTATTGATTGGCGGTCCAGACGGTATTGCTCAAAGCTGTATTAACCGTGCTGATAAACTATGGTCACTGTCACCACTTACTCTTCCGCACCCGTTAGTACGTATTTTATTAACTGAACAAATTTATCGCGCTTCGACAATTAATACCGGGCATCCATATCACCGTTGATAAAAGAAGATCGCATTAGGTTTCTTTGCCCTGTTTTTTAAGCTTACGATTAAGCTCCAATACCTCATTTAGTTCTTGTTGCCGATCTTGATATGTCTGAGTCAGTTTTGCTATAGCTGTTGCCACATCTTGATCAACAACCATTCCGTCGTACTCTCCGGAGACTATGTTACGTTTTCCAGGTTTTTTCCCGTCAGAAGTTACTAAGACTTCAGCATAATGACCACATGGGGATTTTAAAATTAACTCTACATGGGCGTATTTTTTATGTTCTTTTTCTGACATCACCTTACATTCAGAGTACTTAAACTCAATATCGTCTATCAAAAAAACTAACTCATTAAAAGAAGTGCACTTAAAATTTTTCATTATATTAGTTACCTGTAGCTCTACAATTTGTTTAACTTGTTACAAGAAAGAATTAGTCAACATACATTTAGATGCTAAGGATCTTTCTCTAGAAATGTACGTTACCACTAAATTTGATCGTTAAATGGCTACTATAAATTGCGTATTATATATTTAATATTATGTGGTGACATCAGGAGTGAATAAAAAAACCATGATAAATCAGCTTTTATTTGGGTTTTATTATATTAAAACGCCTATGCTCATGAACAGGAAGATTATTACGAATACCTTTGAGATAAGATAAATCTATGTCAGCTGTCACTATACCAAGCCCTTCTTCGAGCTGACTGATTACGTTACCCCACGGATCAATAATAGCTGATCCGCCCCAGGTTGGTCTCTTAGGATGCTGTCTGTTTCCCATATTTGCACCAATAATATATATTAAATTCTCAATTGCTCTAGCTCTTAATAATATACTCCAGTGAGACTCGCCAGTTTGAGAGGTGAACGCTGAGGGTATAGCGATCGCTTCAGCACCATGCGCTGAAAGATAACTAAACAATTCTGGAAAACGCAAATCATAACAAATTGCTATACCTAGCCTTCCGACAGGGGTGTCAATAATTACTGGCAAGTTCCCGGGGCTATATTCAGAAGATTCGCAATATGATTCTTTAGGGTCGTCCACTACCGCATCAAACAAATGTATTTTTTGATAGCAAGCCACCTCATTACCCTTATCGTCTAATACAAAACAACTTGATGACGGGAGATGATTAAGAGAAATGTGATCTTCTTTTATAGGAATTGTACCTCCGACAATCCACACTTTGTGTTTAATTGCTTGTTCTGCTAAAAATTTTCGCGCGGGTCCTTTAGAGTTTTCTATTTTAGCAATATTTTTAATTTCTTTCTGTCCAAAATAGGCAAAGTTCTCAGGTAAAACTATTAGCTTTGCACCCTTTTTTGCTGCTAATTCGATTAACGCCCTAGCTTGATCTAGATTATCACTGAGGCTCATACCTCCGGTCATTTGTATAGCTGCTAGTTTTGATGACATACCCACATCTTTCACTATTGCCCATCTCCTGATGCAGAACCTAGGTCAACTTTATTGCTACTATTGCCACCTTTATTAGAAGTGTTTATATTAAAAAATTTCTCCATGACCATCTCTGGGGAGCTCAATAATCCTGTAATGCTATAACTAATGCTAGATAACTTTTCTACTTGCTTTTCAAAAACTTTACTAGTGATAAATACGCCTGCCGCAACCGGCAAGCCTCCGACTGCAGCGGCAACCCAAGGGAGGTTGTGACTCACTGGTAGTGTTGTCACTAGATATGCATTAATCTTCTCAGAAACTAGGTTGGCTGAACCTTTAAGTTGAATATTTCCAGAAGGTAAATCTACATTTATTGGTGGATCAAAAGTTAACTCGCCCATCTCAAAAATCAAACCCCCATCCATTTCATTATAGCTCATACCCTTTTCATAAAGATCGGAAAAATCTAGCTTCAGTCGACGAATCCAATTATCAAAATTGAATAAACTAATTAGTCTAATTAGAGCATTTGCCGTTCCAGAGGACTCCTGATAAAAGTGTCCTTTTTTAATACTAATTGCAACAGATCCGTTTATAATCTCTGGAGATATCTGCCATGGCTTTCCAGGCCAATGAAGCTGGGATAGAAATTGAGCTTCTTCGCTATCCATAATCGCAGGAAAATTCCATGACTTCATTACCACCCCAATATCTTCTATTCGCAACAAACCATTAAAGACCGTTCGGTGTTGGTTTTTATCCGCAGTCCATTCAATAGAAGTTTCGGTCTCTTCATCACCAATTGATAACCCTAAAAGATTTGCGTTGATATCAGTGATTTTTACCCCGTTGTTTTGGGGGGTCATCAAAAGTTTAGATTCGCCAAACCTTTTATCGCCTACACTAAAATTTCTGATTGATAACTGAAGGTGTGGAAATTCACTCGGATGTATCGAATCTGTTGTAACGCTAAACTCTGACGGTTTTGGCAACATAAGCCTTTCTAAATCTACTAGTATTGGAATTAATGGGTCTTTAGGTATCCACAAATGTCCTTCTAAGCGCTGACTCTTTATACCCAACATCCAGTCACCATTCTGATAACCACCACTAATGCCAACTTTTTCAGCACTTAAGCCAGAAAATTGAATCTTATCGATAACAACGTTAAAAAGAGGGGTTAGCTGTTGATTTTGAGTATCATCTAAATTGAATATTTTTGGATATATGTTCTTCCACTGCAATAAGTCTGCTGACCTTACATATCCCTCTATGAGAAATTGATTTTCTCCTGGTAATTCTGAGCGGTCGCTTTCGATTGATAAAATTCCCTTCACTATAGAGTTTTTTTCTAACTCTAAATGGGATTTGACTAATTCTCCAAGATTAATTTTTAAGTTGATTCTGTCACCAAAAATAATTTGTGCTGATAGGTCCTCTTCGGTATTAATTGTTTTTCCAAACGGAGCTGGTAAGACAATTTCAGCACCCTTCATATTCGTATTAATATTGAGTTTTATAGGCAACAACGAGTCTTCTAGTGGAACAAGGATATTAGCTATATAATCTGTTTGTCCTTTCAGGACCACATCTGACTTAAGGCCGATAAAACTTGCTAACGAGGGCATTTTTATATCGCCACGGACATCGATCAAAAGATTACCGTTCAGTGTTTTCAGGGTAGCAGCAAATGGCTCATCAAAGAGGCGTCCTCTGACTGAAGGAGAAAATAGACCGATCTCATCACGGTAACTTAGAACCCCTTGTAAGCTTTCTAATGATATTGCACTGTCAGATAACGACATTAATGCAGTATCGAGAGTCATATCTATATTGTAATATTTATCTGATGTATGCTTCGTCAGCGGTATTTTTAAATCTAAAGAAATATCACTTTTTCCGGACAAAATCCAATTATTGAGGCCTATGACTCTTGACCTAAGAGGAGATTTTTTTAGCAGCTCAATTGCTTCACCAAAATCTGATCTCACGGCTCCAGCAATAGAAAGATATTGAGTTTTCTTAACCGCAGAATTAATCGAGAGTTGCGCATGCTTGACTGTTGCTTCTCCAGCTCTAGCACTATGAATCTGAGAGCTGACTGTAGACGAGTCCACTATCACTAAGGCTTTTAATTCAGTTAAAGCTGGCCAGTCTTGATGAAACTTTATTTTGCCATCGGTAGTTCTCAGGAATATCTGACTAGAGCTAGCTAAACTATCTCTTATTATCTTTTTATTCTTTTTTATTAAAGAGCCTCGCCAAAGAAATCCTGCTTCTGGAATTTTGACATCAATGACCGCCTTGTCGAGCCACTCACTTAAAGGCTTGTCAAGGTTATCTGGTATGTAAGATTTTTTGTATCGGGCATCAACATCTTTTATCCCTACCGATAGGTATAACTCGGAATCTAAACCTGAATTCATTGCAGGAACGTTAAGATAGAAGCTGGCCCTTCCTTGACCTTCATCTCCATTCATTTTTATAAGACCACTAAAAATTTTCATATCACCACTAATAGGATTGTATTCCCACGATATGTCTCCCCTTATTGAACTGCGATGAACGTGCTCGTTAAAAATGCCAGGGAGGTAAAAAGAAAAGCCTTCAGGGCTATCCAGTTCAAGGAAGCCACTTTTATTTTTTATCTCTATATAGCCATTAACTTGTCGAAATCCAGGTTTTCCGGCCCAAGAATCTAGGGAAACGTTTTCTATATTAGCTTGTAAGCTAATATCGGAGGCATTATTATTTTTTCCTAATGTTAAGTGTAGATTATGTATTTTACCTGTAGGCTTCAAGTACTGAGCAAGCTCTAAAAGATTATCTGGCACAAGAGATGTTCTCTCAAGCATATCGTCTAATATCGCTAGGTCTATCTGATCTATAGCTATAGACTTAATCTCTCCATAGGATTTCCGAGAGATACTTATAGATGTAGGTTCAATTTGCAGATCATTCCAACTGAAGTTGAGATTATTTAATACTAGACCTAAATCATCCTCGGATTTATACCAGCCACGGATACCAGTATTTATCTTTATAATCGGGCCAGTACCTTTGAGTAAGCGATGCTTAATTTGATCTGAATGAAGATTTCCAAGAAACTCTATTTTTCCATCTTTTTTTGCTGACAACCAAAGATCTGCATTAATATCGGCCTGAGTTTCAATAATACTCTTAGGCATATTAGGGAAAAAACCTTGTATTAGTTTTTTTGAAGGATTGCTGAAATGAACATCGTTAAATTTGGAGTAAGTCAGAATATCAAAGCTAGCCATGTCTTTAGCTTCACCATTAGCCTCTACTATAACGTCAACCGGGTCATGATTGTCTTGCAGAATAACTTTAGTCAACAGTCTATGAAAATCTCCTTTATTCTCTAGGCTGATATTTTTTAATTTGAGCGTTGATTCAACTCCAGTTACAAATCTGAAACTTAAATTAACAGACTGGATTTCCAAGTAACGAGTATTGAATAAAATATCCAAGAAACCAGAATTTTTGCTACCAAGTTTTTTTCCAGCGATACTCCATGAACCTGCACTTGACTCCTCCATAAGTATGTTGACATGCCCAATACTCAATTCTCTAGAAACTAGCTGTCGAGAAAAAACACTTTTTATTAGATTTACCTGGCAAACAACATCATCCAGTGTAATTGCTAATTGATTATTTTTTTTAGAGGACATCGTGATATTTGAAATGTTAATTTTAGGAGCCAGTTGATACCACTCCCCTTTTATAGTGTGACTTTGTGTTTTTATATCTAACTTATTGGATATATAGCTGTCAATTTCAAGGTGGTAAGAATTAATATTGTTAATCACATCTTTTTTTGCATAAACCATTGAAGCAGTTAAAATCACTAGCAAAGATCCCAGAAATATAATCCCACAAACAATTTTTTTAAGTAATGCGACTTGATCCAAAAAATTACTCCTAACCCAAATGGTAAAGCAAAAAAGCGAAGTTAATCATCTCATAAAATTGCAAAAATCTGTCCTTTATCGACTATTTTTTAACCATCTTATTTAATGATATTGATAAAATCGGCCACAAAAATGCAGATGTAATGGCTGGCGCAATCATTAGAGTGATATCCCAGCTTGCCCTGTATAATAAAGAAATGCTAATTGTAAGTAACTGATTTAAAAAAACTATAAATAAGATTAAAAAGGCTTGATGTATTATTCCAAAGTGCTGCAATCGCTTACTTAGTAAAATCAAAATATATGCACAAAAAGAAAACGCTATTGCATAGCGACCAAGCATTTCTCCTGCAAATATATCTAGAGTTATTCCTGACAACCAAGCAAATCCAATCCCATAATGGGATGGACTTCTAAGTAACCAGTAAATTACAAACATTAGTAAAAACTGAGGCCTCCAATATGCTGAAGGCCCAATTATCGGGGTAATTTGAAGCAATAGTCCGACGAACAATGAGATACTGCTGCACAAGTAGCCATTATTTATCATCCTGGCCTACCCCAAATTTTTCTACACTCTGAGATACTAACAGCACATAACGGCTTCGATCCAAATGGGCTGAAGGCTTTAAGCTCACATCAAGGTAGGGGGTGCCTTTTTGGCTATCAATGGAAGTGATTACCCCGACTGGGTATCCAGCAGGATATCGTTTACCAAGACCAGAGCTGGTTAATAAGTCACCGATAGCGATATCCGAGGCCGGAGTTACATAGCGAAGTCTTAGTTTTTTATAACTGCCTCTTCCTTCTACAATGGAGCGCATACCATTTCTTGAGACTTGCACAGGTAGCGCATGCGAGCTGTCACTGATTAATAACACTTTACTGCTGCTACGATATACCTCTATCACTTGACCCATCAGACCTTCAGAATCAAGAACTGTCTGACCCTTAGATATTTCATAATCTTTTCCACGGTTAATTAATATCGTATGAGTTAGAGGATCGGGCGAAGCTCCTATAAGTTCTGCAACTAAGACATTATGTTGCAATAATTCTGAAGCATGTAGTAAATTTCGCAGCCGAAGATTTTCAGAGGACAGCTCTGCCATCCTCTGGAGTCTACCTTGTAGGATTAATAGCTCTATATTTTTTAATTTGTTTTCTTCTTTAATGGACGCAGAACTAGAAAGCTCTTCTACAAGCTCATCAGCCCAATTTGGGAATAAAGATAATGAAAAAATAGGCACTGTAACACCAGAAAAAAAAGGTCGCAGAGGTTTTAACCATTGAGTAGTAGTATCAATGAGCAACAATAAACAGGCGACAGAAATTAAGATAAGCGCTCGTCGGGCATACGAGGGGCCATTAGAAAAAAGATTTTTTATGTCGCGGCTCCTCTAGTGGTTAGACTTCAAGATAAGAGAAAAATCTAGTGGTTAGACTTCAAGATAAGAGAAAAATCGCACTGATCTATTAAGTTAATTGAAATTTATTAATATGTCATCACGTCCATATGTCGCCTCTCCATTGTTTCTATGGCCTTACCACCACCTCTAGCAACACAGGTCAAAGGATCATCGGCTATTATAACTGGCAATCCAGTTTCATGAGAAAGAAGCTTATCTAAATCACGCAGAAGCGCTCCGCCGCCAGTTAACACTATTCCAGTTTCTGCTATATCAGAAGCTAATTCAGGTGGGGACTGCTCTAGGACTCTTTTGACTGCTTGTACTATGCCAGATAATGGCTCTTGGAGCGCTTCTAACACCTCATCACTATTAAGTGTAATACTCTTAGGAACTCCTTCAGCTAAATTACGCCCTCTTACATCAATTTCCCTAATTTCTTTCGCAGGGTATGCACTTCCTATTTCAAACTTAATACGCTCAGCTGTTGTTTCACCAATCACACTTCCATATTTACGTCTAACATAGTTACTAATGGCTTCATCGAAACGATCGCCACCAATCCGAGCTGAATCAGAAAAAACTACACCATTGAGCGATAAAATAGCAATTTCCGTAGTGCCTCCGCCAATATCAACTACCATTGACCCACACGCCTCATCTACAGGTAGACCAGCCCCTAAGGCTGCTGCCATTGGCTCTTCAATCAAAAAAACTTCTCTAGCACCAGCACTATAAGCAGATTCACGGATAGCTCTTTTTTCTACTTCTGTAGCTGCACAGGGCACACAGATGAGGACCCTAGGGCTAGGTGGTATAAAACTATGGGCATGTACTTTTTTTATGAAGTACTGAAGCATTTTTTCAGTAACCTGGAAATCAGCGATAACCCCATCCTTCAAGGGTCTGATTGCAGTAATATTTCCTGGAGTACGACCAAGCATACGTTTGGCCTCTACGCCAACTGCATCAACAATTTTTTGCCCATTATGGTGACGTATTGCAACTACAGAGGGCTCATTAAGAACAATCCCTGATTCTCTTACATAAATGAGCGTATTGGCTGTTCCTAGGTCAATAGAAAGATCGTTCGAGAACATCCCTCGCAACCGCTTAAACATTTCACTCTCCTTGGTTTTTCTTTTCAATGCAGAATATTCTGTCTACACTGAAAAATTAACCTTTGACTCTAACAATCACTGGGATCGAGAGCAAGGTCTATGTTATTCAGCTAATAATAATTATATTATTTGTTTTGTGCAAAATTAGGAAAAAATTTGCAACAATAAACTTACCCATAGTACCGCTGAATCAACCAATGTGGTACCTTAGCAATCTTATTTTATTTTTAAAAAATTATTAGCTAGGCAGCATTTCTTGCAATATAAATCATTAAAAAACTAAAGAAATCATATTATGGCAATTAACCCTACAGATATAGAGAAACTCGCAGTGCTAGCTCGTATAAAATTGAATGATGCAACGATTGCAGAGACTGCACGAAGTATTTCTGATGTACTTTTACTGGTCGACCAACTAAAGGCAGCTGATACAGCTGGTGTTAACCCTATGGCTAACCCAACAGACGCAGTCCAGAGTTTACGTGCCGATGAAATAACTGAATATGATCAACGGAAAGTTTTTCAAGAAATTGCTCCCTCCGTAGAAAATGGATTGTATCTTGTCCCCAAAGTGATTGATTAAAAAATTAAGGAATTAAGGAATTAAGGAATTAAGGCAGTTTATGAGTGATCACAACATACAAACACAAACTATTGCTGGTATTATTTCTGGCTTAAATACAGGAAAATTTTCTAGCGTAGAAATTACCCAATATTATTTGAACCGAATACATAAACTTAATAGTACTTACAACTGCTACATCACTGTTTGTGAAGAGTCGGCTATAACCCAAGCAAAAAGCGCTGACAAAAAACGTGCTACAGGAACCTTTCCTGAATTTTGCGGGGTCCCAATCGCACATAAAGATATTTTCTGCACGAAAGATATACTTACAAGCTGCGGATCTAAAATGCTAGATAACTTTGTACCTCCCTATAATGCAACAGTGGTAGAAAGATTTTACGATGCCGGAGCTATAGTTTTAGGCAAAACTAATATGGATGAGTTTGCAATGGGCTCATCGAATGAAACCAGCTTTTACGGTCCAGTCAAAAACCCTTGGAATACTACTACAGTTCCCGGTGGTTCTTCTGGTGGTTCTGCTGCAGCAGTTGCTGCGCAGCTTGCGCCAGGGGCTACAGGAACAGATACAGGTGGATCTATTCGACAGCCTGCAGCTCTTTGCGGAATTACTGGACTCAAACCAACTTATGGACGAGTTTCTCGTTGGGGAATGATTGCTTTTGCGTCGAGTCTTGATCAAGCAGGGCCTATGGCAAAAACTGCAGAAGACTGCGCATTGATGCTTGAAGTTATGGCTGGCTATGACGCTAAAGACTCAACATCAACAAATACTCCTACTCCAAATTATACATCACATCTTTCTGCTCCATTAGACGGCTTAAGAATAGGAATTCCGAAAGAGTATTTCCAGAATGGCCTAAATCCTGAGACTGAAAAATACGTTTTAGAAGCCTTAAATCTGCTAGAAAAAAAGGGTGCTTCATTAATTAGTATAAATCTTCCGCATACCCATCTTGCAGTCCCCGCTTATTACGTTATTGCGCCCGCCGAGGCATCGGCAAACCTATCAAGATTTGATGGAGTTCGTTATGGGTATAGATGCGAAAATCCAACAGATTTATATGATATGTATACACGAAGTCGTGCTGAAGGATTTGGTGATGAAGTGAAACGTCGAATCCTAGTAGGAACTTATTGTCTTTCGGCTGGTTATTATGATGCTTACTATCGAAAAGCGCAGCAAGTTAGGCGTCTTATCAAGCAAGATTTTGTTTCTGCATTTAAGACTGTTGATGTGATTATGGGTCCAACATCCCCTAATCCAGCTTTTGAGTTTGGATCAAAAAGTAAAAATCCTATAGAAATGTATCTAGAGGATATATTCACCATTGCGACAAACTTAGCTGGACTACCTGGCATGTCTATTCCTTGTGGGTTTGTAGACAAGAAACCCGTTGGAATACAGATCATAGGTAACTATTTTGAAGAAACGCGGATGCTTAATGTGGCCCATCAGTTTCAGCGTGCTTCCGATTGGCATCAAAAAGATCCAGAAGACATAAAAGTTCAAAATAAAGATAAGAAGAGGTCTCAATAATGGAATGGGAGACTGTTATTGGCCTAGAAGTTCATGTTCAGCTCGCCACTAAATCGAAGATTTTTTCAGGATCAAGTACTTCTTTTGGTGCAGAACCCAACACACAAGCGTCCGCTTTAGACCTAGGGATGCCAGGAACGCTGCCTACTCCTAACGTAGAAGCATTTCGTCAAGCAGTTATGTTTGGGTTAGCTATAGGTGCAGTAATCACAAAAAATTCAGTATTTGAGCGTAAAAATTATTTCTACCCGGATCTACCTAAAGGATACCAAACTACGCAACTCGAAAAACCTATAATAGGGCCCGGAAAAATAGAAATTGAATTATCAAATGGTAATAAAAAATCTATTAGAATTCACCATGCCCATTTAGAGGAAGATGCTGGTAAGTCAATACATGAGAATCTTCAAAATATGACTGGAATAGATTTAAACCGAGCGGGAACTCCATTAATAGAAATTGTATCAGAACCAGATTTAAGCAATGCAGAAGAAGCAATTACTTTTGCAAAAAAACTGCATAGCATTGTTACTTCTCTAGGAATTTGTGATGGAGAAATGTCTCAGGGTTCAATGCGGTTCGATGTGAATATCTCAGTCAGGAAACCTGGCAAACCTCTTGGAACTAGAACAGAAACTAAGAACCTAAATTCCTTCAAATTTATGGAGGATGCCATCAGTATGGAAGTTGAGCGTCAAATCTATCTAATAGAAGATGGAGGGAAAGTTGCTCAAGAAACAAGATTGTTCAATGGAAATACTAAAGAATCAAAGTCTTTGCGTAGCAAAGAAGAAGCTAATGATTATAGGTACTTTCCTTGTCCTGACCTTTTACCTGTTGTGATAACAGATGAGTATATTGAAGAAATCCGTAATACTCTACCTGAGCTTCCAGAAGCTATGTATGAGCGCTTTATGGAGAGTTACTCTCTATCTAGTTATGACGCAAATATACTATGCAGTGACCCTATGATGGGCAAGTACTTTGAGATCGTAGCCGAAAAAAGTGGTGATGCTAAGATGGCTGCGAATTGGATATTAGGAGAACTTTTGGCTCGACTTAATGCCACAAACTTAACTTTTGCTCACTGTCCTGTATCAGCTGATCAAATTGCAGGAATGATTTGCCGCATTCAAGATAATACTATTTCAAGTAAAATGGCCAAACAGATCTTTGATGGAATGTGGAACGGTGATGGTAATACAGATACTATAATTGAGTCGAGGGGCCTAAAGCAGGTTTCAGATGATAACCTAATTGAGTTGATGGCTATAACTGTACTAGAAGAAAATTCTATGCAGGTTGGTGATTTTCTAAAAGCCGAAAAAGTTAAGCGTTCAAAAATGCTGGGGTATTTTGTTGGGCAGGTGATGAAAGAATCAAAAGGTCAAGCAAACCCAAAACAAGTCAACGCTATTTTACTGCAAAAACTTAATGAACTTGTCCAAAAAAATTAAACTTAAATAAAAGTAATTAAATATTATGGCGCTTTTAAAAGATAAACAGAAAGTACTAGGTGAGGTTTTTGATGAAGAAAGGATCAAGACCTTTTTAGATTTCACACCGCCTAAAAATATAAATCCAGACTTCCATCTCTTAGAGAAAGCCTATCGGGGAATGAATGTGGATAATTTCGATACTTTCATTAGTTTTTTTCTTGGCAAGGGTTATGATATAAATTCAAAAAATCCTGAAGGTAAAAGTTTCTCAGCAATAATTAAAGAGCACCATCATGGAAAGCCGTATTCTACTGTTCTAAAAAAATATGGTGGTATCTAAAATAACCACTAATTTTATATAAGAGCGAAAATAAAAATAAGATGATGATTTTAAGAAAAAAACCGGAGTGTAGATGGTGGCGAATCGCTCAAAAAAACTAGTTCGTTCCAAGATTAAAAATTCATATCAAACACAGAACAAACACAGAACAAATATAGAACAAATATAGAACAAACATTTATATTCTATCTCAATTTTCTAAAATTTCTCCGTAAAGCTGAATAATTCATATTTTTAATTTACCTTAATGAAAATCATTATCATTATCATTATCATTTTTAACTATAATAAATATATAAACATAAGTAACATTTATAATATAATAAAATAAGTGTGGGATTTAAATTTTTTTGATGGCTTGGAGAACTCGTATGATTAGTGAAATTAATCTGGAAGGTCTAATAACTTGTAACTGGAAAGATATTGAAGCCGTAGAGGGGGCACCAGGAATAACAGTAAGAAATCTTTGGAAAGGAGAAAATAATAAGCGTATAGATATATACGAATTTTCACCTGGTGCTGTTTATGGAGCGCTTGATGTGCATGAGGCTGGCCCTGAGCAAGTGTTTGTTCTATCTGGAATTTTTAACGATGGCAGAAATAACCATAAAACAGGTACTTTTTTACATCACCCAAAGGGATCAGCTCATATACCTCAATCAAAATCTGGCTGTGTGCTCCTTGTAATTTTTCCGGAAGGATAAAAAATTGCAAGTCATTGGTATCTATATAAAACTATTTGGCGTTTGTGTTAATTCGTTGACTCGAAGAAAAACTGGTATATAATTAAATTAGCTTGAAAATACCTCCTATATTTATGCACGCCATCACGATGTCTCACCTTTAGTAGCTCATCCGGTTCTTCATAAGTAATAGCAAAACATTTCAGCAAACAACGGTCTTTTTTTAAGACTAAAAATTACTATTGATTTAAAAAGGATAAAATTATGTCTACTACTACTGGTACTGTTAAGTGGTTCAATGAAGCAAAAGGTTTTGGGTTCATTGAGCAAGAGTCTGGTCCAGACGTATTTGCTCACTTCAGCGCTATTGCTGCAGAAGGGTTTAAAACTTTAATGGAAGGACAGAAAGTAGAATTCACAGTCACAGAAGGCCAAAAGGGTCCTCAAGCTGAGAATATAACTGTAATTAGTTAAGATTTTATATCTAACTATTTAGAAAAAAAGGTGTGAATAAATTCATACCTTTTTTTTAACCTCATCTACGGCGACCTTGGTTACTTTTATCTCCAGAATGCTTGCTAGAGACTCCAGCCCAAACATTTTTATTTGCACTATGCCTATTTCCATCTGATCTTTTTTTTGTCTTGCCTCTATTTTGCTGACCTCTATCTATTGGCACAGCTTTAATTGTGGGGTCTGGTAAAAAGCCATCAATTATTTTTTTAGGAATGCTCAGCTTTAAAAGACGCTCTATATCTCGCAATAATTTATGTTCGTCTATACATACTAGTGATGTCGCCTCACCTTCATTACCTGCTCGGCCAGTACGACCGATACGATGGACATAGTCCTCAGGAATATTTGGTAGTTCAAAATTAACAACGTGTGGTAATTGGTCAATATCAAGTCCGCGAGCAGCAATGTCTGTGGCTACTAGTACGCGCACTTTCCCTTGTTTGAAATCAGCTAATGCCTTAGTTCTAGCACCTTGACTCTTGTTCCCATGGATAGCGGCAGCTCTTAATCCGTCTGCTTCAAGTTGTTTAGCTAATCTATTCGCACCGTGTTTTGTACGAGTGAAAACTAATACTTGCTTCCAATTTTCCGAGCCAATCAAAAAAGATAGTAATTCGCGCTTTTTATTCTTGTCAACAAAATGAATAACCTGTTCAATTCTTTCAGCAGTTTTATTTCTTTGAGCTACTTCTATCAATTTAGGTGTATTTAGTAATTTATCGGCTAGTTTTTTTATTTCATCTGAAAAGGTTGCTGAAAAAAGAAGATTTTGACGTTGGTTCGGTAACAAAGCTAAAAGTCTCTTAATATCCGGAAGAAAACCCATATCTAGCATTCGATCTGCTTCGTCTAATATTAATATTTCTATTTTAGAAAGATCTATTGTTTTTTGTTTTGCATGATCAAGCAGACGGCCTGGTGTAGCTATTAAAATATCAACACCTGAACGTAATTTAGCTATCTGTGGATTTATTTTTACCCCTCCGAAAACTACGGTAGATCTGATTCTAAGATATTTACTATAAGTATTAATACTTTCTGATACTTGTGCAGCTAGCTCTCTGGTAGGCGTGACTACTAGGGCTCTGATAGGTCTACGCCCTTCTTCTAATGAGTGCTTGCTTAAGATTTGAAGCATAGGCAAAGTAAATCCGGCTGTTTTTCCAGTGCCTGTTTGAGCGCCGGCTAAAACATCAAGACCTTCGAGTATTATAGGGATTGCTTTGGCTTGTATAGGGGTAGGTTGAGTGTACCCTTGTTCAGAAACAGCACGAAGTATATCGGCTGATAAGCCGAGGTTAGAAAATAACATAGGGAATAAAACTCCAATATCAGCGTTCCTTCGCTGTCATTAAAGGAACAGTTTAGTGCTGATATATAATTTAAAGGTGTCTAGATATATTTAAAGGCTTACCGAGATCACTTCTTAAGAAAATAAGGTATCAATCTAAAGATATTTAGTAGCATAATTATAGCAATTAGAGCTCAATGAGTCTATCTCTAAAGATAAATTCTGCTATTTGAAAATAAAAAAACTATTCTATGCTGATATAATTGGCATAAGTTTTTTTTCTGGAAGTTGTGCTGGAAGCTTTGCTCCAAGCAACTTCTCAATAGGCTCCAATAAAAATGCATCGTCCTCACAAGCAAAGCTGATTGAAGTACCATTTTTCCCTGCCCTTCCAGTTCGGCCTATACGATGAACGTAATCCTCTGGCTCTTCGGGTAATGTATAATTAACTACATGACTAATACCATCAATATGAATGCCACGACCTGCTACATCTGTAGCGACCAAAATTGTCAATTTACCAGACTTAAAGTCTTCCAGTGTTTTGACTCGCTTGCCCTGAGCGACTTCACCAGATAGAAGTCCTACGCTAAATCCCTTATTTTTTAATTTCTCCTGAAGTCGTCGACACTGATCACGCCTATTAGCAAAAACAATAGTACTCTCAACTTCTTCTTGTCGGATAATATTATTCAATAGTTCGAATTTTTCGTCTGTGGAGGTTATATATACCTTTTGAGTTACCGTATCTGTAGCAATACTATCAGGCTCAATTTCTATAGTCGTTGGATTAACTGTCCATTGTTTAGCAAGATCCATAACCTCAGGAGTAAAAGTCGCAGAAAAAAACATAGTTTGTCTATTTTCAGGGTGAGGAGTTAAACGAACAATTCTTCTAACCTGAGGAATGAAGCCCATATCAAGCATTCTATCTGCTTCATCAAGGACTAGAATTTCAGTTCTATCTAAATAAACATCTTTACTGCCTGCAAAATCAAGTAAACGTCCCGGTGTAGCTACTAGTATATCGCACAAACTTTCATGGAGATTTCGCTTTTGCTTGTCATAATCCATACCACCCACCAAACTATGTACCTTCAAATTAGTATATTTGCACAAGTCTTTAGCATCTTGTGCTATTTGCATCACCAGTTCTCTAGTTGGTGCGATAATCAGCGATCTAGCTTCTCCTGCAAAGTGATCATCTTCCACCGGATTGATAAGAAGCTCGGTAATAATTGTGGTCAGGAAAGCGGCAGTTTTTCCAGTACCAGTTTGTGCTTTTCCTACAATATCATGGCCTCGAAGTGTATATGGCAAAGTCCGTGCTTGAATAGGAGAACAATATTTAAAGCCTAGATCTGCTATTGCGTGCATCAAAATTATAGGTAGGTCAAGATCATGAAAACGTGTTTTTCCATCTGCATGATCAACTTTAAACTCAGATAAACCCCAATTCGTCAAAAAAACATGCTCCCTTATATTTGTATTCTGCGAGTATTATAAGTAAAAACGATGAACATCAATTAGCTGCCTGCATATTACGGGAAACAAGTCATCGATAAATTCACTATATTGCCGTTCTGGTTAAATTTAGCTTCCCTTGTATTTTTAAAACAAAGGCACTTTGAAGGAATGAAACTATTGGGATTGTAGCACGAGATCTCTATACTAAGTCCTTTTCTAGTGTTTCTTAAAAGTATTTACAGAGATATGATGAAATTCTCTCTCAAGTACTTTTTAATTAATCACTTATTGAGTTACCCTAGCACGGCTAAAAACCGAAAAATTACTTTAGAGCTGAAAATATGACGGATATAAAGACTCGAGATTTACGTACAGCCTTTGGAAATTTTGCAACGGGTATTACGGTGATAACTGCCTTAGATAAAGATAAGAAACTCAATGGAATGACTGCTAACAGTTTTTCAACGGTGTCATTAGAGCCTCCTCTTATTTCTTGGTGTATAGGTCGTGAATCAGCATTATTTAATCTGTTTGAGCAGGTAGAGTACTTTGCGGTTAATATACTCAGTAGCGACCAAAGATCTATTTCTGAGGTATTTGCTAGCTCCCAGAAAAATAGGTTTTTAGAGGGCCTTTGGGATCATGGTTCACATGGTCTCCCAGTATTGAAAAACTGCGCCTGCCAATTAATATGTGCCACAGAACACCGTTATCCTGGTGGTGATCACACGATATTAGTGGGCCGAGTGCTAGAGATTACTAATAATAACAAGATGCCATTAATTTATCATGGCGGACAATATCAAACATTAAAATAAAAAATTATTAGTTTAGTTTTCTACAAATACTAACTCTATCAAGCCCAGATAAATCAGAAAAAGTTTTTATCTGACAATAACCAGCTTTTAACATAAATTTACGAACTGATTCTCCTTGGTCGCAACCATGCTCCAACATCAACCAACCTCCCCAATTAAGGTGACTATAGGCGCCAAAAGTAATTGTATGTATATCAGATAGTCCAGAATTTTCAGCTACAAGGGCAGATAATGGCTCAAACCTAACGTCACCCCGCTGGAGATTTTCGTCATCAAGACTTACATACGGTGGGTTGCTTACAATAAGGTCAAAAGAATATTCTTTTAAGCTAGCAAACCAGTTACTTTGATAAATACTAACATTGCTAAAACCAAAATTTTTTCTATTCTCTTGAGCGAGCTCAAGAGCACCTAATTCTGAATCAACAGCTGTGATATTCCAAAGTGGTTTTTCACTTGCTAGGGCTAAGGCAATAGCTCCAGTCCCTGTTCCTAAATCTAAAACTGATATTTTTTCACCCAAAAGTAAAGAAAGTACAGTTTCAACAAGCAGCTCTGTCTCTGGTCTAGGGATAATTGTAGCAGGCGATACCTTCAAAGGTAGAGACCAAAATTCTCGGGATTCTATGATATATGCAATAGGTTTTCCATTAAGGCGATGTTCAAGTAATCTATTAAAACTAATATACTGGGAATCATTCAAAAATTTATCAGGATATGTATATAAATAAGTTCGATTCTTGCCAAGAACATAACCAAGAATTAATTCTATATCTAATCTTGGACTATCGCTTACATCAGCCAACTCAATACTACGTTTTAATATATTAGAAATAGTTATATTTTTACCAGAATTTTTAGTGAGCATAATTTAATTTTAACGCTATAGAACTTTGTGATAAAAAAACCTTATATTGCAGTCTTAATTGCACCTCTTAAGAGGAAATTAAAGCCAGTAAATTAGCCTGATTCTCATTTATTAATGGCTGTATTATACCGTCTAAATTTCCCTCCATGACCTCAGTCAGCTTATACAAAGTGAGATTTATTCGGTGATCTGTGATTCTGCCTTGTGAGTAATTATAAGTCCTAATACGCTCAGAACGATCACCGCTTCCAACTAAAGATCGTCGCTCTTCTGCCAAGTTTTCTGCAGCAACAGTTTCTTGAGCATTTTTTAAGCGAGCCGATAAAAGTCCCATCGCTCTTGCCTTATTTTTATGTTGAGAGCGATCATCCTGGCATTCAACCACTACACCAGTTGGAAGATGAGTTATACGAATAGCTGAATCTGTCTTATTAACATGCTGGCCTCCCGCACCCGAAGCACGAAAAGTATCGATGCGTAAATCTCCTTTCTTGATGTCTATATCATCTAAAGATTCTACTTCCGGCATCACTGCTACAGTACAGGCAGATGTATGGACACGTCCTTGCGATTCTGTATTAGGAACTCGTTGTACACGATGAGCGCCAGACTCAAATTTCAGTTTAGAGTAAACTCCTTGCCCTATAATTAAGGCAATAATTTCCTTGTAGCCGCCATGATCTCCGACATTCTGACTAATAATTTCAACTTTCCATTTATGACTTTCGGCATATCTGGAATACATACGAAATAGATCGCCAGAAAAAATTGCTGCCTCATCACCTCCGGTCCCTGCACGAATTTCTAAGAATATATTCTTTTCATCATTAGAATCTTTTGGCAATAAGAGTTTCTGTATTTTAATTAAAATTCGAGTGAGTGTTTCTTCTCCCTCATTCACTTCTTCTTCAGCCATACTTCTAATATCGATGTCAGGGTCAGCCATTAGTGCTTTTGCTTCATATATTTTTTCTTCAGTAAGCATATAATTTTCATAAACTTCGACTATCTGCTCATGTTCAGCATATTCTTTTGATAGCTCTCGAAAATAGTTTTGATTACTTATCACTTCAGATTCACCCAAAAGTGCGCCGACTTCTTCGCGTCGATCTGTGATAAATTGTAGTTTTTCTAAAATAGATTTTTTCATTAATATACTTTATCAATTATTTAATTACATAAATCGTCATTACAAGAGTGATGCTTAATCTTGAAAATCATTTTTATTTGGTTCTTTAAACTCAAATAAATTGTTAGTAAGGCGAATATCATCAGTTCGACCCTGCTCTCCGGCTTCTTTTAGCTTTCTTGACGGAGAGTGCATTAATTTATTCGTCAAGCTTCTTGCTAAATTTTTTACTACTCCCTCTGGATCTTGGCCTGATTTTAATGATGTTAAAGCTTTTTCAGTCTCGATATCACGAGTCTTTTCTATATTTTTACGAAATGCTCGAATCACAGCTACTGCATCTTGACCTTTAATCTGCTTTTTCCACTCATTCACCCCATCTTCTATAATTTTCTTAGCTTTATCTGCTGCATCTTCTCGAGAACGCATATTTTCAAGAATAACCTCTTGAAGGTCATCTATGGTGAAAAGGTAGACATCATCTAAATTTGCTACTTCCGGTTCAATATCTCGAGGTACCGCTAAATCCAACATAAACATAGGCTTATGCTTACGTTTTTTAATTGCAGATTCTACTGCTCCCTTTCCAAGTATAGGTAATTGACTGCCTGTAGATGAAATTAAAATATCTGCTTTTTCAAGAAATTCAGGAATATCGGAGAATAGTATCGCACGTGCGCCAAATTCTTCAGCCAATTCTTCAGCCCTTCGAAGTGTTCTGTTAGAAACAGTAATACTTCCTACTTTTTTCTCCAACAAGTGTTTTGCTACTAATTCAATAGTTTCGCCAGCCCCAATCAATAAAACATGAACATCTTTGAAATTCGAAAAAATTTGCTGCGAAAGCTTAACGCCAGCATATGCAACAGAGACTGGGTTTTGGCCAATAGCTGTTTCAGTCCTAACTCGCTTAGCGACAAAAAATGCTTGCTGATATAACTGATTAAGTTTAGTTGCAACTGTTCCAGCCTCCTGAGCAACAGCATATGATGATTTCAGCTGCCCCAAAATCTGTGGCTCACCCAAAATCATTGAATCCAAACCGCTAGCAACTCTCATTAAATGCCTAACGGCATTCTCATCTTCATAGGTATAACAAGAGTTCAAAAGAATTTCCGGCAACACCTTATGATAGCTAGCCAGCCAGTCTAGAACCTTTTCTATACTATTATCTGCATCATTAGGAGTAACAAGATATATTTCTGTTCGATTACATGTCGACAGGATAGAAGCTTCAGTAACGTCGATCGCCTTGATTAAGCTTTGCAAGGCCTTGGTCATATTTTCAGGAGCAAAGACAACCTTCTCTCGAATATCAAGAGATGCAGAACGATAGTTAATTCCAAGCGAGTAGATAGTCATTAATTCATTACTTACGAAACTAGCCTGCAATTGTCTAGTTCTATCGCACTAAAGACAAGCAGTATTCAATCAATAATTAACTAGCACATGTGCTTTTTTTATTGTTAGAGTACTCAATGCTAGCTCAACTACCAATGATAAAAATTTAACATATGAGCAACTCAATTCCTTTCATTCTTATAATAATACTCAGCTGTATGCTTTTTGGCTGTAATGGTAATTTTATAGATAAAGATGTGAACCCAAAATCTGTAAAATTAACTCATACCGAGCTGTCCCCATTAGAACCTAAAAATGGTGAAAAAAGTTCTGAACAAGAGGAAATTTTACGAGAAAACGACTTTGAAGTTATTGCATTCCCTAAAGGCAGTCTGTTCAGTTTAATAGCGGCAGAGTTAGCTGGGCTTAGAGGTAAAGGGGAAATATCTAAAAAAATATACATCGCGCAGGCAAGAAAAACGCTTGATCCGCAGGTTATTGCAAGAGCAGCTAGTATGGCTGACTACTATAATAGCTCGGATAAAATGCTAGAAATGGCTCAGCTATTATTGAAAATAGAGCCAGACATGGATACAAGCCGAAGCATTTATGTCGCCAGTCTGATAAGAAATCAGCGATTCGACGAAGCAATTCCTTATATAGTTCTTTCAATTAAACGTAATCATACAGAACCTTTAGTTGAGCTAATTAGATCTTTAGCAGCTCAAAAAGATCATAATAAATTACTTTCTTTGCTTCGGCAGATAGAGGTTGAGTTACCAAATAATGGATTTATAGGTTATGCGAAGGCAGAACTTTTTTTTCAAAGAGGTCTTTTTGAGGAATCACTTAAAATAATAAATAAAATTATAATTGACGTAGACATATCAGTCAGTAAAAAAGTATTAGAGCTTAAAGCCGAAATTCTTTTCCTGCAGAACAAAGAAAAAGTTGCCTATAAATTTTTAGACGACTCGTCACTAAATAAACAGATAAAACGTAAGCTAGACCTAAAGTTTGCAAGAGTATTATTAAAGAAAGATCCCCTAAATGTAGATCAAAGATTAACCGCACTACTTAATCAATATCCCGATGATGATGAAATTAGATTTTTGCTTGCTGCGACAAAAAAAATGCAGGGCCTTAACGATAACGCTATTAAACTATTAAAAAAAATAACACGGGATCCAAAAAAGAATAATTGGTGGATTTATATGTCTCACTTAGAATTAGGGAGACTTTATTCAGAAAAAATTCCTAAGCAATCTATTTTGCACCATCAAAAATTTATTGAAAATCGATATACAGGGCTATTAGATCCGAATTCTGCATCAGATATTCTTAGAATAACAACTACGTTAGAGAGTATAAAAAAATTGATGGTTGCAGATAATAAAATCAATAAACTTAGAAGAATTTTACTAAATCTCCGAGTAAATGCTCCAAAGCTATCTAAGATAAGCTATATATTCGAAGGGGGGATGCTACTTGAACAAAATTATCTAGATGAGGGATATAGTCTTTTGAGTGAGGCTATAATTAAATATCCGGAAGAAGTAGAATTTTTATATATGAGATCTAGCTTTAGTAGTCTTCTAAAAAATAACACAGAATACGAAGAGGACCTTAAAGCAATACTTAAGATTAATCCTGATAATTCCATAGTTCTTAATTCTTTAGGGTATTCCATGATAATTAATGGGGGTAACTATGAAAAAGCACGCGACTTGATACTTAGATCTTTACAGTTAGCCCCTGAAGCTTATGAAACTTTAGATAGCTTGGGATGGGCATATTACAAATTAGGAAATAATATTCAAGCCATAAAATATCTAACCCAAGCTCTATCTATTGCAACAAAACCGGAACCTGAAATTTCTGCTCATCTTGGAGAAGTACTCTGGATTACAGGTAAAAAAATTAAGGCTAAGTCAGCATGGAATAAGATTCTGCAAAATGATTCAAAAAATGCCATCATCCAAGAAACTTTGAAGCGACTTAAGGTAAAGTAAGCTTATGCAAGGTATTATTTTATTGTTTCTTGTGATGCTGGTTAACTCATGTGCTATTAATGAGAACCTTCCATCTTTAAATCAAGTCGATCGAGCGTATCGCTTTAGCCAATTACAAAATCTAAATCATTGGCAGCTTGAGGGTAAAATAGGCTATAGAGACTCAAAAAAAGGTGGAAGTGCCTGGATAATTTGGCATCAACAAGGAAATAATTTTGAAATTAATCTCAGTGGTCCATTTGGCACCAGATCGACCACAATAAAGGGAAATCAAGATACTATAAAATTAAAAGATGAAAAGTATCAGCTATTTACTGCAAATGAATCTTCGGTCTACGTCAAAAAATCATATCAATCGGACTTCCCAATTGAGCATCTTAGATTTTGGATCAAGGGGCTACCCTCCCTAACTACTGACGAAATTATATATAATTATAATAATGATGGGACCTTGAATAGATTAGAGCAGTCAGGCTGGGCATTGGAGTTTTTGGATTATCAAAATATAGAAGAATTTAGACTGCCAAATAAAATTAAGGGTCAAAAAGATGTCTATAAGTTCACCTTAAAAATAAAAAAATGGTTAATTAACTAAGGTTTACAATGAAATTATCGCTCCCTTCTCCAGCAAAATTAAACCTTTTTCTTCATATAACTGGTCGTCGAAATGATGGTTATCATGACTTGCAAACGTTATTTCAGCTACTTGATTATGGTGATCAGCTTGAGATTAAGACCAATAATACTGGTAAAATTGAATTATCAGACGCCAAGAACAATATTTATGAGAGAGAGAACCTTGTGCTTCTTGCTGCTAAAGCAATACAGGAATATACCGCATGCAGTTTGGGCGCAAATATATCCCTGAATAAGTGTCTACCAATAGGTGGCGGTTTAGGTGGAGGAAGTAGTAATGCTGCCACAACACTACTTGGTTTAAATGCCGCCTGGAAACTTAATTTATCTAATAAAGAACTCTTGAGTATAGGATCAAAAATTGGAGCTGATGTCCCAGTCTTTGTTCTTGGTCATACCTCTTGGGCTGAGGGTATTGGTGAAAAACTCACAATCGTTGAAAGACCAAGTCAATGGTTTTTAGTTTTAATAACAAATATACATGTTAGTACAGCAGAAATATTTGCTCATCAGGGTTTGACAAGAAACACTCATCCGATCAAAATACGCGCCTTTGATGAAAAGGGTTGGAAAAACGACTGTCAACCGATAGTTGAGGCTCTCTACCCTGAAATAAAGAGAGCTCGTCAATGGCTAGAAAAATTTTCTTTTGCTAAATTGACCGGAACTGGTGGATGTCTATTCTCCTCTTTTTCTACAGAAGCTGAAGCGCAATTTGTACAAAAAAAAATTCCAGTGCCATGGCAAGGTTTTATTGCTAAGGGAGTGAATAAGTCTCCCATATTAGAAATATTACCTCCTAAGTAAAAGCTATTGGGGTGTGGCCAAGCGGTTAAGGCAGCGGCTTTTGATGCCGCCACTCGGTGGTTCGAATCCACCCACCCCAGCCATATCTGCATAAAGTTGCAGTGTGTTATTATGATAAGATGTAACGACTAGGAAGATTCTTGTGGCAAATTTAATGGTTTTTTCTGGGAACGCAAATCCAGAGTTAGCAAAAGAAATAAGCCAATTTTTAGGTATTAGCCTAAGTAATTCTATTGTTTCTCAATTTTCTGATGGCGAGATCAATATAGAAATTTGCGAAAATGTTCGTGGTCAAGATGTTTTCATTGTGCAGCCAACGTGTCCGCCTACCCATAAAAACTTGATGGAGCTTATACTGATGGTGGACGCGCTCCGTCGGTCGTCTGCTGCGCGAATTACTGCTGTAATCCCGTACTTTGGATATGCACGTCAAGATCGACGTGTACGCTCTATACGAGTGCCAATAAGTGCAAAAGTTGTTGCAGATATGATAGCTAACGCTGGGGTTGATCGTGTTATGACGGTTGACTTACACGCAGAGCAAATACAGGGATTTTTCGACTGCGCAGTAGAAAATGTTTATGGTTTGCCGCTAATGACAGATGACGTACAAAGACAGAACTACCAAAAACCAACAGTTGTTTCGCCGGATATTGGGGGTGTTGTTCGAGCAAGAGCAATGGCAAAAATACTAAATACTGATCTAGCCATAATTGATAAACGTCGGCCAGAAGCAAATCAAATCGAAGTTATGAATATTATAGGTGAAGTGAAAGGCCGGACCTGTATATTAATCGATGATATAGTCGATACGGCTGGAACTCTTTGCAAAGCAGCTGACGCCCTTAAAGAGCGTGGAGCAAAAAAAGTTGTGGCGTATTGTACGCATCCGGTTTTGTCTGGAGAGGCTATCAAAAATATTGAAAACTCAAAATTAGATACGATGGTTGTCACAAATACTATTCCAACTAGTGACGATGCGCTAAAAAGTAAGCGTATAAGAGTTTTAACTATAGGTAAAATGCTTGCAGAAGCAATGCGTCGTGTTAGTAATGAAGAATCCATAAGTGCTATGTTTGATTAAAAAATAATTTTTTAATCAAACTATTAATTTTGAAGCTGCCTAATTACGGGCTAAGAAAATACACCTCATCGGTTCTGGTCGCGGATTGTATTGGTGTAATACTAGGAGACAAAATAATGTCCAATGATTTTCAGTTAGATGTAACAATGCGAAATGATATAGGGAAAGGTGCGAGCCGCCGCCTACGTCGTTTAGCTCATGAAGTCCCAGCAATAGTATATGGGGGGAAAAACCCGCCGCAAAAAATATCTTTGCCTCATAAAGAATTAGATCGCGCATTGCAAAATGAAGCTTTTTACTCGCATATTATTACCTTGAATATAGAAGGGAAAAGTGAAGAGGTTATACTCAAGGATCTTCAGCGACATCCAGCTAAACCAGTAATACTACATGCTGATTTTTTACGTATGAGTAAAACACAGAAATTTACTACAAAAGTTCCTATTCACTTTATGAATGAGGATATCTGTGTAGGTGTGAAAATGGGTGGTGGTAATATCACTCGCAGCATGACCGAGGTTGAGATTCTTTGTCTTCCTGCAGATCTTCCTGAGTTCGTTGAAGTAGATGTCCAAGAAGTAGAAATTGGTCAAATTCTACATATATCTGATATCAAGCTCCCCGAAGGAGTTGAAAGTGTCGCTCTAAATCTTGGGGATGACCGAGACTCGCCGATCTTCACTGTCAACAAACCTAAGGAAGAAGAAATTGAAGAAATAACAGCTGATCAGGATGGCGAAGATAGCGAAGGTCAAACTGAAGACGAAAACAATGAAGAGGCCGAAGGTGACGATAAAAGCGATTAAGATTTGTTTTAATTCTGATTCAAACTAAGAGGCTTCAGTATTGGACAAACATGTTCAACTTCTTGTAGGTCTGGGAAACCCTGGCCTACAATATGAACAAACCCGTCATAATGCAGGGGCTAATTTTATTCATGCTCTTTTAAAATATTATCCAGTTGACCTAAAAGTTGAAGGTAAATTTTATGGATCTACTGCTCGAATTAAAATAAGAAACCAAGATTTACGACTTTTGATACCTAATACTTTTATGAATCTAAGCGGTAAATCCATAGCTGCTATGGCTGGGTTTTATGACATAAGTCCAGATAATATACTAGTTGCCCACGATGATATTGACCTCGATCCGGGAATATTAAAATTTAAGATAGGTGGTGGCCATGGAGGGCACAACGGTCTAAAAGATACGATCAGGTCTCTGGGTGACAATAATAACTTTGCCCGCCTTAGAATAGGTGTAGGGCATCCAGGTCAAGCTAGTGAGGTTGTCGACTTTGTTTTAAAAAAAGCTCCTAAAAAAGAACAAAAACTAATTGATGAAAGCATCATTAGCTCTATTGGTGTAATTCCATTAGCTATATCAGGAAACTGGGATCAGGCAATGAAGGATCTTCATACAAAATAATTAATTTTCTGATTGGAAAAAATCACTTATATTTGAGAGATTACTTAATGGGTTTTAACTGTGGCATCGTAGGCTTACCAAACGTTGGAAAATCTACACTTTTTAATGCATTGACAAAAGCTGGTATAGATGCAGAAAATTTTCCATTCTGCACTATTGAGCCAAATACTGGTATTGTTCCTATTCCTGATATTCGTCAAGAAAATTTAGCGTCTATTGTTTGTCCAGAAAAAGTTCTCCCTGCTACCATGGAATTTGTTGATATAGCAGGGCTTGTTGCAGGAGCGTCAAAAGGTGAGGGTTTGGGTAACAAGTTTCTTGCTAATATACGAGAAACAGACGCTATCGCTCATGTAGTTAGATGCTTCGATGATGAAAATATAGTTCATGTTGAAGGAAAAATTGACCCTGGTGCTGATATAGAAGTTATTAATACAGAGTTAGCACTTGCTGATTTAGATACTGTTGAAAAGTCATTACAAAGAACGGTACGAGCTGTTAAGGGTGGTCAAGATAAAGAAGCGGCAGCACTCAAAATAATATTAGAGAAAATACATCCTCACCTTAATCAAGCTAAACCACTACGTTCACTCAGTCTGAATGCAATAGAAAGAGAAGTAATCAAACCCTTGTGCCTTCTTACGTTAAAACCAACAATGTATATTGCTAATGTAGATGAGAATGGTTTTGAAGATAATCCTTATCTTGATGCTGTAAAAAATATTGCTGCCTCAGAGAGTGCCTCTATAGTCATAATATGCAACAAACTTGAGTCCGAAATAGCTGAGTTAGCTGAGGAAGGTGAAAAATTAGAATTTCTGCAAGAAATGGGGATGAAGGAGCCTGGTCTCAATCGAGTAATTCTGGCTGGATATCGTCTGTTAAGATTACATACCTTTTTCACGGCAGGGCCAAAAGAAGTAAGAGCATGGACTATCCCAGTAGGAGCTACAGCACCTCAATCTGCTGGAAAAATACATACTGATTTTGAGAAAGGATTCATACGTGCAGAAATAGTTTCATATGACGACTTTATTGCCGGCAAAGGCGAGCAAGGAGCTAAAGAAGCTGGAAAATGGCGCCTTGAAGGCAAAGATTATATTATAAAAGACGGAGATATTGTGCACTTCAGGTTCAATGTATAGGGGTATAATGTTTGTTTTTATTGAACTTAAAATTATTTTTTAATATTTTTTCTAGATAACCGGGAACTAGAAAATATCTTGACAAGACTAGGTGAAATCGACAAAATTCTTGCCCATTTGGCCTAAGCCAAAGTGTCAAAAGTACTATGATTACATGGCTACGTAGCTCAGCTGGTTAGAGCACAGCATTCATAATGCTGGGGTCGGTGGTTCAAGTCCACCCGTAGCTACCAATAATATTGTATTTATCAAATGATAAAAAAATTTGCTTTCCCTTTCACTAAAGCTGTCTTTGACTATTCGATACTTTTTTATAGCTCTTTCTTTTGTAATTAAACCATTCTTTAGTAGTTTTTCCCAAAAAAAATCTAGCTCATGGTGGTTGTAGCACTTAACTTCTTTAGAATAATTTATACATTTTTAAGTTGTTGGAAGATAGGTTTTAGTTTTATGCGGTCTTGTTATGGCGTATCATACAGGTTCTTTTAGGTCATTAATTATGCAGTCATGATACCTAATGGCATCTGCTGGCCAGTCTTCAATAAAGGAAAAAGAGTTTTGTCCCCATACGATCAAATAAAAGAAAACCTCAAGAAAAATCCTAAGGTATGGCTGATAACTGGTGTTGCTGGATTCATTGGCTCTAATTTATTAGAAAACTTATTGAAGCTTAATCAAACCATTATAGGGATTGATAATTTCTCTAATAGCAATGATGAAAATTTATTGGCGGTTCAAGCGGTTACAAAGGAATATTGGTCAAATTTTACTTTTTGTGAGGCTGATATTAGAAATATAGACGATTGCCTAGAGGGATGCAAAAATGTAGATTATGTTTTGCATCAAGCTGCATTAGGCAGCATTCCAAGATCTATTGCAGATCCTATTTGTACTAATGATTCAAATATAAATGGTTTCTTAAACATGCTTGTTGCATCGAAAGACAGCAACATAAAACGTTTCGTTTACGCTGCTTCATCGTCTACTTATGGCGATCATCCTGGTCTTCCTAAAGTTGAAGAGCGTATAGGAAAACCTCTTTCACCTTATGCTATTACCAAATATGTGAATGAGCTTTATGCTGAAGTATTTGGAAAAACCTACGGAATAGAAACTATCGGTTTAAGATATTTCAACGTTTTTGGCCCTAGACAATCACCTGGTGGTGCCTATGCTGCTGTCATACCCAAATGGGTAAATGCTATACTTTCAGGAGAAGTCTGCCATATCAACGGAGATGGTTCTACATCAAGGGATTTTTGTTATATCGACAATGTAGTTCAAGCAAATATACTTGCTGCAACTTCTAAAAGTTCAGATGCTGTCAATGAAGTTTACAATATAGCATATGGTGACAGTACGACACTTAATGAATTATTTAATCATCTCGTCAGAATTATTACTAAAAATAATTCTGACTTTGTAGAAAAAAAACCAAATTATCAGGATTTCCGTAATGGGGATATTCTTCATTCTTTAGCAGATATTGGTAAGGCTAAAAAACTTCTTCATTTTAACCCTAGCCATAATATTAAAGAGGGCCTTGAGGAAACAGTAAATTGGTTCATCAAAAAATCACACGGTAAACAGGGGTATTAATGTGCTCATCAATCAAATGAATCGTCAGGAGCTGGATGAATGCCATGATGCTCTCAACACGAAGCATGAAAACTTTAAATTGAATGCATTAAGCCTAGATCTGACTCGAGGAAAACCATCTTCAGAGCAACTAAATTTGTCTAATATTTTAGATGGAGCTTTAAAAGATAACTATACTTCAAACGAAGGCATAGACACACGAAACTATGGAAATATAGAGGGTCTTCCAGGAATGCGTTCTTTCGGTGCAGAACTGCTCGGTGTAAAAAAAGATGAAGTCATCGTCGGGGGAAATAGCAGCTTAAGCTTAATGTACCTCACATTGCTATTTGCATGGCAATTCGGTTTAAGTGGTAAAGACTCCGCATGGAAAAATAAAGGTGATGTGAAATTTCTTTGTCCAGTTCCAGGGTACGATCGACATTTTTCTATTTGTGAAGAGTTTGGCATAGAAATGCTAACTGTACCTATGAATGAAAATGGTCCTGATATGGACCAAGTAGAGCGTTTAATAAAAAATGATCGAAGTATACAGGGTATGTGGTGTGTGCCTAAGTATTCAAATCCTACAGGTTGTGTTTATAGCGACAATACTATTGAAAGGCTCGCGAAACTTGGCAAAATAAGCTCACCTGGATTCAGGATATTTTATGATAACGCATATGCAGTCCATGATTTTCATCAAAATTCAGCAGAATTACTAAATATAATGGATTGTTGCAAAAAGCAGCATACCGAAAATAGTGTCTTGCAATTTACTTCTACGTCGAAAATAACTTTTTCCGGATCAGGTATTTCTTTTCTAGCAGCATCTTCAGAAAATATTAAGGCTATTCAACAGCATTTAGCTATTTTTTGTATCGGCCCAGATAAAGTTAATCAATTAAGGCATCTAAACATCTTAAAAGATCATCATAATCTTAAAAAACATATGAAAAAACATGCCGAATTACTGAAACCAAAATTTTCCTGTGTCTTAAAACATTTGAAAATAAATTTTGGTAATTCTGACATAGCAACATGGACATCACCAAAAGGGGGTTATTTTATTTCATTAGATACTCGTAGCGGTCTTGCTCAAGAAGTAGTAAGACTTTCTGCAGAAGCAGGTGTAAAATTAACTGCTGCTGGCTCTACATTTCCTTACGGTATAGATCCAGAAAATAAAAATATTAGAATAGCACCGTCGTTTCCATCGCTGGGCGAGATAGATCAAGCGATGGAAGTTTTTTGTAACTCGGTCAAGTTAGCCTCGGTGAAACAAGAAATAAATAAAAAGGCGTAGCGGCAGTACTAAGATTTTGGCTTTGGTGCAGCCCCAGGATAAGGAAATTTTGCAATATTTCCCCCCATTTTAACATCAGTTATTTTGCAAACTCCCTCTTTCTCAACTTCATCAATACGAACAACTGAATGAACTGGGATGAAGCTTCTTTTTATTGAGCAAAACTCACTTTTGAGTTTTTCCTCAGCTGGATCAACAATCATTTGACTGCGTTCACCAAAAATAAATTCTTCAACTTCTAGAAATCCCCAAAGATCACTTTGATAAACTTGTTTTGCATACATTTCGTATACCTCGCCCTGATTTAAAAAAATTATTTTATAAATCGCATCTGAAGACATACTTGTGTCCTGAAATTAAGTTAATATTGAATAAAAAAACCGTTCGTTATTCTACCATAGAATAATATCTATTTATAAACTTGGTCTTATAGAAGATGGGCTTTCGGCATCAGTGAGACTATAATGCTGAAGACCAAACCAAATAATTCAAAATCTAGCCTTAATATGTCAAATAATAATAAAAAGCTCCATATTGTCACCCACGGGTGTCAAATGAATGAATATGATTCATCCAGAATGAGAGATCTTCTGGGAGATAGCCACCAAATGGTTACAACTGAAAATCCTAACGAAGCTGATGTGCTGCTACTTAACACATGCTCTATTCGAGAAAAGGCTGAAGATAAGGTATACCATCAACTAGGTCGCTGGAGAAAGTTAAAAGAAAAAAATCCTAACTTAATAATTGGTGTTGGGGGCTGTGTTGCAAGCCAGGAAGGTGAGGCCATTGCTAAGCGAGCACCTTTTGTAGATTTAATTTTTGGCCCCCAAACGCTGCATCGTTTACCAGAAATGATGGGTAAACGAAAAAACTATGCCAACCCAACTATTGTTGATGTAAGTTTTCCAGAGATTGAAAAATTTGATCACCTGCCTCAGCCAGATGCTGATGGTGTATCTGCATTCGTTTCAATAATGGAAGGTTGCTCGAAATATTGTACATTCTGTGTGGTACCTTACACTAGAGGAGAAGAAATAAGTCGACCTGTAGCTGATGTACTTGCAGAGATAACTCACTTGGCTGCCCAAAAAGTTAGGGAAGTTAATTTGCTAGGGCAAAATGTAAACGCCTTTAGAGGTGAGATGCCTAATGGTAATATATGTGATCTTGCTGAACTTATTACCTATGTTGCAAGTATTGAAGGAATTGATCGTATCCGTTATACAACTTCTCACCCAGTAGAATTTTCTGACAATTTAATAGCAGTTTATGCTGAAGTTCCTGAACTAGTCAGTCATCTGCATCTTCCAGTTCAAAGTGGTTCAGACCGAATACTTTCTGCTATGAAGCGAGGCCATACTGCAATCGAGTACAAGTCAAAAATAAGGAAGCTTCGAAAAATACGTCCTAATATTAGTATTTCATCTGATTTTATTGTGGGTTTTCCAGGAGAAAGTGACTTCGATTTTGAAAAAACTATGGATCTCATCCATGAGATAGGTTTTGATCAAAGTTTTAGTTTTATATACAGCAGAAGACCCGGTACTCCTGCTGCAGATCTGGATGATAGCACTGCAGAAGACACTAAAAAATTACGACTGAAGATCCTACAAGATCGCATTAACCAAAATGCTATGTCTATAAGTGAAGGTATGATTGGCGAGACTGAGACTATTTTAATCTCTGGCGTCTCAAAAAAAGATCCTGGCCAGCTACAGGGTCGAACAGAAAACAATCGTGTAGTTAATTTTACATCTAGCGATCACAGTCTAATTGGAGAGTTCATGCCAGTAATAATAACTAAGGCGCTGCGCAACTCGCTGATTGGAAAAATAGTTTTAGACGATCTTTAATGTAAGAATAAGCTCACTGAAAAATTTGTGGCCATACAAAAAAATCAAATGCTGACTTTAGAAAAATCAAGGGGCAAGTCTGTTGGAAAATGTTAAAACTGATTCAGTATTTCATTCTCTAGTTCTTGAGCCAAACGATACAAAGAGACTAGCTTCTCTTTGCGGTAAGTATGACGAGCATTTGAAGCAAATCGAGGAGAGATTAAGTATTAGAATCCACAGTCGTGGAAATTTCTTCGAAATTCGTGGGGACAGTGAAAAAATCCTCAAGGCAGCGAAAATTTTAACAGTGCTTTATCAAGATTCTGCATCTAATGAGCACGCATTAACAGCAGACCAAATTCACCTAACTATTGGACATATGAACGATGACTCTTCTGTTGGCAGACCAATGATAGCTGATAATACTTTATCCAGAAGTGTTGAGAGAGAATTAAATTTTCTAGTAATACGTACAAAAACTGGAGAAATAAGGCCTCGTGGAAGTAATCAGCAGAAATATGTTGAGGCAATAAAAACACATGCTATAAATTTTGGTATGGGGCCTGCTGGAACTGGAAAAACTTACCTTGCTGTAGCATGTGCGGTTGAAGCACTACTCAAAGATGAAGTAGAAAGAATATTGCTAGTAAGACCGGCAGTGGAAGCAGGAGAAAAACTAGGTTTTCTGCCTGGAGATATAAGCCAAAAAGTGGATCCTTATTTACGCCCTCTATATGACGCACTATATGAAATGCTTGGAGTGGAGGTGGTTGAAAAAATGATAGAGCGAAATATTATTGAAATTGCGCCGCTTGCATTCATGCGAGGGCGAACTCTTAAGAATTCATATATTATTTTGGACGAAAGTCAAAACACCACCCGCGAACAAATGAAAATGTTTTTGACTCGAATAGGCTTCAATGCCACAGCAGTTATAACTGGGGACACCTCTCAAATTGATTTACCAAAAGGAAATCAATCAGGACTTCTCCATGTTTGTGATGTACTAAAAGATATCGAAGGTATAAGCTTCTCTACATTTGTATCCAAGGATACAATTCGACATCCTTTGGTAACTAAAATTGTTGATGCATATGAAGCACATAAAAAAGAGAGCTTATAGCAAATCAGACTACTATTATAACTTGGTTGACCAACTGCCATCATGAAAATTAACGTGGACATAGAAAATTTTTCTAGCTGCAAGAATATCCCAGATGAAATTTTCTTTCGTCGATGGGTTTCAGCTTCCCTGTCCAGTCAACAGAAGCGGCTAGAGGTGGTTATTCGAGTGATCAACGAGGATGAAAGCGCTGCACTTAACAATCGGTTCAGAAAAAAAAATGTCGCGACTAATGTGTTATCGTTTCCAGCAGATCTACCAGAATCCCTTAATTTCCCTCTACTTGGCGACCTTGCAATTTGCGCCCAAGTTGTCGCACGTGAAGCCGATGAGCAAAATAAAGACCTAGACGCACATTGGGCACATATTGTTATACACGGGAGCCTTCATCTTATCGGCTTTGATCATGAAGATGATGCAGATGCTAAGAAAATGGAAAAAATGGAAACGAAGATTCTTAGTGAATTTTATTTTCCATCGCCATACGAATAAATATTGGGAGATATCAATAGCTTATGTCAGACGACGAATCGATTAATTCACAAAGAAAAAACTGGCTTGTTAAATTAGCCAGCTTATTCTCATCAACGCCAAAGTCTAAAGAAGACTTTACGAATTTATTGGCATTAGCTCATAAAAATGACGTTATTGATAACGATGCGTTAGAGATGATTCAGGGCGCCCTAAATGTTTGTGACAAACAGGTAAGGGAAATCATGATACCAAGATCACAAATGGTCATAATACATAAACACCATAATTTAAGTGACATACTTAAGCTTTTTACAGAAAATAGGCATTCACGCTATCCTGTTCTTGATGAAACGGCCGACGATATAGTAGGTATTCTTCTAGCAAAAGAATTGTTACCACTCTTATTGGAAGGTAAAGAAAATTTTAACATGGAAGCAGTAATTCGTCCGGCAGCAATTGTTCCGGAGAGTAAGCGTGTCAATATTCTTTTAAAAGAATTTCGAGAGCAGCGTTATCACATGGCGATTGTAGTAGATGAATATGGAGGAATCGCAGGACTGATTACTATCGAAGATATACTAGAAGAAATTGTCGGTGAAATTGAAGATGAAACAGACGACGCTGAAAAAGAAATGATTATAGCTAGAAGTGATGGAAGTTATTTCATTCATGCTCTAACTCCTATCGAAGACTTCAATGAATATTTTTCTGCAAATATTAGTAACGAAGCATTTGACACTGTTGGCGGAATAACCGTTCATGCTTTCGGTCGAATGCCGAAAGTAGGAGAATCTACGACGATAGATACTTTTGTATTCAGGATCTCCGAAGGAAATAATCGCCAAGTAATATCATTAGAAATGAAAATTATGCCTCAGCAAACTGAATCTAAAAAATCTAATGATCAACCAAGCCTGTAAGCAAAAATTGATCCATGAGGGAACTGAATACTTGTGAGCTATTTTTTAAGAAAATATGATATAAAAAATATCCTCCTTTTGGTTTTATTTGGCTCAATACTACCTCTTTCTATGGCCCCTTTTCATTTCTGGCCAGCAGGAATTTTATCGGTAAGTGTCTTCTATGTTTTTATTTCAGGGGCCTTAAATAAAAATCCTTCATTTAAATTAATTTTCTTTCGAAGCTTTAGTTATGGAGTTGGATTATATTCAGTAGGAGCATCTTGGATTTTTGTCAGCATTCATCGATATGGACAAGCTAGTGTTGAATTATCTTTGTTACTTATAATTTTATTTATTTTATTTCTATCTTTTTTATTCTCCCTTCCCTTTGCTTTATACACAAAGATAGCCCATATAAATAAAAAACATGTGGCTATTAATACACCTTATATTTTGGCCTTTACGAGCCTAATAGTATTTCCTAGCCTTTGGGTGCTAGGCGAGTGGTTTCGCGGATGGATATTTTCTGGATTTCCTTGGCTCTATCTTGGCTACGCTCATACTGACACATGGTTATCTGGTTGGGGGCCGGTTGGTGGTGTATTAGGCCTGAGCTGGATAGTGGCTTTTTGTTCGGGAATATTAGGGCTACTGTTTCAACTTAGAGCTCAGATTATAGCTATAAAGTTTTATAACAAAAAATTCTTCATGCCTATTGTAAGTTCGTTAATTTTAGCTATTTTTTTTTGGCTAGGAGGCCTTTATCTTCAAAAAATTGAATGGACGCAACCAACCAATAAGTCGATTTCTATAGGGTTAATACAACCAGCTATCTCGTTATGGAGATCATGGGATCCTAGCCAATTAAGCAATATTCTTTCCCAATATCGAAAAGATACGAAAAAGCTACTAGTAAATGATTTAGTGGTTTGGCCAGAAGCTGCGATACCTAGATTTCAAAATGAGGTAGCAGATTATTTAGGTTCTATCGAAAAAGAAGCAAAAGAGACTAATACTTCTTTGATTGTAGGCCTTCCTACTAAATTGAAAACTGATTCTAGTTCAAGTAAAAAAAATAGGCAGCAGTACTATAATTCAGCTCTAGTATTAGGACATGGATCTGGTATTTACCATAAACAGCAATTAGTTCCTTTTGGGGAATATGTCCCTCTCGAAAAATGGTTACGAGGAACTATTAAGTTCTTTGACTTACCTATGTCAGCATTCAGTTCTGGTCCGAAAAATCAAAAAAATATTATTATAAAAAATAGCATACATATAGGGACGTCGATTTGTTATGAAATTGCTTATTCAGAATTAGTTAGGAGGTCTGCAAAAAATTCTAGCTTACTTCTTACAATAAGTAATGACGCGTGGTTTGGTAAAAGTATAGGCCCTAAGCAACATTTTCAAATCGCGCGAATGCGCGCAATAGAAAATAGGAAGCCTCTAATTCGAGCAACAAATAATGGAATTAGTGCGTTAATTGATGCTAATGGCAAAGTAGCTAAAACTATCCCAGCATCTTATAGGGGCACACTCGAAGGCGAACTAGAGCCAAGAAACGGCAATACTCCATTTGGAAAATTTGGCTCTTATCCAATAATTTTTCTATCTTTTTTATTGATATTAATAGGGCTACTCAAAGAATGTATTGCAAAAAAATCATCGGATTAAAGATTTTTTAGTTGACCTTAAAAATATAAATTATTACTGCCTATAGAGAAATCTGTCTGGGTCTATAGAGGCCTTTAGCCTATAATTAAAAAAGTGTCATGTAAAAAATATAAACCGCAAGATTTAACTTGGCAAAAAATCAATGCAAGAAAAATATCATCCTAAAGAAATCGAAAGTGATACTCAAAAAATCTGGTCTGAGACTAGAGCTTTCGAAGTGAAAGAAAATTCTAGTAAAGAAAAATACTATTGCCTTGCTATGTTTCCTTATCCAAGTGGAAAACTCCATATGGGGCATGTTAGAAATTACACTATTGCTGATGTTATTTCTCGCTATCAAAGAATGATGGGTAAAAATGTTTTGCAGCCTATGGGGTGGGATTCTTTTGGTTTACCTGCAGAAAATGCCGCTATTAAGAATAATACGGCGCCAGCGAAATGGACTTATCAAAATATCCAATATATGAAAAGCCAGCTCAAAAAACTTGGTTTCGCCTATGACTGGTCTCGAGAAATAACTACCTGTGACCCAAGTTACTACAAGTGGGAACAATGGTTTTTTACAAAACTTCATGAAAAAGGATTAGTTTACAAAAAAACTGCTACTGTAAATTGGTGCCCAAATGATGAAACTGTTCTAGCTAACGAGCAGGTGATTAACGGTTGCTGCTGGCGTTGTGACGCTGTGGTGGAAAGAAAAGATGTACCTCAATGGTTTATCAAAATCACTACATATGCAGATGAACTACTAGATGGCCTGGATGATCTTAAGGGTTGGCCGCAACAGGTTCGAACAATGCAAAAAAATTGGATCGGAAAAAGTCGCGGCGCTCAAGTAACCTTTAACTTGAAGTATGCTATTGGTGATTTTGATCATTTATCAGTTTATACGACTCGGCCAGATACACTGATGGGGGCAACCTATGTCTGTATTGCAGCTGAACATCCTGTTACTGAAATTCTATCAAAAAATAATCCGAGGTTATTAAGCTTCATTAAAGAATGCAAAGATCAGCCAGTATCTGAAGCAGGTTTGGCAACAATGATAAAAAAGGGTATGTCTTTAGGAGTAAGCGCTATTCATCCTCTTACTGGAGAATCCGTACCTATATGGGTAGCAAACTATGTGATTTCAGGGTATGGAACCGGAGCAATAATGTCAGTACCTGCTCATGACGAGCGTGATTTTGAATTTGCCAATAAATACCAACTACCTATTAAACAGGTTTTTGAATGTACTAGCTCACTTATAAAAAAACTGCAAAAAAAGGATCTGCATTCAGTTGGTAAAGATACCTCTTCCTCTTTTAATAAAGATCAGTGGAAAAATTGGTACGAATCAAAGATATCCAACGAAGTGTGTTCTATAAATTCTGGAGAATTTAATAATTTAGGTCCCGAGCAGGCGTTTAACGCTGTGGTAAAAAAATTAAAAGATCTTGGACTTGGAGAAACAAAAATTCAATACAGGCTTCGTGATTGGGGGGTTTCTCGTCAAAGATACTGGGGATCTCCTATTCCTATATTTAACTTACCTGACGGCGGAGAAATTCCTGTACCCATTGATCGGCTTCCAGTATTGCTTCCGGAAGACGTGACCATGGATGGAGTAATATCCCCAATTAAATCAGATTTAGATTGGAAAAAGGCCACATTTAATGGTCAGCAGGTAGAACATGAAACTGACACCTTCGATACTTTTATGCAGTCCAGTTGGTACTATGCCAGATACACATGCCCTAATTACACAGAGGGTATGATCGATAGTGTTGCTGCAAACTATTGGTTGCCAGTTGATCAATATATAGGAGGAATAGAACACGCTATATTACACCTGCTTTACGCACGTTTTTTTCACAAACTGATGCGGGATGAAGGGCTAATATCTTCGAATGAACCGTTTGTTAAGCTTCTTTGCCAAGGCATGGTATTAAAAGATGGTGCGAAAATGTCTAAATCAAAAGGCAATACAGTAGACCCTCAAAAACTAATAGATCAATATGGTGCAGATACAGTAAGACTGTTTACAATGTTTGCTGCACCACCTGAGCAATCTCTAGAATGGAATGATAGTGCAGTTGAAGGTGCATATCGTTTTCTTCGCAAGCTTTGGAAGGCTGTTAATTTGCATCTTTCATCAAAAAATGAAAAATTACTCATTCCTGCTGATTTAAGTATAGAGCAACAAGATCTTAGGCGCAAAACACATACTACTATCGCCAAAGTCAGCAATGACTTCGGTAATCGACAAACATTTAATACTGCCATCGCAGCAATAATGGAGTTACTGAACGATACGGGGAAATTTTCTAATAAAAAATGTGACGCTGGTCATGCTGTTGAAAGAGAGGCATTAGAAACTATTATATTACTTTTATCGCCAATCGCTCCTCATATATGTCATCGACTCTGGAATATGCTTGGCAACACAGATATGCTGATAGATCAAAAATGGCCGGTTGTAGACGAAACAACGTTAACAAAAAATATTTTACGCATTGTTGTGCAGGTAAACGGTAAGCTACGAGCTCAAATTGACGTGTCGCCTGACATAACTGAAGAACTAATAAAAGAGATGTCTCAAGAACACGAAAATGTTAAGCGCTTCACTGACGGACTAACCATCCAGAAAATAATAATGGTGCCTAATAAATTAGTTAATATTGTTGCTAGTTAGCTATAGTGAGATTAAAAATACAAACTGCGTGTAAAAAGTTAGAAGGAATCATAATGAAAAAATTAATCACTCTTATCATCTCAGGCTTCCTTATATCTTTGTTATTAAACGGCTGTGGATGGCACCTCAGAAATAGTGGAACTGCTCAAATATTAGGTGATGGAACTGCTCAAATATTAGGTGAGGTAGGAAAACTTTATGTGGATGGAGACCAAAAAAGTTTGCTGTATCGCTCTGTCATAAAATCTTTGGAACACAGTAACGTAAACATCGCGGAAAATTCTAAATCAGCTGATATCGTTATAACACTGATTAATCAAAGATCCAAAAGTCGCACTGCGACCGTAAGTTCTTCAGCAAGAGTGTCAGAATTAGAGATAACAGAGCTAGTTGATATTATAATTTCCGCAGGTAATGGGAAAATATTGCTACCAAAAACAACTCTCAGTAAAGAAAAGTTTTTTACTTATGATGAAGATAACGTTTCAACGAATGATGAAGAAAATAAAATGCTTCAGCGAGAGATGACGAGAGGTTTAGCTAAAAATATAATTCGCCGTCTAAATGCTACCCTCAAGATGATAAATAAAAATGAACCTCAAAGCTGAACAACTTAGCACGCATCTGAGTTCACAAGGCTTGTCGTCTACGTATATTATAAGTGGAGATGAGTTACTCTTGGTTCAAGAGTCCGCAGACGCTATTAGAGAAAAAGCTGTCTTAAGTGGCTATACTGAAAGAAAAATATTTCATGTAGATAATAAATTTGATTGGAACGCTATACTAGCTGAAGCTGATAGTATGTCGCTTTTTTCGGAAAAAAAATTCATAGAAATCCGGATAATATCAGGAAAGCCAGGTGACAAAGGATCAAAGGCACTTCAAGAATATCTAGAAAAAATAGCTGTAGAAACCTTAACGCTAATTATTACACCAAAATTAGAACACTCCTCAACTAAAAGTAAATGGTTTACTGCGATATCATCGAAAGGTGTTGCTTTACAAATATGGCCCATTTCTTCATCTCATTTACCGCAATGGCTTAATAGAAGACTTAATAGGTCTGGCATCAAAGTAAGTCGAGAAGCTTTAGGGATTCTTACCGATAAGGTGGAAGGAAATCTTCTTGCTGCCACACAAGAAATAGAGAAGTTAAAGCTACTGTCACCAACAGAAGAAGTAACTGGTGAAACCATGTCAGACATTATTACTGATAACGCAAAATTTAATGTATTTATACTATTAGATACTATTATGGAGGGAAATGCCCAAAAAGCCTGCCGTATTCTTCGAGGTCTTCGCGATGAGGGTATAGATATAACTATTGTTCTTTGGGCTATTACTCGCGATTTGAGAATTTTAACGAAAGGTAGTGAAACAATTTCTGCAAGAAAAAATATTGATTCCGCGCTCCAAAAGTTAGGTGTTTGGGAAAAACGCAAACCGCTGATCAAAAAAACTATTGAACGAATTTCTATTAAACAACTACAGCAAATGCTTAAATTATCAGGAGGTATAGATCGAGCGATCAAAGGGGTAAGGCTAGGATCTCCATGGGATGAACTCACTACTCTAACACTTATGCTATGTAGTGTTAGATCAATTAACGCGAAAAATTTACGACTATTACTTCAATAAGTTAACAAAATTTATGTAAATCATGGCTCGTTAATTTTTTGTTAAGAAAGAATCTAATGCCTTAAGATTTTTTAATGTGCCAGAATCCCACCAAATTCCTCTATAGATTGAACCCATAACACTCTCAAGAGAAATATGTTTACTTAACAAGTCAAGCAAGGGAAAACTTTTTGTGAGGGTGACATATTTAGTAAAAATTTCTGGCCTAAGTATGGATATACCACTGAAAGTATATGTAATTTGTTGAGGAGTGGGTATGCCTACTATACTTCCAGACTTTAGCGTAAAATCTCCTCCTTTGTTGTGAGCTGGGTTAGGAATCAGAATCAAATTAGCATCAATATTAGGTGGTAATTTTTTTTCTACTAGGCTACTGAACAGAAAATTTGACCAAATATCAGCATTAATAAGCAAAAAGGGTTCTCTTCCCAGTAAATGTAAGGCATTACTGACACCCCCTCCTGTCTCAAGCAGTTCAGACTCTTTTGACCACTTTATGGTCAATCCAAAAGAAGATCCGTCACCAAAATATGATTCTATTTGCTCGCCTAGCCAACAAGTATTTATTACTATTTCTTTAATCCCAGCTGATGCTAGATTTTCAATATGATATTGAATTAAAGGCTTATTTCCGACTTTTATCAGCGGCTTAGGAGTAGTTGCAGTAAGAGGATCTAATCTTTTCCCACGACCTGCCGCTAAAATCATTGCTTTCATTTTTAATACTCTTAATTAAGTTTTTCTCGAACCTCTCCGGCCGTTTCCCATGACCTATACCAGGATTGTCTTGGTAGTTCTGAGAGAACCTTGCACTCAAACCATCGAGAAAAATCTTTTAAGTTAGAGTATGGCTCTAATTCTTCCATAACATAACGAATAACGAGGGGTAAATCATTTAAGTATTTATGCTTACTATCCCTCAAATAAAGTCTAGAGAAAACGCCAAGCACCTTGAGATGCCTTTGAAGGCCCATCATATCGAGCCAACCGATCACTTTGTGATCAGAAGCTTCGGTTGTAATACCAAGATCTACAGCTCTTTTATAAAATCTAAGTGTTTTCTTTAGCACAAAATCCTTGGGCAACCGTATATAGCAGTCCCTAAATAAAGAAACCACATCGTAGGTTAAAGGTCCTATCACTGCATCTTGAAAATCAATTACACCGATAGAGCGATCTGATAGCTTCATTAAGTTGCGTGAGTGAAAATCTCGGTGAACAACAACCTGGCTTTGCTGAAGTGCACTTTTTATTATTATAGAGAAAGCATTATCGAGTAAGTCTTCATCACTCTTGTTTAATTGAATTTTTAGTAATTTTTTTAGAAACCACTCCTTGAATAAACCTATTTCCTCAAGTAACAGTTGTTGATTATATTCTGGAAGAATAATCTCACTTTGAGAAATTTTTTGGATTTTAATTAACTCTTTTTCGGCGCAAGCATAGAATTTTTCTGCTCTCCTCCCAGCTAGAAAAGGTGCTAATAAATCATCGCCAAAATCTTCTAACAATAAAAATCCTAGTTCATAATCAACTGCATAAACGAATGGCGAGCGTATATGATTTTTTTTAAAGCATAACGATATATTCACAAAAGAAGTATTATTTTCAGTCGCAGGAGGTGAAAAAACAGCTATCAAAGAAGGCTTAGAATTAATCCTAAAATATTGCCTAAAACCTGCGTCACTATTAATTTGATCAAGCAATATGGGCGCATTCAAATTGACACAATCAGGCAAATTGCCTTTAACCCACTCTTGTAAAAGAATTAAATCTCTCATATTTCTCATTAGATAAAAAAAAGACTACAGATTCTACCCCAAACCCTCGCATGATGCTTCAGAATGAGTAAAATGTAACATGGATTAACTTACTATTGATATTTCCATAAAAAAACGGATAAACATAATGCAAAGAAGTGCCAGTCACACATGTGGAAAGCTCTATGTTGCCTTACGTTTATTGTGTCCATACATATTAATATTATTTTTCACTATTCTTTCTATTAGTGTATCACAGGCAGAAACAGTCAATACATATCTTCAATGGGAGTGTGCTGCAGGGGAAAATGAAAAATGGATTTGTGGACAGAAATCAGTCCTAGGTAGAGAATATCCAAGACCTAAAAAAATTGAAACCTTTGATCTTGTTCAAGAAGAAAAAGCTGAGACTGTACTAGTACCGCGAGTAAAGATAGCTAAAAATCTTGACTGGATTGAAGAAGAAGATCTTACTGAAAAACAATTAAAGAAAAGGACTTCAGGTTGCTGTGGAGCTTATATTGAGCCTGAACGTGACTATCCAGACTCAAATCTAAAGCCTGAAGATGCACCATTAAGAGTTGCATCTAAATCAACAGAGTTAATTCAAGATAATGTTGCTCATTTAAAAGGGAATGTGCATATAACCCAAGGGTATCGTCAATCACGTAGTGATGCCGCAACAGTAAACCAAGCAGAAAGAACGGTAGATATGGAGGGTAGCGTAGAGCTTAGGGAACCAGGAATTTTGCTTCGTGGCGATACAGCTCATATGAATATGGATTCATTAGATGTCGAAATTAACAACGCTACGTATCTGTTACACGAATCTGGGGCGCGAGGAACAGCAGAAAAACTTCAACGGCCTGGTGGGGGTATTTTTTACATTGACAATGGCGGTTATACAACTTGTGAGCCTAGTAGTAACGCATGGCGTCTTGTAAGTTCAAAACTTAAAGTTAATCCTGGAACGGGTATCGCTATAGGCAAACATGTTCGACTAGAAATTAAAGATATCCCTGTCCTTTACGTGCCTTGGGTGCGCTTTTCAATCGATGATAGAAGAACAAGTGGTCTTTTATTTCCAAGCTGGGAAAGTACCGATGATAACGGTTTGGATTTTTCGCAGCCAATATACCTTAATTTGGCGCCGAACTATGATGCAACTTTTACACCTCGCTATGTTGAGGAACGAGGAGAAATGGCTGAGCTTGAGATACGTCATCTTTCTAATTTATCTCAGACTATTTTTAGTGGTTCATTTCTCGCTGATGACGATGGTGGAGACGATGATGATGAAAAAATTAACCTCATAACTGGAAAAAAAGAGCAAGAAGGAGAAGATAGATGGGTGGCTGATCTTCGACACAATAGTTCCATTAGAGGCTGGAACACTAATCTTAACTACACAAGAGCTAGTGATGAGGACTATTTCCAAGACCTCGATACAACAACACTAGAGGTTACCAGCAAGTCCTATCTGGAGCAAAAAGGTACCGTAACCAAAAATACAGAGAACTGGGATTTTTTAGTCCAAGGTACAGGATATCAGACACTTATCAAAAATGGGCTTGATCAATACACACTTCTTCCTAGAATTGAAGCAAATGGCAATTTCACTATCGGTAATTTTGACTTTACTATTAACAATCAATTTAGTGACTACGATCATAACGATAATGCTAAGACTACAGGTCGCAGACTTAGATTGGACTATTCGGTTAGCTGGGATAATTCATGGGAATGGGGCTACTTCCGTCCTACATTTAAGGTGAAGAATAGAACCTATGACCTTGATGACCCAATATCTACAGGAGGTGATGACAGCCCCTCTGTCACAGTACCTATAGGAATTATAGATACTGGCATATATCTTGATAGAGCAACTACATGGCTTGAGGGATACACGCAAACCTTTGAACCTAGACTTTATATTGTCTATGCCAATGATGAAGATCAAAGTGATTTACCTATATTTGATACAGGATCAACAACCTTTGATTACGATATGATATTCACAGATGAGCAATTTAGCGGTGGAGATCGAATATCTGATACCAAGCAAGTGTCTATCGGTTTAACAACATCACTAATTGATGAAGAAACAGGTATTGAGAGAATTAGGGGAAGTATAGGTCAAATACATTATTTAGATGATCGAAGTGTATCACTGGGATCATCTGTAACTAAAGCAATGAAAAGAGACGATTCGCCCTATGCTGCAGAGCTTCAAATGAGACTTGGAAACAACTGGAGAGCTTTTGCTGAAGCTCAATATGACTCAGATGATAGCGAACTAGATCGCGCCAGCACAAGTCTTAAGTATCATGGAAAGGACAACCGTATTTTAAATCTTAGTTATCGCTTTAATAACAAAGACCCTTTGATACGAAATGGTAAAGAGTACGATGATGATATCGAACAAAGTGATTTTTCCGCTGCATTCCCAGTTAGTAGAAGTTGGGATCTTGTTGCTCGTCACAACTATGATATAACTAACACAAGAACTCTAGAGACTTTTATAGGAGTACAGTATGAAAATTGCTGTGTGCGTATCAGTCTACTCGGCCGAAAATTTATTGATCGTGATGACTTAGAAACTCTACCAATGGATGAACTAGAAGAAGATAATGGAATATTCCTCTCATTCCAGATAAAAGGGATAGCAGGTTTTGGGTCTAAAATGGACAGCATAGTACAAGATGGTATATCTGGTTATGAAATACCAAATAATTAATCTATAAAGATATCCTTATGATACAGATAAAAAAATTATTATGGCATGTAACTTTAATGGTCCTGCTAGGTATAGTGTTTTCAGTAGCAACTGCAGAAGAGATTCTTTTAGACGAAGTAGTAGCTTCAGTAAATAATGAAGTAGTAATGAGGAGTGAACTCGAAGAAAGAGCGATTGAAGTTATTGGTCGATCGCAAGCAAGAAATACTCAACTTCCTGATGAAAAAGAAATTTTATCACAAGTCCTAGACCGGCTGATAATTGAAAGGATCCAATTATTAAAAGCGAAGCAAGCCGGTATAAGATATAGCGATGCAGATGTGAACAATGCAATCAGCAATACTGCTCAGCGGCAAGGTAAAACTGAACAAGAGCTTCTAGATGAGGCAGAAAAAAGTGGTATACCTCCATCAATCTTTCGACAAAAAGTTAGGGAACAGCTTCTCATAAGTCGGGTTCAAGAAGGCAATCTTAATAAACGCGTATCTATAAGCGAACAATCTATAGATAACTTCCTTAATACCGAAGCAGGTCGTTCATGGGCAACCCCTGATGTAAACCTTGGTCATATTATGCTACCTATTTCATCCCGTGGGTCTGAAGAAGAAATTTCTAAAGCTCAAGAAGAAATCTTAGATATTTATTTCCAGATAAAAAATGATAAGGACTTCAAGGATCTAGCTATAGCATCATCAAAGGGTCGGGAAGCCCAAATGGGTGGTGATATGGGATGGAAAAAAACTACTCAACTGCCTGAAATTTTTATTACAGCAATTGAAAATATTTCTCCCGGTCAAGTCACCGAGCCTATTAGAAGCGATGCTGGATTTCATCTTCTAAAACTCTATGGTCGAAGGGGCGGAGTTTCACAAAACCTTGTTCAACAACATAACGTACAACATATACTGCTAATCCCAAACGAAATCAGAAATGATACAAAAACTCAGGAACTAATAAAGAAAATTAGATTCGAGATATTAAATACGGGGAAGTTTTCTGATAGCGCCAAACTTCATTCTGAAGACATTGGTACAGCAATGTCTGGTGGAAGCCTAGGCTGGTCAGTGCCAGGTCAGTTTCAACCTGAATTTGAAGAAATAATGAATGCTATTAATATAGGAGACGTCAGTGAGGCTTTTAAAACTACATATGGGTGGCATATATTACGAGTCATTGAACGTCGTAAACAGGATTTTAGTAACGAAATTAAGCGCTCTCAGGCCAGAAACACCTTAAAGCAAAAAAGATTTCAAGAAGAACTAGAGATCTGGCTCAAAGAGATTAGGGACGAGGCCTTTGTAGATATTAAATTGTGATTAGAATAGCGGTGACACCAGGAGAGCCGTCTGGCATAGGCCCAGATTTGCTCATAAAGCTTATCCAGAGACCACTTGACTTTGAATTGGTCGCCTACGTAGATCCGGCTCTTTTGGAATCTAGAGCGAAAAGGTTAAATCTGCCACTTCGAATTCTTGAAGCAACTAAGGGTGAACCAAGGGCCTCAAAAAAATCTGAAATTTCAATAAAGCCTATCCCTTTAAAAGCTTCTGTGGTTCCCGGAATTCTGAACGCAGATAACTCTGAATATGTGTTGGAAACACTCTCAAATGCAATAGTAGATTGTCAAAAGAATTACTGCCAAGCAATTGTGACAGGCCCAGTGCATAAAGGCATTATTAACGCTGCTGGTATAGAATTTACGGGGCATACTGAATTTTTAGCAAAAAAAACTTCTACAAAAAAAGTAGTCATGATGCTCGCCACGAATGGTCTCAAAGTGGCTCTTGTAACTACGCATATGCCACTCTCCAATGTGTCGAAAAATATTACTCAGGATCTATTAAAAGAAACTATCTATATCCTTAACAGCGAACTAAAGAAAAAATTTAGCATTAAGCAGCCTAACATATTAGTTTGCGGTTTAAACCCTCATGCAGGAGAGAGTGGTTATTTAGGAATGGAAGAACTCGAAATAATTGAGCCTTGCTTAAATCAGTTAAGAAGTGAAGGGATATTTCTTGAAGGGCCACTACCCGCAGATACTGTTTTTACACCAAAGTATCTGAACAGTTGCGATGTAATACTAGCCATGTACCATGATCAGGGGCTTCCAGTTCTTAAGCATATGGGTTTCGGTAAAGCAGTTAATATCACATTAGGATTGCCAATTATTCGCACTTCTGTTGATCATGGAACCGCGCTTGATTTAGCTGGTACTAATAAAGGAGACATAGGCAGTCTAGCTACTGCTATTGAATATGCTAAAAAAATGGTTGACCATAGTCTATGAATAACTCTAATAAAATAGGCACTCATCAGGCGCGCAAACGTTTTGGTCAAAATTTCTTAGTGGATAAAAATATCATTGACTTAATAATTAAAGAAATTAAGCCAAAACAAGATGACAACTTAATAGAAATTGGAGCTGGGTTGGGCGCCATAACCGCACCGCTTTTAAAAGGTTGCACTGGATTAAAAATTATTGAGCTAGATCGAGATCTAGTTCTTTTCCTGAAAAAAAAGTTCCGAGAGTATGATGGATGCGATATTCAACAAGGTAATGTTTTAGAAGTCGACTTTAAAGAACTTGCTGAAAATGAACAGTCTATGCGTATTGTCGGAAACTTACCATACAATATAACTACCCCACTTTTATTTCACTTATTAAGTTTTCATGAGTATATTTCTGATATGTATTTTATGCTTCAGAAAGAGGTAGTAGACCGGATTAGCTCATCACCGGGAACAAAGAGCTACGGTAGGTTAAGTATAATGGTTCAATATTATTGTAGCGTACATCCGTTGTTTATAGTACCACCCTCCTCTTTTGCTCCATCCCCTAAAGTGGATTCGATGATGGTTTTATTACGACCGCATACAGAAATACCTTATGCTGCAAAAAATCTAGTTTTTTTTGCAAAACTAGTTCGGACATGCTTTCAACAGCGCCGAAAAACTATTCGCAATTCAATCAAACTTTTACTTCCAGAAAAATATATAAAGCAACTAAATATTGATTTAACGCTTCGCCCAGAAAAATTTAGTGTTGAACAGTTTGTTAAACTAAGTAACCAAATGAGCGAACTTATATGATTGATATTGATATAAGTGTAAATAGCAGTTACTCACCAAAAAATTCTAATCCTGAAAATAATATATTTTCTTTCAAATATCATGTGAGCATCAAAAACAACGAGTATTATCCAGTTCAACTAATTAGTCGACATTGGATCATCACCGATGGAGATTCTCATACTAAGGAAATTAGGGGCGCTGGGGTTGTTGGTAAGCAACCAATTATTGCCCCTGGTGAAGTATATCGTTATATAAGCAGCGTTGTATTTAAAACAGAAATTGGAACAATGAGCGGGTGTTATAAGATGACCGACGATTCTGGTATGGAATTTGATGCTACTATTCCAATATTTTTATTATCTGTGCCTGGGATAATTCATTGAGAACTTTTGCTGTCGGTGATGTTCAAGGTTGTCTTGAGCCATTAATCCAACTGTTAGAAAAAGTATCGTTTGATCCGAAAAATGATATTCTTTGGTCAGTAGGAGACTTAGTAAACAGGGGCCCTAACTCATTAGAGACAATGCGATTTTGTTATAAACTAGGTAATAACTTCCGAATGGTGCTAGGTAACCATGATTTACATTTGCTTGCTGTAGCTAGAAGACAGAAAAAAGTTAACGCTGATGATACTTTGAGAAAAATACTTAATGCTCCTGATAAAGAAGAACTTTTATGCTGGCTTCAAGGACAACCTTTAATTATCAGCGATAAGAATTGTATCTTAGTTCATGCAGGTATACCTCCTCAGTGGTCTTTAGAAACAGCTATGAGGTTAGGAGAAGAATTAAGCACTATTTTGCGGTGCAATATACGATCAGGAGAATTTTTCGATGCTATGTATGGAAACAAACCAGATATTTGGGATGAAAGTTTAGTTGGCCCAGAACGATGGCGTCTTATAGCAAACTATTTCACACGTATGCGTTTTTGTTCCTCATCGGGACAACTGGAACTAAAATCAAAGGATCCTGCGTCTCCACCAAAAGGTTTTTTACCTTGGTTTGAACATAAGGATTCTATGAGAGAACAAGTAAATATTATTTTTGGCCACTGGGCTGCGCTTAAGGGGCATGCTAGAAGAGAGAATTTATTTCCTTTAGATACTGGCTATCTTTGGGGTGGAAGAATGCGACTAATGGATGTGGATAAAAAAAAATTTTACCATCATAAACATAAATAAATAAATTATTATCGCAAGTAAAATTAATCGATGACAAAGGTTTGTTTGCATTAATGATCAGAAATATATCTAAATTTTTCACTAAAATATTAGAACGATGGCTGCCTGATGCTTTTATTATTGCCATCATAATAACTTTTATAGTTCTAATCACTGGAATATTTGCACAAAACCATTCCCCAATAAAAATGGTTAGGTTATGGGGAGATGGGGTATGGAATCTTTTAGTATTTTCTATGCAGGTAACTATAACGCTTTTCACTGGTAGCGTACTAGCACAGACAGAAGCTGTAAAAAGAGGACTAAAGGCCCTTGCCTCTTTAGCTAAAAGTCCCAGTCAAGCAATTATTTTAATGACTATGATTGCTTTGGTTTGTTGCTGGATCAGCTGGGGTTTTGGGCTGATTGCTAGCGCTTTAATGGCGCGTGAGATCGCACTTCAAGTCAAAGGTGTTCATTATCCGCTTCTAGTAGCTTCCGCCTACTCTGGAATGCTTGTCTGGCATGCTGGGCTTTCAGGATCAATACCCCTAAAAATTGCTGCCACTGACAACGATGAGCTCAGTAACTTGCTGAATGGCGTCACTATTCCTCTAACGGAAACTATTTTTAGTTGGGAATCTCTTGTGATCTGTCTGATTCTTTTTATAACATTACCTATTGTCAACAAAATGATGTTGCCTCCATCCTCAGAAATAGTTGAAATAGACCCAAACAAAGTAACTGCCTATATACCCCCTAATCAAGATATCACTACTCCAGCTCGTTTTATTGAACAGCACCGCTTACCTACCTTATTTTTAGGATTGCTCGGCGCATACTATCTTGTGGATTATATAGCCGGCGAAAAGGCTATTGGGCTCAACACTATTAATTTTATTTTTTTAGTCGCTGGGCTTTTGCTTCATAAATCATCTGCAACATATCTAGCTGCACTTAGTGAGGCGGTTAAAGGTCTATCTGGGATAGTTCTTCAGTTCCCGTTATATGCAGGTATTATGGGAATGATGGTTGGCTCTGGAATAGCCGTATCTATGTCAGAATGGTTTGTTAGTGTGTCTAATGCTGATACTTTCACGATTTTAACCTTTTTAAGTGCGGGATTGGTCAATATTTTTGTTCCTTCAGGCGGAGGACAATGGGCTGTTCAGGCTCCTATTGTAATTCCTGCTGCACTTGCATTAGGGGTTCCCCTAAATCAAGCAGCTATGGCTGTAGCATTTGGAGACGCATGGACTAATATGGTTCAACCACTATGGGCATTACCTTTACTAGGTATAGCTGGACTAAAAATCCAAGACATAATGGGTTACTGTACGGTAGCATTAATTTGGTCAGGCATAGTATTTATACTAGGTATGATATTATTATTCTGAAAAATTCATAAGAAAGAGTAATATTTAAACATGAAAAATTATTTATTTTACCTACTTGTTTCAAGTATCAGCCTACCAGTAAATGCGGGAATGATTACTTTTTTAAATGATGAAGATGGACATACTAATTGGCAGCATTTAGCTAACTGGTCTGGCGGAATATTTATCATCCTTTTATCAATTACTGCTATGTTGCTTTTTTTTAGTCGAAGACAAGCCCACCAATCTAATATTGCCCTAAAAGAAATTCGTATACAACTTGAGGAACGGGTACTAGAGAGAACGGCTACTCTAGATCAGTATAATCAGTTGCTAAAGAATTCTAACAGGCTCTTAGAAGGAGAGATTACTCAACACAAGACAACAACGGAACGTCTACGCTCGTCAGAATCTTATATAGCTGATATTTTAAGCTCTATGCCTCTTATGCTTATCAGTATAAACAAGCATGGCAAAATAACTCGATGGAATCAAAAGACTGAGTCTATAACTGGAATAAGTTCAGCACAGGCACTTGGAAAGGATCTTTGGAAAACTTATCCGGCTATAACCATTACACCGGCCCAAATAGACCATGTACAAACGCAAAATCAAGCCGAAACAATCAAACATAGTCAGAGGGGTCAATATCACTTTGATATAACCATCTACCCTTTAAGGGAGAAAGAGGAAACTGGTGTAGTTATCCTAATAGACGACGTTACAGAAAACATTCTGACTGCGAATATGCTTGTACAAAGAGATAAGATGTCCTCTATGGGAGAGCTAGCCTCTACGATGGCACATGATATCAATTTTCCTCTACAGTGTATTATTGAAGATTTAAATATTGGTATAGCTAGTCTAGAAAAATTAGAAAATTCAGAAATAAAAAATGTGAAAGAAATTCAGAACAACCTCATAGAAGCAAGCCATAGAGGCAATCAAGTTAGCGCAATTATCAGCAACCTCTTAGATTTTTCTGCAAGTCGAGGAGGAAAAAAACAACCGGGGGATATCTCTGAAATTATCAGCGAAACACTTGATCTAGCCAAAAAGGTAATAACTTCGCCTTCAGGTTTAAAATTTGGGGATATTAAGGTTAAGTGTGAGTTCGAGAAAAATATTCCTCAAATACCTGTATTTTCTTCAGAAATTAAGCAGGTAATATTAAGTCTATTAAGACACGCTTGCTACGCTATCAGCGAAGTCACAGCTAGCAAATCTGAACCTGCAATAAGGATCAAGGTAATGGAATGCTATGAAGCATTATGGATTAAAATACAGCACAATGGTTTAGGCGTGAGCAAAGAAGAACAACAGTTTATATTTGAACCTTTCTTTACCAATCAATTAACAAGCTCAAATTATGATTCTGCAAAGCGCTTATCTTTCTCATATTTCATTATTACTGAGGAACATCGTGGCCAACTAGCGATCACTTCTGATATGGATGTAGGTACTACATTTCATATTGAGCTCCCTCTTTGCTAAAATCAGCGAAAATTAAGCCTCTTCTTGTTGCTCTTCATCCAGTTCAACAGCTTCAACTTCTGGTCGGTCGATAAGCCCAACATAAGCCATTGGGGCGGCATCTCCAGACCTGAATCCACATTTTAAAATACTGATGTAGCCGCCGGGGCGGTCTTGATATCTCGCACCCAAATCTGTAAAAAGTTTGCCTACTGCTGCTTTGTCCTGCAATCGACTGTATGCTAATCTTCGATTAGCTACACTATCAACTTTGGCTAAAGTGATCAGAGGTTCAGCAACTCTTCGCAACTCCTTAGCTTTTGGTAGAGTAGTTTTTATAAACTCATGCTCAATCAAAGATGTAGCCATGTTACGGAACATAGCTCTTCGATGTGTACCTGTGCGACTTAATTTTCTGCCACTCTTACGATGACGCATGGTTCGATTTCCTTAAAAATGTTGCTATCTCAGCAATAACTTTTAACCTTCAAATTCATTATCTGAAGGCGGTTTGAAAAATTAAACTTCTTCGGTTTCTATCTCAGTTTCTATACGAATACTTGCAGGAGGCCAATTCTCGATTTTCTGACCTAGTGACAGGTCTCTAGAAGCCAAGACATCTTTAATTTCAGTTAAAGATTTTTTTCCCAAATTAGGTGTTTTTAATAATTCAACCTCTAAACGCTGAACTAGATCACCAATATAATAGATATTTTCTGCCTTTAAGCAATTTGCAGAACGCACAGTAAGCTCAAGGTCGTCTACTGGACGGAGAAGAATAGGATCAACAAGATCTTCCTCTTCTTCTGGTACTGCTGCACTCTCGCTTTGAAGATCCACAAAAACGGCAAGCTGCTGTTGCAAAATTGTTGCTGCCCGACGAATAGACTCTTCTGGATCAATTGTTCCGTCAGTTTCAATATCTAACACTAGTTTGTCTAGGTCAGTGCGTTGTTCAACACGGGCACTTTCAACAACATATGAAACTCGTTTAACAGGAGTAAACGTTGCATCTAATGGCAGGCGACCAATTGTTTGGCTTTCATCAGAATCTGCTGGGCGAAGGTTAGATGGCATATAACCTCTTCCCTTCATCACATGCAATTTCATATTAAGCTTGGCGCTACCTGTTATATTTGCAATCACGTGCTCAGGATTTGTGATTTCACATGTACTATCAACTGAAATATCTCCAGCAGTGACTGCACCTTTACCTTTTTTAGTAAGAGTTAAAGTCACCTCATCCTTTTCATGTAATATTATAGCGACGCCTTTAAGATTAAGAAGGATCTCAATAACGTCTTCCTGTACGCCCTGCAAGCTACTGTATTCATGAAGTACACCATCAATTTCTACTTCAACAATAGCAGAACCAGCCATTGAAGATAACAATATACGACGCAGAGCATTCCCTAGAGTATGCCCGAAACCACGTTCAAGTGGCTCAAGGACAACTTTCGATTGTGTTGAGCTTAATTCGGTTACATCGATAGTTCGTGGTGTCAAAAATTCGTTTACTGATGTGTGCATATGCCTATCTGCCTCGTATCAAATAACTGTATTATAATTACTGTTAGCTCTACTTAGAGTACAGTTCTACGATTAAATTTTCGTTAATTTCAGAAGGAAGCTCACTGCGATCAGGGTAACGCTTTAACGTACCTGACATCGCGTTAGTATCTACTTCAACCCAATCAATACTAGTCCGTTGTCCTGAAATCTGAAGTGCTGCTTGAATGCGTAATTGTGTTTTCGATTTTTCACGAATGCTGACAATATCATTTTCCAGCACTCGATATGAAGCGATATTAACTTTTTTTCCATTCACCAGAATTGCATTATGTGCTACTAGTTGTCTAGATTCAGAGCGTGTTGAACCAAACCCCATACGATAAACAACATTATCAAGACGCTGCTCTAGCAGCCTCAATAGCGTTTCGCCGGTTGCACCTTTGATTATGGCAGCTTCTTTGTAGTAATTACGAAACTGCTTTTCAAGAACGCCATACGTACGACGCACTTTTTGTTTTTCACGCAACTGCACACCATAATCGGATAAACGACCACGACGAGCACCATGTTGTCCAGGGACGCTGTCCGCGTGACATTTTGACTCGAGTGGTCTTATTCCACTTTTTAAAAAAAGATCTGTGCCTTCACGACGAGAAAGCTTACATGTTGGTCCTAGATATCTTGCCATATTCTTACTACCCTCGTTATACGCGACGTTTTTTTGGCGGACGACATCCGTTATGTGGTATTGGTGTTACGTCGGTAATATTTGTAATTTTATATCCTGCATTATTTAGAGCTCGCACAGCTGACTCTCGTCCCGGTCCTGGACCTTTAACATGTACATCAAGATTCTTTAAACCAAATTCTTGAGCTGCCTCGCTGGCACGTTCAGCTGCAACCTGCGCTGCAAAAGGAGTGCTTTTTCTAGATCCCCTAAATCCAGACCCACCAGATGTTGCCCAGCTTAATGTGTTTCCTTGGCGATCGGTAATCGTAACAATAGTGTTATTAAAAGAGGCATGTATATGTGCTATACCATCCACTACTGTTTTTTTTACTTTCTTTCTGGTGTTTTTTTTCTCTGAGATTGCCATACTTATAATTTCCTATCGCTTAATTGGCTTGCGTGGACCTTTGCGGGTTCGCGCATTAGTTTTAGTGCGTTGTCCGCGCAACGGTAAGCCTCGACGATGACGAAGACCACGGTAACATCCAAGATCCATCAAACGCTTTATATTCATACTGACTTCTCGGCGCAAATCACCTTCAACGGTATGCTCTCCAACAGCCTCTCGAATTGAGTCTATCTGCGTTTCTTTCAAATCAGAAATTTTTATATTTTCAGCGATACCTGCGCTAGCACATATAGCTTTGGCGGTACTTAGTCCAAGTCCAAAAACATACGTGAGAGAAATCACTGCATGTTTATTATCTGGTATGTTGACTCCGGCAATACGGGCCATCTGTTCACTCCACTTTAATTTTCGTTTTCAACTTCACTCTTAAGTAGCTTCAGTTATAAAGCACCCCATAAAAAAGGGGGCAAGAGAATAGCTTTGCTTGTAGTAAAAATCAATAACTCTATTTAACTAACCTTGGCGCTGTTTATGGCGCGGCTCAACGCTACAAATAACTCGTAGTACATTTTTACGTTTAATTATCTTACAGTTACGGCAAACTTTTTTTACTGATGCACGCACTTTCATAAAAAAATCCTCTGATCTGATCAACGGCTCTTACTGCCATATCCTTTAAGGTTAGACTTCTTCATCAAAGAAGAATACTGGTTGGACATTAAATGTGACTGCACTTGAGACATAAAATCCATTGTTACAACTACTGCAATCAACAAAGATGTGCCACCAAGATAAAATGGAACATTTAAATATACGTTTAGAAATTGAGGCAAAAGGCATACTGCAGTCATGTAGAGGCCACCCACTAATGTCAACCTAGTCATAACTCCATCGATATATTTTGCAGTTTGTTCCCCTGGTCTTATCCCTGGTAAAAATCCGTTTCCACGCTTTAAGTTGTCTGACATTTCACGTGGATTAAACATTAATGCTGAGTAGAAAAAACAGAAGAAAATAATTAGCCCAGAAAATAGAAGTATATGTAATGGTTGCCCTGGGCCTATAAATAATGCAACTTCTTGAAGCCAGTCTGCTGAACCAGCACCTTGACCAAACCATTGCGCTATTGATGCCGGGAATAACAATAAACTACTTGCAAATATTGCGGGTATAACACCGGCCATATTGACTTTTAATGGAAGATGGCTAGCTTGCGCTGTTCCACGTCCTGGTTGGCGTTGAGCATAATTTACTGTGATTCGTCGCTGCCCACGCTCAATAAATACAACGAAATAAACAACGGCAACTGCGAGAATCCCGACTAATAATAGAGCTAGGACATGAAGTTCGCCTTGGCGTGATGACTCGAGTGCTTGCCCAATAGCTGAAGGGATGCCTGCTACGATACCAGCAAAAATAAGCATTGATATTCCATTACCAACCCCTCTTTCAGTAATTTGCTCTCCTAACCACATCAAAAATACAGCGCCAGTAACTAAAGAAACAACTGCAATAAAATGAAAACTAAAATCTACAGTGTAAGCAAGACCTTGCCCAGCCAGCCCGACAGACATACCTACAGCCTGAAGAGTAGCAAGCAGAACTGTTCCATAACGAGTGTACTGATTTATTGTCCGACGACCAGAATCACCTTGTTTTTTTAGCTGCTCTAACTGAGGAACAACTGCCGACATCAACTGCATTATAATAGAGGCTGATATATATGGCATAATTCCTAACGCTAGAATGCTCATACGCTCCAACGCGCCACCGGAAAACATGTTAAACATACCAACAATTGTTCCTTGGTTTTGTCCAAATAATTCAGACAAGCGATCAGGGTCAATTCCAGGGACTGGTATATGAGTACCAATACGATAAATAACAAGGGCAATAAAAACAAAGCGTAGTCGGGCCCAAAGTTCCCCTAAGCCCTTTGAATTTCCTTGTTGTTGTAGCCCAGCCTTAGTCATGAAATTCTACTCTTCTACTTTGCCGCCAGCAGCTTCAATAGCCGCTTGTGCACCTTTAGTGACCTTAATACCTTTTAAAATTACAGATTTAGTTATCTCACCGGAAACAAATACTTTTGCTCGAGTAATGTTACTATTTATTAAACCTGCATTCCGCAAGGATTCTATATCAACAGTCTTGCTATCTATAAGATTAAGCTCACTTAATCTTATTTCAGATGTCACGCGCGATATTCTCGATGTAAAGCCATACTTTGGTAGACGTTTCTGCAGTGGCATTTGACCGCCCTCAAAACCCGGACGAACACTACCACCAGAGCGTGATTTTTGTCCTTTATGGCCTCGACCAGCGGTTTTTCCCATACCACTACCAATGCCACGACCGACACGCTTGGCTTCTTTATTTCTACCTGGAGCAGGACTAAGCGTATTGAGACGCATGTTATTCCCCTTGAACCTTAACTAAATGATGAACTGTATTTATCATACCGCGAACCGAAGCTGTATCTTCTACTTCTACAGTATGGTTAATTCGACGCAATCCTAGGCCTGTAACACATGCTTTATGTGCTGCTATTCGACCGTTGGTACTACGAATCTGAGTAACTTTAATTATTTTTGTTTTTGCCATGGTAACGATCAACCTTAGTTCAGAATTTCTTCAATAGTCTTGCCGCGTTTATCTGCAACATTTGCAGGTGAACTCATTCGTTGCAGAGCCTTAAATGTAGCCCTGACGACATTCACTGGATTTGTAGAACCATAGCATTTAGCTAAAACATTATGAACTCCAGCAATTTCAAGGACAGCTCGCATCGCACCTCCCGCAATTACACCAGTACCATCGGAAGCAGGCTGCATATAAACCTTTGAAGCACCATGATTCGCTTTTACCGCATACTGTATAGTTGTACCCTTTAGGTCGATATGAATCATGTTTCGTCGAGCTGCTTCCATAGCTTTTTGTATAGCCTGAGGTACTTCTCGTGCTTTTCCTCGGCCAAATCCTACTTTTCCATTTCCATCACCAACTACTGAAAGAGCAGTGAAGCCGAAAATACGACCACCTTTGACAGTTTTAGCAACTCTGTTTACCTGAACGAGCTTTTCTTGCAAACCCTCATCAGATGCTTCTTTTCCTTTTTGATTTCTTGACATATCAATAAAACCTTTAGAATTTTAGACCAGCTTCACGCGCAGCATCAGCAAGAGCTTTGACACGGCCATGATATTTATAACCACTGCGGTCAAATGCTACCGCAGATATACCTGCTTTTTTTGCACGCTCAGCAACTAAAAGACCTACTCCTTTAGCTGCATCAACATTCCCGGTACTACCACTGCGCAATTTGGCGTCTAACGTAGAGGCTGAAGCTAAAACGGTTCCACCATCCGAAGAAATTACCTGAGCATAAATATGTCTTGGTGTCCTATTAACACACAACCTATTAGCACCTAACTCACTAATTTTGCTTCGAGTACGTAACGCTCGGCGCATACGTGATTTTTTCTTATCATTCATATTTCTAACCTACTTTTTCTTAGCTTCTTTTCGACGAACATGCTCATCAGCGTAGCGCACACCTTTTCCTTTATATGGTTCAGGAGGCCTGAAGGCACGAATTTTTGCCGCTACCAACCCAAGCAGCTGCTTATCTGCTGACTTGAGAGTTATATCTGTTTGGCTCGGAGTTTCAGCTACTACTCCCTCGGGTAATATAAACTCAATGGGGTGAGAGAATCCTAACGACAGATTTAGTTTGTTATTTTGTAGCTGTGCTCGGTAGCCAACGCCAACTAACTGAAGTTTTTTATGAAAACCCTCACTAACACCAATCACCATATTGTTCACTAAGGCTCGGGTTGTTCCCGCCATGGCATCAGCATTTCTAGTGTCACCCTTTGGCGAAAATGTAATAACATTATCTGCCTTCTTTACCTCAACACCAACATCAATCAGCATAGATAGTGAACTTTTTGAGCCTTTTACAGAAATTCCGTTTGTGTTGATTTCTACTTCAACACCAGATGGAATGTTTATTGGATCATTTGCAATTCTAGACATTTCTATTATCTCTTAGAATACTGTACAGAGTATTTCACCACCAATACCGGCAGCTCGTGCTGCGCGGTCTGTCATTACTCCCTTGCTTGTAGACACAATAGCTACTCCTAAACCACCACGAATAGATGGAAGTTCAGAGGAACCGCAGTATTTACGAAGACCAGGACGACTATAGCGATCAATCTCTTCTATTACGGGTTTACCTTCAAAATATTTTAATTCAATTTCGAGTTGAGGCTTAGTAGCCGTCTCAACATCAAAATTTTCAATATACCCTTCTCTCTTTAGCACTTCTGCAACTGCAGACTTCAGTGTAGAGGATGGCATAGAAACAAGTTTCTTTTCTGCCATCTGCGCATTTCTTATACGAGTTAACATGTCTGCTATTGGATCTTGCATGCTCATCAATTATTTCCTCAATTAAAGACGCTTACCAGCTAGCCTTTACTAGACCAGGAACATCGCCGCGCATTGCAGCTTCACGAAGCTTCATACGACACAAACCGAACTTGCTATAAACCCCATGAGGCCTACCAGTTTGACGGCAACGATTTCTCCCACGACTTGGACTTGCATTACGTGGTAATTTCTGTAACTTTACCTGAGCCTCCCAACGTTCTTCATCAGAAAGTTTTAGGTCAACGATAGCGGCTTTTAACGCTTTACGTTTATCTGCAAACTTTGCTACGATTTTTGCACGCTTTTTTTCGCGCTCAATCATTGATACTTTAGCCATTTTTACCTCAATCCTTAAGTGGGAAATCAAAAGCCCTCAAAAGAGCTCTTCCTTCATCATTATTTCTAGCAGAAGTAGTAATAGTAATATCCATACCACGCATTGCATCAACTTTATCAAAATCTATTTCAGGAAAAATAATCTGCTCAGTGATGCCCATAGAAAAGTTGCCATGTCCATCAAAAGCATTAGCACTAAATCCTCGAAAATCTCTTATTCGCGGAATGGCAATGGAGATTAATCTTTCCAAAAAATCATACATACGTTCACTGCGGAGGGTCACCTTACAACCAATAGGCCAACCTTCACGGACCTTGAATCCTGCGATTGACTTTCTTGCAAGTGTAACAACAGGTTTTTGGCCTGCAATTGAAGCCATTTCAGCTACTGCATGCTCTAATACTTTTTTATCACCTAAAGCTTCACCAACACCCATATTGAGTGTGATCTTTGTAATCTTGGGAACTTCCATGATATTACCCAAGCTAAGATCTTCTTTCAGCTTTCCAGCGATTTCATTTTTATATACTTCGTTCAGCCTTGCCATGTTATTTTCCGGTCTAATTTAAGCGTCAACAGCTTCGCCACTAGATTTGAAGACGCGTATTTTTTTATTGTCATCAAGAATTTTAAATCCTATCCGATCTGCTTTTTCTGAAGTCGGATTAAAAATAGCTACATTTGAAGCTTGAATAGCAGCTTCTTTTTCTATAATACCGCCAGTCACGTTCAATTGTGGATTAGGTTTTTGGTGCTTCTTAATGAGATTGATACCAGCGATCAACAAACGACCATCGGGTTTAATCTTTAACACCTTGCCACGCTTACCTTTGTCTTTTCCAACAGTGACGATTATTTCATCATCACGCTTTATTTTTGACATATTATTTCCTATTCCGTAGCTAGAGCACTTCAGGTGCGAGAGAGATGATTTTCATAAAACGCTCATTCCGTAGCTCACGTGTAACAGGACCAAAAATCCTTGTCCCTATGGGAGCTAATTGGGCATTTAACAAAACTGCTGCATTATCATCAAATTTTATTACGCTGCCATCTGAGCGGCGTGTACCTTTTCTTGTTCTCACAACAACTGCACTCATAACCTGGCCTTTTTTAACTTTACCACGAGGAATTGCTTCCTTAACGGTGATTTTTATAACATCACCTATTCGTGCGTAGCGCCTATGAGACCCACCTAAGACTTTTATGCACATAACTCGACGTGCACCACTATTATCTGCAACATCTAGATAGCTTTCTGTTTGTATCATGTTATGTCTCCTAACCAGTTTTACTGGCTAACAACTTAAATTTCGACGCTACGTTTTTCAATTTTTACCAATGTCCAAGACTTTGTCTTAGAAAGAGGTCTTGTTTCCGTAATTGTTACAGTGTCACCAGTACGACATTCATTCTTTTCATCATGGGCATGAATTTTAGAGGATTTGTTAAGGATCTTCCCGTATAAAGCATGCTTCACGCGACGTTCTATAAGAACTGTCACTGTTTTATCCATTTTGTCACTGACCACACGACCCGACAAGGTACTAGATCTAGAAGTCACTTCAGTCATTTGACTTACTCTCTTTCTCATTAAGTATAGTTTTAATGCGCGCAACGTTTCTTCGTGCATCTTTAATTTGATGGTTCTGACCTAATTGAGAGGTTGCTAGCTGCATACGTAATTTAAATTGTTGCTCCAGCTGGCTAACTAGCTCTTGGTTTAACTCATCGACAGTTTTCTTTCTTAGTTCATCAACTTTCATTACATCACCGACCTTTTAACAAAGGTTGTTTTAATAGGTAATTTAGCGGCTCCTAGTGCAAACGCTTCTCGGGCTAATTCTTCAGACACGCCATCCATTTCATAAAGTAACCTACCAGGTTGAATCTGAGCAACCCAATATTCTACGTTACCCTTACCTTTCCCCATTCTAACTTCAAGGGGTTTATTAGTTATTGGTTTATCAGGGAAAACCCTAATCCATATTTTACCGCCGCGCTTAATATGCCTAGTCATAGCACGACGCGCTGCTTCAATTTGACGTGCAGTTAACCGACCGCGGCCGACTGCTTTCAAGCCAAATTCACCGAAGCTTATTTTGCTTCCACGGGAAGCAAGACCTCGGTTACGACCGGTGTGTTGCTTACGGAATTTTGTACGTTTTGGTTGCAACATCTCGCTTAACCCTTAACTCGCTATCTTAATTTCTTATTTTATTGGTTGATTTGTAGTTGGAGTCTTCGTATTTTCTTCAGCCCCAAATACTTCGCCTTTAAATATCCAAACTTTAACACCAATTATGCCGTAGGTAGTCGCAGCTTCTGCGGTGTTATAATCGATATCTGCTCTGAATGTATGGAGAGGGACGCGCCCTTCTCTAATCCATTCTGATCGAGCAATTTCAGCACCGCCGAGACGGCCACCAACTTGAATTTTTATACCTTTTGCGCCTTGGCGCATAGCATTTTGAACTGCTCTTTTGGTAGCTCGTCGAAACATGACACGACGCTCTAGTTGTTGAGCTACACTTTGTGCGACCAATAATGCATCTAAATCAGGCTTACGTATTTCTTCTATATTGATATGAACTGGCACATCGATTTTTTCGGATAACTTATTACGTAAGCGCTCAGCGCCTTCTCCTTTTTTTCCTATAACAATCCCCGGTCTAGCTGTATGGATAGTAATGCGCGCAGTTTGTGCTGGTCGCTCTATATCTATTCGACTAACTGATGCACCAGATAGTTCTTTTCTTAGAAATTCTCGCAAAGATAGATCTGAATTAAGTTTATCTGCGTAATCTTTTTGGCCGGCATACCAGACTGAGGTATGTTTTTTAACAATACCCAGACGAATCCCATTTGGATGTACTTTTTGTCCCATTAAACGGTCTCCCCGTCAGCAACTTTTACAGTTATATGGCAATGACGCTTTAGTATTTGATCGGCTCTACCCTTCGCACGAGCCCTTACTCGCTTGAGCGTTGTGCCTTCATCAACATGAATTGTGGATACAGAAAGCTCATCTACATCAGCGCCTTCATTATGTTCAGCATTAGCAATTGCAGATAACAGTATTTTTTTAATAATACCAGCACCTTTTTTGTCACTAAATGTGAGAATATCTAAAGCTACCTCTACAGGCTTTCCTCTCACTTGGTCGGCAACAAGTCTAGCTTTTTGAGCCGATAATTTAGTACCGCGCAATACAGCAGCTACTTCCACAGTCATTTACCCCTTAAATACTTCCTAAACTTTAATTTTTCTATCCGCAACATGTCCGCGAAAAGTTCGTGTTGGAGCAAATTCACCCAACTTGTGACCAACCATCTCTTCATTGATCAACACAGGGACGTGCTGCCTTCCGTTATGAACAGCGATAGTTAAACCAACCATATCTGGACTTACCATTGAGCGACGAGACCACGTTTTGATTGGACGCCTATCATTTTTTTCCCTTGCTTCATCGACTTTTTTCATCAAATGCAAGTCAAGAAAAGGTCCTTTTTTTAGAGAGCGTGACACTATTATTTCCTCATTCTCTTATATTATTTTTTGGTACGTCTACGGACAATCATATTATCCGTGCGCTTATTTTTACGTGTTTTATAGCCTTTTGTAGGTAGTCCCCATGGAGATACTGGGTGACGTCCTCCTGATGTTCGACCTTCACCACCGCCATGCGGATGATCAACTGGGTTCATAACGACACCACGAACAGTCGGTCTAACACCTCTCCAACGAGTAGCACCAGCCTTACCTAGGGAGCGCAAACTATGCTCACTATTTGATACTTCTCCAATAGTAGCGCGGCAAGCTACAGGGATTTTTCGCATTTCACCACTTCTTAATCGAAGGGTTGCATACTGTCCTTCTCTCGCTATTAACTGCGCCGACGTTCCGGCACTTCGGGCAATTTGAGCGCCCTTACCTGGCTTCATTTCTACACAATGTACAATCCCTCCAACAGGGATATTTGCAAGAGGTAGAGTGTTTCCAGTTTTAATAGCTACAGCTTCTCCTGATTCAATTGTATCCCCAGCAGCTATATCTTTAGGGGCGATTATATAACGACGCTCTCCATCGGAATAACATAGTAACGCTATATATGGGGTTCTATTAGGATCATATTCTAAACGTTCGACTGTAGCTGGAATACCATCCTTATTTCGCTTAAAGTCAATTAAACGATAGTGTCTTTTATGTCCACCACCTATATGTCGAGTAGTAATTCTGCCGTTATTATTACGGCCGCCAGACTTTGATTGGCTTTCAAGTAAAGGAGCATAAGGGTCACCTTTGTGCAGATCAGGGTTTACGACACTAATTACATGTCTGCGGCCTGGGGACGTTGGCTTTCTTTTTATAACTGGCATTTCAATTACTTCCCTTTTACTCTACAGATGCAAAGTCAATTTCTTGACCCTGCTCTAAACGAACATATGCTTTCTTCCAGTTAGAACGCTTCCCTAACCCATTTTTTGTTTGCTTTGTCTTGCCTTTCATCAAAGCTACCGAGACACCTAATACTTTTACGTCAAAAAGTTTCTCAACTGCTGCTTTAATTTCAGGTTTCGTAGCATTTACTACAACCTTAAAAACTACTTGATTTGCAGAACTAACTGCAGAAGTTGCTTTTTCTGTAAAATGAGGTCCTAACAAAATTTTGAAAATGCGTGTTTGATTCATCCTAGCATCTCCTCAATTTTCTTCAGCGCAGAAACAGTTACTAATACTTTTTCAAAGCGAATTAAACTCACAGGATTAATTCCCAAAGCATCACTAACATCGACTTTATGTAAGTTTCTTGATGACAGGTAAAGATTTTCGGTAACTTCTTCAGTTACGATCAAAACATCTTGCTCTAATTTGTAGTCACCTAACTTTTTTATTAAAGCCTTAGTTTTTGGTTGTTTAAGATCAAAATCTTTCACTACAATCAGTCGATCCTGTCGAGCCAACTCAGAGAAAATAGATCTCATTGCTGCTCGATACATTTTTCTGTTTAGCTTTTGTGAATGATCTTGGGGTTGAGCGGCAAATGTAACACCACCAGAGCGCCATATTGGACTTCTAATAGTACCAGCTCTAGCACGACCAGAACCTTTTTGATTCCATGGTTTTCTTCCCCCGCCGGAGACTGCAGCACGGTTTTTTTGAGCCCTAGTACCTTGACGAGCACCAGCTAAGTAAGCAGTTACTGTCTGATGTACTAAATCTTGATTAAATTCTTTACCAAAAGCTAAGTCAGATACCTCTATTGTCTCTGCTTTACCTTTGGTTTTTGAAATACTTAATTCCATCAACGGTTTCCTCAGCTCTTCTCAGCAACACGAACAATAATATCGCCACCCGGTGCACCCGGCACCGCCCCTTTGATAAGAAGCAAATTACGCTCGGAATCAATGCGTACTATTTCTAAATTCTGCGTAGTTACTTGTTCACTACCCATATGGCCTGACATTTTTTTACCTTTCCACACTCGGCCAGGAGTTTGACACTGGCCAGTAGAACCATGAGCACGGTGAGATAAAGAGTTGCCGTGCGTGGCATCTTGCATCTGGAAATTCCAGCGTTTTATAACCCCTGCGTATCCTTTACCTTTTGAAGTTCCAGTAACATCAACTTTTTGGCCTATAGAAAATTGGTCAACAGCGATACTTTCTCCAACTTTAGCTTCAGTAGATCCATCAAGACGAAGCTCCCAAATGCCTCGACCAGCTTCAACTCCTGCTTTTGCAAAGTGTCCAGCCTCAGATTTACTAACATGGGAGGAACGACGAGATCCAACAGTTACCTGCACAGCAGAATACCCATCTATCTGATCAGTTTTAATTTGAGTAATGCGATTAGGTTCGACCTCAACCACTGTTACTGGGATTGAAGCTCCTTTATCATTAAAAACACGAGTCATACCGCTTTTACGGCCGACGATACCAATAGTCATCTTAACAACCTCATAGTGTACGGGGCTTTTACCCGCTATGGCCGCCTATTTCAAAGCGTTACACCCGCCAAGCGTTGGCTGGGCATGGGCTTAATTATGTTAATAGCTTGATTAACCCAAGCTAATCTGTACTTCCACCCCTGCAGCTAAATCTAACTTCATTAGGGCATCTACTGTTTTCTCTGTTGGCTCAACTATATCTAATAATCTTTTGTGAGTGCGAATTTCATACTGATCTCTCGCATCTTTGTTAACATGCGGAGAAGTTAAGATAGTGAAGCGTTCTTTGCGAGTAGGCAATGGTATTGGCCCACGAATTTGAGCGCCGGTACGTTTTGCCGTTTCAACAATCTCTTGTGTCGAAGCATCGATCAATGCATGATCAAAAGCTTTAAGACGAATACGAATACGTTGATCCTTCATGGAACCAAACTCCAACTATCTAGTTACTGTAAAAGAGCCGACAGATCCTGCAAGTTTGTCAGGACCTTGAAAAATGGAGGCGAGATTTTAAGTCTGGGAGTTGCGCGTGTCAAGCATAACGGCCACCTTTATTTATTTGTTCTCACAATATTTACGATAACCAATTTTTTTTCCTAAAATTTAAGACTGGACTAAGAGTTCTAATTAACTATGATTGAACCAAAATCTATAATTATTTTTGCACATCACAAAGAAAAAAATGATAGATTTTGAATATTAAAGGCGCAATAACTGCCAAAATGGTTGAAATTGCCTATTTTTTGAACTTTTTACAACTAATTTCCAAAAATTTATCAATAAACCAAAATAATTCTTGTATAATTACGCGCATTTTTAAGTCCACTCAAACTTCACACAGAGTAATACAATGACCGATTTATCGAACTATAGAAATATTGGAATTTTCGCCCACGTTGATGCGGGGAAAACTACGACTACTGAGCGCATCCTGAAACTTACTGGGAAAATACATAAAACTGGTGAAGTTCATGACGGAGCAGCTACTACTGACTTTATGACGCAAGAACAAGAGCGAGGAATAACAATCCAGTCTGCTGCGACTACTTGCTTCTGGAACGATCATCGCTTAAATATCATTGATACACCTGGTCATGTTGACTTTACGGTTGAAGTCTACCGCTCACTCAAAGTTCTGGATGGAGGTGTTGGTGTATTCTGCGGATCGGGCGGCGTAGAACCACAGTCTGAGACAAATTGGCGGTATGCAAACGACTCTAAAGTTGCAAGAATTATTTTTATTAATAAATTAGATAGGATAGGTGCGGATTTCCTTCGTGTAGTCGAACAAATCAAAAAAGTTCTTGGAGCAAACCCACTAGTGATGACACTTCCTATTGGACAAGAGGACGACTTTATTGGTGTTGTTGATATCCTAACAGAGAAGGCCTACGTATGGGACGACTCTGGTCAGCCAGAAAACTTCAAAGTTGAAGGGATACCTGCAGACATGGTTGAGCTTGTTGCTAAATATCGAGAGCAGCTAGTTGAAACAGCTGTCGAGCAAGACGATGATTTAATGATGGCTTACATGGAAGGAGAGGAGGTTTCAATTGAAGACTTGAAGCGTTGCATTCGTAAGGGAACTATAGCGCTAGACTTTTTTCCTACAGTATGTGGTTCAGCGTTCAAAAATAAGGGTGTTCAATTAGTTTTGGACTCTGTGATTGACTATTTACCATGCCCTACTGACGTTGAGCCTCAACCTCTTACAGATGAGTTGGGTGAACCAAATGGTGAGTTAGCTCTTGTATCTAGAGAAGAACCCTTCCGGGCACTTGCATTTAAGATCATGGATGATAGGTTTGGCGCTCTAACATTTATACGTATCTACTCAGGTGTTTTAAATAAAGGTTCATCTATCCTTAATTCCTTTACAGGAAAAACTGAACGCATTGGTCGAATGGTTGAAATGCATGCGGATGACCGCAAAGAACTAGACTCAGCGCAAGCTGGTGACATAATTGCTCTTGTCGGTTTGAAAAGCGTCAAAACAGGTCAAACCTTATGTGATCCAAAGCATGAATGCACTCTTGAGCCTATGATATTTCCAGAACCAGTCATTTCAATTTCTGTAAAACCAAAAGATAAAGGTGGCTCAGAAAAAATGGGTATAGCTATCGGAAAGATGGTTGCAGAAGATCCTACTTTTTGTGTCGAAACAGACGATGACTCAGGGGAAACGATACTCAAAGGTATGGGTGAACTACATTTAGATATTAAAGTAGATATACTCAAGCGCACTTATGGAGTAGAACTTGAGGTAGGTAAGCCACAAGTTGCATATAGAGAAACCATTACTCAAGCAATCGAAGACAGCTATACGCATAAGAAGCAGTCTGGTGGTTCAGGTCAATTCGGTAAAATAGACTATCGCGTCAAACCAGGAGAAGTTGGATCTGGATTTCAATTTACTTCTACTGTAGTTGGAGGAAACGTACCTAAAGAATTTTTTCCTGCTATAGAAAAAGGATTTAAAGGTATGATGGAAGAGGGTCCTCTAGCAGGATTTCCAGTCTTAGACGTTGAAATCCAACTCTATGATGGGGGTTTTCATGCGGTCGATTCTTCTGCGATAGCATTTGAGATTGCAGCAAAAGGTGCATTTCGCCAATCTATGCCGAAAGCAAAACCACAGTTACTTGAACCTATAATGAAGGTTGACGTCTTTAGTCCTGATAGTCATGTAGGTGACGTTATTGGCGATCTTAATAGACGCCGTGGAATGATTAAAGATCAAGAAAAAGGGGTTACAGGCGTACGGGTCAAGTCAGACGTTCCGTTAGCAGAAATGTTCGGTTATATCGGAACTCTTCGGACAATGACATCTGGGCGCGGTCAATTCTCAATGGAATTTTCACACTATTCAGCCTGCCCTAACAGTGTTTCTGAGCAAGTGATTCTTGAAACTAAGGAAAGAAAGGAACAAGAGGCAAAATCATAGGCCGATTATTTATTTGAAGTTTAGCTAAATTTTATCTTTTAGCCATTACCTGATCAAGAATATTACGGGCAGCCTCAGAGTACTTGTTAAACTCCATAGTAAACGTAGCGCGTCCTTGAGTTGCCGACCTAAGATGAGTTGCATAGCCAAACATTTCTCCAAGTGGCACCTCAGCATTTACAATTTTACCCATAGCGACGTCATCCATACCAAGAATGATTCCACGGCGTCTATTAAGATCGCCAACAACGTCTCCCATATTCGCTTCTGGGGTTATTATTTCAACTGTCATTATTGGCTCAAGCAGAACTGCATCACCATCTTGAGCAAGTTTTTTAGTCGCCATAGATCCTGCTATCTTGAAGGCTAACTCATTGGAATCTACATCATGATAGGATCCATCAAACAGGGTTGCCTTTAATCCAAGCAACGGATATCCAACTAATACACCATTTTGCATTTGCTCAGTGATACCTTTTTCGATTGCTGGTATGTATTCTTTAGGTACTGCTCCTCCTGCTATCTCATTAACAAAAATTAATCCTTCTACAGCAGGGTCGTCTGCTGGCTCAAACTTGATGCAAACATGGCCGTATTGACCGCGACCTCCTGATTGACGAATAAATTTACCTTCTACATTTACAGTACTTCGAATTGCTTCACGATAAGCGACTTGAGGTTTTCCTATGTTGGCCTGAACACCAAACTCTCGTCGCATACGTTCTACTAAGATATCTAAGTGCAGTTCGCCCATACCAGACATAATGGTTTGTCCTGTTTCCTCATCAATACTAATGCGAAAAGAAGGATCTTCCTGTGCAAGCTTTCCTAGTGCAACTCCCATTTTTTCTTGGTCAGACTGAGACCTTGGTTCAACAGCTACAGATATTACTGGTTCAGGAAAATCCATTCGCTCTAAGATAATTTTATATTTTTCTTCACAAAGCGTATCTCCTGTGGTCACATCCTTCAACCCAATGGCTGCCGCTATATCACCTGCGCGAACTTCACTTATATCTTCTCGACTATTGGCATGCATCTGTACCATTCTACCAATTCGCTCTCTTTTCATTTTTACAGAGTTATATATAGAGTCACCGCTTTTGAGTTTTCCAGAATATACTCGAAAAAAAGTTAGTGTACCTACGAAGGGATCTGTAGCGACCTTAAAAGCCAGTGCAGTAAACGGCACATCGTCATTTACCTGAAAAATATCGGAGGATAGTTGCTTGCCATCAATATCCTCAATAGCTTTGACGTCCAGTGGAGATGGCAAGTACTCAAGGACAGCATCTAAAACTGCCTGAACACCCTTGTTTTTGAATGCTGAGCCTCCAAAAACAGGAAAAATTTCGTTCTCTAAGGTTCTCTGCCTAATAGCAGATTTTATTTCTGATTCTGAAAGCTCTATACCTTCAAGGTATTTTTCCATCAATTCATCACTTGCTTCAACTGCTACCTCAATAATTTTTTCTCGCATACTATTGCAATCATCGAGAAGAGCATCTGGCACTTTTTCATATTTAAATGTTACGCCTTGATCCTCTTGATTCCATAAGATCGCCTTCATTTTTATTAAGTCTACCACACCAATAAAACCTTCTTCGGCACCTATAGTCATCTGCATAGGAACGGCAGTAGCTCCTAATCTGGCTTCGATTTGTTCTATCACCTTCTTAAAATCAGCTCCAGAACGATCCATTTTATTAATAAAAATTAGACGGGGAACATTGTATTTATTTGCCTGACGCCAAACAGTCTCTGTTTGTGGCTGGACACCAGAAGATCCACAAAGTACTACGATGGCTCCATCTAAAACTCTTAAGCATCGCTCTACCTCTATCGTGAAATCAACATGTCCTGGAGTATCAATAATATTAATATGGTGTTCTTCTAGCTGCTGCTCCATTCCTTTCCAAAAACATGTAGTAGCTGCAGAAGTTATTGTGATTCCTCTCTCTTGTTCTTGCTCCATCCAGTCCATAATAGATGCGCCATCATGCACCTCACCAATTTTATGTGATACCCCAGTATAGAACAGTACTCTCTCAGTAGTAGTGGTTTTTCCTGCATCCACATGAGCACAAATACCAATATTGCGATAACGTACGATAGGAGTTTTTCGAGACAACGCAACCTCACTCAAGATAATTAAAACATCTAATAAAGCTTTATTAACATCAGAAAACACAAAAGGCAGCTGTAAACAGCCACCTTTTGATATTAGCACAAACCTTCAATGTGATTATCAGAAGCGAAAATGAGAAAATGCTTTGTTAGCATCAGCCATTCGATGGACATCTTCACGCTTCTTAACTGCTCCGCCTTTACCTTGCTGAGCGTCAATAATTTCTCCGGCTAAACGTTGTACCATTGATTTTTCTCCTCTTTTTCTAGAGAAATCTACCATCCAGCGCATTGCCAGGGCGTTCCTTCGAGAAGGTCTAACTTCTACAGGTACCTGATAAGTTGCACCACCAACACGGCGTGCCTTGACCTCGACAGATGGAGCAATTTTTTCTAATGCCGCCTCAAAAGCAACTAAAGGATCTTGCTTTAGGCGTTCTTCAACTATATCGAGAGCACCATAAACTATGCTCTCCGCAACAGCCTTTTTTCCACTAATCATTACATGATTCATAAACTTAGCTAAAACAACGTTTCCAAACTTTGGATCCGGCAAAATCTCACGTTTAGCAGCGACTCTTCTTCTAGGCATATAACTTACTCTTTTTTTTCAGGGTTTTCTGGGATTAGTTAAATAAAACATACCCAGCCTTACTTACTGTTATTATTTTTTAGGGCGCTTAGTTCCATATTTTGATCGACTTTGCGTTCGATTAGCTACACCTGAAGTATCTAGGGCTCCCCTAATAGTATGATACCTAACACCAGGTAAGTCTTTAACACGACCACCGCGAATCAAAACGACACTGTGTTCTTGGAGATTATGGCCTTCACCACCGATGTATGAACTGACTTCAAAACCGTTTGTTAGTCTCACACGGCATACCTTACGCAAAGCAGAGTTTGGCTTTTTTGGGGTAGTTGTATACACCCTTGTACAAACACCTCTCCTTTGTGGGCAGGCTCCTAATGCAGGAACGCCAGATTTTATTACTTTGGTTTTCCTCGGCTTACGAACCAATTGGTTGATCGTTGCCATTCAATTAACTCCAGATCAAGGTCTTCTTTTGAAAACCATATTTTTAATTCAGTCTGCTTAACAGACCATTGTTTTAGGAGGCGGCATTTTAAAGATACCGACGCCTGTAGTCAAGAGTAGCTGAGACAAATAAGTAGTCTTCACCTCTTTCTATTACGCACTTTCATTTGTGCTTAATGCTTCACTTAATGCTGCTTCAATATCAACTGCAGTAATAGCCGTTTCTGCTTCCTTTTCTTTTGCCTCACGTCGCTTACGATGGTACGTCAAACCAGTTCCGGCAGGTATCAAGCGCCCAACTACTACATTTTCTTTTAGGCCGCGCAAATGGTCTGCTTTTCCTGTGACAGAGGCCTCAGTGAGTACGCGTGTTGTCTCTTGAAATGAAGCTGCAGAAATAAAGCTTTCCGTTGCAAGTGAAGCTTTAGTTATACCAAGAAGAAGACGCTCGAACTTAGCAGGTGTTTTTTTATCAAGTGCTAATTTTTCATTTTCTTCAAGTATCCGAGTAAATTCAACTTGCTCCCCTTTTACAAAAGAAGAATCACCCATATCAGTAATCTCAACTTTTCGTAACATTTGACGACAAATTACTTCAATATGTTTATCGTTTATCTTAACTCCCTGTAATCGATAGACCTCTTGTATTTCATTCACAATATATTCTGCCAGAGAGTTTACACCCTGCAAACGTAAAATATCATGAGAATTCTCAGGGCCATCAGCAATAACTTCACCTTTAGTGACGTTTTCCCCTTCAAATACACCCAACTGATGCCACTTAGGTATTAATGACTCATAATGATCGCTTCCATCAGGAAGCAACTTTCCATTAGGCGGCGTAATAACGAGGCGACGCTTGCCTTTTGTCTCTTTACCAAATGTAACAGTTCCAGTAATCTCGGCTAAAATAGCTGGATCTTTTGGTTTTCTTGCTTCGAACAGATCGGCTACACGGGGTAATCCGCCTGTTATATCCCGAGTTTTTGATCCCTCCTGTGGAATACGCGCAACAATATCTCCGGCTCCGACATGATGATTATCACGAATACTAAGGATAGCATTAGATGGCAACATATAATGGGCAGGGACAGTTGAGTTAGCAAAAGTTAGCTCCTTCCCTTCGTCATCTAGTAGTGTAACCATCGGCTTAATATCTTTACCTGCTGAAGGACGCTCGTTTGGATCAATCACTGCAATACTAGAAAGTCCTGTCATCTCATCTGTTTGAGTACGAATACTTAACCCCTCTTCCATACCAGAAAAGGCAACCTGACCAGCAACTTCTGTTATGATTGGGTGGGTGTGAGGATCCCAAGTTGATACGATATCGCCAGCGGCTACAATAGATCCCTCCTTAACACTAATCACAGCACCATAAGGTAGCTTATAGCGCTCACGCTCACGTCCGTTTTCATCAGTAAGTGCAAGTCCACCAGATCGAGAAATAGCAACGAGCTCTCCATTCTCCCGCTCTACTACCTTGATATTGATAAAGCGAATTTTTCCGCCCATTTTTACTTGGATACTATCTGCAGCAGTTGCACGTGAAGCTGCTCCACCAATATGAAATGTTCTCATAGTAAGCTGAGTTCCTGGCTCACCAATGGACTGCGCAGCAACGACACCGACAGCTTCACCAAGATTGATTCTATGCCCTCTTGCTAGATCTCGCCCATAGCATTGCGTACAAATGCCATGACGGGTTTCGCATGTAATCGGAGAGCGGACTTTTAGCTCATCTATACCAAGTAATTCGATTTGTTCTACACATTTTTCATCGATCATATGGCCTGCTTTCAGTACAACTTTTCTCGCACCGGGCTTGGTGACATCAACTGCCACAACACGTCCAAGAATTCGGTCGCCCAAAGATTCGATGATATCTCCCCCCTCTATGACTGGGGTCATGAGCAAGCCTTCTGCAGTGCCACAATCTTCTTCAACGACTACTAAATCTTGAGAGACATCCACCAAGCGACGCGTTAAATAACCTGAGTTAGCCGTCTTGAGTGCGGTATCTGCTAAACCCTTACGTGCGCCATGTGTTGATATAAAGTATTGCAACACATTTAAACCTTCTCGGAAGTTGGCGGTAATTGGTGTTTCAATAATAGAGCCGTCTGGACGCGCCATTAGGCCCCTCATTCCTGCAAGCTGCCTAATCTGTGCGGGTGAGCCCCTAGCACCAGAATCGGCCATAATAAATACCGAGTTGAAAGAATCTTGGGTCTCAGTTTCACCATCTTTGTTAGTAACTTCTTCCGTACTAATAACCTCCATCATAGCCTTTGCAACTAAATCGTTAGCTCTAGACCAGATATCAACTACTTTGTTGTATTTTTCACCCTGTGTAACAAGACCAGAAGAAAATTGACTTTCAATTTCCTTAACTTCCTCTTCAGACTGCGCAATTATTTTTTCCTTAGAAGTAGGGATTGTAAAATCATTGACCCCAATAGATGCCCCAGATTTTGTAGAAAAATCAAACCCTGTATACATAAGCTGGTCAGCAAAAATTACGGTTGCTTTTAATCCAACGTCACGATAGCAACGGTTTATAATTTTTGAAATCGCTTTTTTAGTCATTGGTTGATTGACCATTCCGTAACTCAAACCATCTGGAACAACATCCCACAAGAGTGCACGACCTACGGTTGTATCTACAATATATCTTTTTGATTCAGCATCGCCTGTATCATTAAAGATTACCTCGTTTATACGCACCTTTATTCGAGCTTGAAGATGTACTTGTTTTCCATAATAAGCCAGAGAGACTTCTTTGAGATCCGCAAAAATACGACCTTCTCCAAGAGCGTTAACTCTCTCACGGGTCATCCAATACAAGCCTAAAACTACATCTTGAGAAGGAACAATAATTGGTTCTCCGCTTGCAGGAGATAAAATATTATTAGTTGACATCATCAGCGCGCGCGACTCAAGCTGAGCCTCTAGAGTAAGCGGAACGTGAACTGCCATTTGGTCTCCATCAAAATCAGCATTGTATGCAGCACACACTAATGGGTGTAACTGTATAGCTTTGCCCTCAATGAGAACTGGTTCAAACGCCTGAATACCAAGCCTATGGAGTGTGGGAGCTCGGTTTAATAACACTGGGTGTTCACGAATCACTTCATCAAGAATGTCCCAAACTACAAGCTCTTCACGCTCAACCATTTTTTTGGCGGCTTTTATTGTAGTAGCCAAGCCTCGAAGTTCGAGTTTTGAGAAAATGAATGGCTTAAATAACTCTAAAGCCATTCGTTTCGGCAAACCACACTGGTGCAGCCGAAGCGTTGGTCCTACGACAATTACAGAACGTCCAGAATAATCTACACGCTTACCTAGCAGATTCTGACGAAAGCGACCCTGCTTTCCTTTAATCATGTCCGCAAGCGACTTCAGAGGACGCTTGTTTGATCCTGTTATAGCTCGACCACGGCGTCCGTTATCGAGAAGAGCATCTACTGATTCTTGCAACATGCGCTTTTCGTTTCTTACAATTATATCCGGTGCATTTAATTCCAATAAGCGCTTCAACCGATTATTGCGGTTAATTACTCGACGATATAAATCGTTAAGATCGGATGTAGCAAAACGACCACCATCAAGCGGCACTAGAGGTCTTAAATCTGGCGGTAGCACTGGTAGTGCCTCTAGAATCATCCACTCAGGTTTATTTCCAGAGCCAAGGAAGGCTTCCAACAACTTTAAGCGTTTAGATAGTTTCTTAATTTTTGTCTCTGAACGAGTAGCTGGTATTTCTTCACGTATAATTGCTATTTCTTGATTCATATCAAGGTCTTTCATTAGACTTTGGATACCTTCAGCTCCCATTGTGGCCTGAAAGTCATCACCGAATTCTTCCATAGCTTGAAAGTATTCGTCATCAGTTAATAATTGACCTAGCTCAAGTGTTGTCATACCAGGATCAGTAACAATAAACGATTCAAAATATAACACTCTCTCTATTTCTCGAAGCGTCATATTTAACATTAATCCAATACGTGACGGCAAGGACTTGAGAAACCATATATGTGCAACAGGGCAAGCGAGCTCAATATGAGCCATCCTATCTCGACGGACTTTGGCTAAAGTGACCTCTACCCCACATTTTTCGCAGACTATACCGCGATGCTTCATTCGCTTATATTTACCACAAAGACATTCATAGTCCTTAACTGGACCAAATATTTTGGCACAAAATAAACCCTCACGTTCAGGCTTGAAGGTTCGATAATTAATCGTTTCCGGTTTTTTTACCTCACCATAAGACCATGATCGAATCATATCCGGTGACGCTAAGCCAATACGAATTGCATCGAATTCGCCTATTTGATCTTGTGATTTGAGCAGATTTAGTAAGTCTTTCAACGCCTTTCTCCAGAATGGGTGCTATATTTGAATAGCGGGCAAACGGACCGCCCCCAACTTATATTTTACTGTATTTTTTAAATACAATTATTTTTCTTGCTCTAGCTCAATATTTATACCTAATGAGCGCACTTCTTTTACCAACACATTGAAAGACTCGGGCATTCCGGGCTCCATGCGATGATCTCCATCTACAATATTTTTATACATCTTAGTCCGGCCATTCACATCATCAGATTTAACTGTGAGCATCTCCTGTAATGTATAAGCTGCTCCATATGCCTCTAAAGCCCACACTTCCATTTCACCGAATCGCTGGCCTCCAAACTGAGCTTTACCACCCAAAGGTTGCTGAGTTACGAGACTATAAGATCCCGTAGATCTAGCATGCATTTTGTCATCAACTAAGTGGTTTAGTTTTAACATATACATATATCCAACTGTAACTGGACGTTCAAACATATCACCTGTTCTGCCGTCATATAATTCCATCTGGCCACTTTCAGGAAGATCTGCGAGTGCTAATAACTGTTTTATTTCATGTTCATTTGCACCGTCAAATACGGGCGTGGCGATTGGTACTCCAGCTCGAAGATTTTTTGTAAGGCCATCAAACTCTTCACTTGTTAGTTTATCAAGTTCGACTTTTTGAGTTCCTACACCTACGTCATAGACCTCTTGTAAGAATTTACGAACTTCAGCAACTTTCACTTGTTCTTTGATCATTCTATCAATTTTTTCACCAAGTGTTTTTGCTGCAAGCCCCATATGTGTTTCCAAAACCTGACCCACGTTCATACGCGAGGGAACACCTAAAGGGTTTAATACAACATCCACTGGTACACCATGTTCATCATGAGGCATATCCTCAACTGGCATAATTACTGAAATTACCCCTTTGTTACCATGACGACCAGCCATCTTGTCTCCAGGTTGAACTCGACGTTTAACGGCAAGATACACTTTAACGGTTTTTAAAACTCCAGGAGCTAAATCGTCACCGCTTTGAAGCTTATTTTTCTTGTCATTAAATCGTTCATCAAGAATAACTCGACGTTCATTAAGTAGCTCTTCGGCGCGCTCAACTTGCTCATTCAGAACTTCATCAGACATACGGACACTAAACCATTCTGTGCTGGTAAAATTAGAGGTATTTTCAGATGAAATTTTCTCACCTTTTTTAAGTCCAGGAGCTTTGAGTGCTTCGCTTCCCGACAATGAAACAATTAATCTTTCGAACGTTGCATTTTCCATGATGCGATACTCATCATCCAGATCTAACCTGAATTGAGTGAGCGCTGTTTCTTCAATTTCCATTGATCGCTGATCTTTTTCTAATCCCTCACGAGTAAACACTTGGACGTCAATAACCGTACCTTTAGTTCCAGAAGGAACCCTCAGAGACGTATCCTTGACATCAGAAGCTTTTTCGCCAAATATTGCTCTGAGAAGTTTTTCTTCTGGAGTAAGTTGTGTTTCACCCTTTGGTGTCACCTTGCCTACAAGAATATCGCCAGCAGCCACTTCAGCCCCAATAAATACAATACCAGACTCATCTAGCCTAGAAAGGGCAGCGTCACCAACATTAGGTATATCGGCAGTTATGTCCTCTGAACCTAACTTAGTGTCACGAGCAGTAGCTGTAAGCTCTTGAATATGAATCGTTGTAAAACGATCCTCTTGAACAACTCGCTCAGATATCATTATCGAATCTTCAAAATTATATCCATTCCAAGGCATGAAGGCGATACGCATATTTTGCCCTAAGGCTAACTCACCCATGTCAATAGAAGGGCCATCCGCAAGGATATCTCCTTGAGATATAGTATCTCCAAGTTGAACTATCGGTCTCTGATTGATACATGTATTCTGATTAGATCTTGTATATTTTGTTAAATTATAAATATCAACACCAGCATCACCTGTTTCAACTTCTGAACTATTAACGCGCACGACGATTCTACTAGCATCGACACTTTCAATTGCACCGCCTCTTTTTGCGACAACGCAAACCCCTGAATCACCAGCTACAAAACGCTCAAACCCTGTGCCTACTAATGGCTTTTCTGCTCTTAATGTAGGGACTGCTTGTCGCTGCATGTTTGAACCCATCAACGCTCGGTTCGCATCATCATGCTCCAAAAATGGAATTAATGCTGCGGCAACAGACACAACTTGTTGAGGCGAAACATCCATATAATGAATTTCATTAGGTGCCTTAAGGCTAAATTCTCCTTGATAACGCACACTAACAAGATCCTCGGACAAAAAGCCTTTTTTATCTACAGATGCTGAAGCTTGGGCAATAATGAAATCAGCTTCGTTAATAGCTGACATATATTCTATGTCGTCTGTAACTTTTCCATCCGTAACTCTTCGATAAGGCGTTTCTAAAAATCCATAATCATTTGTTCTTGCATATGCAGCTAAAGAGTTGATGAGACCAATATTTGGACCCTCTGGAGTCTCAATAGGACATACTCTTCCATAGTGCGTAGGATGAACATCACGCACTTCAAAGCCAGCACGCTCTCGGGTAAGTCCGCCTGGCCCGAGCGCTGAAATACGACGCTTATGGGTCACTTCTGATAAAGGGTTATTTTGATCCATAAACTGGGAAAGTTGGCTTGACCCAAAGAACTCCTTCATAGCTGCAGCAACAGGTTTAGCATTCACTAGATCCTGAGGCATCAAGCCATCTGCTTCAGCAACAGAGAGACGCTCTTTGACTGCACGTTCAACTCTTACTAAGCCAATACGAAATTGATTTTCAGCCATTTCACCCACAGATCGAATTCTTCGATTACCAAGATGATCGATATCATCTACAATTCCTTTTCCATCGCGAATACCAATTAATACCTTTAAGACTCCAACAATATCTTCTTTACTTAATATTCCTTCACCAGTTTCTTCTTGATGACCAAGACGACGATTGAATTTCATACGGCCGACAGCTGATAAGTCATATCTATCTTGACTAAAAAACAAATTATTAAACAAATTTTCAGCTGATTCTTTTGTAGGCGGCTCTCCTGGACGCATCATCCGGTAAATTTCTACTAGCGCCTCCATCGAGGTATGGGTGCTGTCTGATCTTAATGTATCCGAGATAAAGGATCCTCTATCAAGATCATTTGTATAAATTGACTCAATAGAAGAAAGCCCTGCTTCACGTAGTTGTTCTAAAATTTCGTCGTTAATTTCTGTATTACACTCAAATAATATCTCACCTGTATCTGGATTAACGATATCTTTAGCAAGAGGTCTTTTATGCAGGTAGTCTGCTGGAATAGCCAATTTCGTAATTTTTTGTTTTTCTAATTCTTTGACATGTCGTGCTGTGATACGACGTCCATCTGCAACAATCACTTTTCCCTTTTTATCCAAGATATCAAATGTAGCGATGTCACCACGCAGTCTGGACGGCTCTAGATCAAGCGTATATGTACCATCTTCAAGCAAATTAAAAGTATTAGTCTCAAAAAACTCAGCCAACATTTCCTCAGCAGTAAATCCGAGAGCACGAAGTAGCATAGTTGCTGGTAATTTTCGGCGGCGATCAATGCGCACAAAAACTAAATCTTTTGGATCAAACTCAAAATCAAGCCATGAACCACGGTAGGGAATAATCCGAGCAGAATATAATAGCTTGCCTGATGAGTGAGTCTTTCCTTTGTCATGATCAAAGAAAACACCTGGGGAACGGTGTAGTTGTGACACCACTACTCTCTCTGTTCCATTAATAATAAAGGTACCATTACTGGTCATTAACGGGATTTCTCCCATATAGACCTCTTGTTCTTTAATATCTTTAATTGTCTTATATGAAGAATCTTTGTCATATATCATTAAACGTACACGAACTCTTAAAGCACAGCCGTAGGTTACACTTCTCAGCTTACATTCTTCTTCATCGAAAACTGGTTTTCCTAATTTATAATCCACGTACTCAAGTCCCGCGTTCCCTGAATAACTAACAATTGGGAATACGGACTTGAAGGCTGCGTGCAAACCGGACTCTAGTCTATCCTCGGTTGGAACACCTATTTGTGTAAAATTTCGATAGGAATCCATTTGAATTGCAAGTAAGTAAGGCAGATCCATGACCTGTGGAAGCTTTCCAAAATCCTTGCGAATACGTTTTTTCTCAGTATACGAGTAAGCCATCATGTTCCCCATCTCGGTTTCTTAGAATTTGGGCTTCACAAATTATGCAGCGCCTAAAACTATGAACCATGTACAAAAAAGGATGTTCGCGTTAATACTAACTGTCTATACGCCAGAAGTGCTTAATGGCCGGGGATATTTTCCCCAACCAAAGTCTTAACTAGTTACCAGACATAAAGTAGTGCAAGCTTATTTGAGCTCGCTAGTAGCGCCAGCTTCTTCAAGCTTCTTTTTAGCCTCTTCGGCCTCAGCTGTAGGAGCACCCTCCTTAATGACTGAAGGAGCACCATCTACAAGGTCTTTAGCTTCTTTTAAGCCTAAACCAGTTATGGCACGAACGGCCTTAATAACATTCACTTTCTTCTCGCCAATTGCTGTTAGCATTACATCAAAGGCATCTTTAGCCTCTGGTGCATCATCGGCATCACCACCAGCTGCAGGGGCAGCTGCGACTACAGCAGCCTGTGCAGATACTCCAAATTTTTCTTCCATTGCAGCTACAAGCTCAACGACTTCCATTACACTCATTGTGGCAATTGCTTCTAAAATATCATCTTTGGAAAGAGCCATCATCTATCTCCTAATTAAATAAATTTATATAAACTATTCTGTGACTTATGCAGCTTCCTGCTTTTGATCACGAACAGCTCCTACAACACGAGTTACTTTAGTCGGCACCTCATTAAAGGTACGAACTAACTTAGTTACTGGTGCCAACGTTACACAAGCTAACTGGCCAAGAGCTTGCTGCAAGGTTGGTAGCTTAGCTAAAACATCGATTTGCCCCTTATCCAGCAATTGACCGCTGACTGAAAGAGCCTTAACTTCAAATTTATCATTTGCTTTCGCAAACTCTTTAAACAAGCGAGCAGCAGCGCCGGGATCCTCCATAGAGAAACCAAACAGTGACGGACCAGCCAATACTTCGGTTACGCACTCAAAATCTGTACCTTGAAACGCACGCTTCGCGAGTGTATTACGAATGACACGAATATCGATATTTTGTTCTCGCGCCTTTTCACGAAGACTTGTCATATCAGTCACATTAACACCACGAGCATCAGCAACGACTAATGACAAGGCATTTGAAGCAGTAGCGCTCACTTCATCAACGATCGCTTTTTTACTTTCGAGATTTAATGCCACGAGACCTTCTCCTGGATTTAATTGATCGACCAAAAACATGGTCTATCAATTGATTAAGCATCAACTAAAAATCTTGATGCAATTTCGGCGATAAAATCCAGCAATAAAAATACTGGATCGGGTTACACCGTTTGCGTAGGAAAATATCAGCTAAAAAAAACTGAAAATTACATTAAGCCTTAAGTAAGGCTCCTACGGTCTTTAACGGCCTAAGCAAATGCTTAGACCCTAAAGTAAGCTGATCTCATATCAAAGAGATCTTATTCGTCTTAAACCTCCAACGAGGTTTGATCAATTATTAGTCCAGGACCCATAGTTGTTGAAAGAGTAACTTTGCTTAGAAAAATACCCTTTGCTGATGCTGGCTTTGCCTTCTTGAGGTCTAATATCAGGGCTTCAAGATTTTCTTTTAAAGATAAAGCGTCAAAATCCAGACTTCCAATCGCGCCATGAATTATACCATTTTTGTCTATACGATATCTGACTTGACCAGCCTTGGCATTTTTTACGGCTGTTGTCACATCAGGTGTTACAGTTCCAGTTTTAGGATTTGGCATTAGTCCTCGTGGACCCAGAACTTGTCCTAGTAGACCAACTACTCTCATAGCTGCAGGTTCAGCAATAACGACATCAAAATTCATATTTCCTGCTTTAATATCTGCTGCTAAATCTTCCATTCCGACCAAGTCGGCACCAGCTTTCTTAGCTGCTTCTGCTGCATCACCTTGAGCAAAAACTGCTACTCTGACATTCTTTCCTGTGCCATGGGGAAGTGTTGTTGCTCCTCTTACTGCTTGCTCTGATTTTTTGGGATCAATACCCAGATTAACTGCAACATCAACCACCTCAGTAAATTTAACAGAAGAGACTTCTTTCAGCAAAGCAACTGCTGCATTGATTGGGTATTGTTTACCGATTTGAACTTTTTCACGAATTGCACGTATACGCTTAGAAGGCTTTTTCATTTACACACCCTCCACATCAATACCGATAGATCGAGCAGAACCTGCAATGGTTCTAACAGCTGCGTCCATATCAGAAGCAGTTAGATCAGCATCTTTTATTTTTACAATTTCTTCACATTGTGCTCGAGTAACCTTACCAACCTTTACTGTGTTGGGGGTACCACTTCCACTATCAATACCTGCAGCCTTCTTTAATAGGTATGATGCAGGAGACGTTTTTGTAATAAAAGTAAAACTTTTATCAGCATACACGCTAATGACAACAGGTACTGGAGAACCAGACTCTATGTCTTGGGTCTGTGCATTAAATGCTTTACAGAACTCCATTATGTTAACACCTTTTTGACCTAGTGCAGGTCCGACGGGTGGACTTGGATTAGCCTTGCCTGCAGGTACTTGCAGCTTTACATACGAATCTACTCTTTTTGCCATTTAACTTCTCCAAAATGGGTTTAACGCCTCAGAGTCTTTACAAAAACTCGTCTTAGGCTTCCCGGCTTGAGTCCAATACAGACTTAAGCAATAAAAATTATTAAACTTTTTCTACTTGAACAAATTCAAGCTCAACAGGTGTATTTCGCCCAAATATTGAAACCGATACGCGTACTCTACTTTTTTCGTAGTTAACTTCTTCAACGACCCCATTGAAATCATTGAATGGGCCATCAATAACTCGTACTACTTCACCCGCCTCAAAAACAGTTTTAGGTCTGGGTTTATCCTCTGAATCCTGAACTCTTTGCAGAATTGCATCCGCTTCTTTATCTGTAATCGGAGCAGGCATATCTGCCTTTCCTCCTATAAAGCCAAGAACCCTTGGAGTTTCTTTTACAAGATGCCAAGAATCATCATTTAGTTCCATCTGAACAAGTACGTACCCAGGAAAAAATTTGCGCTCACTTTTACGTTTTAAGCCTCCTTTGAGCTCTACTACCTCTTCGGTAGGAACAAGAATATCTCCAAATATTTTTTCCATTCCATTGAGGACAATCCTATCTTGCAACGCTGCAGCAACTTTCTTTTCATATCCTGAGTAAGCATGTACAACATACCAGCGCATGTAATCCCCTTAACCTATGACCATGGAAGCAATCCAACCAAAAAAAGTATCTAAGCCCCATAAAATCATAGACATAATTAATACGAAGACAACAACCATTAATGTAGTTTGATTTCTTTCTTGTCGTGTAGGCCAAACCACTCTGAGTGCTTCGTTGTATGCTCCATACATTAATGTTACTAAACTAGAGCCTTTTTGTGTCTTCGAGCTAATAAAAACTACAATAATAGCAACTACAAGCCATGCTAATGCTCTGTAAAGTAATGACTCTTCAGAGAAATAGTAGTTGCCATAAACGGCTGCACCTGTAAAAAAAACAACGACTGACCACTTTAGGCCATCTAGCTTGTAGTGCTTTTCTTCCGTAGTCGCATTCATATTTAATTGTGCTCTTACTTACTTTGTTCGTCTTTCTAAAGACCATGTTAAAAAATTTTATTGGCAGGCCAGGAGGGACTCGAACCCCCAACATTCGGTTTTGGAGACCGACGCTCTACCAATTGAACTACTGGCCTATCGCATAAACCTAGAAACAGAATAACCAGAAAATCGAGACCCAACAGTCTCGATTTCGCATAACACAGTTCTTTAAAGCTACTCAATAATCTTAGCTACAACACCAGCACCTACTGTGCGACCACCTTCTCGTATCGCAAAACGTAGGCCATCTTCCATAGCGATCGGGTGAATTAACGTAACTACCATTTTGATATTATCACCAGGCATTACCATCTCAACGCCATCAGGTAACTCACAAGCTCCAGTTACATCTGTAGTTCTAAAGTAAAATTGGGGACGATAACCCTTGAAAAAAGGAGTATGCCGACCACCCTCATCTTTTGATAAGACGTAAACTTCTGCTTCAAACTTAGTATGTGGCTTAACCGATCCTGGTTTTGCTAGAATTTGGCCACGCTCAATTTCTTCTCGCTTAGTACCACGAAGAAGAACGCCAACATTTTCACCAGCACGGCCCTCATCAAGCAACTTACGGAACATTTCTACGCCCGTACAAGTAGTTTTAGTCGTGTCTTTAATACCAATGATTTCAATTTCTTCGCCAACCTTGACAACTCCACGTTCAACACGACCAGTAACTACTGTACCGCGGCCCTCAATAGAGAATACATCTTCAATAGGCAACAAAAATGGCTTATCAATATCGCGAACAGGATCTGGGATGTAAGAATCTAACGTTTCTACCAAAGTTCTTACAGCTGTAGTTCCTAACTCATTATCATCTTTTCCTTCAAGAGCCATTAATGCAGAACCACAAATAATTGGGGTGTCATCTCCAGGAAACTCATAAGCGTCAAGTAACTCACGAAGTTCCATTTCTACTAATTCAATCATCTCGTTGTATTCATCAGAACCAACTCCACCACAATCGGCAGCAAGGAGATCTGCTTTATTCAAGAAAACGACGACGTACGGAACACCAACTTGTCGTGCAAGTAGAATATGCTCACGCGTTTGAGGCATAGGACCATCAGTCGAACCACAAACTAGTATTGCTCCATCCATTTGGGCTGCACCAGTAATCATGTTTTTTACATAATCAGCATGCCCGGGACAATCAACATGAGCATAGTGACGATTAGGTGTGTCGTATTCTACGTGAGAAGTAGCGATAGTAATGCCTCTTTCTCGCTCTTCTGGTGCATTATCAATACCATCAAATGCAACTGACTCTCCCCCATATGCTTCTGCACAAACTCTTGTAAGTGCTGCTGTTAATGTAGTTTTACCATGATCTACATGACCAATCGTACCCACATTAACATGGGTCTTATTACGCTCGAATTTTTCTTTTGCCATGACAAACACTCCTCAATCAATACTTACACATCACATAGTTAATATTAAAAATATACGGTATACCGTATTTCACTAAATACTGGAGCTCATAACCGGATTTGAACCGGTGACCTCTTCCTTACCAAGGAAGTGCTCTACCGACTGAGCTATATGAGCACTAACTGTCGCTCTCGGTAGAATCTGGAGCGGGTAGCGGGAATCGAACCCGCACCATCAGCTTGGAAGGCTGAGGTTCTACCATTGAACCATACCCGCCTATAACCGCTACTCCAAAGATCTACTTTTTTTAATGGAGTATATATTTTTCGTTGCAGATATAACTTACCCGTTCAATCATCAACATTTAATAATCAATGATTCTATAATCAGTCAATCGTTAAACCTATAAATCTTTTAATGTACTTAGTTACCCAACAATAATAACAAATATAAAAATTTGGTGCAGGGGGGAGGATTCGAACCTCCGAAGCTTTCGCGTCAGAGTTACAGTCTGATCCCTTTGACCGCTCGGGAACCCCTGCGTAAAAGATAAAAAATTATCCACATCCAATACACACCCTAGTAAATTTTCCAAAATCTTAGTTTTAGCTAAGAAATTTTGGAGCTGGCGAGAGGAGTCGAACCCCCGACCGGCTGATTACAAGTCAGCTGCTCTACCAACTGAGCTACGCCAGCCCAAATCCTATATACAAAATAGGGAGCGCGATTTTAGTGAATGTTGGCATTATAATCAACAGCTTATTATCATAAAGTCAATTTTTATTGTTTTTTATTAATAAGTTCTTCTAAAACATGGAATAAACATGGAATAAACATGGAATTTAAAGCTTTAATACTTCGACTTTATGTAAGTTTTTTATTATTTATGGAGCAGAAAATTTTAGTCCATCTAGAACCAAATCTGGTTCAAAATAAACCGACTCATCCAAAATAGTCACGAGATTTTGACTATTGCCTCCGGTCACTATGACTGCAACTTTTTTTCGATCCATCAAACCTTCAAAATTAGACTCTATTAATGACTTAAGCATTAAAAATTCCCCCCTAATAATACATTGCTCAGTTGATTTTCCCGGGGACAAATTCTTTGAGTGCTTGTGGTCTGAGATATTTAATTTTAGATTACTAGTGCCAGCCAAAATTGCTTTTCGTGCCATTTCCAAACCAGGTAAAATATATCCACCTAAATGCTCACCCTCATCATTAATAATGTCTATAGTTACAGTAGTTCCAGCATCAATTATGACACAGGGTGATCGAAAAAGATTATAGGCAGCTACAGTAGCTAGCCATCTATCGACCCCCATGGTAGATGGATCACTATAGCCACATGTAACTCCAGCGGTATTCTTTTCAGTTTTAGCCTCAATAAAAGTGCAATTTCTTTGAGAACAGTATTCAGCTATTCGCTTAACAATATTTTCATCTGCAACAGAAGCAATCCGTATTTTGCTTAACATAGAGATATGATTTAAAGCTTTTAAACATGATTCTATGTCCTGATTATTAACTATACCTCGAGATTGAACAGACTGTTCTGAGAGAACTCTCCACTTGATTCTAGTATTGCCGGCATCAATCTCAACTATCATTCACACTCTCGCAAGCTTATCTCTCCACCACTAAAAGTTTTTGTTATTCCATTTACTTTCAAAATAAGTGCGCCGCTATTATCTACTCCTTGAACAATACCATCGATAGTGTTGTTCATCATTATCAACTCCACTCTCTTTCCTATAAATGCATCATGTGCTAACCATTCATTTTTATAGCTAAGGAACCCTATTTTTTTATAGCTTTCTAAAAGCAATAAAAGCTGATCTATGAGCACTCCAGCAAGTTTATTTCTCCCCACTTCAGGATTCAGTAATTTATTAGCGTTCGTCCACGGCTTATTGATAGATTTTGAGAAATCTTCTGGCATATTCACATTAATTCCAATACCAATAATGACTTGGCAATATCCAGATGGGTCACCAACAATTTCTAAAAGAATCCCACCAATTTTTTTCTTCTGATACATTAAGTCATTTGGCCATTTAAGCTGTATATTTTCAGCGCCACATATCTTAAGGCCACGAAGTATTGAAACACCAATAGCAAGACTCAGCCCTTCTATCTCTTTTACGCCGCCAGAAAAACCCCAAACTATCGAAAGATAGAGATTGCATCCATACGGACTCACCCAAGATTTTCCTCGACGGCCTCGACCTTCTTGTTGCTCTTCTGCCAAGATTACCCAACCAGAAGCATCAAATTTTTCTGCATACTGCCTAGCCAGAGTGTTAGTAGAAGCAGTTGTCGTTAAAGTCTGCAGTTTAGTCAGCAAACTTTTAGCATTAGGAGTCAAATTATCATAGATTTGTTTTTTTGACAGAAGGTCTAGACCACCAACTATTCGATACCCGCAACCTTTTTTTGACTCAAGAAAGACACCCAAGGTTTTAATTTTTTTTATTTTTTTCCAAACAGCAGCTCTTGAAATTCCCAGCTTTTTACCTAGATCTTCACCAGAGTGGTACATTCCATCACTGAGAATAGCTAACAAATTATCCATTGTAATCCATCAAAACAAATAATATGTTTGTCCATATAAAATACACACCAATAGCTAATAAAAATAGGGAAAAACAGGCCTTCAATGCCTTAGAGGGTAGCCTATATGCTAATTTTGCCCCTACTTTCGCAAAAAACACACTCGTGGTAACGATACCAAAAAAAGCTGGAAGATACACAAATCCAACTGTATATTCTGGTAATTCTTGATTACCTAAACCCTTAAAGGAATAGACTATTGCAGCACTTATAGCTATTGGTAATCCGCAAGCTGCTGATGTTGCGATTGCATTTTTCATTGGCATGTTGGTCCAAGAAAAATAAGGTACTGATAACGAACCCCCACCAATACCAAAAATACTGGCAAAAAATCCAGTGATAGCCCCCACTATAGTTTTACCATAAGCGCCAGGCATGTTGACTGAAAACAATGAAGTAGCTGGTTTAGCCATAACAAAGGCTACAATGCAAAGGAATATACCAAAAAAAAGCTGCAAGAGAACTCCAGTAATACTGACAGCAAAGATAGCCCCTATAATAGCACCCAAGCATATCCCTGGTGACAACCATAAAACTACAGGCCAAATAACTAAGCTATTTTTATGGTGTTCTGCAATAGAACTTATGGAAGTTATCATTATGGTAGCCAGTGAAGTGCCTACGGCCATATGTGTCAAAACTTCGGCAGAAAAGAGTTGGGATGAAAATGTGAAGATCAGAATTGGTACGATAACGACACCTCCGCCAAGCCCGAATAATCCGCTGACTATTCCGGCAATCACACCAAGACAAAGATAAAGAATAACAATATCCATACATTGCTCACAAATAGGTATTTGGCTCTATATTATGCCTCATTTTTGAGTATGTTAACTGTAAGGATCATATCTGTTTTATGTTGATACAAAAAAAACGTCCCAATTCATTAGAATCAGGACGTTAATATTAAAACCTGGCGATGACCTACTCTCACATGGGGAAACCCCACACTACCATCGGCGATACATCGTTTCACTTCTGAGTTCGGGATGGGATCAGGTGGTACCAAAGCTCTATGGTCGCCAGGAAAACTGTTATGAGTCAAAACCAATACTATTTCAGGTTAAGTCTCAAATAAAATGTAGGAATGTTAAAGCAACGAGTGATTCTAAGCATAAGTTATTAATACAATCATTTCTATTATATGGTCAAGCCTCACGGGTAATTAGTACTGGTTAGCTCAACGCCTTACAACGCTTACACACCCAGCCTATCAACGTCCTAGTCTTGAACGACCCTTCAGGGGACTTAAAGTCCCAGGGAGATCTAATCTTGGAGGGGGCTTCCCGCTTAGATGCTTTCAGCGGTTATCCTGTCCAAACGTAGCTACCGGGCAATGCCATTGGCATGACAACCCGAACACCAGAGGTCTGTCCACTTCGGTCCTCTCGTACTAGAAGCAGCTCTCCTCAAATCTCCAACGCCCACACCAGATAGGGACCGAACTGTC